>JAESFG010000064.1_pt1 | contig 452738 bp, 432 predicted proteins | sample 9269371 | NCBI WGS metagenome assembly JAESFG01 (sample SAMN14506227, study PRJNA617093) | algae metagenome | isolation source: Aetokthonos hydrillicola CCALA 1050 (B3-Florida) and co-occurring... | place: USA: South Carolina | collected 2013-01-01 | reverse complement strand
CCACACCGCCCCCAACCCAATCGCCTCCCCTCTCCCCACGGGGGAGAGGGTCAGGGTGAGGGGGACACCCGCCCTCCACCCGCGCCACGCCTGCCCAATCGCCTCCCCTCCCCCTCCTTCAGGGGGAGGGCCAGGGAGGGGGTCGCCCTCCACCCGCGCCACCGCAGCCGGACGCGCCTCCCCTATCCCGCCTGCGACAAAATCTGTCGCCGAAAGCCCTTGGCGCGGCGGGCCGACTTGCTAGTGTCGAAACGGACGCGGGCCGAAGGTGCCCGCCGCGATGAGGCGCAGATGGGCTACTCCGGGTTCCGGGTCATCACCGAAGGGCTGTTCGGCAACAAGGGCTGGACACAGGCCTGGCGCTCGCCCGAGCCGAAGTCCGACTACGACATCGTCATCATCGGCGGCGGCGGCCACGGCCTTTCGACCGCCTACTACCTCGCCAAAAACCACGGCCTGAAGAACATCGCGGTGCTCGAAAAAGGCTACCTCGGTGGCGGCAACGTGGGTCGCAACACCACCATCGTGCGCGCGAACTACTTCCTGCCGGGGAACCAGGAATTCTACAGCCACTCGCTGAAACTGTGGGAAGGCCTCGAATCCGAGCTGAACTACAACGTGATGCACAGCCAACGGGGCCTCATCAACCTCTTCCACTCCGACGGCCAGCGCGATGCCTTCGCCCGGCGCGGCAACGCGATGGTGAACCAGGGCGACGACGCGATCCTTCTCGACCGGGAAGGGGTGCGCAAACACCTTCCCTACCTCGACTTCGACAACCACCGCTTCCCCGTCTACGGCGGCCTTCTCCACCCGCGCGGCGGCACGGCGCGGCACGACGCCGTCGCCTGGGGTTATGCGCGGGGCGCGGACCAAAGGGGCGTGGACCTCATCCAGAACTGCGAAGTCACCGGCATCGACATCGCGGACGGAAAAGTGAAAGGCGTGCAGACCACGCGCGGGGCGATCCGGGCGAAGAAGGTGGGAATTGTGGTGGCGGGCCGCTCCAGTCAGGTCGCCGCGATGGCCGGGATGCGCCTGCCTATCGAAAGCCACATCCTGCAGGCCTTCGTGACCGAGGGGCTGAAACCCGTCATCCACCACGTCGTCAGCTTCGGCATGGGCCACTTCTACATCAGCCAGTCCGACAAGGGCGGCCTCGTCTTCGGCGGCGACCTCGACTTCTACGCCAGCTACGCCAGCCGCGGCAACCTGCCGATGGTGGAACACGTGATGGAGGCGGGGATGAGCCTGATGCCGATGATCGGCAAGGCCAAGGTCCTGCGGTCCTGGGGCGGGATCATGGACATGTCGCCCGACGGCAGCCCCATCATCGACCGCACGCACATCGACGGCCTCTTCATCGACTGCGGCTGGAACTACGGCGGCTTCAAGGCCGTGCCCGCAAGTGGCTGGTGCATGGCCCACCTGATGGCCACGGGCGAGCCCCACCCCGTCGCCCGCCGCTACCGCCTCGACCGCTTCCGCACCGGCCACGTCATCGACGAGGAAGGGACGGGGAGCCAGCATAATCTGCATTGAGGGGGCATGAGAGCGCATTTCGGACTGCGTGTTGCAAGGGCGAGCGTACCGGCCATGGCATTGGTCGGCGCACTTCTTGGTGCGCCCAGCGTGTCGGCAGCCTGCGCCCATCCGGAGGCATGCCGATTGGCCGAAGCGGCTGTCAGTGAACTGCGCAGCGACTTTGGCAAAGCGAACATGCAGGATTATTATCGACTTATCGACGTCCGGGCCGACGGCGCGCTGCTGGTCGCCGAGTTCGAGGTGCAAGCGGACATGAAGGGTCTGACCAGCGACGAATTGGCGGAACTCCGCGCCCAACGAGAGGCGGCAAGACTTCATGGCCTTTGCGAAGAGAATGTGAGGACGCGGAAATTGATCGACGCAGGAGTCGATATTCGCGTCCGCAACGTCTCAAAAAATGGTGTCGTCTTGAATGACCTCATCGTAACCGACTGCGAGGCCCCCTGAATGCGCCTGACCTGCCCCCTCTGCGGCCCCCGCGACCGGCGCGAGTTCTACTACTACGGCGCGTCCGACTACTTGCACCGCCCCGGCCCTGAGGCCGACGACGCGGCATGGGACAACTATCTCCACCTGCGCGACAACCCGGCGGGGGTGACAAAAGACCTCTGGCAGCACGAGCTTGGCTGCGCCGCCTGGATCGAGGTCACGCGGAACACGGTGACGCATGATGTCCTCTCCAGCCGCCTGATCGCGGGCGACCCCGCCCCGCCGCCCGATAAACCCAAACGCCCCCGCAAACCGAAGGCCGACGCAGAATGAGGCTGGAAAACAAGGGCCGCATCGACCGCCGCGCCCCCGTCGGCTTCCGCTTCGACGGCCGCGACTACATCGGCTTCGAAGGCGACACCCTCGCCTCGGCCCTGCTGGGCGAGGGCGTCCGGGTCATCGGCCGCTCCTTCAAGTACCACCGCCCGCGCGGCGTGCTGACGGCAGGGTCCGAGGAGCCGAACGCGCTCGTCACCATCGGGCAGGGTGCCGCCCAAACCCCGAACGTCCGCGCCACGATGCAGGAGCTCTACTCCGGCCTCGACGCGCGCAGCCAGAACGCCTGGCCCTCGACCTCCTTCGACCTGATGGCGGTCAACGACCTGCTCTGGCCCTTCTTCGGCGCGGGCTTCTACTACAAGACCTTCATGTGGCCCCGCGCCCTCTGGGAACGCCTCTACGAACCCGCGATCCGCCGCGCGGCGGGCCTCGGCGCGCTGTCGGGCATCACCAACGACGCGCCCTACGAAAAGGCCTTCGCCCACTGCGACCTTCTCGTCATCGGCGCAGGCCCCACGGGCCTGATGGCCGCCCTCACCGCCGCCCGCGCGGGCGCGGACGTGATCCTGGCGGATGAGGACGCCCGGATGGGCGGCCGCCTCTTGGCGGAAGAGGAAACCATCGCCGACCAGCCCGCCCACCTCTGGGCCGCTGCCACCATCGCGGAACTGGCGCAGATGCCCAACGTCCGCCTGATGCCCCGCACCACCGTCACCGGGGCCTATGATCACGGCACCTACGGCGCGCTGGAGCGTGTGTGCCTGCACCTTGCCCAGCCCGCACCCCACCTGCCGCGCGAGTGCTTCTGGCGCATCACCGCCACCCGCGCGATCCTCGCGGGCGGCGCGCATGAACGCATGATCGCCTTCCCGGCGAACGACCGCCCCGGCATCATGACCGCCGGCGCCGTCCGCGCCTACCTCAACCGCTGGGGCGTGGCGCCCGGCAAGCGCGTCACCGTCTTCACCAACAACGACAGCGCCCACCGCACCGCCCGCGACCTCCTCGCTGCAGGCGTCCAGGTCGCCGCCATCATCGACACCCGCGCCGACGCCACCTGCGCCGTTCAGGGCACCGAGTTCATCGCGGGCGGTCAGGTCACCGGCACCCAAGGCCGCCTCGGGATCGACGCCATCACCGTCCGCACTCCGACGGGCGGCCAAAGGGAAATCCGCACCGACTGCCTCGCCGTCTCAGGCGGCTGGAACCCGTCGGTCCACCTCACCTGCCATAGGAACGGCCGCCCCGTCTGGGATGACCTGATCGCGGCCTTCGTCCCGGCCGAGAACGCCGTCCCCGGCCTCGAACCCGCAGGGGCCGCGCGTGGCCGCTTCACCACCGCCGCGGCCCTGTCAGACGGCCATGCCGCCGCCACCCGCGCCCTCGCGGACCTCGGCCTGAAAGCCCCCAAGACCGACATCCCCCAGGCCGACGACACCCCCACCGCCATCCGCGCCTTCTGGGAGGTCACCACCCCCAAGACAACCCGCGCCTGGCTCGACTTCGGCAACGACGTGACGACCAAGGACGTCCGCCTCGCCGCGCAGGAAAACTACGCCAGCGTGGAGCACATGAAGCGCTACACCACCCAAGGCATGGCACCCGACCAGGGGAAAACCTCGAACGTCCCCGCGCTCGCCATCCTGGCCGACGCCACGGGCCGCGACATTCCCGGCACCGGCACCACCACCTACCGCCCGCCCTACACCCCCGTCTCCATCGCCGCGATGGGCGCAGGCGGGCAGGGCGCGGGCTTCGCGCCCCAGCGCTTCACCACCTCGCACAAGGCGAGCGTCGAACGCGGCGCGCCCATGATCGAGGCGGGCCTGTGGTATCGCCCCAGCTATTTCCCCCGCCCCGGCGAGAAAACCTGGCGCGACGCCTGCGACCGCGAGGTCCAGATGGTCCGCACCCGCGTCGGTGTGGCCGACGTGTCCACCTTGGGCAAGATCGACATCCAGGGGGCCGACGCCCCCCGCTTCCTCGATTTCGTCTACACCAACACCTTCTCCACCCTGCCTGTGGGCCGCGTCCGCTATGGCCTGATGCTGCGCGAAGACGGGATGGTGCTCGATGACGGCACCTCGGCCCGTCTGGCGCAGGACCGCTACCTGATGACCACCACCACCGCCGCCGCGGGCCTCGTCATGCGGCATCTGGAATTCGTCCATCAGGCCCACGTGCCGGATTGGGACGTCCGCATGATCTCGGTCACCGAAAGCTGGGCGCAGTTCGCGATCGCAGGCCCCTTGGCCCGGAACCTCCTCAACACCATCCTCGCCGAACCCCTCGACGACGCGGCCTTCCCCTTCATGTCCTGCGGCGAAGTCACGGTCATGGGCGTCCGCGCGCGCCTCTTCCGCATCTCCTTCTCGGGCGAGGTCGGGTTCGAGATCGCGGTCCCCTCGCGCTACGGCGAGGCGCTCTACCGTGACCTCGTGGCCCGCGCCGAGGCCTTGGGCGGCTGCGCCTACGGGATGGAGGCGCTGAACGTCCTTCGCATCGAAAAGGGCTTCATCACCCACGCCGAAATCCACGGGCGCACCACCGCCTTCGACATCGGCATGCAGGGCATGGTCAGCCAGAAGAAGGACTGCATCGGCAAGGGCGCATCCCGCCGCCCCGGCCTGACCGGCCCCGAACGGGAACAGCTTGTTGGCCTCAAACCCGTGCAGGCGGGCAAGGCCCTCACCGCCGGCGCGCACCTGTTCCGGCAAGGCGACCAGGCCATCAGCGCGAACGACCAGGGCTATGTCACGTCCGTCTGCCATTCGCCGACTTTGGGCCATTCCATCGGCCTTGGCTTCCTGAAAGACGGCCGTGCGCGGAAGGGCGAGGTGATCCGCTTCGTCGATCACCTCCGCCACGCGGATTTCCTTGTGGAAGTCTGCGACCCGGTGTTCTTCGATCCCGAAGGGGGGCGGATGCGTGGCTAGCCTGATCGAGAAATCCGCAACCAGCGACCTCCTGCCGCTGACGGTCGGCACCCTCGCCCTGATCGCCGTGGACCTGCGGGCCGTCACCTCTGTTGCGCCCTTCAAGGGCCGCAGGACCGACACGGACGCCGCCCTGCGCAAGCTGGGTCTCGGCTTCCCCGCCCCGAATACCGCCCTGCAATCGGGCGACGACGCCATCCTCTGGACAGGCCGCGACCAGGCCTTCCTCATCGGTGCCGATCCCGCGCCCCTTCAGGGCCTCGCCGCGCTGACCGACCAGACCGACGGCTGGGCCGCCCTGCAACTTGCGGGCGCTGGCTGGCGCGACGCGCTGGCCCGCCTTGTCGCCATCGACCTCCGCCCCGCCGCCTTCGGGCCGGGCGCGGTCGCGCGGACGGGCCTCAACCACATGCAGTCGGTTCTGTGGTGTGGTGACGGCGCGGGGGTCACGATCCTCGTCTTCCGCTCGATGGCCGCGACGGCGGTGCACGAACTGGAAACCGCGATGCAGGCGGTGGCGGCGCGCGCCAAGGCATAACACGCCGCCCCGTCCCACTTTCTGTCCAAAAATATCCTCGGGGGAGCGCGAGGGGGCAGACAGCCCCCTCGCTCCTGCCGTCTCCGCGTGGTCACATGCTGGGGCAGGGGGCCCTCCGCCCTGTCGCGCGGGGCGCGGCGGCGGGGTTAACCCCGCCCTACCGCAGGGCGCGATGCGTAGCTACGGATGAGCTACGCAAAAGCTACGCGAAAGCTACGGGAAAGCTACGCTGCAAACCCCGGCTTCCCCGCCGCCCCGCGACGCCCTATCTTTCTCCCCATGACCCTCCCGAACGGCTTCCTCGACGACCTCCGCTCCCGCGTGACCCTGTCACAGGTCGTGGGCCGCAAGGTCATCTGGGACGAGCGCAAGTCGAACCGGGGCAAGGGCGATCTTTGGGCGCCATGCCCCTTCCACCAGGAAAAAACCGCGTCTTTTCATGTGGATGACCGAAAGGGGTTCTACTACTGCTTCGGCTGCCACGCCAAGGGCGACGCGCTGACCTTCCTGAAAGAGACGGGAAACCTCGGCTTCATGGAGGCGGTGGCCGAACTCGCCCGCGAGGCAGGCGTCCCCATGCCCGACCGCGACCCCCGCGCGGCAGAAACCGCCGGGCGGCGGACGCAGCTCTACGACGCGATGGAGGCCGCCGTCCGACACTACCGGATGCAGCTGAAAGGGGCAGGCGCTGCCACCGCGCGCGACTACCTGAAGCGTAGGGGCCTCAGCGACGCCACAATAGATAGGTTCGACATCGGCTGGGCCCCCGACGCCCGGCAGGGCGTCTTCACCGCGCTGACCGCAGGCGGCCACAAGGCCGAAACCCTTGTCGCCGCAGGCCTTTGCGCCGAACCCGACGACGGCAAGAGCGCGCCCTACGACCGCTTCCGCGGCCGCATCATCTTCCCCATCCGCGACCCGAAGGGCCGCTGCATCGCGCTCGGCGGGCGATCACTCGACCCAAATGCGCGGGCCAAGTACCTGAATTCGCCGGAAACTGAGCTCTTCGACAAGGGCCGCACCCTCTTCAACGCAGGCCCCGCCCGCGCAGCGGCGGGCAAGGGCGTGCCGCTTGTCGTCACCGAAGGCTACATGGACGTGATCGCCCTGGTCGAGGCAGGGTTTGAGGGGGCCGTCGCCCCCCTGGGCACCGCGATCACCGAAGACCAGCTTCAGATGCTCTGGACGCTCGACCCCGAACCCGTCGTCGCGCTCGACGGCGACGCGGCAGGCATCCGCGCGGCGATGCGCCTTGTGGACCTCGCGCTGCCACGCATCAGTGCCGGGCAGTCGCTCAGATTCGCCATCCTTCCCAATGGCATGGACCCCGACGACCTGATCCGCGCCAAAGGGGCGGGGGCCATGCGCGAGGTGCTGGACAATGCCCAGCCCATGTCCCGCCTGCTCTGGCAGCGCGAAACCGAAGGCCGCGTGCTGGACAGCCCCGAACGCAAGGCCGCGCTCGACAAACGCCTGCGCGAGGTCATCCGCACCATCCGCGACCCCTCGATCCGCGCGCATTACGCCGAGGAGATCGGACAGCTTCGGCGTGAGGCGTTCGGCCAAACCCGGCGCAGCCCCAATGCCTTCGCCGACCGCAAGGGCACGGCCCCCGGCGCGTTCCGCGCCCGCGCGGGCGACCGTTTCCCCCGCCCGCCCGCGCCGCCGCAGGCCTCCACCCGCACCTCGCTCCTCGCCACCGCCCAGGGCCCGGGCGGCGAGGACTATCTGCGCGAGGCGATGATCCTGGCCATCGCCGCCACCCACCCCGGCCTGATCCCCGATTTCGAGGATGACCTGACCCGCCTCGACATGACCGGCCCCGGCCACGCCGACCTGCGCGACGCGCTGCTTTCCGGCGCAAACCCAGAAACCCTGCCCGAAGCCCCGCGCGCCACCCTTGAAAAGCTCCTCTCGCTTGCCCACGTCCGCATCGCACCACCGCTCCGCCGCCCCGACGACCGCGATGCCGCCCGGCTCGCCTTGGCCGAGGAGCTGGCGAAGCTGACCGCCCGGCGGGGTGCCGAAGCCGAGATCGAGGACGCGATGGAAGACCTGACAGGCCTTGCCGACGAAGGCGTCACCTGGCGCCTGGCCCGCGCCGCCGAGGCGCGCGCCCGGGCCGACCGCTCGGGCACGCCCGATAATGCCGACACCGGCGAAGACCGCGCGGCCCTGTCGGCCGCCCTGCAACGCCTGATCGACGATGAGGTATGGGTCAAGCGCCGACGCTGATTCGCGCGAGCCGCCCTTTCCCTGCCTGTGATTCGCGCTATTGATTCGATAAAAGCGCCCCACCCGATTCGCCGCCCGCCTGTCGCGCCCGCATTCCCGGCCCGCCGCAGCGCATCCGACCGACAGCCCGTAGGAGCCCCGATGGCCGCCAAAGACACCGACGACGACAAGCCCGTCGAACAGGACGCCGACGTTTCGCTCGACATGAGCCAGGCGGCCGTGAAGCGGATGATCGCCGAGGCGCGCGAACGCGGCTACATCACCTACGACCAGCTGAACGCGGCCCTTCCGCCCGAACAGGTGTCCTCGGAACAGATCGAGGACGTGATGTCGATGCTGTCCGAGATGGGCATCAACGTCATCGAAGAGGAAGAGGGCGAAGAGGCCGAGCCCGAATCCGCAGGTGCTGTTGTCGAGGCCTCGACCTCGCGCGAAATCGCGGTCGCCACCACCTCGGGCGAAACGCTCGACCGCACCGATGACCCGGTACGGATGTACCTGCGCGAGATGGGGTCGGTCGAACTCCTCTCCCGCGAGGGCGAAATCGCCATCGCCAAGCGGATCGAGGCCGGCCGCAACACGATGATCGCGGGCCTGTGCGAAAGCCCGCTGACCTTTCAGGCCATCACCATCTGGCGCGACGAACTTCTGAACGAAGACATCCTTCTGCGCGACGTGATCGACCTGGAAGCCACCTTCGGCCGCACGCTGGACGGCGAGGCCGAGATGGGCGAGGAACTGGGCGTCGATGTCGCCGACGCCCCGCGCGGCGGCGGCGCGGCGGGCGGTGAGCCGGAACTTGACGCCGACGGCAACCCCATCCTGCGCGACGAACCCGAAGACGAGGACGACGAAGCCTCGGCCATGTCGCTTGCCGCGATGGAGGCGACGCTGAAGCCCCGCGTGCTGGAAACGCTCGAGGTCATTGCGCGCGACTATGGCGATCTGGCCGAAATGCAGGACCAGCGCATGTCGGCCACCCTGAACGAGGACGGCAGCTTCACCAAGGCCGACGAGGCCGCGTATCAGAAACTGCGGTCTGAAATCGTGCTTCTGGTGAACGAGCTTCACCTGCACAACAACCGCATCGAAGCCCTGATCGACCAGCTCTACGGCATCAACCGCAAGATCATGGGCATCGATTCGAACATGGTGAAACTCGCCGACGCCGCCCGCATCAACCGCCGCGAATTCATCGACGAATATCGCGGCTACGAGCTTGACCCCACCTGGCTTGACCGCATGGCGAAAAAGGCCGGACGCGGCTGGCAGGCGCTGATCGAACGCAGCCAGGACAAGGTCGAAGGCCTGCGCGCCGAAATGGCCACCATCGGCCAATATGTCGGCGTCGACATCGGCGAATTCCGCCGCATCGTGAACCAGGTGCAAAAGGGCGAGAAAGAGGCGCGGCAGGCCAAGAAGGAAATGGTCGAGGCCAACCTGCGTCTGGTGATCTCGATTGCCAAGAAATACACCAACCGCGGGCTGCAGTTCCTGGACCTCATTCAGGAAGGCAACATCGGCCTGATGAAGGCCGTGGACAAATTCGAATACCGGCGCGGGTATAAATTCTCGACCTACGCGACCTGGTGGATCCGTCAGGCGATCACCCGCTCCATCGCCGATCAGGCCCGCACCATCCGCATCCCGGTCCACATGATCGAGACGATCAACAAGCTCGTCCGCACCGGCCGGCAGATGCTGCACGAAATCGGCCGCGAACCGACGCCGGAGGAGCTGGCCGAAAAGCTCCAGATGCCGCTGGAAAAGGTCCGCAAGGTGATGAAGATCGCCAAGGAACCGATTTCGCTGGAAACGCCGATTGGCGACGAGGAGGACTCGCAACTCGGCGATTTCATCGAGGACAAGAACGCGATCCTGCCGCTGGATTCGGCCATTCAGGAGAACCTTAAGGAAACCACGACGCGCGTTCTGGCCTCGCTGACCCCGCGCGAGGAGCGGGTGCTGCGGATGCGCTTCGGCATCGGGATGAACACCGACCACACGCTGGAAGAGGTGGGGCAGCAGTTCAGCGTGACGCGGGAGCGGATCCGGCAGATCGAGGCGAAGGCCTTGAGGAAGCTGAAGCATCCGAGCCGGAGCAGGAAGTTGCGGAGTTTTCTGGACGAGTGAGGGGATCGAAGGGACTTAGAGATGCTGCCGAGCATAGTCGTTCATTGGCGAATGCTTTCAGGCACGGAGCATCCCCATGATGTGCCTATTTTGCGCGGCTATAAACACTCGTTTGACTTAAACTATCCTCCACCGGCATTTCTTGGGGATATTGTCAACGCCCCAGTGATTGCATTATTTGCGAATGGTGGTTTGAATGACGATACGCCAAGCGAGTTTCCAACGTCCGACGCATTCGCGGAGTATGTGGACTTGCTGCATAATCCAAAAGCCCCACGGCGAGTAGCTATTGCTCCGTACTATGGAATGCTAAATTTCTCCACTCTCCTGTTCACTGGCAAAATCGCATTGGTGAATGCCGTGGCTTATCGCTCAAGAAGAATATCCGAGGAGCCCGAAAATCAACGGGTCGGAAGGCGCCTCCCCTCGTACTCGATTCACCGAAATTGGCTTCTCAATGAAGTGCTTCCGCTTGCACGACAAGGCGAGCGCCTTATAGTTGTTCACCGAAATGGACTTTGGCAACTACCAAGAAGCATCGTGGCCGGTGGAGGTGTGGTATTTTCATCCAACCCCGTCAGCGCGAATTTCTCAAAGGACATGCTAGCGATTGTCGAGGGCTTTCTGCGAAACAGGTAAGCAGTTGGGGTGGGCGCACCTCCACTACACCTCCACTACACCTCCACCCACCCCACCTCGTTCACCGCCCCCGGCGCCTCCTCCCCCGAAGCGCTCAGCCCCTCCAGACGAAACGGGATCGCCTCGGCCAACACCGCCCGTACCGCTCCCCCACACGCCCCCGCCTACCGTAGGTCGGGGCTTGCCCCGACTCCGCCGCCCCCCAACCTTGACTCCGTGTACGCAATCACGTACATCCCCCCCATGCGCACCCTCTCCTCCACCGAGCTCCGGGCCAACCTGTCCTCCGTGATGGACCAGGTGAACGACGACCACGAACCGGTTATCGTCCACCGCGCCAAGGGCAAGCCCGTGGTCATGGTCAGCCTGGAAGACTGGGCCAGCATGGACGAGACGACCTATCTGACCTCATCGCCCGCGAACAAGGCGGCGTTGGACCGGGCCATCGCCGATGTTCGTGAGGGCCGTGTTGTCGTTAAGACGATGGAAGAACTGCTCGCCTACGAGAAAGAATGAAGCTCACCTTCGCGGAGAAGGGCTGGGAGCACTACGTCCAATGGGTCGAGAATGACCGGACGATCCTGAAAAAAGTGAACCGCCTGATCCAGGAATGCCAGCGTCATCCTTTTGAGGGAACGGGCAAACCCGAGCCCTTGCGCGGCGACTATTCCGGCCACTGGTCCCGCCGCATCGACCGGGAACATCGGCTGGTCTATCGGGTGGACGGCGACAGCCTGATCATTGTGCAGTGCCGGTTCCACTACTGACCAGCGCGGGCGGTGATCGCTACGCCACCCCCACATCCGTCATCGCAAAATCCCCGCCGGTGAACAGCAAGGGCAGCCCCTCCGCCTTCGCCACCCCGTAACTCATGCAATCGCCGAAGTTCAGCCCCGCCCTGTGACGCCCCTTGCCGAACCGCAAAAACCCCTCCCGCGCCGCCGCTGCATGGGCTGCCGTGAAGGGGTGCACCGTGATCCCGCCCGCAGCTACCACGCGATCCAGCGTGACCAGCATGGCCGGGGGAAAGCGGCCCGTGATGACCATGTGCGCCTCCAGCAGGCAATGCGCGGGCAACAGGGCCTCCGTCGCTGCCAGCTTGCCCGCGAACTCCTCAGCGCGCGGCTGTCCGGTGACGATGGTCACCAGCGCCGACGTTTCCAGCACGATCACGTCGGCAGGCCGTGTTCGTCATAGCCCAGGATCTCCTCGTCGCTGCGGTCATCCAGCACGGGCAGGTTCTTCGTCTCCTCCACGAACGCCATGATCCGTGCCACGCGCGCGGCCACCTCGGCCTTCCGTGCCGCGTCGTCGCGTTCGATCTCGTGCACCAGGGCCTGCCGCATCGCCTCGGTCAGCGACACGCCCCGGCGTGCCGCCAGCTCGCGCAGCATCCGTTCGACATCGTCGTTCTTGATGGACAGGCCCATTCCATACCTCAGCAACGGTTCAATAGTCTGGTGATCTTTCTATACATAGCACGGACAACGCCGGGTTTCTAGAATTCTCGCGGGCGGGTGCATCAATCATGCTGCGCCGTGCCGACCGACCGCCGACAGGACGGGTCTGCCGACCTGCCACGCGCGTTTCATCGCGTTCATCTTTTTGCACCAAATCGTTAACGCGCCCCGTAACCCCTTGCGATTACAGGCCCGTTAACTTGTCCCTCTGAGGGACAAGCCCCGCTGGCCCGCCCCTCACGCCGCCGGATGCGCCCCGAACAGAGCCGCCGCCTCGTCAAAGAACCGCTCCCTCAACGCAGGCGTCTCCATGACGATCTCATGCTCGGCGCCCTCAAACATCGACAGCCGCCCGCCCGGCCAGCGCGCCATCCGTTCCACCACCCGCTCGGCGTCCACCACCCGCTCGCGCGTGCCCAACCCCACCAGCGCAGGCACCGCCGGCGACGGCCGCAGCGCCAGGTCGCGGCATTCCACCATCGCCTCGTTCAGCCATTGCAGGCTGGGGCCGCCCAGCGACAGCTCTGGCCGCTCGGTCACCTGACGCTTCATCATCGCGAACATCTCGCGGTCGGATGTCAGCACGTTGTCCTCGAACGGCGCGTCCGCCACGTAGGTCACCGGGCCGGTGCCCGGCGCATAGCGGTGGCCCTGGCCGATCCGCCGGCTGATATGGCCCAGCGCCCAGGCGGCCGGCACCTGCCACTGCGGGATGCGCACCCCCCACATCGGGCCGGAAAAAGCGGCGGCCCTCACCGGCAGGATCCCCTCGATCAGGGACCGCAGGCCGATACAGCCCCCCATCGAATGCGCCATCAGGTAGAGCGGCTTCGGCAGGGCCAGCGCGTCGCACAGGGCCAGCATCGCCGTCACATCGTTCTGGAAATCGCCGAAACGCTCCACATGGCCCACCTGCCGGTCGGCCAGCGGCCGGTCCGAAAGGCCCTGTCCGCGCCAGTCGATGATGACGGTGGCAAATCCCCGCACCCGCATGGCCGCAGCGACGTGGATGTATTTCTCCACGTACTCGGTGCGGCCGGGGAACATCAGCACCGTGCCCCGGTTGCCCTGGTCCCACACACCGGCGCGCAGGCGAACGCCATCCTGCGCGGTGATCCAGACCGCCCGCCCGCCGGGGCAGGGCGGTGCAAGGTCTTCGTGAAGCGCTGCGGCGTCCATTCCCCAGGCCCCCGTGGTCAGGCCAGCGCTGCGCCAAGCTGCATCGCCAGCCCCATGTCGCCGTCGACGGAAAGCCGCCCCGTCATGAAGGCAGAGGTCGGATTGATGTCGCCCGACAGAATGCCCTGGAACGTGTCGGCATCGGCGGTCAGAGTCACGTCGGCCTCTTCGTCGCCCGCGCGCACGCCGGTTGCGTCCACCATCACTGCACCTTCGTCCGCGATCACGAACTTCACCCGGCCCGGCACGCCGCCGGACAGCTTGGCGGAAAGCGCGGCGACAGCCTCGTCCACGATGGTTGACATCAAATCCTCCGATTGTGAGCGCCGGACCACTCGCTTTCCGGCGGCGATGCGTTACGTTCGACGATATCCTTGGGTTCCTTATGACGGCCTTGATGCGCCATCTCAAACGGATCGTTGCGGCACTTCTTGTGGTGGCGATGCCCGCGCTTGCGCAGGCGGCAGACCCGGACATGGACGATCTCTACAAAAAACTCGCCGATCCGGGCAATGCCGACTGGGCGATCACGCAGGCCGACATCCTGCGCGAATGGTCGAAGTCGGGCTCGCCCGCGATGGATCTGCTCTTGAAACGCGGGCGCGACGCGATGGAGGCGGGCGATCTGGAGGCGGCGATCGAACATCTGACGGCGCTGACCGACCATGCGCCCGAGTTCGCCGAAGGCTGGAACGCGCGGGCGACGGCCTATTTCATGGCCGGGCAGTTCGGGCCATCGGTTGCCGATATCCAGCACACGCTGGCGCTGAACCCGCACCACTTCGGCGCGCTGTCCGGCCTTGGGCAGATCTTCGAGGCGATGGACCGGCCGGAAATGGCGCTGAAGGCCTATCAGGCGGCCTTGGCTGTCAATCCGCACCTGGACGGTGTAAAGGACGCCGTCGACCGGCTGACCCGCGACAAGCAGGGCACCGACCTCTAGGACCACCCCGCCCATGAACGCCCCTGCGAGGATCGCTGCGGTCCTCGGCCCGACCAACACCGGCAAGACGCACTATGCCATCGAACGGATGCTGGGGCACCGCACCGGCGTGATCGGCCTGCCGTTACGCCTCTTGGCGCGCGAGGTCTATGACCGGATCGTCGCCCTGCGCGGCCCGTCGGTCGTGGCGCTGGTGACGGGCGAGGAACGCATCGTCCCCGACCGCGCCCAGTACTGGGTGGCCACGGTCGAGGCGATGCCCGAAGGCATCGGCGCGGATTTCGTGGCGGTGGACGAAATCCAGCTGTGCGGCGACCCCGAACGCGGCCACGTCTTCACCGACCGCCTTCTGAACGCCCGCGGGCTGCACGAGACGCTGTTTCTGGGGTCGGAATCGATGAAGGGCGCCATCGCAGCGCTGGTGCCCAAGGCGCAGTTCCTGAAGCGCGAGCGGTTTTCGACGCTGTCGTGGAACGGTTCGAAAAAGATCAGCCGGATGCCCCCCCGGTCGGCCATCGTCAGCTTCTCGGTCGAAAACCTCTATGCCATCGCCGAGCTGATCCGGCGGCAGAAGGGCGGCTGCGCCGTCGTCATGGGTGCCCTGTCCCCCCGCACGCGGAACGCGCAGGTGGCGCTGTACCAGAACGGCGACGTGGATTTCCTGGTGGCCACCGACGCCATCGGCATGGGCCTGAACCTCGACATCGGACATGTCGCCTTTTCTGCCACGTCCAAATTTGACGGCCGCCGCATCCGCCCCCTGTTCCCCCATGAACTCGGCCAGATCGCAGGCCGGGCGGGGCGCTACATGTCGCCCGGCACCTTCGGCGTCACGGGCGAGGCGGGGCCTTTGGACGACGAGGTGATCGAGGCGGTCGAAAACCACCGCTTTGCCCCCATCGAACGGCTGCAATGGCGCTCGGGCGACCTCGACTTCGGCAGCCCCGACCGCCTGATCGCCAGCCTCGAGGTCGATCCCAAGGACCCGCGCCTGCAACGTGGCCGCGAGGCCGACGACCTGCACGCGCTCAAGACCCTGGCCGAGATGCCCGAGGTTCAGGGCCGCCTCCGCGACGCCCGCGACGTGCGCGCGCTGTGGGATGTATGCCGGGTGCCCGACTTCCGGGGCATCTCGCCCCACGAACACGCCACCCTTCTGGCCCGCATCTTCGGCTTCCTGCGCGACACGGGCCGTGTGCCCGACGATTGGCTCGCCGGCCAGATCCGGCGCATCGACATCACGGAAGGCGACATCGACACATTGTCGAAACGGCTGGCGTATATCCGCACCTGGACCTACGTGGCGCAGCGGCAATCCTGGGTTGAGGACGAAGCCCATTGGCGGGGCGAGACGCGCGCTGTAGAAGACCGCCTGTCGGACGCGCTTCATGCGAAACTGACGCAAGCATTCGTGGATCGGCGGACGAGCGTGCTCCTCCGGCGGCTCAAGCAGAAGGAGAGCCTCGTGGCCGAGGTGAACGACAAGGGCGAGGTGACGGTCGAGGGCGAGTTCGTCGGCCGGATCGAAGGGTTCCGCTTCCGGCAGGACGGATCGGGCTCGCCCGACGAGGCACGCACGCTGGCACGCGCCAGCTACGAGGCATTGCGCCCCGAGTTCAGCCTTCGGGCCGACCGGTTCTACAACGCCCCGGACACGGAATTCGACGTGACCGAACAGGGCGGCCTGATGTGGGGCACCAACGCCGTCGGCAAGCTCGTGAAGGGCGCCGACGTGATGAAGCCCCTGGTCGAGGCCTTCGTCGATGAGGAAGCGGGCGAAGAGGTGACCGAAAAGGTCCGCCGCCGTCTGCAGCACTTCATCGACCGCAAGATCGCAACCCTGTTCGAACCCCTTCTGGCGATGGGCCGGGACGAGACGCTGACCGGCCTCGCCCGCGGCTTCGCCTTCCGCCTGACCGAGGCGCTGGGCGTGCTGCCGCGCGAGGGCGTCGCCGCCGACGTGAAGGCGCTGGACCAGGAGTCGCGCGGGCTGTTGCGCAAGCACGGCGTCCGCTTCGGCCAGTTCACGATCTTCCTGCCGGTGCTTCTGAAACCCGCGCCAACCCGGCTGCGGCTGGTGTTGTGGTCGCTGTTCCAGGGCCTGGCCGAGTTCCCCGAAAGCCCGCCCCCCGGTCTGGTGACGATCCCGAACCTGCCCGACGTGCCCAAGGGGCACTACACGCTGTCGGGCTATCACCCGGCGGGCGACCGGGCGATCCGCATCGACATGCTGGAAAGGCTGGCTGACCTGCTGCGCACCAAGGACACCAAGGCCGGGTTCGAAAGCACGCCCGACATGCTCTCGATCACCGGCATGACGCCCGACCAGTTCGCGGGGCTGATGGAGGGGCTGGGCTACAAGGGCACCAAGGGCGAACGGCCCAAGGCCAAGGTGGTGGAACCCCCGCCCCCGCCCCCGGCGGTTGACCCGGATGCGCCGGTGAACCCGATTCCGGAGGAGGAATCGGTGCTGGCCCCACTGGCCTCCCCCGTGGCCTCCGCCGAGGCAGAGGGCGCCCCGGCAGACGGCGAGGCCGCAGACACCCCGCCCGAGATGGAGACCTTCTGGACCTTCGTCTGGTCCCCCAAACCCCGCGAACGCAAGCGCCCCGAAGGGGGCGGGTTCCGGGGGCGGCGCGAAGGGCAGGGGGCCGAAGGCAGCCCGCGCCCCGACAGCGGCAAACTGGGCTCGGGCATCGGCGGGCGGAGGCGTGACGGCGGGGTGCCGCAGGGCGACCGGCCGGGCAAGGGCCGCGACGGCAAGGAAACCAAGGTCTTCGCCCGCCGCGACGGCAAGCCGGGCGGTGGCCACAGTGGCGGTCCTGGCGGCGACCGTCCGTGGAAGGGCAAGCCCGGCGGCGGCGACCGGGGCGACCGCAATGACCGAGGCGACAAACCGCAGGGCGGCCGCACGTTCGAATCGCGCCCCGAACGCCGCGACCGCATCGACCCCGACAACCCCTTCGCCGCCGCCCTGATGGGCCTGCGCGACAAGACCTGACGCTTTGGCCAAGGTCGGCGACGGCGCGGGCGACCGCATCCGCATCGACAAGTGGCTCTGGCACGCCCGGTTCTTCAAATCGCGCTCGCTCGCGGCCGGTGCCGTGCAGGCGGGGGCGGTCCGGCTGAACGGCACGCACTGCCAGAAGCCGGGCCACCCTGTCGGTCCCGGAGACGTGCTGACCTTCGCGGCAGGCTCGCGCATCCGCGTGGTGCGCGTTCTGGCCCCCGGCCTCCGGCGCGGTCCCGCTGCCGAGGCGGCGACCCTGTATCACGACCTCGATGCCCCCCCGCCCGCGGCATCCGCCTGAACCAGGCGTCGCGCCCTTGCACCCTGTGCCCCTTCGGTCTACCTACCCCTTCGGAATTCGCGCGGAACCTGCCCCATGACCTATGTCGTCACCGACAACTGTATCGCCTGCAAATACACCGACTGCGTGGAAGTCTGCCCGGTGGACTGCTTCTACGAAGGCGAAAACATGCTGGTCATCCACCCCGACGAATGCATCGACTGCGGCGTCTGCGAACCCGAATGCCCCGCCGACGCGATCCGTCCCGACACCGAACCCGACACCGCGAAGTGGGTCGAGTTCAACCGCAAGTATTCCGAGGCCTGGCCAGTGCTGACCCGCCGCAAGGACCCGCTGCCCGAGGCCGAGGCGCGCGATGGCGAGACGGGAAAGCTGGAAAAGTACTTCTCCGAAGCACCGGGGTCGGGCGACTGAGTCGCGCACCGATTCGGTTCCTTGCGGCAATGTTTCCGGAACCGTGATTCGCGACCCCGGAACAAGGAATAATTTCGCCGGTTGGCCCCGTTGCGACGGGACGTTCGTTTTTCGCGCACTTTGAAAACTGCGCCGGTTCTGCTATATTGCTGTTACAACTGGACTTAGGATATCTGGACGACCGCAGTGTGCTTGGGGCGCACGGGGGCATTCTCATCGACACTTCCGACCTGTCATGGGGGCTGATCGCCACCGTCGGCAGGCTGTCGCTTGGGACCGGCATCCATTTGGTAGTGGCGACAAGACAAGATGAAGAAATCAGACTTCCGTCCGAACGACTTCGTTGTGTACCCGGCCCACGGGGTCGGTCGGATCATCTCGATCGAAGAACAGGAAATCGCGGGCTTCAAGCTCGAACTGTTCGTCATCACCTTCGAGAAGGACAAGATGACCCTGCGCGTGCCGACGCACAAGGCGACCGAAGTCGGGATGCGCCAGCTTTCGACGCCCGATGTCGTGACCAAGGCGCTCGACACGCTGAAGGGAAAGGCGCGCGTGAAGCGGGCGATGTGGTCGCGCCGGGCGCAGGAATATGAGCAGAAGATCAACTCGGGCGACCTTCTGTCCATCGCCGAGGTCGTGCGCGACCTGCACCGCAACGACGAACAGCGCGAGCAGTCCTATTCCGAACGCCAGCTTTATGAGGCGGCGCTGGAACGGCTGACCCGCGAAGTCGCCGCCGTGTCGGGCGTGGACGAGGCGGGGGCGCAGAAGAAGGTGGGCGCGGTTCTGGTGAACCGCGCGGCCTGACCCTTCGCCGACGGAAATGATTGCGCCGCCGGGTTCGCGCCCGGCGGCGATTTCGTTGCGTGGGCGGGAAGTCGGCAAAACTGCGCCCCCGACCTGATCCGGCACCTCCGCGCCAACGGCCGCGTCCGTTGGCGCTCGCCGTTGGCGTAGGATGGGTGCTCGCACCCATCGCCGGTCAGGCGAAGATGGGTGAAATCACCCATCCTACTCCGCCGCCTTGTCCACCGCCGCCTTGGCCCCGGCGCGCTCGGCCGACCGCGACATCAGCGCGGTTTCCAGATCGCGGTTCATCGACCGGGCCAGCGCCACATATTCCTCGTTCTTCTCCAGCGGTATGCCGGGCTTCCACACCTCGGCCAGCGCCCGCACGCCCGCGCGGTCCAGATCAAAGAACATCCGCTCCAGCTCGCTCGCCTCGAACTTCGACAGTCCCACCGCCTCCAGCACATAGCGCCCCACCCGCAGCGAGCTGTCGAACAGCTCGCGCACGATGTCGTTGGCACCCGCCTGGTACAGGCGGAACACTGTCTCGCGGTCATAGGCGCGGGCGATGATATGCAGGTCCGGGCGGACACGGCGGGCGTATTCGACCAGCCGCAGGTTCGCCTCCTTGTCGTCCATCGCCGCGACCAGAACCTTCGCCTCGTCGATCCCCGCCGCCTTCAGAAGATCGGGCCGCGTCGGGTCGCCGAAATAGCTCTTGAACCCGAACCGCCGCAAGAGCTGCACCGTCGACATGTCGCCGTCGATCACCGTGGTGCGGAAGCCGGAATAGTTCACCATCCGGTTGACCACCTGCCCGAACCGCCCCGCGCCCGCGATGATGATGGGCATGCGGTCCTCGATCTCGTCCTCGGGCTCGTCGTTCACCTCTTCGGCCAGCCGCTTCACGATCTGGTCGTGCAGGATGAAAAACAGGGGCGTCAGCAGCATCGACAGCGCGATGACCAGCATCAGGCTTTGTGCCAGGGTGCCCGGCAGGATGCGCAGCTGCGTGGTGAAGGCGACCAGCACGAACCCGAATTCGCCCGCCTGCGCCAGCCCCAGCGTGAACAGCCACTGGTTGCGCGTGCGCAGGCCGAACAGTCGGGCCAGACCGTACAGGACGACGCCTTTTGCCGCCATGACGGCCAGGGTCGCGGCCAGGATCTTCATTGGATCCGACAGGAACAGGTTGACGTCGATGCCCGCGCCCACGGTGATGAAGAACAGCCCCAGAAGCAGCCCCTTGAACGGCGCGATGTCGGATTCGATCTCGTGCTTGAATTCGCTGTTGGCCAGCACCACCCCCGCAAGGAAGGTCCCAAGCGCGGGCGACAGGCCCACCAGCAGCATCAAGGACGCGATCGCCACCACGATCATCAGGGCCATCGCCGTGTTGATCTCGCGCAGTTTGGCCGAGGCGATGAAGCGATAGGCGGGCCGGATCAGGAAATGCCCGGCCAGCACGATCACCGCGACCGCCCCCAGCGTGACCAGCGTGACGCCCCAGCCGGGAAGGCCGTCAAGGAACGTCGCCACGGCATGGTCACTGTGGTCGGCCTGCGAAAGTTCCCGCGCACCGGGAAGCGCCAGAAGCGGCAACAGTGCGATCATCGGGATGACCGCGATGTCCTGCATCAGCAGGACCGAGAACGCGCTCCGCCCGCCCGCTGTCTGCATCAGCCGCTTTTCCGACAGCGTCTGCAGCACGATGGCGGTCGACGACAGCGACATGATCAGCCCGACCGTCAGCGCCGAGCGCCAGTCGATGCCCAGCAGGATCCCCCCGGCCATCACCAGCGCCGAGGTTGCCGCCACCTGCAGCCCGCCCAGTCCCAGAAGCTTGTCGCGCATGTCCCACAGCGCCTTCGGCTCCAGCTCCAGCCCGATCAGGAACAGCATCAGCACCACACCGAATTCCGCGAAATGCTGCAGGTCGGCCGTTTCCGACCCGACCAGGCCAAAGACGGGGCCGATCGCCAGCCCGGCGATCAGGTAGCCCAGGACCGACCCAAGCCCCAGCCGCGCGGCGACGGGCACCGCCACCACCATCGCGGCAAGGTAAAGCGAGGTCTGGAAGATGAAGCTTTCCATTCGGCGGTCCTTGGGCAGCGCGGCATAAGGTATGGGGGGCGGGACCGACGCGACAGGGGTCATCGCATCCCGGACCCAAGACTATGCGGCAGATCGCAGCGGGAACAAGGGGTGGTGCCGGTTTCCGGTGCGCGCAGCCCGGGAAAGTTCCCCGCGAGCCTGCCGCGGGGGCAGCGAACCCCCGGCGCGGCGGCGGCCTCAGCTGTCGCGGATCATCTTCAGCCGGATGGTCCGGCCGTTCTTGACATAGGTCAGCTCCGTCTCGCCAATGGCTGCGACCTTGCCCCCGTCCAGCCGGTCGCCCACCTTCACCCGCACGAAACGGCCGCCCGACATGCGCACCAGCGCGCGGCGGTCGGACGACGACCCGAACACCCCGATCAGGTTGATGTTCGACAGGTTCATCGCGTTGCGGATCGTCGCGTCCCGCGCAACGCTTGCGCGCGTGCCGCCGGGGCTGGCCGAGGGGCCGGGTTCGGGCTCGTCCACTTCCTCGGCGACGGGGGCGGCAAGCGAAGCCGTCTCGACGGGCTCATCCGGTCGTGCGGGCGGCTGCGCAGAGGCCTCGGCCGGGGCAGCCGGGGCGGGCTGCGGCTCGGGTTCAGCCGCCGCGACGGCGATGGCCGCGTCGATGTCCGCCGTCAACGCATCAGGACGTGCTGCAGGGCGTGCCGAGCGTGCCACCGCCAGCGGCGAGGCATTGGCGAAGCGGGCCGGATCGGGAACCGCCGCGTCGGCAGGCACGTCCGGGGTCTGTGTTCCTGCCGTCTGTGACTCGGGGGCCGCTGGCGCCGGAGCAGCGGCGTTCCGCGCAGCCGCGGCTGCGGCCAGGTCGGCGGGCCTGACGCGCGGCTTCGCCGCAGGCGCTGGCGTGACCCCCGGCAACGGCACAGCCGACGTATCGGCCGCGACCGAACTCACGCCACCCGCCGTTGCGTCGACGGTGGCCGATGTCGGCGCAGCCAGACCATCCGGTACGGGCGCGGCTGCGGGGGCCGACCCCTGGCGCAGCGGGCGTGGCAGCGGGCGCGCGCCTTCGACCGGGACGCCGGCCGGTTCCGGCTGCCCGGTGACGGTTCCGCTGGTCGCAGCGTCGCCCGCACCGGCCAGGGGTGCTGCCGCCGGGGAGGTGCCCGCCTGGGCGGGATCGGTGGGCGCGGTCAAGGCCGGGTCCGCCACCACGGCGGCGGCGGGCCGGCTGGGACGTGGTGCCGGAACAGCCGGTGGGCGGCCTGCGAACAGGGTGATGCCCTCGGGCGTGACCACGCCCTCTGGCGTCGGTATCACCAGACCGTCCGGACCCAGCCGCACCAGTTGCGCGTAGGGGACGGGCAGGGGCAGGCCGACCGGCACAGGGTCCGGCCCAAGGTCCGCCTCGGGCGGCAGGCCGCTTGCCTGCTCGGGTGCCTCGGGCAGTGTCGCCGACGCGACAGCCGGGGCGCCATCGGCATCGGCGGCAGGGTCACTCGCAGCGGCCGGGCCCTTTGTAACCGCCGGATCGCTGGTATAGCGGGCCAGGGCCTCGGGCAGGGGCAGGACCTCGGGTCCCGGGGCGGCGGCGGTGGCCACCAGCGCCTTGGTTCCCGCCGTCGATGCCGCAGCGGCGGCAACCGCCGCATCGGTCGCCGCGCCCGTCGCCGCAGATGGAGCCGTTGCCGCAGCGCCGGGCACGGCCGCCGGAACCGTCGCTGCCACGGGTGGAAGCGCCGGGGCGGTCGCGGCCGCATCGGCGGCCGGGGCGGCCGCCAGCGCGGGGGCGGCGGGCATTGTCGCGGCCGGGTCCGCCGCGGTCATCGGCAAACCGGGCTGCGCCTCGGCGGCATCCGGCGCGGCTGCGGCGGTATCAAAGGACGGACCCGGCCCCTCTCCGGTTCCTGCCGGGGGCGGCGTCAGCGCATCTGGCTCGGCCTCTCCGGCCACCGTCTGGTCCTGCGGCACGGCCGCGTCGGCCCCCGTGCCCGGCGCAAGGGCCGGGGCCGAGGCTGCGGCCTCGCCGGGCGGTGCCGATGCAACGACCGGCGCGCCGTCCCCGAACAGCAGCGACCACAGGGCGACCGCGGCCATCACAGCGACCAACGCAAGCGTCAGCGTCACCCCGAGCAGCTTCGGCCTGGATCCGGCAAGGCCGGCCTTCCGCGCACCGAACACGGTCAGTTCTTCGGCTTCGGCCTCGGGCGACTTGGCCGGGCGGCGAAGCGGTGGCTTGGGGCCGGCCGCGGGATCGCGGGCGCGCACGAGCGCGCGCATGAGCGCTGCGCGGGGCCCGCCCGGCGCGGACTTGGCGCGGCCGACGGGCAGCGGCCTTGGCACTGCGCCGGTGGCGGCACCCACCCGCCCGGCCGCCGCCACTGGCGGGATGTCGGCCACATCCTCGGGGTCGATCCGTGCGGCCGCGATCGGTCCGCCCTCGGCCGGATCGTCCCGCACCCCGACGTCGGCACGGCCTCTCGCGGTGTCGCCAGCGCCGCCGAAGCGTTCTTTCCAACGCGCGGCCATGCCGGACAGAGCCGCCCCTGCGGCCCGCACACTGGTGCCCGCGCCTGCATCGGGCGCGGAGCGGTCCGTGCCACCGAGGTCGACGGCACGCGGCGCGTCACCGCTGACCGGCGTGCGCCGCTGGCGGACCGCCGCAAGCATGCCTTCGAACCGCTCAAGCGCCGCGGACGGCGCACCCGGCTTGCGCGGCACAGAAGGTTTCGAGGCCGTCTCGGCGGGTGCCGCGACGGGTGCGGCTACGGATGGCGGCTGGGGCGCATCGGGCAAGGATGACGGGCGGCGCGCAGGACCCAGGGCCGGTCCAACCGCAGGGACTGGCAAGGGCCGGGGGCTGGTCTCCACGGCCGTGTCCGCCGCCCGGTCCGCTGTAGGCACCCCCACCAGACCGCCCGCCGTAGTGCCCGCCGCGGGGCCTTCGGCACCGGCAGGCGCGGTCGTCCGTTTGCGCCGGGACGAAAATCTCGCCGGGGGAACGATTGCGGGGTCATCGGTCGTCACGCCGACTTCGGCGGCGACCAGAACCGGTCGCTCAACGGTCCCGAGGCCATCGCCCTCTGGCGCGGTGCCCGCTTCTGGCGCAGTGCCCGCCTCTGGCGAGGCTCCGTCCGCGGCCGCAGAGGTGGTGTCACGGTCTGCCAGACCAACCGCCTCGGTGACGTCCGGCTCCACCTTGTCCGGCACCATCTCGTCCGGCTCCCGCGAAGGGCCTGAGGCGCTGTCGCTTGACGCCGCGACCGGGTCCGCCGGATCGGTGGGACCCGCGTCCGGGCCGGCATCTTCAGCCAACGGACCACGGGTGTCCGCTGGGTCGTCCACGCTCTCAAGTTCGGCCTGCTGCGGCGGACCGACCGCTGCCGACACCTGTTCGACCGGTTCATCGCCCGCGGCGGCCGCACGGATGGGCGCCACCTCCGGCACTGTGGTGCCGTCCGCCACGGCCGCTGCAACCGGGTCCGGGGCCCGATCTGGAGCCCGATCTGGGGCCCGATCTGCGGACTGATATGCGCCACTGTCTGCGCCCGCATCTTCGGGCCGGGCGGCGTCGGTCGACACATCCGGTTCGGCCTGCTGGGGCGACACCTCGGCCCCGGAGCCTTCGGTGTCCGGCGCGACGGCCATGTCGGGCGCGTCATGTTCCGCAACCGGACGGTCCTCGGCATCGAGGCTCGCGTCCGGCACGGCGGACATCGCCTGTGCGGTGGCTTCGTCGTCCGCGGCCTCTCCGCCATCCGCATCCGCCGCGCCTTGGCCCCCGTCCGGCGACCCGGCATCCGATGGCTCCTGGTCCGCGCCCGCACCGCTCTGGTGTGCGGCGGCGGGATCGGGCGCGGCGGCAAGGTCGTCCTCGTCGTCAATGGCGATGAAGGGCGCGCCCAACTCGTCAGCATCCCCTTCGTCCCCGGCCTGGCCGTTGGCCGCCACGCCGCCCGCCGCCCCCGCCCCGGACGCTTCACCGTCGGCCACAGCCCCGGCCGCCAGGCCCGAAGCCGCCCGCGTGGCGTCACCCGCTGCCTGTGGCGCTGCATCGTCGCGCGCCGCAACGCGCAGCGGCTCGTCGTCGCGGTCCAGCCGCTCGCCCGGGGGCAGGTAGGCGATCATGCGTCGCGTGGTGCCGAAGAACGGCTCGCCGTCGGCCTGCCCCTGCCCGAACTGTCCCGGTGCCGGGGCCGCCACGAACGACACCGGATGGAACCGGTGCTCCTCGGCAAAGGCCTCGGCCTCGTCCAGAGTCAGCCGCGCGACAACCGCGACACGCACGCGCGGCCCGTTTCCCGACCAGTCAAAGACCAGATCGCGCACGGGATAGGGCGTCCGCCCTTCCAGCGCCCGCGCGATCTGCGCGCGGCGCGAGGCCTTGTCGGGTCCGGGGGCATCGATCTCAAGATACAGAAGCTGGGTGTCGGGCAGCACAAGTTTCGTCTGGAACCCCTGCGGCGACAGCGCAACGGCCGTCTTGCGCAGAAAGCCCATCGCGGCGGCCAGGTTCGGTGCCTCGGGGTCGACCTCGCCGACACGCATCCACCCGGCGGCAGTGCGACGGAAAAGGCGGATGCCGTCCTGCGACAGGCTGAGGGCGAAACCTGGTTTCATTCCGGGCGTCTAGCATGATCGCCCGGCCGGCCGGAACGGCCAACCGGGCGTCTGCCCGTCTAAGGCAGATTTCTGCGCATGGAAAGACGCCCGCCCAAGGAACCGCTTGCGGGCGGCGTCAAAGATGCGAGACCGGACACGAACGTAACGGAGGTTCCCATGCGTGCCCTTGCCCCCATCGCCGCCCTGTTCCTGGCGGCGGCCCCGCTTTCCGCGCTGGCCGATGCGGCCCTGCCCACCCTGACCGTGACGGGCGAAGGCAGCACCGCCGTCACCCCCGACATGGCAACGGTGCAGATCGGCGTCACCAAGGACGCCGACACCGCCAAGGCGGCGCTGGATGCGAACACAGCGGCAATGAAAGGTGCCCTTGACCGGCTGAAGGCCACCGGCGTCGAGGACCGGGACATGCAGACGACCGGCCTGAACCTCGGCCCGCGCTACGACTACAACCGCACGAACCCCGACGGCACCCCGCAGATCACAGGCTTCACCGCCTCGAACGGCGTGACCGTCCGCATCCGCGCGCTGGAGACGTTGGGCACCGTTCTGGATGCCGTCGTGGCGGATGGGGCCAACACGCTGAACGGCGTCAGCTTCGGCCTGCAGGACCCCGAGCCGTCGCTGGATGCCGCCCGCAAGGATGCCGTGGCTGACGCCCGTCGGAAGGCCGAGCTTTACGCCGAGGCGGCGGGGGTCAAGCTGGGCGCGATCCAGTCGATCACCGAGCAATCGGGCTATGCCTCGCCGGTGCCGATGCCGATGGCCGAGGCGAGCTATGCCAAATCCGCAGCGCCGGTGCCGGTGGCGGCGGGCGAGGTTCGGGTGACGGCGAATGTCACCATCGTCTGGGGGCTTGCAAACTAGGCCGCCTGCGCGTGGCCACGCGGGCGCGGCCCGGGCACGGGGCGCACCCCCCGCCCGGGCCTTGGTCTCTCAGCCCGCCTTCGCCAGCGCCTGGTCCAGATCGGCGATCAGGTCATCCGCATCCTCGATGCCGATCGACAGCCGCACCACGTTCGGCGCCGCCCCGGCCGCAACCCGCTGCTCATCGCTCAGCTGCCGGTGCGTGGTGGACGCCGAATGGATGATCAGCGACCGCGCATCGCCCAGGTTTGCCACATGGCTGAACAGCTCGAGCGAATCCACCAGCTTCACGCAGGCGTCATAGCCACCCTTCAGCCCCACGGTGAAGATCGCCCCTGCCCCCTTCGGCGTGATCTTCTTCGCGCGCTTGAAGTAGGGCGACGACGGCAGCCCGGCATAGGTCACGAACTCGACCCGCGGGTCCTTCTCCAGCCAGGCCGCGACCTTCTTGGCGTTCGCCACATGCCGGTCCATCCGCAAGGACAAGGTCTCGATCCCCATCAGGGTGTAGTGCGCCCCTTGCGGGTTCATCGTCATGCCCAGGTCGCGCAGGCCCACGGCGATGGAGTGGAACGTGAACGCCATCCCCCCCAGCGTCGGGTGGAACGTCAGCCCGTGATAGGCGGGTTCCGGCTGGCTGAGCGAGGGGAACTTGTCGCTGGCCGACCAGTCGAACTTGCCCGAATCGATCACCGCGCCACCCGTGACCGTGCCGTTGCCGGTCAGGTACTTCGTGGTCGAATGGACGACGATGGTCGCCCCGTGCTCGAACGGGCGGCACAGGTACGGCGTGGCGGACGTGTTGTCCACGATCAGCGGAATCCCCGCCGCATCGGCGATCCCCGCCACCATCGGCAGGTCGGTGACATAGCCGCCGGGGTTCGCGATCGATTCGCAGAAGATCGCGCGCGTGTTCTTGTCGATGGCCTTCTTCAGGGCGCGCTTGTCCTCGAAATCCACGAACTTCGCCGACCAGCCGAACCGCTTGATCGTCTGGCTGAACTGCGTGACCGTGCCCCCGTAAAGGCGCGTCGAGGCGACGATGTTCCGCCCTGGCCCCATCAGCGGGAACAGCGCCATGATCTGCGCGGCGTGGCCGGACGAACAGCAGATGCCGCCCGCGCCGCCTTCCAGCGCCGTGATCCGCTCGGCCAGCGCGCTGATGGTGGGGTTGGTCAGGCGCGAATAGATGTAGCCGATTTCCTGCAGGTTGAAGAGCCGCGCCGCGTGATCGGCGTTTTTGAACAGGAACGCGGTCGTCTGGTAGATCGGCACCTGCCGCGCGCCCGTCGCCGGGTCGCCCTTGTTGCCCGCATGAACCTGCAACGTGTCAAAGCCCAAGGCGCGTGTCATCGTCGTCGTCCCCCCTAAGGTGTTTTTGGCCCGCGTGACGTTAGGGGAACCGCAGCGACGCGGCAACGGGAAGGCCGTTCTCTTGTTTTGCGCGGCGAGGGAAAATCTGCCGGGCGTCGGGCCTGGCCCCTACCGCCGAAGCCGGATCATCGCGTGCTGGCCGCCCCGGTCGAACTCGATCCGCCAGCGCCCGTCGCCTGCGCGCAGGGCCGCGTCAAGGTCGCCCGGTGACCGGATATCCGCCCCGTTCACCCGCGTCACGACATCGCCCGGCTGCAGCTGCGTCTGCGCGGCGGGCCCGCCGACCGAGGTGACAACGACCCCCTCTGCCCCTATGGGCAACCCCATCCGCTCAGCCAGCGCGGGCGTCATCGGCGCGACGCTCAGGCCCTCGAACGCGGTACCTTGCCCCACGTCCGCGGCCGCGACGTCGCCCCCAGGTGCCGCGATCAGCGCGACCTGGCCCTTCTGCGCCGCGCCCTCGCGCCAGAACTCCACCGGTGCGCTGCCACCCACGCCCAGCGTGGCCATCCGGAACTCCAGCTCCTGCGGCGCATCGACGGCAAAGCCGCCGAGCGAGGTCAGGATGTCGCCCTCGGTCAGCCCCGCCGCGCGGAACGGGCTGTCGGGGTGCATCCGCAGCACCATCACCCCATGCGGCGCGCCCATCCCCAGCGCCTCGGCCATCCCGGCATCCACCGCCTGCACCTCCATGCCCGCCCAGGGCCGGGCCAGGTCCGTCCGACCCGCCTCGGCCTGTTCCACATACTGCCGGACAAGGTTCGCCGGAATCGCGAAGCCCACCCCCTGCGACCCGCCCGACCGCGTCAGGATCGAGGTGTTGATGCCCAGAAGCCGCCCCTGCATGTCCACCAGCGCCCCGCCCGAATTGCCGGGGTTGATCGCGGCGTCGGTCTGGATGAAGTAGCCGCCGCCCAGCCCGCCGCCCGCACCGCGTCCGCCCGCCCCGATCCCCGACCGCGCCAGACCCGACACGATCCCGCTTGTCACCGTCTGGCCCACTCCGAACGGGTTCCCGATCGCCAGCACCAGATCGCCCACCTGCGAACGGTCGCTGTCGGCGAAGTCGAGCGCGGGCAGGTCGCGCGCCCCCTCCAGCCGGATCACCGCGATGTCCGCGCCCTCGTCGGCCAGGATCACTTTGCCCTCGAACTCGCGCCGGTCTGACAGCACCACGCGGATATCCGTTGCCTCGCCCACCACATGATAGTTCGACACCACGATCCCGTCGCCCCGCAGGATCACGCCCGACCCCAGCGAATTCTGCTGGCGCGGCACCACCGCGTCGCCAAAGAATTGGGAAAAGAACGGGTCATCCGCAAAGGGGCTGACCGATTGCGGCACGATCTGGGTGGCGTAGATGTTCACCACCGCCGGGGCCGCGCGTTTCACGACGGGGGCGAAACTCAGCGCGATTTCCAACTGTGATGTTGGAACAGCGGTCTCGGCAGGTGCCGCGACGGGAAGGATCAGGGGCGTCGCGGCGGCACCCGTCAGTGCAAGGGCAAGTATCGCGCGGCGAAAGGGAGCGAAGGGCATGGGCGTGTCCGTGGAGCTGCTTCGTCGCGCCCCAGATTGGTTGCGCCGCGCGCCGGTTCAAGCCCGTTCCGGTGCGTTGGGCGCATTGGTCACGCCACCGCTGCGCCCCTCCTCACGCCCGCTCGTCCTTGGGCGAGCCCAGCACCACATAGGTCGTCAGCGACGCCACCTGCGGCAGCGTGCCCAGAACGTCCGTATGGAACCGCTTGTAGGCGGCAAGGTCCGCCACCTCGACCCGAAGCAGGTACTCCACCGTCCCCGTCACGTTGTGACACTCCCGCACCTCGGGCGACCGGCCGATGGCGCGCTCGAAGCCTTCCTGCGCGGCCTTGGTGTGCAGGGACAGCCCCACCGCGATATAGGCCACGAACCCCACGCCGCGCGCCGCGGGCGACACCACGGCGCGGTATCCCGCGATCACGCCAGACCGCTCCAACTCCTGCACCCGGCGCAGGCAGGCCGAGGGCGACAGGCCCACCCGCGCAGCCAGATCCAGGTTGCTGATCCGCCCCTCGCGCGAAAGTTCGCGCAATATCCGGTCCGAAATGCTGTCGTCACGCGTCATAGGTTGCAGGAATAGCGGACCAGCGCCGCAATTCGCAACCAAATGCCGCTTGGAATGACGGAAGATTGCGCCACCATGACCACAGACCTCCTGATCCCGCTTGTCACCTTCTGCTTCGTCACCTCGGTCACGCCGGGGCCGAACAACCTGATGCTGCTGGCCTCGGGCGCGAACTACGGGTTTCGCCGCACCCTGCCGCACATGACCGGCATTGCGCTTGGCTTCACCGCGATGGTGGCGCTGGTGGGGGCAGGGCTGGCCGGTGTCTTTGCCGCCGTCCCCGCGCTGTACACCGCGCTCAAGGTCGCGGCCGTGGCCTACATGCTCTGGCTCGCGTGGAAATTCGCCAACGCCGCGCCACCTCCCGACCGCACGGACGCTGCTCCGGCGGGCAGGCCCATGACCTTCGCGCAGGCTGCGGCCTTCCAGTGGGTGAACCCAAAGGCCTGGGCGATGGCGCTGGGCGCCGTCACCGCCTTCGCCCCTGACCAGAGCCTCGCCGCCATCCTGACCGTCGCCGCCGTCTTCGGCGCGGTGAACCTGCCGACCGTGTCGCTCTGGGCGCTGATCGGGCAGGAAATGCGCAGGTTTCTAACCGACCCTGTGCGCCTGCGCATCTTCAACTGGACGATGGCGGCCCTTCTTGTGGCTTCGATGGTGCCGGTTCTCTGGCACTGACGTGGTGCTCCGGCCGGGACTGCCCGCGCGTTTCCCGGGGTTGGCGCAGACCCGCCGCCACATGGGTTAATGGTCCAGACGCCGGCCCCGCGTATGGCAGGATGCCATACAGGTGCCATACGCTTGCCATACGCTTTTGACGGTGGGGTCAGGAACCGTTAACCCAGCGTTCGCAAGGGGTTAGCCGCCAAAGGCAGGCCTGGCCGCCCCCGCTCCCCTAACGCCCGTTAACCCTGGGAATCCGCCCCGCCACTTTCCCCCGGCTCTGATCCCACCCGCTCCGCCAGAAACGGCAGCGTCACCCCCGCCACCGCCGCGGGGTCCTCCTCATGTACCAGATGCCCACCCGGTATCCGCACCACCCGCGCGTCCCGCATCCGCGCCGCCGCCCGGTCCGCGGTCTCGGGCGGCACCGCCTTGTCGCCTGCGCCTGTGATGAAAAGCGTCGGCATATCAATGCCTTGCAATCGCCGCAGAAGGTCCGTCACCGACCACTGCGACATCATCATCAGCGTGCCATCCACATGCCCCGCGTCGGCAAACAGCCGCGCGTACAACCGCACGCCCTCGGCATCCAGTCGCGACCCGGTGGACCCCAGCAGCGACCGCACCTTGTCCTCGCCGCCCGAAAACCGCGCGAACAGGCGCGGCACAAAAGGGTTCAGCGCCAACAGCTTGGCCATCACCGGAAACAGCCACCCCGCCACGCCCTCGAACGGCCCGAGGGCAGGGTTGATGCCGACAATCGCCGCAGGCTTCCGCGGCAGGATCTCCGCCAGCCTGAGTGCAATCGCCGCCCCCGCCGAATGCGCCACAATCGCGCGCGGACGCCACCCTTCCTGTGCGAGCAGCCGCGTCATGTCCTCGGCCATCGGGTCCAGCCCCGCCCGCAACCGTCGGCCGAGCGTCGAGAATCCCTGTCCCGGCAGGTCGGGCACGATCAGGCGATAATGCTTTGACAACAAGGGGATAAGCCCACGCCAGGAGTGCCCCGCCCCGCCCGCGCCGTGGATCAGCAGCACTTCGGGCCCGTCGCCAACCACCTGCACGTGCCAGCGGTTCGGGGCCACATCGACCCGGCGCGAAGCCTCACGGTTGGGCCAATCCGGCGGCACGCGGTCGGGCGGGGGCGCATGCATCGTCACTGCGCCATCGCGGCGGACACCACCGCCGAAACCCGCCCCGCATCGGCGCGGGGCAGGGGCACATAGGCCGCCCCCATCGCCTTCGCCAGGGCGGCCAGCGCCGGGTTCGCCCGGTTCCCGCTGTCGATCACGATCCCCGGCAACCCGGCCGCCATTACCGCCCGCGCCATCGCCGATGCATCCGCCTCGGCCGCTGCCCGGTCGGCCCGGCCATCCAGCGCGATGTTCACCCGCCCGTCGGTCAGCATCGCGATCGTCGGCGTCATCCCCCGTGCACGTGCCTGAATCGCAAGGGAAATCCCCGCCCTCAACCCCGCCGCCAAAGGCGTCCCCCCGCCCCCCGGTAACCCCGCCAGCCGCCTCTTGGTCTGCACCAAGGATCGCGTGGGCGGCAGCAGAACCTCGGCCCCGGTGCCCCGGAATGCCACCAGCGCCACATGGTCGCGCCGGACATAGGCCTCGGCCAGCAGAAGCTCGACCGCCCCCTTGGCCTCGGCCAGCCGGGCGAGCGCCGCCGAACCCGACGCATCGACCAGGAACACCAGAAGCCGGTCCGACCGCTCCTCATACCGCTTCAGCCGGATGTCATCCGCCCGCACCTGCAACCGGCCCCCCTCCGCCAGCCCCGGCACCCCCGTCGCCGCCGCCCGGATCGCCTGCAAGGGGGCGGCCTGCCGCAGGGTCGCCACCAGATCGATCCGCGCCCCTCCGCCCAGCCGCCCCGCGCGCGGCGGCAGCGGCCGCCCGCGCCGGTTACCCCGCCGTGCCGCCCCGGCCCCACTTCCCGCCGCCGCACGTGCCGCGCGACCGGCCTTCAGGCGGTCCAGCAGGTCGGGGGGCAGGGCGGCGCGGACCGCCTCCAGCAGGATTTCGTCAGGAATGTCTGTGGTTTGCTGGTCGCGCCCGTCCCCTTCGCCCGCATCATCGGGCGGGCTTGGTGGCGGTGGCGGGGTGTCTTCTGCCTCGGGCGGCAGAATGCCCCGGTGCGCCAAGGTCAGCGCGACGGCCAGCGCCATGTCCGCGTCTGCGACCTCTGCACGACCGTCTAGCGCCGCATTCGCCCGCGCCACTGCCCGAGCGGCCATCACGGGCCTGACCGACCCGATAGCCAGCCGCGCCGCGACCTGAACCAGCGCCGCGTCCTGGTCCGCCGTCATCTCGATCTGCGCCAAACGCCCGCGCGCCGCATCCACGCGCGCGGTGTCCGGCCCCGCACCCAGACCCGCCAAGGGCAGCCCGTCCAGCGCCACGAAGATCCCCAGCCGTTCGGCCAGTGCGCCCGGCAATCCTTCGCCCTCGCCCGCCGCCTCGTCCTGCGCCACGACTGCCTGCCCGGCATCCATCGCCGGCCCCAGCCGCGCCGCCAACGACGGGGGGCACCTCTCGGCCATCGCCAAAACGATCACCCGTAGGTCGGGGCTTGCCCCGACTCCGGCCAAGCCGACTCCCTCGCCCCCGCGCAACACCCCCGCCCGCATCACAGGCCGCCCCCCGGCCAGCGTCGCCGTCAGGTCCAGCCCGCCGAACAGCGCCTCATCCCCTACCGACGGATGCAGCCGTGCCGCCCCCGGAACCAGTGCCGCCAGCCCCGCCAGCCACCGCTCCCGCGCAGGCCCCGCCCGCGCGGCCAGCCAGAGCCCGCCAACCCCGCCGGGATCGACAGCGAACACTTCCAACGCCCGCACCGCCCGCGCCCAACCCTCTGGCAAGGGCGCGGCTTCGATCACGCCAGAACCTCGTCCACCACGCGCGCCACGCGTGTACCCGACCCCGCCTCGTCCAGCGGATCGCGCCGCAGCCGGTGCCGCAGCGCCATGCCCGCCACCTTCCGCAGATGCGCCCGCCTTGGCGCCTCAGCCCCCTCGAACGCCGCCAGCGCGCGCGCCGCGCGCAAGAGGGTCAGTTCCCCGCGCAAGCCATCCGACCCAAGCGCCAGGCACAGCCCCGCTATGTCGCCCAGCACCTCGTCGTGCGTGGGCAGGCCCGCCAGCTCCCCCCGCGCCTTCACGATCTTCCGGCGCAACCCCGCATCCTTCTTCGCCCATGCCGCCATGAACGCGTCATGGTCGTCCTCATAGGCTGCCCGCCGTCGGATCACCTCGATCCGCGTCGCCACGTCCTTTGGCGAGGTCACCTCGACCGACAGCCCGAACCGGTCCAGAAGCTGCGGACGCAGCTCCCCCTCCTCGGGGTTGCCCGACCCCACCAGCACGAACCGCGCCGCGTGGCGGATCGACATGCCCTCGCGCTCGACCACGTTCTCGCCCGACTGCGCAACGTCCAGCAGCAGGTCCACGATGTGATCTTCCAGAAGGTTCACCTCGTCGATGTAGAGATACCCCCGGTTCGCCCGCGCCAAGAGGCCCGGCTGGAACGCCTTCTCGCCGCGCGTCAGCGCCCGCTCGATGTCCAGCGCGCCTGTGACGCGATCTTCGGTCACGCCCAGGGGCAGGTCGATCACCGGCGTCGGCCGCTTGACCATCCGCCGCAACGTCACCCCCGCCCAGTCGGGCACATCCTCGGCCCTCGCCGAGTTCACCGGGCAGCCATCCACCGCCTCGATCTGCGGCAGCAGCGCCGCCAGACCCCGTACAGCGGTTGACTTGCCCGTGCCCCGGTCGCCGAAGACCAGAACGCCGCCGATGCCGGGGTCGATGGCGGTCAGGATCATGGCAAGCTTCATCTCGTCCTGTCCGACGATGGCCGAGAAGGGGAAGGGCTGTCGCATTCAGATGCTCTGTCAGGTGCTTTGGCTCGCTTCGGGGGTCAGGCGCGCAAGCGGGCTCGCGCCCCCCCATGTGCCGCTTTCGCCAAGGATGCGAAAGCGGGCGTAAAGCTCCTCGCGGAACCAGCCCTCGTCCCGCACCGCGCGGATCGCGCGGCCATGCGGGCCGTCGCCGCGCGCGAAATGCGCCATGCTGGCCGCGTCGGGCCAGACAGAGAAGGTGACCTGGTGGACGAATGGCACCTCGCCGATGCCGATCTTGAAGACGACGTTCGGATCCGACCCGATGACGGCGGATACCCCCGGCACCCGCCCCCAGAACCTGAGCGCCTTTCCCGCCTTGACAGTGGCCCGCGTCAGCGCGGCCAGCGGCCCGTCGGGCAAGCTGCCCTCCGCCCGGAACGGCTCCACCCCCGCCCATTGCCCGCGCGCGGTGGCGGGGGACAGGTAAATCGTCCAGCTTTCGCCCGCGTGCGCCCGCCAGCGGCGGAACACCGCGCCCTCGCTCACGCCCCGCTCGGCCGTCGCGCGGTCGGGCCAGACGGCCAGGATCGCCCAGACGGCTGTATTGGGCTTGGGCGTGAACCCCTCGCCCGTACCCGAGCCACAAAGCTTCCAGAACGTCGCCCCTGGCAGCCGCGCCATCGCCGCCCGCGCAAGGCCCATCTGCGCGAAGACCCACAGCCGCGCGGTCAGTCGCGGAAAGCGGAACAGGGTCAGTGTGACGGTCTGGATTTCGGCCCCCTTGCGCTGGCGAATGTAAATTCAGTCTGACAGAACTTCATGGCCATGAAAAGCACCACACGACGTGGCCGCACCGCCTGAATTGGGCGGATCGCGGTCAAATACGGGGGCTTAGCGGCAGGCACGCGCCGGAATGTCGCGCGATGTCGTGCGTGTTGTAAATCAAACCAGACAGTATATCGTGGGTGTATGCCGACTGCGCCGAACGACCCGAACGCCAATGCCTCGCCCGCTTTGCGGACGGCCGACGACACCGCCATCGTGATCGGCGCGGGGCTCGGCGGGCTTGCCTCGGCCATGCGGCTGGGGGCCAAGGGCTGGCGCGTCACCGTCATCGACCGGCTCGACACCCCCGGCGGGCGGGGGTCGGCCATCCACCAGGGCGGCCACCGCTTCGACCTTGGTCCCACCATCGTCACCGTGCCGCAGGTCTTCCGCGACCTCTGGTCCGCCTGCGGGCGCGACTTTGACGCGGATGTCGATCTGCGCCCGATGGACCCCTATTACGAAATTCGCTGGCCCGACGGCAGCACCTTCACCGCACGCCAATCGACCGAGGCGATGCGGGCCGAAGTGGCGCGCCTGTCGCCCGGCGACGTCAAGGGCTATGACCGTTTCCTCAAGGATGCCGAAACCCGCTACTGGTTTGGCTTCGAAGACCTTGGCCGCCGCCCGATGAACCGGCTGTGGGACCTCATCAAGGTCCTGCCCACCTTTGCCCGGCTGCGCGCCGACCGGTCGGTCGCCGCTCATGCAGCCCGCCGCGTGCGCGACCCGCGCCTCAGGATGGCGCTGTCGTTCCATCCCCTGTTCATCGGGGGTGATCCGTTCCGGGTGACCTCGATGTATGCGCTGGTCAGCCATCTGGAGAAGGAATTCGGCGTCCACTACGCGATGGGCGGCGTTGCCGCGATCGCCGCCGCGATGGCGCGGGTGGTCGAGGGGCAGGGCGGCCGCCTGATCCGGAACGCCGAGGTGGACGAAATCCTGAAGCGTGACGACGGCAACGGCAGTCGCGCCGCGGGCGTTCGCCTGACCGACGGGCAAATCCTGCCCGCGCGCATCGTGGTGTCGAACGCCGACGCAGGCCACACCTACGACCGCCTGCTGAGAACCCGCCCCCGCCGCCGCTGGACCACCCCGCGCCTGAACCGCACGCGCTGGTCGATGAGCCTGTTCGTCTGGTACTTCGGAACCCGTGGGACGCGGGGCCTTTGGCCGGACGTGGGCCACCACACGATCCTGAACGGCCCGCGCTACCGGGGCCTTGTCCGCGACATCTTCCTGAACGGCCGGTTGGCCGAGGACATGAGCCTTTACGTCCACCGCCCGACCGTCACCGACCCATCCGCCGCACCGGAGGGCGATGATACCTTCTACGCCCTGTCGCCGGTGCCCCACCTGGGCCACGCGAAGCCGGTGGACTGGCAGGCCGAGGCCGAGCCCTATCGGCGCAAGGTGCTGGAGGTGCTGGAGAAATCCATGCTACCCGGCCTGTCCGCCCGCTTGACGGAATCCCTCGTCTTCACGCCCGAGACTTTCCGTGACCGGTATCTGTCGCCCCACGGCGCGGGGTTTTCCATCGAACCGACGATCCTGCAATCGGCCTGGTTCCGGCCCCACAACGTATCCGAAGAACTGCCGGGCCTCTACCTCACCGGCGCGGGCACCCACCCCGGCGCGGGACTGCCGGGGGTGGTGGCCTCGGCCGAGGTGCTGGGCAAGCTCGTCCCCGACGCGCCCCGGCGTGGCGCGCGGATCGTTCCCGCGCTCGACCTTGCGGCGGAATGACGATGATCCAGCCTTCCGACCTAGCCCACTGCCGCGCCGCGATCCGCACCGGGTCTTTGTCCTTTCACGCAGCCTCGCGCCTTTTGCCCGCGTCGGTCCGCGACCCGGCCTTTGCGCTTTATGCCTTCTGCCGCCTGGCCGACGACGCGGTCGATGAACACGACGACAAGGCCCGCGCCGTCCTGACGCTACGCGACCGGCTGGACCTTGCCTATCGCGGAACGCCCCGCAACGCCCCCGCCGACCGCGCCTTCGCGGCCATCATTACCGACTTCGACATGCCCCGCGCCCTGCCTGAGGCGCTGCTGGAAGGGCTCGCCTGGGATGCGGCGGGGCGGCGGTATGACACGCTGTCAGGGGTGCTGTCCTATTCCGCACGGGTGGCGGCGGCGGTGGGGGCGATGATGTGCGTGCTGATGCGCGTCCGCGACGGTGATGCGCTGGCGCGCGCCTGCGACCTTGGGCTGGCCATGCAGCTGACCAACATCGCCCGCGACGTGGGCGAGGATGCGCGGGCCGGGCGGATTTACCTGCCGCTGCAATGGTTTGCCGAAGCGGGCCTCGACTCTGACGCCTTCCTCGCCGCGCCCGCCGCCACCCCCGAAATCCGCGCCATGACCCGCCGCCTGCTGCGCGAGGCCGACCGGCTTTACGCCCGGTCTGAGGCCGGGATCGCCGCGCTTCCCCTGGCCTCCCGCCCCGGCATCTTTGCCGCCCGTCACGTCTATGCCGCCATCGGCGGGGCGGTGGAGCGGAACGGGTTCGACTCGGTCACACGGCGCGCCCGCACGGGCAAGCCGCTGAAACTCGCTCTCCTCGCCCTGTCGGGCCTGCGCGCGGCGACGTCGGTCGTGTTTCCCCGCCCCGCTACGCTGTTCGCGCGCCCCGAACCCGAAGTGGCCTTCCTCGTCGATGCCGCCGCCCGCCGGACCGCCCACAAGGGCCGGGGCGAGGCGCTTCTGGGCCTTCTGCAACAGCTCGAGGCGCAGGACCGTGCCCGGTATGCCAACCAGCATGCTTCGGTTGCTCTGGCAGGGAACCGACAGCCGGGCTAGATGCGTTCCCACGCGCACCGCGCAAGGAGGCACCCGATGGACTGGACGCTGTTTCTGACTTACTTCGCCGCCTGCGTCGCCGCGGGCTCCACCGGGGCCATGTTCAGCCCTGGCGCGTGGTACGACAGCCTCGACAAGCCGTCATGGACCCCGCCCAACTGGCTGTTTCCTGTAGCCTGGACAACGCTTTACGTGTTGATGTCGTGGTCGGCGGCGCGCGTCGCGGCCTTGCCGGACACTGGCCAGGCGCTGGCCTTGTGGTCGTTGCAGATCGCGCTGAACACGCTGTGGACGCCGGTCTTCTTCGGGCTGAAGAAACTGGGCGGCGGAATGGTCGTGCTGGCCTTCCTGTGGCTGGCCGTGGCGGCCACGATGCTGGCCTTCTTCCGGGCGGACTGGATCGCGGGGCTGATGTTTGTGCCTTACCTTTTGTGGGTCACCGTGGCGGGGGCGCTTAACCTTTCGGTCTGGGCGCGGAACCGCAACCGGCCCGTGAGCGCGGCTGCATAGCGGCCGGTTCGGCGTGCGTCGGCTGAAAGGGGGTGCAAGCCCCTGAGACGGCGTGCAATTCCACGTATGCGCTACGGATGGATCACGTCCATACGTTCGCGGGTGAAACGGCATCCGGCCGGGTGTGTTCCCCCGTTAGCCTTTCGCCCTGCGCGGCACACGCAGCGCCACCATCGCCTTGATCCAGGGCCGCGCATAGCGCGTCAGGTCCAGCGTTTCGTGCACCCCAACGCTGTCGGCCCCGCCGACACGGGTGCGCACCAGCGCGCGGGAATAGAATGGCGCCTCGAGCAGTGCCCGCACCTGGGCCGGCGCGCCGCCCGGCTCGCACCGTGTCCCCCGCCCGATCCGCCAGGCGGTGGGGGCCAGCGGCACCATTGGCGGGGCCTCGATCACGCGCGCCGACCCGTCGCGGGCGAACTCCATTGCCACCGACAGCTCGGTCCGGTTCGTCCGCACCCCGTCATAGAAACAGACCGCCCCTGCCGCCGTCGGAAACCGCCCCCAGGTCCAGTGCGTGAAATCCGTCTCCAGCGGCACCGACCCCCGGTTGCCGTCGAAGTAGCCGTGCCCCTGCCACTGCCAGCCGGGGCCAAGATCGACCGCGATCCGGGCCACCGGGGCGAAGGGTGTCCAGCGATGGTGGCCGTCGGGGGTCAGCTCGACCTCCACCCCCGTCAGTGCCGAGGGGGTCAGCACGATCTGCCCCCGCACCCGCCCCGGCACCGGCAGGGAAGCGCGTTCGTCCACGTCGATGACGAGCTGCCCGGCGTCCCACGCCATCCGGCTTGGCCCAACGGCAAAGCGCGCCCGGTCGCGCGACAGGCTTGGCTGGCCCCGCTCGGTCATCGTGAACCGCCCGCCGGGGCCATAGGTCGCCACGTTGATGCAGACGTGGTTCAGGGGGTTGGCCCGCCCCGACCAGTGATACCAGGGCGAGAACACGGTGCCGATGAAGGCGATTACCGAGACCGCGCGGGTTCCGTCGTCCGAGACGCCGTCGATGTACCACCAGGCATAGCCCGTTGGCGGGACATCAAGGTCAAAGCGCGGGGCGCGGTTCGGGCCAGGATGGACTGTGCCGCCAGCATGCCCGACAGCGCGGCCATCGGCACACCCGGCCCCGGATGCACCCCGCCGCCCGCGATCCACAGGCCCGGGATCCGCGTTCCGGCCGACGGGCGGCGGAAGGCCGCGCCCGTCCCGTGCGGGGAAAGGCCGTAAAGCGACCCCTCCGACCCCGGAAACAGTTTCGCGAACTGCGCTGGACCTGTCAGCGCCTCGGTCATCGGCGGTGGGTCGAATGTCGTCCCGAAGCGGGAAAGCGTCCCGAATGTCGTCGTCGCGCATGCCAAGACCTCGTCGTCGCTGGGCGCGGCCGAGGCGCGGGGCGTCGGCGCGGCGTTCATGATGATCTCGAACCGCTCGGGTGCGGGTCCCGGGGGCGGCCCGTCCGCGCGATCCTGCGCGCAGACGTAAAGGGTGGGGTCGTCCTGCATCCGGCCCGCGCCAAGCGGGGCGAATTCGCGCGCCGGATCGCGAGCAAAGAAGACGTTGTGATAGGCAAGTTCGGGCCCCGATGGCCGCGCCGCAAAGGCCCAGACCCAGGCCGAATGGCTGCGCGGGTGGGTTGCACGGCGGGGAACGGCGGTGCGCACCGCCGGGCCAAGCAGCCCCGCGCCCAGAGCGGCGGCGTCGCCGTTGAAGACCACCGTTCCGGCGGGGCGCGTGGTGCCGTCCGACAAGGCGACGCCCGCGACGCGCCCGTCCTTCACCACGATGCGTTCGGCCCGCATCCGGTAGAGGAACTGCGCCCCCCGCGCCTCGGCCAGCGTGGCCACCGCCCGCGCAACGGCCTGCATCCCGCCCTGCGCCGTCCAGACCCCCAGCGCCTCGGCCTGCCAGATCAGCGCCAGCACCGCAGGCGATGCGAAGGGCGTTCCGCCGACATAGGTGGCATAGCGACCGAACAGCTGCGCCAGCCGTACATCGGCAAAGCAGTCCGCCGCCGCCCGGGCCAGGGTTGCACCGGGGGCGAGATCGCGCCAGATCGACCGGTCCGCCAGGACCGCGCGCAGGATTCCCGTAAGGTCGGGGCGGGCTGATTGCATGACCGGCCGCTGGAACGCCTGCCACAGCGCGGCGGCGCGCTGCGAAAAGCGCCGGAACCCCGCCTCGGCCTTGGGCCCCGCGAAATCGCGCACGGCGGCCGCGCTGCGGTCATGATCGGCAAACAGGTCCAGCGTGGTGCCATCCGGCCAGAAGTGGCGTGCCAGGACGGGAAGCGGGCGCAAGGTGACGTGGTCTTCCAGCGCCGCGCCCGCCAGGGCGAACAGCTCCTCGAACACGGCCCTCATCGTCAGCACCGTGGGCCCCGCATCCACCGGCCCTGCGGCACTTGGCACGGTGCGCATCTTGCCGCCGGGTCCGCCCGCAGCTTCGATGACCAGCACGTCGCGCCCGGCCGCCGCCAGCCGCAGCGCCGCCGCAAGGCCCCCGATCCCGGCTCCGATGACGACCACCCGGTCGGAAAGCTGCGATGTCGACATGCCCATGCGCGGAATTGTTGACTCGGGCCGCAATTCTGTCCAGCATGATTTACAGTTCGATGTCATATCAAATTGACATCCCGCGCCCGGCCAGATCCGGCGGCGGCAGGGTGCGGTCCGATTTCGTCCCGCCAGACATGGAAGGGCCGGCATGGAACGACGCATTGAATCCGCACTTGCGGCGACGGTCGGTCTGGGGCAGGGGGGCGCGGGTGCGCCGTCACGGCTATCGCAGGCGCTGGGCCACGCGGTGTTTCCCGGTGGTGCGCGCATCCGGCCGACGATCCTGATGAGCGTGGCGCTGGCCTGCGGCGATGACCGGCCGGAACTGACCGACGCCGCCGCGGCGGCGCTGGAGCTGATCCATTGCGCCAGCCTGGTGCATGACGACCTGCCCTGCTTTGACGACGCCGACCTGCGTCGCGGCAAGCCCTCGGTCCACCGCGCATTCGGGCAGCCGGTGGCGGTGCTGGCCGGTGACAGCCTGATCGTGATGGCGTTCCAGACGCTGGCCCGCGCTGCCGCGCGCGATCCTGCCCGCGCCATTGGCCTTGTCGGGATTCTTGCGGAACATACCGGAATGCCGGGCGGCATCTGTGCCGGGCAGGGCTGGGAAAGCGAGCCGAAGGTAGACCTTTCGGCCTATCACCGGGCCAAGACGGGGTCGCTGTTCGTCGCGGCGACCCGCATGGGTGCGTTGGCCTCGGGACAGGACGACGAGCATTGGGTCGAACTGGGTGCCCGCATCGGCGAGGCGTTCCAGGTTGCCGACGACCTGCGCGACGCCCTTTTGTCGGATGCCGAGCTTGGCAAGCCCGCCGGGCAGGACGCCGTCCATTCCCGCCCGAGCGCGGTGCTGGAGTTTGGTGTCGAAGGCGCCATCCGCCGGTTGCAGGACATCCTGTCGGGTGCGATCGCGTCGATCCCGTCGTGCCCGGGCGAGGCGTCGCTGGCGGGCATGGTGCGGCGCTATGCCGACAAGATGGTGCCCGCAGCGGACCGCCGGCCTGTCACGCAGCGCAGCGCCGCCGCCGGGTCGTGACCCGGACGGGGCCGATGCCGGCGATCTGGGCGGTCGCGGCGCGAGGGGCACGGAAACCGCAATGACCGACCTGTCCGACACCGCCCATCCGTCGCCCGTCGGCGCGCCGCCGCACCGGGCAGGCTGGCTGAACCGCCTTGCCGCCTCGCCCCGCGTTCAGGCGCGGCTCGCGGGTATTCCGGTGCTGCGCCGCCTTGTCAGGGCCGAGGGGCGGGCGATCTTTGACCTTGTGGCGGGGTTCGTGCACTCGCAGGCGCTGATGGCGCTGGTCGAGCTGGACGTGCCGGGTCTTCTGTCATCGGGGCCGATGACGCCAACGGCGGTGGCGGCGCGCACCGGCCTTGACCCCGATCGGGCGCTGATCCTTTTGCGCGCGGGTGCGGCGATGGGGCTTTTGTCGCGGCGTCGCGACGGGCGATTCCGGCTGACCGCCCGCGGGGCCGCTCTTTCGGGTGTGCCGGGCCTGGCGGGGATGATCCTGCACCATCGCGTCCTCTACGGCGACTTGGCCGACCCGGTGGCGTTCCTGCGCGGACAGACCGACCCCGCGCTGGCACGGTTCTGGCCCTATGTCTTCGGTGCCGGGGCCGCCGCCGATCCGGCCGCCGCCGCCCGGTATTCGCGGCTGATGACCGAGACGCAGGGCATGGTGGCCGAGGAAACCCTGCGCCTGGCTGACCTGTCGGGCATCCGTCGGATGATAGATGTGGGCGGGGGCACGGGCGCCTTTGTCGCGGCGGCTGCGCGCCGGTATCCCGGCCTTTCGCTGACGCTGTTCGACCTGCCGGCCGTGGTTGCGGGGGCGCCAGCGCTGCTTGTGGAAAGAGGGCTGTCAGGCCGGGTTGACATCTGTCCGGGCAGTTTCCGCGATGACCCCCTGCCAGGCGGGCACGACGCGATCAGTCTTGTCCGGGTTCTGTACGACCACTCTGACGATACGGTGCGCGCGCTTCTGGCCAAGGTCCGCGCCGCGCTGCCCCCTGGGGGGCGGGTGATCGTGTCGGAACCGATGTCGGGCGGCGATCGGGCCGACCCGATCACCGACACCTATTTTGCCTTCTACACCCTTGCGATGGGCACTGGACGCACCCGGTCGGCCGCCGAGATCGCGGCGCTTCTTGCTGGCGCGGGTTTCGGTCGGGTCGAAGTCCGCAAGGGCTTTCGCCCGTTTGTCACCAGCGTTGTGACCGCGGCACGTGTGTGACCGTCGCGTGGCGAGAAGTTGTCAGTTTAGATTGACAGTTCAAGATGTAACACTAGACTGACAGTCAGGGAGTGCCATGCGGCACCCCGTCTGTGAGTCCGCCTCGCGCGGGTTTCACCGGGGCCGGGCCGCATCAAGGGGACAAGGTGCAGACAACAGCCGTCATCCTGCACGCGCCACGCCAGCTGGGGCTGGAGCGTCTGACCCTTGCCGCGCCGGGGCCTGCGGATGTGGTGGTCGAGATCGCCCATACCGGCATTTCCACCGGCACCGAAAAACTGTTCTGGTCGGGCGAGATGCCGCCCTTCCCCGGCATGGGCTATCCGCTTGTCCCTGGTTACGAGGCGACGGGCGAGGTGGTCGAGGCCGGCCCCGAATCGCCCGTGCCCGTCGGCGCGCGCGTGTTCGTGCCGGGCGCGAACTGCTACGGCCCCGTGCGCGGCCTGTTCGGCGCGGCGGCCCGTCATGTCGTCACCCCGGCTGCGCGCGTGACACGGGTCGACGGAGCGCTGGGGGCCGAAGGCGCGCTTCTGGCGCTGGCGGCGACGGCGCGGCATGCCATCGCGGGGTTGGACCATCGACTGCCCGACCTGATCGTCGGCCACGGCACCCTTGGCCGCCTGCTGGCCCGCCTGACCATCGCGGCCGGCGGTCAGGCCCCGACCGTGTGGGAAGTGAACCCGCGCCGCCAGGCCGGTGCGACGGGCTACACCGTGCTGCACCCCGACGCCGATCCCCGCCGCGACTATCGCGCGATCTATGATGCCTCGGGCGACATCGGCCTGATCGATTCGCTGGTCGGCCGCATCGTGCGCGGGGGCGAGATCGTGCTGGCGGGCTTTTACACCCGGCCCGTCGCCTTCGCCTTCGCCCCCGCCTTCATGAAAGAGGCGCGCCTGCGCATCGCCGCCGAATGGCAGCCCGAAGACATGACCGCGACGCGCGCCCTGATCGAGTCGGGGGCCCTGTCGTTGGGCGGTCTGGTCACGCACCGGGCCGCGGCCGGAGATGCCGCGCGCGCCTATGACACCGCCTTCACCAACCCGGACTGCCTGAAGATGATCCTGGACTGGAGCGCCGTCCAATGACACTCGACGTGCCAAACCTTCGCGCCTTTGACGAGCGCCTGCGGGCCGAGGCGGCGGAGCCGACGCTGGAAGTTCCGGTCGCGGAGCCGACCAAGAAGACGCAGATCATCGCGATCTACGGCAAGGGCGGGATCGGGAAATCCTTCACGCTGGCGAACCTCAGCCACATGATGGCCGAGATGGGTAAACGGGTCTTGCTGATCGGCTGCGACCCGAAGTCGGACACAACCTCGCTGCTGTTTGGCGGCAAGGCCTGCCCGACGATCATCGAAACCTCGACCCGCAAGAAACTGGCGGGCGAAGAGGTCAAGATCGGCGACGTCTGCTTCAAGCGCGGCGGCGTCTTCGCGATGGAACTGGGCGGGCCGGAAGTGGGCCGGGGATGCGGCGGGCGCGGCATCATCCACGGCTTTGAACTGCTTGAAAAGCTTGGCTTCCACGACTGGGATTTCGACTACGTGCTTCTGGATTTCCTGGGCGATGTTGTGTGCGGCGGGTTCGGCCTGCCGATCGCGCGGGATATGGCGCAGAAGGTGATCGTCGTCGGGTCGAACGACCTTCAATCGCTGTATGTGGCCAACAACGTCTGCTCGGCGGTCGAGTATTTCCGCAAGCTGGGCGGCAACGTGGGTGTCGCGGGGCTGGTCATCAACAAGGATGACGGCACGGGCGAGGCGCGCGCCTTTGCCGAGGCGGTGAACATCCCGATCCTGGCGTCGATCCCGGCGGATGACGACCTGCGGCGGAAGTCGGCGAATTACCAGATCGTGGGGTCGCACCAGACGCAGTGGGGCGCACTTTTCGAACATCTGGCGGGCAACGTGGCCGAAGCGCCGCCCCTTCGCCCGAAGCCGCTTTCACAGGACGAACTTCTTGGACTGTTCAGCGCCGAGACGACGGGGGCGGGGTCCGTTCTGGAACCCGCGACCGACATGGACATGCGCGGCAAGAACGCCGCGCCGAAAGTCAGCCTGGAGGTCATCTACGACGATGTTTGACCTTGAGAAACTCGGGGCGCTGGACGCCGCCCTTCGCCGGATCGAAACCGCGCCCGCGCCGCTTCTGAAAGACCTTCTTCGCGAGGTGATGGACGTTCGGCAGGCCAATCCGGCCAAGGACAGTCGGGCCACGGCCCGCCGCCAGGAAAGCCGCGCGGCATGACCGGAGAAGTGGCATATGACCGGGCTGGCGTGGCCGAGGTGATCCTCGGGCGCGACGCGCCGGATATGCCGGAGGCCCCGGATCACGTCAGGGGCGACGCTGGCCTTTCGGGCAGCGTCGGCTGCCACGCCGGTGCCGCCGAATTGGAAAAGGCCGCAAGATCAGCTGGCAAGAGCGAGATCCTCGACCAGTTTGCGGCCGACTATCCGCAAGGCCCGCACGACAAGCCGCAATCAATGTGCCCGGCCTTCGGGTCGCTTCGCGTGGGGCTGCGAATGCGGCGGGTGGCGACGGTCCTGTCGGGGTCGGCCTGCTGCGTCTATGGGCTGACCTTTGTCAGCCACTTTTACGGGGCGCGGCGGTCAGTGGGCTATGTGCCGTTCAACTCGGAAACGCTTGTCACCGGCAAGCTGTTCGAGGACATCCGCGACGCCGTTCACGAACTCGCCGACCCCGACCGCTATGACGCAGTGGTGGTGACGAACCTGTGCGTGCCGACGGCAAGCGGCGTGCCGCTGAAACTTTTGCCCAAGGAAATCAACGGCGTCCGCATCGTGGGCATCGACGTGCCCGGCTTCGGCGTGCCGACCCATGCCGAGGCGAAGGACGTGCTGGCGGGTGCGATGCTGCGCTATGCCCGCGACGAGATAGAGGCCGGGCCGGTACCCGCGCCGAAGGGCGGGCGGTCCGACCGGCCGATGGTCGCCCTTCTGGGCGAGATGTTCCCGGCCGATCCGATGATGATCGGGGCGATGCTGGCGCCGATGGGGCTGGCCGCCGGGCCGGTGGTTCCCTGCCGCGAGTGGCGGGAGCTTTATTCCGCTTTGGAATCAGGCGTTTGCGCGGCGATCCATCCATTCTACACCGCCGCGATGCGCGAATTCACCGCCGCCGGGCGGCCCATCGTCGGGTCCGCGCCCGTGGGCCATGACGGGACCGCGGAATGGCTGAAGAACATCGGCCAAGCCTTTGGGGTTTCTCAGGAAAGGGTGGCAGCGGCGCAGAACGCGTTCCTCCCGGCGATCAGGTCTGCGCTGGCTGCCACCCCCGTCAAGGGGACGATCACGCTGTCGGGCTATGAAGGGTCCGAGCTGCTGGTGGCGCGCCTGCTGATCGAGAGCGGGGCGGAAATCCCTTATGTTGGAACGGCTTGCGCCCGCACCGCCCAGTCGGACTGGGACCGCGAGTGGCTTGAGGCGCGAGGCGTGAAGGTCAAGTACCGGGCCTCGCTGGAAGACGATCTGTCGGCGATGGAGGCGGTGAAACCCGACCTGGCCATTGGCACGACGCCGGTGGTTCAACGCGGCAAGGAGCTTGGGATTCCAAGCCTTTACTTCACGAACCTCATCTCCGCCCGGCCCCTGATGGGACCGGCCGGGGCGGGGTCGCTGGCGCAGGTCGTCAACGCGGCCATCGCCAACAGGGGCCGGATGGACAGCATGCGCGCCTTCTTCGAGGGCGTGGGCGAGGGCGACACGGCGGGAATCTGGGAAGGCGCGCCGAACCTGCGGCCGGATTTCCGCGCGATCCACCAGAAGAAGCTCGACAAGGCCGCGCGGGCGGCAAAGGCGGAGGAGATGATATGACCCTCCGCACTGCGAAACGGGCGTATGGCAAGCGTATGGCATGCGTATGGCAACCTGCCATACGCAGGGCTGGTGCCCCATGCTGATCCAGGACCATGACCGGGCCGGGGGCTATTGGGGCGCGGTCTATGCCTTCTGCGCGGTGAAGGGCCTTCAGGTCGTCATCGACGGGCCCGTCGGCTGCGAGAACCTGCCGGTCACATCCGTCCTGCACTACACCGACGCGCTGCCGCCGCACGAGCTGCCCATCGTGGTTACGGGCCTGGGCGAGGAAGAGCTGGGCCGCGAAGGGACCGAGGGCGCGATGCGGCGGGCGTGGAAGACGCTCGACCCGGCGCTGCCAGCCGTCGTCGTCACCGGGTCCATCGCCGAGATGATCGGGGGCGGCGTCACGCCGGCCGGCACCAACATCCAGCGCTTCCTGCCGCGCACCATCGACGAGGATCAGTGGCAGGCCGCGGACCGGGCGATGACCTGGATCTTCACGGAATTCGGCCAGACCAAGGGCCGGATGCCCATCGAGGCTAAGCGCCCGGAGGGCGCGAAGCCCCGGGTCAACATCCTGGGGCCGATGTACGGCGTCTTCAACATGGCGTCGGACCTGGCCGAGATCCGGCGGCTGGTCGAAGGGATCGGGGCCGAGATCAACATGGTCCACCCGCTCGGCGCGCATGTCGCCGAGATGCGCAACCTGGTGAACGCGGACGTGAACGTGGTCATGTACCGTGAGTTCGGGCGGGGGCTGGCCGAGGTTCTGGGCAAGCCCTATCTGCAGGCGCCGTTCGGCGTCGACTCGACAACCAAGTTCCTGCGGAAGCTGGGCGAGTTGCTGGGCCTCGACCCCGAGCCGTTCATTGCGCGGGAAAAGCATTCGACGCTGAAGCCCGTGTGGGACCTGTGGCGGAGCGTCACGCAGGATTTCTTCGGCACTGCCAACTTCGCGGTCGTGGCGAACGAGACCTATGCGCGGGGTCTGCGGCACTATCTGGAAACCGACCTTGGCCTTCCTTGCGCCTTTGCGGTGGCGCGGGTGGCGGGGAAGAAGACGAACAACGAGGAAGTGCGGGCGCTATTGCGCTCGAGCCGTCCGCTGGTCGTCTTCGGGTCGATCAACGAGAAGATGTACCTGGCCGAGATGAAGGGCGGGCACGGGCCTTCGCCTTCCTTCATTCCGGCGAGCTTCCCCGGTGCAGCGATCCGCCGCGCCACGGGAACGCCCTTCATGGGCTATGCAGGCGCAGCCTACGTTCTGCAAGAGGTCTGCAACGGCCTGTTCGACGCGCTGTTCCACATCCTGCCCTTGGGTTCCGAGATGGACAGCGCGGCCGCCACGCCGACGACGCTGCGCCGCGACTTCCCGTGGGATGCCGACGCGCAGGCCGAGCTGGATCGGATCGTGGCCGAGCACCCTATCCTGACCCGCATTTCCGCCGCCCGCACCCTGCGGGACGCCGCCGAGAAGGCCGCGCTCGACCAGGGTGCCGAACGGGTCGTGCTGGAAACCGTCGCTGCCTTGCGCGGGGACGCAACGACGACAACGAGAGGGGGAACGAGATGAGCGATCACACCGCCAACGGAGGATTGGGCAGCGTGGGCCACCGGCCCGTGCGCGTGCCGAAGTCCGAGTTCCGCGTCTACTTCTGGCTGATCTTCCTGGTGGCGCTGCCCGTGGGCTTTGTCACCTGGGCCTTCACCCTGATCGCCGACCGGCGTCTGCCGAGGCTCGGGCCCTTCGCCCGCGCCTTCTACGACGCCAAGGCGATCACGCCGATGATCTTTTCGGCCTGAGGGCCGAGGGGATGATCTTTTCGGCCTGACGGCCGTGGGGACGTTCTTTCCGGCCGGTAACGGCCGGGCACAAGCTTTCCGGCCCGGGTCCATACCGGGGCGGAAGACCCCTGAGGGCCGAAACGCCCGAAGGAACCCCGCCGCAGGGCATGCGGCGTCAGTCTGACGATCCGGAGGAGAGTATGGCTGATAGAGGCGACCTGTCTTTCACAGGTCTTACCGACGAGCAGGCGCAGGAACTGCACTCGGTGTATATGAGCGGGCTCTGGCTCTTCGTGGCCATCGCCGTGATCGCTCATATCGCCACGTACATCTGGCGCCCGTGGTTCTGAGGAGCATTGAAGAATGGGCAAGTTCTACAAGATCTGGCTGATCTTCGACCCCCGCCGCGTCTTCGTGGCGCAGGGCGTGTTCCTTTTCCTGCTGGCGGCGATGATTCACCTCGTCGTCCTCAGCAACGGCATCAACTGGTTCCAGACCGCGGCGGCCGCACGGCCCGCGGCGGCTGCTTCCAACTGACGGTGCCGTCGTAAACGCAAAGCCGCGGGCGGGGCCTTACCGCCCTGCCCGCGTCACCAAGGCGAAGGGACAACCGGCCAGGCCGGACCGACGGGCAAGGGGCCTGCGGTCGGGACAGGCCAGAGATCGGAGACGGAAGCATGGCGTTGCTGAGCTTCGAACGGAAATACCGCGTGCCCGGCGGCACGCTGATCGGCGGGTCGTTGTTCGACTTCTGGGTGGGGCCCTTCTATGTTGGCTTCTTCGGCGTCACGACGTTGTTCTTCGCCACGCTTGGCACGATCCTGATCTTCTACGACACGGCGATGGAGGGGGTCTGGAACCCCTGGCTCATCTCGATTGACCCGCCTCCGGTGGAGATGGGTCTTCAGGCCGCGCCGCTGATGCAGGGGGGCCTGTGGCAGATCATCACGATCTGCGCGCACGGCGCCTTCATCAGCTGGGCGCTGCGCGAGGTCGAGATCGCGCGGAAGCTGGGCATGGGGCTGCACGTGCCGATTGCCTTCGGCTTTGCCATCGCGGCCTATTCGATGCTGACGTTCGTCAGGCCGGTGCTGATGGGGGCCTGGGGCTACGGATTTCCCTACGGCATCTTCACGCACCTCGATTGGGTGTCGAACACGGGCTATACGTACGGCAACTTCCACTACAACCCGGCGCATATGCTGGGGGTCAGCTTCTTCTTCACGACGTGCCTCGCGCTCGCGCTCCACGGCGGCCTGATCCTGTCGGCGGCGAACCCGCCGAAGGGCCAGGTGATGAAGACGCCCGACCATGAGGACACGTTCTTCCGCGACTTCATCGGCTATTCGGTCGGCACGCTTGGCATCCACCGGCTGGGGCTTCTGCTGGCGCTGAACGCGGTGTTCTGGTCGATCGTGTGCATCGGTATCTCGGGCACGATCTGGTTCGACGAATGGGTCACCTGGTGGGACTGGTGGCTGAACCTGCCCTGGTGGGCCGGCATCGCGGGAGGCGTGAATGGCTGAGTATCTGAACATCTTCAGTCAGGTCCAGGTCCGCGGCGGCGCGGAGCTGGGGATGACCGAGAACGTCGAGACCTGGAAACGCACCAAAGGCATCACGTTCTCGCGCCTGTTCGGCTGGTTCGGGAACGCACAGCTGGGGCCAATCTATCTGGGCACGTTCGGGCTGATCTCGATCTTCTCGGGCGCGATCTGGTTCATGACCGTGGGCGCGTGGTTCTGGTACCTTGCGGGCTTCAACCCGGCGGTCTTCGTGCGCGACCTGTTCTGGATGGCGCTGGAGCCGCCGCCGCCGGAATACGGGCTGGGCTTTGCGCCAATCGACCAGGGCGGGCTGTGGATCATCGCGTCGTTCTTTCTGCTGGTCTCGGTCTGGAGCTGGTGGATCCGCAGCTACCTGCGGGCTGAGGCGCTGGGGATGGGCAAGCATGTCTGCTGGGCTTTCCTGTCCGCGATCTGGCTGTTCATGGTGCTGGGCTTCTTCCGCCCGATCCTGATGGGCAGCTGGTCCGAGGCGGTGCCCTACGGCGTCTTCCCGCACCTCGACTGGACGAACCTGTTCAGCCTGACCTACGGAAACCTGTTCTACAATCCGTTCCACGCGCTTTCGATCGCGTTCCTCTATGGCTCGGCGCTGCTGTTTGCCATGCACGGGGCGACGATCCTTGCCGTCAGCCGGTTCGGCGGCGACCGGGAGCTGGAGCAGATCGTGGACCGGGGCACCGCATCGGAACGCGCCGCGCTGTTCTGGCGCTGGACGATGGGGTTCAACGCGACGATGGAAGGCATCCATCGCTGGGCCTGGTGGATGGCCGTATTGTGCACACTGTGCGGCGGCATCGGCATCCTCTTGACCGGGACGGTCGTCGACAACTGGTACGTCTGGGCGCAGGACCACGGCTACGCGCCGGTGCAGTGAAAGGACCCCGTGATGAACGACAAGCTTTACTATCAGCAAGAGGGGTCGGGCGCGATCCGGGCCTGGGCCCTGGGCGCGATGCTGGAGGGCGCGGGCTGGGCAGTGACGGGGATCATCGGCTTCGCCGCGATCTACGGTCTGATCTGGCTGGTCGGCCAGTTCCTGCCCGAGCAGAGCAAGCAGGCCCCGCCGCCCAATGTCACCGGCGCGCTGGTTCAGCCGCTGACTGTCGAGACGGCCTGAGGGCCAGGACATTCGGCACCGGGCGGACCCAACCGCCCGGGGCCAAACGACGTTCGGGCCATTCTGGCCGGCCCGGACCCGGGGCGCACATTGCCCGGTTCCCTACCTGCTGGCTGCAGGAACCTGGTGCCGTGCGTGTCCATCGCACGGCACTTTTTTTCCCGGGACGGCCGGGCCATAACGCCCCTCGTCCCGCAAGGAGGGTCGAATCCATGACACGTCCTGTCACCCCGGTTCTGGACCGTGTGGCCTCACCCGCCGACCTGAAGGCGCTGACCGACGGCGAACTTGCCCGGTTGGCCGACGAGCTGAGGGCCGAGGTGATCTCGGTCGTCAGCGAGACAGGGGGGCACCTGGGGTCGTCGCTGGGCGTGGTTGAACTGACGGTGGCGATCCACGCGGTGTTCAACACGCCGGTCGACAAGCTGATCTGGGACGTGGGCCACCAGTGCTATCCGCACAAGATCCTGACCGGGCGACGCGACCGGATGCGCACCCTGCGGCAGGAAGGCGGGTTGTCGGGCTTCACCAAGCGGTCGGAAAGCGTCTATGACCCCTTCGGGGCCGCGCATTCCTCGACCTCGATCAGCGCGGGCCTGGGCTTTGCGATGGGCCGCGAGATGGGCCAGCCCACGGGCGATTCTATCGCTGTCATCGGCGACGGGGCGATCACGGCCGGCATGGCCTACGAGGCGATGAACCACGCGGGCCATCTGGGCAAGCGGCTGATCGTCATCCTGAACGACAACGACATGTCGATTGCCCCGCCCGTGGGCGCGATGTCGAAGTACCTGATCGACCTGCACAAGTTCACCCCCTTCGCGATCCTGAAGGACGTGGCCGAGGGGTTCGAGGCCGCACTGCCGGGGCCGGTGCGCGAAGGCGCGCGACGGGCGCGGGCGCTGATCACCGGCATGCCGGGCGGGGGGACGCTGTTCGAGGAGCTGGGGTTCAGTTATGTCGGCCCCATCGACGGGCATGACATGCCAACGCTGCTTGCCACGCTGCGCGGCGCACGGGCGCGGGCGACGGGGCCGGTGCTGATCCATGCGATCACCAAGAAGGGCAAGGGCTATGCGCCCGCCGAGACGAGTGCCGACAAATACCACGGCGTGGCGAAGTTCGATGTGCCAACGGGCGTGCAGGCGAAGGCCAAGTCGAATGCGCCCAGTTATACCTCGGTCTTCGGCAATGCCCTGGCCGAGGCCGCCGCGCGCGACCCCCGCATCGTGGCGGTGACTGCGGCGATGCCCTCGGGAACGGGCCTCGACATCCTGTCGCGGCGGTTTCCGGCGCGGGTGTTCGATGTGGGCATCGCCGAGCAGCACGGCGTGACCTTTGCCGCCGGCATGGCGGCGGCGGGCCTGCGCCCCTTCGTGGCGATCTATTCCACGTTCCTGCAGCGCGCCTATGATCAGATCGTGCACGACGTGGCGTTGCAGGGCCTGCCTGTCCGCTTCGCCATCGACCGCGCGGGGCTGGTGGGGGCGGACGGGGCGACCCATGCGGGGGCCTTCGACGTGGCGTATCTGTCGAACCTGCCGGGCTTCACCGTGATGGCGGCGGGGGACGAGGCCGAACTTGTTCACATGGTCGCCACGGCGGCGGCCTTCGACGAAGGCCCCATCGCCTTCCGCTATCCGCGCGGCGAGGGCGCGGGAGTGGAGATGCCCGAACAGGGTCGGGTGCTGGACATCGGCAAAGGCCGGGTGGTGCGCGAAGGGACGGGCGTCGCGATCCTGTCCTTCGGTGCGCATCTGGCCGAGTGCCTGAAAGCCGCCGAGGCGCTGGAGGCCGATGGTCTGTCGGTGACGGTCGCCGACGCCCGTTTCGCGCGGCCTTTGGACGAAGCGCTGATCGCGCAGCTGGCCGCGCATCATTCGGCCATCGTGACGGTCGAACAGGGCGCCCCTGGCGGTTTCGGGGCGCAGGTGCTGCACCATCTCGCGAACCGCGGCATGCTGGACGGCCCGCTGAAGGTGCGGACGATGACGCTGCCCGACCGATTCATCGAACAGGCAAGCCCCGAGGCGATGTATGCCGATGCCGGGCTGACGGCGGCCGACATCGCGCGCGTTGTGGCGGGCGTGGCGGCAGGCGCGCGCGGGGCAGGGCTTCGGGCGGTCTGACTGCCGCGGGCTCGGCCCGTCAGCGCCGCCTGCGGAACGCCGCCAGGGCCACCGCCAACCCGAAGGCCCCGCCCAGAAGAGCCAGCCTGCGGCTGTTCGACGGCGGGTCGAAGCTCGTGTTTGTCAGGATCGATTCCAGCTTGGCCGATTCAAGCATCGTCTCGCAGACCCGCCAGTCCTTGCCGGAACAGTCCACGCCGTACTGCGCCGCAAATTCGGGATAGGCGGCAGAGTCCATCCGCCCCCCGACATAGGTGCCCAGCGCGTAAAGCGCGGCCCCAAGGGCGATACCGCCCAGCAAAATCACCAATCGCCCGATCACGGCGAACCCCCCTTGAAACCAATGTCCGATCCCCCCGAAATGCCGCGATCATGGCTAGGCCTGTGGTGGCTGTCGAGCCAATTGAAGTGCGCTGGCGCAGGGTTGCCGTGCGCCGCGCGAACATTCGGGACGGTCTGCAACCTGCGGGCGAAGTTGCTGATTTTCTGACCAGTGGCGCGCGGTGAGCCGCCTGCTCCTGCGGCCCTTGGCGCTGCGATGGGTCTCTGCTGCAACGCCGTGTCACGGATGTGCCACCGGTTCAGGGGCAAGCGCGCGGGCAGGGCGGTGGGGTGCGGTTGCCCTCAGCGGGTGCCGTAGTCGGCCACCAGCCGCTCCAGCCGCAGGGCGCGTTCGGCGGCCAGGGTCATGCGGCAGGCGGTCACCGCGACCCCCGTGCCCGATCCGCCGCCCCAGAACGCCTCATCGACCGCGCACTCCGCGTCGCGCCACGCGGCCCAGGCCGTGTCGGCGGCGACCGCGCGCGGCGCCACCTCGGGCACCTCGACGCCGGCGTCGCGGTTGGCTGCGTCCGCCTCAAGGGCCGCGGCCGCCAGCGCTTGGGACGCTGCCGCGCGGCGGGCCTCCCACCAGTCGCCCTCTGATCCCAGGCACCAGCCCATGCCGACGTTCGATTCCCCGTCGGGCGTCGCGATGCAGGCCTCGGCCGCGATGCCGACGCAGGCCCGCTTGGCATGATCGTCGCCCGCCTTGGCCAGGCAGGCTTCGGTCAGGGTCATGTCGGCTTTCGGGGTGTCGTCCGCGCGGGCAGGACAGGATGCGGCCACGCAGACCGCAATGACGAAAAGGTGCGCGCAGGACGGTGGCATGGCTTCTCTCCTTTGGAATGACCGAAATACTCCGTGGAGTATCGCTTGGGGGGTGCGGGTGCAGGGCCCACGCGGGTCCGGCCTGCGGGGCAGGACTACCGCGCCAGCAGCGCCTCGATCTCGGCCCGCGCGGGCATCGACGGGGCCGTCCCGGGGCGCGTCACGCTGATCGACGCGCAGGCGCAGCCAAAGCGCACCGCATCGACCGGGTCGCGGCCCTCGGCCAGCGCCACGGCGAAGCCGCCGTTGAAGGCGTCGCCCGCGCCCGTCGTTTCCACCACCGGGCCCACGTTGAAGGCGGGCACATGCACCGACCGCCTGCTGTCGCGATACAGCGCACCGCGCTCGCCCAGCGTGATGACCGCCGCGCCCACGCCCCGCGCCATCAGCGCGTCGGCGGCCTTTTCGGCCTCGGCCAGCGTGGCCACCGGCAGGCCGGTCAGCGCTTCGGTCTCGGTTTCGTTGGGCGTCAGGTAGTCGCAATGGGCGAGCATCTCATCCGTCAGGGGCGCGGCGGGGGCAGGGTTCAGGATCGTCCGTGCCCCGCCCGCGCGGGCGATCTGCAGAAACCGCAGCGCGGCGTCCATCGGCTGTTCCAGCTGCGTGATCGCGACCTTAGCGCCCGCTATCAGGGCCTTCTGCACCTCGATATCGGCCACGGAAATCCGCGCCGCCGCACCGGGGGCGATGATGATCGCGTTGTTGCCAGTCGCTTCCTCGACGAAGATGTAGGCGGCCCCCGTGTAGCTGTCGGGGTCTTCCGTGATGACGGGTGTTACGCCGGCCTTCGCCCAGGTCGCCCGCGCCATCTGGGCGAAATCATCCCGCCCCAGGCGGGACAGGAAGGCGACATCACCCCCCGCCATCCCCGCCGCGACCGACTGGTTCGACCCCTTCCCCCCCGGCCCCAGCGCGAAAGACCGGCCCAGGATCGTCTCGCCCATCTTCGGCTGGCGGTCGGCGCGGTAGGCGGTGTCGGCGACGAAGACGCCAAGGATGACGATATCGGGCATTCGGGGGGTCCTTTCCGGTTACCAGATCGTGTAGCCGCAATCGACGGGCACGATGGCCCCGGTCATGGCACTGGCCGCGTCCGAGGCAAGGAAGGCGATGACGGTGGCGATTTCCTCGGGCTGGGCCAGACGGGCCATCGGCGTCATCGCCATCCAGGTGCGGCCCATGTCGGTGGTCTGAAGCGTGCCCAGCGTCATGTCGGTCGCGACATAGGTGGGGGCGACGGCGTTGACCCGCACGCCGCGCGGGGCCCATTCGCCCGCCAGCGACTTGACCAGATGGTGCACCCCGGCCTTGGCGGCGTTGTAGTGCGCCTGCCGCTGCGGCGTGTTCGAGATCAGGCCCGACATCGACCCCACCGCGACGACCGCGCCTGATCCGCGCGCCAGCATCGACTTGCCGAAGGCTCGCGCGCACCAGAAGACGCCGTTCAGGTCCACGTCCACCACCTTCAGCCAGGCGGCGTCCGGCATGTCCTCGGCGGGCGTGTCGGGCCAGGCGATGCCGGCATTCGCGATCAGGATATCTGTCTCGCCCGCCGCGTCGGCCGCCGCCGTCACAGCACCCGCATCGGTCACGTCCAGCACGACCGACCCGGCCGCGTGGCCCGCCGCCGCCATTGCCGCCACGCCCGAAGCCAGGATCTCCGCGCTCATGTCCGACAGGGTGACGCGCGCACCGGCCTCGGCCAGCGCCATGCCGGTGGCCAGCCCGATCCCGCGCCCGCCCCCGGTGATGAAGGCGTGGCGTCCGTCCAGCCGCAGTCGGTCAAGGTACATGCGCGCCCCCTACGCGTCGGGCGGGATCACGCCCTTGCGGAACATGAAGCAGCCGTAGAACCGGCGTTCCCCGGTCTGGATCACCGCATAGGCCTCGCGCGCCATGTCGTAGAAGGCGAAGCGCTCGATCCCGATCATCGGGCGGTGGCTGCCCTCGGCGCGGTCGATCTCGGCCTGCACCTCGGCCTGCACGGGGGGAATTTCGTGGGGTTTGCCCACCACTTCCATCCGGCCCGCGAAGTCATCGACGAAGGTGTCGAGCGGGTAGACCGAAAGCACCGCCTGCGCGGCCTGGGCCGAAGTGAGGTTGTCCATCCTCAGAAGCTCGCCCGTCACGGTGTGGCGGGCGACCGAATCCGACGGGAAGTTCGTATCGGCCAGGATCAGCACGTCGCCGTGGCCCATCGCGCGCAGAACGTGCAGCACCTCGGCATTCAGGCGCGGGTCGATCCCTTTCAGCATGGTCGGTCCTCCCTGTTGCGGCGGTTGCGCCGCGTGTTCGTTGCCGCCAAGTGTCGGCGCGGCGGCCCTGCCGTCAAGCCCAGAGGCGCGCGACCTCGGCCGCCAGCGCGCGGCCGAGCGCGCGGTGGGCGGCGGCGTCGTAGTGGACGCCGTCGAGCGCGTCCGACGCGATGACAGACCCTGCGTCGAAGAAGGCCACGCCCGCGTGGGCGGCGGCGGCGGCGTATTCGCGCGCGAAGGCCGCGGACTTCGCCGCGCCGCCCGCGAACATGCCCGCAAGACAGCCAGATTCCAGAATGGGCGGCGGGGCGACCATCAGCACCTTCGGTCCCGCGCCGTCCGGCCCGGCGTTCGAGGCACGGATGAAGGACGCGAGCTTTTCCGCCGACCGCGCAATGTCGTTCGCTGTGACCGCGAAGCGCGCCTTCAGGTCGTTCGTGCCCAGCATCAGGATCACCGCGTCGATGGGCCGGTGGGATTCAAGGATGGCGGGCAGGACCAGAAGGCCGTTCTTGTGCGCACCCTCCAGCGGGTCGTCGTGCAGCGTCGTGCGGCCCGGGTGGCCTTCCTCGATGACGTGCCAGCCCGGTCCGATCATGCCGCGCATCACACCCGGCCAGCGTTCGTCCGGCCCGAACCGGCCCATGAAGTCGAGGTCGGGCATCGGCATGGTGCCGTGGGTGTTGCTGTCGCCGTAGCAGAGAAGCGTCCGCATCGCCGTTCCTCCCTGGACTGTCCGCGTCAGATGCGCGCCCCGGTCCCCTTGTCGAAAAGGTGCGCCTTGCCCGCCGCGGGCATCAGCGTGATCGTCTGGCCCGGCGCAAAGCCGTGGCGTTCGCGGAACAGCGCCACCACCTCGCGGTCGCCGACGCGGACGATGACGTGGGTTTCGGACCCAGTGGGCTCCACCACCGCGATGGTGCCGGTCAGGCCCGCGCCGCCTTGCGCCAGCGTCAGATGCTCGGGCCTGATGCCGTAGGTCACCTCGCGCCCTTCGTGCGCATCCGCGTCATCGGGAAGGGGCAGGCGCGCGCCCATGACCTCGGCCGCACCGCCCTCGATGCGCCCCGGCAGCATGTTCATCGCCGGGCTGCCGATGAACCCCGCGACAAAGGTGTTCGCGGGGCGGTCGTAAAGGTCCAAGGGCGCGCCCGCCTGCTCGATCCGGCCTGACTGCATGACGACGATCTTGTCGGCCATCGTCATCGCCTCGATCTGGTCGTGGGTGACGTAGACCGTCGTGGTCTTCAGCCGCTGGTGAAGCTCCTTGATCTCGGCCCGCATCTGGACGCGCAGCTTCGCGTCGAGGTTCGACAGCGGCTCGTCGAACAGGAATACCTGCGGATCGCGGACGATGGCGCGGCCCATTGCCACGCGCTGGCGCTGACCGCCGGACAGCGCGCGGGGGTAGCGGTCGAGGTAGGGGGTAAGCCCGAGGATTTCGGCCGCGCGCCTCACCCGGGCGTCGATCTCGCCCCGCTCCATCCCGCGCATTTTCAGCGCGAAACCCATGTTCGCGCCCACCGTCTTGTGGGGGTATAGCGCATAGTTCTGGAACACCATCGCGATGTCGCGTTCGCTGGGCGGCAGGTTGTTGACGACGCGCGTGCCGATGCGGATCGCGCCGCCCGAGATCGCCTCCAGCCCCGCGATCATGCGCAGCAGCGTGGACTTGCCGCAGCCCGAGGGGCCGACCAGCACGACGAACTGGCCATCGCCGATGTCGAGGTCCAAGCCTTCGATGACCTGAACCGCGCCATAGGCCTTGGCCAGGCCCCGGATCGTGACTTCGGCCATTGGAACTTGCCCCCCTCCGCAACCCCTTGCGGGATGCCTCGGGCCAAGGAGTAGCGGAGGGGCGTGGGCCTGTCCATCCGCTGGCATGTCAGAGCCTTGACAGGTGCGGCGGCAGGGTGGAAGCATCCCGCCCGAGGACCGGAGGGTCCGGTCCGAAACGGGTCCGCGCGACAGGGAGACGGCGCAAAGCCCGGGAGCTACCGACCCGAAAACAGAGGGGCGGGGCGCAGTTTGCGCCCAAACGCCCCGCACATGGGAGGATTGCCGTGAAAGTCGAACACTACAACGCGCTTGTCGGCCGGATGAGCCGCCGGGGCGTCCTGAAAGGCGCGACCAGCCTTGGGGCTGCCGCCGCATTGTCGGGCGCGGGCCTGATGCCGCGCGCCGCCTTTGCGCAGGACAACCTGCGGGCCGAGATCCTGAAGATCCCGGGCGTGGGTGCCGGATCGCCCACCGATGCCGACTGGCAGAAGGTCGGCGAGATGTGCCTTGGCCCGACCAAGGGCAACGTCGCCGAAGGCGAATTCGCCGGGGTTGAGCTGACTTTCCTCGGGCTGAACAACCAGAACCTGCACAACGTCCTGTTCCGCGGCTTCCTCAAGCCGTGGGAGGCCTATACCGGGGCCAAGATCAACTGGATCGACCTGGCGCAGGCCGACTACAACCCGCGCCTGCAGCAGGCGATCGCCACGGGCACCGTTGACTTCGACATCATCGAGATGGGCGCGCCCTTCGAGGGCGACACGGCGGGCCGCGGCCTTCTGGACCCGATGCCCGACTGGGTGGCGACGCAGATCGAGGCCGACGACCTGGTGAACTACCTCAAGCCGCCGGTCGGCACCTGGGACGGCAAGACCTACCGCATCACCATCGACGGCGACTGCCATACGCTGGCCTACCGCAAGGACTATTTCGGCGACGGCTCGATCAGCGGCCTGGCCGACATGCCGACGCACTGGGACGAAGTGAACGCGATGTCGATTGCGCTGAAAGGCAAGACCGACCCGCTGACCGGCCAGCCCGCCTATGGCTTCCTCGACCCGCTGAAGGGCTGGGGCGGCTTCGGCTTCTACTTCCTGGAAGACCGCGCGACCGCCTATGCCAAGCACCCGGACAATCCGGCCTGGCTGTTCGACCCGGAAACGATGAAGCCCTATGTCAACAGCCCGGCCTGGGTGCAGGCGATCCAGGACGTGATGGACCTGATCGCGGCGGGGGCCTATCCGGCCGACCAGATCAACGCCGACCCCGGCACGACCGCGTTCCAGCAGTTCCTGGCCGGCACCGGCGCTGCGCTGACCTGGTGGGGCGACGTCGGCTCGAACGCGCGTACGTCGGACACCTCGGTCGTGGGCGATGTCGTGGGCTTCTCGATCAACCCCGGTGCCAAGAAGGTCTACAACAACACGACCGGCGCCTGGGAAGAGAAGGAGAACTTCGCCCCGAACCTCGCCTATCTGGGCTGGGGCGTCTATGTGACCAGCCGCGTGTCGGCGGACGAGAAGAAGCGCAAGGCGGCCTGGTCGGCGGCGGCGCATCTGGGCGGCAAAGACATCTCGCTCTGGATGGCGGCCTATCCCTCGGGCTTCCAGCCCTACCGCAACAGCCACTTCAACTTCGACGAATGGGCGGCGGCGGGCTACGACAAGGCCTTCGTCGAGGATTACCTCGGGTCCAACCGCGACAGCTACAACCATCCGAACGCGGCCATCGAACCCCGCATCCCCGGCATCTTCCAGTACTACTCGGTCGCCGAGGACGAACTGGCGAAGGGCTTCGCGGGCACCTACAAGTCGGCGCAGGAAACCGCCGACGCCATCGCTGCCGCCTGGGAGAAGATCACCGACCAGATCGGGCGCGACGGGCAGATCAAGCTCTACAAGGCGAGCTTGGGGATGTGACGTAGGTCGCATGACCGAGACTTGCGGTTGAAATCTCGGGGCGTTCCGCTACACCGGGACGCCCTCTGTCTTGAAGGGCCGTGAGGAGGAGAGGGAGCAGATGAGGCCAGGACCTGCGGTGAACGCCGCCGTATTGCGGGCTGCCGTGGCGCATTGGGACCAGTCGAAGGGCGACCCCTAGATCTGGCTGAACTACATGGCCGAGGATGTGGCCTTGTGGTCGTTGGGTCGCGGACGGAAAGGCGTGGATTTCTCGGCCAACCGGATCGGCCATGCAGGCCTTATGGAGTATCTTCGCGACCTCGTGGCGAATTTCCGCATGGTCCACTATACGCTGGACGAGACGGTGGCCGAGGGCGATACCGTTGTCGGTATTGGCCGCACAGCCTGGACCGCCATAGCAACCGGGAGGACGGTTGATACGCCCGTTGTGATCGTGACGCGGTTCCGGGACGGAAAGATCGTCGGCTGGGACGAATATTGGGACACGGCGGCGGCGATATTGGCGGCAACGCCCTGATTGCGGGAATTGGTCCGGTGCATCCGGACGCGGTTTTCAGCAATCTTGAGGACGAAGTCTGAGACTGCAGAGGGAGATTTCCGATGACCAAGGAACAGGCCAACACCGCCCGCTTCCGCGAGGCGTTCCGTGCGTGGGAGGATACACGGGGTGATCCCAACGTCTGGCTGCCGCGCATCACCGACGACGTGGTGATGCGGTCCATCGGCGGGGGGCGTGAGACGATGGGGTTTTCCAAACCCCGTCGCGGGCGTGCGGAGTTCACCGAATACCTGGCGGACCTCGTGGGGCTCTTGGAGATGGTCGAATGGCGCATCGACGAGACGGTTGCCGAAGGCGACCGCGTCATCGGCCTTGGCTGGACCCGCTGGAAGCACCGCCTCACGGGTCGCGAGATCGCATCGCGCGTCGTAATGGTTGCGACTTACCGAGACGGTAGAGTCTGCGCTTTCGACGAATACTACGACACGCTTGCCGTGGCCGAGGCTGCGGCGGCGTAGCTGACCTTGCGAATGCACCTGAGCGCGCCGGGCCCTATTGTTTGGCAGCCCGGGGACCATCGGCCCGCCCCAGACAAAAAACGCGCCGGGCAAACCGGCGCGCCGCTCTGTCTGCTAGCTCTTGCCGACGGGACAAGCCGCCCCCCCTCAGATCGGCCCGTTATGCGCCGAAACCGTCGGGATCCCCATGTCCTCGGTGAACTTCCGGCCGCCCGGGATCACCGAGCTCTTCCGCGGCTTGGTGCTCAGCAGCGGCATTGGCCAGAACGCCTTCGACATGTATCGCGTGCCGGAATAGGCCGAGTTGCGGTCCTTGTGGCGCTTCAGAAGCGGCATGGCGAAGGCGCGGCTGACCGGGCCCGGCCAGTTGCCCGAGCCCGGCTGCAGGTCCTGGCTGAACCAGCGCGGGTGGTCGGTCAGGACGCTGATGTAGTAATCGGACCCGATTTCCTCGCGGATGTATTCGTCGGCCTTCACGCCGGGCACGCGGATCGAATCGAAGCCGTCCAGCACGTCCATCACCTTGCGGGCATAGCCGAAGGGGGTCACCGGGGCGCGAGCGACGACCGCGACGGCCCCGCCGTCGATGCGGGTAGCGTAGGCGGCGGCAGTGGCCGCGCCCACGCGGGCGGCCATCAGGGCGGCCGCGCTGTCGCCGCCCTTGGCAACGACGTCCAGGGCGTCCTGCGGCATGCCCTCGGCGCGCAGCGCCTGGGCGGCAGCGTTGGCGGTCTTGGCGTCGGCGTAAAGTCGCGTGATGATGGTCGTCATGTGTCGCAAGTCTCCTTGGCCGGTAGGGCGCGGCCGGGTCCTAGATCCCCGGGGCCGGGCTGTCGCAGGCGATGTCGCTGCGCAGCGGTCCGGCCATCTCACGCGGTGAGGTAGTGTTGTCGTAGGCGGTGTCGAACAGTTTCTTTCCAAGCGGTAGGATCAGCCCGAGCGTGGCCAGAAGAAGCGCCGCCTCGAGGCCGAAGACGATGGTGTAGGGCAGAACCGCGCCGCCGCCGTCAAGTTCCAGGGCCAGGTCGCGGATCAGGCCGCCGGCGGCCAGTGCCACCCCGGCCGACGTTGCCCCGACGGCGCCCCAGGCGCCAAGCGCCAGGCCCGATTGCTCACGCGGGGCCGACCGCATCGTGGCGGTCAGCGTGCCGTGGCTGAAGAGGCCGCCGCCAAAGCCCGCCAGAAGCGTCGCGGCCACGAACAGCGGCACCGAGCGCAGGTCAGAGGCAAGCGCGATGGCGACGAAGGCCGGAACGCCCGCAAGCGCGCCATAGCCCGCCATCCGCAGGGGATCGAACCCGCGGTTCAGCACGATCGAGGCCAGCGTGAAGCCGATCAGGCCCCCCGAAGCGAAGACGGCCGTCAGGCGCGTTGTCTGCCCGACGGTCATCCCGAGGATCTGGCCGCCATAGGGTTCCAGCAGGACGTCCGCCATGCCGAAACCCGCCGTGCCAAGGCCGACGACGGCCAGCAGGCCGATGGCACCGTGGCGCGCCGAGAAGGTCCGCCACGCGTCCAGGAACCCCGGCTGTTCGATGTCGGACATGCCCCGCGCCCTGTCGCGCGCCTCCTGCTTCCACAGGGCCACGGCGTTCAGGACGATGGTGACGACCGCCGACCCCTGGATCACCTGGATCAGCCGCCCGGGGGTGTAGTCGCGCAGAAGCCAGCCATAGGCGAGCGCCGACGCGATCATGCCCAGAAGCATCATCACATACATCAGCCCCACGACCTTGGGATGGTCCTCTTGAGGAACCAGGTCGGTAGCCAGCGCCAAGCCGACCGTCTGCACGGTGTGCAGGCCCGCGCCGACCAGAAGGAAGGCCAGCGCCGCCGAACCGTGGCCCAGCCATTTCGGCGCGTCCACCGCATCGGCATAGCCCGACAGGACCAGAAGCGCGAAGGGCATCACGGCAAAGCCGCCGAACTGCAGCATCGTGCCGCGGAAGATGAAGGGAAGCCTGCGGATGCCAAGCGCGGATTTGTAGGTATCGGACTTGTGCCCGATCAGCGCCCGGAACGGCGCGAAGACCAGGGGCAGGGCGAGCATCACCGACACGAGCGAGGCGGGCACCTTCAGCTCGACGATCATCACCCGGTTCAGCGTGCCCACCAGAAGGACCAGCGCCATTCCGACCGTCACCTGGAACAGCGACAGCCGAAGCAGGCGCGACAGCGGCACCGTGTCACTGGCGACGTCGGCGAAGGGCAGATAGCGCGGTGCGATGCGCACCACGCGCCCCAGCGCGAAGTTGCGGTAGTTGAACATGAAGCTGCCCTTCCGGAGCGCTTTTCCGGCCTGGGGGACGCGACGCGCCCACACCGCCGGGAAAGGCGGTCTCGCGGCGCGGCGCCGCCCTGTGGGGTCGCGCCGCGCCGACGTCGCTATTGGTCGATGACCACGGGTACCTTGCCGCTTGCCGAGGCAAGGGTCACCGGCGTCTCCAGGATCGCCTTCGCGGTGGTGCCGTCGGGCATGACGACCAGAACCTGCTGGGCCTGACCCGGCACGGCCGGGGTGGTCAGCGAGGCGTTCTCGGTCGATCCCTTCGGAACCGTGAGCGAAGCCACCGGCGTGCCGAGCGGCCGTCCGGCCAGGAAGTCGGCGACCCAGGTCGTGTTGCGAAGCACGGCCACGTGGACCGAGAACGAGCCGACGGCGACCGCGGTCAGAAACAGCGGAATGCCGACAGTCGGCTTCACGACAAGCCACATCTTGGCGTTGTTCATGTCATGTCCCCTAGCCGAGCCACGGCGTCGTCACGGCGACGAGGATGTGGGCGAGGAGCGCGATGGCACCGAAGACGCGGGTGCCGTCGATCAGGTAGCTGTGGACTTCCTCAGCTTCCCTGAGGGTCAGGCCGGTGGGCCAGACCTTGTTGGGGTCGTTGTCGGGCATGCAAGTTCCTCCGATATTGCATTCAAGTACAGTCCATCGGGCGGGCGCACGTCTTTCCCTGGTGTTTTCTTTTGGTCCCCGGGCATCAATCCGGTTGGTGCGGCGCTTTGTCCGCATGGTCAGGATTGTCACACTGGGTTGACAGTTTCAAGTGTAAACTCGGCGATCCACACTCCGGCGCGGTGAATCCTGTTGACTGTGCCTCACTGGACCCGCCCGCCCGGCGTTCTCAAACGGATGCCGGCCCCTTGGACGGGGATCAGCGCCCGGCAGCAGGGCGTTCCGCGCGGGGTCAGTCCGGCCGGGTCAGGCGGGTCAGGCGGCTTCCGTCTTCGTCGATCACGACCAGAATCGACCCGTCCGCGGGGTCCACCGCGACATCACGGACGCGCAGACCCCGGCCCGACAGGAATTCCTCTTCGCCCTTGACCGCATCCCCGCCCAGATCCAGACGCACCAGCGCGCCGGGGTTCAGCGAGCCGACCAGAATGTCGCCCTGCCATTCGGGGAACATCGTCCCGTCGTAGAATGTCATGCCGGAGGGCGCGATCACCGGATCCCAGTAGTAGATGGGCTGCTCCATCCCCTGCATCGCCGATTTGCCGGAGCCCACGGGGGTGCCGTCGTAGTTCTCGCCGTAGGAAATCACCGGCCAGCCGTAGTTCTTTCCGGCCTCGGGGTGGTTCAGTTCGTCACCGCCCTGGGGCCCGTGCTCGATGGTCCAGAGCTGGCCCGAGGCCGGGTCGATGGCGGCCCCCTGCACGTTGCGGTGGCCGTAGCTCCAGACCGCCGGGTCGGCATCCGGACGTCCGACAAAGGGGTTTCCGTGCGGCACGCTTCCGTCGGCGTTCAGGTGGATGACCTTGCCGTAGGTCTTGGTCAGGTCCTGCGCGAAGACGCGTTCTGCCTCGGTGAAGTGTTCACCCGTCGTGACGAAAACAGTGCCGTCCAGGGCAAAGACGATGCGCGATCCAAAATGCAGGGGGCTGGGCGATGGTGGGGTCTGGACGAAGATGTCCTGCACGCCGTCAAGCCGGGTCACGTCGTTGCTCAGGCGGCCCCGTGCCGCGGCCGTGGCGGCAAGGCCGCCGCCCATCGGCTTGGCGTAGGTGAAATAGACCATCCGGTCCGCGGCGAAATCCGGGCTGAGCGTCACGTCCAGAAGGCCGCCCTGACCATCGTTCATCACCTCGGGCACGCCCGCTATGGGCGCGCCTGTGGTGCCGTCCTTGCCTACGACGCGCATCCGGCCGGGGCGCTCAGTCACAAGGATGTCGCCCGACGGCAGGACGGCGATGCCCCAAGGGTGCTCCAGTTCGCCGCCGATTTCGGTTTCAGTCAGGGTGACGCCCGAGGACACCGCGTCGGCACGCGTCTGGCCGGGAAGCGCGGGGGTAAAGTCGGTGTTGGCTGGGCCGCGGTCGATGGGGGCGGCGGCAAGGGGGGCCGCAAATGCCGGGATCAGGGCCAAAGCAAGCCCGGCGACGCAAGACCTGCGGCTCAGGCGTCTGATCATGGCGGTCGGCATGGAGCATCCTTTCCATCGGCGCGGGTCGACATGGCGCCTTTCGGAGCAGATGGGAGCGTGCGGGCAGGGCGTCAACGGGTGCCCCTGGGCTGGCCGGTCGGGCGATGCCCTGTTGCGCCGTCCTTACCGCCGGTTCCATCTGCGCTTTCGCCCCTTCCCACCGCCCGGACGCGCCCCTAACATGCCAGCCGAACGGGGGAAGGGGCAGAACCGCACCATGAGCACCGGCGATCTTCTGCACGTCGTCACCGCCGACGACATCGGCCCCGGCCGCCGCGTCTTTGGCCGGGCGCTGGTCTGGGGGTCGGCGGCGGTGATGGCCGTGGTGATCCTGTTGCAGGTGCTGCAGGCGGCGGGCCGGATCGACGTGGGTTTCGAGACCTGGCGGCCGACGCTCTATGCCTACATCCTGTGGGCCGTGTGCCTGTGCTGGTCCCGCGTCATCGCGGAAGGTGAGCATGGCAAGCGGGCGCTGTTTGTGCTGCCCGCTGCGTTGTTCGTCGTGTCGCTGACGGTGTTCCCGCTGGTCTTCGGCCTGATCATCGCGTTTTCCAACTGGAACCTGTCGTCACCCGACGGGCGCCAGTTCAACGGGCTGGCGAACGTCCGGCAGATGTGGGCGGACCCGTTCTACTGGAACGCGCTGAAGAACATGGTCTGGTATGTGCTGGCGATCCTGCCCGAATACGTGATCGCCTTCGGCCTGGCCCTGATCCTGAACGCCGAGATCCGCGCGCGGAAGTTCTGGCGGGTGGCGTTCCTGCTGCCCCTGATGCTGTCGCCGGTGGCGGTGTCGTGGATGATCGGAAAGTCGATGCTTGAGGTGCGCTTCGGCCCCCTTGCGCGGCTGGCCCGCGCGCTGGGCTGGGACAGCCCATCCTTCTTCGGCAGCCCCGAGATCGCGCGGGCGACGATCATGGTGCTGGATGCCTGGACCTTCATTCCGTTCATGATGATCATGCTGCTGGCGGGCCTGCAGGCGATCCCGAAGGAACTGACCGAGGCCGCGCGGGTCGATGGGGCCAAGGGGTGGCGGGCGTTCTGGGAGGTGACGTTTCCCCTGATGCTGCCGGTCAGCATCACGGCGGTGATGATCCGCATCATCTTCAAGCTGAAGCTGGCCGACATCATCATCAACATCACCTCGGGCGGCCCCGGCGGCGCGACGGACAGCGTGACCAGCTTCATCTTCCGCGAATACCGCGACCGGTCGAACGTGGGCTACGGGACGCTCTTGGCGATGGTCTATCTGGTGCTGATCATCGTCTTCATGACCATCCTGATGAAGATCGCCGCCCGCTGGGCGACACCGCGGACATGACAGGGGACATGGCATGACCGCGACGACCGAACAGATTTTCCACGACGGCCCGGGTGATGTTGGCGTGCGCGTGAAATGGTGGGCCAGCCGCGTGGCAATCTATGCGGTGCTGGGCCTCTGGGCCGTGATCTGCCTGTTCCCGATCTACTGGACGATCTCGACCAGCTTCAAGATGGCCCCGAACGTGATGCAGGGCCAGCTGATCCCCTGGCCGAAGGACTGGACGCCTGCCGAACCCTGGGCGAAGCCCGTGTTCTTCGAGCCGAAGTGGCTGGGCTGGAAGTCGCTGGGCCTGTCACCCGACACGATCGGGTCGGACAGCACGGTCCGGGCGGAGTTCCTGAAGCGGTTCACCAACTCGGCGGTGATCGCGCTGGTGTCGTCCACGCTGGCCGTGGTGCTGGGGGCGCTGGCGGCCTATGGGCTGTCGCGGTTCAACTACCGTTTCCTCTGGATGAAGAACGACGACATCCTGTTCTTCTTCCTGTCCCAGCTGATCCTGCCGCCCGTCGTGCTCGCCCTTCCGGTGCTGGTGCTTTACAAGTCGCTGGCGCTCCTGGACACGCAGGTCGGGCTGATCCTGCTTTACACCCTGTCGGTGCTGCCCATCGTCATCTGGATCATGCGCGACCAGTTCGCGGCCATTCCGACCGAGCTGGAAGAGGCCGCGCTGGTGGACGGGCTGTCGGTCTGGGGGGCGTTCCTGACGATCATCGTGCCGATCGCCCTGCCGGGGATGGTGGCGGCGTTCATCCTGAGCCTGGTGCTGACCTGGAACGAATACTTCTTCGCGGCCCTGCTGACCTCGACCCATGCGAACACGCTGCCGGTGATGGTGGCCTCGCAGACGGGGAGCCAGGGGATCAGCTGGTGGTCGATGGCGGCCCTGTCCACGGGGGCGATCCTGCCCCTGATCATCATCGGGGTGATCCTGGAGCGGTACATCATCAAGGGGATGGCGGCGGGGGCGGTGAAGTGATGTCGGCCCGATATGTCCCTCTGAGGGACAAGTTAACGGGCGTGTAATCGCAAGGGGTTACGGGGCGCGTTTACCGAAAATTCACGAACGGGGCCGGGGATGCTGAAGGGAATTGACCGCCGCCTGTCGGCCGAGATCGTCCATGCGCTGATGCTGATGGGGCATGGCGACGACCTCTTGATCTGTGACGTGAACCACCCTGCGGCGTCCATCGCGAAAGAGACGACCTACGGCCGCCTGATCGACATGCCCGGCTGCGGGCTAGCAGAGGCGGCCGAGGCGATCCTGACGTTGTTGCCCCTCGACACCTTTGTCGAGGCGCCGGTCTGGCGGATGGAGGTGGTGGGCAATCCGGGCGCGCAGATGCCGATCTTCGGCAAAATGCAGGGCGTGGTAAACCGGGCCGAGGGGCGGGCGGTCACGATGGCGGCGCTGGAGCGGTTTGCGTTCTATGCGGCGGCACGGCGGGCTTTCTGCGTGATCCGCACGTCGGACCCCGGGCCCTATGGTTGCTTCATCTTCCGCAAGGGTGTGATCGAGGCCTAGCGTCAGGCCGCGCGCGGATGCGGAAGGCGCAGTGGGCCGGAAGACGCCGCGCCGGGGTGGCGTGGCGCTGCAGACGGCACCGCCACGGTAATGGGGTCGGCGGGCGGTGCCGCGTGCGGCACGGAACCCCGAGCGTAGGCCACCGCAAGTTCTGCCGGATCGTCCGGAAGCATGTCGCCAAAGCGTGCGGCGAGCCACAGCATTCCAAGGAGAAACGGAACGGCCGCGGCCATGCCAAGTCCAAAGATCACAACAAGCGCCATGCGGGAACCTTCCCCTGTGACTTTAACTTTCCGGCAGCGTCGACCCGGATTGTGGCCTGAATGTGGCCTCGGTCGGGCGGATTGTTTGTCGTGGCGGAAACATGCGCACCAAAACTTAACGAATGGTTTCAATCCGCCGATGCCGTCGCGTTGATCGGCATCGTCAGACCCGAACCGCGTATGGCCCCGGCCCGCCCCCGGGTGCCATCTGACCCGTCCAGCCTTTCGGGTGCGCATCGCTTGCATGGCGCGCCCCGTTGATCTAGCGCTGCACATCCACCCGGCGGCCGACCGCACGCCGGGGCCTGAGCGTTGCCGGGACCTGTGCCATGACAGACCGAAACCTAGACGACATACCGATTTCCCTGGGCCTTCTGCCGCGCGTCCTGCGGTCGTCGCAGGAAGAGTCCGCGCGCGCCGAGCAGGACAGGTTCCTGCGCGCCGCGCTGGAGGATGAGCTGAAGATCGGGCAGCGCATTTCGGGCGTGGCGCGGACGACGGCCGTGCTGATCATCGCCGTCCTGCTGCCGTTCCTGAACCGGACATGGGGGGTCCTGTATTACGAGGCGCTGCTGGTGCTGTTCCTGGCCTTTGGCTGGGTGCGGCAGGCGCTGATGCGGCGGGGGGTGGTGATCCGGGAAATCTGGCTGATCCTGCCGGAAATCCTGTTGCTTCTGTATGTCGCCGCCGCGCCGAACCCATTCCTGGCGGGCGAGATGCCGGCGGCGTTCCAATTCCGGTTCGACAACTTCGACTATTTCTACCTGATCCTGGCGCTGGCGACGCTGGCCTATACGTGGCGCACGATCTGGACGGCGACGGTGACGATCGCCGTGCTGTGGTCGGCGGCGGCAGTGGTGATTGCGGTTATCGGCCACCGGATGCCGGGGCTGAGCGAGCAGGCGCGGACATCCTTTTCGGCGCTGCACGAGGGGCTGGCCGTGTTCATGGACCCGAACTCGGTCCTGCCGACGGTGCGTGTGCAGGAGGTGGTGATCTTCGTCATCGTGGGTGCGATCCTGACGCTCAAGACCTGGCGGACGAACCAGCTGATCGCGCGGCAGGCCGAGCTGGCGGGCGAGCGGGCGAACCTGTCGCGCTATTTCGCGCCCACCGTGGTCGAGGCGCTGGCGCGGCGCGATCCGGGGATCGGCCGCGCGCGGACGCATGAGGTGGCGGTGATGTTCACCGACATCGTGGGCTTTACCGAAATCGCCGAGCGCTATCCGAACGACGAGGTTCTGGACCTGCTTCGCCGCTACTATGCCGAGATCGAGCGCGTGGTGTTCGAGAACGGCGGCACGCTGGACAAGTACCTGGGTGACGGGGTGATGGCGACGTTCGGCACGCCCTTGCCGGGCGAGGCGGATGCCGCGAATGCGCTGAGGGCCGCGCTTGCGGTGGTGGCGGCCATCGATGCGATGGACGCGGCCCAGCCCGCGGGAAGCCCGCGTATCCGGGTGTCGGTTGGGGTGCATTACGGCCCTGCGACCATCGGCAATGTCGGCCCCGCGCGGCGTCTGGAATTCGCGGTGCTGGGCGACACGGTGAACGTGGCCAAGCGGCTGGAGGCGGTGACGCGCGATCTGGGCTGCCGTCTGGCGGTCAGCGGGGCCTTGTTCGTCAAGGTGCATGGCGCGGGGGGCATGGACGGCTGGACGCGCGCTCCGGGAATTGCGCTGCGCGGGCGCAGCGCGCCGGTGGATGCGTGGATGTGGGGGGCGGTGCCGCGCGGGCAGGAGACGCGCTGACACGCGTCAAGGGATTGCCCCGGCGGCTACAGCCCCAATGTCCGCGTCAGCCTGTCCTCGATCAGCTCCACCGCGCGGCGGCCCATGCCTTTGGTCGCCGTTTCGGCCCCTTCGGTGTACCAGGGGCCGCCGGGCGCCAGCGCGTCCATGTCCACGGTCTCGGGGGCGAGCGCCAGCATCAGCGCCGTCTCGCCCGCGCCCGCGTGGTCGAAGGGGTAGCCCGCCATGTGGGCTGCGTCCATCAGCGGGTGGACCTGCACCCAGTTGAACGGGTTTTCGCCCCGCGCGTGGCCTTCGTAGTAGGTCGCCATGTCGGGGCGGCCCCACCAGCCTTCGCCGCGGTCGCGTTCCAGATGCGCGAAGATCGCCTTGCGCGCGCCGAGGCGGAAGGACAGGTCGGTGGGCATGCCCTGGGCGAAGTTCTCGGTCTGGTGGTGGATGATGGCGTGGATGTTGCGGAACCCGATGCGCAGGAGGCCCGCGAAGAGGTGTTCGGCGAAGGGCAGAAGGGCGTCGGGGCCGACCTGAAGCGTGCCGGTGCCCTCGGGCGGGGCAACGGCGAAACTGGCCGCGCCGTAGGGGAAGGCGGGGGCGAGGATCAGGCGGCCTGGGTGGCGCGCCTCGAGCCGGTCGAGGATACGGGTGACGGCAAGGGTGTCCATGCCGCAGGGCAGGTGCTCGCCGTGGTATTCGAGGACGCCAAGGGGCAAAGCGAGGGGCAGGTTCGCGGCGATGGCGTCGCGAATCTGGGCGGGGCGCATCAGGTCAAGGCGCATGGGGCGGCTCCTCGTAGGGTGGGCGTTTCCCGCCCACCGCGCGTCATTTCTGTCGGATCGCACCGGACAGGCGGCGGGCGGGAACCGCCCACCCTACAGGGCATGCGCGATCCCCTTCGTTGCCTCATAAAGCGCCCGGAACTGGCCGTACCGCGTATCGAGCACATCCGACGGCGCGGGGCGGACCGTCTCAGCCACCGGGTTCCAGCGGTGGATGTCGTCCGGTTCGGCGGCCCCCACGGCCAGCGCGGCCAGGAAAGCGTCGCCGTAGCTGGCCCCGACCGTCCTCTCGCAGACCTCTTGCGCCACGCCGCCCGCGTCGGAGGTGGTCTGAAGCCAGAGGCGGTTCTTCGTGCCGCCCCCCACAGCGCGGATACGGGGGGTGCGCTGGCCGGTCTCGGCGTAGGTCTCCAGAACGTGGCGTGTGCCGAAGGCGATGCCTTCGATCACCGCGCGGTAAAGGTCGCCGCGCGTGTGGGTCAGGTTCAGGCCGAAGATCGCGCCCTTGGCCAAGGGGTCGTGGAGCGGGGTGCGTTCGCCCGAGAAGTAGGGCAGCACGATCAGGCCGTTCGCGCCGGGAATGCTCGACGCTGCCTCGGCGGCGAGCGTTTCCCAGGCGGCCTCAAGGGGGATTTCGCGGGCGAGGTGGTCGCGGAACCAGTGGGTCAGGGTGCCCGAGGTCGCCAGCCCCGCCATGCTGGCGTGTTGCCCTTGGAACAGCCAGGGCGCGTACCACAGGCGCGCGTCGCGCGTGGGGCGGTCGGTCAGGGCGATGATGAAGATGGTCGAGCCATACATCATCATCATGTCGCCGGGCTTCGTGACACCCACGCTGACGGCTTCCGCCGCCGCGTCGATGGTGCCGCAGGTGACGGGGGTTCCGTGGGCTAAGCCCGTCTCGGCGGCGGCCTTGGCGGTGACGCGGCCTGCGATGTCGGAGGACCACATCAGGCGGGGCAGCTTGTCCTGCCCGATGATGTCGGGGGCCAGCGCATTGGTCCAGTCGAGGCGGTTCACGTCATAGAGGGGAGAGAAGTTCGCCGCCGTGTAGTGGTCAATGACGTATTCGCCGGTCAGGCGGAAGGTCAGGTAGCTGGTCGAGGTCAGGACACGCGCGGTCTTTGCGTAGATGTCGGGGTGGTTCCGTTTGAGCCACAGGATCTTCGGCCCGACCGACTGGCTCGTCAGCGCGTTGCCGCAGGCGGCCATGATGGCGTCTTCGCCGATGGCCGCGTTCAGTACCGCGATTTCCTCGGTGGCGCGCGTGTCCACGCCGTAAAGGACGCCGTTCATCAGGGGCCGTCCGGCGGCATCGACCGGCAGCATGCAGGGGCCGATGGCCGAGGTGGCGACGGCGGCGATGTCCTTGTGGTTAACGCCGGACTGCTCGAGCAGCGCCTTCGTCACGAAGACGAAATCGCCCCACCAATCCTCATCCGGGCGGTGTTCGGCCCAGCCGGGGCGGGGCACCAGCATCTTGTGGGGGCGCGCGGCCTGCGCCACGACACGGCCCGCGCCGTCCACCAGAACGCCCTTCGTCTCGAAGGTGCCGATATCGACGCCCAGGGTGTATGGGGAGCTATGAGTGGCCATCACCCGCGCTCCAGCACCATCCCCTTCGGGATGGACGCAATCGCCCGGTCGATCAGCAGGGTCAGCCCCTCCAGATCATTGAGGTCGCAGACCTCGTTCGCGGAATGGGTGTAGCGGCAGGGAAATCCCACGTCGATGCAGGCGACGCCCTGGCCCACAAGCTGGACGTAGGAATTGTCGGTCAGGACGCCCACCTGCGCCGACCGTTGCAGGGGGATGCCCGCCGTCTGCGCCGCATCCTCGAAGAGCGTGACCATTGCGGGGTGCGGGATCGTGCCGTTCAGCGTGCCGCGCCCGTGGAAGCTGTAAAGGCTGATCCCGGGGCCGCCGCCCAAGCTCATCTCGCCCCTGTCCTCCATGCCGGGGGTGTCGGTCGCGAGCATCAGGTCGATCTGGATGGCGATGTCGGGTTCAAGGACCTGCGCGGCGGTCAGCGCGCCGCGCAGGTTGAACTCCTCTTGCGTGGAAAACACGATGTGGACGGTGGGGCCGTCCCTAAGGCCCGGTTGGCGCGCCGCGATAAGGCGCGCGAGTTCCAGAAGCACCGCACACCCGGCCCGGTCATCGACGCTTGTGCCCGCGATGCGGTCATGGGCAAGGGGCAGCGCCTGCGGGGCGTAGGTGACGGGCGTTCCGATCCGGATGCCCGCCGCCTCCACCTCGGCCTTGGACCGGTGGCCGGTGTCGATGGCGATCTCGGGGGTTTTCAGGACGTGGTACTTTTCCTCGGGCGGGGTGGCATGGTGGCTCTTGTTGCTGATCACGCCCGGCACGTCGCCGTCCCGGCCGCAAAGGGTGACAGGCTGCGCCGCAATGGCGCGTTCCGGCACGCCGCCCATGCGTTCCACGCGGATCATGCCGTCGGCTTCAATCTTCCGCACGAAGAAGCCCAACTGGTCCATGTGGGCGAAGACCATGACCGAGGGGTAGGCCTCGGACCCCATGAGCGAGACGATGACATTGCCTGCCCGGTCCGTGCGCGAGCCAATGCCCGCCAGCGCCAGCTTCGCCCGGATCGCCGCCGCGACCCGCTCCTCATGCCCCGAAAGGCCGGGGGTCAGCATCAGGTCGATCAGGTCGGCCTTGAGGCGCGCTTTCATTTCCGCCCCCTCACAGCCCGCACGCGGTCCATGAAGTCCCTCGCCCGCTCCGCGTCAACCGCGTTCCAGGTGTTGCCGTCCACCTTCAGCGCCGACCCGACGATGCAGCCGTCCGAGACGCGGAACACGTCCGCCACGGTCGCGTGCTTGACGCCCGTGTTCGCCAGGACGGGCGTGTCGGGCAGGGCGCGCTTCACGGCCTCGAGGTCCTCCATCCGCGCAGCCTCGCCCGTGATCTGGCCCGAAACCAGCACCGCGTCGGGCACCGAAGAGAACACCGCCGACCGCGCACGGTCGGGCAGGGGGCGGCGGTCGAGGCTGTCGGCGAATTCGGCCGAGATGTTGTAGAGCATTGCGCAATCGGTGCCGAGGCGCGCGCGGTACCGCATGGCGGCCCCGGCGTCGGGGTTCCAGAGTCCCATGTCGGAGGCATAGGTGCCGGTGAAGATTTCCCGCACGAAGGACGCGCCCGTTGCGGCGGCAAGGGCGACCGTGCCCATCGGGTCCCACAGCACGTTGATGCCGAAGGGCACGGTGATCTCGGATCGCAGCCGCCCGATGGCGAAGGCCATCGTGGCGATGGAGGCGGTGTCGACATTGAACTCGTAGGGCCGGTCGTTTTCGTTGCCGAACATCACCGCGTCGAAGCCCGCCGCCTGCAACGCGTGCAGGTCCTTGCGCGCGCCCTCGACGATGGCGTCGATCCCGCCTGCGGCGTCGTGCAGCGGCGCGCCGGGGAGCGCCCCGAAATGCACCATAGCGATCGCGGGCTTTGTGTCGCCGAAGACCTGTCTGAACCGCATCCCGCCCCCCCTCTGGTATCGCCCCGACCCTAGCCAAAGGCATCTTGGCCGGGAAGGGCTGTCATACTAGCATGCCAGCAAACGGGGGGCGGGATGATGCTGGCAACGCGGCACTGGGATCGGCTGGGGAACGGTGGGCTGACGTTTAGTGAGCTTGGCTTCGGCTGTGCCCCCTTGGGGAACCTCTTCCGCGCGATGTCGGATGACGACGCGCAGGCGGTGCTGCAGGCGGCCTGGGATACGGGCGTGCGCTACTTCGACACCGCGCCGCTTTATGGGCTGGGGCTGTCCGAGACACGGCTGAACCGTTTCCTGCGCGGGCGCCCCCGAGATTCCTACGTCATCTCCTCCAAGGTCGGCCGCCTGTTGCGCGCCTGCCCGCCCGAACGGCAGGACACGCCCGAGAAATGGGCCGAGGTGCCTGCACGGAACGAGGTCTTCGACTACAGCTATGACGGGGTGATGCGCAGCCTCGAGTTCACGCTGGAACGCACGGGCCTGCACCGGATCGATATTCTCTACGCCCACGATCTCGACATGTTCACGCATGGCAGCAAGGCGGCGATGGACACTCGGCTGAACGAATTCATGGCGGGCGGCTACCGCGCGCTGGTGGAGCTGCGCGACCAGGGCGTGATCCGCGCCTTCGGGGCGGGGCTGAACGAGTGGGAGCCGTGCCAGTGGCTGGCCGAGCGGGGGGATTTCGACATCTTCCTGCTGGCGACCCGCTACACGCTGCTCGACCAGGGGTCGCTCGACAGCTTCCTGCCGATGTGTTCGCAGCGGGGCATCGGCGTGGTGATCGGCGCGCCCTACAACTCGGGCATCCTCGCCATCGGTGCAAAGCCCGGCGTCACCTTCAACTACCACCCCGCGCCGGACTGGGCGATGGAGCGGACGGCGAAGATCGAGGCCGCCTGCGCCCGCCACGGCGTGCGCCTTGTGGACGCGGCGTTCCGCTTCCCGCTGGGCCATCCGGCGGTCGTGTCGGTCATACCCGGCGGGCGCACCCCGGCCGAGGCGAAGGCCAACGCCCGCGCGGCCACGGCCACGATCCCGCCTGCGCTCTGGGCCGACCTCAAGTCGCAGGGCCTGCTGCGACCGGACGCACCCACCCCCTGATTTCGGCTCGGCAGAAGTATCCCGGGGGAGTCCGAAGGACGCCAGTCCGAAGGACGGGGGCAGAGCCCCCAAACCCCCTAACCCAAAGGCACCCCCATGCAGATCGACGCGCACCAGCACTACTGGAACCCCGCACGGGGGGACTACCTCTGGATGCCGAAGGGCGATCCGGTCCTTGACCGTCCCTACCTGCCCCCCGACCTGACGCCCGCGCTGGCCCGCCACGGCATCGAACGGACGGTTCTGGTCCAGGCCGCCGCCACGGTGGAGGAAACCGAGTACATGCTGGGCCTGGCCGATGCGACGCCCTCGGTGGCCGCCGTGGTGGGGTGGGTGGACTTCGAAAACCCCGCCCATCGCGCGCATCTGGAACGGCTGAAGGCGCATCCGAAGTTCCGGGGTGTGCGGCCGATGATCCAGGACATCCCCGACACCGACTGGATGCTGCGCGACGACGTGCAGTGGGGCTACCGGGCGCTGGCGGAGCTGGACCTGACCTTCGACGCGCTGGGTTTTCCGCGCCACCTGGCGAATTTCCATACGATCCTGACCCGCTACCCGCAGATGCGCGCGGTGGTGGACCACTGCATGAAGCCGCAGATCCGTGAGGATTCCCCCGACCATCTGGCGATGTGGGCGGAGGGCATGCGCAAGATCGCGCGGGATACGGGGGCGTACCTGAAGTTCTCGGCGCTGATCACCGAGGATCATGCGCAGTGGTCGGTGGAGCGGCTGAAACCCTACGTGGACGTGGTGTTCGAGGCTTTCGGGCCCGCCCGCATCATGTGGGGGTCGGACTGGCCGGTCTGCCGGTTGCGGGCGGAGTATTCCGACTGGCGCGCGGCGGCGGAACTGCTGACCGAGGGGTTGTCGGTCGGCGAGAAGGCGCGGGTATTCGGGGGAACGGCGGCGGAGTTCTACCGGATCGCCTGAGTCGCGGGCAAGGCGCAGAAATTTCGCGAAATTTCTGCCTTCGGAAAATTCTTTGAGAAGAATTTCCGGGCTGACAAATCCTTCGTGAAGGATTTGGGGCGCGCTATCCGGCGGTCAGTAACGCCCGCACCGCCGTCTCGGTCACAAGGTCCCGTGCGCCCGGTTCCGCCGCCACCGTCAGCGCCGCCGCGCCCTGCGCGAACCGCGCTGCCTCGGCCAGCGCACCCCCTCGCGCCAGTTCGGCGGCCAGCGCCCCGATGAAGGCGTCGCCCGCGCCGTGGCTGGACACCGGCACGACCGGAAAGGCGGGCATGGCCTGCACGCCCCCGCCCTCGGCCAGAACCAGCCCCCCGGCCCCCAGCGTCACGATCACCGCCCCCGGCCCCCGCGCGGATAGCGCGCGCGCCGCGGCCTCGGCGTCCAGCGCGTCTTCCTCCGCGCCCGTCATGTCCGCCGCCTCGACCCGGTTCACCACGAGGATGTCGGTCAAGGCCAGCATCCCCGCCGACACATCCCGCGCCGGGGCGGCGTTCAGCACCACCCGTGCGCCTACCGCGCGGGCCTTGCGCGCCAGCGCCAGGTTCACCGCCTCGGCGATCTCGTTCTGCAACAGGACAAGCTTCACCCCCTCCGGCACGGCAATGTCACCCGCGTCGATCACCCGGTTCACACCCGAGACGATCACCGCGCCATAGGCCCCGCCCTCCGTGACAATCGCGACGCTCATACCCGACTCGCCCGGCACGGTCCGCACCTGCGTGCGGTCCACGCGCCCGTCGTCCAGCGCCGCAAGCAGCCTTGGCCCCGCCGTGTCGGTGCCGACCCGGCCCGCCATCGCCACCCGCGCGCCCATCCGTGCGGCGGCCACCGCCTGATTGCCCGCCTTGCCGCCCAAGGGATAGGCGACGGATGTGCCCGGCAGCGTCTCGTCCAGGCGCGGCAGGCGCGGGGCTGTGACCACCACGTCAAGGTGGAGCGCGCCGACGGCGAGGATCTCAGGTCCGCTCATGACCCGTACAGTGCCGCCGCGACGATGCGCTGGCTCGCCGCCGCGTCCTGCCGGGCAATGGCGTCGGCCAGTGCCGTGTCGAGGGCCAGCCCTCCGGCGATGGCGCGCAGCCGTTCGGTCAGGCGGACGTTCGTCCGCGCCTCCTCGACCGGGTCGGTGCCGCCGTGGTCGGGGAAGGTGTCGAAGTAGATCACGCCGTCCCAGCCGATCCTTTGCAACACGACGAACAGCTCCACCGTCTGCACCGGGTGGATCGTGCCCGCCATCAGCCCGTCGTCGCGCTTGCCGTAGGCGTCGTTCAGGTGGACGCCGAGAAGCCGCGACCGCCGGTGCGCCAGCGTTGCGGCGGCAGCAGGCATTTCGCCCGCGTAGAGGACATGGGCGAAGTCGAGCGTGACGCCCAGGTTCGGGCGGTTCACATCGGAAATCGCCAGCAGCGTCGCCGCCATGTCGGGAAGCAGCGCATAGGCGCGGGGTTCGTTGGGCTTGTATTCGATGGCGATGTCAACATCGGGCGCATGATCGCAGACCTCGGCCACCGCCGCGACGGTGTCATCCCACATGCGCCCGTAGTCGGCCTGGAACGGATAGTCATAGCCGTCCTGGCCCAGCCACAGCGTCATCAGGCGGCTGCCCATCTCTGCCCCCGCGTCGATCCCGCGTTTGGTCAGGTCGATGGCCTTTCGCCGGATCGCAGGGTCCGGGTGGGTGAAGGCGCCCAGGCGAAAGCCTGGTTCGGTGTAGTAGCGCATGGCGAGGCCGTTCACGGCCATGCCCTGATCGGCCAGCAAGCGCGACAGTTCGGCGGGCGTATGGCGCGCGAAGTGGTCGGGGTAGTTCAGGTCGGCCGCGTCGATGCCGCCCACCTTGCCTGCGCTCGCGATCATGTCGGCGATGGTGCCGCCGCCCGCGGGCTTGAAGGCGTTCAGGCGCGCCGCATAGCGGGGGCGGTTCGGGATGGGCATGGTTGCGCCTTATGACGGGTCGAAAAGGTCGGGCCGCTCACGCTCCAAGGGCTCGAGGTGGCGCAGAAGCTGGCGCAGGTGCGCCTGGATCGCCGCGCGTGCCGCCACGGGGTCGCGCGCGGCAACGGCGGCGACGATGGCGCGGTGCTCCTCCAGCGTCGCCTCGACCCGCCCGGGAACCGGCAGGATCAGCCGCCGCGCGCGGTTCACCTGCAGCCAGGCCGTCTCGGACACGCGGGCGAGGTTGCGAAAGCCCGTCAGCGACAGCAGGAATTCGTGCATCGCGCCGTCTTCGCGGTGAAAGCCCGGGCTGTCGCCCTGGGCCAGGCAGGCGGCCTGCCGGTCGAGAAAGCTGTGCAGGCTGGCGACATCGGCATCGGTCGCGCGCGCGGCCACCCGTTCGATCGCCGCGGCCTCGATCGCCTCGCGCAGGAAGGCACCCTCGCGCAGGTTCGACATCGAGAACCGCGCGACATAGGTCCCCGCCTGCGGCACGACGCGCACCAGCCCTTCGCCGGCCAGCCGCACCACCGCATCGGCGACCGGGCTGCGGGACACACCCAGCGTCTCGCAGACCTCGCCCTTGCGCAGGATCTCGCCCGGACGGAAGGCCAGAAGGACGATCGCTTCCTTGAGCGAAAGGTAGACCCGCTGGCCCAGCGAGCCCTTGTAGTGCGACAGGGGTGTCAGGCGTGCGCCTGCGGCAACCTCGGCAGGACCCTGCTGTGCGGGATTGGCCGGCCGCGCGGGGGCGGCCGTCGCCTTGGCGGCGACCGGCGCGCCCGACAGGCGCGTGGTGCTGTGGTCCGGGATGCGGGTGGAGGCGGCTGGCATACTGACATGTTAGCGGTGCCGCCCGCCGTCAGCAAGCCGCGCCGGTCGCTGACGCGGCGCTTTATCGCGGCAGGTCCGTCAGTTGCACGGATTCGGTCATCGGGGCGTCGGGAAGGTAGGGCCGGATCAGGGCGGTGATGTTCTCGCCGCCAAAGCCCGCGCGCGACAGCGCCGTCAGGACATCGCGCGCGGCGCCGGTCAGGGGCAGCGCCGCCCCGGCAGTCACGCCCAGGTCCGCAGCGATGCCAAGGTCCTTGGCCAGAAGGTCCACGGGTGCCGCCGGGGCGAAGTTCCGCGCCAGCATCGCCGCACCGCCCGCGCGGATCGAGGGCGAGGCGACGGCCGTGGCCCCCACAGCCTCCAGCACCCGCGCAGGGTCGGCCCCCGACCGGGCGGCCAGCCCGAGAGCCTCGGCCAGCGTGGCAAGCTCCACCGCCAGAAGCGCGTTGACGGCCAGCTTCGCGACCGCCCCCGAACCGGCAGGTCCGACATGGACGACAGTGTTGCCCAAGGCCGACAGGATCGGCCGCGCACGGTCCAGCGCCGCCGCCGAGCCGCCCGCAAGGAACACGAGCGCGCCCCCCTCGGCCTGCGGACGCGAACCGGCGACGGGGGCGTCAAGGGCGTCGGCCCCGCGCGCGACGACGGCAGCGTGCCAGTCGCGCGACAGGGCGGGCGAGATGGTCGAGGCGTCGATGGCCAGCGCGCCCTGGGCAAGGCCCGCAAGCGCGCCGGTTCCGGGGGTCATCCAGACCGCGCGGTGGGCGTTGTCGTCGTAGACCATCGACAGGACGATTTCGGCCGCGTCCGCCGCGTGGGCCGGGGTCGCGGCGGCCCGGGCACCTTGCGCGGCAAGGGCGGCGGCAGGGGCGGGCGAGCGGTTCCAGACGGTGACGTCGTGGCCTGCGGCGATCAGGCGGGCGGCCATGCGCGATCCCATCGCGCCAAGGCCGAGGACGGCGATTGCGGTCATCAGGGGTGTCCTTCGGGAGAGAGGAGTGGGCGGCCCGTTCGGGCCACCCGCATGGGGTTTCAGGCCGCGTGGCCGTGGGTGGGGGCCGTCCAGGCAAGCGCCGCGTCGGACATGAAGGATTCCTTCGGCGTGCCCGCCAGGTGGTTGGTGTAGTTCGAGATCACCTTGGTCGCGATGATCGTCACCACGTCGAGGACGTTGGCCTTGGTGAAGCCTGCGGCCAGGAAGGCATCGGTTTCGGCGGGGGCAACGTCGCCCCGCAGTTCCAGCACCGCGCGGGTGAAGCGGACCAGTGCGGCAAGGCGGGCGTCCGTGGGAAGCCCGGCGCCGCGGAGGGCCTGAACGGCGGCCTCATCCATATGGGACGCGCGGGCGAGGTAGGTGTGGCCCATTGTGCAGTATTCGCAGCCGTGGAAGACGCTGGCCGTCAGGAACACCGCCTGCCGTTCGACCGGCGACAGTTGCGTGTCGGACGAGGAAATCGCGAACAGCGCCTCATAGGCCTTCAGGGCGGCGGGGCTTTCGGCCAGCGTGCCCTGCAGCTTGGGGGTGAAGCCCCAGGCCTTGGTGGCGGCGGCGAGCGTGTCTTTCGAGGCCGCGGGGGCGGTGTCGAGGGTATGGGCGGTGAAGGTGGTCATGTCCTGTCTCCATGCAGTGGGGAAGTGATGGCGACAGGATTAGCCATGTGGATGTTGCCGAAAAACCGGCGACATCGCATGGAATTCGTGCAATACCTGCATCAATGGACACGGATGATCTGGCGATCCTGATCGAAGTCGTGCGCGCGGGCAGCTTTGCCGCCGCCGCGCGGGCGCGTTCCGCCGACCCTTCGGCGATCAGCCGCGCCGTCGCGACGCTGGAGGCGCGATTGGGCGCGCGCCTGTTTCAGCGCAGCACGCGGCGCATCTCCCTGACCGAGGCGGGCGAGGCCTTCGTCGCCCGAGTGGCGCCCCTGATCGAGGAGCTTGACCGTGCCCGCGCCGCCGTTCGCGATGCCGCCGCCCGGCCCGAGGGTCATCTGCGGCTGACGGCCAGCGTCACCTTCGGCCAGGAAGTCATCCTGCCGCTGCTGCCCGCCTTTCATGCGGCCCACCCCGGCATCGCAGTCGACGGGCTGTTCACGGATTCCAACGTCGATCTGGTGGGCGAGCGGATCGACCTTGCCGTGCGCCTGGCACCCGAGGTGGAGGGCGACGTGATCGTGTCGCGCCTGATGGACACGCGCTATCGGGTGGTGGCCGCACCCGAATACGAGGCGCGGGCGGGGGTGGTGGGCGCGCCGGATGACCTGCGCGCCCACCGGCTGTTGCGGTTCGGTCTGGCCCCGTTCCGCGACCGCTGGCTGTTCCGCCCCGCACAGGGTGGCCCTGTGACCGAGGTTCCGGTCGCGGGCGATGTCGTGCTGGCACCGCCGCTGGCCCTGCGGGAGGCGGCGCGGGCGGGAATGGGGGCGGCGCTGTTGCCGGGTTGGCTGGTGGACGGCGACGTCCGCGCGGGGCGGCTGGTGCGGCTGCTCCCGGACTGGGACGTGACGGCCACGACCTTCGATACCGGCGCGTTCCTGGTCTATCCCTCGCGCGCCTATCTGCCGGGGAAGGTACGGGCGATGATCGACTTTCTGCGCGCGGCGGTGGCCGAGGGGCGGATCGGGGAGCGGGGTTGAACTATCCCTTCGAAGGCCAGAGGTTGCGGGCCACGTCCGCAGTGTAGCGACCGAGGCGGACATCCTCCTCGACCATTGCCGGGTCGCGCCGCGCCGGATCACCCCAGCCGCCGCCACCCGGCGTGCGCACGCGCACGCGGTCGCCGGGGGCAAGGGGGATGTCCTGTTCCTTGGACAGATGCAGGGGCGTGTGGGGGATGCCGCCGCGCCAGACCGTGACCTCGTTCACCGCGCCGTCTTGCCCGCCCAGCGCGCCTTGCGGGCCGGTGCGGCCGTGGTCCATCACGAAGCTGGCCCGCGCGGTGCCGCGCCGAAGCTCGATCTCGTAGTCAAGGCCCAGGCCGCCGCGATACTGCCCCGCCCCGCCCGAGCCTTCCCGCAGGGCGTAGTGGCGGTAGAGGACGGGGAACTGCTGTTCCATGATCTCGACCGGCGGCGCCTTGGAGATGCCGATGGTGGAGCAGCCGTTTGCGATGCCGTCGCCGCCCGACCATCCGCCGTAGCCCCCGCCGGAGATCTGGTACATCACGTAGTCCCTTCCCCGTTCGGGGTCGTGGCCACCCAGGGCGAAGTTGCCCGACGTGCCTGCGGGCGCGGCCGTAACCCGGTCGGGCAGGGCGGCGGCGAGGGCGGCGAAGACGGCCTCGGCGATGCGCTGGCTGACCTCGGCGGCGCAGCCCGAGACGGGGCGGGGGTAGCGGGCGTCAAGGAAGGTGCCGTCGGTGCCGGTGACGGTGAGGGGTTCGAAGGCCCCCGCGCTCATCGGCACCTCAGGGAAGATGTGGCGCATGGCGAGGTAGACCGATGACAGGGTCGTGGCCATGACCGAGTTCATCGGGCCGGTGCAGGGGGGTGAGGAGCCGGTGAAGTCGAAGGTGAGGGTGTCAGCGTTCCGCGTCACGGCCAGCGCGATGGTCAGGGGTTCGTTCACCACGCCATCGCTGTCGATGAATGCGCGGGCCTCGTGGCGGCCCTCGGGGATCATCTGGATCAGGCGGCGCATCTGGGTGGCGGCGCGGGTGCGGAGTTCCGCGATGGCGGCGCGGACGGTGGCGTCGCCGTAGCGGTCAAGAAGGGCGTTCAGCCGCTCCTCGCCCACCATCAGCGCGGCGGCCTGCGCCTTGACGTCGCCGATGCGCTGGTCGGCCACGCGGATGTTCGAGGTGATGATGGCCCAGATTTCGGGGTCCATGACCCCTTCCTTGAAGAGCCGGACGGGGGGCAGGCGGAGGCCCTCTTGTTCCACCGACGTGGCCGAGGCGGAAAAGCCGCCAGGGACCGCGCCCCCCGTGTCGGGCCAGTGGCCGGTGTTCGAGAGCCAGCAGAAGATTTCGCCGTTGCGGTAGAAAGGCCGGGCGAAGCGGACGTCCATCAGGTGCGTGCCGCCGAGGTAGGGGTCGTTGACGATGTAGATGTCGCCGGGCCGTGGCGGCTGGGCGGTGCCTTCGGCGATCATGCGGATGAGCATTCGGGTCGAGGCCTGCATGACGCCGACGAAGACGGGCAGGCCCCCTGACCCTTGCGCGATCAGCGCGCCGTCTGTCGCGTCGTAGATACCGTCGGAGCGGTCGTTGGCCTCGGCGATGACGGGCGAGAAGGCGGCGCGGCTGAAGGTCGCGTCCATCTCGTCGCAGACCTGCTGCAGACCCGCCTGGATGACCGACAGGGTGAGGGGGTCGGGGGTCATGTGCCGACCTCCACGATGATGTTGCCAAGCGGGTCGCCGCGGGCAGTGTCGCCCGGTTCGATCAGGATCGTGGTGTCCATCTGCTGGATGATCGCAGGCCCGCGCAGGGTGGCGTCAAGCGGCAGGTGGTCGCGCCAGAAGATGGGTGTTATCAGGGGCTTGCCCCCGAAGATCACCTCGCGCGTGCCCATCTGCGCCTCAGCCGGGGTCGCCTTGCGCCCGGTGGGGTCGATCAGGCGGGTCAGGTCGGGCGGGGGGCGGCGGCCGGTGACGGTGGTGCAGGCGTTCACCACGGCGGCGCGGATGGTGGCAAGCTCTACCCGGAAGCGGGCGAAATAGGCGGCCTCGAACGCGGCGCGGAGCGCTTCGCGGGTGATCCGTGGCGACGGCAGGGGCACGCGCAGAAGGTGGGTCTGGCCGATGAACTGCATGTCCACCGCGAAGCTGCGGGTGATGCGGTCGGTCGTAACGGGTTCGGCGCGGATCAGGCGTTCGCCGTCGTCCGCCTGCGCGGACAAGGTGTCGGCAAGGCGGCCCATGTCGAGCGCGTCGAGGGGTGCGTTGAGCGTCGTCACGAAGTCGTGCCGCAGGTCGGCGGCCAGGCAGCCGAGCGCGTTGGTGATGCCGGGGCGCGCCGGGACCAGCACGCGCGGGATGCCAAGCTCGCGGGCAATGGCGCTGGCATGCAGCGGGCCTGCACCGCCGAAGGCGAACAGCGCGAAGTCGCGCGGGTCGGCGCCAAGCGACAGCGACACCATGCGCACGGCCCCGGCCATCTTGACATTGGCCATGCGGATCACCGCCTCGGCCGCCTGAATGGCGGTCAGGCCCATGAGATCGCCCAGTTTTTCCTGAAACGCCGCGCGCACGCGGTCAATCGGGACGCTGCCGTCCACCGATGCGACCCGGCCTGGATCGAGCCGCCCGAGCAGGAGGTTCGCGTCCGAGATCGTGGGCTCGGTGCCGCCACGGCCATAGCAGATCGGGCCGGGGCGGGCGCCTGCGCTGTCGGGGCCGATCTCCAGTAGGCCCCCGGCGTTGACCCGCGCGATCGACCCGCCGCCCGCGCCGATGGTTCGGACGTCGACCATCGGGACATGGATCGGCAGGGCGTAGTCCAGCTCGATTTCCGACGAGACGGTCGGTTCGGCCCCCCGGATCAGGGCCACATCGGTCGAGGTGCCGCCCATGTCGTAGGTCAGAAGGTCGGGCATGCCCGCCGCGCGCCCCGTGACGGCGGCGGCGATGACGCCCGAGGCGGGGCCGGACATCACGGTCTTGGCCGCCTCGCGCCCGACGGTGCGGGCGCTGGCCATGCCGCCGTTGCCGTTCATCACCAGGACATCACCGGGAAAGCCGCGCGCGGCGAGGTCGTCGGTCAGGCGGCCGAGGTAGCGTTCGAGGATCGGCTGGACGCTGGCGTTCACCGCCGCCGTGACCCCGCGTTCGTATTCGCGCGCCTCGGACAGAAGCCTGTGGCCCAGCGTGATGTGGGGGTTGGGCCAGAGGGCGGACAGGATTTCGGCCGCGCGGAGTTCGTGGGCGGGGTTGGCGTAGGAATGCAGGAAATGGACGACGACCGACACGCAGCCTGCGTCGAGCAGGCGGCAGGCGGCGGCGTTCAGGGCGGATTCGTCCAGTGGAATCAGGATGTTGCCCTGAGCATCCATGCGTTCGGGCACGTCAAGGCGCAGGTCGCGGGGGATCAGGGGCGTGAAGTGGCCGGTCATGCCGTAGGCCTGGGGCCGGGTGCGGCGGCCAAGCTCCAGCACGTCGCGGAAGCCTTGCGTGGTGATGAGGCCGGTGCGGGCGAGTTTCCGTTCCAGGACGGCGTTCGTCGTGGTGGTGGTGCCGTGGACGATCATCGCGGTCGCGGGCAGGTCGGCCCCTGCGGCGTCCAGCGCGGCAAGGACGCCAAAGGCCTGGTTGTCGGGGGTGGTGGGAACCTTGGCCAGCCGCATGTCGCCGGTCGCGGGGTCAAAGAGCACAAGGTCGGTGAAGGTGCCGCCGACGTCGATGCCGATGATGGCCCCAGAGTTCGCCGCCGGTTCGCGCACCCGTCCTCCGGTCCGCGCGGTGGCGGAAGGTTGTTTGTATGCGAATGATGCCGGGAGCGACGGGAATGTCAACGGGTGCCGTCCGGGGCGGCGGGTTCGGACAGGCAGGGTTCCGAGGGGCGCGGGGGGTGGGGTTAGCGGAGCGTTTACCCTTTGAGTGGCGGGAGTGGCGGGGAGGGGTGCAAGTCCTTGCGAACGTTGAGTTAACGGTTCCTGACCCCACCGTTGAAAGCGTATGGCACGCGTATGGCATGTGTATGGCAACCTGCCATACGCGGGGGTGGCAGGCGGGGCGTTAACCTTTGGGACGGGGGCGGGCGGGGGACGACCCCGCTCTCTGGCCTTCTTCCCGTTCCGGGGGGAGGGATGGTCCGGCCAAGGGGTTGGAGAGGTCCCTTCTTCGGCGGCGGAGGCGCGGGTGGAGGGACCCCCTCCCTGGCCCTCCCCCCGTTCCGGGGGAGGGGAGGGACGGTCCGGTGAGGGAGTGCCCGGGGGTGAGGACGGGATTCCTTCGGAGGCGGAGGCGCTGGTGGAGGGGCCCCCCTCACCCTGACCCTCTCCCCCGGTCTGGGGAGAGGGGAGGTGCTTCGTTCGTCAGCGGAGGCGCTGGTGGGGCACCCCCTCACCCTGACCCTCTCCCCCGGTCTGGGGAGAGGGGAGGCGCTTGGTTCGGCAGCGGAGGTGCGGATGGAGGCACCCCCCTCACCCAGACCCTCCCCCCCGGTCTGGGGAGAGGGGAGGGATGATCCTTTGAGGGAGCGCGTGGAGGTGAGGAGGGGGGGGCGTTCGGCAGCGGAGGCGCGGGTGGAGGCGCCCACCACCTGCTCGCTTGCCCCGCTGCCCCCTTGCCCCGCTGCCCCCTTGTCGGCCACACATGCGGGACGGCGCGGGGCGCCGGGAAGCGCCGGGGGGCGGGGGTGTGCTGAGAACCCGCTTCGCCGGGTTCTGGGCCGCGCCCCGTGTGCGTGTCAGGGAGGGGCAGGGCGTGAGCGTGACGGTTGAGCGTGTCGGGGTATCCGACCTCAAGGAGCGGCTGATCGGATGGGGCCCCGGCCCGCGCCGGATCGTGGCCATCGCGGGGGCGCCGGGATCGGGCAAGTCCACCACCGCCGACAAGATCGTGCGCGCCGTGAACCGGGCGCGGCCTGGCGCGGCGGCGCTGCTGCCGATGGACGGCTACCATTTCGACGACGCGGTGTTGCGCGAGATGAAGCGGCTGCCCTGGAAGGGCGCGCCCGACACGTTCGACGTCGGCGGGCTGCGGGCCACGCTGGAGCGGCTGAAGCGGAACGACGAGGACTATGTGGCGGTGCCGGTCTTCGACCGGGCGATCGAGATCGCGCGGGCGGGCGGGCGGCTGATCGGGCGGGGGGCGGACATCATCGTCTGCGAGGGGAACTACCTGCTGCTCGACCGCGCGCCCTGGTCGGGGTTGCGTCCGTTCTTTGACCTGAAGGTGCTGATCGAGGTCAGCGAGCGTGTCCTGCGCACGCGCCTGACGCGGCGCTGGGTGGGGTTCGGGCTGGACGAGGAGGGCATCCGGCACAAGCTGGAGGAAAACGACCTGCCGAACGGCCGCGCGGTGATGCGGGACAGCGCCGGGGCCGACCTGATCCTGGCGACATGACCGTCGCGGCCCCCCTGGTCGCCGTGATCGACCACGGCAAGACCAATGTCCGGGTGATGCTGGCCGAGGCGGACGGGCGGATCGTCGCGTCCGAGGGCACGGCGAACCGGGTGCTGCCCGCGGCAGGTTCGGGCGTCGGGTGGCGGCATCACGATCTGGCCGGGCTGTCGGACTGGGCCTTTGCAACGCTGGCCCGGATGGCTGCGGGCCGGGACGTGGCGGCGGTTGTGCCGACGGGGCACGGGTCGGGGGGCGTGCTGGTGGCGGGTGACCCGGATGCGGGGGGCTCGGGAGCGGCTTTGCCGATGCCGGACTATGAGGAGCCCTATCCGCCCGCGCTGGACGCTGCCTTCGCGGCGCTGGGGGGCAGCTTCGCAGACCGGGGCAGCCCGATCATGCACGGGTCCACCCATCAGGGGCGGCAGCTTTTCCGCATGCAGGCGGAGCATCCTGCGGCGGTGGCCGGGGCGGCGGCGTACCTGTCGGTGCCGCAGTGGTGGGCCTACCGGCTGTCGGGCGTGGCGGTGTCGGAGTTCTCGACTTTGGGGGCGCAGTCGCTGTTCTGGAACACCGGGGAAGGGCGGTGGTCGGCGCTGGTGGGGCAGATGGGCTGGGGGCGGCTGTTGCCGCCGCCGGTGCCGTCGTGGACGGAGGTCGGCAAGGTCAGGCCCGCGCTGGTGGCGCGGTATGGGCTGCCGGGGGGGATGGCGGTGCTGGCGGGGGGGCATGACAGCACGCTGAACCTCTACCGCTATCTCGCGCTGGGACTGGCGGGGGTGACGGTCGTGTCCACGGGGACGTGGATCGTCGCCCTGTCGGACCGGGCGGCTGTCGGCCGGCTGGACCCCGCGCGGGGGATGACGCTGAACGCAAGCCCCGAGGGGCGGCCGGTGGGGGGCGCGCTGACGATGGGCGGGCGGTCGTTCCAGGCGATCGCGGGGGACGAGGCAGGGATGGCGGCGGACGCGGGGACGGTCGCGCGGCTGGTCGCGCGGGGCACGATGGCGCTGCCGTCCTTCACCGAGGATGCGGGGCAGTTCCCGGCCAGGGGCGGGCGGGGGCGGGTGCTCGGGCCGCCGCCGTCGGCCCCCGGTGAGGCGCGGGCGCTGGCGGGGCTGCACGTCGCGCTGCTGGCCGCCGAGACGGCGCTGGTCCTGGGGGATGACGGGCCGGTGGTGCTGGACGGGGCGTTCCTGTCCGATCCGCTGTTTGCGCCCTTGGTGGCCGGTGTCCTGCCGGGGCGTGAGGTGCTGGCCTCGCGCGAGACGGCGGGAACGGCGGCGGGGGCGGCGCTGCTGGCGGGGCATGAGGCGCGGGCGATCGCGCCGGGTGCGGGCGGGCTCTTGCAGCCCGTCCGGCCCATTGCCTTGCCGGGCCTTGCGGACTATGCCGCTGCGTGGCGCGCGGCGGCGCTGGCATAGGGGACGGGCGATGGCATTGGCGGCAGGCACGGCGGGCAACGACAGCGATCTGGCGGTGCGGACCCGCATGGTCGAGACCTGCCGCAAGATGAATGCGCTGGGGATCAATCAGGGCACGTCGGGCAACCTGTCGGTGCGGCAGGGCGACCATTTCCTGATCACGCCGTCTTCCTTGCCCTATGACACGATGGTGCCCGAAGACCTTGTCGAGATGGATTTCGACGGCACCTATTCCGGCCGCCGCCCGTCTTCGGAATGGCGCTTCCACCGCGACATCCTGAAGAACCGGCCCGACGTGAACGTGGTGCTGCACACCCATTCGCTGGCGGCCACCACGCTCGCCTGCCACCACCGCCCGATCCCGGCTTTCCACTACATGGTGGGGGTCGCGGGCGGCACGACGATCCGCTGCGCGTCCTATGCCACGTTCGGCACGCAGGAGCTGTCGGATGCCGCGCTGGCGGCGCTGGAGGGGCGGATGGCCTGCCTTCTGGGGCAGCACGGGCAGATCGCGCTGGGAACCTCGATGGAAAGCGCGCTGTGGCTGGCGGTGGAGGTCGAGACGATTTCGAAGATGTACCTCGGTGCCCTGACCCTGGGCGAGCCGCCCTGCCTGTCGGACGAGGAGATGGACAAGGTCCTCGGCCAGATGAAGCGCATGAGCTATGGCATGGGGCCCGAGGCGGAAGGGTCGAACGACGTGGCGCGGCCAAGGGCCTAGTGCGCGGGGCCAGTGGAAGCGCCGGGCCGCGCTGGCCGGGCGCGGCTGGGCACATGTTGTGGAATCGGCCCGACGCGGGGGGCGCGCCACGGTCCGGGGGCCGCTTTGCCGCAATCCGGCGCAAGTCGCCGCAAGGCCGCAACAGGACATGTCCGCACGAACCAATAGGGTGACGCCGAACCGGGCGCATGAGGCGCAGGCCGGTGAAGGACGTGCAGATGGCCCCGCAGACCTATTTCCACCTTGTCGGCTACACCTTCGGGATGGCCGCCTTTGCGATGATGTACTGGGCGGCGCGCCCTGCCCTGGTCTGGGCTGGGCGCGACACGCACCTGAAGGTGCTGATCCCGATCCACTTTTTCCGGTACTTCGGGCTGACGGCGATGCTGCCCGGTGTCTTCGACCTTGCCCCGGCGGGGTTCACGCAAGCCTATCTGTTCCAGATCATGGCAGGCGATGTGCTGGTCGCGGTGCTGGCGCTGATCGCGTTCGCGCTGATCCAGACGGGGGCGGGGATCCGCATCGCCTTTGCCTGGGTGTTCAACATCGTCGGCACGCTGGACTATCTGAACGCCGCCGCGCGGGTGACGCCCAGCATCCATGACGCCAACATCCTGGGGCCGATGGGCTGGCTTGTGATCACTGTCCTGCTGCCCGCCTGGCTGGTCAGCCATATCGCGATCTTCGCGGTGCTGATGTCGCGCAAGGGCGGGTGACGGCCGGGTGCCGTCCGCCGGGCGGGGCGGGCGCGTCCGCGCCCTTGCCGTGACCCCCGCGCCCGTGCGAGCCTGCCCGCATGAACAAGCCCCTTCCCGCCCTGACGCTCCCCTCCGCCTGCCCGCATGACTGCCCGTCCACCTGCGCGCTGGACATCGAGATCCTGCCCGATGGCCGCGTGGGCCGGGTGCATGGGGCCGAGATGGACTACACGGCGGGCGTGATCTGCGCGAAGGTCGCACGCTATGCCGAGAGGCTTTACCACCCCGACCGGCTTCTGAAACCGATGATGCGGACGGGGCCGAAGGGCAGCCGTCAGTTCAAGGAGATCAGCTGGGACGAGGCGCTGGACCGCTCGGCCGAGGCCTTCCTGAAGGCCGAGGCGGCGCAGGGGGCCGAGGCGGTGTGGCCCTATTTCTACGCGGGCACGATGGGCCTTGTGCAGCGCGACGGGATCGAGCGGCTGCGTCATGTCAAAAAGTACTCGCGCGAGTTCGACACGATCTGCGTGAACCCGGCCTGGACGGGGTTCATCGCGGGCACGGGCCGCCTTGCGGGCCCCGACCCGCGCGAGATGGCGCTGGCCGATTGCGTGGTGATCTGGGGCACCAACGCGGTGGCCACGCAGGTGAACGTGATGACCCACGCGATCCGCGCGCGGAAGACGCGCGGGGCGAAAATCGTGGTCGTGGACATCTACGAAAACGACACGGTTCGCCAAGCCGACCTTGGCCTGGTCCTGCGGCCCGGCACGGATGCGGCGCTCGCCTGCGCGGTGATGCATGTGGCCTTCCGCGACGGGTACGCCGACCGGGACTATCTGGCACGGTTCGCCGATGACGCGGGCGGACTGGAGGCGCATCTGGCGACGCGCACGCCGGACTGGGCGGCGGCGATCACCGGGCTGACGGTGGGCCAGATCGAGGACTTCGCCGCGCTGGTGGGGCGGACGAAGCGCAGCTACTTCCGCCTGGGCTATGGCTTTACCCGAACGCGGAACGGGGCGGTGTCGATGCATGCGGCGGCCAGCATCGCCACGGTGCTGGGGTCATGGGCGCATGAAGGGGGCGGCGCGTTCCACAACAACGGGGCGATCTACAGGCTGGACAAGTCGATGATCATGGGGACGGACGTGCTGGACCCCACCGTCCGCCAGCTGGACCAGAGCCGGATCGGGCGCATCCTGACGGGTGACCGCCAAGCGCTGATGGGCGGGCCGCCGGTCACGGCGATGCTGATCCAGAACACGAACCCGATGAACGTGGCCCCCGAACAGGCGCTCGTCCGGCAGGGTTTTGCGCGCGAGGACCTGTTCACGGTCGTCCACGAACAGTTCCTGACCGACACGGCGGCGATGGCCGACATCGTGATCCCGGCCACGATGTTTCTGGAGCATGACGACATCTACAAGGGCGGGGGGCACCAGTACCTGATCTTTGGCCCGAAGGCGGTGGAGCCGCCGGATGGGCCGCGTGAAAACCACTGGGTCATCGGCGAATTGGCGCGGCGGCTGGGGGCCGAGCACCCCGGTTTCGGCATGACGGTGCGGGAGCATATCGACTGGATGCTGACCCGCTCGGGCTATGGCACGCTGGCCGATCTGGAACGCGACCGCTGGCGCGACTGCCAGCCGGATTTCGACACCGCGCATTACACGAAGGGCTTCGCAACGCCCGACGGACGCTTCCGGTTCCGCCCCGACTGGACGAAGGTGGAGTTCACCAACATGGGGCCGATGGGTCCCTGGGCCGACATGCCCGCCTTCCCCGACTGGTGGCCGGTGACCGAAAACGCCGATGCCGAGCACCCCTTCCGCCTGGCGACCTCACCCGCGCGGGGGTTCCTGAATTCGACCTTTGCCGAAACCACCGGGTCGCGGGCGCGGGAGGGGCGGCCTTCAGTCATGATCCACCCTGACGATGCGGGGGCGCTGGGCATTGCCGAGGGCGACCGGGTCACCCTGGGCAATGCGCGCGGGCAGGTGGTGCTTGCCGCACGCCTCGGCGGTGGCGCGCAAAGGGGCGTGCTGATCGCCGAGGGGCTCTGGGCCAACCGCGACCACGAGGGCGGCGCGGGAATCAACACCCTGACGGGCGCGGACCCGGTGGCCCCGTTCGGGGGGGCCGCGTTGCATGACACGCGGGTCTGGCTGCGGCGGGCGTGAGATATTTGTGACGCTGTGCGCAGGCACGGCCGGGGGAGGCGCATCGCCATCGGTTTCCTGGGTCGATGGCGAAACGCGATGGCGACCCCACCCGCGCGGACGCGTCACCCGACGGAGCGTTCTCGGAGGCCGGGAAGGACGCGCGGCGGCCGCGGGGCCAAAGACAGCGCGGCCGGGCGGTGGCCGCCCGGTCAGCCGAGCTTGCGCAGAAGGTCAACCAGAAGGGCCCGTTCCTCGGCGTCAAGCGGGGCCAGCGTTTCCGCCGTGATGGTCAGCGCGGCGCGGCTGAGGTCGGCGAAGGCCGCGCGCCCCGCCTCGGTCGGGGCGAGGACGATCCGGCGCTTGTCGTCGCCGACCGGCAGGTTGTCCACCAGCCCCTTCTGCCGCAGGCGGTCCACCACGCCCTTGATCGTGGCCGCGTCCATCGCCGTCGCCCGCCCGAGCGCGTTCTGCGAGGTGGGGCCGAGCGCCACGAGCTTGGCCAGCGCCGCGAACTGGGTGGGCGTCAGCGTGGGGATATGCGCGGCGAAGATCGCCAGGTGCCGCTGCGTCGCGCGGCGCAGCAGGAAGCCCACCTGCGCATCGAGCACATAGTCCGGGGTTCCGGGCAGCGGCGCCGTCTGGGGATCTGGGGGGCGAACAGCCATGACCGTTTCCATCATTCGCGCTAACCTTGTGTCAGGCAAGCGGTGATTTGTGCGTTGACAGCAGGGGGCTGTCCGGCTCAGCATCTGTTTGCACACAAACGGTCGGGCCGCAAGCAGGGTCGCCACCCCGGCCCCTTCACCCGAAGGCCCAGGCAAGGACGCCCACCCGATGGCCGAGCTTTTCAGGCCCGCCGATCTGGACGAAGCCATCGCCGTCGCCGGGCGGCTGTCCGGCGTGCCGGTCACGGTTGCCGCGGGCTGCACCGACCTGTTCCCGGCGCGGGGGGCGGGCCCTCTGGCCGGGCCGGTCCTGGACCTTTCGGGGGTGGCTGCGCTGCAGGGCATCTCGCGCGGCGCGGATGGTGGCGTTCGCATCGGGGCGATGACGACCTGGGCCGCGATCCGCGACGCGGACCTGCCGCCCGCCTTTGATGCCCTGCGGCAGGCAGCGGCCGAGGTGGGATCGCCGCAGATCCAGGCGGCGGGGACGATCGGGGGGAACCTGTGCAACGCCTCGCCCGCCGCCGATGGCGTGCCCTGCCTGATGGCGCTGGACGCCCGGGTGGAGGTTGCCTCTGGCGGCGGATTGCGGGTGCTGGCGCTGGGCGATTTCCTGGCCGGGCCGCGCCGGACCGTACTGGCGGCGGGCGAGATTCTGACCGCGGTTCTGGTTCCGGGCGCGGCGGTCGCGGGGGCGTCGGCGTTCGAGAAGCTGGGCGCGCGGCGCTACATGGTGATTTCGGTGGTGATGGCGGTGGCACGGATCGTTGCCGACGGGGGCCGGGTGGCCGGTGCGGCGCTGTCGGTGGGCGCGGCCTCGCCCGTGGCGGTGCGGCTGGGCGCAGTCGAGGCGGCGCTGGCGGGTGCCCATCTGGACGAGGCGGCGGGCCGGGTGGACCCAAGCGCGGTGGCGGCGGCGCTGTCGCCCATCGGCGATGTGCGGGCGGATGCGGGCTATCGCCGCGGGGCGGCGGCCGAGGTGCTGCGCCGGGCGGTGACCAGGGCGGCGCAGGCGGCCGGGGAACGGACGGCGGGAACTCAGACGGCGGGGACTCGGACGGCGGGGACTCGGACGGCGGGGACTCAGACGGCGGGGGGGCGGGCATGAACCTGGCCGCACCGGGCGGACTCGGGGGGCGCGCGGCGTCGGGCGGGGGCGTGACCTTCGCGCTGAACGGGGCGGCGGTGACGGTGGCGTCCGACCCCTGCCGCCGCCTGTCGGACGTGCTGCGCGACGATCTGGGTCTGACCGGCACCAAGGTGGGCTGCGACGCGGGCGATTGCGGGGCCTGCACGGTGCATCTGGACGGGCAGGCGGTCTGTGCCTGCCTGACGCCCCTGTGGCGGGTCGAGGGGCGGGCGGTCGGGACGGTCGAGGGGTTGGCGCCGCAAGGCGGGGCCGAGGGCCTGCGCGCAGCCTTCCTGCGACACGGGGCGGCACAGTGCGGCATCTGCTCGCCGGGGATGCTGATGGCGGCATCCGCGCTGCTGGCGCGGAACGCGCGGCCCAGTCGGGGTGAGGTGGAGGCGGCGATTTCGGGGGTGCTGTGCCGCTGCACGGGATACCGCAAGATCGTGGATGCGATCTGCGATGCGGGGGGCATGGGGACGGGACCTGTGCCGGACGCCGGGCAAGCCGTTGGCGCGGGGATCGCGCGGCTGGATGGCGCGCCAAAGCTCGACGGCACGGAAAGCTACGGGGCGGATCACCATGTGGCGGGCGCGCTGCTGGTGCGGGCGGTGCGCTCGCCCCATGCGGCGGCGCGGTTCACGTTGGGCGATTTCGCGGGGTGGGCGACCGCGCGGGGCGTTCGGGTCTTTACCGCCGCCGACATCGGCGGGGTGAACCGGTTCTCGGTCATCCCCGCCTTTGCCGACCAGCCCGCGCTGGCCGAGGGCGAGGTGCGGTTCCGGGGCGAGGCGGTGGCCCTGGTCGCAGGCGGGGCCGAGGTGGTGGGCGCGCTCGATCTGGGCGATTTCCCGGTGGCCTGGGTGCCGCTGGTCGCCGTGACCGATCCCGGCACGGCGGGGAACGCGCGCGCCGTGCTGCCCGGTCGGGCGGACAACATCCTGACGCGGGGCCGGGTGGTCCGGGGCGATGCCGTGGCCGCGCTGGCGGCGTCGGCCGTGGTGGCCGAAGTGGAGGTGCAGACGGCCTGCGTGGAACACGCCTATATCGAGCCCGAGGCCGGGATCGCCTGGATGGAGGGCGACACGCTGGTCATCCGCGCCTGCACGCAGGCCCCCATGATGGACCGCGACGACACCGCGCGCGTTCTGGGCCTGCCGCCCGACCGGGTGCGGATCATCCCCTCGGCGGTCGGGGGCGGGTTCGGATCGAAGCTCGACCTGTCGGTGCAGCCGCTGATCGGGCTGGTGGCGCTGAAGACGGGGCGTCCGGCTCGGATGGTGTTTTCCCGCGCGGAATCGATGCAGGCGACGACCAAGCGGCACCCGGCGCGGATCAGCCTGCGCGTGGGGGCGGACGCGGCGGGCAAGGTCACGGGAATGGTGTTTGACGGGCTGTTCGACACCGGCCCCTATTCCAGCTGGGGCCCGACCGTGGCAAACCGTGTGCCCGTCCATGCATCGGGCCCCTACTTCACCCCGGCCTACCGGGCCGAGGCACAGGCGGTCCATACGAACAACCCCGTCGCGGGCGCGTTCCGGGGGTTCGGCGTGCCGCAGGCGGCAGTGGCGCAGGAGATGGTCTATGACGACCTGGCGCGGCAGTTGGGGATGGACCGGCTGGCCTTCCGGCGCGCGAACGTGCTCAGGGACGGGCAGGCAACGGTGACGGGGCAGGTGCTCGCGGGCGTGGGGATCGGGGCCTGTCTGGGGGCCTTGGCCCCGCACTGGGACCGGGCGCTGGCCGAGGCAGCCGCCCTCAACGCGGGCGGTGGGCCGCTGCGGCGCGGGGTCGGGGTGGCGTCCTGCTGGTATGGCTGCGGGAATACCGGGCTGCCCAACCCCTCGACGGTGCGGGCCGGGATCACGCGCGACGGGCGGGTGGTGCTGCATCAGGGCGCGACCGATATCGGGCAGGGGTCGGACACGGTGATCGTGCAGATTTTCGCGGATGCGTTGGGGGTTCCGGTCCGTGCTGTGGAACGCGTTGGGGCGGATACCGCGCTGACGCCGGATTGCGGCAAGACGTCGGCCTCGCGCCAGACCTATGTGACGGGCCGGGCCGCGCTGGCGGCGGGGCGGGCTTTGAGGGCAGAGATATTGCGGCGGACGAACAAGGGCGACGGGGCGGAGATCGCGGTTGCGCCGGGCGAGGTGCGCGTGACCGACGCGGCCGGGGCGGCGACGATCGTCCTGTCGGGGTTGCCGGAAGGGCCGCAGGGCTATGTGCTGATGGCCGAGGAGACCTACGATCCGCCGACAACGCCTTTGGACGCAAACGGGCAGGGCGCGGCCTATGCCGTCTACGGCTGGGGCGCGCAGATCGCCGAAGTGGCGGTGGACATGGCCCTGGGCACCGTGCGCGTGGTCAAGATCACCGCCGCGCATGACGTGGGCCGCGCGATCAACCCCGTGCTGGCCGAGGGCCAGGTGCAGGGCGGGATCGCCCAAGGGCTGGGCATGGCGCTGATGGAGGACTACGTCGCGGGGCGGACCGAAAACCTGCACGACTACCTGATCCCCACGGTGGGCGACATGCCCGAGGTCGAGACGATCCTGGTCGAGGTGCCCGACCCCGAGGGGCCCTTGGGCGCGAAGGGACTGGGGGAGCATGCCCTGATCCCGACCGCGCCTGCGATATTGAACGCGATCCGGGATGCCACGGGGGTGTGGGTGACGCGCCTGCCCGCGCTGCCGCACCGGGTTCTGGCGGCGATCCGGGGGGCGACGTGATGGGGGGCGACGCGATGGGGCGGTCCTACGCCGTGGCGAGTGTCGTCGTGTCATTTGGGGCACCGGTGCGAAACGATGAAGGTCCCCGGCGCACGAATTTTCTGCGAAAATTCTACGCCCTGACGCGTTGGAAAATCGTGAATTTCCGGCGGAAATTCACGATATCCGAAGAAATCCGGTCCATGAATTTTCGCAGAAAATTCGTGCGCGCGGGGCCGGTATCGGATTGCGGGCCAGTCTGTGATCGTGTCACGGGTGCCATCCTGTCACCCCGACTGCAACCCGGTCCGGGTCAGCCGACACGTTCCACGGGAAGGGGCGCGTCGTGACCGACCCCGACCACGACCTGCGCGCTGACACCTTCGACGGCGCGCCCCCTCCGGCCGAGCGGGTGCGGGCCGAGAAGATCCGCTGCGATGCCTGTCCGGTCATGTGCTACATCGCCGAAGGGCAGTCGGGCGCCTGCGACCGCTATGCGAACGTTGGCGGGCGGATCGTGCGGGTGGACCCGCTGACGGTCTTCGACCGGCGGCTGGCTGTTGGGGACGAACTGCGCCCGTTCCTGGCCGCCGACTGGGACGGGAACCCCACGCTCGACGCCGACATCGCCGTGACGGGCCTTGGCGCAGGGACCACCTATCCTGACTACAAGCCCGCCCCCTTCATCGTCAGCCGCGAGGTGAATGGCGCGGATACGGTGACGGTGGTGACCGAGGCGATCTATTCCTATTGCGGCGTCAAGGTGAAGATCGACACCGACCGCCACATCGGCCGCGAGGGCGCAGTGGTGCGCGCGGATGGCGAGGCGGTGGGGCTGGTCATCACGCCGGAATACGGATCGCAGATGCTGTCACTCGGCGGGGTCGGGCACCTGACCGGCGGGTCCAAGCGTGAGGGCCGCGTGACCTGCGACACGCTGATGGCCTTGTGCAACCGCGAGGCGGTGGCGCTGACGGTGGACGGGGGCGCGGGCGTGCTGGTCCAGGCAGGCCGCGCGCCGGTGGTGGATGGCATCCCCGAAGAACGCATGCGCGTGGGCTGCGGGTCGGCGACCATCGGGATGTTCGCGGCCCAGTGGCAGGGGCTGGTGGACGAGGTGGTGGTCGTGGACGACCACATCACCGGTGTCGTCAGCGAGCATCAGGCGGGCAAGGTCATCGGCTGGCCCGATACCGGCATCCGCGTGAAGGGACGCCGATCCACGCCGGGGCGGTATTTCCGGGTGGCCGAGCCGGGAACGGGATGGGGCGGCACCGACATCGCCGACCCCCTGTCGATCCTGGGGCCCTGGGACGGGCGGCGGGGGGCGCGGCCGGGGCTGACGGTTCTGATGGTCTCGACCACGGGCGATCACCGGGCCTACTACGTGCTGGATGACGGTCTGAGGCCGGTCGAACACCCTCTGCCCCCGGCGCTGGAGCCGACGGTCGCCCTGATCGCCGAGAACTGCGAACCGGCTTTGTGCACCGTCATGTTCATGGCGGGCGCGGGGGGGTCGCTGCGCGCGGGGGTGACGCGCAACCCGGTGGGGCTGACGCGGGCGGTGCAGGGCGGGCAGGTGCGCGTCACCTGCGGCGGCGCCCCCGCCTGGGTCTGGCCCGGGGGCGGGATCACGCTGATGGTCGATGTGCTGGCGATGCCGGAGCGGTCCTTCGGCTATGTGCCGACACCCGCGCTGGTGGCCCCCTTGGAATTCACCATGCCGCGCGACATCTACTGCGCGCTCGGCGGGCATGACGGGGCGGTGCGGTCGGTGGCGGATGTGCTGGCCTCGGGCGGGGAGTACGGCAGCGCCGTGCGTGCCCTGGGGGGCGGGGGATGAGCTGGGGCGCGCCGCAGGTCGCGATGCTGCCGGACGGGGCGCGGCTGCACCTACATCACGGGCCGATCGACCTGATTGTCTGGGCCGATCCGGGGGGGCGGGCTGCGGCCTTTTCGGCGGCTGTCGCGCGGTTTCGGGTTGTGCTGGAGGAGCTGGTGGCGGAACTGCCGCTGCTGCGGTCGGCGGCACCGGTGCAGGTTCAGGAGGCTGTGGCGTGGCGGATGGCGGCGGCGGTTGCGCCGTTTGCGGCGATGGCGGGCCCCCTCTTGCCGTCGGACCCCCTCACACCCTCCCTCCCCCCGGTTCGGGCAGAGGGGGGTGCCTTTCCGGTTGGTGCAGCGCCGGGGACCGCGCGCCCCGAAAGCCCCACCTTCATCACCCCGATGGCCGCCGTCGCGGGCGCCGTGGCCGATGAGGTGCTGGCCGCCATGACCGCCGCCGTTCCCCTCACCAAGGCCTGGGTCAACAACGGCGGCGACATCGCGTTTCACCTGACCGGGGACGCGACGATGACGGCCCTGATGGCCGGGGGCCGCGCCACGATCCGCGCGGGTGACCCGGTGCGGGGGATCGCCACCTCGGGCTGGCAGGGGCGGTCGCAGTCGCTGGGCATTGCCGACGCGGTGACGGTGCTGGCCGCGACGGGGGCGATGGCGGATGCGGCGGCGACGATGATCGCCAACGCCGTGGACCTGCCCCCGGACCACCCGGGCCACCCCGCCGTCACCCGTCGCCCGGCGGTCGAGGTGAAGGCCGACAGCGACCTCGGCCACCGCCTTGTCACCGTGGGCGTCGCCCCCCTGCCGCCCGCCGACCGCGCCCTGGCCCTGTCACGCGGCCTCGCTGCCGCACGCGCATACGCCCGCGCGGGCCTGATCCATGCCGCGCACCTGACGCTTCAGGGCGAAACCCGCGCCACCGAACCGCTCCCTACCCCGGAACCCGCCCATGCCTGACTTCCCCCTGCGCAAGACCATGCTCTTCATCGAGGATATCCACCACGACGGCGGCCCGCCCCCGCCCCTTCCCCGCCGCCGCGCGGCCATCGTGGCGGTGGTGGCGAACCCCTTCGCGGGGCGGTATGTCGCCGATCTGCAACCGGCGATGGAGGACCTCAAACCCCTCGGCCTGATGCTGACCGACCGCCTGATTGCGGCGATGGGCGGGCGCGAGGGGATCGACGCCTATGGCAAGGCCGGGCTGGCGGGCGAAGGGGGGGAGCTGGAACACACCGCGCTCTGGCACGTGCCCGGCGGCTACGCGATGCGTGAACGGCTGGGGCAGGCGCTGGCCATCGTGCCGTCCGCGATGAAGGTGGGCGGGCCGGGGACCCCGGTGGACATCCCCCTTGGCCACATCAACGCGGCTTATGTGCGCAGCCACTTCGACGCGATGGAGGTGCGCCTGCCCGACGCGCCGCGCGCGGGGGAACTCCTGTTTGCGCTCGCGATGGCGCGAGGGCCGCGCGTGCATGACCGGATGGGCGGGCTGTCGGCGGCGGATATCTCGAAGATGGACGGGTTGCGCTGATCCGCCGGATCGCGACGACAGGCTCACTTTCTGTCCACAAATATCCTCGGGGGGTCCGGGGGGCAGACAGCCCCCCGGCCTCTCCGCCGGCCCTCACGGCTTTTCGATCTCGATCCCCGCCGCTTTCGCCTTCGCGATCAGGAACGGTATCCCCACCTCCACCACGTCTGCCGCCCGCTCGGCCACCGGGCGCCAGACCGCCAGCCCCCCGGCGATTTCGGGCGCGACGTAGACGAAGCTTTCGACCGTCAGCGGCCCCTTGAACCCGATGTCCTTCAGGCCCTTGAACGCATCCTCCCACTGCACCGTCCCCCGCCCCGGCACGCCGCGGTTGGATTCCGACAGGTGGACATAGCCCAGGTGCCCGTCGCAGTCGGCAAAGCCCTGGGACATCGACACTTCCTCGATGTTCATGTGGTAGGTGTCGAGGTGGATGAAGACGTTCTCGGCGCCTGCGCGCTCGATATAGCGCGCGCCGTCGCGGCCCGTGTTCATCAGGTGCGTCTCGTAGCGGTTGCAGGGCTCGATCCCCAGCCGCATCCCGAGCGACTTGGCCTCCTTCGCCACCTGCTCGATCAGCCGCACGATGGCGTCCTCCTCGGCTTGCGTCCGGGGCTTGCCCGACCGCTTGCCGATGGTGCCGTAGGTCACGCCCGACACCTCGCCCGACCCGGCCTCCTTCGCGGCGCGCAGGACCGCGAACAGGAAGTCGCGGACGGTGTTCGGGTCTTTCACCAGATCGAACTCCCAGGGCAGGCCCAGCGAGCAAGTGACCTGCATCCGGTTGCGCTCCACCGCCTGGCGGGTTCCCCGCCCGTCGAAGGTGCGCGGGTCGAGAAGCGGCACCTCGACCAGCCCTGCGCCTACGGCGCGGCAGGGCGGCAGGATGCGGTCGGCCTCGGCCGGGTTCCAGAGGGGTGTGATGGCGAGCGAGTGGATGCCGATGACGGACATGCGGGGTTCCTTCCGGGGGTCTCAGGTATGGGCGCCGACGATGTAGCTGACGACCTCGGCCATGTCGGTCTGCTGGCGGTCAAGGTCGGCGATGACGTTCCCCCGCCGCAGCACGGTGATGCGCGAACAGGCCTGGAAGACGTCGTTCAGGCGGTGCGAAATCAGGATGACCCCGATCCCGTCCCGCGCCATCTGGGCGATCAGGTCGAGGACCGAGTTCACCTCTTTCACCGCCAGCGCGGCGGTGGGTTCGTCCATGATGACAAGCTTTGGCGCAAAGGTCAGGGCGCGGGCGATGGCGATGGTCTGCTGCTGGCCGCCCGACAGCATGCCGACGGGGATGTGGACGGTGGGCACCTTCACGCCCAGCCGGTCGATCATCTTCTGCGCCTCGGCGTCGATCCGGGCCTTGTCGACATAGCCGGGGAACAGGCCCCACAGACGCTTGGTCGGCTCGCGTCCAAGGAAGATGTTGTTCGCCACGTCCTGCTGCGGGGCGAGCGCCAAGTCCTGATAGATCATCTCGATCCCCCGCGCGCGGCGTTCGCCGGGGGGCACGGATGTCACGTCCTGCCCGTTGAAGGTGATGGTGCCCTTGTCCACGGCGTAGACGCCGGTGATCGACTTCATCAGCGTGGATTTGCCCGCGCCGTTGTCGCCCACAAGGCCCACCACCTCGCCCGCCCGCACGGTCAGGTTCACGCCGTGCAGCACCTGCACCGCGCCGAAGGATTTCTCGACGCCGTTCAGTTCCAGAAGGGGTGCGCCGGACATCAAAGAACCCTCCCCCGCGCGCGGATCTGGTCCAGCCAGACTGCGGCCACCAGAACGGTGCCGATGGCCATCTGCTGCCAATAGGACTGCACCGCCATCAGGTTCAGCCCGTTCTGCAACACGCCCATGATCAGCGCCCCGATCATGGTGCCAAGGATCGACCCCCGGCCCCCGAACAGGTTGGTGCCCCCGATGATCGCCGCCGTGATCGCGGCGAGTTCGTAGTTCAGCCCCGCCGTCGGGTCGCCCGTGTTCACCCGCGCGGTGAAGACGAGGCCCGCTATGCCGGCGGTGAAACCTGACAAGGTATAAAGCTGCAACCGCAGCCGCCGGACGTTGATGCCGGTCGCGCGCGCGGCCTGTTCGTTGTCGCCCAAGGCCAGCGTGTGGTGGCCAAAGCGGGTATGGGCCAGCGTGAAATGCGCGATCAGCGCGACGGCCGCCAGAATGTAGGCAGGCGTCGGTATGCCGAAGGGCCGCGCCTGGCCGAGGAACAGGATTTCCTTCGGCAAGCCATAGATGCCCTGTCCGTTCGAGATGATCAGCGCCAGCCCCCGCGCGATGCCCATCATCCCCAGCGTCACGATGAAGGCGGGCACGCGCGCGATGGCGACGGTCAGGCCGTTGATGAACCCCGCCAGCGACCCGGCGGCAAGGCAGCCAAGGATCACGAAGGGCCAGGGCAGGCCAAGGTAAACCGCCATCGCCGCCCCTGCGACCGATGACAGTCCAAGAACGGACCCCAGCGACAGGTCGATCCCGGCGGCCGAGATCACGAAGGTCGCCCCGATGGCGAGGATGCCGTAGGTCGCGGTGGCCAGCACGATGTTGCCGAAGTTCGACACCGACAGGAACACCGGGCTGATGATCGACATGCCGACGATCAGCGCGAACAGCACGATCAGGGATTCCGCGCGGATATGCGCACGGTCTAGGAAACCGGTCAGGGTCATTGAGGGTCCGCTCTGATAAGGTGGCGCGGGCAGGTCGGCCCGCCCGCGCCGGTCATGTCACTTCACGAATGCCAGCATCGGCTCGGTGCCGGCCTCGATCACGTCCTTGGTCAGGACAAGCGTCGGCACGAAGACGTATTCGTCCACCGCCTCGCCCTTCTTGACCTTCTGCGCCATCTCGACCGCCTGCTTGCCCACCAGGTAGGGCAGCTGCGCGACGGATGCCGACAGGCGCCCTTCCTTGATCGACTTCACCGCGTCCGAGTTGCCATCGACGCCGATCACCGTGACCTGCGCGTCCTTGCCCGCCGCGAACACGGTTTCCACCGCGCCCAGCGCCATGCCGTCGTTGGCGCAGAAGATCGCGACCAGGTCGGGGTGCGCGGTCAGCGTGTCGTTGGTGATGTTGGCCGCCTTGCCGCGATCCCAGTCACCGGGCAGCGAGGCGACAACTTCCAGACCCGGCGCCAGTTCCTTCAGCTTGTTCTTGAAGCCGTCGGCGCGCTTGGCCCCGGTGATGTTGCCCGACAGCCCTTCGATCACCAGAACCGGGCCCTTGGCGTCGGCGCCGAGTTTCGACACCAGCCACTCGGCCCCCTGCTCGCCCGCCTTGACGTTGTCCGACCCGATCGAGAAGGCGATCTTCACGCCCGCGTCGGCGGCGATCTTGTGATCAAGGTTGCCGTCAAGATCGACGACCGGGATGCCCTTGTCGTTCGCCGTCTTCAGGCAAGGCAGCAGGATCGTCGAGTTGATGGCGGCCGTGATGAAGGCGTCCATCGGCTTTTCCAGCATCGCGTTGCAGGCATTCAGCTGCGGTTCCGCCGCCTGGTCGCTTTCAACCGCCTGCACCTCGACATCCACGCCTGCGGCCTTGGCGCCTTCGCGGACGCCCAGTTCCATCGCGCCCCAGAACGGGTTCGCCAGCGTTTTCATCAGCACGCCGTAGTTCTCGGCGGCGGCGGGCAGGGCCACCAGGCCAAGCGCGGCCGTAATCAGCAGTTTCTTCAGCATCGTCGTCGTTCCTCCCGTTGACGGTCTTCAGCTTCCGGTTCGGGCGCGGGGTTCGGCCGCCCCTTGCCCAAGGGACGAGGGGGGAAGCACACCCCCCGGCCCGGTCTTGCGCGCCGCAGGGGGCGGCACGAAGGTTTCGCGTTCCTCGATCCGGCAAGGGATGCGCACGGAGAGCGCCTGTCCGACACGCCCCTCGATCCGCGCGATCAGCCGATCCCAGGCGGCCCGCGCGATGTCCTCGACAGGCTGCACCACGGCGGCCACCGCGGGGTGCATATGCGCCATCCAGGCACTGTCGTCGAAACTGACCAGCGCAAGGTCGTGGCCCGGCGTCAGGCCGCGCCGCCGCACCGCGCCATAGGCGGCAAGCGTGGCCAGGTTGTTCAGCGCAAAGATCGCGCCCGGCACCGGGCTTGCGGCGAAATGCGCGGCGAAGGCACGGTCGGCGGTGGCCAGGCTTGGCCCGCATTCCAAAAGCGTGATCTCGACCCCAACACCCCGTGCCCGCGCCGCATCGACCGCGGCGCGGACACCGCGCAGGCGTTCTGCCACGTTCAGCAGCGCGGGGTCGGAATGGGCGACAAGCAGGCTGCGGTGACCGATGGTGACCAGCCGGTCGGTGACCTCGCGCGCGGCGATGGTGTTGTCGGCGGCCACCTCGTCCGCCCCCGTGCGGCCTGACACGCGGTCCACGACCACGACCGGCACGCCGCCCGCATCGGGGTCATGCCCGCGTGACCGCACGGTGGGCGCGACCAGAAGGCCCGCCACGCGCCAGCCCAGCAGCTCCGCCACTTCGCGCGCCTCGATCGTGGGGTCCTCGCGGCTCGAGGCGGCGGTCAGGCGGTAGCCCGATTCCTCGGCCTGGCGCTCCAGCGCGGCCAGAAGCGCGCCGAAGAACGGGTTCTCGAAATCCGGCAGGACGACGCCCACGAAGCGGCTGTTCGTGCGGCGCAGGTTCGCGGCGATGGCGTTGGCGCGGTAGCCCAGACGCTCGACCGCCTCCATCACCGCCCGCCCGATCGGGTCGTCGCGGGTGCGCCGCCGGTTGATGACGTTCGAGGCGGACGCGACCGACACGCCCGCCGCCCGTGCCACATCGCGCAGCGACGCACGCGTGCCGTCGCGCTGCGGCGCGCGGCCCCTCGAGTCGCGATCCTGCGGTTTCGCGCGGCTGGACATGATTCCCCCCTTGCGGGATGCTAGGGAAAAACGTTTCACTCTGTAAAACGTTTTTTGCGCCAAGCCCGGGGAGGGGGCCGCCCATGAAAATCCTGTTCGATCCCGATCCGCGCACGCGGGAAGACATCTTTTCCGACACCGATTGGGCGGCCTTCACGGCGGCGCATGACGTGGTGGCGGTGAACGAGGCCTCGCGCGAGGCCGACTATGCCCGCCACCTGCCCGACACCGACATCCTGATCAGCCAGCAGCCGATGGGCCGCGACCGTCTGGACGCCGCCCCCCGCCTGCGCGCGATCTTCAATGTCGAGACGAACTTCCTGCCCAACATCGACTACGACGAATGCTTTCGCCGCGGCATCCATGTCCTTGCCCCGTCAGGGGTGTTCGCGCTTCCGGTGGCCGAGATGGCGCTGGGCATGGCGCTCAGCCTTGCCCGCAACATCCACGGCGAACACGCGGCCTTCCTGACCGGCACCGAGAAGTGGCTGTTCGACGGGAACAAGCAGTCTGAACTCCTAACCGGATCGACCGTGGGGTTCGTCGGCTTCGGCGACCTTGGGCGCGCCCTCTTCGCCCTGCTGACGCCGTTCCGGGTGCGGGTGCAAGTCTATGACCCCTGGCTGCCGGAAGGCATGCTGCGCCGCATGGGGGTGGAGCCGGTTTCTTTCGAGCGCGTGATGGCCGAGAACCGCTTCGTCTTCGTCATGGCCACGATCACCACCGAAAACCGCCACCTGATCGACGGCGCGGCGCTGGCACGGATGCAGAAGGGGGCGAACCTGCTCCTCATGTCCCGCGCCGCCGTGGCCGACTTCGACGCGCTGGCCAAGGCCGCCGGATCAGGCCGCATCCGCGTGGGCACGGACGTCTTCCCGGTGGAACCCGCGCCGCAGGACGATCCCATAAGGGGCGTGCCCAACATCCTCTTCTCGCCCCACCGCGCGGGCGCGCTGACCTTTGCGCTTCAGGAAATCGGGGCGCGCGTGGCCGAGGACATCGGCCTCATCGCGCGCGGCCTGACCCCCGTGTCCTGCCGCCGCGCCGAACGCGAGACGGTGGCGCGGATGCGGTCGATGCCGGTGAAGCGGAGCTGACGGCACGGGCCTTTCGAAGTCCCTCCCCCACCGGCAGAGCGCAATGACAGCGTTGCCGCCCTCACACCGTGTGCAGATAGAGGTCGTAGTCCACATCCGCGATGGTCCGCGCCACCCGCGCATATTCCGCCGCCTTGATCGCGCAGAAGGTGCGGTGCATGTCCGCGCCCAGCGCCCCCTTCAGGAACGCCGACCCCTGCGCCGCGCGGATCGCCTCGTGCCAGTCGGTCGGCATGGCGGTCGCGTCCTCGGCCTCGTAGGCGTTCCCCGTCGTCTCGGGGCCGGGGTCGATCCGCTCCTCCAGCCCCTTGGTCAGCGCGGCCAGCACCGTCGCCCCCACCAGATAGGGGTTCGCATCCACCCCCGCGGGGCGATGCTCGATCCGCCGCGCTGCCACCGGCCCCGCCGGGATGCGCAGCGCGACCGAGCGGTTGTTGACGCCCCAGGAGAGGTTGACGGGCGCATAGCTCTGGTTCGCGAACCGCCGCCAGGAATTCGCGTGCGGCGCGAAGACCAGCATCGATTCCGCCATCGTCGCCCGCATGCCGCCCAGGGCGTGCAGCAGTTCCGGCTGCCACTGGCCCTCCACCGGTTCCGCGAAGATGTTCCGCCCCGACCCGTCGCGCAAGCTGACGTGGAAGTGCATCCCCGACCCGGCATAGCGCTCGACCGGCTTGGCCATGAAGCAGGCCGTCACCCCCATCGCGCGCGCCTGCAGCCGCACGATCCGCTTCAGCCGCGCCAGGTCATCGGCGGCCCGCATCACGTCGGTGCGGTAGTCGAGCGTCAGCTCGTATTGCCCCGGCGCATATTCGGAAATCACCGTCTCGGCCTTGATGCCCGCCGCCGCAGCCCCTTCGTAGATGCGGCTGAACAGGGGCTCCATCCCGTGCAAGTGATCGACGGAATAGACCTCGGTCCAGTGCGATTGCCGCCCGTCCAGTACGGCGGCGGCGGGCTTCACATAGCCCTGATCGTCGCGGTCGTTGGACAGCAGGAAGAACTCCAGCTCGAACGCCCCCGCCGGGGTCAGGCCCTTGGCGGCCAGCCGCGCGATCTGCCCTTCCAGCGCATGGCGCGGGTCCGACGTCATCGGCCGCCCGTCGAGGTGGTAGAGCGACAGGAACACCTCTGCCCGTGGCGGATTGGTTCCGGTCAGCGGCACCAAGGTCCCCGGCACCGGCCAGGCCCGCATGTCGCCATCGCCTTGATCCCAGATGAGGCCGGTTTCGTGCACGTCCTCGCCCACGATATCGAGGCCCAGGATCGACACCGGCATGTGCCGGCCATTCTTGTAGACAGACATCAGCTCATGCCGCCGGATGATCTTCCCCCGCGCGATGCCGTTCGCGTCGAAGAGGACAAGGTCAATGGCCTCGATCTCGGGGTGGGCGGCGAGGAAGGCCTCGGCTTCCTCCGGGAGAGAGCCGGAGGGGGAAGGGGTGGCGGTGCGGGGCTGGTCTTTCATGGCGTCCGGGCGGTGCGGTTTATCCGGGGGGCTTCTAGCAGAGGGGCGGACTGCAGGGTAGAGTGGTCGCAAGTACCGTGGCGCCGACCGCGCCGGTCGAAACGGTGGAGTTGCGGGTGGCATTCGGCTCGGGAAAGAGACTGCTTGTCGTCGCCGGCGTCCTTGCGGCTGCCACTCTCGCTACGGAGCGTTCCGCATATGAGTTCGCGCTGACGATGATCTTTCTTTCATTTCTGACCGCCATCGGCGCGGCAGCGAGATCAGGTGCGGCGCTGCTTTCTCCCCCGTTGCCGATGGCCGCGTTGCGGATCGCGTTCTATGTCGCGCTGGCTTCGCTTCTCGTCGTCGCTCAGTTCAACGCCGCGTTTGGCCTCTACCTGAACGGAGGTACGATGTACGTTGGGCATACGCCATTCGTGTTGGATGGCAATGTGACGTGGCCCGGAAAGCTTTACGTCGCATTCTATTCCTTGGCGGTGGCTATCTCCGTTGCAGTTCTCTGCGAGAAACCACTCGATTTGCCAAGCGGGGGGTAGGGCGGGCTTCAGCCCGCCTCTGCTGGCCATTTGCAGGGGCAAGCGCGCGATGCCGCAGGCCGGGGGGCGGGCGCTTTGGTCAGGGGTGCGTGGCGCAGGCGAGGAATGCCTGAACGTCGCTTTGCGTCTGCCGCCAGCGGTCAAGGAAGATGCGGGGGTAGGACACATTCACGTCGAGCCCTGAAGCGCGGAAGAGATGCTCACAAATGGGCACAGCTACGCTGAAATCTTTGTTTGGGTCTCTTGGTGAAGAACACTTTATCACAGTTTCAAGCTCTCCATCTTTTCCGCGGGCGATGAACACATCCTTCCGCGGATACGCGGAGTCGGATGCCTCTTTCGTTTCCAGCCAGGTCAATTCCGCCGGACCGGGACGCCCGGGAGGGAGTTCGGTCAAATCCGCGTCTCCGGGCGCGCGGGCAAAGACCAAGGCAACCTTGTCCAGCCCATAGCGGTCATTCACGGTGAACCACATGTAGTCGTATTTGCGCGCCCGGTTCCGCACGGCGGTGTCCGGCCTTGTGACGGGCGTGAAGTCGTTCATGTCCACGCTGAACAGTTGCGACCGGTCCTCGAACCCGTCCACCCGGTCCCATGCGTCCTCGAAGTACTGGATCGGCACCCGCAGGCGAACCTTGCCGCCTTCCTGCGTTCGGACGACGTAAGACGTCACGTAGTGCGCGTCCGGGGTGAAGGCGGCGCAGGGATCGGCCAGGGCCCCATCGGTTGCGGCCAGCAGGGCAACCAAGCCAACAAGAGCGGACGCCTTCGGCAAGGTGTGCATTGATGTAGGTCGGGGCGTGCCCCGACTCGCGCAACGCTCCACTACCCCGCCTCCTCCCCCGCCACCCGCGCCAGCCCGGCATCGAAGGTGACCAGCCCCGCCCCCGCATCCCGGGCCGCCAGCAGGATCATCCGGTCGGCGAAGCCCGGTCCCCCAGCGGCGTAGTGCGACAGCGCGGTCGCCACACGCTCGGCTGTTTCGAACACAAGTTCCCGGCTTTCCAGAAGGATCGTGACCGTGCGGGCCACCTCCGCGCGCCCAAGGCGATGGACCCGGTCAAGAACCCAGACGAGCTCCAGAACGACTTCGCGGCATACATAGCCCGGATTGTCCTGCGACAGACCGCCAAGGATCGTCCGCGCGGCTGCGGCTTGTTCGGCATCGTCCGACAGCACAAAGCGGGCAAGAATATTCGTATCGAGGGCGATCACGGTTCGACCGATGCGGCGGCCCCTTCGGCGATGGCGTCATCCATCTCTTCCAGCGTCATCGGCTTGATGCCCGGATACCACAGCATCCCGGCCGCCTCCATCACGGAACGGGTCTTCACCAGCACGACCCCCCCATCCGCGCCGATGCGGTAACGCAGCGTGTCGCCGGGCTTCAGGCCCAGCGCCTCGCGCACCTCCTTGGGGATGGTGGTCTGGCCCTTCGCGGTCAGGGTGGACTGGATGGTCATGGCAAGGACTTTCTGTGATCGCATTACATATGCCGCATCCGCATTACCAATTCAAGCCGGTAAGGCGTAGGTCGGGCTTCAGCCCGACTCTCCCTCCGCCACACTCGTTAACGCCCGAACTGCCAGCCCCGCGTATGGCAGGGTGCCATACACATGCCATACGCTTGCCATACGTTTCTTGACGTGCCGTTAGGACCTGTGAATCCTGCGTTCGCGGGGGGTCAGCCGCCGTCCCCACCCACCCCCAGCAATTCCCCCGCCACCTCGCGGAACGCCGCCACCAGACGGTCGATCTGGGCGTCGGACGTCACCGGCGAGACCAGCATCATGTTGTGGAAGGGCGCGATCAGGACACCGCGGTTGACAAGGCCCGCGTGAATCGCGGCCTCGAGCTCGGGGGCATGGGCAAGCTCCGCTTCTGCCCCGTTTTTCAAGGGGTTGGGCCAGCAGATGAACTCCACCCGCGCGCCGACGCGGACGACGTGCCAGGGGGCGCGCAGGTCGGCGATGGCCTTGGCCAGCCCCGCCTCCAGCCGCGCCGCGCCCGCTTCCATGTGCGCGTAGGTCTCGGGCGTCATCACCTCGGCCAGCGTGGCCTTCAGGCAGGCGAACTGCATCGGGTTGGCGGACAGCGTCGTGCCCATCCCCGTCCGCCCCGCAAGGCGCAAGGCATTGACGGACTTAAGTTTTTCCTCAACCTCCGTGGTCATTCCCCAGACCCCGGTGGGCATCCCCCCCGCCACGCATTTGCCGATGACGAACATGTCGGGGGTCAGCCCGTGGACGCCGGTATAGCCGCCAAGGCCGGAGGATTGGGTGTGCGTCTCGTCGATGATGAGGAGGGTGCCGTACCGTGTGCAAAGGTCGCGGAGGGCGGCGTGGAAGCCGGGTTCGGGCAGGACCATGCAGGAGTTGGTCATCACGGGTTCGGTCAGGACGGCCGCCACTTCGCCCGTGGCCAGCGCGGCCTCGATCGCGGGAAGGTCGTTGAATTCGCACGCGATTGCCGCATCCGCCGCATCGAAGGGCGCGCCCAGAAGGCCGGGTTGGGCGACGGTGCGGCCGTTTTCCAGCGTGACCATCGTCTCGTCCACCGAGCCGTGGTAGGCGCCCCGGAACACGAGCACTTTCGGCCGCCCGGTGACCGCGCGGGCGACACGCAGGGCGTAACGGTTGGCGTCGGTGGCGGTGGTGGCGATCTGCCAGAGGAACGGGCCGAAGCGGTCGGTGAGGAGGCGGCCGACGTCGAGGGCGGCCTCGGTCGGCAGCATGTAGGTGAGGCCCCGCCCCGCCTGGTCGCGGATCGCGCGGGCGACGGGTTCGGGGGAGTGGCCGTACATCGACCCGGTGTCGCCGAGGCAGAAGTCGTCGAGGGTGTGGCCGTCGGCGTCGGTGATGGTGGCCCTTTCGGCGCGGGCGACCAGCATGGGGAAGGGCTGGGGCCAGTCCTTCATCCAGTGGAGCGGCACGCCGTCGAGGAAGTGGGCGGAGCCCTGATCGAGGAGGGCGCGGGTGCGGGGGCGGGCGGCGGCGTAACGGGCGGCCTCGGCGGCGCGGAAGGCGGCGATGCGGGGGGCGGGGACGCCGGCTATGAGGGGCGTGTTCATGGTCGCAGGGGTAGCTTGGCGGGGGGTGGGGGGTCAACGGGAGAGAAGTGTCCCTCAGAGGGACATCGCTAACGGGCGTGTAATCGCAAGGGGTTGCGCGGGCGAATTAGGGGAAAGTTAACGAATTGGGTGGGCGGGTGCCCCCTCACCTTGGCCCTCTCCCCCGGGGGGAGAGGGGAGCGCGCGTTCTGCGGCGTGGTGCGGGGTGGGGGCGGGTGCCCCCTCCCTCTCCCTCCCCCTGGGCCAGGGTGAGGGGAGTGCCATCTGTCGGGTGACGCGGGGTGGTGGGTGCCCCCTCACCCTGACCCTCTCCCCCGGGAGGGAGAGGAGAGCGCGCGTTCTTCGGCGAGGTGCGGGGTGGGGAGGCTGCGTGGGCTTCAGCCGCCCACAGCCGTCAATCCGGGCTGTGCGCCAGCCTTGGCACCCCGGCCGCGCCCGCCGACCCGCGGCCCGAGAGCGAGGGGTTTTCCATGAAGAACCGGTGGCAAGAGAACAGGTCCTCGCGCCCCTCGGGAAGGTCGCGGAGGTATTTGCCGTCCGCCGACAGGATCCAGCTTTGCGCCTCATCCGCCAGATTCGCGGCCATGATCTGGCTGACGATCTGTTCCTTCACCGTGGGGTTCAGGCATTCCACCAGCGTTTCCACACGGCGGGTCAGGTTGCGGTCCATCCAGTCGGCCGACGAGATGAAGACGCGCGCCTTCTTCGATGGCAGGCCGTGGCCGTTGCCGAAGCAGACGATGCGACTGTGTTCCAGGAAGCGGCCGACGATGGACTTGACGCGGATGTTGTCGCTGAGGCCCTTGATGCCGGGTCGCAGGCCGCAGATGCCACGCACCACCATGTCGATCTTCACGCCTGCCTGGCTGGCCGCATAAAGCGCATCGATCACGTCCGCTTCGATGATCGAGTTGAGCTTCAGCCAGATCGACGCCGGACGGCCCGACCGGGCCAGTTCGGCTTCGCGCGCGATCAGGTCGAGCAGGCGAGGCTTTAGCGTAATGGGCGAGATCGCAAGGTTTTCCAGCCCAGCGGGCTGCACATAGCCCGACAGGTAGTTGAACACCTTCGTCGCGTCGCGGCCCAAGGCGGGGTCGCAGGTGAAGAGGCTGAGGTCCGTGTAGATGCGCGCAGTGATGGGGTGGTAGTTGCCGGTGCCGTAGTGGGTGTAGGTCACCAGGTTCTCGCCCTCGCGCCGGACGACCGTGCTGATCTTGGCGTGGGTCTTGTACTGGGTGAAGCCGTAGACGACCGTCGCCCCGGCGCGTTCCAGCCGACGTGACTGGCGGATGTTTGCGGCCTCGTCGAAGCGGGCCTTGAGTTCCACCAAAGCGGTGACCGACTTGCCTGCCTCGGCCGCCTCGCAGAGCGCGCCGACGATGGGGCTGTCCCAGCTGGTGCGGTAGAGCGTCTGCTTGATCGCCAGAACGTTCGGGTCGGCCGCCGCCTGGTTCAGGAAGCGGATGACCATGTCGAAGGTCTCGTACGGGTGGTGCAGCAGCAGGTCCTTCTGCCGGATCGCCGCGAACATGTCGCCGTCATGGTCCTGCACGCGTTCGGGCGTGCGCGGCATGAAGGGCGGCCATTGCAGGTCGCGGCGGCTGTCGAGAACCAGTTCCTTCAGGTCGGCCATGCCCAGAAGGCCCTTCACCTCGACCACCTCTTCGGGCGTGACGTGCAGTTCCTGCATGATCAGCGCGCGGAGCGCCTCGGGCGCGCCCGCCGACATCTTCATGCGGATGACCTCGCCCCGGCGGCGGCGCTTGAGCGCGGTCTCGAACTCGCGCACCAGGTCTTCGGCCTCGTCCTCGACCTCGATGTCGCTGTCACGGAGGACGCGGAAGACGCAGTGTCCGACGTCGCGGTAGCCGGGGAAGAGAGAGCCGAGGTGCAGAAGCAGCATCTCTTCCAGCGCAAGGAAGCGGGTCTGCCCCGGCAGCGCGATGAAGCGTTTGACTTGCTGGGGGATCGGCAGGATCGCCTGCATCGTGCGCCCGTCGGCCGCGCGTTCCAGTTGCAGCGCCAGGCAGAAGCCTTCGTTGGGGATGAAGGGAAACGGGTGCGCCGGGTCGATGGCAAGGGGCGACAGGATCGGGAAGACCTTGTTCAGGAAGTAGTCGTCGAGGAACTTCTCGTCGCGGCGGGTCAGCTTCGATCGGGTCAGAAGCTCGATCCCCGCCTCTTCCATCTCGCGCTTCAGCCGCACCCAGACGCCCTGCTGGAACTTGATGAGCCTGCGCGCGTCGGCGTTGATCAGGCGGAGTTGTTCGGCGGGCATCAGGCCGTCGGCGGCGGGCATGGCATTGCCCGCGCGCGCAAGCTCGCGCAGGCCCGCGACGCGGACGGTGTAGAATTCGTCAAGGTTCGTCGCGCTGATCGACAGGAAGCGGACCCGTTCCAGAAGGGGAACGCGGGGATTCTTCGATTCCTCGAGGACGCGCCAGTTGAAGGCGAGCCAGCTGAGTTCGCGGTTGAAGAAGCGCTTCGGCCCGGCGGTGCGGTCCGGGGACAGTTCCACGGGTGCCGGGCGGGGTGCGTGCAGGAAATCGGCGGGGGTCACGGGGCGGCCGTGGTCATGGCCCTCTTCCGGGCCGCGTCCGTCATCGGCACATCCGTCCTGCTGCCGTCCGTCGTCGCGCATCCTGCCCTCGGCCCCCCCAATCGTGGCCCCGGTGATGTGGCCCTCTGTCGTGAGCCGTGATCATGGACCCTTGGCGGCGCTGCTGTCCAGCATGTCGCCGGGCAGGTCGGCCAGCACGTCGGCGGCGAAGGTCCGTGTCACGGCGCGGCCGGCCGACAGTGCCCGTTTGTCAAGCAGCGCAACGACCGCGTTCAGCGCCGCGAAGGAACGGTCGATCCGGCGCAGCAGATAGGCCACCGTGTTCGGGGGCACGGCGATCTGGCGGTCGGCGAAGAGCTTGACCATCACCGCCGCAAGAAGCGCGTCGTCGGGTGCCTCGAGGGCCGCGCGCGCGGTCGCCTCCATCCGGCTGGCAAGGTCGGGCAGACGGATGCCCCAATCGCGCGGAGGTGTCCGGGCGGTCAGCAAGAGCGCGCTGCCGGTGGCAAGGACGCGGTTGTGCAGATGGAACAGCGCGGTTTCGGTCCGGGGATCGCCCGCCGCGCGGTCGGCGTCTTCGATCAGGACCGGGGCGGGGGACGGCAGGGCCCCGATGTCGGCCCCGGCAAGCCCGGCTGCCGGTATCGCCGTGGCGTTGCGATCAGCCGCCCAGATGCCCGCCAGGTGCGACTTTCCCGATCCGGGCGGGCCGGTCAGGATCAGCTTGCCCTGCGGCCAGGTTTCGGGCCGGGCCAGCATGTCCACCACCAGCCGGTTCGCATCCGAGACGAAGAAATCGTCCCGCCCCAGCGCCGGGGGTGCCGCAAGGTCGAAGACGAGCTGGGCGCTCAACGCCCCGCCCGGCCGCGCGCCTGACCGGCCGGCGCGGTGCGGGATGCGGTGGGCGCCAGCGATGGCGTCGCGTCGCCACCGCCCGCGCGCGCGGCATCGTGCGGCAGGGGGTCGGCCGCGTCGCCGCCATGATCGAGGCCAAGGTACAGGCGGCTTTCGCGGTACTTGGCGATGCCGAAACGGGCCAGCACGCCGATGGCTGCTGCGACCGGCACGGCGACCAGCATGCCCACGAACCCAAAGAGCGCCCCGAACACCGACAGCGCGAACAGCAGCCAGACCGGGTGCAGCCCCACCGACTTGCCCACCAGTTTGGGCGTGATGATGTTGCCTTCCAGGAACTGGCCCACCGCGAAGATGCCCGCGACGACGCCGATCTGCACCCAGTCGCCCCAGAACTGGAACAGCGCAAGGCCAATGGCCAGCGCCCCGCCCACCAGCGCACCGACGTAGGGGATGAAGGTGATCAGGCCCGCGATGGCCCCCACGACCAGCCCGAACTGCAACCCGGCGATCATCAGGGCGATGGCATAGAACGACCCCAGGATCAGGCAGACGCTGACCTGGCCGCGCACGAACCCGGCCAGGACCCGATCGATCTCGCGTCCGATGCCGCGGATGGCGGGGGCGTGGTCGCGCGGCAGAAGCGCATCGACCTCGGCCACCATGTGGTCCCAGTCCAGGAGAAGGTAGAACGCCACGACCGGCACGACGACGATGAAGACGACCGCGCCGATCACCGACAGGGCGGAACTGAGAAGGCCCGTGGCCAGCGCCGCGCCCTGCGCCTGGATCGTCTGGGCCAGGCCGCTCAGCGTATCGCGCACCACCGTCTTGGAGGCCATGAACTCGGGGAAGCGCGCCGCCAGGAAGGCCTGAAGCCGCTCAACGATCGCCGGGACCGCGTTCACAAGCTCGGCCAGCTGCCGCACAAGCGTCGGGATCACAAGCAGCGCCAGCACCACGAAGACCAGGACGGCCATGACCGAGATGGCCGCCGTCGCCGCCGTGCGCGACAGGCCCGCGCGCTGCAGCCGGTCGGCCACGGGATCAAGGAAATAGGCCAGCGCCCCGCCCAGAAGGAAGGGCAGCAGGACCGAACCGAGGCCCCAGAGCACCACCAGCAGGACGACCGCCGCGATTCCCCAGTAGGTTGCTTGCTGTCGGACGGGCAGGGCCATTTTCGCTTTCAGGACCGGTCGGGCGCGGGTGCCGGGCGGGGGCGGCATTTGCCGGACCGGCCGCAGCGTTCCGGGCATAGGTGGCAGACTGGGCCTGTCCTTTCAAGCCCGCCGGTCGGCGGTCGGTGGACCTGGGCGGGGATCGCCCGCCCGGTCTTTGCGCGGGTCGGGCCCGCCGGTCTGGTCCAGCGGTCGGGTGCCTGTCAGGCGGTCAATGCGTGCAACGCCCGTCGGGCTTCGGGCCGCGCACGGTAACCCCGCGCCGCTAGGGTACTGTCCAAATGTCGGTTGTGCGGCCCTGCTTGGTGGGCAGCCCGTGTGACCGACGAGCGGCGTCGCATCGCCAGCCCGCGCCCGCCGGACCCCTGCGACGAACGCGCCGCACAGAATGACATCGGCCCCGTTGCGGAAACGCCGTGCGCGCGGCGGCGGAATCGTGCCGCAAGCCCGCGGTGCGGGGGCGATCCGCCCGGCTGCGACCTTGCCGCCGCTTGCCGCAGGATGTCCGACCGGCTAGGCACATCCGCGCGGGGTTGGCCCCCAAGGTTCCCGGCCGCCCTGAAGCTCAGGCGCCGGATGGCGCGGTGCCCTTGGCCGGGCGGCTGGTTTGGAATGGTGTCGGGAATGGTCACGGACGGGATGGAGACACGGTCTGTCACGGCCACGGCCGTTGACCGCCAGGCGGACCGCGCGCCGGATCGGGCATCCCCGCGCAAGGCAGGCGCCGCAGGCCCCCGCAAGGGATCCGCGGCGTCGGGCACGGCGCGGCGGGATTCGCTGGTGCTCGGGCTGTTTCTGGGCTTTGAAGTTCTTGCCGCCGTGTTCTTCGTGGGCGAGGCCTGGGACGAGTTCATGTCCGACCCCCGCGATTCACAGAGCTGGATCGAGGTCGGCGTGGCGGTTGCCCTGGTCCTGGCCATCCTGGTCGGGGCCTGGGCACTTCGGCGGACCTTGCAGCGTATGCGGGCACAGGAGGCCGCGCTGCAGGCCGCATCAGGTGCGCTGTCGGACGTGATCGCGGCCCAGTTCACGGAATGGCGGCTGACACCGGCCGAGCGTGACGTGGGGATGCTGGCCTTGAAGGGTCTGGACGTGGCCGAGATCGCCGAGGCGCGCAAGGCCGCGCAGGGCACGGTGCGGGCGCAGCTGACCAGCATCTACGCGAAGGCGGGCGTGTCGGGCCGCGCCCAGTTCGCGGCGTTCTTTGTGGAGGACCTGCTGGGCGGCGGGGTGTAGGGCGGGGTTTACCCCGTCGTGCCCTTGCGTTGGACCCGGAATGGCGGGGTGAACCCCGCCCTACCGCCGTGCTTGCCGCGTCGGGCTAGCCCCTGTAATCAGCCGTCCTGACGCCGACCGAAACCTTGAAGGACCCGTCCCCTCATGCGCCTGTCCCGCTATTTCCTGCCCGTCCTCAAGGAAAACCCTGCTGAGGCGCAGATCGTGTCGCACCGCTTCATGCTGCGGGCAGGCATGATCAAGCAGCAGGCGGCGGGGATCTATTCGTGGCTGCCGCTGGGATACCGTGTGCTGCGGCGGATCGAGGAGATCGTGCATCAGGAACAGATCCGGGCTGGGCACATCCCGCTTCTGATGCCGACGATCCAGCCTGCCGACCTGTGGCGCGAGTCCAGCCGCTATGGCGACTATGGCGAGGAAATGCTGCGGATCACCGACCGGCAGAAGCGTGAGCTGCTGTACGGGCCGACGAACGAGGAGATGATCACCGACATCTTCCGCGCGCACGTCACCAGCTACAAGTCGCTTCCCCTGACCCTTTACCACATCCAGTGGAAGTTCCGCGACGAGATGCGGCCCCGGTTCGGCGTGATGCGGGGGCGCGAGTTCCTGATGAAGGACGGCTACAACTTCGACGTGGACCGGGAGTCTGCGCTGCACGCCTATAACCGGCATATGGTCAGCTATCTGCGCACCTACGAGCGGATGGGGCTGACCGCGATCCCGATGCGGGCGGCATCCGGCCCCATCGGGGGGGACAACACGCATGAGTTCCTCGTGCTGGCGTCCACAGGCGAGTCGGAGGTGTTCTACGACGACCGCGTGACGGGGCTGAAGCTGGGGGCGCGGGACATCGACTATGATGACCGCGACCAGGTGGCGAAGGTCTGCGAGGAGTTCACGACGCTTTACGCCCGCACCGACGAGACGCACGATCCGGCCGTCTTCGAGGGCGTGCCCGAGGCGCACCGCAAGGTCGGGCGCGGGATCGAGGTGGGGCAGATCTTCTACTTCGGGACAAAGTATTCGGCCAGCATGGGGGCCGAGGTGGTGACGAAGGACGGCACCCGCGTGCCGGTGGAAATGGGGTCGCACGGGATCGGGGTGTCGCGGCTTTTGGGTGCGATCATCGAGGCGAGCCATGATGAGAAGGGGATCATCTGGCCCGAGGGGGTGACACCTTTCCCGGTGGGGATCGTGAACCTCAAGCAGGGTGACGGGGCCACGGATGCGGCCTGCGAGGGGCTGTATGCGGCGCTGGCGGCGCGGGGTCTGGAGGCGCTCTACGACGACACCGAGGAAAGGGCGGGGGCGAAGTTCGCCACGATGGACCTGATCGGGCTGCCGTGGCGGATCACCGTGGGGCCGCGGGGCCTTGCGGCCGGGAAGGTGGAGCTGACCTCGCGGAGGACGGGGGAGAGCGAGGAGATGAGCCCCGAGGCGGCGGTGGAGCGGGTCGCGGGGGTTTACGCGGGGCGGTGAGGGGGCGGCGGCACCGTTCCGGGGTGGCCGGGGCGTCGCTTCGCCAGATGTCCCTCAGAGGGACACGTTAACGGGCGTGTAATCGCAAGGGGTTACGGGCCGCGCTAGGGAAACGTTGACGAAGGTTGACGGGGGTTGACCGGTCGTAGGGTGCGCATTCATGGCGCACCTTTGCGGTGCGGGACGGCAGGGGTGCGCGATGAATGCGCACCCTACGGGTTTCACCCATACTTCCTTGGGCGCGGGGTGGGCGGAATCGCCCACCCTACCGGTCAGGTGCGCACCCCCCCGAACCGTTTCGCCCACTCCTCCCGCTCCTCGTCCGCGATCTTGCGGAACATCACCTCGGGGGTGTCGAACCCATGCCCCGGTTTCAGTGCGGTCAGCGCCTCGGCCACGGAGCCGGGCCATGACCTGTCCCCGGTCCGCATGGCCGCCAGCATCACCCCCGAGGCGTCGGGGATGAAGGGTTCGGACAGAACGGCGTACAGTCGCACGAGGTTCAGGGCGAGGCGGGTCATCGCGGCGGCGCGGTCGGGGTCGGTCTTGTGGACGGTCCAGGGGGCGGCGGATTGGAGGTATTCGTTGCCGGCGGCCCAGATGGCGCGAAGCTCTGCCGCGGCTTTGCGCACCTCGATGGCGTCCATGTAGCGTTCGTAGTCGCGGACGCGTTCTTCCAGTTCCACGATCAGGGCCGCCGCGCGTTCGCCGGTCTCGCCGCCTGCGGGCACTTCCTCGCCGAACTTCGAGCGGCAGAACTTGGTGATGCGGCTGACGAAGTTGCCCAGCACGTCGGCGAGGTCCTTGTTCACGCTCGCCTGGAAGTTTTCCCAGGTGAATTCGCTGTCCGAGGTTTCGGGTGCGTGGGAGAGGAGCCACCAGCGCCAGTAGTCGGCGGGCAGGATGGACAGGGCCTGATCCATGAAGACGCCGCGGCCCTGCGAGGTGGAGAACTGGCCGCCGTCATAGTTGAGGTAATTGAAGGATTTGAGGTAATCGACCATCTTCCACGGCTCGCCCGAGCCGAGCAGCGTGGCGGGGAAGCTGAGGGTGTGGAAGGGCACGTTGTCCTTGCCCATGAACTGGTAATAGGTCACGTCCGACGCGCCCTTGTCGGTCCGCCACCAGCGTTCCCATTGCGACGGCGGCAGGCCCTTGGCGTCGGCCCATTCGGCGGCGCAGGCGATGTATTCGATGGGGGCGTCGAACCAGACGTAGAAGACCTTCCCCTCCATCCCCGGCCAGGGCCGGTCGCCCTTGCGCACCGGGATGCCCCAGTACAGGTCGCGAGTGATGCCGCGGTCCTGCAGGCCTTCGCCGTCGTTCAGCCACTTCTTGGCGATGGAGGTGGTCAGGATCGGCCAGTCGGTCTTCGAGTCGATCCAGGCCTCGAGCCGGTCCTTCAGGGCGCGCTGTTTCAGGTAGAGGTGCTTGGTTTCGCGCACTTCCAGATTGGTGGAGCCCGAAATGGCCGAGCGCGGGTTGATCAGGTCCGTGGGGTCCAGCTGCTTGGTGCAGTTTTCGCACTGGTCGCCGCGGGCGCGGTCGTAGCCGCAGTTGGGGCAGGTGCCCTCGATGTAGCGGTCGGGCAGGAAGCGGTTGTCGTCGATCGAGAAGACCTGCTTCTCGCCCCGCTCCTCGATCCAGCCGTTCGCGTCCAGCACGCCCGCGAAGTGCTGCGTCAGGCGGTGGTTCTGGGGGGAGGAGGAGCGGCCGAAATGGTCGAAGGACAGGCGGAACCCGGCGGCGAGTTCGGCCTGCACCTTGTGCATCCGGGCGCAGTAATCGGCCACGCCCTCGCCCGTCTTGGCGGCGGCAAGCTCGGCGGGGGTGCCGTGTTCGTCGGTGGCGCAGAGGAACATCACCTCATGCCCCCGCGCGCGGCTGTAGCGTGCGAAGAGGTCGGCGGGCAGCTGGGAGCCCACGAGGTTGCCCAGGTGCTTGATCCCGTTGATGTAGGGGATCGCCGAGGTGATGAGAATCCGGGCCATGCGCGCGTCCCCCTGTTCGTCAGGACCGGGGTTTTGCGGGATGGGTTGGGGTGGGCTTGGGGGGCGGGCCGTCAGGGCCTGCGGCGGGCGACGCGGAGAAGCCGCCCGATCAGGAAGGAGGTGCGGGGGGTGTAGACGTAGCCGGTGCGGTCTTCTGGCGTGGGGCGGGCGCGCATGCGCACAAGGCCGAAGGCGAGGAGGGCCGCGTGTGCGGCGGCGATGAAGGCGAACATCGAGGCCGGGCCGAAATGGGCGATCAAAAGGGCGGCGACAAGCGGCGCTGCGATGGCCCCTATGGCGTAGAGGAACATCAGCGCGGCGGACAGCTCGACCCGTTCGTCATCGGTGGCGAAGTCGTGGGCATGCGCGGCCGAGATCGAGTAGATCGGGAAGGTTGCCAGGCCGAAGAGCGCCGCGCCCGCGTAGATCGCGGTTTCGCCCAGGTGGCCAAGGCCGATGACGGCAAGGCAGGCGGCGATGCCTGCGACGGAAATGCCGATGAGGACATGGCGGCGGTCGTGGCGGTCGGCGATCCATCCGGCCGGGTATTGGCTGAGCGCGCCGCCGATGACGTAGACCGACAGGAAGAGCGCGATCTGGTCGGGGCGGAGGCCGACCTGAAGGCCGTAGAGCGGCCCCACCATGCGATAGGACGACCCCGTGATGCCCGAGGTGACAACGCCGAGCGAGGCCAGGGGCGAGCGATCCCAGGCGAGGCGGGGGCGCAGACGCGGGGCCTGCGGCATCGGCGGTTCCTCGGCGCGCGAGATGGTGACGGGCAGGAGGGCTGCGCAGCAGGCCAGCGCCAGGAGGTTGTAGGAGAAGTATTCCGCCGGGGCGAGGACGCCGATGACGAGCTGTGCCGCCAGGTTCCCGCCCACGTCCACGACGCGGTAGATGCCCATCGCGCGGCCGCGCGTCTCGTTCGTCAGGCGGGCCTGCAGCCAGGCCTCGATGATCGTGTAGGTGCCCGCGACGCAGAGGCCCGACAGCATGCGAAGGCCCGCCCAGGCGAGCGGATGAGGGATCATCATGTGGGCGATTATCCCGATGGTGCCTGCGGCCGTGAAGGCCGCGAAGGCGCGCGAATGGCCGACATCGCCCATCAGGCGGGGGGCCCACCAGCAGCCGATGAAAAAGCCTGTGAAGTGGGCAGACCCCATCAGGCCGATGGCCGAGGGGGTGAAGCCGAGCTGCGCCCCGGACAGGGCGTCGAGCGGAACGACCCCGCCGGTGCCGAGCTGCAAGAGCACGACGGACAGGAAGATGGCGGTGAAGGACAGAAGGATGCGCATCGGGCGGCGGGGCTTTGGCGGCAGGTGCTGGCCCTGCCGATGCGCAGGATGCGACAGCGGCGGGGGTCTTGCCCCGCCGCAATGCGACAGGCGGCCTTGCAAGGGTGTCGCTATCGGCCGCAGGGTGCGCGGCGTCGGGCCTATTTGCGCTGGATGCGGGCCAGGATCTTCAGCCGCACTTCATCCCCCACCATGTCGGGGAACCCGTTCGCGCCGTAGTCGGACCGGTTGACCGCGCCAGTCAGAAGGATGGACAGCTGGCTGAGGTCACCCTCGACCGTGCCTTTCTGGCGGTAGATCTGCGCGGCAAGCACGACGGGCCGTGTCACGTCGCGGATGGTCAGGTTGCCCGCGATCTCGGCCCCGTCGCCCTTGGGCGAGACTTTGGTGCTGACAAAGCGCAGGGTCGGGAACTGCTGGACGGCCAGCACCTTGGCCCCGCGCATGGCGTCGGTGGCGAGCGGGTTCGAGGTCCTGGCCCCGGCCGCGTCGACGGTGACGTCCACGCGGCTGTTCGCCACCTTTTGAAAGTCGATCACCAGGTCGGCGGCGGTGATGGGCATCCTGCCGGTGATCTTGATGCCGCCGGTGCCGAAGTCGGTTTCGAACCCGACCACGGATTTCTCGGGCTGAAGGAGGTAGGCGACGGGGGCGGCTGCGGCGGGGTGCAGGGCCAGGGCGGCCAGCGCGGCGATCAGGGACAGGGCGCGGCGGGCCTGCCCTGCAAGCCTTGCGCGAAGGGAGGGGGACACGCGGGCGGGTTCCGGCGCGGCGGCGGGGGCGGGGGTCATCGACTGTCCTTCCGGAAGGGGGCGCGCGCGCGCCCCGGGGAGGGCCACGGGCTTTGGCGCGGCTTTGGTTCGGCGACGGATATCATCCTTCTGTGGGGATGACGGGGCAATCGGCGGTTGTCATCCCCTGGTCGGTGCCGGATCGCGCAAGCGTGAAGGCCAGACCCGCGTCGGGGCCGGGTGTCGCGGCAAGGACCCAGGAGGACGGGGGAAGCGCGCGGGCGCGGCGGAGTGACAGCGCCCAGGCCGTGACCGGGGTTTCGGCCCTGTGCCGGGTCTCCGGGCTGCCGTGGGGGGCGCCGTGCGGGGGGTTGCCGTGCGGGGGGGTGCCATGCGGGCGCGCGCCGTGTGCGGGCGCGATATGCCAGCGTGTCTCGGCCCCTTGCGCGCCGCCATCGCCGGGGGTCAGGATCAGGCCGACGGGCGCGATGCGGCCGGCGGCGGAGCCCGCTTCCGCGGCCAGGTGCAGGCGGCGGACGGGGGTGAGGGCGGGGGCCTCGGTCAGGTCGGCGACGACAAGGGGGGCCGCGCCCGACCGCAGCGCCTCTTCCGCCGACCAGAGCAGGTCCTCGGGGCGCGTCGGCGTCACGAAGACGATGTGGCGCGGGTCGAAGACGGGGCGCACGCCGTCGGGGTTCAGGCGTTCGGCCATCCATGCGGGGCGGATCCAGATGATGGGCCCCGCGTTGCCCGCCCCCGCATCGCCCAGACCACGCGCCGCCACAAGGGCAAAGGTCCGCCGCGACGGCCCGCAGACCTCGTGCACCCGACCGCGCACGAGCGCGAGCCCGCCAGGCAGCGCGAGCGGCGCGGCGGCGTCGCGCCGCCGGGGGGGCAGGAGAGTGGAGAGCGGCTGAGTCGGCATCGGGCGAAGGGTAGGATGTTCCGTTTTTGTTCTCAAGGCATCGTGGCGGGGTTCGCGGCCGTGGTGCGGGGCAGGGACGGCGCGCGTATCGGGTCGGCCCCACGTCGAGGGCCGCGTCTTCGCGCGCGTGAAGACGATTCTTCGCAGAAGAATCGTCTCCGTTTCTTCTGCGAAGAAACGGAGAGGGAAGAGGTCCTTCAATGCGACACGATCTGTCGCGTGCGGCCAAGTCCGACTGTTGGGCGACCGAATCTTCGGCCGCCTCCGATCTGCCCAGGCCCCTTGCCCATCGAGGGTCGGGCGCTGGCCCAGGAGGTGTCCGGCCCCTCCCAAGGGACAGCGCCCCATTGCACTGTCACAGACAGCCGCTAGGGTCGCGCCGACATCAGACCCGCCACTGGTAAAGAAATCCCTAACCCATTCCCGACCGGAGTTCCCATGCAGACCACCACCCTCGGCCGGAGCGGCCCTATTGTCTCGCGCCTCTGCCTTGGCACGATGACCTGGGGCACGCAGACCGATGAAGCGGGCGCCCATGCCCAGATCGACCTCGCCGCCGACCAGGGCGTGACCTTCATGGACACCGCCGAGATGTACCCGGTGAACCCGGTGCGGGCCGAGACGGTGGGCAACACCGAACGGATCATCGGGGCCTGGATCGCCAAGGGCGGGCGGCGCGACCGGTGGGTGATCGCCACCAAGATCGCGGGCGCGGGCAGCGCCACACGGGGGGGCGAGCCGGTGACGGGTGACAGCATCGGACGCGCGCTCGACGCCTCGCTGAGCCGCCTGAACACCGATTACGTGGACCTCTACCAGATCCACTGGCCGAACCGGGGCAGCTATCACTTTCGCCAATGGTGGGGCTTTTCGCCCGAGAAGCAGGACCGCGACGCGGTGCTGGCGAACATGGCCGACTGTGTGGGGGCCATGGGGCGGGCGATCGCGGCAGGGAAAATCCGGTACTGGGGCCTGTCGAATGAAAGCGCCTGGGGGATGGCGCAGTGGATCCGGCTGTCCGATGCCGCAGGCGTGGCGCGGCCGGTGTCGGTGCAGAACGAATACTCGCTGCTGGCAAGGCTTTACGACGGCGACATGGCCGAACTTGGCCACAACGAGGGGGTGGCGCTTCTGGCTTTTTCGCCGCTGGCCACGGGGCTTCTGACCGGCAAGTACGGCCCCGACCGGACGCCCGAGGGGTCGCGCCGGACGGTCAACCCCGACCTTTCGGGGCGCTGCACCCCGCGCGTCTGGGGGGCCATCGAGGCCTATGCGGCGATCGCGGCGAAGCATGGGCTGAGCCTGCCGCAGATGGCGCTGGCCTGGACGCTGACACGGCCCTTCCCGGTCATTCCGATCTTCGGGGCGACGACGATGGAGCAGCTGCGCGTGGCGCTGGGGGCGGCGGACCTTCGGCTAGCGCCCGAGGTGCTGACCGAGATCGCGGCGGCGCACAAGGCCCATCCGATGCCCTACTGAGCCGTCGCGGGGGGGCTCTGCCCCCCGTCCTGACGGACTCCCCCCGGGATATTTGGGGACAGAAAGTGGAAAGGGCGTCAGGCGAGCCGGGCCGAGATCAGGCCGCGGAGTGCGTTGCCGACCCAGAGGCGGGCGCGGGGCAGGTCTTCTGCGTGAAGGATGGCTTCGTGGCAGGTGCCCTGGGCCAGGAGTTCGGCGCGCAGGACGCCCGCGAGACAGCCGCAGGTCAGCGGCGGGGTCATCAGGCCTTGGCCCGCATCGAAAAACAGGGTCGTGATCGTGCCTTCGCAGACTTCGCCCCGTTCGTTGAGGAGCAGGGCCTCGTCCGCGTCCCGGGGCAGGGCGGCGCGGGCGCGGTCATAGGCGTCGCGGCGGGTGGTCTTGTGGCGAAGAAGGGGGTCGGTCGAGGCGAGGCGGATGTCCGACAGGACGAGCCGCCATTCGGGTTTGGCAGGGGGGACGGGGGCCGCGGTGGCCTCGGCATCGCCGGCGGGTCCGAGGGTGAGGCGGATGCGGGCGGGCGCGCCGGGCGGAGCGGCACTGTCGAGGGCGCGGGCGACACTGTCTGCGTCATGGCGGAAACCGAGGGTGGCGGCACTGGCCTGAAGGCGCGCCATGTGGCCCGCGCGGCGCGGGAATGTCGCGCCGTCCCACAGCACCGTTTCGATCAGCCTCAGCCCAGGCGGGCAAAGCGGGCTTTCCACAGCGCTTCCTCATATTCCCCGGCGGGGGTGGAATCCGCCACGATGCCGCCGCCGACGGCCAGGTCCGCGCGGCCGTCGCGGTGGAGCGTCAGCGTGCGGATCGCCACGTTAAAGGAGGATCGCCCGTAGGGCGCGGCCCAGCCGACCGCCCCGCAATAGGCCCCGCGGGGCGCGGGTTCGAGCGCCCGGATGATTTCCATCGCGCGGATCTTGGGCGCGCCGGTGACCGAGCCGCAGGGGAAGAGCGCCCGGAAGATCGACGACAGGGGCGTCGCGGGGCGCAGGCGGCCGGTGACGCGGCTGATCATCTGGTGGACGGTGGCGTAGGTTTCGACGCGGAAGAGGTCGGGGACCCGGACGCTGCCGGCTTCGGTCACGCGGCTGATGTCGTTGCGCAGAAGGTCGACGATCATCAGGTTCTCGGCCCGGTCCTTGACGCTGGCCCCCATGCGGTCGCGGACCCGTGCATCCTCGGCCGGGTCCGGGTTTCGGGGGGCGGTGCCCTTCATCGGGCGCGTCTCGATCCGGCCTGTGGGGTCGGTGGCGAAGAACAGCTCGGGCGAGCGCGACAGGATCGCGGGCGTATCGGGAAAGTCCATCAATGCCCCATGCGGAACGGGCTGTCGGGCGCGCAGACGCATGAAAAGTCCAAGCGGGGTTCCCGACCAGCGGGCAGCCAGGCCAAAGGTCAGGTTGGCCTGGTAGATGTCGCCGGCCGCGATCAGGCTGAGGATTTCGCGGACAGCGGCGGCGTGGTCTGCCTCGGACCATTGGGGGGCCGGGTCCGTCAGGGTCGCGGGTTCGACCGTGGCACCGGCAAGAATGGCGGTGGCGTCTTCGGGCGCATCGAACACGCCGAAGGCCATCAGCGGCACGGCGCGGTCGGGTGGCATAAGGGGGGCAAGGCGCGGCTCTAGCGCGTAGCCCAGTTCGTAGGATGCCATCCCCGCGACCCAGTGCCCCGCAGCCAGCGCGGTGTCGATCGCCGAAAGCACGCCCGGGACGTCGCCCGGTTCGTCAGTCCTGAGGATGACCTTTGGCGCGCGGAACAGCGCGGGGCGGCCGCCGGGGCCGTCTTCGGCAAGGAACAGGGCGTCGGTCACGCGGGCGGGCACCGGAAAGGGGCGACGGGCAGGCGCCGACTATGACGGGCGCGGGGCGGGCCGCAAGTGCGCGAACGTCAGGCCGTCACGCGGATGCGGCACGCCGCTGCCTTATGTCGCTGCGCGTTCAGGGGGATTTGCCCCATTCGGCAAAGATGAACCAGGCCCCGAAGACGATCAGCGCGAAGCCGACCAGATGGTTCCAGCGGATCGGCTGGTGCAGGTAAAGGACCGAGAACCCGATGAAGACGGTCAGGGTGATGACCTCTTGCATCGTCTTCAGCTGCACCGCGCTCATCTGGGCGCTGCCGATGCGGTTGGCGGGCACCATCAGGCAGTATTCAAAAAAGGCGATGCCCCAGCTGACCAGGATCACGGCCCAGAGCGGGCGGTCGGTGTACTTCAGATGCCCGTACCAGGCGAAGGTCATGAAGATGTTCGAGGCGAGAAGAAGAAGGCCGGTGACAACCGGTACGGGCAGGGACGGTGTCGGCAAGGGTTGCTCCTCGGGCGTTCGGAAGCTGTCTAGCAGCGCGGCGCGGGCCCGTTCCAGTTGCCTTTTGCAAGACCGGGGGTCGCGATGGGCAGTGCGGTGGGGAAAGGGAACGGTCGCGGCACATCCGATTGCCGCTTTTCCGGCCACGCCAAACTGCTAGGGTTGCAGCGCAAGTCGTTGAAACGGGAGGTTGCGCGGCGTGCAGGACATTCTTGCTGAGCTTGAGGCACGTCGCGGCGCGGCCCGGATTGGCGGTGGCCAGCGGCGCATCGATGCGCAGCACGCCAAGGGCAAGCTGACCGCGCGCGAGCGGATCGAGCTTCTGCTGGACGAAGGCTCGTTCGAAGAGTTCGACATGTTCGTCACCCACCGCTGCACCGACTTCGGCATGGAGAGGGACCGCCCGGCAGGCGACGGGGTCGTCACGGGCTGGGGCACGGTGAACGGGCGGATCGTCTATGTCTTCAGCCAGGATTTCACCGTCATGGGCGGGTCGGTCAGTGAGACCCATGCCCAGAAAATCTGCAAGATCATGGACATGGCGGTGCAGAACGGCGCGCCGGTGATCGGGATCAACGATTCGGGCGGCGCGCGCATTCAGGAGGGCGTGGCAAGCCTCGCCGCCTATGGCGAGGTGTTCCAGCGCAATGTCATGGCCTCGGGCGTGGTGCCGCAGATTTCGCTGATCATGGGGCCCTGCGCGGGAGGCGCGGTCTATTCGCCGGCGATGACGGACTTCATCTTCATGGTGAAGGACACAAGCTACATGTTCGTGACCGGCCCCGACGTGGTGAAGACGGTGACGAACGAGGTCGTCAGCGCCGAGGACCTGGGGGGTGCGGCGACACATACGAAGAAATCAAGCGTGGCGGACGGGGCGTTCGAGAACGATGTCGAGGCGCTGTCGGAAATCCGGCGCCTGATCGACTTCCTGCCCGCGTCGAACCGCGACCGCGCGCCGGTGCGCCCCTTCTTCGACGACCCTGCGCGGATCGAGGAGAGCCTGGACACGCTGGTTCCCGACAACCCCAACCAGCCCTATGACATGCGCGAGCTGATCCTGAAGGTCGCCGACGAAGGCGACTTCTTCGAGATCCAGAAGGACTTTGCCGGCAACATCATCACCGGCTTCATCCGGATCGAGGGGTCCACGGTGGGTGTGGTGGCCAACCAGCCGATGGTGCTGGCGGGGTGCCTGGACATCGACGCCTCGCGCAAGGCCGCGCGCTTCGTGCGGTTTTGCGATGCCTTCGAAATCCCGATCCTGACGCTTGTCGACGTGCCGGGCTTCCTGCCGGGCGTCGCGCAGGAATACGGCGGGATCATCAAGCACGGGGCGAAGCTTCTTTATGCCTATGCCGAGGCGACGGTGCCCAAGGTCACGGTGCTGACCCGCAAGACCTATGGCGGGGCCTATGTCGTCATGGCGTCGAAGCACCTGCGCGCCGATTTCAACTACGCCTGGCCGACTGCCGAGGTGGCGGTGATGGGGGCAAAGGGCGCGGTCGAAATCCTCTATCGCAGCGAACTGGGCGACAAGGACAAGATCGCGGCCCGGGTGAAGGATTACGAGGACCGCTTCGCCAACCCCTTTGTGGCGGCCGAGCGCGGGTTCATCGACGAGGTCATCATGCCGCATTCCACGCGGCGGCGGGTGGCGCGTGCCTTTGCATCCCTGCGGGCCAAGAAGCAGGCTTTGCCCTGGAAGAAGCACGACAACATTCCGCTGTGATGATCCGGTTCCTGCTGCCATTCCTTGCCTTGTCCGCACTGCCCGCGGCCGCCACCGACGGCAGCGAGATCGCGCTTCCGTCAGGCCAGACAGTGACCTGGATCGACACGATCAACGACGCGCCGGGGCCGGACGGGCTGGCGGTGCGGTTCCGGTTCCTGGCGCCCGCCATCGCGCGGGATGGGGGCACGGTGTCGTCGGATCAGGCGCAGGAGGACATGCAGGTGTTGTGCGACAAGTTTGCGCTGCCGCGCATCCCCAGCACGGGACCGCAGCCGTCGCAGATCATCATCAGCCTGTCCGACCGCAAGACCGAATTCGGCGTCCCGGACCCCGACGCCACGCAGTATTTCGAATCCTACGGCATCGAGGACGGTGCCTGCATCTGGGAGGTTTTCTGATGCAGCCACAAGATGTTGCGGGCGGGTTCGTATGTGCCGCGAAGATTGATGCGCATGCGCCACAGCACAATGGGCCGTCGCCGTGCCGGTGGGATACAGCGGCCCTTCATGGTATTGACGCCGCAGGCGGCGGCTTGATCGCCGACACAAAAAAACCGAGGCAGAGAGCCGCCCGCGCCGGATGCGCGAGGGGGCCGTTGAGCAGGATCAGGTCATGGCGGTCGTCATCGGCGTCGCCTTGTTCGTTGCGTTCACGGCGGCATGTTGCACGCCCGAGGGCATCGTCTGAGGCGAAGGGAAAAGGGCAGGGGCCCGGGGGCGCGCGATGCTGAAGCATCGGGGCTTTCCGGGGCGGCTGCCCGGCACGGATCACCAGTTCGTCATCCGCCGCGCCAATGACAAGGGCGCGACGCGGATCATCGCGCGCGAGCGCTATCGCGACCGCAGTCCCGGTGACCGGCGGGCGGATGAGGCCTTCATGGCGGCGCTGTGGGCCGCCTTCGGCGAGGAGCCGTTCGAGCGGGGGAACCTGGATGCCGGGCGGTTGTCGTGGCTGTTCGGGCGCGAGGTCGTGCCTGCGACCGACCCTTTCGACCCGGAAAGCTACGAGGCGCTTCTGAAAATCGATCTGGCACGCGCAAGGGCCGCCTTTCCCGGGGTGTTCGGATGATCCCGTTCCAGGGAAAAGGACCGGGCATCGGCGGCATCCTGCCAAGCGCTGCGGGTGTCCGGCGCGGGTTTGCCGAGCGCGCCGTCGCGGCCGGAATGCCGTTTGCGCGGGCGCGGGTGCCCATGCATTCTGACCCGGTGGCAAGGGCCCGGTCGGCCCGGACCCACGTTTGTCGATACCGTTACCCTACCCCTTCTTGTCGGCCTGGCCCCCTGCGGGTCGGGCCGCCTTTTTCCGGGCCGAACCCTTCCGGTTCCGTGCGGTGGCGCGGGCGCGGTTCCGCCGACGCGCAAAACTGTCGCGCTTTCCCTTTCCGTCCGTTTCGTTTTCCGCTAGAATCCGCCGCAATAACAACACTGAACCGAGGCGGATCATCATGCAGAAAACCATGCTCGCGCTTGGCGCGATCCTTGTCATGTCCCTGTCGGGTTGCCTGGACACCGATGGCGAGCGTGCGCTTGTCGGCGGCGGGGCGGGCCTTGTCGCGGCCGACGTGCTCAACGTCAACCCGCTGGTCGGCGTTGCCGTGGGTGCGGGCGCAGGCGCGCTGTGCGACGACCTCAACGTCGCGGTCTGCAAATAGCGGCACGGGCCGGGCGGCGCGTTGCAGGGCGCTGACCGACGGCGTAATTGTGCCGCCGGGGCTGACCAGTGCGGCCTGGTCGATGTCGGGCGGCGGAAACCCGCCTTGCCCGCAAAGTTCATGCGGACAGGCGGGGCATGCTGTCGCTAGGTTCGGCGGTGCCCACGCGGCGTTCACAGGCGGAGAAAGATCATGCGCATCCGGACACTTTTCGTTCTTCCCCTTCTGGCCATGCCGCTTGCCGGCTGTCTTGAGACACGGGGCGAGCAGGCCGCCGTCGGCGCGGTGGGCGGCGCGGTCGTGGCCGACGCTCTGGGCGGCAACGCGGTCACCGGCGCCGTCGTCGGCGGCGCGGCGGGATACTTCTGCAAGGACCTCAAGGTTCCGGGCTGCAAGAAGTAGCGCAGCGGACAGCAGTGCCTCGATCGGGGCCGCCGTGGCAAAGGCTGCGGCGGCCCCTGTCGTTTGTTCGATTTCTGATTGGAACGGGCGTCATGACCCGGCGATGACGGGGGGAATTGCCTGAGATGTTCAAGAAGATCCTGATCGCCAACCGGGGCGAGATTGCCTGCCGCGTGATCAAGACGGCCCGCAAGATGGGGATTGCGACGGTCGCCGTCTATTCCGATGCCGACCGCAATGCGCTGCATGTGCGGATGGCGGACGAAGCGGTGCATATCGGCCCGCCGCCCGCCGCGCAGTCCTACATCGTGATCGACAGGATCATGGACGCGATCCGCCAGACTGGGGCCGAAGCGGTGCATCCGGGCTATGGGTTCCTGTCCGAACGGATGGACTTCGCGGCGGCGCTGGAGACGGAAGGCGTGGTCTTCATCGGCCCGCCGTCGCCTGCCATCGACGCGATGGGTGACAAGATCACGTCGAAGAAGCTGGCGATGGAGGCGGGTGTTTCCACCGTGCCAGGCTGGATGGGTCTGATCGCCGATGCCGACGAGGCGGCGAAGATCGCCGGGCAGATCGGCTATCCGGTCATGATCAAGGCCAGCGCCGGCGGCGGCGGCAAGGGGATGCGCATCGCCTGGAACGAGGGTGAGGCGCGGGAAGGGTTCCAGTCGTCGAAGAACGAGGCCAAGGCCAGTTTCGGCGACGACCGCATCTTCATCGAAAAGTTCGTCACGCAGCCCCGCCACATCGAGATTCAGGTGCTGGCCGACAAGCACGGCAACTGCGTCTACCTGCATGAGCGCGAATGTTCGATCCAGCGGCGAAACCAGAAGGTGATCGAGGAAGCGCCGTCGCCCTTTCTGGACGAGGCCACCCGCAAGGCGATGGGCGAGCAGGCTTGCGCCTTGGCGAAGGCCGTGGGCTACACCAGCGCTGGGACGGTCGAGTTCATCGTCGATGGCAGCCGCAACTTCTACTTCCTTGAAATGAATACGCGTTTGCAGGTTGAGCATCCGGTGACGGAGCTTATCACCGGGGTCGATCTGGTGGAGCAGATGATCCGTGTTGCGAATGGAGAGAAGCTGCCGTTCCGGCAGGAGGACCTGACGATCAACGGCTGGGCCATAGAGAGCCGCCTGTATGCCGAAGACCCCTACCGCAACTTCCTGCCGTCCATCGGCCGCCTGACCCGCTATCGCCCGCCCGCCGAGGTGGCGACCGACACCCATGTCGTGCGCAACGACACCGGCGTCTACGAGGGCGGCGAGATCAGCATGTTCTACGACCCGATGATCGCCAAGCTCTGCACCTGGGGGCCGACAAGGGCCGAGGCCATCGAGGGGATGCGGCAGGCGCTGGATGCCTTCGAGGTGGAAGGGATTGGCCACAACCTGCCCTTCTGCCAGACCGTCATGGACCATCCGCGCTTCACCTCCGGCAAGATCACCACCGCCTTCATCGCCGAGGAATTCCCCGACGGGTTCAAGGGTGCGGTCCTGCCCGAAAGCCAGCTGCGGCGTGTGGCGGCGGCGGCGGCGGCGATGCACCGGGTCGCGGAAATCCGGCGGACGCGCATCTCGGGGCGGCTGGGGAACCATGAACGGCGCGTGGGTGAGGATTGGGTGGTCAGCCTGCAGGGCGATGATCTGGCGGTGACGGTCGCGGCCGACCGGGGCGGATCGACAGTCGCCTTCGCCGATGGCACGGCGATGCGGGTCACGTCCGACTGGACGCCGGGGCAACCGCTGGCGCGGCTGATGGTGGACGGCAAGGCGCTGACCCTGAAAGTCGGCAAGTTGCCGATGGGATTTCGTGTCCGCACGCGTGGCGCGGACCTGCGCGTCTATGTGCGTACCCCCCGGCAGGCGGAACTGGCGCGGCTGATGCCGGAGAAGGTGCCGCCCGACACGTCGAAGTACCTGCTGTGCCCGATGCCGGGCCTGATCGTGCGGATCGCAGTTGCCGAGGGCGACACGGTCGAGGAAGGGCAGGCGCTGGCGACGGTCGAGGCGATGAAGATGGAGAATATCCTGCGCGCCGAACGCCGTGGCGTGGTGAAGAAGATCGCAGCAGGAGTGGGGGCCAGCCTGAAGGTGGACGACGTCATTCTGGAATTCGCCTGAGGCCCGCGGCGCATGGACCTGACGCTGCATCTTGGCGCGCACCGGACGGGGTCGACCGCGATCTCGGACGCGTTCTGGCAAAGCGCCGATGCGGTGAAAGACATGGGCACCGGCTTCCGCCGCCCGAACCGGCTGCGGAAGATCCCGTATTTCGAACATGTCGAACGGTTGACCGATGTCGCCGCGCAAGGGGACATGGTGGCGCGGAACGCATTGGCCAGCGTGGCCGAGGCGCTGCACAAGGACATGCGGCAGGCGGAAAGGCTTGGCCGTCGCCACATGGTCTATTCCGAAGAGAACATCTTGGGTTTCATGGAAGAAAACCTGGGCAAAGGCACCCTTTATCCATTCGTGAAGAAGCGCCTGGATGCCTATGTGCGCATCTTTCCCGCCCGCCCGACCCGGATCGGGATCGGACTGAGAAGCTATGACACGCTTTGGGTGTCGGCCTACAGCTACACCCTGAGCCAGCGCCCCTGGCCGACCTTCGGCGAGATGAAGGGCCGCCTGGTGGCCAACCGGCGGGGCTGGGCCGATGTGGTGGGCGACATCCGGGCGTTCTTTCCCGGGGCCGAGATTTTCCTGTGGCGGCAGGAAGACCTGGGCGAGGTGTTCCGCGAGGTTGTGACGCGGCTGGGCCAGATTGCGGACCCGTCCCGTCTGACCCTGCCCGAGGCACCGGTGAACACCAGCATCTCGGCGGCGGAGGTGCCGCTTGTGCATCTGCTGCGCCAGGCCGAGCCCGGATTGCGCACCGATGCGCTGAAACAGCGCATGGACGCGTTCACAGGCGACCGTCCGCCCCCCGAGCCGGGGTTTTCGGCCCCCGAGCGGACCGCGCTGCGCCAGCGCTATGACAACGACGTGGCGACCCTGGCGGGGCAGGGGTTCGACTTCATCCGGCCCGCGGTGCCTGCCGCCGGGGGCCCTCCGCGCAAGGATCGAGCATGACTGACGATCTCGCCCGCTGGTCCGACCTCGCCCGCCGCGAGCTGCGCGGGGGCGACCCCGACGCGCTGGCCTGGGACACGCTGGAAGGCATCCGGGTCAAGGCCCTCTACACTGCCGCCGATGTGCGGGGCAGTCCCGGCCTGCCGGGTCTGCCGCCCTTCACGCGCGGCGTGCGTGCCACGATGTACGCAGGCCGCCCCTGGACGATCCGGCAGTATGCCGGTTTTTCGACCGCCGAGGACTCGAACGCCTTCTACCGAAAGGCCCTTGCCGCCGGTCAGCAGGGCGTCAGCGTCGCCTTCGACCTTGCCACCCACCGGGGCTATGACAGCGACCACCCGCGCGTGGTGGGCGACGTGGGCAAGGCGGGCGTGGCCATCGACAGCGTCGAGGACATGAAGGTCCTGTTCGACGGCATCCCCCTGGACAAGATCAGTGTCTCCATGACGATGAACGGCGCGGTGATCCCGGTGCTGGCGTCGTTCATCGTCGCGGGCGAGGAGCAGGGCGTGCCGCGTGCGGCCCTGTCGGGCACGATCCAGAACGACATCCTGAAGGAATTCATGGTGCGGAACACGTACATCTATCCGCCCGAGCCCAGCATGCGGATCGTTGCCGACATCATCGAGTACACGGCCCGCGAGATGCCGAAGTTCAACAGCATTTCGATCAGCGGCTACCACATGCAGGAAGCTGGCGCGAACCTGGTGCAGGAGCTGGCCTTTACCCTGGCCGACGGGCGCGAATATGTGCGGGTCGCGCTGGCGCGAGGGATGGACGTCGATGCTTTCGCGGGGCGGCTGAGTTTCTTCTTCGCCATTGGCATGAACTTCTTCATGGAGGCCGCGAAGCTTCGCGCCGCGCGGACGCTCTGGCACCGGATCATGGACGGGTTCGGGGCGAAGAAGCCGGAATCCCTGATGCTTCGCACCCACTGCCAGACGAGCGGGGTCAGCCTTCAGGAACAGGACCCCTACAACAACGTCGTGCGCACCGCCTACGAGGCGATGGCGGCGGTGCTGGGCGGCACCCAGTCGCTGCATACGAACGCGCTCGACGAGGCGATGGCGCTGCCGTCGGACTTCGCGGCCCGGATCGCGCGGAACACCCAGCTGATCCTGCAGGAGGAAACGGGGATCACGAAGGTCGTCGATCCGCTGGCAGGCAGCTACTACGTCGAGGCCCTGACGGCGGAACTGGCCGAGAAGGCCTGGGTGCTGATGGAGGAAGTCGAGGCGATGGGCGGCATGACGAAGGCGGTGGCCAGCGGCATGCCGAAGCTGCGCATCGAGGAAAGTGCTGCCCGGCGACAGGCGCTGATCGACCGGGGGGACGAGGTGATCGTGGGGGTGAACACGTACCGCCTTGATCGCGAGGACCCCATCGACATCCGCGACATCGACAACACCGCCGTCCGCGACGCGCAGGTGGCGCGGCTGGCACGGGTGCGCGGGGCCCGTGACACGGCGGTCTGCGACGCGGCGCTGGCGGCGCTGGAACAGGCAGCGCGGGGCAGCGGGAACCTTCTGGAGGCGGCAGTGACGGCGGCGCGGGCGCGGGCGACGGTGGGGGAAATCAGCATGGCGATGGAAAAGGTGTTCGGCCGCCACCGGGCCGAGGTGAAGACGCTCGCCGGGGTCTACGGGTCGGCCTACGAGGGCGACGAGGGCTTCGCCGCCATCCAGAAGGACGTCGAGGCCTTCGCCGAGGAAGAGGGCCGCCGCCCCCGGATGCTCGTCGTGAAGATGGGGCAGGACGGCCACGACCGCGGCGCCAAGGTCATCGCCACTGCCTTCGCCGACATCGGCTTTGACGTGGACGTGGGGCCCCTGTTCCAGACGCCCGAAGAGGCGGCGCAGGACGCGATCGACAATGATGTCCATGTCGTCGGCATCTCGTCACAGGCGGCGGGCCACAAGACGCTGGCCCCGAAGCTGGTGCAGGCGCTGGCGGCGAAAGGGGCAGGGGATATCATCGTCATCTGCGGCGGGGTCATTCCGCAGCAGGACCATGATTTCCTGAAGAAGGCGGGAGTGAAGGCGATCTTCGGCCCGGGCACCAACATTCCCGCAGCGGCGCGGGAGATTCTGGGGCTGATCCGGGCGGGGCGGGGGTAGAGAGCCGGTAAGTCAGTTAGAATCGTTTACTCGACAAGGGACATTTGCATTTGGGCTGCGAAGGGTGATCGGAATTGGTCAGCATTTACAGGGATGCGTTTGGCGCTATTCGGGCATTCTGGCCGATATTTTTGGCGGTTGCCGTATTGATTGAACTGCTTGATTACGTTGATGGTCCGAAAAGCCACACTTCGGGTGGCCAATTGTTCATCGGGATGCTCATTGCCTATTGGCTGCACCGTTATTTTCTCTTGGGGGAACGACCCAACGTCGCGCTCCGTGAGCGCTGGGGCTCCGGCTATGGAGGGTTCTTTCTTGTGACGTTGCTTTTCGCGGCGGCGCTTGTTGCCGTGGTTCTCCTGCTTTCAAACTACCTGCCACCAGATATGTCGCACGTTGACCGTGACGTGCGCCGCCTGTTCTACTTGTTTCTCACCCTCCCTATCTACCTGATCCTGCTGTCGCTTTTCGGCTCGGCCCTTCCCGCCGCCGCGGTAAGGGACAGCTTCGGGCTGGTGACCACACTCGGGCGCGTTCGCAAAACTTTCCTGCCGACCTTCTTCGGGATGCTGGCCGGTCCCTTCCTCTTCGTCGTGGTCGCAAGCGTAGCCGTCGGCTATGGGCTCCACCGCCTCGGCGTCGCCGACGACGCGCGTTTGCCATCGGGTGCGATCAGTTTTCCCGGGCTGGCGGCCAGCATATTCTTCCGTTTCGTCGGCATGGTCACAACAACTCTTGCTGTCGCTGTATTGTGCCGGGCTTACCGGCGCGTTGTGCCGGGACCTGCCACGTCTGAGAGCAGTTCGGTTCCTGCGGCTTGATTGTGAGGTAGGCGCGCCGTCGTTTCGATAGCAGATTCAACGATTCCTGATTTACCGCGTGGGCAGTGAGTTGAGGTGGCGAATGGGGGCAGTTTACCCACCTTTGACAGTTTTTGGTACCTCGTCTGTAACAATGCCTGGTTGAGAACTTTTGATACAACCCTGCGCGCGCCGCTTGGCCCTTGGCCGGTGATGGCTTCTACCAGAGCACAGGTCAGCGGGTATGGCGACCTTGCCGGAGTGGATGTTCTGCCGGGGTAGGGGTTCAGTCCTCGCCCTCGCCTTGCGGGGTGGTCGCGTCGAATTCCAGGATGTCGCCCGGCTGGCAGTCGAGCACCCGGCAGATCGCGTCGAGCGTGGTGAACCGCACCGCGCGGGCCTTGCCGGTTTTCAGCACCGACAGGTTCTGGATCGAGATGCCGATCCGGTCGGCAAGGTCGCCCAGCCGCATCTTCCGCCGGGCCAGCATCACGTCAAGGTTCACGCGGATCATATCGTCAGCGCCGCCTCGCGGTGAAGGCCCAGGGCCTCGCGCATGGCGCGGGCGAGCGCCAGCATCAGAAGACCCACACCGAAGACCGGCAGATCGAACGCCAGATCGGGCACATAGGCCGCCGTGTCGCCCGTGCGCGACAGGATCCAGCCGGTCAGGTTCGACAGGCCGAGGTCGATCAGCGGAAAGGCCGCGATCACGGCCCCGATGCGCCAAAGCGCGGCGACGAGCGGGGCGACGAACATCTCGCCCCGCGCGCAGCTGGCGATCACGCGGTGGGCCAGCGCCAGAAGCCCCGCGAAGATCGCCACCTGCACGGCGAAGGCCAGCCAGAACGCCCACTGGCCGGGGGTGCTGAACGAGGTGACGAAGGGGGCATTGTCCAGGCACCCGGCAAGGTCGGGCGCGACGGCCAGCGTGTTGGTCTTGGCCTGCAGGATGTCGCGCACTGATTGCCACACGAACAGCGGATAGGCGACCCAGACCGCCCAAAACAGGCGTGTCAGCCAGACGAAAAGGCCGGACGCGGCGGGGGCGCTGACCTGAGGGTGTCGAGCGGGTTTCATGTTTAGCATGAAAAAACTCTTGCTATACGGTAAGTAGTTCGCGTATTTCATGACTAACATGAAAAAGCGCGTCCGGCCAAGGCGAAATTCGCGGCCTGGCGGGCAGACCCGACGCCGCGCTGGGCCGCGCGCGGGCGGGGTGTTCGGTTTGCGGCCAACGGAGCAAGAACCATGCGCCCTTCCCGAAACGCCGCCCCGGCGGCGATGGCCCTTGTCATGCTTGCAGGGCTGGGCCCCGTACCCTTCCTGCCGCGCCAGGCGGCGGCGGCAACGGTCTCTTCGACCGTGCCGAACGGCACCCAGGCGATTGCCGACGCCTTTAGCGCGGCGCTTCCGCAACTGGTGCAATCCACCGGCACGCCTGGTGCCTCGGCCACGGTGCGGATCAACGGCAAGACCGTGTGGTCCGGGGCCACGGGTCTGGCCGACCCCGCGCAGGGCACGCCCTTCACCACAGACACGCTGTCGTCGATTGCCAGCGTCTCGAAGCTTGCCACCGCCGCGATGGTCACGCGGCTGGCGGAACGGGGACTGCTGTCGATGGACGACAAGATCGCGGACTACGTGCCCGAAGGTCTGCCGGGGAAGAACGACGTCACGGTGCGCCAGCTGATCGACATGACGGCGGGGTATGCCGATGTGTCGCCGGAATTCGTCGATGCCTTTGCCGACCCGAACCACGTCTGGACCCGCAGCGAAATTCTGGAACGGGTCAAGGCACCGCAGTTCCCGCCGGGCAGCCAGTTCGACTACAGCAACACCAACTACTTCATCCTGGGCGAGATCATCGACCGGGTCTATCCGGGCGGGGTTTCGGCGCTGTTTCGTGACGATATCCTGACCCCCGCCGACCTGCAGGGCAGCATGTACTTCGACCGCGATCCCGATGCTGCACCGCGCGTGGCGCACGGGTTCCGCACGTCGGGTGGCATCACGACCGACGTGAACGCGGGCGCGCTGGACCTGGGTGTCAACACGTCGGTCTGGGGTCCGATCTGGACCGAAGGCGGCATCGTCGCCACCGCCGATGGGGTCGCGCGGTTTGCGGATGCGCTCTATGGCGGGGTGATCCTGAACGATGCCAACACGGCCGCGCTGAACCAGTGCACCTACACCTTCCAGAACCGGTGCTGGTCGGGCTTCATCGGGGCGTTCAACGGCTATGCGGCTTTCGTCATGCACGACTGGACGCGCGGCGTGACCATCTCGGCGGTTGTGAACGCGCTGAACGAGGATACGCTCAGCCAATGGGCGTTCCTGGACGGACTGACCGGGGCCTATGTCGCGGCCGAAGCCGAGCCCGCCCCGGTTCCTCTGCCGGGGGCGGCGGCGCTGATGCTGCTGGGGCCGGGTGCATTGGGGTTGGTGCGATCTAGGCGGCGGAAGGGAGGGGTGCGCATGGCGGCGGCAGGGTGATTGCCGACTCGGGCGGGCGCAGCGCACAGTTCGGACCGGCGAAAAGGAGTTCCCCCATGCTCGACCACGTCGGATACCCCGTCAGCGACTATGCCCGCTCGAAAGCCTTCTACCTCGCCGCCCTGGCCCCGCTTGGCTATACCCTGTTCCGCGAGATCACGGATGCCGAGACCGGGGGGCATGGCGACCACGCGGGCTTTGGCGCGCCGCACCCGGATTTCTGGATCGGTACCGGCAAGGCCTGCGCCACCACCACCCATGTCGCGTTCCGCGCCAGGGACCGGGCTGCCGTCGATGCCTTCTACAAGGCCGCGCTGGCCGCCGGGGGTCGGGACAACGGCGCACCGGGGCCGCGGCCACATTATCACGAAAACTACTACGGGGCCTTCGTGCTGGACCCCGACGGCAACAACGTCGAGGCGGTCTGCCACGACCCGGCCTGATCTGCGGCATTGCCGCCAGCCCGTTTCGCGCGCGGGTCGCGGGCCAGATACAGGACCGAATAGCCCAGCACCGCCGACACAACCGACGCCGCCAGCACACCCAGGCGCACGTCGTTCATCATCGCAGGGTCGGCAAAGCTGAGCGAGCCGATGAACAGCGACATGGTGAAGCCGATGCCCGCGAGGCAGGCGACACCGTAAAGCTGCATCCAGCCCACGCCGTCGGGCAGCCGCGCCAGCCCGGCGCGCACCATAAGCCAGGTCATGCCAAAGACCCCCGCCTGCTTGCCGATGACCAGCCCCGCCACGATGCCCAGCGGCACCGGCCGGGCGAGGTCGGACAGTGCCATCCCGTCCAGCACCACACCCGCGTTGGCAAAGGCGAAGACGGGCACGACGCCGAAGGTGACATAGGGCGTCAGCGCATGTTCCAGCGCATGCAGGGGCGACTTGCCGAAGCGGTCGCGGATCGGGATCAGGAAGGCCGTCACCACGCCCGCCAGCGTGGCGTGGACGCCCGATTTCAGAACCAGCACCCACAGGACAACGCCCAGAAACAGGATCGGGGCCATCCGGTGCGCGCCTGCCCGGTTCATCAGGAACATCCCGGCGAGCGGGATCAGCGCCATCGCCAGATAGGCCGTCTGCAGGTTCGCGGTGTAGAACAGAGCAATGACAAGGATCGCCCCAAGGTCATCGAGGATCGCCAGCGTCAGCAGGAAGATCTTGAGGCCAGGCGGCACCCGCCGCCCCAGCAGGGCCAGAACGCCCACCGCAAAGGCGATGTCGGTCGCCGCAGGAATCGCCCAGCCCCGCAGGGTGGCCGGGTCGCCCCAGTTCAGGGCGGCATAGACCAATGCGGGCACCGCCATGCCGCCCACGGCGGCCAGGCCGGGCAGCATCACGTCGCGGGGGTTCTTCAGCCGCCCCTCGACCATTTCGCGCTTCAGCTCCAACCCGATCAGGAAGAAGAACAGCGCCATGAGCCCGTCGTTGATCCACAGAAGAAGCGGCTTGGACAGGCCCGCCCCGTTCACCACGATCGACAGCTTCGCGCCCAGAAGCCCCTCGTACCCGCCCCGCAGGCCGGAGTTCGCGACGATCAGGGCCATCAGCGCCGCCACGATCAGGGCCACGCCGCCCGCCGCCTCGTGGCGGACAAGGCGCATGAGGCGCGAGGGTTCGGGGTGGATGGCAGGGGTCATCGGGCCTCGGGTCAGGTGGGTCTCGTTCGCAGGTGGGGCCTTTGGGCGCGAATTCAACTGCTGCGCTGCCGTTTCGGCCCTTGCGGCGTGCCATTGCGGCAACGAGGATGCAGGCGAATGTGGAGCGGGTCCGGGGCAGGGGTCCGGGGCAATGGGCCGGGCGGGGGCGGGGGAAACGTGGCAGAGATCGATCACCTTGCAATCGCGGCCGTGACGCTGGAAGAGGGCCGCGCGCATGTCGAGGCGGCCTTGGGCGTGACGCTGTCGGATGTGGGCCACCACCCCCACATGGGCACGCACAACCGCCTGCTGGGCCTTGGGCCGGGCCTTTATGTGGAGGTGATCGCCATCGACCCCGCCGCGCCGCGCCCGCCCTTTCCGCGCTGGTTCGACCTTGATCGCTTCACCGGCCCGCCGCGCCTTGGCAACTGGATCGTGCGGACGGGCGATCTTGACGCCGCCCTGGCCGCCGCACCCGAAGGTGCCGGTGTGGCAACGGCGCTGACGCGCGGCGATTTCCGTTGGCGGATCGGCATTCCGGGCAGCGGGCGGCTGCCCTTTGACGAGATGTTTCCCGCGCTCATTCAATGGGATGGTCCGTTGCACCCGGCCCAGCGCCTGCCCGATCAGGGGATACGGCTTCTGGCGCTGGAGGTCACGACGCCCGACCCCGCCGCGCTGGCCGCCGCGCTGCCCGACATCGAGGATGATCGCCTGTGGCTGTTGCCCGGGCCCCCGGGGCTGCGCGCCCGGCTGGCCACGCCGGGGGGCGAGGCATGGCTGTGACGATCCGGCCCGCGGCCGAGGACGATCTGGAGCAGGTGGCCGCGATCATGGCACCGATCCTGTCGGGGTCCACCTCGACCTTCGCCAGCGACGAACGCCCGGCGGCGGTGTTCTCGTCCCTGATCGCCGACCGCCGTGCACTGGGGCACGAGTTCTTCGTGGCCGCCGACGGCCCGCGTATCCTGGGGTTTGCCACCTACGCCCAGTTCCGGGCCGGGAACGGCTATGCCACGTCGATGGAACACACCGTCATCCTGGCACCCGAGGCGCAGGGGCGGGGTCTTGGGCGGCGGCTGATGGCGGCGGTCGAGGATCACGCCCGCGCGCGGGGGGCGCACACGATGGTGGCCGTGGTATCCGGCGAAAATGACGCGGGCGTCGCCTTCCACGCCGCGCTGGGGTACCGCAACTGCGGCACCTTGCCGGAAGTGGGCCGCAAGTTCGGGCGCTATCTGGATGCCGTTATGATGGTGAAAATCCTCTGATCGTCGCTTCGCCCTTGCCGCGTTGTGCGCCGTGGGTCAGTTCCGCCACCGCTGGATTTCCCGGCCCGCGCCGCTAAGGTGACGACCATGTCGATCTGGACCCGCATCGCCGAGGCTTTGTCGGCCCTCGCCTCGGGCGAAGGGCTGTCTGCGGTGTTCGAGCGGCTGCGCACGCCGCCGGAACAGACCGTAGGCTTCACCATCGCGGTCATCGCGCTGGGCGCGAAGCTGGCCAAAGCCGACGGGCTGGTCACGCGCAACGAGGTCGCGGCGTTCCGCGAGGTCTTCCGCATCCCGCCCGGCGACGAACGCGAGGCCGCGCGTGTCTATAACCTGGCCCGGCAGGACGTGGCGGGTTATGACGCCTATGCCCGAAAGATCGCCGCGATGTTCGGCCCCGGCCATCCCGCACTGGATGACCTGATGGAGGGTCTTTTCCACATCGCCGCCGCCGATGGCAGTTACGATGCCGCCGAAGAGGGGTTCCTGCACGAGGTTGCGCGCATCTTCGGGATCGACGCGGCCAAGTTCCGGGGCATGGTCGCGCGAAACGTGCCGGGCGCGCCGCCGGACCCCTATGCCGTGCTGGGCGTTCCCGCGGGGTCGCATGTGGACGACATCCGCGCCGCGTGGAAGCGCGCGGTGCGCGAGAACCACCCCGACCGGCTGCGTGCGCGGGGACTGCCGGACGAAGCCGTCCGGCTGGGCGAAAAGCGCCTGATCGCGGTGAACCGGGCCTGGGAAGAGCTGTCGCGGCTGCACGCGATGTGACGTCTGCGGCGCACGGGTGGGGCTGATGCGGCTTGCGACCTACAATATCGAGTGGTTCGTCAACCTCTTTGACGCCCACGGGCGGCTGCTGGAGGATGACGGCTGGTCCGCCCGCTTTCAGGTCACGCGGGGGCAGCAGCTGCGCGCGCTGGGCGCGGTGTTCCGCGCGATGGACTCCGATGCGGTGATGGTGATCGAGGCGCCCGACAACAACCGCCACCGCAAGACCGTGCCGATGCTTGAGGCTTTCGCGGCGCGGTTCGGCCTGAGGACGGGCAAGGCCGCAATGGGGTTCGAGAACGACACGCAGCAGGAAATCGCGATCCTTTATGACCCCGGGGCGCTGACGATCCGGCACGATCCGAAGGGCGAGCCGATGGGGGCGCTGCCTGTTCCACGGCGTGACGAAGTGCCTGATATCGCGCCAAGATTCGACGGCGCGCATCATATCGACCTGGACGCGACGGGGGCCTTTGGCGGGCGGACCGACATATTGCGGTTCAACAAGCCGCCGTTCGAGATTGCCGCCACGTCGCGGGAGGGCCGGGATTTCCGGATGATCGGTGTTCACATGAAGTCGAAGGCCCCGCACGGTCCGAAGGGTGAAGAGGCCGCGCGGCGGCTGGCCATCGCGGCGCGGCGCGAGCAGCTGGCGCAGTGCATCTGGCTGCGGCAACGGGTGCTGGAACACCTGGCGGCGCATGACCCCCTGATCGTGATGGGCGACTTCAACGACGGGCCGGGCCTTGATTCCTACGAGAAATTGTTCGGCCGGTCGGGGGTGGAGGTTGTCCTTGGCTGGGACGAGCCGCGCGAGACGCGGCTTTATGACCCGCATGCGCGCGCCGCGCTGGGGCGGAAGTTGGCGGCGCTGCCGGCCAGCGCGCGGTTCTACCTTCCCGGGTCCGATCCGGGGAAGGGGCGGTTTTTCTCGGCGCTGCTGGACTATATCATGGTGTCGCCCGACCTGCGCGCCATGAACCCCGCCTGGCGCATCTGGCACCCGTTCGACGACCCGACTTGCTATGCCGACCCCGCGCTGCGGGACGCGCTGCTGACGGCGTCGGACCATTTTCCGGTGACGATCGACCTGACGCTTTGACACGACCCCCGGCTTTCGGAGGCAAGCGGCTGAAAATGCGGCGAAAACCACGTATGCGCAACATATGCGGAACGTATGGCTTACGTCCAAACGTTGCGCGGCGTACGGGGTTGTTTGGGCCGGGTTTCACCAACGCCACCCGTGCGCGCCAGCGCGGTTGGGTGATGCGGCGATCTGTGCTAGGGTACTGCCATGACGCCCCCATCACCCACCCGTCTTGCCCTGCCCGTCACGCTGGCCGCCACCCTGGCCATTGCGCTGGCGGTGCCCTGCGTTTCGCGGGCCGAGGACGCGGCGGGTGGAAGGCCCGGGGACGAAGGCTTCAGCCTGATGGAGGAAGGCGGCAAGCTTCTGTTCCGCCACATGCTGCGCCGGATGAAACCCGCGCTGGATGATGCGCAGAACGACCTTGGGGCGACGCTGAACGATATGGCCCCGGCGCTGCGGGAGCTGTCGGATTATGTGGGCGACCTGAGCCTCTATCAGTTGCCCGAGGTGCTGCCGAACGGCGATGTGCTGATCCGGCGGAAGGTGCCGCTGCCCGCGCCGCCGGTGCGGCTGGGCGTGCCGAATGCGGACGGGACGGTGGATCTATAGGGGTGGACTATTCGGGGGCGTGCCCCGACCGATGCGCGGCGGGTCAGGCCGACGCCCGACCTACGCCGCCACCCCGCCCACCGTCACACGCGTTTCGGCGCGCAGCGAGGCGGCCAGCGACATGAACCGCGCGCGCGCGACTTCGCCGAACAGCGCCTGCGACTTGGGGTTCAGGTCCAGCGACAGAAGCCGGGCGCCATCGTCCCAGGCCAGCGTGCCCGCCTTTTCGGGGCTTTCCACCGCGAACATCGCACCAAAGCGCATGGCCTTGCCCAAGACTTCGGCCGCCTGAATCTCTTCCGGCGGTAAGAGCGTGAACAGCGGGGCCAGCCGCGACCCTTCGCGCGAGTTCTTGTAGCGGTGCAGCAGCGCGAGGCCCAGGAACACCCGTTCGGGGTGGCTGATCCCGCCCAGGTTGCCGCGCGTGGCGTTGTCGAAGCAGGCTTCGGCCCGGTAGTCGGGGTGGGCGCGCCAGGTGGTGTCGTGCAGAAGGCAGGCGGCCTTGTAAAGCCGCGCCTTTTCCGGGGGCAGGTCGGGGAACAGGGGTGACAGGAAGCTGTGAAGCTTCTTGCCGAAGCCGGGCATCCGGGCCTGGGTCTTTTCGGCGAAGCGGCAGGCCTCGATCAGGGGGTCGCGGCGGCGGAGTTTCTCGGGCATGGCCTCGTACAGCATCCCTTCGCGGATGCCGTAGGAGGAGACGTCGATCTCGCGCGGGTCGAAGACCTGTGCCAAGCGCGACAGGACCTGCGCGGCCAGTGGCACCAGCGCCATGCGTTCCTGGCCGATGCCGGTCATCGCGCGCAAGTCGGCCACGGAATGGCGGGCGATGAAGTTGGCGGTCGCCTGAACGTCAACCGGGCTCATCCGGTATTCATGCAGCACGGTCAGCGGGTACTTGCGCCGCTCCATGTCGATGCGCGCGATGGCGCGCCACGACCCGCCGACCAGATAGATGCGGTCGTGGCGACCGCCCATCTCGGCGCGCAAGCCTTCCACGATGCCCTTGATGTGGGCGGTCAGCGCCTTGGGCCCGCCGGTGACGGTCTGAAGCCGGAAGGGCCCAAGCGGTGACGTCACGCGGCGGCCGATGGCACCGCCCGTCACCTCGGCCAGTTCCATCGAGTTGCCGCCGATATCGCACACAAGGCCTTCGGCCTCGGGCCAGCCGAGCAGCACGCCTTGCGCGGACAGTCGCGCTTCCTCGGGGCCGTCGATGACGCGAAGTTTCAGGCCGGTCCGGGCTTCCACCTCGCGCTGGAATTCCGGGCCGTCCTCGGCCTCGCGCACGGCGGCGGTGGCGACGCAGGTCATGGGTTCGACCTTCATGCCCCTGGCCAGAAGCGCGAAGCGGTGCAGCGCGTCCAGGGCACGGGTCTTGCCCGCGGGGTTCAACCGGCCCGTGGTCGCCATGCCTTCGCCCAGGCCCGCCATGACCTTTTCGTTGTAGAAGTAGGCCGGGCTGCGGGCCGCGCCGTCGAAGACCACCATCCGGACCGAGTTCGATCCGACATCGACCACGCCCACGCGGCTGAGGCCGCGCGCGGAATCGACATCGAACAGGGCGCGCCCGAACAGCCGCGCGTCATCGGGATGGCTGTCGGTGTTGCCGTCCATCTGGTGCCCTTCGCCGTCGCTTCCGCCCGCCCCGCTGGTGCCAGAGTGGACCGGGCGGGCGCAGCGCGTCAATGCGGGGGGCGGCGGCGGGTGTCAACCTTGGCAGTGGGCGGAACGTGGCGTCGCGCGGAGAGTGGCGGCCCCTCAGCGCCCGAGCGCGGCGATCACCAGTTCGGCCGCGGCGGTGCCGGAATACTGCTGCTGGCCGGTGATCAGGTTGCCATCCCGCACCGCAAAGGGTTTGAAGCGCGACTGCACGGTGAAGTTGGTGCCAGGGATCTTGCGTGCCTCTTCCTCGATGCGGAAGGGTTGGATGCGGTGGCCGACGAAGCTGTCGGCGAAGTCTTCCTCGCTGTCGGCGAATCCGGTCCAGGTCAGGCCATCCACCAGCAGCTTGCCGTCGGGGGTGCGGACCTTCAAGAGGATGCAGGTGCCGTGGCAGATGGCCGCGACGATCTTGCCCGCCGACCAGAACCGGGCGACGTGGGCGTGCAGGCCTGCGTCGTCGATCATCGTGACCATCGGCCCTTGCCCGCCGCAGACGAAGACGGCGTCGAAGTCCTTGGGATCGAAGGACGATGCGGGCTGGGTGCCGGTCAGAAGGGCGGCGTGGTCGGGGGATTTCTTGAAGCCCAGCGACAGGATATCTTCCTTGGAATACCCGCTGGCGTCCTCGGGGTCGGAAAAGCTGTCGCCCGCCAGATCGCCCCCCTTGGGCGAGGCGATCGTCACCTGGTAGCTCGCCTCGGTGAAGGCCCACCAGGGGTGCACGACCTCGGACCACCAGAAGCCGACGGGCCAGCCGGTGACGGGTGAGGTGGCGGGGTTCGAGGCGATCATCAGGATGCGTTTCGTGCCGTGGGTGTCGATGGCGGCGGTCATGGGGTTTTCTCCTGTGCGACAGCGGCGAAGGCCCAGGTGCGGCCCTTGCCCCGGAAGATGGCCTGGTTGATCCAGACCATGGCGAAGGGTTCCAGATGGCGGGCCTGCACGATCCCGCCCGCGTCCATCGGGTCGAAGCCGATGTCGGCCAGCAGGGCGGCGACGGTCGCCTTGGCGGCGGCATCCTCGCCTGCCAGCATCATGGCGGGGGCGTGGGGCAGGGTACGGGCGCGGTCCATGACCTCGGCACCCACGGTGTTCAGTGCCTTGACAACGCGCGCCTGTGGCAGCCACGCCGCCACGGTTTCGCCGCCCGAGGTGGTGTGGCCGATGGTCAGGCCAAGGCCGTGGGGCGTGGGGCCAAGGGGGTTCATGCAGTCGATGACGATTTGTCCCTTTAGCGGCCCGAGCGCGCGGATGGCGGGTTCGGCGGCGGACCAGGGAAGCGCGAGGATCACGACCTCGGCCCCGGTGGCGGCATCGAGCGGGGTGGTTTCGGCGAGGCCATCGGGGCGAGTTTGCGGGTGGCGGCTGCCCATCGTGACTTTGTGCCCTGTGGCCGTGAAGGCGCGGGCAAGGGCCTCGCCGACGTGGCCGGTGCCGATGATGGCGATCTGCATGGGGTGATCCTTCAAGGGGTTGGGGTGAGGGTATTGACGCGATGACTGCAATGGTAATGAATTCGGCCTATGTCTGACTTCAACAACATGAAACTCAGGTCGTTGGACCTGACGCTGCTTCTTGTGTTCCTGGGCCTGCTGCGCCACGGAAAGGCAGCGACTGTCGCGGGTGAGCTTGGGCTGACCCAGCCAGCGATCAGCCATGCGCTAAAGCGGCTTCGGACGGTGTTCGGCGACCCCCTGTTCCTGCGCCGCCCGCAGGGGATGGAGCCCACGTCGGTCGCGCTAGCGTTGCAGCCGCAGGTGGCGGCGGCGGTGGAGGCTTTGCGGGGCGCGGTGGCGGGGGTGGGGGCGTTCACGCCCGGCGAGGCCGTGGGTGAGGTGCGCATTTCGGCCTGGGATTCGGCGCAGGGCTTGATCGGGCCGGGGCTGGTGCGGCGCTTTGCGGCTGAGGCGCCGGGCCTGAGGCTGGTGTTCCGGATGCTGGACCGCGATGCGGCGGCCGAGGCGCTGGCGTCCGGCGCGGTCGATATCGCGGTGGGGTATTTCCCGAAGCCCCTGCCGCAGGGGATCGCCGAGCCGCTTTACGCGGAGGGTTACGCGGTGGTGGGCCGGCCCGAGGTGCTGGACGGCCCCTTGACGCTGGATCGGTATCTGGCGCTGCCGCATATCCTCGTGTCGCCGCGCGGGGATAGCGGGGGCGTGGTGGACACGACGCTGGCCGCGATGGGGCGGGAACGCCGGGTGGTGGCGGCAATCCCGCAGTTCCTGCCCGCCTTGGCGACGGTGGCCGAGACGGGGACCATCGCGACGATTCCGGCGCGGATGGCGAAGGCTTTCGGGCCGGTGCTGGGGCTCATGGTGGTGGACCCGCCCCTGGCGCTCCGGTCGTTCCGGGTGTCGGCGGTGCGGCACGTGCGGAACGAACGGGACGGGCGGACCCTGTGGGTGATGGGGGTGATGCGGGGGGTGGTAGGGTGAATGACGCCCGCCCAAACTATTGATACGATGGGTAAATCCACTTCTTGTAGCCGGAATCAGGCTGCGGAAACTGACCGGTCCTCCGGTCAATAATGTATTCCTCCGATCCACCACCGGTCGACCCGAATTGGTGGCGCCCGTAGTTGTAGTCAAAGAAATCGCCGCAAGTGGCGATGGTCAGCAATTCGGTCGCCTGTGCAAAGCGCAAGCCGTTCGATTTTCCGAGATCGGCGCGGTCGTACTCAATCTTGAACAAGGCGATTGCCTCCGCAGCCTCTTCTGCCGTTGCGGGGCGGCAGATTTTCTCGGCCTCCTTTGTGCAGGCGGATACCAAGACTGCGAGGCCTGCGGCAATCGTTCTCAACCGCATCTTCAGTTCCCCTCACTCCCCCCTTGGGAACCGCTTGCTTTCTTCCAGCACGTTCAGGTCCATGTGGTTGCGCATGTAGCGTTCCGACGCATCCCGGAGCGGCTGGTAGTCCCAGGGGAAGTAGGCCCCGTTGCGCAGCGCCTGATACACCACCCAGCGCCGGGCCTGGCTTTGGCGCACCTCGGCGTCGTAGGCGGCAAGGTCCCAGCGGGCGTCGGCCAGCGCGCGCAGGCGGGCGAGGGTGGCCGCGTGCGCGGGATCAGCGGCGAGGTTGCGGCGTTCCTGAGGGTCGGTTTCAAGGTCGTAGAGAAGCTCGGGGTCGGCGGGGCAGCGGATGTATTTCCAACGGCCGTCGCGGATGCCGACCATCGGGGTGATGGTGCCTTCGGCGGCGTATTCCATTGGGACGGGGCCGCGCTCCGCGCCCTGGGCGACGGGAACGAGCGATGTGCCGTCCGTCCACGGCGCGACCTCGGCCAACGAGACACCCGCGAGGTCGGCGAGGGTGGGGGTCAGGTCGATGGTCGAGACGGGGGTGTCGATGCGGGTTGGGGCAAGGCCAGGGGCGGCGATCATCAGGGGGACGCGGGCAGAGCCTTCGAAGAAGTTCATCTTGAACCACAGACCCCGGTCGCCCAGCATGTCGCCGTGGTCTGAGACAAAGACGACAATCGCCTCTTGCCAGGTATCAGACAGAACCTGAAGGATTTCGCCAATCTTGTCGTCAATATAGCTGATGTTGCTGAAGTAACCTCGCCGCGCCCGTGCGATCTGGTCCTTGGACAGATCAAACTTCCGCCAGTCGCAGGCGTCCATCAGCCGTTTGGCATGGGGGTCCTGGGCATCGTAGGGGATCGCCTCGGGCGCCGCGCATTCGGCGCAGCCTTCGTACAGGTCCCAATACCGGCGGCGCGCGACGTAAGGATCATGCGGGTGGGTGAAGCTGACGGTCAGGCACCACGGCCGTGCATCCGCCCCGCGCGACAGATCGTAAAGCTTCTGGGTCGCCTGAAAGGCCACGTCGTCATCGTATTCGTACTGGTTGGTGATTTCGGCCACGCCCGCGCCGGTGACGGACCCGAGGTTGTGGTACCACCAGTCGATCCGCTCGCCGGGCTTGCGGTAGTCGGGCGTCCAGCCGAAGTCTGCGGGGTAGATGTCGGTGGTCAGGCGCTGTTCGAACCCGTGCAATTGGTCGGGGCCGACGAAGTGCATCTTGCCGGATAGCGCGGTGTGATACCCCGCGCGTCGCAGGTGGTGGGCATAGGTCGGAATGTCCGACGCGAATTCGGCCGCGTTGTCGTAGACGCGGGTGCGCTGGGGCAGCTGTCCCGACATGAACGACGCGCGGGCGGGCGCGCAGAGGGGCGATCCGGTATAGGCGTTGGCAAACCTGACCGACCGCGCGGCAAGGGCGCGAAGGTGGGGCGCGTGCAGGAATTCCGCAGGCCCGTCGGGGAAGAAGGTGCCGTTCAGCTGGTCGACCATCAGGATCAGGATGTTCGGGTTCGTCATTCTGCGACCTCTGGACGGCGGAATCGTGCGAGCCTCTGGCGGCGATCGTCGGGCCAAGATGGGGCCGGACGGGCAGAGGGGCGGATCATGGACAAGGTGGATAGCGTGTTTCCGGTCAAACTGACCGACAATCCCGACATGCGCATCACCCTTCCCGACGGCTGCGTGCTGTCGGCGCGGGTCTGGATGCCCGAGGATGCAACGGCGAACCCGGTGCCAGCGGTGCTGGAATACATCCCCTACCGCAAGCGCGACGGCACCCTGCCGCGCGACGAACTGATGCACCCCTATGTCGCCGGGCACGGCTATGCCTGCGTGCGGGTGGACATGCGCGGGAACGGGGACAGCCAGGGGCTGATGGCGGATGAATACACGAGCCAGGAGTTGCAGGACGCCTGTGACGTCATTGCGTGGCTGGCGGCGCAGCCCTGGTGTTCGGGCGCGGTGGGGATGATGGGGAAAAGCTGGGGGGGATTTAACTGCCTTCAGACGGCGTTTCTGCGGCCCCCGGCGCTGAAGGCGATTGTCACTGTGTATTCCACCGTGGACCGGTTTGCCGACGACATCCACTTCAAGGGCGGGGCGCTTCTGAACGAGAACCTCGCCTGGGGGTCGGTGATGCTGTCCTATTCCTCGCGCCCGCCGGACCCCGCGCTCCGGCAGGACTGGCGCGAGGATTGGCTGGCGCGGCTGGCGAACCAGCCGTTCCTTGCGCCGCGCTGGGCCGGGCACCAGACGCGGGATGCGTATTGGAAGCACGGGTCGGTGTGTGAGGATTGGTCGGCCATTCAGGTGCCCGTCCTGTCCTTCGGCGGCTGGGCCGACAACTACATGAACACGGTGGCGCATCTGGTGGGGAACCTGCGCGTGCCGGTGAAGGGGATCGTCGGCCCTTGGGTGCACCAATACCCGCATACGGCGGTGCCGGGGCCGCAGGTGGGGTTCCTGGACCTTGCCGTCCGGTGGTGGGACCGCTGGCTGAAGGGCGTGTCGAACGGGGCGGAGGATGACCCGGCCTACCGGGCGTTTGTCCTGCATTCCCAAGCGCCTGACGCCTGCGCGCCCGTCCGAGCAGGGCACTGGGTGGCCGAGGAGCGGCTGCCCTCGCGGCGCGTGACGGTCATGCCGATGGCTCTGTCGGCGGAGGGTCTGGGCGGCGCGGGCGGCAGGCTCGACCGGTCGATCTGCACCCCGCAGGACCTTGGGATGCAGGCGGGCGAGTTCTTCCCGATGGGATTGAACGCCGAGATGCCGGGCGATCAGGCGGGGGACGATGCGCGGTCGGTGTGCTTTGACGGGCCGGTGCTGGATGGGCCCCTTGACCTGCTGGGGGCGGCCGTGCTGCGGGCCACCGTGTCGTCGGACAAGCCCCTGGCCACGCTGGTGGCGCGGCTCTGCGACTTGGGGCCGGATGGGGCGTCGGTCAGGATCTCGCATGGCGTGCTGAACCTCTGCCACCGTGACAGCCGCGAACACCCGTCTCGGCTGGAGCCAGGGCGGCGGTATGGGATTGCGCTGACGCTCGACCAGATGGGGTATCGGCTGGCGCCGGGGCACCGGCTGCGGCTGGCCTTGTCCACGACCTACTGGCCGTGGCTCTGGCCTGCGCCGGAGGTGGCGACGGTCACGCTGCATGAGGGCGTGCTGGACCTGCCGGTGCATCAGGGGGCGGCGAACGAGTGGGACCCGCCGCCCGCGCGGATGGCCCCCCCGTGGAAGCACCGCGTTCTGCGCGAGGGCCACGCCGCGCGGCGGATCGAGAACGACCTGATCGACCGGACCAGCGCCGTGGTGATCGAGGAGGATACTGGCGACACCGAGAACCTGGACCACGGGCTGGTGACGGGCGAGACGATGGCCGAGCGGTGGGAAATCCGCCCTGATGACCCGTTGTCGGCCAAGGCCGTGATCCGCTGGGAACAGCGGCTGTCGCGGGCCGATTGGCGGGTCAGGACGGTCGCGGAAACGCAGATGACGTCCACGCCCACCGGCCTGCGCATGATCGCGCGTCTGCGCGCCTGGGAGGGCGACGAGGTAGTGGCCGACCGCAACTGGGACGAGACGGTGCCGCGCGATTTCGTGTGACAGGTGGCGGCCGGGCGCCGCCGCCCCGAATTTTTGATCGCCGGATGAGCATTTTTGTTTGCCCCACGGCGCAACCCCGGCCTATTGATTCCCTAATCAACAAAAACGCCAACAGGGAGTGGGCACCAATGAACGACGATCTGAGGACGCTGCGCGCGCTTGCCATCGACACGGCCAAGGGCCGGGTCAGCCGCCGCAGCTTTATGAAGCGGACCGCCGCGATGGGGATTTCGGCGGGGCTTGCCTCGGCGCTGGTCGGCGCGGCGGCGCGGGCGGACGAGCCGAAGAAGGGCGGCACGATCAGCGTCGGCATGCAGGGCGGCGAAAGCACCAACTCGCTTGACCCGGCGCTGGCGGCCTCCGAGGTGCCTTTCCAGGTGAATATGACCTGGGGCGAGATGCTGACCGACGTGGCCCCGGACGGGTCCATCGAATGGCGCATCGCGGAAGAGGCGACCGCCAATGCCGACGCAAGCGAATGGAAGTTCAAGATCCGCTCGGGCGTGGAATACCACAACGGCGCAACCGTCACCGGCGATGACGTGGTGGCGACGCTGAAGCGGCACACGGATGAAAAGGCGCAGTCGGGTGCCCTTGGCATCGTGCAGGGCATCAAGGAGATGAAGGCCGAGGGTGACATGGTCACCCTGACGTTGGCCGGCCCGAACGCCGACCTTCCCTATCTGATGGCGGACTATCACTTGGTCATTCAGCCGGGCGGCGGCGTGGACAATCCAGCGGCGGGCATTGGCGCGGGCCCCTACAAGGTCGTGGCGAACGAACCGGGCGTGCGGCACACGTTCGAAAAGCACGCCAACTACTTCGACAGCACCATCGGCCATGCCGACAATGTCGAGCTCTACGTCATCAACGACAATACCGCCCGCACCGCGGCCCTGCAGTCGGGGCAGGTTCACATGATCAACCGGGTGGACCCGAAGATCGTGGAGCTTCTGAAGGGCGTGCCGGGCGTCCAGATCAAGGCCGTCGCAGGGCGCGGGCACTATGTCTTCATCATGCATTGCGACAAACCGCCCTTCGACAACAACGACCTGCGCATGGCGATGAAGCTGGCCATCAACCGCGAGGAGATGGTCGAGAAGATCCTCGGCGGGTTGGGGTCGGTGGGCAACGACTTCCCGATCAACGCGGCCTATCCGCTGTTTGACGACACCATCGAGCAGCGCAAGTACGACCCGGCCAAGGCGGCGGAGTTCTACAAGAAGTCCGGTCATGACGGATCGCCCCTGGAGTTGCGCACGGCGCCGGGTGCCTTCCCTGGCGCGGTGGATGCGGCGAACCTGTTCGCCGCCAGCGCGCAGGCCGCGGGCATTCCGCTGACCGTGAAGCTCGAGCCCGATGACGGCTACTGGTCGAACGTCTGGAACGTGCAGCCCTTCTGCGCCAGCTACTGGGGCGGGCGGCCGGTGCAGGACCAGATGTATTCCACGGCCTACCTGTCCACCGCCGACTGGAACGACACCAAGTTCAAGAACGCCCATTTCGACGAGCTTCTGATCGCCGCGCGGGGCGAGCTCGATCAGGCCAAGCGCAAGGCCGAATACAGCGAAATGGCCCATATCATCCGCGATGAGGGCGGTCTGATCCTGCCGATGTTCAACGACTTCGTGTCGGGCGTCAGCGACAAGATCGGCGGCTGGGTCGATGACCCGAACGGCGAGCTGATGAACGGCCGGGCGCAGGTCAAGTGCTGGGTGGCGTGACGCGCGGCCGGGGGTAGGGGCCCGTGCATCCCGTCCTGAAACTGGTGGTCCAGCGCGTTGCGCTGGGCCTCCTGCTGTTGTTGGCCGTCTCGGCTGTCATTTTCCTGGGCGTCGAGGCGCTGCCGGGCGATACTGCGCAGGCGATCCTGGGCCAGCAGGCCACGCCCGAGGCCTTGGCCAACCTGCGCGAGAAGATGGGGCTGAACCAGCCGCCCCTGACACGCTATCTGCACTGGCTGGGTGGTGTGCTGACGGGCGACTTCGGCAAGGCGCTGACGAACGGGGCCGACATCGGTCAGTCGATCCTGCAACGGCTGGGCAACACGCTGTTCCTGGCGGGCTGCGCGGCGGCGATCGCGGTGCCGCTGGCCATCATCCTCGGCCTGGTCGCGGCGCGCTATGTCGGGCGCTGGCCGGACAAGGTGATTTCGGGCATCACCCTGTCGACGATCAGCCTGCCGGAATTCGTAGCCGGCTACTTCGTCATCTACCTGCTGACACAGGCGGTTCCGATCTTCCAGCCCGTTTCGATGGTTTTCCCGGGCATGGGTTTCTGGGCAAAGCTTCACGCCGTCGCGCTGCCGGTGATCGTGCTGGTACTTGTGGTGCTGGCGCACATGATGCGGATGACGCGGGCGGCGATCCTGAACGTGATGCAGTCGGCCTATATCGAGACGGCGGAACTGAAGGGGCTGTCGCCCATGACGGTGATCTGGCGGCATGCCTTTCCGAATGCCATCGCCCCGGTCGTCGCGGTGGTCATGCTGAACCTGGCCTACCTTGTCGTGGGTGTCGTCGTGGTCGAGGTCGTGTTCGGCTACAACGCGCTCGGCCAATATCTGGTCGATCATGTGACCAAGCGTGACCTGCCGGTGGTGCAGGCGGTGGGCCTGATCTTTGCCGCCGTCTACATCGGGCTGAACATTCTGGCCGACGTGATCGGCATCCTTGCGAACCCCCGGCTGAGGCACCCGAAATGAGGGTCGCCCGATGAGGATTCCGCTGGCAGCCGTCATCGGTCTGGTCCTGACGGGCACCTTCCTGTTCGTCGCGGTGTTTGCCCAGTTCATCGCGCCCTATGCCATCGACGCGGCGGTGGGGGGCGTCTGGGACGCGCCGTCGCGGGCGCATTGGCTGGGCACCGACACGATCGGGCGCGATATCCTGTCGCGGCTCATCTATGGCGCACAGATCACGATCTTCGTCGCCCTTGCAGCCTCGGTGCTGGCCTTTTCGCTGGGGGCGTTCCTGGGGTTCCTGGCCGCCGTACGGGGCGGCTGGGTGGATCAGGTGCTGTCGCGGCTGGTCGATCTGGTGATGGCGGTGCCGTCGCTGATCGTGGCGCTGGTGATGCTGTCGGTGCTGCCGCTGAACCTGACGGTGCTGATCCTGGTCATGGGGCTTCTCGATTCCACCCGCGTCTTCCGGCTGTCCCGCGCTGTCGCTGTCGACATCGCGGTCATGGACTATGTCGAGGCCGCAAAGCTCCGCGGCGAGGGTCAGTCCTGGATCATCTTCCGCGAGATACTGCCGAACGCGCTGTCGCCCCTCGTGGCCGAGTTCGGGTTGCGGTTCATCTTTGCTGTCCTGTTCATCTCGACCCTGTCGTTCCTGGGCCTTGGCGTGCAGCCGCCCCTGGCCGACTGGGGCGGGATGGTGAAGGAAAACAAGGACGGCCTCGTCTACGGCAAGTCGGCGGCGCTTATGCCCGCGCTTGCCATCGCGGCGCTGGCGATCAGCGTGAACCTTGTGGCGGACTGGATCCTGTCGCGGACGACCAGCCTGAAAGGGGGCCGCGGTGGGTGAGTTGCTCGACATTCGCGGTCTGAGGATTGAGGCGACGGTCTACCCGCCGGGCGAAAAGCCGCGCGAGGCGGTGCTGGTCGATGGCGTGTCGCTGCGGCTGCAAAAGGGCCGGGTGCTGGGCCTGATCGGGGAATCCGGGGCGGGCAAGTCCACCATCGGGCTGTCGTCGATGGCCTATGGGCGGGGGGGCGTGCGGCTTACCGGGGGCGAGATCGTCCTCAATGGCCGCGACATCCGCCAGCTTGCCCCGGCGGGCCTGCGGGGATTGCGCGGGCGCGAGGTCACCTATGTCGCGCAATCGGCGGCGGCGGCCTTCAACCCCGCCAAGCGCCTGATGGACCAGGTGATCGAAACCTCGCTGGCGCATGGGGTGATGGGCCGGGCCGAGGCCGAGGCGCGGGCGGTTGGGTTGTTCAAGAAGCTCGGCCTGCCCAAGCCTGAGACGTTCGGGCAGCGATACCCGCACCAGGTTTCGGGCGGGCAGTTGCAGCGTGCGATGACGGCGATGGCGCTGTGCCCCAAACCCGACCTTGTCGTCTTCGACGAACCCACCACCGCGCTGGACGTCACGACGCAGATCGACGTGCTGGCCGCGATCAAAGAGGCGATCCGGGATACCGGGGTCGCGGCGCTTTACATCACGCACGACCTTGCCGTCGTCGCGCAGGTGGCCGACGAGATCATGGTCCTGCGGCACGGAAAGACCGTTGAACTGGGCGCGACGGGCCAGATCATCAACGAACCCCGCATGGACTATACCCGCGCGCTGGTCAGCGTGCGGTCGCACGAACACCCCGAGAAACCGTCGGGCGGCGCACCGGTCCTGTCGGTCGAGGGGGTGACGGCGCGCTATCCGGGCGTGCCGATTGACGTGCTGAAGAACGTCACCGTCGCGCTGGAACCCGGGCACACGCTGGCTGTCGTGGGCGAAAGCGGGTCCGGGAAATCGACGCTTGCGCGCGCCATCACGGGCCTGCTGCCGCCCTTGCGCGGGCGCATCCGGTTCGCGGGGCGCGAACTGTCGCCCGCATTGGCAGGGCGGACCAAGGACGACCTGCGCGAATTGCAGATGATCTACCAGATGGCCGACGTCGCGATGAACCCGCGCCAGACCATCGCCACGATCATCGGGCGGCCGCTGGAGTTCTACTTCGGCCTGAAGGGCGCGGAACGCGACCGGAGGGTGCAGGAGCTTCTGGACCAGATCGAGATGGGCAAGGGATTTGCCGGGCGCTATCCGGCAGAGCTGTCGGGCGGGCAGAAGCAGCGCGTCTGCATTGCGCGCGCACTGGCGGCAAAGCCGCGCCTCATCATCTGCGACGAGGTGACGAGCGCGCTCGACCCGCTGGTGGCGGAAGGTATCCTCAAGCTGCTGCTGGACCTGCAGGCGGCCGAGGGGGTGGCCTATCTGTTCATCACGCATGATCTGGCGACCGTGAAGGCCATCGCCGATTCGATTGCGGTCATGTACCGGGGCGAGGTGGTGCGCTACGGGCGCAAATCGGACGTGCTGGCGCCCCCCTTTGACGACTATACCGACCTGTTGCTGTCGTCCGTGCCAGAAATGCGGTTGGGCTGGCTGGAAGAGACCATCGCGCACCGGAAGATGGAAAGTGCGGGGAACTGAGGGGGCGTGGGCCAAATCCTTCACGAAGGATTTGTCGCCTTGAAATTCTTCGAGAAGAATTCCAAGTGGCAGAAATTTCGTGAAATTTCTGGTGCTTCGTCAGCAGATCATGCGGATGTCAGCGTCCGAGCAGACGATCACGAACTGCCCGCCGCATTCGAGCATGTGAAAGCCGCGCTTGCGCACCTCAAGCTCCAGCCGCTGCCGCCCGACCTTGCGCTCCACGTCCCAGACCGACCGGCGGACCACGCCGCCCTTCGCCACGGCCTGCGCCGAGAAAAGCTGGCCGATCCACAGGTCGGCATCGCTGATCGTCTGGAGATAGCTCATGCCCTGATGCTGCCCGCATCGTGGTTAAGGGAACCCTAACGATGACCGGCAAGCTCCTCCTCATCCTGCTCGACGGTGTTCCGTACCGGAACTGGCGGCGGCTGTTCGGCAACCTCGAAGGCTGGGTCGCGGGCGGCGAGGCGCGGGTCTGGCGGCACCGGTCGGTGCTGCCCTCGACTTCGGCCTCCTGCTACGCCTCGATCCATACCGGCCTCGCCCCGCAGGTGCATGGCGTCTGGGGCAACGAATACGTCAGCCGCCTGACCCACCCGGACATCTTTTCCGAAGTCACCCGTGCGGGCGGCAAGGCGGGCGCCGTCACGCATTCCTTCTGGTCCGAACTGTTTCACCGCGCGCCCTTCGACGCGGTGCGCGACATCGAATACGACGAACCTGGCGCGCCCATCACCCACGGCCGGTTTCACACGATGACGGGCGACAGCGCCTACAACCAGGCGACGCCTTCGGACCCCGACCTGTTCGCCACGCTGACCCTGCTGACCCGCCGCTTCGCCATCGACTACGGCATCCTGCATACCTGCACGCTCGACAGCCTGGGCCACCGAGTCTTCCACGACTGCGCCGAGATGGACGACGCCTGCTACCGCATGGACGCGCAGCTTGCGCCCTTCATCGCGGGTTGGCGGCGGGCGGGCTATGAGGTGATGGTGACGGCCGATCACGGGCAGGATTCGCGCGGGCACCACGGGGGGCCGGGCGAGGATCAGCAGGATGCGGCGCTGTACTGGTTCGGGGGCGGCGAGGGGCCGGGGGGCGACGCGGTCATCGGCCAGCTGCAGCTTGCCCCGACGATCCTGACGCGGTTGGGCGTGCCGGTGCCCCCATCGATGCTGGCAGGCAGCTTCCTGCGCTGACTTCCCAGACAAAAACGGCGGCGCAGGGGGAGGACCCGCGCCGCCGTCGGTGTCAACCGGCGCCCCCAAGGGAGGGAAGGGGGCGCGGGCCGTTTTGCCGTGAAGACCGCGACGCCCAAGGGAGGAGGAAAGGGCCCCGCAATCTTCACCACGCGGGCCCCGAGGGAGGAGGAAGGGGCCACTGCGTCACGTTTCCCCGCGTCACCTGCGGGGTATTCAAAAATGGCGGCGGCACCAGGGAGGAGGTCGGCGCCGCCGCCTTAGTCACCCGGACCCAGGGAGGAGGTAGGGTCCCGAGTATTGGAAACTCACTTGCCGTAGGCGGCTGCCTTGGCCACGTCTTCCAGCATGCTGCGGTGCATGCCCATGTCGGCCAAGTCGCGGTCGCTCAGTGCATTCAGTTCGCCCAGCGTCTCGCGGTAGACGGCATAGCGCTTGCGCGCCGCACGGTAGTCCGCAAGGAAGGCGTTGAACCGGCCGACAAGACCGGCGTCGGCGTGGCGGAGAACATTTACATTCGACATCGTATTTGCCTCATCTTGACCATCTGCGCCGTTCTGGCGTCGTTGTTGGGATGAAGATGGCGCTAATGCTGCAACTGCACAATAGACGGGTCCACAATGCTGCCATGCAGAATGCGCATAACAGTTACTGACCTATTTTTGCCTATGATTTCAGCGTTAAGCCTGTTTTCTCACGCGCAGCGCCCGTATCGGTTGATTTGCGTACCTCAGAGCCGGCGCATGGCCGGAAATCCGTCAAGGAAAATCACATGACCGTGACCAGGGACTATGTCGAACGCTTGCTGGCTGAAGTTCCGGTGCCCGGGGGCGGAACGCTGGCCAGCCGCGATCTGGTGCGGGCGCTGTCCGTGGGGGTGGACGGGATTCGCTTTGTGATCGAGGCGGCGACGCCCGATGAGGCCCGTGCCCTGGCCCCCGTGCGGGACGAGGCCGAGGCGCGCCTGAAAGCGCTTGGGGCAGGGCCCGTGTCAGTCGTGCTGACCGCGCACGGACCCGCGCAGAAGCCGCCGCCGCCCAGCCTGAAGATCGGCGGCCACCCGACGCCGCCGCCCCCCGGCCAGACCGGGCCGCAGCGCGTTTCGGGCGTGGACCGGATCCTGGCGGTGGCCAGCGGCAAGGGCGGGGTGGGCAAGTCCACCGTCTCGTCGAACCTGGCTGTGGCGCTGGCGCGGGCCGGGCGGCGTGTCGGCCTTCTCGATGCAGACATCTACGGCCCGTCGCAGCCGCGCATGATGGGCGTCAGCGCGCGGCCCCAATCGCCCGACGGCAAGACGATCATCCCGCTGACCGCGCATGGTGTCACGGTGATGTCGATCGGCCTGATGCTGAAGGAAAACGAAGCGCTGGTCTGGCGCGGGCCGATGCTGATGGGGGCGCTTCAACAGCTGATCACCCAGGTGGAATGGGGCAAGCTGGACGTCCTGATCGTGGACCTGCCGCCGGGCACGGGCGATGTGCAACTGACGCTGTGCCAGCGCACCCATCTGACCGGGGCGTTGGTCGTCTCGACCCCGCAGGACGTGGCTCTTCTGGATGCGCGCCGCGCCATCGACATGTTCGGCAAGCTGAAGACGCCCGTGCTGGGCCTGATCGAGAACATGTCCACCTACATCTGCCCCAATTGCGGGCACGAGGCGCATATCTTCGGCCACGGTGGCGTGGCGGCCGAGGCGGATCGGATCGGCGTCCCGTTCCTGGGGGAAATCCCGCTCAGCCTGGATGTGCGGGTCGCGGGCGATGCGGGGACACCGATTGCGGCGGGCGCGGGTCCGATCGCCGAGGCTTACGCGCGGCTGGCCGCGCGCCTGGTGGCGGGCGGGATGGCCTGACCGAGGTCCCCGTGAAGCGCCCCCCGTGAAAAGGCCCCGCGGGATCGGCATGGGAACTTACGGGAAATGGTCGAAACACGCCGAATCACCGGCGCTCCCGGGTGTGTGAAGTGCCGCTGCGTCGGGGTTTTGGCGACGTCTCGGGGCCACCTTACCTTAGGGGGTCGCAAACTGCGGCTTTTCTGCCGCAGTGCCCGCCCCGTCGCCGGGATTTCACGGGACAGGGCCGGGACCCAATCTGTCCACAACATCTTGTAATGATCTTGCTGGATTCCGCTACGGATATACCTGTCTTGGCCCGAAACCTGGCTACTATCCCTTGTTTTCCCAAACTGACCCGGGCAATGGATGGTGGTCGCGCCCGCATTTTCCAGTTGCTTCCCGTGAATTCCCGTGGCATCCCTAATGCACGGACGAGGACGGGCAAGGACTAACGGGGCATCGAACGACCCCAAGGCGAAAAAACGTCAGGTTTCATACAGGCACCCGCACTTTTCCGAACGACAGAGATCCGGGCAGCGCAAGCGAGCAGACATCCCCCCAGGTGGCAAGCGCAACCGGACAGACGACCCAGAGATGGGACGAGGGCGGCGGATCGGGCAGTGGCAGCAGCCCGATCCGCCGTTTCCTTTTTCCGGGGTCGGCTTGACGGACATCGGGGGGAGGGGACACAGAACCGGAGGCGCGCGCCCTTGGCACGCAGGTTCAGAGGGTCAGAGACGTTCCGCGTGGACGCCAAGGGTCGCGTGTCGATCCCGGCGGCCTTTCGGCGCGTGATCGAAGCCTCGGACCCGGATTGGCGCGAAGGCCTGAAACCCAACATCGTCATTGTCTACGGCGACCAGCGACAGGACTGGCTGGAAGTCTACACGATGACCGCCATCGATGAAATCGACCGTCAGATCGAAGACATGCAGCGCGGCTCGCCGGAACGGCTGATGCTGGAAGACCTGATGCATGGCAAGTCGATGGAAACCCAGATCGACGAAGACGGGCGGCTGGTGCTGCCACAGCGCCTGCGCGAAAAGATCGGGCTGACGGACGAGGCGTTCTTCATTTCGGCCGGCGACTACTTCAAGATATGGAAGCCCGCGACCTATGAGGCGCGCGAAAGCCGCCGTGCGGCGAAGCTGGCCGACCAGTACCCCGAAGACTTCGATCCGCGCAGCCTGCTTCCACCAAGGTCACGGGGCTGACCGATGGCCGCTGCCGCCGCCGACGCAACCGACACCCCCCATATCCCCGTCCTGATCGAGCCCCTGATCGCGGCGGTGGCCCCGGTCACCGGCCTTTGGGTGGACGGCACCTTTGGCGCGGGCGGCTACGCGCGCGCGCTTCTGGCCGCAGGGGCCGCGCAGGTGGTGGGCATCGACCGCGATCCTTCGGTTTTCCGCCTGGCCGCCGTCTGGGCCGGGGCCTATGGCGACCGGCTGCGGCTGGAGGAGGGGACCTTCTCGGACCTGGACAGGCTTGCGGGCGGGCCGGTCGATGGCGTGGTGCTGGACCTTGGCGTGTCGTCGATGCAGATCGACCGGCCGGAACGGGGGTTTTCGTTCCAGAAGGACGGCCCCCTCGACATGCGCATGGGCCCCACCGGGGCGACCGCCGCCGACATCGTGGCCACGGCCAGCGAGGGCGAGTTGGCCGACATCCTCTACCACTACGGCGAGGAACGCGCCGCCCGCCGTATCGCCCGCGCCATCGTGGCCGCGCGCGCATCCGCGCCGATCCGGACCACCGCCGCCCTTGCCGCCATCGTGGAACGGTCGCTGCCGCGCGTCAAACCGGGGCAAAGCCACCCCGCCACGCGCAGCTTCCAGGCGCTGCGGATCGCGGTGAACGATGAATTCAGCCAGCTTGTCCAGGGGCTTGAGGCTGCCGAGCGCGCGCTGAAGCCGGAAGGTCGGCTGGCGGTCGTCAGTTTCCATTCGCTCGAGGATCGCGTGGTCAAGCGCTTCTTCCAGGCGCGCTCTGGCAGCGAAGGCAATGCCAGCCGCCATGCCCCCGCCCGCGCGGCCGAGGCCCCCGCCTTCCGCATGGCCCGCCGCCAATCGATCACCGCCGATGCCGCCGAACTGGCACGGAACCCCCGCGCCCGGTCGGCCCACCTGCGCGTCGGCATCCGCACCGCGGCCCCGGCCGGCCGCGCCGACCCCGCGCGTCTCGGCGTTCCCAAACTCGCGCTCGGGGGGCGCTGACATGCGCACGCTTCTGTTCCTGACCACCGCCGCCACCGTGATGGGCCTTGCCTTCTGGGCCTACCGCGAGAACTACCGCACGCATTCGGAACTGTCCGACGTGCGCGCGCTGCGGCAGGAAATCGGGCTCTTGCGCGAAAGCCTGGGCGTCCTGCGCGCCGAATGGGCGTACCTCAACCGCCCCGACCGCCTGCGCGAGTTGGCCGACATCAACTTCCCCCGGCTCGAGCTTCTGCCCATCGACCCGTCCCAGTTCGGCGAAGCGGGCGAGGTGGTCTACCCCACCCCCGCAGCCCTCGATCCCGCCGCGATGAACCTGACCGGCACCGTCGATACAGCCGCCATGATCGCGCCCAGCGGAGCGACACCATGACCAGCCTTCCCCCCCGCGCACCGACCCGGACACCCTTGCGCCCCCTGGCCCGCATCCTGCGTGCCCGCGAAAAGGGCGAAAACCCCGACGCCATCGAACGCGAGAACCGCCGCGCCCGGGCCGAGGCTTCGCGCGACCGCGAACGCATGCGGGCCGAAGGGCGGCTTGTGGTGCTGGCCTTCGTCTTTGTCATGGCCTTCGGCGCGGTTGCGGGGCGGATGGGCATGCTCGCCGCCGCCGACCCGGCGGAACCCGAAACGTCGGCCGACGCGCCGGTGGCGATCCGCGCCCAACGCGCCGACGTGGTCGACCGGCAGGGGCGCATCCTTGCCACCAACCTCCTGACCCACGCGCTCTATGCCCAGCCCGCGCTGATGGTGGACCCCGTCCATTCTGCGACCGAGCTGGCGAAGGTGTTTCCCGACCTCGACCCCGTAAAGCTGGCCGCCGACTTTCAGTCCAAGCGCAAGTTCCTGTGGATCAAGAAGAAGATCTCGCCCGAGCAGATGCAGAAGGTGCACGAGATCGGCGACCCCGGCCTTCTGTTCGGCGCGCGCGAGATGCGGCTTTACCCCAACGGCGCGATTGCCGCGCATGTCTTGGGCGGGTCGGGCTTCGGGCGCGAGGGCGTGGCCTCGGCCGAGGTGATCGGCACGGCGGGGGTGGAGAAAACCTTCGACGACTGGCTGCGCGACCCGGCCAACAACGGCGCGCCGCTGCGCCTGACGATCGACCTGTCCGTGCAGTCGGCGGTCGAGGAAGTGCTGGCAGGCGGCATGCGCCTGATGAACGCCAAGGGCGCGGCCGCGATCCTGATGGATGCGCATTCGGGCGAAATCATCTCGATGGCCTCGCTGCCCGACTTCGACCCCAACACCCGGCCCCAGCCCCTGCTGAAGGGCGATCCGGGCGACAGCCCCTTGTTCAACCGCGCGGTGCAGGGGGTCTACGAGCTGGGGTCCACCTTCAAGATTTTCGCCGTCGCGCAGGCGCTGGACCTTGGGCTGGTCAATCCCGACACGATGATCGACACCAAAGAACCCTACTTCTTCGGCAAGTTCCGGATCAGCGACTTCCACAACTACGGGCCCCAGAACACGGTGCGCAACGTCATCGTGAAGTCGTCGAATATCGGCACGGCGCATATCGCGCTGATGATCGGCAAGGAACGTCAACAGGCGTTCCTGAAGTCGCTTGGCTTCTTCGTGCCGACGCCGGTGGAGCTGGTCGAAGCGCCGGGGGCAAAGCCGCTTTTGCCAAAGAAATGGGCCGACATTTCCACCCTGACGATTTCCTACGGGCACGGCCTTTCGGCGAGTCCCATGCACCTGGCCGCCGCCTACGCCGCCATCGCCAACGGCGGCGTGACTGTGACGCCCACCCTGATCGCGGGCAAGACGCCGGTGCCGGGCCAGCGCGTGATGAGCGAGAAGACGGCGCGCACGGCGCGCGAGATGCTGCGCGCGGTGGTGACCGAAGGCACCGCGACGCTGGGCGACGTGCCGGGCTATGAGGTCGCGGGCAAGACCGGCACGGCGGACAAGCCCAAACCGACGGGGGGCTACTACGACGACAAGGTGATCACCACCTTCGCGTCGATGTTCCCGGCGTCCGACCCGAAATACGTCCTGGTCGTGTCGCTGGACGAACCGGTCGAGACCTCGGGCACCGAGCCGCGTCGCACGGCAGGCTGGACGGCGGTGCCCGTGGCGGCCGAGATCATCCGGCGGGCCGCGCCCCTTCTGGGCCTCAGGCCACAGGTTGAACAGGTTGCGCAAGATAAGGTAACACTCGTCTCCAACTGAACGGCCTCGGGGACAGGTGGGGGCCACAGGAAGGGGGCGTGCCGTCAGGGCACACAAGATATGGCGCGCGGCAGTTCATCCCTTGCTGACCTGGGCCTGACGGCGCAGGGCAGCCGCGAAGCGGTCGTGACCGGCCTCGCGGCGGATAGCCGCCAGGTCCGGCGCGGGTTCCTGTTCGCGGCACTTCCGGGGTCCGCCGCGCATGGGGCTGACTACGTGCCCATTGCGCTGCAACAGGGTGCGTCCGCGATCCTGACCGACCGTGCCGGGGCCGAGATGGCACGAGAGACACTGGCCAAGGCCGGAGTCGCGGTCGTCATCGCCGAAGACCCGCGCGAGGCCTTGGCGCGCGCCGCCGCCCTGTGGTCGGGCCGCCAGCCCGCGACGGTGGTGGCAGTCACGGGCACCAACGGCAAGACCTCGGTCGCGACCTTCACCCGCCAGATCTGGACCCATCTCGGCCTGCAGGCCGCGAATATCGGCACCACCGGCGTCGAAGGCGCCTACAGCGCCCCGTCCGTCCACACCACGCCCGATCCGATCACCCTGCACCGCCTCTTGGCCGACATGGGCGCGGCGGGTGTGACCCATGTGGCGATGGAGGCGTCGTCGCACGGGCTGGATCAGCGCAGGCTGGACGGCGTGGCGCTGAAAGCGGCCGCTTTCACCAACCTGACGCAGGATCACCTCGACTATCACGGCGACATGGAGTCGTACTTCCGCGCCAAGATGGGCCTGTTCGACCGGGTGTTGCCCGAGGATGGCGTGGCGGTCATCAACATGCACTCGCCCCGCGGGGCCGAGGTCGCGGCCATCGCGCGGGGGCGCGGTCAGAAGGTGATCGCGGTGGGGCTGGCGGAAGAGGATGACCTGCGCATCCTCGCCCAGCGCTATGACATGACGGGGCAGGACCTGCGCTTTGCCTGGAAGGGCAGCCCGCATATGGCGCGGCTGCCCCTGATCGGCGGGTTCCAGGCGGGCAACGTCCTACTGGCGGCGGGCCTCGCCATCGCCGGGGGCGAGGCACCGGAAGCGGTCTTCGCCGTGCTGCCGAAGCTTTCCACCGTCGCGGGCCGGATGCAGCTGGCCGCCACCCGCGACAACGGTGCGGCGGTGTTCGTGGACTATGCCCATACGCCCGACGCGGTGGCGACGGCGCTCCGCGCGCTGCGCCCGCACGTACTGGGCCGGATCGTCGTCGTCCTCGGCGCAGGCGGCGACCGTGACCGGACGAAGCGCCCGCTGATGGGCCGCGCGGCGGCGGACCATGCGGACATCGTCTTTGTCACCGATGACAACCCCCGCACCGAGGATCCCGCCACGATCCGCCGCGCCGTGATGGAGGGGTGCCCCGAGGCGACCGAGGTCGGCGACCGGGCCGAAGCGATCCTGCGCGCGGTCGATACGCTGCAGCCCGGCGACGCGCTTCTGGTCGCGGGCAAGGGGCATGAAAAGGGGCAGGTCATCGGCCACGACATCTACCCCTTCGACGACGTGGAACAAGCGAGTGTCGCCGTGGCCGCGCTGGACGGGCGGATATGACCGCCCCCCTCTGGACCTCCGACGCCATCGCCGCCGCCACCGGCGCGACCGTCACCCGCACCTTCGCCGCGACCGGCGTGTCCATCGACACCCGCACCCTCGCCCCCGGCGACCTGTTCGTGGCGCTGACCGCCGAGCGTGACGGCCACGACTTCGCCGCCCAGGCGCTGGCCAAGGGCGCCGCCGGGGCGCTGGTGCAGCGCGTGCCGCAGGGCGTAGCCACCGATGCGCCGCTGGCCATCGTGCCCGATGTCCTTGCCGCGCTGGGCAGCCTTGGCCGCGCCGCCCGCTCCCGCACCACCGCGCGCGTCGCCGGCGTCACCGGGTCGGTCGGCAAGACCTCGACCAAGGACATGCTGCGCGCCATCCTGTCGGGCCAGGTGGCCGGGCAGGGCGCGACCCACGCCGCCGAGGCCAGCTACAACAACCATTGGGGCGTGCCGCTCACGCTCGCCCGGATGCCCGCCGCGACCCGCTTTGCCGTGTGCGAGATCGGCATGAACCGCCCCGGCGAGATCGCGCCGCTTGCCCGCCTGGCGCGCCTCGACGTGGCGCTTGTCACCACCGTCGGTGCCGCGCACCTGGAGGCCTTCGACAGCATCGCAGGCATCGCCCATGAAAAGGCGTCGATCTACGACGGCCTTCAGCCCGGCGGCACCGCCGTCGTGCCGCTCGACCTCGATGTGACGCCGATCCTGCTGGCCAAGGCGCGGGCCTGCGCCGCCCGTATCGTCACCTTCGGCCGTGACCCCGCCGCCGATTACCGCCTGCTGGACGCCACCGTCACCGAAGGCGCGACCGTGATCCGCGCCACGCGCCTGGGCCAGCCGCTTCTGTTCAAGGTCCTCACCCCCGGCGCGCATTTCGCGATGAACGCCCTCGCCGCCGTCGCCACGGCCGAGGCGATGGGGGCGGACCCGACACTTGCTGTGCTGGAACTTGGCCGCTGGTCGCCCCCCGGTGGGCGCGGGCGGCGCGAGACGGTGCGGCTCGACATCGTCGAGGACGGCATGACCTTCGACCTGATCGACGATGCCTTCAACGCCAATCCCTCCTCGATGGCCGCCGCCTTCGACGTGCTGGCCGCGGCCCAGCCCAAGGACGGCGTGGGCCGCCGGGCCGAGGGCCGCCGTGTCGCCGTGCTGGGCGACATGCTGGAACTGGGGCCGACCGAACTGGACCTGCACCGCGCGCTGGCCGACCACCCCGGCATGGCGTCGTTCCACGTCGTCCACTGCCTTGGCCCCCGGATGCGCGCCCTCTGGGAGGCGCTGCCCCAGGAACGCCGCGGCCAGTGGCACGAGACGGCCGAGGCGATGGCCGCGCGCGTGTCGGTGATCGCCGATGCGGGCGACGTGATCCTGGTGAAGGGATCGAAGGGATCAAAGGCAAGCCTGGTGGCCGAGGCGCTGCGCCGCCTTGGCCGGGACGAAAGCGCGGGCAGGGGTGAGGGGATCGAGTAGATGCTGTATTGGCTGACCGCGCTGTCGGATGGCGGCGATGTCTTCAACCTGTTCCGCTACATCACCTTCCGCGCGGGCGGCGCGTTCTTCACCGCGCTGATCTTCGGCTTCATCTTCGGCCGTCCCCTGATCGACATGCTGCGGCGCAAGCAGAAGAAGGGCCAGCCCATCCGTGACGACGGCCCGGCCAGCCACTTCTCCAAGGCCGGCACGCCCACGATGGGGGGCTTGCTGATCCTGTCTGCGCTCACCGTGGGCACGCTGTTGTGGGCCCGGTGGTCGAACCCTTACGTCTGGATCGTCCTGGGCGTGACGCTGGCTTTCGGGCTGATCGGCTTTGCCGACGACTATGCCAAGGTGACCAAGCAGAACACCAAGGGCGTATCCTCGCGTGTGCGGTTTCTTGCGGGCCTCGCCATCGCGGCGCTGGCGGGGGTGGCGGCGGTCTATTTTCACCCGCCCGAACTGCAGAACGAACTGGCCTTTCCGTTCCTGAAGAATGTGCTTCTGAACCTTGGGATCCTGTTCGTCCCCTTCGCGATGATCGTCATCGTGGGCGCCGCGAACGCCGTGAACCTGACCGACGGGCTCGACGGCCTTGCCGTCATGCCGGTGATGATCGCCGCCGCCACGCTGGGCGTCATCGCCTATGTCGTCGGCAACGTCCGCTTCGCCGATTATCTGGGCGTCCACCTCGTGCCGGGGACGGGCGAGATCACGATCTTCTGCGCCGCGCTGATCGGGGGGGGCCTTGGGTTCCTGTGGTACAATGCGCCCCCCGCGGCGGTGTTCATGGGTGACACCGGGTCGCTGGCCCTTGGTGGGGCGTTGGGCGCGATCGCGGTGGCGACGAAGCACGAGATCGTGCTGGCCATCGTGGGCGGGCTGTTCGTGGTCGAGGCCCTGTCGGTCATCATCCAGGTCGCCTACTTCAAGCGCACCGGGCGGCGGGTGTTCCTGATGGCCCCGATCCACCACCATTTCGAGAAAAAGGGCTGGGCCGAGCCGCAGATCGTGATCCGGTTCTGGATCATCTCGCTGATCCTGGCGCTGATCGGGTTGGCGACGCTGAAGGTGCGGTAGGGGGGGCGTGTCCACGCGTGGACAAACGGGTAAGGGGTTGATGGGGAAGGGAAATATTATTGCGTTGAACTTCAGATTCGTGATTGGGCACGTCGAAGCATGTTGACGTACCCGACTGACGAATGCATTCTGGATGAGATCCGTCGAGTGTCGCCGCATGTTATTGAAAGACGTTGTTAAGGCACCCAAGAGCGGCGTCAAAGTGTCTGCTTGGACGCAAGACAAGCCTCAGCGAAAGGTTTTTCCTCTATCTTGCAAAGCGGGCGGGTGCTTTCCGCTCACTAGAAAGTGGCGCTGGGCTGTCGTTGAGTTCGATGCGATCGGTTCACACTTTCGGGTTATGGTCGCGTACCATGTGGACTTGCCAGTCTTTCAGATGGTCCTTGGTGAAGCCTTGACGAACGATACGAAGGTCTTGGCGCGCGTAGAGTATGACATCTCTCACAGTCCCTATGGGTGGCACGTACATAGCAACTGCGAAGACTCGTCGCAGGTTTCGGCAGGGATTATCAAACCGCTGGGGCAAAGGCGCATTCCGACCGCTGGCGCGAGGCACCGAAGAAAAGAATACAGCTTGAGTGGAGAATCGATGAATGATATCATTGCGTTAGAGGTGGCCTCTCATTGGTTTCGCTTCGGCTATCAGCAGTCACTCTCCTTAGGTTGACCCGTGTCGATCCAGCAGCGGATATGCAAGGCATTCTGTGCCGAGGTACAGGTTAACCCGTTCCGAGGCGGCTTCGGTGTGTCCACGCCGTTTGCCGACGCGCTTACGGGGGACCCCATAGGCTTCTACGTCATGGGGCCTCAGCGAGACCACAGATATAAGATCGTAGACGATGCTCTTACCGTCGCTCGCTTCGAGAGTGAGGGCGCAACGCTCGACTCGAAGCAGAGGCTGGCGAACTTCCAAGAAGTCTTGTCGGCATACGGCGGAGCATATGACGAGGAATCTGGTGAGGTGGCTATCCTTGATGTTCCTGACAGCGCTCTAGAGAAGAAGGCGTTGGACTTCATGGCTCTTCTCCTGCGCTTGCAAGATATGACTCAGCATTCGACGGAGCGGACGCGGAACACATTCAATGATGATGTGGCAAAACGACTGGAGTCTCGGCGTGTTGAGGGCCTGACAATCGAAGCTGGCGTACCCGTGTTCCCCGACAGCAAGGAGGTCATCCCGGACTTCGTTTTGCGTAAGGCTGGAGTTGGTCGGCCTTTGGCGTTGTTTTTGGCAAGGGATAACGAAAAGCTTTGGCAGGCAATGCTTCTTCAGATGTCTTCCGAGTACGAAATCAAGAAGCCTGTGGGTATTGTCGTCTTGTTGGAAAGTGGAACCTCCGGCGCGCAGAAGATGCGCGACAAGGCGGCGAACCGCATTTCTGCTGTTACAAATTGGAAGGGTGACGAGGACGCTGCGATTGGCCGAATTCTTCGTGAGTTGGATGTGGAGTCTGTTCGAGTTCACTGATGCGTAAAGATTTTCTTACTCCCCCCACCGGGCAATGGCCGACGCGGTTCTGGTCGGCTGGGCGGGCGGGGACGGCGTTAATAAAGAGTGAATCCACCCCAGTAACCCCTTGCGATTACAGGCCCGTTAACGATGTCCCTCTGAGGGACACTTCTGAAGCGCCCCCCCGTCACCCCGCCTTCGGCCGCATCGCCAGCCAGATGACCGCGCCCCCCGCCAGCGTCAGGAAGGGCAGCATGGCCAGGTTCACCGCGTCCCAGCCGTGGACCACATCCGCCCCCGAACAGGTCATCAAGACGCCCGAGGACAGCGACGCCAGCGTCACCCCCCCGAAAACCACGAAGTCGTTGATCCCCTGGATCCGCCCCTTCTCGGCCGCCGTGTGGGCGGACGTCAAAAGCGTCGTGGCCCCGATGAAGCCGAAGTTCCACCCGATGCCCAGCAGGATCAGCGCGCCAAAGAAATGCGGCAGCGTCACCCCCGCCAGCGCCACCGCGCCCGCGGCGGCAAGGATGGTCAGCCCGACGCCGATCACACGGGGTGCGCCGAAGCGGGCGATGACGTGGCCGGTGAAGAACGACGGGATATACATCGCCAGCACATGCGCCGACACGATATCCGCCGCGTTCGCCTTCTGGAACCCGCATCCCACGACGGCAAGGGGCGTGGAGGTCATCACCAGGTTCATCAGCGCGTAGGATACCATCGCGCAGATCATCGCCACGCGGATCGTGGGGTCGGCGAGCAGCTGCCCCCGCGTCCGCCCCCCCGCCGCCCCGGCGGCGACGGCTGCGGGCCGGGGGATGTCGAGGAAGCGGAACAGGAACATCCCCGCCAGGTTCAGAAGGATGACCGCGACATAGGTGCCAAGGAAGGTCACCGCCATCGCATCCGCCGTGACCTTGACCAGCTGCGGCCCGGTCAGGGCCGAAATCAGGCCGCCGGCCATGACCCAGCTGATCGCCTTGGGCCGGAAGGCGGGGCTGGCGGTGTCGGCGGCGGCAAAGCGGTAGAAGCCCTGTCCCGACATGTAGATGCCGGTCAGGAGTGAACCCAGCAGGAACAGCGCGAAGGACCCGTAGTAAAGCCCCGCCGCCCCCACCGCGCCCCCGGCGGCACCGCCCAGTGCCCCGATGGTGAACCCGGTCGCGCGGCCATAGCGCTGCATGACGGCGGAAATCGGGTTCGCGGTCAGCATCGAGCCCAGCACGGCGGCGGTGATGGGGGCGGTGGCAAAGCAGGGGTTCGGTGCCAGCGTCTTCCCGGCCAGACCCGCGATGGTGAAGATCATCGGCATCTGCGCACCCAGCACCGCCTGCGCGAGGACCAGAACAACGATGTTCCGTTTCGCCCGGGCATCATCAACGGCAGGGGCGGTGGCTGCGGCAGCGGGGGTTGCGGCGGTGTCGGTCATGGGGAAGGTTTATCCCCGTGGCGGACGAAGGGCCATGCGGAAAGCGCATCCTGGGGCAGAGTGGGCGATATCGGTCGGATCATCGCGGGCGATCCTTGCGTCGCCGAGGGGGCCGCCTGGCTTGCCGCGCGCGAGCCCCGGTTCGCACACGCGCTCACCCTGACCGGCCCCCTGCCGTTGCGCCTGCGCCCGGACGGGTTCGCGGCCCTTCTGGATGCGATCGTGGGCCAGCAGGTTTCCACGGCCTCGGCCCGCGCGATTTCGGCGCGGCTTCTCGCGGCGGGTATCCACGATGCGGCGACGGTCGCGGCGGCGGGCGAGGCGGGTCTGCGCGCCTGCGGGTTCTCGCGGCAGAAGGTGCGCTATGCGCTGGCCCTGGCGGGGGCGGGGGTGGACTGGGAGGGGTTGCGCAGCCTGCCGGACGCAGAGGTGGTCGCCACACTGGTTGCCCTACCCGGTGTGGGGCGGTGGACTGCCGAAATCTACGCGATGCTGTCGCTGGGCCGTGCCGACGTGTTCGCCCCCGGCGACCTGGCCCTGCAGGAATCCGCGCGGCTGCTGTTCGACCTGCCCGCGCGGCCGGACGAAAGGACGCTCCGCGCAATGGCCGAGGCATGGTCGCCCTGGCGGGCGGTTGCGGCGCGGGCGCTCTGGGCCTACTACCGCGTGGCGAAATCGCGGGAGGGGGTGGCATGACAAGGGCCCTGGCGGAAAGACGGCGGGTGGCCAAGTCGGGCACGACCACGTCGGCGGTGGTGTTCCTGCACGGCTATGGCGCGGATGCGGCCGACCTGATCGGGCTGGCCGACCCACTTGCGCCCCACCTGCCCGGTACCCTGTTCCTGGCCCCCGACGCGCCCGAGCCCTGCCGGAACAACCCGATGGGGCGGCAGTGGTTTCCGGTCCCGTGGCTGGACGGGTCCAGCCCCGCCGAAGCCGCGGCAGGCCTGACTGCCGCCCATGCCGACCTGAACGCATGGCTGGACGGGATGCTGGCGCGCGAAGGGCTTGCGCCGGCACAGGTCGCGCTGTTCGGGTTCAGCCAGGGCACGATGATGGCCTTGGACGTGGGCCTGCGGCGGGCCGAGCCGCTGGCCTGCATCGTCGGCTTTTCCGGCCGCCTGTTGCGGCCCGAAACGCTGGAGGCCGAGATCGCATCGAGGCCCCCCGTCCTTCTCGTCCACGGCGACGCCGACCAGATGGTGCCCTTCGAAGACATGGGCCGCGCTGGCCGGGCGCTGGATGCGGCGGGTGTGCCGGTGTCGGGGTTCGTCATGCGCGGCACGGGGCACGGGATCGCCAATGACGGGCTGTCTGCGGCGCTGGGTTTTCTGGCAGACCACCTCGCACCAGCGTGAAGCCGCCCGCCTCACCGCAAGCGGGGGCTTGAAATCCACCCCGAAAGGGATACTCTTTCTAAAGTCAGTCTGGAGTTTGCGTCCATGGCCCTTGTCGTTGCCGGTGCAGCCGCGCTTCTCGCAGCCCTTGCGCTGCGGGCGTCCCGTCCGGTGGAAGTCAGGGTTCCCGTGGTCGCCAAGGGCAAGGCCCGCCGCTGACCGTTCCTCAGGTGTCGTCGAACCACAGGGTCGCTTCGGCGAATTCGATGGAATTTCCCGCGGGGTCGCGGACATAGATCGACCGCGCGCCTTCCGGCCACCGGATATCCGCCTCGATGGCGATCCCCAGGTTGCCCAGGGTTTCCGCCACAGTGCCGATCCGTCCGCGCGCAATGCAAAAACAGTAGTGGCCCGGTCCGGTCGCGCCGTGGCGCGGTATGGCCGAGGCAACACCGACTGCGCCTGCCTTCAGGGTGGCCGTCGGATTGAAGACCAGAAGCACGGACCTGCCCACCGCGAAGAAGACATGCCGCCCCGCCAGCCTGCCCAGAACGGGCAGGCCGAGCGTTCCGGCGTAGAAGGCTTCGGCGGCCTCAAGGTCAGTCGCGTAGAGCGCGGATTCGAGCGTCCCTTCGACATCGTGCAGTGGCATGGCCTGTCACCTCATTGTGACGTGTCTGGTGCAAAAGATGCCACAGATCGCGGGGCTTGTCTGCGCAAGCCTCCTATATATAGTGGCAGTGATCGCCGGGGTGGGCGTCCAGTTCCCCCCAGGCACAAGACCGGGACCGGCAAAGGCGGGAGCGGACGGGAATGCTGGACAGGACAGAGCACGACGAGTTCCGCACGGCCTTCGTCCGTGAGCCGTCAGCACTGCGCCACCATCCCGCGCTGGTCCTGAACGCCGACTTCCGTCCTCTGTCCTACTACCCTTTGTCGCTCTGGCCCTGGCAAGAGGCGATCAAGGCGGTGTTCCTGGACCGGGTGACTATCCTGGCCGAATACGACGAGGTGGTGCGAAGCCAACGGCAAGTCTTCCGCATACCCTCGGTCGTGGTTCTCAAGGAATACATCAAACCCCAGAAGCGCGTGGCCTTCACGCGCTTCAATCTTTTCCTGAGGGACGAATTCTGCTGCCAGTACTGCGGTTCGAAGGGCGACCTGACCTTTGACCACGTGGTCCCGCGCTCGCGCGGGGGCACGACGGCCTGGGACAACGTGGTCGCAGCCTGCGCCCCCTGCAACCTGCGCAAGGGCAACCGGTCGCTGAAGCAGTCGGGCCTGAGCCTGCGCCGGCCGCCGCGCCAGCCCTCGGCCGAGGACATGCAGAACGCCGGACGCCGCTTCCCGCCGAACTACCTCCACGACAGCTGGCTCGACTTCCTCTACTGGGACGCCGAGTTGGAGGCGTAGTCGGACCTTGCCCCGTCGGATGGGCGCTGCAAGGGTGCGGTCGCGGCGCGACTCGGCCCGCGTGGTGCTTGGGGGCCTGCTATGACATCCGATCCGTTCTTCCGCCCCGTCTCGGGCATGGACCTGCCGCGCTTTGCGGGGCTGGCCACATTCATGCGCCTGCCGCATGTGCCGGCGGACCACCCCAAGCGGAAGGACGTGGAGATCGGCATCCTCGGCCTGCCCTTCGACGGCGGCACCTCGAACCGCCCCGGACCGCGCCACGGGCCGCGTGCGCTGCGCGATGCCTCCACGATGGTGCGCGCACAGCATGCGGTCACGGGTCTGCGCCCCTATGACATGGCCGCCTGTGCCGATGTGGGCGATGTCGGCCCGAACCCGGTTGATGTCCTGGACAGTCTGGCGCGGTTCGAGGCGGCGATCGCGGGGCTGAAGGCCGAAGGCATCCGGCCGCTGGTGGCGGGGGGCGATCACCTGTGCACCCTGCCGGTGCTGCGCGGGCTGGCCAAGGGGGGCGAACCCCTCGGCCTTCTGCACTTCGACAGTCACACCGACCTGTTCCCGGCCTACTTCGGCAGCAAGATCCCCACCCACGGCAACCCCTTCCGGTTTGCCGTCGAAGAGGGGCTTCTGGACCCCGCCCGGATGATCCAGATCGGCATCCGCGGCAGCATGTACGACAGCGCCGACCGCGACTTTGCCGATGCCCACGGCATCCGCATCGTCACGATGGTGGAACTGCGCAAGCGCGGCGTGGCGGATGTGATGGCCGAGGCGCGGGACATCCTGGGGGCAAAGCCCGCCTATCTGTCCTACGACATCGACTTCGTGGACCCCTCAGTCGCGCCGGGCACCGGCACGCCGGAATGGGGGGGGCCGGATGCCTATGACGCGCTGGACGTGGCGCGCGAGGCGGCGGGGCTGAACATCGTCGGGGCCGACCTTGTCGAGGTGTCACCGCCGGTGGACCAGACCGGAGGCACGGCCTGGCTGGGGGCCACGCTGATGTTCGAGCTGCTGTGCGTGATGGTGCAGGCGCTGAGGAAGTGCTGAGGGAAACTCGCACCCCTCACTTTCTGTCCCCAAATATCCTCCGGGGGGCTGCCGGAGGGTCGCCATCGGTACAAGAGCCGACGGCAGCGGGTGGAAAACCCCCGGCCTCTCCGTCTGCGCTGACGCCTCAGGGCAGGGCGGCGGTGACGATGACCTCGACCAGGTATTCCGGCGCCACCAGCTTCGATTCCCCCGTCGCGCGGGGGGGCGTCGCGCCCTTGGGCACCCATTCGTCCCAGGCGCGGTTCATCTCGGCCACGGTGCCCGCATCGGCCAGCCAGACCTGCGCCCGCAGGATGCGGGTCTTGTCGGTGCCTGCCAACGCCAGGATCCGGTCCACCTCGGCCAGGCAGGTGCGGGTCTGGTCATAGACGCCGTCGCCGGGGCGGCCGACCTGGCCCGCCAGCCAGACAAGCCCATTGTGGACGACCGCGTCGCTCATGCGCGGGCCGGGGTCGATGCGGCGAAGGTCGGACATGCGAGGGTCTCCCAAAACTCTGTCGCCGCCCGATTAGACGAGCCTGAGGGGAAGAACCAGAGCGGTCGGAAGGGATGGAGCGGGTGAAGGGAATCGAACCCTCGTCGTAAGCTTGGGAAGCTTCTGCTCTACCATTGAGCTACACCCGCGACGGGGTTTCGATACACCGCGCGGCGCGGTGAGGCAAGCGCCCTGCGGGGGCGCTACGCCGTCACCCGGGCTGCGGCCGGTTCATCCGCCGTGATGCGCTGGCCGGTGCCCGCGTCGAAGATGTGGACGGCCTCGGGGCGGAAGGTTGCGCCCACACGCTGCCCCGGCGCGATCTTGTGGCGGTCGGGCGTGACAACGCTGAAAGGCAGATCCTCGATCTTCAGAAGGCAAAGCTGCGCGGCCCCCATTTCCTCCATCATGTCGAACTCGGCCAGCAGGGTCGCGCGGGTTGGGTCGCACAGCGTCATCTGTTCAGGGCGCAGTCCCACTTGCACGACGCGGCCCTGCGTGGTGGCGGGCAGGCGACCGGGCAGGGGCACCTCCTGCCCGTCCTCCAGCCGCACGACAGAACGGTGCAGGTCGATCTGTCCGGGCAGCAGGTTCATCGCGGGGCTGCCGATGAAGCCTGCCACATAGGCCGACACGGGGCGCGCATAGACCTCGGCGGGGGCACCCACCTGCTCGATCTTGCCCTTGTTCATGACGACCAGCCGGTCGGCCAGCGTCATCGCCTCGTGCTGGTCATGGGTGACGAAGACAGACGTGCCGCCAACCCGGTTGTGGATGCGGCGGATTTCCTGGCGCATCTGCACGCGCAGTTTCGCGTCAAGGTTCGACAGCGGTTCGTCGAACAGGAACACGCCGGGTTCGCGGATGATCGCGCGCGCCATCGCCACGCGCTGGCGCTGGCCGCCCGACAGCTGCCCCGGGCGGCGGTCCAGGAAATCGCTCAACCCAACCGATTGCGCGACGTTTGCTACCCGCGCCTGCCGTTCAACACGCGACATTCCTGCGACCTTCAGCGCATAGCCGATGTTTTCGGCCACCGTCATGTGGGGGTACAGCGCGTAGTTCTGAAACACCATCGCGCAGCCGCGTTCTCGCGGCTCAAGCTCATTCACCACGCGGCCCCCAATGGCGATTTCCCCGCCCGAGATATCCTCCAGCCCCGCGATCATCCGCAGCAGCGTGGACTTGCCGCAGCCTGACGGCCCCAGGATCACGACGAATTCCCCGGTGCGGATGTCCAGCGACAGGCTGTCGATGACCGGCTGGCCCTTGCCATAGGTCTTCGACACGCCCCGGATCGAGATGTCGGCCATTCTGGTCGCTCCCTCTACTTGTCGGTGTTGATCAGGCCGCGCACAAACCAGCGCTGCATCAGGACGACGACGGCGATGGGCGGCAGCATCACCACCATCGTGGCCGCCATCGCCAGGTGCCATGTCGGTGTGCCGCCCCCAGTGGTCAGCTGGTCGGGCACAAGGTCCGACAGCTGTATGACCACGGTGCCATAGCCGGTGCGGTCGGTGGTGATCAGAAGGGGCCAGAGATACTGGTTCCAGGCGTAGACGAACATGATCGTGGCCAAGGCGGCGATGTTCGTCCGGCTCAGCGGGATCAGCACGTCCCACAGGAACCGCAAGGGGCCCGCGCCGTCCATCCGCGCGGCCTCGACCAGCTCATCGGGAATGGTCAGGAAGAACTGCCGGTACAGGAACGTGCCGGTGGCGGTGGCGACCAGCGGCAGGATCAGCCCTGTGTAGGAGTTGAGGAGGTTCCATTCCAGCTTCACCTCGACCCCCGATACCCACTGAATCAGCTGCGACAAGCCCGTCACGTCCAGCATCGCCTGGAAGGGCGACAGGGCGTTGGCGGCGACGGCGTAGGTGGGGACGATCCGCACCTCCAGGGGCAGCATCAGGGTGATGAAGATCGCCCAGAAGATCAGGGTCCGCCCCCGGTAGTTGAAGAAGACCAGGCTGAAGGCCGTGATGCAGGCGAGCGTCACCTTGCCCACCACGACCCCTACCGCGACGATGAATGAATTGACGAACTTCGGCCCGAAGTCGGATTCGGCCCAGGCCTGCCGCAGGTTCACTAGGAACTGGTCGCCGGGCCAAAGCTCGACAGGGGCGGTGTTCACGTCCTGCAGCGTGTGGGTCGCCGCGCAGATAGCGACCCAGATCGGCATCAGGATCATGGCAAGCCCAGTCAGCAGGATCGCGTGGGTGGCGATGTTCAGGGCGGGGGTGCGTTCGATCATGGCGGTGGCCCCTCAGCTGTAGTGAACGCGCCGCTCGACATAGCGGAACTGGATGAAGGTCAGGCCCATGACCAGGATCATCAGGATGATCGACTGCGCCGCCGCGCCGGAATAGTCGAAGCCCCGGAAGCCATCGACATAGATGCGGTAGACCATGAGCTCGGTCGCCCGGAACGGCCCGCCGTTCGTGAGCGTATCCACGATGCCGAAGCTGTCGGTGAAGCTGTCGGTCAGGTTGATGATGACGAGGAAGAACAGCGTCGGCGTCAGAAGCGGCAGTTGAAGGTCGATCATCCGGCGGATGGGCCGCGCGCCGTCCATTGCCGCCGCCTCGGTCAGGCTGCGGGGGATCGACTGCAGCGCGGCAAGGAAGAAGACAAAGCTGTAGGCCACCTGCTTCCATGCGCCAGCGACGATGATCGAGATCACGGCCTGCGGGGCGGACGAGGACGGGTCCCAGAAGCCGGGCATCGCGGTGTTCAGGTAGGCGAGGATCCCGGTTCCGGGGTTCAGCACGAACTGGAAGGCGAGGCCGACGGCAGGTGCGGCGACCGCATAAGGCCAGATGATCGCCACGCGGTAGGCGCGGTAGCCCGCAAGCTGGCGGTCCACGAAGACGGCGAGCGTCAGCGAGATCAGGATCGCCAGCGCCGTGGTGGCGACGGCATAGATCAGCGACACACGGACCGACGACCAGTAGTAGGCATCCGCCAGGATCGACCGGAAATTGTCGAAGCCCACCCACGTGTTGCCGCCGCCCCAGGGCTGTTCCAGCGTGAACGCCCAGTACAGCGCCTGGCTGGCCGGCCAGTAGAAGAAGACGAAGATGATCAGAAGCTGCGGCACCAGAAGCGCCACCGCCACCCAGCTGAACTTGAAGTATGCCCGCCGCATCCTGTTTGCCGCCCTTCGCCCCTTGGAAACGCGGAACGCGGCGACCTGTCCGGCCGCCGCGCCCAGTCGGTCAGGTGCAGCTTACGGCAGGGTCTTGCCCTCGTAGGTCTTGGCGAAGCGCGCCAGGATCTCGTTGCCGCGCTGCGTCGCGGTATCCAGCGCTTCCTGCATCGTCTTCTGCCCGGCGAAGGCCGCCTGCACTTCGGACGTCCATTCCGACCGGAGCTGGATCATCCCGCCCAGACGGAAGCCGCGGTTCAGCGGGCCCGGCTCCGACGCGGTCAGCGATTTCATCGCGATGTCGCGGTGGATGTAGGGTTCCTTGGCGTAGAAGCCTTCGTCCAGCAGCGCCTTGTAGGTGGACTTGGTCACCGGGATGTAGCCGGTGTTTTCCAGGAAGTACTGCTGCTGGTCCTTGGTGGCCAGGAACGCAAGGTATTCGGCTGCGCCCTTGTATTCATCGTCCGACTTGCCCGCCAGAACCCAAAGCGAGGCACCGCCGACGACGGTGTTGTGGCGTTCCGTGCCCTCATAGACCGGGATCATCTGCACGTCCCAATGCAGTTCGGGCTTGGCGAGCTTGTGGATCGTGTTGTGGTCGGCGATCGACGAGAAGAAGATCGCGCAGTCGCCGTCAAGGAAACTGTCGCGCGCCGTCTTGCCACCGGCCTGGGTGCGCATTTCGACATAGCCTTCCTTCATCCAGCGCTGGATGTTCTCCATGTGCTTGACGTGCAGCGTGGTGTTGTAGACGAGCTTGGTGTCCAGCCCGTCATAGCCGTTGTTGTTGGTGGCCACGGGAATGTTGTGGGCCGACGAGAACTGTTCCAGGTCGATCCAGGACGAGGGCTCATAGGCCATCGAGCACTTCTGCCCCGAGGCGGCAAGCGCCTTGAACGCGGCTTCCATGCCTTCCCAGGTCAGCGGCGCTTCGGTCAGGCCGGCCTTGGCGAATTCGTCCTTGTTCCAGTAGTAGACGGGGGTGGACGAGTTGAACGGCATCGAGAAAAGCTCGCCGTTCTTGGCGGCATAGTAGTTGGCAATGCCGGGGAAATAGTCGGCCCAGTCGATGTTGTGGCCGGTGTCGGCCATGAGCTTCGTCACCGGGTAGAACTGGCCCGACATCATCAGGTCGGCGGTGCCGGCGTCGAACGACTGCAGAAGCGTCGGGTGCTTGTTCGCACGGAAGGCGGCGATGGCGTTCTGCACGGCCTTTTCATAGCCGTCCTGGCCGACGCAGACGGCCTCGTACTTGTCCTGGGACGCGTTGAAGCGGTCGCAGGTCGAGGCCACGACCTTGCCGAGGTCGCCCGTCAGTCCGTACCAGTATTCGAACTTGATCTTGTCGGCCGAGGCCGACCCCGCCACGGCGCACAGCGCCAGTGTGGCAGCGGTCGCAAGCTTGATGTTCATCCCTGTCACTCCATCCGGAAAGGCAGCGCGTTCAGTGTTCGAGCGCGCCGCACCTATCGCCCGAATCCGTGACAGAATGACGACAGTCCGGAAATTATATTTAACGATATCAATTAGTTAAATGGTACTGTCGCGCCCGCTGCGGCGGGCGCGCCAAGGTGTTCCGGGGTTTCCGGGCGTTCAGGCCCGGACCAGCCGATGCCGCGTCAGCGGGCGAGGCCGAGGTCGGTGAGGTGCCGGGCCGAGGGGATGACGCCGGCCTTGTCGCGCAATTCGATGATCAGGCGGGGATTCGCGCCCGTCCCTGCGATGGCTTCGAACACCGAATGCCACAGGATGTTTCCGTGCCCCAGCTGCCAGTGCCGGTCGGCATAGCCGTCGGCGTCCTGCAAGTGGACATGGCCCAGCCGTGACCCGGCGGCCCGGATGAAGAAATCGACCGGCGGCGCGCCGGTGGACACATGGGCATAGTGGGCGTGTCCGGTATCGACCGACAGGGCCAAGGCCTGCCAACCCAGCGCGTCGCACAGCATGGCGCGGTCGGCGGGTTCGATGTCCTCGATGTTTTCCAGAACAAAGGTCACGCCCATGTCCGCGCCCCGGCGAAGAACCGCCGACAGCGTGTCGGATGCCGCGTGGATCATGCGTTCGGTGTCGCGCGGATACAGGCCCTTGTGGTTGTAGCCCCAGGTGGTGAAAGGCGAATGGATCACCACATGATCGCCGCCCACGGCCGCGCAGACATCCAGCGCCTGCATGAAGCGGCGGGCGACAATCTTGCGGACCTCGGGTTCGTAGGACGCGATGGTGAACCCCCAGAACGGCCCGTGGATGCCAAGCCGCCCGTCGTGACCGTCCAGCAGCCGCTTTGTCTCGGCGGCAAGCGGGGTCCAGTCACCGTCCAGGACGTCGGCATCGACGAAGCTTTGCAGCTCCAGATCGCGCGGGGCCTCGAGCAGCCAGTCCCGGTGCGCGGGCAGATCCTCGGTCGCAAGTGCCGCGCCGACGACGGGCAGGTCGGTCATATGGTGTCTCTCCTTCTTCGATGCGGATCAGCCTGCCATGCGCGTGCGAAGCCGATTTGGCGTGCGCATGACAGTCAGGTCACAAAGCGCGCGCCCTTGACTTCGCCCGCGCGGACGCTTCCCAGTGGCGCGCCGCCCGAAGCGGGGGGGGGCAAGCGGGGGCGCGGGCCGTGCAGAAGAAAGACCGGATCGACGCGTTCGGCGCGGCCTCGCTGACCGGGTTCGCGCTTTTCCTGGCGTTCAACCAGATCATCATCAAGGTGGTGAACCAGGGGCTGCAGCCGGTGTTCTTCGCAGGGCTGCGGTCGGCGCTGGCGTTTCTGGTGCTGACGCTGTGGTTCGCCGCGATCCGCCGCCCGCAGCGGTTGCGCAAGATTGATGTGGTTCCGGGAACGCTGGCAGGCGCGGCCTTCGCGCTGGAGTTCATCTTCCTGTTCATCGCGCTGGACCTGACCACTGTCACCCATACGGCGATCCTTCTTTATTCCATGCCGATCTGGATGGCCGTCGGCGGGCATTTCCTGTTGACGGGCGAAGGGCTGACAGCGCGGAAGTCGCTGGGCCTGGCCATTGCCTTTGCCGGGGTGGCCGTGGCGCTTTTGTACCGCGCGGGCAGCGATGCGGGGGGCGCGAGCCTGACGGGCGATCTGTGCGCGCTGGCCGCCGCCGTCTGCTGGGCCGCGATCGCGATCATCGTCAAGCGGTCGTCCTTGCGCGAGATCCGGCCTGAGACGCAGCTTTACTGGCAACTGATGGTGTCGGCCCCGATTCTTCTGGTGGCATCCCTGTTCTTCGGCCCGCTGGTGCGGGATTTCCAGCCCATCCATCTGGCGGGCATCGCGTTCCAGGCGGTGGCGGTTGCCTCGGCGGGGTTCATGTTCTGGCTGTGGCTTCTGTCGATCTATCCGGCGTCGGGGGTGGCGAGTTTCTCGTTCCTGACGCCGGTGTTCGGGGTGGCGCTGGGCTGGGCCTTGCTGTCGGAACCGCTGACGGCGGGGGTGTTCATCGCATTGGCGCTGGTGGCGGTGGGGATGGTGCTGATCAACCGCCCGTCCCGCCGGGGAGCGTAAGGTCCGCCCAGACCGGCAGGTGGTCCGACGCCATCCGCGCGGTCGCGTGACGGCAGACGCCCGAGGCGGCCAGTGCCGCCCCTTGCGCGACCGCGATCCTGTCAAGCCGCCCGACCGGCCGCACCGCCGGAAAGCTTGGTCCCGGGGCGTGGATGTGGAAGGCCTCGGCCAGGGGTTCCGTTCCGCCCTTGCGGGACCATTCGTTCCAGTCGCCCGCGATGGCGGTGGGCAGGTCGGGTCGCTGGGTGATGGCCCGGCGGATGGTCTTGAGCTGCTGCAAACGCGACCGCCGGATCAGACCCAGATGCACGCCGACGACGCGGAGCGGCCCCTCGGGCGTGTCCACCTCGGCCAGGATCGCGCCGCGCGGTTCCAGCCCCGGCAGGTCGATCCGCGCCTCGTGACGTATGGCAAAATCGCGCCGCACGAGGATCGCCTGCCCGTGCCAGCCAAGGCTGCGCGCGCCCGTCGCGTGGCCCGCGACGTGATAGCCTGTCGCCTCTGCGATCAGCGCGCGGGGCAGGGCCTCGGGCCTTGTGCCGATGCGGTGGTCGACCTCTTGCAGGGCAACAATGTCTGCGTTCAGCGACAGGATGACCTGCAGGATGCGTTCAGGGCTACGACGGCGGTCGATGCCGATGCACTTGTGAACGTTGTAGCTGGCCAGCCGGATCATCGTGCGGGGGTTATAGCGGCGCTGTGCACACAGCAAAAGCGCAGGCGTTGCGGTTGCGTGCCGCAGAACGTGCGGCTGGGGGGGTCAGGTCCCGCAGAAGGTGCGGCGGACGGTTTCATCCTCCAGGGGCGCGCGGGCGAACTCGGCGTCTTCGGGCGCCGGGTTGAAGGGTCGGGCGAGCGCCGCGTTCAGGCGGTGGAAGGGGGCGAAGTCGCCGTCCACGGTGGCGCGGATCGCCTGTTCGATGCGGTGGTTGCGGGGGATCAGGGCGGGGTTGGTGCGGGCCATGAGGGCCTGCGGATCGCCCGGTTCGCGGGCGAGGCGGGCCTGCCAGTCGGTGGACCAGGCGTCGAATGCGGCGCGGTCGGCGAATTCGTCGCGGGCAGTGCCGTCGGCTAACCCCCTGAACGTTCTGGTGAAATCGGCCTGTTGGTCGGCCATGAGGTCCAGCAGGCGCTCGATCAGGGGCAGGTCGCCGTTGTCTTCGGTGGCAAGGCCGATCTTTGCCCGGAACAGGCGCGACCATTCGGCCTGGTAGATGTCGCGGAAGGTGTCGATGGCGGCGGTGGCTTCTTCGACGGCCTCGGCCTCGGGCGCGTCGATCAGGGGGAGCAGGCAGGAGGCGAACTGGGCGAGGTTCCAGAGCGCGATTTGTGGTTGATTCCCATAGGCATAGCGGCCGTGCTGGTCGATCGAGGAGAAGACCTTCATCGGGTGGTAGGCGTCGAGGAAGGCGCAGGGGCCGTAGTCGATGGTTTCGCCGGAGACGGCCATGTTGTCGGTGTTCATCACGCCGTGGACGAAGCCGACCGCCATCCAGTGCGCGATAAGGCGGGCTTGCCGTGCGGTGACGGCGCGGATGAGGTCGAGGGGGGTGGCGGCGTCGGGGTAGTGGCGGGAAATGACGTGGTTTGTCAGGAGGTTGAGGGCGTCCGTGTCGCCGCGGGCGGCGAAATATTGGAAGGTGCCGACGCGGATGTGGCTGGCGGCGACGCGGGCGAGGATCGCGCCGGGCAGGGGGGCTTCGCGCCAGACGGTGTCGCCGGTTGTGACGGCGGCGAGGGCGCGGGTGGTCGGAATTCCCAATGAATTCATGGCCTCGGAGACCAGGTATTCCCGTACCACCGGCCCGAGCCAGGCCCGCCCGTCGCCCCGGCGCGAGAAGGGGGTGGGGCCGGAGCCTTTGAGCTGGATGTCGAAGCGGCCTTGGGGGGTGGCAACCTCGCCCAGCAGCAGCGCGCGGCCGTCGCCGAGGGCCGGGACCCAGCCGCCGAACTGGTGGCCGGCATAGGCCTGCGCGAGCGGCTCGGCGCCGTCGGGGGTGGCGTTTCCGGCAAGGATTTCAAGGCCTTGCGGGGAGGCCAGCGCCTCGGGGTCGAGGCCGAGGGCGCGCGCCAGCGGGCCGTTCACGGCGATCAGGCGGGGCGCGGGTGAGGGGGCGGGGGGCTGGCGGTGAAAGAACCGCGCAGGCAGGCGGGCGTAGGTGTTGTCGAAGGGGATGTGCAGGGTCATGGGGGGGAAGATAGGGGCTTGCGTGGGGGTAGGGAAGGCGGGCGGGGGGCGGAAACAGGGCGTAGTTTCCGCGTAGCTTTGGCGTAGCTTTCCCGTATCTCATCCGTAGCTACGGACCGTGCGGTGGCATAGGGCGGGGTTTACCCTGCTGGAGGGGTCGGGAGGGCGGGGTAAATCCCGCCCGATGGCCTGTCACCCCCGCGAAAGCGGGGGGCGTTGTGGGGGTGGAGGACGGTCCCCGCTTGCGCGGGGATGACAGGGGTTGGGGGAGAGTCGGGGCAAGCCCCGACCTACGGGGCGTTTCGCCGGGGGCGGCGGGCTGAAGCCCGCCCTACGGATGGCGGGGGCGGCGGTGGGGCGGTGTGTGGGGCAGGCGGAGTGGGAGAAGTGGACGGGGGGGGCGGGTGTTGTGGATGGGGGACCTTTGGGCGAGAGTGTTAACTTAGAACATGCACCCCACTGCTCCAACCAAATCCCTACCGAAACCAATTTTTTCAGTGAACAGCGACAAGAGTTAGGTCGATAAAATGGCTCCACACGAACCTATTCTGCCATTCTCCCCTTGATCAGGAAGTTTGCTAAGTTCTGGTAGCCATCATTACCGCCCCGCTCGGATTCGACAACGGCAGACCGGATTAAGTCTCTACACTCCTCAAATGAAGACTCTGCAAGTACCTCCATTACGGCACCAATAGACTCTCTCCTCGACTTTCGCGGCACAAAATCTTTGCTTAGGCGTTCTCCGAAGCGACGTAAAGCCTCATTGCTAGAGAGTACCTTCCCCGAGCGTATGAGCTGGTCGAACTCCGATAGGAGGACAAACTTCTCATGCTGCGAGTCCTTCAATCGAAGGACGGCCCTGGAGGTAACCATGTCTACTGGCTTGCTACGAGTCTTCGCGGATCTCGATGAGTCGCGGCCCGGAGAGTGTTTGGGGGATTCAAATTCAGACAGGTATTCAACCAGCGCCTTTCCAGTACCGAGTTCTCGTAGAGCGTCAATCGCCTCCCCAATCTCTGAGTCGGTGTAGGATTCAATTATCCTTGTGATCTCAATGATTAGAGCTTTAACCCTTTGTTTCATTTCAAGCCGATGGTAGAGAGGAGTTTCTCCGCAACGGCACCAAACTCATTCTTAACGGAGTCCCGTGCGTAGTCTGTTTGAAATATTGGCGTGGCAGATCGAGATCCTGCTGGGTACGAATCTGAGTGATATGCAACTTCATTGAAGACAGGCCATTTGTAGCTTGCTGCCAACTTCTTTACGTCAGCGCGGGACGATGATTGCTCCGGAGGTGTATTAACCCGGCGCATGTCGTTAAAGATAACCCCGGCGATTTCCAACTTCTGGTCTTGATGCATCACCTTATGCTCTTGAATTGAGCGTGCGAGGAGAGGAAAACCAATTGTAGCTAGGAACTCGGGCTTAACTGGTACGACAACGTAGCTGCTTGAGCGGTAAGCTGCGGTCGTGAGAATGGATTCGGTGGGTGCGCAGTCAATCATTATTAGATCATAGCTATTGCTGACATTCGCCAAAAACTTTGGAAGCAAGTGAGCTTTCTCGGTCGGGTTTTTCAGCGTCCACGCAAGCTCTAGGCGCGAGGGAACAAGGTCGAGCAGACTACCATCATTCCACCTATGCAACTTGTGAATAACCTTGGATGGGTCAAGAGGAGTGGGCGCGCCTTTACTTGCGGTTGGTGCGGAGAACTGCTCGAAAACTTCAACTACTGTGGATTTCCCATCGTTGAGGTAATCAAGGTATTTCTGTGCTCCCATAAAATATTGGCTCAAGTTTGCTTGAGGGTCAAGATCAACCGCCAAGACCTTCAGATTGGCGCGCCACGCCGCATACCATGCCAGATTAAACGAGAGCGTTGTTTTCCCAACGCCACCCTTCATATTTATTAGCGAAACAGATACCGCCATCCCATCCTCCGATTGCTACTCCGACCATACTCCAAGCAGAGCTTTGCACAAGACGCAGTAATGGTCTTCGGGGAACGTAATCTGCGTGGACCCAAGGCAAGCTGCAACCTGAGGACGTCGTTTCCCCCTCACATCCCCCCCACCCGCTCCGTCAAGAGCCCGAAGAACCCCTCCCGGTCCACCCCGCCCATGAACATCGCGTTGGGCTCCCGCCCCGACACGCGCCACCAGTCGGCGACCGTCGCGCCCAGGGTGAACTCGCCCTTCGTCTCGATCATCACGTTGACATGCCGCCCGTGGAACAGCTCGGGCTTCACCAGATAGGCGATCACGCAGGGGTCGTGCAAAGGCGCGCCTTCGGACCCGTATTTCGCGGTGTCGAAGCGTTCGAAGAAGTCGGTCCAGCTGGCGACGGCCCGGGCGACGGGGGTGCCGAGGGCGCGCATCCGCTCCACCCAGGCGCGGGAGGTGAGGGCCTTGTGGGTGACGTCGAGGGGCATGACGGTCAGGGGGATGCCGGCGCGGAAGACGATGTCGGCGGCCTCGGGGTCGACGTAGATGTTGAATTCGGCGGCGGGGGTGATGTTGCCGCCCTCGAAGTAGCCGCCGCCCATCAGGACGATCTCGGCGATGCGGGGCGCGATGTCGGGGGCGCGGGTGAGGGCGGTGGCGATGTTGGTCAGGGGCCCGAGGGGGCAGAGGGTGACGGTGCCGGGGGGTTCGGCGCGGAGCGTGTCGATCAGGAAGTCGACGGCGTGGCGGGGCTGGAGGGGCATGGTGGGGTCGGGGAGCGTGATGCCGTCAAGGCCGGTCTTGCCGTGGACGTGTTCGGCGGTGACGAGGGGGCGCGTCAGGGGGCGGTCGCAGCCCGCGAAGACGGGGATGTCGGGGCGGCGGGCAAGCTCGCAGACGATTCGCGCGTTCTTCTGGGTGAGGGCGAGGGGGACGTTTCCGGCGACGCAGGTGATCCCCAGGACGCGCAGTTCGGGCGAGGCGAGGGCCAGAAGGATGGCCACGGCATCGTCCTGGCCGGGGTCAGTGTCGATGATGATGGAACGGGCGTGGGTCATTGTTTCGCCTCCCTGCGGTTTGCCTTGGGAATGCCGCAAAAGCGGGGGGGCGTTAAGGACAAATTGACAAAATATTGACGAATTCCGCCTGTGTTATGCGGGGCGTGGGTTGGTCAGGAATGGTCAGAATGGCTGGACGTCCCTTTATCTCGTTGCATGCTGGCGCGCACTATGCGGCGTCCGAGGCGCTTTACCGGTACGTCGCGGCCAACCGTGCAGCCCTGGAGGCGGCGGGCTATGCGGTGAAGGCGCCCGAGGGGGTGCTGGACGGCGGATGGGCCGGGGCGGCCCTGCCCGATGCGGGTGTGGCCCTGCCGGACCTGAATGTCTATGCGGCGGGTCTTGCTGCGGCTTTGCGGCCGGTGGCGGCAGGGGCGCGGCGGGGCCTGGTGCTGTCGCGGCCCGATCTGGCCGGGACGGCGGCGGAGATCCTGGGCGGCCGGTTCTTCCCCTCGGCGGGCCTGCGCGGAACGGCGCTGCGCATGGCGCTGGGCGCGCGGGTGGACACGATGGTCTTTGCGATCCAGCCCTATGACCAGTTCTTCCTGCAGGCCTGGCGGCGCGCGGCGATCGAGGGCGCGGTCGGGGCGTTTGATGATTATACCAAGGTGATGGCGGGTTTCGCGGGCGGCTGGGTCGAAACGGTCGAGGCCTTGGCCGATGCGCTGGGCGCGTCGCGGGTCGTCGTCACCGCGGCGGCGGCGCATGACCTGCGGGCGGTGCTGCCCGCGCTGATGCCCGAGGCGGATCTGGCGGGCACCCGCCTGCCCGAGCCGCCGGTTCCGGTGACGGACAGCGCGATCGCGATGTTCCAGCGGCATCTGAAGATGGGCACGCCTTTTGCGCCCGGTCAGCGCGAGCGGTTGCTCGCGTTCCATGCGCGGCTGCCGCAGGCGAAGATGCGCGCCGGCTTCGACTGGCTGCCCCTGGCCGATATGCGAGGTCGGTATGTGGGCGACATGGACCTGCTGGGCCGGATGGCCGGGGTCGAGGTCGTGGGCTCGCCGCTCGCCGCCATTGCGGCGGAGTAAGGGGCACCGCCGAAGGACGGTCGTCCGGGTAACGGACAGACGTGTCGGCCGCGCGGATGCCGGGAAAGGCCCAGCTGTCCGCACGCGTCACCGACGCCGTTAACCAGGGATTCACCAAGTCACGTGCATCCTGCATTTGCGTCAGACGCCCCCCGTCTTCCCCCTGTCACCGTCTTCCCTTTTCACTGGGGGCGGCGGGCGGGAGCATGCGCCTATTCCGGCATAGGATGCGGGCAGGATGCGAGCAAGGGCGAAAGCCTCCTGCCCTAAAAGAGGGCAGGAGGCTGGGCCGGAACGATCCGGCGTGACCCATCCATCGCAGAACTTGGTTGATGCGGCCTTAAGAAACGGGCGCGCCTGATGCCGCAACGCCCTTGTGCCGCAACGCCCTTGTGCCGCAACGCCCTTGTGCCACAGCGCCCTTGTGCCGCAACGCCCCTGTGCCCCAACGCCTCCGTCTGGCTCCGGACCGCGCCGGGCGCGTTCGGGCTGGTGGGCTGATCCCGGCGGTCGGCATGTGCCGCCGGAATTGCCCGGGCCGCGCCGCCTTGCCCGCAGGCCCCAGCGCCTCATCCGTCGAAATCGACGTCTTCCATGATCTTCAGCGCGGCGGGGCGCAGTTTCGCCAATTCGGCAAGGTTGATCCCGTCGGGCGTGAACGGACCCCAGCTGTCCACCAACGCCGAACGCGGCACCCCCGGCTTGACCGGGAATTCGTTGTTCGTCTCGGCATAGATCTTCTGGGCCTCGTCTGAGGCCAGGAATTCCATCAGCTTCAGCGCGGCCGCCTTGTTCGGCGCGGCCTTGGTCATCGCCATGCCCGAGACGTTCACGTGCGTGCCACCACCCTCGAAGGTCGGATAGACGATGCGCACGGCATCCGCGTAGGTCTTTTCTGTCGGGTCGGCGAGCATCTGGCCCATGTAATAGGTGTTGCCGAGCGAGATGTCGCATTCCCCCGCCCAGATCGACTTGACCTGGCTGCGGTCGTTGCCGCCGGGCTTCATCGCGAGGTTCGCTTTCAGGCCCGCCGCCCACTGGCGGGCTGCATCCTCGCCGTGGTGGGCGATGTAGCCCGCCAGAAGGCCAAGGTTGTAGTCATGGGTGCCGGGGCGTGTGCAGATGCGGCCCTTCCACTTCGGGTCGGCAAGGTCTTCGTAGGTCGTGACCTCGCCGTCCTTCACCCGGTCGCGGCTAGCGTATACGACGCGCGCCCTGGTGGTGAGCCCGAACCACTGGTTGCCGGGATCACGGTATTCGGGTGGAATGTTCGCGGTCAGGACAGGGTCGTCCACGGCCTGCGTCACGCCTGCACCGACGACCTGCGACAGGCGCGCGATGTCGACCGTGAGCACAAGGTCGGCGGGGCTGCGGTCGCCTTCGCTTTGCAGGCGTTCCACCATGCCCTTGTCGATGAATGCCACGTTGACCGTGATGCCCGTCTTCGCCGTGAAGGCATCGAACAGGGGCTGGATCAGTTCGGGCTGGCGGTGGGAATAGACGTTCACCTCGTCGGCGAGCGCAGACCCGGGGGCGGCAAGGGTTGCGGCAAGAAGGGTGGCGCGGAAGACGGCGGTCAAGGCTGACTCCTTTAGTCGGGAATTGGCCCGGTTATCGCCCGGCGCGTTCGGGCGGTCAATACCTGATCGAAATAGTCACCCATGATGGCCGCGCCGGTCCCGGCAGCTGCCACGCGCTTCCCTTTCCCCGGAGGCGCGCATCGGGTGCCAGGCGGCCTGCGCTCGACCGCGCATCCGGGCGCGCCGTCGAAGGCGCGCTGCCGCGCGAGGTGGCGTTTTACCCTCTATTGGGGTCGGCCGCCTTCTCTGCCGCCTTGGCCTCGTCCCAAAGCGCATCCATCTCGGCGAGATTCGAGTCCTCCGGGCGCTTGCCCGTCGCGGCCAGCGCGGCCTCGATCCACGCGAAGCGCCGGGTGAATTTTGCATTCGTGGCGCGCAGCGCAGCCTCGGGGTCGATCTTCAGATGGCGGGCAAGGTTCGCGACAACGAACAGAAGGTCGCCCATTTCGGCAAAGACCTCATCGGATGTCAGGCTGTCGCGCGCCTCGGTCAGTTCGCGGGCCTCCTCGACGACCTTGTCGATGACCTGTGCCGTATCCGGCCAGTCAAACCCGACCCGGGCCGCGCGGTTCTGAAGCTTGACCGCGCGTGTCAGCCCCGGCAGGCCCATCGCCACGCCGTCAAGGGTGCCGCCGGTTCGTTCGCGCGCCTTCATCCGTTCCCAGTCGCGGGTCTGGTCGTCCGCCGTCTTGTCGCGGGATTCGTCGCCGAAGACATGCGGATGGCGGGCGATCATCTTGTCGCTGATCGCGCGGACCACGTCGGCGAAGGTAAAGTGCCCCGCCTCGGCGGCCATCTGCGCGTGGTAGACGGCCTGGAACAGAAGATCGCCAAGCTCGCCCTTCAACTCGCCCCAGGCCTGCCGGTCGATGGCATCGGCGACCTCGTAGGCCTCTTCGATCGTGAAGGGGGCGATGGAGGCGAAGCTCTGCTCGATGTCCCAGGGACATCCCCGCGCGGGGTCGCGCAGGCGCGCCATGATGGCGAGAAGGCGGTCGATCCCTGCTCCGAGTGAATCGGGCGGGTCGTGGAACAGGGCGTCGTCCTGCGGGTGGGTCATGGGCCTGCCTGTCAGCAAGGGGTTTGCGGGGCTTGTCCTACGCCCCGCGCCGCCGCGCAAGGCTGCCGCCCCTGTTGCCTTGGCCGCCCGCACCTGCGACCTATGTGGATCACCAGAAGGGGAACCCCGCGCCATGCCCGTATTGAACCGTATCGCCGCCTATGCCGAGGACATGACGGCCTGGCGCCGCCACCTGCACGCCCATCCCGAACTGGCCTTCGACTGCCACGGCACGTCGGACTGGATCGCCGCCAGGCTGGCCGAGATCGGGGTGGACGCGGTGCACCGGGGGATTGCGAAGACCGGGATTGTTGCGGTCATCAAGGGCCGCGCGGACGGGCCGGTGGTGGGCCTTCGCGCCGACATGGACGCGCTGCCCATCACCGAGGAGACGGGCAAGCCCTATGCCTCGACCGTGCCGGGGAAGATGCATGCCTGCGGGCATGACGGGCATGTGACAATGCTGCTGGGGGCGGCCAAGTACCTGGCCGAGACGCGGAATTTCGCGGGCACCGTGGCGCTGATCTTCCAGCCTGCCGAGGAAGACGGCGGTGGCGCGCAGGTGATGGTGCAGGAAGGCGTGATGGAGCGCTTCGCGATCCGCGAGGTCTATGCGCTGCACAACCTGCCGAACCTCGCGGCGGGGCAGTTCGAGACGGTGCCGGGGCCGATCATGGCAGCGGTGGATACCGCGTTCGTGCATGTCACCGGCAAGGGCGGCCACGGTGCCTTGCCGCATGAATGCGTGGACCCGGTGGTGGCAATCGTGGCGATGGTGCAGGCGGTGCAGACGATCGTGACGCGGAATGTCCATGCGCTGCACGAGGTTGTGGTGTCGGTGACGCAGATCCACACAGGGTCCGCGTCGAACATCATTCCCGAAACGGGGTGGTTCTGCGCGACGATCCGGTCGTTCGATGCCGAGACGCGGGCCACGCTGAAGCGGCGGTTCCATGAGGTGGTGGAAGGCACGGCGGCGGCCTTCGGGGTGACGGCACGGGTGGAGTATGACTGGGGCTATCCGCCCACGGTGAACGAGGCGGGGCGGACGGCCTTCGCCGCCGAGGTGGCCCGCGAGATCGCGGGCGAGGCGGGCGTGAACGCCGAGGGCGAGCGCAGCATGGGGTCGGAGGATTTCGCCTACATGCTGGAAAAGCGGCCGGGGGCGTACCTGTACGTGGGCACGGGCCCCGGCGAGGGGCTGCATCACCCCGGATACGACTTCAACGATGAGGTTGCGCCGGTGGGCGCGTCGTTCTTCGCGCGCGTGGTGGAGCGGGCGCTGCCGGTCTGAGACCTCGTGACGGTGGGGGCTGTCTGCCCCCACACCCCCGAGGATATTTTCACCGAGATGAAGATGCGGGATCAGGCGGCCTGCGGAAGCGGGCCGTCCTTGCGTGCATAGCCCTGGTAGGCGAGCCAGAGGCCAAGGCGGCGGAAGGCGGCGAAGGGGAAGCGGCGGGGGGGCTGGCGCATCAGGTCGGGAATGCGGTGGGGCTTGCCCGACATGAGGCGCGCGGTCTGGGTGCCCGCGTAGGACATCGGGCCGACGCCCGCGCCGTGGCAGCCGAAGGCGGCGAAAAGGCCGTCGGTGCCGGGGACGGGGCCCGCGAAGGGGTGGAGCGAGCCGGTCAGACAGACGAAGCCGCCCCAGGCGTGTTCGGTTTCTGCCTGCGCCCATGCGGGAAAGAGCGCCTCGAAATGGGCGCGGACGCGGGCTTTCGTTGTCGCGTCGGCCTGGGGGCTGGCCGAAGTGCCGCCGCGCATGCCGAAGAGGAAGCGGCCGTCGGGCAGGTGGCGGAAGTAGTGGAGGAGTTTTCTCAGGTCGCAGGACATGAGGGGCGAGGTGAAGCCCTGGGCCCGGCGCTCTGTTTCCGTGAGGGGGCGGGTCACGAGGATCGACGAGATCGCGGGCAGGAGGCGGCCGCCGAGCCAGTCGGGCAGGTCTTCCGAGGAGTAGCCGTTGGTGGCGACGAGGACCTGCTTTGCGGTGACGGTGCCGGAAGGCGTGGCGGCGCGCCAGCCGTTCGGGGCGGGGGCGAGGGCGGTGACGGGGCTGTGGCCGTGGATGCGGACGCCTTCGGCGGCGGCGAGGCGGGCGAGGCCTTCGACGTAGATCATCGGGTGCAGGGGGAAGCCAAGACGGCCGATCAGCGCGCCGTGAAAGCCCGGGCCAGCGAGGCCGTGGTCGGCGAGGGCGTCTTTTGGCAGGACCTCGGGGCGGTGGCCGTAGAGTGCATGTTCTGCCTCAGCTTCAGCCTGCAAGCCTTCAAAAGTCTTGGGGGAATGGGCGAGGTAGGCCTCGCCGTCGGGGCCCTGGCGGGCGGGGATCGCGTGGGTGTCGAGGAGGCTGCCCACATGGACGATGGCCTCTTCCTGGAAGGCGCGGAAGGCGCGGGCACCGTCTTCGCCGACGCGGGCCACGATCTGGGCGTCGGAAAGTTTCGAGCCTCCGAGGCAGCAGAACCCGCCATTGCGGCCCGAGGCGCCCCAGCCGGGTTGCACGGCGTCGAGCACGATGACGGATTTGCCCGCTGCAGCAAGTTCACGGGCTGCTGACAGCCCCGCGAAGCCCGCGCCGATGATGGCGACGTCGGTCTTTGTGTCGCCCTGCAGGGCGGGCGAAGGTGCGGGCGCGGGGGTGCTGGCGCGCCACCATGATTGGGGCCAGTCGGGGCTGTAGGCGGCGGGTTCGTAGATGCGGCGCATGGGGCGCGGGCCTTTCGGGGTTCTGTCCGCTGATTCATTCGACAGACGAGGGCGATGCGCAAGCCCAACCGGTTCCGCTTGGCGGCGCAATGGGATAGCCTTGGCAGAGATCAAGGCGAGGGATCGGACGGATGGGACTGGAAGAGGCATCGAAGGACGTGGACGGGGCCTTCACGCGGGAGGATCTGAAGGGGCTCGCGTTCGAGAACGCCTTTGGCGGGGCGGCGAGCTTCCTGCGCCGGCGCTATACCAAGGACCTGCGCGGGGTGGACCTTGCGGTGACGGGCGTACCCTTCGATCAGGCGGTCACGCATCGCACGGGCACACGGTTCGGGCCGCGCGCAATCCGCGAAGCGTCAGCGTTGCAGCCCTTCGACCCGCCTTATGGCTGGCCGTTCTCACCCCTGGAGGAGTTCGCCATCGCCGACTATGGCGATCTGGCCTTCGACTATGCGAAGGTCGCGGATTTCCCCGACGCGCTGACGGCGCATATCCGGGAAATTCTGGCGCAAGGGGCGGGAAGCATCGTTCTGGGTGGGGATCACTATATCACTTTTCCAACGTTGCGGGCCTATTCTGAGAAGTTCGGACCGATCAGCCTTATACATTTCGATGCACACTCGGACACATGGCCCGATGACGACATGACCCGGATCGACCACGGGACGATGTTCTACAAGGCGGTGAAGACCGGTGTGATCGACCCCGCGACTTCGGTGCAGATCGGCATTCGGACGCATAACGACGATCCTCTGGGCGTCACCACGCTGGATGCGCGGTTCGTGCATGAGAAGGGCGTGGCTGAGGTTGTGCGGCGGACACGTGAGGTGGTGGGGAAGCGGCCGGTCTATGTGACCTTCGACATTGACTGCCTGGACCCCGCCGTTGCGCCCGGAACGGGAACGCCGGTCTGGGGGGGGCTGATGAGCTGGCAGGCGGCGGCGATACTGCGCGATCTGGCGGGCATCAACATGGTCGGAGGCGATGTGGTCGAGGTGTCGCCGCCCTATGACACGACCGGGGCCACGGCGATCGCGGGGGCGCATGTCGCGCATGAGCTGATCTGCCTGTTTTGCTGGAACAAGCGGGCGGGGGCATGAGGCGGGTGCTGGCCGGCCTGTTTGTCGGGGGCGTCGGGCTGGTTGCGGCCCTAGCGCTGATCATCCGGAATTATCCTTTGGATGCAGGCCGTTGGCACATCGACCCCACCGCACCCGGGTTTCAGCCGGGGGCCAACTGGGCGGTGTTCTGCCCGTTGCCGGGGGCGCGGGAGTTCTCGACCGCGGGGTTGCAGGCCTTGGCGGATATCGCGCTGGCGACGCCCCGGACAAAGGTGCTGGCGGGCAGCGTGGAGGAGGGGCGGATCACCTTTGTGACGCGCTCGCTGGTGATGGGGTTTCCGGATTTCACCACGGCGGCGGTGGTGCCGTCGGACGCGGGGCCGCGCGTGTGCCTGTATGCTCGGCAGGGGATCGGGGACTATGACTGGGGCGTGAATGCCGCGCGGGTAAGGGATTGGGCGGGGCAGCTGACGGGGTTGAGGGACGAAGTGACGCTGACGCCGCCCGGATAAGGGGCACCCTTGACCCGAGCGGCGCAAGGGGCCAAACCCGCGCCCCATGATCGCGCTTGAAAAACTGGACCAGATCGTCGCCCGCTTCGAGTTCCTCGAGGCGAAGCTGGGGGCCGGGGGGACGCCTGCCGAATTCGCGGCGGTCAGCCGGGAATATGCGGACCTGAAGCCCGTGGTGGCCGAGATCGGGGCTTATCGCCGTGCGCTGGACGATCTGGCCGAGGCGCAAGCGATGCTGGACGACCCAGAGATGCGGGCGCTGGCTGAGGACGAGATGCCGCGCCTGAAGGCCGCGATCCCCGAGATGGAGGGGCGTCTGCGGCTGGCGCTTTTGCCGAAGGACGCGGCGGATGCGCGGCCGGCGATCATCGAGATCCGGCCCGGCACCGGGGGCGAGGAGGCGGCGCTGTTCGCGGGTGACCTTCTGCGGATGTACCAGCGGTTCGCGGAAGGGCGGGGGTGGCGGTTTGACCTTCTGGAGCTGACGCCGACCGAGTTGGGCGGCGTCAAGGAGGCGGTCGCGCGGGTGGAGGGCGAGGGGGTCTTTGCGCGGCTGAAGTACGAATCGGGCGTGCACCGCGTGCAGAGGGTGCCCGAGACCGAGGCGTCGGGGCGCATCCATACATCGGCGGCGACAGTGGCGGTGCTGCCCGAGGCCGAGGCGGTGGAAATCGACATCCCCGAGAAGGATATTCGCCTCGACACGATGCGGGCGAGTGGTGCGGGCGGGCAGCATGTGAACAAGACCGATTCGGCGGTCAGGATCACGCACCTGCCGACGGGGATCATCGTCACGTCCTCGCTGAAGTCGCAGCACCAGAACCGCGAGGTGGCGATGAATGTCCTTCGCGCGCGGCTGTATGACCTGGAACGGGCGCGGGTGGATGGGGCGCGGGCGGCGGACCGGCGGGCGCAGCTGGGATCGGGCGACCGGAGCGAGCGGATACGGACCTACAACTTCCCGCAGGGGCGGCTGACGGACCACCGGATCGGGCTGACGTTGTATCGTCTGGATGCGGTGATGGAGGGTGATCTGGCCGAGGTGACGGATGCCCTGATCGCGCATGACCAGGCGGCGCGGCTGGCCGAGGCGGAGACGTGACGCCAGGGGTTTCCGTCGACGAGGCGCTGCGCGATGGCGTGCGGCGGCTGGATCAGGCGGGGGTCTGGGGGGCTGCGGGGGATGCGCGGCGGCTGATGGCCTTTGCGCTGGGCGTGGCCCCGGAGCGGCTGGTGCTGGTGGCGCGGGACGCGCTGCCGCCCGAGGCGGCGGGGCGATGGGAGGCGGCGCTGGCCGCGCGGCTCAAGCGGCAGCCGGTGGCGCAGATCGTGGGAACACGGCTGTTCTGGGGGCGGGCGTTCCGGGTGACGCGCGATACGCTCGACCCCCGGCCCGAGACGGAGCTGATCGTTTCGCGGGCGTTGGAGCGGCCCTACGGGCGGGTGCTGGACCTTGGGACGGGAACGGGCTGTCTTGCGGTGACGCTGCTGGCCGAGCGGGCGGAGGCGACGGGGGTGGCGGTGGACATCTCGCCCGCCGCCCTGGCCGTTGCGGGCGAGAATGCGCGGGCGCTTGGGGTGGCGGGGCGGCTTTCGCTGGTGCAGGGCGACTGGTTCGGGCCGGTGGAAGGGCGCTTCGACCTGATCGTGGCGAACCCGCCCTATCTGGATGCCGAGGAGGTCGCGGGGTTGCAGCCCGAGGTGCGCGACTGGGAACCGACGATGGCCCTGACACCCGGCCCCGACGGAATGGCCGCGGTGCGGGCGATCGCGCGTGGCGCGGGCGCGCATCTGGCCCCGAGCGGCCGGGTGATGATCGAGATCGGCTGGCGGCAGGGGGATGCGGCGCGGGCCGCGTTCAGGGCGGCGGGGTTCGGCAAGGCCGAGGTGCTTTGCGACCTTGATGGCCGCGACCGAGCGATTCTGGCCGAAACCGGCTGAAACCCCCGGCTTTTCCACCGGAATTGCGGCCGTCGTGGCGCGTCCGACACGATTGGCGGCAGATTCCGCTTGTCAGCGCGCCGCGACCGTGCCAACAGGAGTGCGCCGCAGGCAGACGGTTTCGTCCGATGCGGCGGCTTGCCTGCACATCCTGATCGCAACGGCCACCGGGTGGGTGGCGCTGACAGCGGGCAGGGGCGGCAAGCAGCACCCCGGCCCCTGGCCCGAGCTAGCGAAGTCAGATGAGATCATCCAAGAACCGCCAGCGTTCGAAGTCGAACCGGCAACGTTCCATCGGCAACATCGTCAACCGCGTCTTTGATTCCTCGGGCCCCGAGGGCAAGGTGCGGGGCACCCCCCAGCAGATCATCGACAAGTACCTGATGCTCGCGCGGGATGCGCAGCTGGGCAATGACCGGGTGGCCGAGCAGAACTTCCTCCAGCACGCCGAGCATTACACGCGGATGCTGGGCGAGGCGCAGCGCGAATTGCAGCGCGAGCAGGAGCAGCGTGGCGGGCAGCCGGGGGCGCAGCCGGGTGGCGGCCAGCAGGGCGGCCAGGGTGGCTACCAGCAGGGCGGCCAGGGTGGCGGGCATTACGACAACCGCAACCAGGGCGGCTATGGCGGTGGGAACGGGGGCGGCGGACAGGGAAATGGCGGCAATGGCGGGCACGGCAATGGTCAGCCGCGCTATGACCAGCCGCGCTATGACCAGGTTCGGGCCGAGGACGCGGGCGACCGCGATGCTTTCGGGGACGGTGCGCAGCCGGCGTTCTTCGAGACGGTGCGGGCGCCCCAGCCGGTGATGGGCGACGAGGACGGGCCGGGTCTGGTCGAGACGCCCGAGGCGAATGTCCGTCCGGTGGTCAACCGGGGCGAGGACCGGGGGGAACGGCGCGAGCCGCGCCACAACCGCGAGCCGCGGCAGAACCGGGAACCGCGAGAGCCGCGCGAGGGCCGCGAGCCGCGTGGCGAGGCGCAGGGCGAGCCGCAAGCCGTGTCGCAAGCACCGGGCGAGGCGGCCGCGGCTGACGCGCCCAAGGGCGAGCGCCGCCCGCGCAACCAGCGCCGCCCGCGCGCCCCGCGCGAGGGCGAGGTGGCCGAGGTCGCGACTCCTACGGACGCCGGTGGTGGCCCTGGTGGCAGCGAGGCGGCGGAGTAAGGGCTGCGCAGCGGCGGGGTGAACCCCGCCCTACCGCGAATAGCCGGGCCTACGCGCCGCGACGATGCGGGCCAGTGCGCAGAATCCCTCCAGAGGGACATCCTCGGCGCGGTTTGTCGGGGGTATACCGGCTTCGACCAGTACTTCCCCGGCATCCGGGATCAGCGATTTCAGGCTGGAGCGCATCATCTTGCGCCGTTGCCCGAAGGCCGCCGCGACGACACGTGACAGAATCTCGGGGTCGGCGGGGAAGCGGGGTTCGGGCTTGGCGGTCAGGTGGACGACGGCCGAATGCACCTTGGGGGGCGGAGTGAAGGCCTCGGGCGGCAGGGTCATCTCGATGCGGGCGTCACAGCGCCATTGCGACAGGATCGCCAGGCGACCATAGGCGGATGTGCCGGGGCGGGCCACGATGCGGTCGGCGACTTCCCTTTGGAACATCAATGTCAGGGTCTGCCAGAACGGCGGCCAGGCGAAGGGCGTCAGCCAGCGGACCAGAAGTTCCGTGCCGACGTTGTAGGGCAGGTTCGCCACGATCCGCACCGGGGGTGTCAGCAGGGCGGCGGTGTCTACCTGCATCGCGTCGCCCTCGATCACCGTCAGGCGGCCGGGGTAGTGGGCGGCGATCTGGGCCAGCGCGGGCAGGCAGCGGGGGTCTTTCTCGATCGCCACCACCCGGCGCGCGCCTTCGGCGAGCAGCCCCCGTGTCAGGCCGCCGGGGCCGGGGCCGATTTCGAGGATATCGCAGGCAGACAGGTCGCCTGCGGCGCGGGCGATGCGGGCGGTGAGGTTGAGGTCGAGGATGAAGTTCTGGCCCAGCGCCTTGCGCGCCGACAGGTCATGCGTGGCGATGACCTGACGCAAGGGGGGAAGGCCGTCGATGGCGGCCATGTCTAGCGCCCGCCACGTGTGGCGGGATGCGGCATCATCACGGTATCCCCGCCCCGGGCCTGACCCGGGACCTCCCCTGTCACTGGCGGCGCGGGGGGCGGCAGTGGCCCCGGGTCGGACCCGGGGCGGGATTTCGGGGCGGCCATCATGCGCGCCGCCTTTGGCCCATGTCGTGCGCCATGCGGAGGGCGGCGATCAGGCTGGAGGGGTCGGCGATTCCTTTCCCGGCGATGTCAAACGCCGTGCCGTGGTCGGGCGAGGTGCGGACGAACGGCAGGCCGAGGGTGACGTTCACGCCGCTCGCGAAGTCGAGCGTCTTGATCGGGATCAGCGCCTGGTCGTGGTACATGCAGACGGCCGCGTCATATCGGGCGCGGGCGGCGGGGTGGAACATCGTGTCGGCGGGCAGGGGGCCTGCAAGGGTCATCCCCTCGGCCCGCAGGCGGTCGAGGACGGGGGCGATGAGGGTCATATCTTCAGTCCCCATCGCGCCGCCTTCGCCCGCGTGGGGGTTCAGGCCCGCGACGGCGATGCGGGGGGCAGGGATGGCGAAGTCCTGTTGCAGGCCCCGGTGGGTCAGGCGGATCGCCTGTTCCAGCACGGGTGCCGTCAGGGCGCGGGGGACTTCGGACAACGGGATATGGATCGTCGCGGGCACGACGCGTAGGGCGTCGCAGGCCAGCATCATGGCGACGTCCGCCCCGCCCGCAAGGTGGGCGAGGTATTCGGTGTGGCCGGGGAAGGCGAAGCCCGCGCCGTCCTTCAGCGCCTTCTTGTGGATGGGCAGCGTGCAGACGGCGAGCGTGTCGCCCTGCATCGTCATGTTCACGGCGCGGGCGATCACGTCGATGACGCCCTGCGCGTTCGCGGCTGCAGGCTGGCCCGGGGTGGCGGGGGCGGCGAAGCTGTGCGGCAGGACGGGCAGGCGATCCGGCGCGACCGACAGGGCCTGCACGGGGGTGGCCACGGTGTCGAAGGGGGTGCCCGCGGGCAGGTGGGCGGGGTCGCCGATCCACAGGAACGGTATCCCGGCCCCCAGCGCGGCACGCGCCTTGACGGCGATCTCGGCCCCGATGCCTGCAGGTTCGCCGCAGGTCAGGGCGATGGGCGGGGTGGTCATCGAATTGTGCAGCGCGGAGAACCGGTCACGGCAGGCGGACGATCTTTGCGTCGGCCTTGAGCGATGCCAGATACTGGTTGGCCAGCTGGTTCAGACGTGTGTTCTGGATTTCCGACACCACGGCCTGCTGCGCGGGGCCTGCGCCGAAGCCCAGGTCGGCCTCGATCCGGGGCGGGCCGTCCTCGGTCCAGGGCGCGGCGAGCGAGGCGGCCTCGGCGGCCTCGGCCGTGGCCTTGTCGCTGCCTTCGGCGGTAAAGGCGGTGCGGGAACACAACATGACGACGGTCGGCACGCCGCCAATGGTGACCAGCGCCGTTTCGTTTTCGTCAAGGTCGGCCAGCGCGCCGGCGATGCCGCCCGGGACCGATCCGGCGGGCGCGACCTGATGGGAAAGCTTGCCGCCCTTGTAGCCGCGGGCGAAGGCGAAGAAGGCGTCGCAGGTGCGCGCGGCCGTCGCCTTGGGCGCATCCCCCGCCGACGCCAGGGTGAGCGTCGCATAGTCCACATTCACAGAGCTGGCGGGCACGTCAGGGCCGCCCTGCTCGATCCCGCGCATCTGGAAGATGGCGATGCCGCCCGGCACGGCCAGGGGCGCGCTGGTCTGGCCGGGACGCAACTGGGCCACGGCCTGAAGCACGCCGGGCGGCAGGTTGCTCAGCGGCACCCAGCCGATCTGGCCGCCGTTGTCACGCGACGGCGCGGCCGAGAACTGCCTGGCCGCCTCGGCAAAACTGGTGCCTTCGCCGAGCGATTTCACCAGATCGTTCGCGGTCTTGGATGCCTTGATGTCATTGCCCGCGCGGATCGGGATGACGATTTCCGACAGAAGCACGCGCGGCCCCGCGCCACGCCCCGAGGTGACCGAAAGCGACCGGTCCACGTCTGTCGATGGCACTGCGATCTTGCCCCGGAACCGCGCCCGCACGACCTCGCGCCAGAGGATGCCCGAGCTCACGAAGCTGCGGAAGGTTTCCGGATCGACGCCCCCTTGGGCAAGCGCCTGCAGGAACTGCTCGGTCGTCAGGTTGGCGCGCGAGGCGAATTCCTCCATCCCGCTGGTGACCTGCTCGGCGCTGAGCTTGATGCCCGCCTGAGTGGCGGCGTGTTCGCGCAGCCGATCCTCGATCAGCGCCGTCTCGGCGAGTTGCCCGATATCGCCGGTGCCGCCCAGAAGCTTGATGAAGCGCGCGCGCTGATCCAGCTCGTAGCCGGTGATCGCCAGGCCGTTAACCGTGATGACGGGTGCGAATGCGCCGCCCTGCGCCCGGCCCGGCAGGGGTGCCGCAAGTGCCGCACAGATCAACGCTGCGGCGGCGAGTGACGTGATCGGGTGGCGCATCGTTCGAAGTCCGTTTGCTCGTCCGTTTCTTGGGTCGGCGGGGGCGGCGTTACCGCCGGCATGTCCGCGCCGCCTGTCCGTCGGCCCCCGCCCCGAAGCCCGTGAAAGCCACGCCAAGGCGGAAATCGGTGACCGGGTCCACACTAGTCGAGGACGTAAACCGGCGCGAGAGGGAAAGATCGAAGGTGGCGCATTCGTTCCGGAACTCGATGCCGATGCCCGCGCGGGCGGTGCGCTCGGCGACGAAATCGTAGCGCGCGTTGAAGGTGCTGCGCCAGCCATCGGCAAAGCGCAGGCCCGCGTCGAGGGTCAGTTCCGAGGTGTCGGTCAGGCGGTTTTCGGCGGGGTCGGGGTCCTGCCAGATGTAGCCTGCCGTCAGGTCGCGGCGCGCATCCTGCCAGCGCAGGCGCAATTCGTCGCGCGTCACGCCGAAGTTGTCGTCGAACACCGCGCGGTTCGACAGGCGCAGGCCCGACGGGGCGGCGATCTCGGTTGCCAGAAGCCAGTCAGACGAGGTGCCGCTGAGGCCGGACCCGGTGCTGAACTGGCCAAGGTCGTCGGCGCGCAGGACGCGGCCGACTGTGACGCCCAGTGTCCAGCCGGTGGGGTCGTATCGGGTGTAGCTGAGCCCGATGTTGGCGCGCAGGCCCGCCTCGTGCGCGTCGGCGCCCGGAAAGCGGTTCAGCGAGAAGAGGTTGCCTTCGTCGAATTCGACCGACAGGCTGTCTTCGTTCGGCACGGCCTTGGTGCTGTCGGGGCTGGCCACGACCTGCACCACGGGTTCCAGGACCGCCGCGCCGCCGCCTGCCAGCGCCTTCACCAGCGGCCAGCGCAGCTCGACCGCGGCGGTGGGCGTGACGCGGACGATGCTGCCGGGGAAGGTCGGGTCCTGGCTGACCGCATAGAAGTCGACCACCGCCTCGGCCATGCCCGAGACGACGATGCCGGGGCCCGTCACCCAGTTCCGCCGCCAGTCGGCGATGGCGGTGGCGCGGGCAACGTCGCGCCCGTCGACGATGCCATCGCCGTTGACGTCCGTCGTGGCCGAGGATTCGCGGCGCTGTCCGTGCAGCTCGAACCGGAACCCGCCATCGCCGCCGATCAGCGCGGGGGAGAAGCGTTTCTCATAGATCGCGTCCCCCACAAGCGTGGGCAGGGTGGTGTTGTCATCGCCCGCGCGGATCGAGCGATAGGCGAAGGCCGAGACGCTGACGAACTGGTCGGCGCGGGTGCGCGACAGGGTGATGCCGGTGTCCAGCCGGTCGTCGTCGGAGAGGCCGTAGTCCAGCAGGTAGGCGCGGTCGCTGACGGTCTGCACGACGAAGTCGAGCCGGTAGTCGCGGGGCAGAAGGAAGCTTCCATCGGCGAACAGGTAGCCCCGGTTGCCAGGGCGCAGCGTGTCGCGGGTGGCGGCGCCCGTGACCTCGACGTTGCCATTCTGGAACGCCTGGCGGTAGCGGAATTCCAGCGTGCGGGTGCGTCCGGTGGACAGGTAGGGTGTCAGCGTCAGGTCGCGGCTGTCACCCAGCGCGATGAAGTAGGGGATCTTGACGCCAAAGCCGAGCGCCGAGGTCGAGCGGTAGCTGGGGGCCAGAAATCCCGTCGCGCGTTGCACGCTGGGGTCAGGAAAGCGCAGGCGCGGCAGGTAGAGGATCGGCACCCCGCCGACACGAAGTTGCGCGTCTTCGAAGTAGAGTTGCCGCCCGATTTCGTCGTGGATCACCCGGCGCGCGCGGATTTCCCAGAGCGGACGAGGGTTCGAGGGGCAGACCTGGCAAGAGGACGCGGCAACCTTCGTCATGACGTTGAAGCGGCCGTCCACCCGGCGCAGTTCGTTCGCGGCAAGCTGCATCTGGCTTTGCAGCACCAGCCGCGCGCTTTCCATGATGCCGTTCCTGAGATCGCGCGACAGTTCGGCCTCGGACGCAAGGACGACGGTGCCGTCGCCGTCTTCGAGGATGATCGGGCCGGTGATCGTCAGAAGCTCGGACCGGCCGTCGTAGACGATGCGCTCCGCCCTGAGGCGGCGGCCCTTGTAGAGGACTTCCACCGCACCATCGGCAGTGATGGTTTCGTCCCCGTTCAGAGCGACGCGGTCTGCGACCAGCGTGGCGGCGTCCTGCGCCGCTGCGGGGCGCAGCGCGGCAAGCGCAAGGGTCAGCGCAAGGGCCAGCAGGTAGAGGACGCGCATCAGCCATCCTCCAAGTGCAGGATGAGCGAGAGCGCGAACATCATCGCGGCGACGGGCGGCCCCCATGCGGCCAGGATGACGGGAATCTGTCCGTTCTCGCCCAAGACCTGCGCGAGGTTCCGCAGCACGAACACGCCGAACCCAGACACCATCGCCAACAGAACCAGTGGCCCCGTGCCCCCCGCGCGGGCGTGGCGCATGGTGAACCCTGCGGCAACCAGCACCATCGCGGCCAGAAGAAGCGGCAGGGCGAGTTCGGTGTGCAGCCAGACCTCGTGCTTGCGTGACGAGAAGCCGGCGCGCTCGAGCGAGCGGATGAAGGCGGGAAGTTCCCAGATCGGGATCGACGAGGGCTGGCCGAAACTGTCGCGGATCTTTGTCCGGGTGAGGTCGGAGGGGACGGTCATCCGCTCGGCCGTCCGGGCCCCCTGTTCAGGGTTCGCCCCGGGTGAAAGCGACCACGCCTTTGCGGTGCGCAGCACCCATTCGCCGTCGCCAAGGTCAGCCGAGGCGGCCTCGATCCGGGCGACGGGGTTCGACGCGGCGTCGAAGGTCAGGAAGGTCACGCCAGTCAGCGCGGTTCCGTCGGCATTGGCGCGCAGCGCGTGGATGACCGTCTGTCCGTCGCGCCCGCCCTGCCGCAGCCACACGCCTTCGCGCCCCACCGACAAAACCGCGCGCTCGCCCAGGCGATAGCGTTCGGCTAGCTGCTCGTACCGCTTGGTGGTGGCGGCGACCAAGGGGTCGAAGACTGCGACCGCGACCGCGCCCAGAAGGATGGCCACCACGACCGGCGCGGTCAACATCCGCATCGCCGACCGGCCCGCCGCGCGCACGACGACAAGTTCCGAGCTTCGCGCCAGCCCCAGGAACAGCGCGATGGCGGCCAGGATGGCAATCAGCGGCAAAATGCGGAACAGCGACGACGGCACGGCCAGCGCGGCCAAAGTCAGAAGCTGCGAGGCGACGACGCCGTCGGACTGTCGGCGCACCTCCTCGACCATCTGGATGGTGAACATCACGCCGAAGAACACCGCGAAGACCAGCCCGAAGGACATGAGGAACCGGCGGGCGATGTAGCGCGACAGGGTCATGCCGGTGCCGCCGCCAGGGGCCTGCGCCGCCGCGGCGCGGCGGCGAGCGTGGTCAGGCCGAGCGCGATCGCGATTCCGACCGCCGGGGGAATGTACAGGACCGGCCAGTCGCCGGTGCCGTCCCGTGCCACGGTTGACGCGAAATTGGCGAGGAACTGGACCGCGACCAGCGCCGTCACGCCCACGCCGATCTGCCGCCAGAGACCGAAACGGCTGAAGGTGCCGGTCAGCAGCGCCGAGAACCCGATCATGGCACCGGCCAGCGCCAGCAAGGGCTGGGCAAGCCGCGAATGGCCCTCGGCCTGCAGGACGGCGCGGGAGAGGCCCGTCTCGGCCTGGGTCTGCGGCAGCGCCGCGAGAAGACGTGCCGTGGCCAGATGCTCGGGCCTTGGCCCCGCGGCGTCGGGACCGGTCAGCAGGCCAGAGATGTCGTAGGACAATTCCCCGAAGCGGGTGACCGACAGCATGCCGTCGTCGCGGGAAAGCCGCTGGGCCATGCCGTCGAACATGAGGATCTTCGGCCCGCCGCCCGCCGCGTCACCGCCGGTGCCACTGTCGGCGCCACTGGCACTCCGCGCAAGGGCCGCCCGGCGGGCCGTATAGGTCGTTTCGGACCGGGGGTCGCGGGCGTCGACGATCAGGACATCCTGCAGCTCGCCCGTATCCGCGATTTCGCGGATGTACAGCGTCACGCCGCCCGCAGGGTGGACGAAGGTGCCCTCGACCAGGAACTGCGAGGACTTGTCGGCCTGCACCTCGATCCGGCGCGCGTCGAGCTTGCGGTTGCTGATGGGCTCCAGCACGTTCATGAGGACGGCGACCATCGCGGTGGCGATCAGGCCAAAGGCCAGCACCGGGCGCAGCATCCGCCAGGGCGATATGCCTGCGGCCTGCGCTGCCGTCAGCTCGCTGTCGCCCGACAGCCGGTTGGTGGCATAGACGGTGGCGATGAAGGCGGCCAGCGGCAGGATGATGCGGATCATCGGGGGCAGCGACAGGACGGTGAATTCCAGAAACACCCAGGCCGACTGGCCGTTCGAAATGAGCTGGTCGAAGAGGCGGACAGCACGGTTCACCCAGTAGACGGCGACCAGCACAAGGGCAAAGAACCCGAACAGCGACAGGAACTGCCACAACAGATATCTGTCCAGCCGCGACACGTCCCCGCCCGTCTTCACCGCCGCCATCGTCACGTGGCGTGTTATGGGTTCATGCCTAGCCCAAACACGGGGGCGCGAAAACTTGAATCTGGCGGCGGGCGGGGGCTGCGGCTAGGGTTTGCGCAAATCACCGGGGACCTTACCAGATGACGCAGCCTGTCGCCCTTCGCTTTGTTGAAACCGATGCCGGGGCGCTGGCCTCGGCCCCCGGGCGCATAGCGCTGATCCTGCCGCCCGACGGACGCTTGCCGCCTGCCGCGCGGGTGGTGGACCGGGTGACGCGGGGGGCGGTTGCGCGGGCGGTGGCGGGCAAGGCGTGGGAGAAGCTGAAGGCGGGCGAAGCGCTGGAGATTGGGTATCCGGCAGGCATGGCGGCCGAGGTGCTGCAACTGGTGAAGCTGCCTGTGCGGGCCGACATTCCCGAATCGCGCCGGGCCGGGGCGGCGGTGGGCCGGTCGCTGGCCGAGGCGGGCACCGTGGTCGTTGCGGGCAGCCACCCGCGCGCGGCGGATGTGGCCTTTGGCCTGGCGCTCCGGGCCTATGACTTTGCCACCTACAAGACCGGCGACAAGACCCCGACCGGCCCCGTCACGATGATGGTCGCGCGGCCAGAGGCCGTGGCCGCCGCCGCCGGGCCGATGGCCGCCGTGGCCGAGGGCGTGTTCTTCACCCGCGATTTGGTGAACGAGCCTGCGAACGTGCTGACCACTGACGACTTCGCCGCGCGTCTGGCCGCGATGCACGAGTTGGGCATCGAGGTGGAGATCCTCGAGGAGGCGGAGCTGGAAAAGCTCGGGATGCGGACGCTGCTGGCCGTGGGGCAGGGGTCGGAAAGCCCGTCCAAGGTCGTCGTCATGCAGTGGAAGGGCGGCCACGCGGACGAGCCGCCCCTGGCGCTGGTCGGCAAGGGCGTGGTGTTCGACACGGGCGGCATATCCATCAAGCCCGCCGCCGGCATGGAAGACATGACGATGGACATGGGCGGGGCAGGGGTCGTGGCGGGCGTGATGCGGGCGCTGGCGCTGCGCAAGGCCAAGGCGCATGTGGTGGGGCTGGTGGGCATTGTCGAGAACATGCCCGACGGGCGGGCGCAGCGTCCGGGCGACATCGTGACCTCGATGAAGGGCGACACGGTCGAGGTCATCAACACCGATGCCGAGGGGCGGCTCGTTCTGGCCGACGTGCTGTGGTACGCGCAGGAGCGGTTCAAGCCGCGTGGGATCGTCGATCTGGCGACGCTGACCGGGGCCATCATCATCGCGCTCGGGCATGACAACGCGGGCGTGTTCTCGAACGACGACGCCTTCTGCGAGGCCTTCCTGAAGGCCGCGAAGGCGGAAGGCGAGGGGGCGTGGCGGATGCCGATGGGGGCGTCCTACGACAAGCAGCTGAAAAGCCGTCTGGCCGACATGAAGAACGTGGGCGGCCGCCCCGGCGGCGCGATCACAGCGGCGCAGTTCCTGAAGCGGTTCGTCAAGGACGGGCAGCCCTGGATCCATTTGGATATCGCGGGGGTGGCGCTGATGTCCGAGGGCACGGCGCTGGCCCCCAAGGGCGCGACCGGATGGGGGGTCATGGCGCTGGACCGGATGGTGCGCGACATGTTCGGGGGCTGAATGGCCGTTGCCAAGTTCTATCACCTGACGCGGTCGGCGGTGGAGGACACGATCCCGCTGATCCTGTCGCGCGCCGTGGCGGAAGGAATGCGCGTCGTGGTGCGCGGCACCGACGCGGGGCGAATGGCGTGGCTGGACGAGCGGCTGTGGCTGGTGTCGGACGAATCCTTCCTGCCGCACGGGCTGGCCCGGGGGCCGCATGACGACCTGCAGCCGGTGCTGCTGACGCATGAGGACGTGCTGCCTGCGGGCGCGTCGCTGATGGCGGTCGACGGGGCGGAGGTTGTGCTCGAGGACTGCACGGGACGGGACCGGGTGTGGATCCTGTTCGACGGCAACTCCGACGCGGCGGTTGCCGGAGCGCGGGCGCAGTGGTCGGACCTGACCAAGGCGGGCGTGGCCGCGGAATACTGGAGCGAGGAAAGCGGTCGCTGGCAGATGAAGCGCGCGTCTGGGGGATAGGTTGAAAGGGGGGAGGCTCATCGCCATCGGTTTCTCGGACCGATGGCGAAACACGATGGCGATCCCCCCGCGCGTGCCGCGCCCCCCCCCACCGGGATATTTCCGGACAGAAGATGGGCAGTGGGCGTCAGGGCCCGGCAGCAGCGCGGCGCCCGGGGTTTAGAAAGTGTGGATGCCGCAGTCCTATGTAAGCATTTTCAATGGCTTGCGGGTTTGTCCACGTGTGGACAGGGGCGGGTCATCGCGCCAGCGTCAGCGTGTCGCCGTCCAGCGTCATCCGGTAGCGTTTGAGGTAGCTCATCCCCAGGAGCGAGGTGTCAAGGTCACCGCCATTCACCGAGGCCGAGACCCCTTCATCCCGGAAGCCCGCGAATTCAAGGGATTGCAGCGAGACGGGCGCGGTCAGGACCATGCCGTTCGCCGTCATCGCGCGGTCGGTGAAGCTGAGCGTGGCGGGGTTGAACCCCGCCTTCCGCGCGTCACCTTGGGTCAGCACGATTTGGGACGCGCCGGTATCCACGACAAAGCGTATCCGCTGACCGTTAACGACGGCGCTCAGATAGAAGTGGCCGTCGGGGGCCTTGGGCAGGTCCACGGTGCCGTCCGCCTGCACCGCCTCGCGTTGCAGGACGTTGCGCGTCATGTCACCCCAAAGACCATAGGCCGCGACGAAGCCCACGAAGATCAGCCCCCAGATGGCAGCCTGCTGCGCGACCTGGCCCATGCGGCTGCGGTTCTGCACCAGATACGACCCCACGACCGCCACCAGAAGGACGGTCAGGTAGATCAGGCGCATCGTGTCGGACTGGTCCATGTCGGCGAAATGGGGGCGTCAGGGGCGGGAAATCAAGCCTGTTCCGATGATCCCGTCGATCACGAACTGCACCGACAGCGCGGCCAGCAGCATCCCCAGTAGGCGGGTAATGACGAGGATGCCGGTGCGGCCCAAGGCGCGCTCGATCCCGCCCGAGATGCGGAAGAAGGCGAGCGAGACAAGGACCACGGCCACCATGATGGCGTGGATGGCGACGACGTGCAGCCAGTGTGGCATGCCGGCGGGCAGGCCGTCGGGGGCGCTGACGAGGAGGATCATCGTCGTGAACGCGCCCGGCCCCGCGATGAGAGGGGTGGCGAGGGGGAAGACCGAGGGGTCCGAGGTCGAGGGGTGCTGGCTTTCCCGCCGCTGGGTGCGGCGTTCGAATAGCATGTCGAGCGCGGTCAGGAACAGAAGGATGCCGCCCGCGATGCGGAAGGCAGGGAGCGAGATGCCGATCAGCGTCAGCATCGCCTCGCCGAAAAGGCCGAAGAACGTCATCAGGATGATGGCGATCAGGCAGGCGCGCCGCCCGACCATGCGGCGGGTGGCATCGTCCATGCCTTGCGTCAGCGCGATGAAGAGCGGCACCAGCGCGATGGGGTCGACGATGACGAACATCGTGACGGCGGCGGTGATGTAGAACTGAAGCTCCATCAGGCGGACGCTTCGGACGCGGATGCTTCCAGCGCGCGACCATCTAGCCGCGCGAGGGCGCGCACGTAGCGATCCAGCCTCTCCGCGTCGCGTTGGGTGACGCTCGCCATTCTTGACGCGTCGAGGTTGTCAAGAAGGTCCGCACGCTTGACACGCCGTCCGATCGTGTCGCGTGCCGCCCGATCGACGAATTCTTCGTAGGTCTCGCCACCCGAGCGTTTGGTCACAGCCTTGATTGCTTCAATGATGCTCTGGTCAAAACCTTCGGATTGCAGGCGTTCGACGCTCCAGTCCGGGCAATCCTCGACAACATCATGAAGGACCCCCACAATACGTTCATCGTCCGTTTCAAGGCTCATCATCACGCGCAGCGGATGCAGGATGTAGGGACGTCCGGCTTTGTCGGTTTGGCCAGCGTGGGCCTCGACTGCTATCCTTATGGCACGTTCGAGGTTCAAGAGTAGACATCCTCCGTTTGCGCCCTTAAGCCTCGGCCGCCTCCAGCCGTTCCGCCGCAGTCAGCCACATCGCCTCGGCCCGGTCCAGCGCTTCCATCACCTCGGCGTATTTCTTCTGCCAGACGGCAGCCTCGCCGGGGTTTTCGTAAAGCTCGGGGTCGGCGAGCTTTTTCGCCAGCCGGTCGCGCATCTCGTTCAGCTTGGCGAGGCGTTCCTCGTTCTTGCGGACCTCGGCGCGGAGCGTGAGGATCGCTTCGCGCGAGGGTTTGGGGGCTTTGGGCTTTGGCGCCTCGGGCGGTTTCTCGTCGCCTGCGAGGAGTTCGGCGCGGTAGGCGTCGAGGTCCTTGTCATAGGGTTTGACCGCGCCGCCCTTGACCAGCCAGAGGCGGTCGGCGACCAGCCCCAGAAGGTGCATGTCGTGGCTGACAAGGATGACCGCGCCCGAATATTCGGTCAGCGCCTCGACCAGCGCCTCGCGGGATTCGATGTCCAGGTGGTTCGTGGGCTCGTCGAGGATCAGCAGATGGGGCGCGTCGATGGTGGCAAGGAGGAGCGACAGCCGCGCCTTCTGCCCGCCCGACAGGCGGGCGACGGCGGTGTCGGCCTGATCGGCACCAAGGCCGAAGCCTGCAAGGCGGGCGCGGAGTTTGGGCTCGCCTTCGTCCAGCCGCATCCGTCGGACGTGTTGCAGGGGGGTCTCGTCCAGGTGGAGTTCGTCCACCTGATGCTGGGCGAAATAGCCGATGCGGAGTTTGGACGAGCGGGTGATCTTGCCCTCGGCGGCGGGCAGCTTGGCTGCCAGCAGCTTCGACAAGGTGGACTTGCCCTCGCCGTTCCGGCCCAAGAGCGCGATGCGGTCGTCCTGGTCGATCCTCAGGGACAGCTTCTTCAGGACGGGCGGGCCGCCGTAGCCGACCGAGGCCCCGTCCATCGTGATGATGGGGGGCGAGAGTTGTTCGGGTTCGGGGAAGGTGAAGACCTGTTTCCGCGCCTCTTCCGGCGTGGTGATGGGGGTCATCTTTTCCAGCATCTTGATGCGGCTTTGCGCCTGCACGGCCTTGGACGCCTTGTAGCGGAAACGGTCCACGAAGCTTTGCAGGTGCGCGCGGCGCGCCTCTTGCTTTTTCGCCTCGGCGGCCTGGACGGCGAGCTTCTCGGCCCGGGTGCGGGCGAAGGTGTCGTAGTTGCCGCCCCAGAGCGTGAGCTTGCGATTTTCAAGGTGCAGGATCGCGCCGACCGCGCGGTTCAGAAGGCCGCGGTCGTGGCTGATGATGATGACGGTATGGGGGTATTTGGCGAGGTAGCTTTCCAGCCAGAGCGCGCCTTCGAGGTCAAGGTAGTTCGTCGGTTCGTCCAGAAGCAGCAGATCGGGCTGGGCGAAGAGGACGCCAGCAAGAGCGACGCGCATCCGCCAGCCGCCCGAGAAGTCGGAACAAGGGCGTTTTTGTGCGTCTGTGTCGAACCCGAGGCCCTTCAGGATCGCGCTGGCGCGGCCTTCGGCGGACCAGGCGTCGATGTCGGCCAGGCGGTGCTGGATGTCGGCGATCTTGTGGGGGTCGTGTTCGGTTTCGGCCTGCGCCAACAGGGCCGCGCGTTCGGTATCGGCGGCCAGAACCGTGTCGATCAGCGAGGTGGCAGAGGACGGCACCTCTTGCGCGACGCCGCCGATCTTGGCGCGCGAGGGCAGGGAGATTTCGCCGCCTTCCAGCGCAAGCTCGCCCCGGATCAGGCGGAACAGCGTGGTCTTGCCGGTGCCGTTGCGGCCGACAAGCCCGACCTTGTGGCCTGCCGGAATGGTGGCCGAGGCCCCTTCGAACAGGGGGCGGCCCTCCACGGAATAGGTGATGTCGGTGATGCGCAGCATGGGGGCGGCAAGTGCATGATGGCAGGGCGCGCGTCAACCCGGTGAACTGCCGCAACAACGCCACGGCACAGGCCGGGGTCCCGATCCGGCCGCGCGCCACGTCCATCGACGCCCCGGCCTGCGCCGGGGTGCTGGCACTGTGCGTTGCGATCGCCCTTGCTGCGGTGCCCGAATGCGGCGACAGTCCAGAAAGGTCGTCACGGGGGGTATGGATGCGGACCGCGATCTTTCTTCTGGCCGCACTGACAGCAGCCCCGGCGCTGGCGCAGGACGGGTTCAGCTACTTTCGGTCGCCCAGCGACAACATCCACTGCGCGATCATGGACCTGGACGACTACAAGGGCGTGCGCTGCGACCTGCGCGACGCCATGATCACCTACCCGCGACCGAAGGATTGCGATCTGGACTGGGGCGATGCCTTCGAAGTGGCCGATACCGGCAAGGGCGCGCCGCTATGTGCGGGCGACACGGTCGAGGTTCCCGATGCGCGCGTGCTGCAATATGGCGAGACGATTAGCCGGGCGGGGCTGTCCTGCACATCGCGCCGGTCGGGGATGACCTGCAAGAACGCCGAAGGGCACGGGTTCACCGTGTCGCGGGGCGGGCAGAAGGTGTTCTGACGGCCAAGCGCACCCCGTCTTTCCTTCGTCACCCTTGCGTGCTAGCAGGCGCGCGAAAACGCCAGACGCAGGATCGAACATGGCCACCGAACGCACGCTTTCCATCATCAAGCCCGACGCGACCAAGCGCAACCTGACGGGCAAGATCAACGCCAAGTTCGAAGAGGCGGGCTTGCGCATCGTCGCGCAGAAGCGTCTGCACATGAGCCTTGCCCAGGCGCAGGCGTTCTACGCCGTCCACAAGGACCGCCCGTTCTTCGGCGAGCTGACCGAGTTCATGGCCTCGGGGCCGGTGGTGGCGCAAGTGCTGGAAGGCGAGGGTGCCATCGCAAAGAACCGCGAAGTGATGGGGGCGACCAACCCCGCCAACGCGGCGCCCGGCACGATCCGCAAGGAATTCGCCCTGTCGGTCGGCGAGAATTCCGTCCACGGCTCGGACGCGCCCGAAACGGCCGCGCAAGAGATCGCGTTCTTCTTCTCGGGGCTGGAAATCGTCGGCTGAACCGGCCGGCCGGTCTTTCACGAGGGGCGCCTTCGGGCGCCCTTTTCGTTTGTAGCACTGGCTACGGCGTGCGCTTTCCTTGCACAAAAGCGAGGCGAAATCCTTGCAGGATTTCGGGGGCGGCGTCAGACGCAAGAGTCACAACTTCGCTTTCCTGCAAGGAATTCGACCTCTTCATCGCGTTCGCGTGGTCACGCGCGCCGCGCCACCAGGCCGATCTCATTCAGCGCAGCTTCCAGCCGCGCGCGGCCCAGGACATCGCCCGGCGCCGACTTGACCTGCGCCTTCAGCGCGTCGAAGCGCTTGCGCAGATCGTCCTTTTCCTTGCCCTTGCAGTCGTTCCAGGGGCGGCCCTGAAGCCCCATGACGAGGACATAGTAGCCGATGAAATGCGGCGGGCTGCCCGACCGCAACAGCCGCAGGTAGGCCTCGTCCGGCCCGAGTTCGATGATTTCCTCGGCCGTCGTGATGCCCGCCCGCGCGAAGGCCTCGGCCGAGGCGGGGCCGAGGTTCGGGATGTCGGTGACGGGGCGGGGCATGGACGAACTCGGACCGGAGGGGCGAGGCCAGCCTAGTCGCCCCAGCGCAGGGTGCAAGTCCGGGTGCCGTGCCAGACGTGCCCTAGATCGAGGCCCAGTCGGTGATCTGCGGGGCGGTGCTGTCGCCGCCCTGTTGCACGCTGGCCTGGCCGTTGCGGGGTTGCTCGCCCGCCTGCGTGGTCTTTCGCGACGCCGCCGACTCTGACTGGCGCTGCGCAGCGGGTGCGGGGGCACCCATCTGTCCCGAGGTCGTCATCTCGTTACCCATACTGGCGGGTCTCATATGCCCGCTCGCCTTCCTGCCTGACAGCGTTAACCATGCATCATGGCCCGCTTGGGGCCGAGATATGGTCAGCGCCGGTCAGGGTCAAGGAAGTTTGCGGGCCAAAGGGGCGTTGCGCAAATCACGGCGGCTCGAAAGTCTGTGACCGCGCCGATCAGGACACAGTGATGCATTTCGGGGCAGACTGCAGACAACGCGGCCACAGCGGGAGGGCAAGGCGATTTGTCCGGGCGGCGCGGTCACCGGCAGCGCCGGGCCCGCGTGGTTACCGCAACCCGATCTCGGCCAGGGCCGAGACCAGCCTTTGGGGCAGCGGCTCGGCCGCCATCCGGCTGGCCTTCAGGTCGCGCGGCGCGTCCTTGGGGTCCAGATACCGCCAGCCCTGGAAGGCGCGCTTCGGCTGCGTCTCGGTGCGGATCAACTGGCGGTCAAGCACCAGCGCACAGCGCAGGATCCCATCCGCCCCACGCCGTTCTTCCAGCCCAAGGATCCGCTGCCGCGCCAGCACCAGCCCCTTGATCACCCAATAGAGCGACCCGCCGTCCAGCACTTCGGCTTCGCGCTTGGGCCACATGCGCGTCACATGTACAGGGTTCCGCCCGCCGAAATGGGCGGCCTGCCAGCTTTCGTGGTCTTCCACGCTCTCTGACCCGACGCTGAGTTTCAGAAGGTGAATCACTGGTGAATGCCCCCAAGCCCTCGTGATCCTAGAGGCGGGGAACGCAAGATCAAGGCGTAGTCGGCCGAAACCGGCCTACCAGAACGGCGCGGGCGCAGGCAGGTCGGCCCCGCAGCGGCAGGGCGCGCCCGGTTCAGGGCTGCGGGTCATCTTTCCGCAGGACGGGCAGCGCACCAGCGCGCCGTTGTCGCGTTCCAGCACCCAGACCGAGGTGCGGCCCGCATCGGCAAGTTCGCCCGACAGCATCCCCCGCATCGCCTGGGCGTGCGCGCCCTCGCGCATCACGCGGCGCGCACTTTCGGCGTCCTTCCAGGCGGTGATCGTGACCATCCGGTTGCCGACCGTGCTGGTGGTCGCGCCGAGGAATCCGTCCATCTTCAGCATGTCGATCAGGCTGTCGCGGGTGCCCGCACGGACCTTCAGGATTTCTTCTGGTCCGCGCGCCTCCAGATGGGTCAGCGATACCGCGCCTGGAACGTCCTGCTTGCCGGTCTGGACCACGGTCGAAATGCCGAACCGGAACGGCCCGACCTGCGGCGGCTGGACGATGATGTCGAGGCCGAGTTGGCGCGGCACAGCGCCGCCGTCGAAGTAGCCGGTGACCGAGGCGATGTGACTGCCCCGGAACGTGAAGAAGTCAGCCCCCCGCACCTCGACCGTCCTGCCGGTTGGCGGCAGGCCCCGCATCGACCCCGTGTTGGTCCCGCGCATGATCCACTGGGCAGCCGAGGTGTCGGGGCCGGTCGCCGCGTGGCTGGCGATCTCGAAGGTCAGGTCGGGAAAGGCCGCCCAGAGGCCGGCGACATAGACCCGGAACGCCTCGCCCCGGATCGGGCCGCCTGTGCCGGGGTCCTCGTAGGTGCCGTCGGGTCCAAGCGTGGCCAAGATGGCGTCGGCGTCATGCGCGATCCAGGCGGCGAAATAGGCCTCGGCCAGTGCGGTGTTGGACATCTTCCCCCCCTGCCGCACACCTTCGGGTGCGGTTCACAGCGTCAGCAAAGGGGTCTTTCGCCGACAGTGCAAACGAATCCTGCGCAGACCGCCTGTCCGTCAGCATGGACGGATGCGCCCCCACAATGTAGTGTGGTCCTTCCCGTGCATGACCACCAAGGCGTCCCCCATGACCCGCTTCGCCGCGCCGATTTCCGAATCCGTCTGGGATATGAAGTACCGTCTGAAAGAGGCGGACGGCACGCCCGTGGACGTGACGGTCGAGGATACGTGGCGGCGGATCGCGCGGGCGCTCGCTTCGGTCGAGAAGACGCCCGAGGCGTGGGAAGGCCGGTTCTACGCCGCGCTGGAGGATTTCAAGTACCTCCCCGCAGGCCGCATCACGGCGGGGGCGGGGACGGGGCGGTCGGTCACGCTCTTCAACTGCTTCGTCATGGGCACGATCCCCGACAGCATGGGCGGCATCTTCGAGGCGCTGAAGGAAGCGGCGCTGACGATGCAGCAGGGCGGCGGGATCGGGTATGACTTCTCGACCATCCGGCCCAAGGGCGCGCTGGTGCACGGCGTCGCGGCGGACGCGTCGGGGCCGCTCAGCTTCATGGACGTGTGGGACGCGATGTGCCGCACCATCATGTCGGCGGGATCGCGGCGCGGCGCGATGATGGCGACGATGCGATGCGACCACCCGGATATCGAGGATTTCATCGCTGCCAAGCAGGACGCCGCGCGGCTGCGGATGTTCAACCTATCGGTGCTCGTCACCGACCCGTTCATGGCGGCGGTCAAGGCGGACGGGCCGTGGGATCTGATGTTCGACGGCCAGGTCTACCGCACCGTGCAGGCGCGCGACTTGTGGAACCGGATCATGCGGGCGACCTATGACTATGCCGAGCCCGGGGTGATCTTTATCGACCGGATCAACGCGGCCAACAACCTGAATTATGTAGAGAGGATCGCTGCGACCAACCCATGTGGCGAGCAGCCGCTTCCCCCCTATGGGGCCTGTCTGCTGGGGTCGGTCAACCTGACACGGCTGGTGCGCGACCCCTTCCGGCCGGAGGCCGCGCTGGACGAGGAGGCGTTGGACGATCTGGTGCGGGTGGCCATCCGCATGATGGACAACACCGTCGATGCCAGCCGCTTCCCCCTGCCGCAGCAGGCCGAGGAGGCGCGGGCGAAGCGGCGGATCGGGTTGGGGGTGACGGGGCTGGCGAATGCGCTGTTGATGGTGGGGCTGCGCTATGGGTCGGACGAGGCGGTCGCGGCCACCGACCGCTGGATGGGCCGGATCGCGCGGGCGGCGTATCTGGCTTCGGTCGATCTAGCGAAGGAGAAGGGCGCGTTTCCGCTGTTCGACCGGGCGAAGTTCCTCGCGTCGGGCAACATGGAGCGGATGCCGGAGGATGTCCGGGGGGCTGTCGCGCAGCACGGGATCCGCAACGCCCTTCTGACCTCGGTGGCACCCACCGGGACGATCAGCCTTTACGCCGGGAACGTCTCGTCGGGGATCGAGCCGGTCTTCGCCTGGGCCTACACCCGCAAGGTCCTGCAAAAGGACGGCACCCGGACCGAGGAAGAGGTGGTGGATTACGCCGTCGCCCTCTGGCGGCGGATGTTCGGGGACAAGCCTCTGCCGGGGCATTTCGTGGACGCGCAGACCTTGGCCCCGATGGATCACGTGAGGATGCAGGCGGCGGCGCAGCGGTGGGTGGATTCCTCGATCTCGAAGACGATCAACGTGCCCGTGGATATCGGGTTCGAGGCGTTCAAGGATGTCTACCTTGCGGCGTGGGACATGGGCTGCAAGGGCTGCACGACATATAGGCCGAACGCGGTGACGGGGAGTGTGTTGACCGTCAGCGAGAAATCGGGCGAGGCCCCGGATCAGGTCCGGGGCGCGGTCGCCAAGGATGGCGAGGTGATTTATCTCTCTGAACCGCTCGACCGCCCGCAGTCGCTGGAAGGCGCGACCTACAAGGTGAAGTGGCCCGACAGCGAGCACGCGCTTTACATCACGATCAACGACATCGTGCAGGGCGGGCACCGGCGGCCGTTCGAGATTTTCATCAACTCGAAGAACATGGAGCATTTCGCCTGGACGGTCGCCCTCACCCGCATGATCAGTGCCGTGTTCCGGCGCGGGGGGGACGTGTCGTTCGTGGTCGAAGAACTGAAGGCCGTGTTCGATCCGCGCGGGGGGGCGTGGATGGAGGGGCGGTATATCCCCTCGATCCTGGCCGCGATCGGGGGCGTGATCGAAAGGCATATGATCGCGATCGGGTTTCTGTCCGCCGAGGGCGCGGGGCTGAAAGCCGACCCCAAGGCGGCGGCGCTGGCCGTCGGCGACACGCCCCGTGGCCCTGCCTGCCCGAACTGCGGGCAGTTCGGGATGCACATGGCCGAGGGCTGCCTGACCTGCCCGAACTGCGGGCATTCGAAGTGCTCGTGAGGGTGCGGGCGAAAATGTCCCTCAGAGGGACAAGTTAACGGGCCTGTAATCGCAAGGGGTTACGGGGCGCGTTAGGGAATTTTTTACGAGTGTTGACGGTTGTTAGTGCCTGAAATATGGCGGGGTGAACCCCGCCCTACCGACCCCGGCGCAGGCCCTTTCCGCCCTTGCCGAACGGACCCGGACAGGCTTTCGTCACCGGGACCACATCAGGGGCACCCCCATGACCACCCTTCACACCATCCCCGCCCGCCGGGGCCGCGCGGTCCGGCTGAACGCGGGGCAGGCGATCCAGATCGTCAACACACACGGCCATCAGGTTGTGGACACCTGGGCCTTCAGTTCCGAGGACATGGGCGAGTTCCTGTCGATGGAGCACCTGCGGCCCACCATCGGCACGATCTTCCCGACGAAGGGCCATGCGTTGGTCACCAACCGCCGCCGCCCGATCCTGATCTGGGAAGAGGATACCTCGCCCGGTATCCACGACACCATCATCGCGGCCTGTGACGACTACCGCTACGGGCTTCTGGGTTGCACCGAGTATCACGACAACTGCACCGACAACCTGCACGCGGCGCTGCGGTCGATCGGGCTGAAGTCCGACGAGACCCCCAGCCCCCTGAACCTGTGGATGAACATTCCCGTGGGGCCGGACGGGAAGATCGAGTGGGGCCAGCCCCGGTCGAAGGCAGGGGACCATGTGGTCTTGCGCGCGGTGATGGACTGCGTGATGGTGATGTCCTGTTGCCCGCAGGATATCCTGCCGATCAACGGGTTGAACACGGTCGAGGCGCATTACCGGGTGTTGGGTTAGGGTTTGGCGCGGGCGCGCTGGGCGACCCAGACGCCTGCCAGGATCAGCGCGACACCTGCCAGTTTCAGGGCCAGCGACCCGCCCGCGCCGCGCAGCGCATCGAGTGCGACGCCCGACACCATCTGCCCCGCGATGACGCACATCGCCGTCATCGCGGCGCCGATGCGGGCGACCAGCCAGCTGCCGGCCGCGATGAAGATGACGCCGACCGGCCCGCCCGCCCAGGCCCACCAGGGGGCCTGCGCCAGTGTGGGCGGGATCAGCTCGCCTGTGGCGGTGGCGACGATCAGGATCGCGGCTAAGCCGACGGCGTGGTTCCAGAACGACGCCGTCATGGGCGAGGTGGACAGGCTGAGGCGGCCGTTGACCGACCGGCTGAGCGACACGCAGGCCCCGGCGGCGAGGGCGGCGAGGATCATGGGGATCAGGCCGGTCATGCGCCGCGCCCGCCGAAGATGATGAGGGCGCTGCCCGCAAGGACCAGCGCTGCGCCAAGGTAGTCCGCCAGGCCCGGTCTGCGGCGGGGCAGGCCGAACCAGCCCCACCGGTCGGCGGCCAGCGCAAAGGCCGACTGCCCGGCAAGGCCCAGCGCGATGGTGCCGCCCAAGGCAAGGGGCGTGTTGACGGTGGTGGATGTCAGGACGACCGTCAGCGCGCCCGAAAGGCCCGCGAGGTAGGCCCAGACGGGGGCGGGGGTTGCGTTTGGGGCGTGGGTGGAGTGGCGGGTGGCAAGGATCAGGGCGGCCGCAACGGTGCCGGTGGCGTGGGCGGCCAGGGAGGAGAATATCGGCGTGGTCGCCAGCCCCATGGTGCCGTTGAATAGGACCATCAGGGTCAGGAGGCCGCCGGAGCCCAGTGCCAGAGCGAGGGCTAAAGTATCGGCCTTGCGGGGCGGAGAGGGGGCGGTCTTCGGCATCCGTCGCGGGGGTCCGGGGTCTGTCGGCATATGGCGGGACCTTGGACCGGCTGGCCAGTCGCTGCAATGGGGGGCTGCACAACCTGAGCTTGCAGGCGAAAAGGTTAACGCGGGTGCCAAGTGATGCAGGCCGGCCACTTCCCAGCCTTAAGATCGCGTGTTAAGCAGCGGAAATAAGGGCCGAAAACAGGCCCACGCAAGGGCAGGCAGGCAGACCGATGAAGACCGGCTATACCGGCACGTTCGTCATTTCGTGGTCACAGACAGACATCGACGGAGAGCCTGCGCCACGCGTGGGCTTGCCCGAGATCGGGTCACAATGGCGGTGGATGGGGCAACCGTTGCGCGTGGACGGTCCGGCCGAGCTTTTGTTGCTGCACGATGCGGAAACCGAGGCCGAGCGGCGGCGGCGGGCGGCGCGGGTGGTGCGGCGGCTCTTGGGTGCGGCCGTCATGGGGGACGGGCGGCTGCGTGATGCGGCGGCGCGGCTGCCCGAGGATGACGGGTGGGCCCAGCAGGGGTTCGTTGTCTCTGACGGACGCGAGAGCTATGCCGTCAGCGTCATTGAGGCGCAGGCAAGCCGGGCGAAATTGCTGATGTTTTCCGGAACCTTGCCGCCCGCCGACACGGACCTTTGGGTGATCGCGCGGACTGAGGACAGGGCGCGGTCGGATGCGGGGGCGGGGGGCATGGTCTGCTTTACCCCCGGCACGAAGATCGCGGTGCCGGGCGGGCAGCGGCTGGTCGAGGACCTGCGCCCCGGCGACCGCATCCTGACCAAGGATGACGGCGCGCAGGAGATCCTGTGGACGGGGCGGCGGAAAATGACGGGGGCGCGGCTGTTCGCGATGCCCGCGCTGCGCCCCGTGCGCATCCGGTCGGGCGCGATGGGCGAGGACCGGCCCGAGGGCGATCTGGTCGTGTCGCCCGATCACCGGCTGGTGGTGCGCGGCGACAAGGCGCGGGCCTTGTTCAACGTGCCGGAAGTCCTTGTTTCCGCACGCGATCTGATTGACCACCGGGCGATCCGGGTGGAGACGGGCTGGGCGGATGTGACCTACATCCACCTCTTGACGGAACGCCACGAGGTGCTGTGGGCGAACGGTGTGGAAAGCGAGACCTTCCACCCCGGAGCCGCCGACATGGACCTGGTGGAACCGGGCGAGCGGGCCGCGCTGGAGGCCCTGCTGCCCGAGGTGGCGCGCGATCCGATGGCCTATGGGACCGAGGCGCGGCGGGCGCTGACAGCGCCGGAGGCGGCGATCCTGTGCCACAAGGCGGCGTGAGGGGGATAGGGGCGGCCGGGTTGCGGAACGGGCGCGCAAAACCCTGAAATTGCGTCGAAAACCGCGTATGCACAACTTATGGCTTACATACATACGTGGGGTGGCGCGTCCGGCCTGGCATCGCCCCGTTGACTCCGCCCCCGCCGCCTGTATAAGCCGCCCGTCCCGGGCCTGTCTGGCCTTGGGCCTTTCATTGGTGTTGGTGGACCCCGCAAGGGGAAGCCTGTCGCCCTGGCAACAGGGAAGAGGACAACGCCCTTCATAGCCGCCCCACAAGGCGGCGCCTAGCGAAGGAGATCAGCGGTGACCAAGCGCACCTCTGCCAAGTACAAGATTGACCGCCGGATGGGCGAAAACATCTGGGGTCGCCCGAAGTCCCCGGTCAACAAGCGCGAATACGGCCCCGGCCAGCACGGCCAGCGGCGCAAGAACAAGCTGTCGGACTTCGGCACGCAGCTGCGCGCCAAGCAGAAGCTGAAGGGCTATTACGGCGACCTGACCGACAAGCAGTTCCGTAAGATCTATGTCGAGGCCGCCCGCGTGACGGGTGACACGGGCGAAAACCTGATCGGACTGCTGGAGCGCCGTCTGGACGCGGTGGTCTACCGCGCCAAGTTCGTGCCGACGATCTTTGCCGCCCGCCAGTTCGTGAACCACGGCCATGTCACGGTGAACGGCGCGCGCGTCAACATCGCGTCCTACCGTGTGAAGGAAGGCGACGTGGTCGCCGTCCGCGACAAGTCGCGGCAGATGGCGCTGGTGCTGGAGGCCGTGGGCCTGACCGAGCGTGACGTTCCGGACTATCTGGAAGTCGACCACCACAAGATGACGGCGACCTTCGTGCGCACCCCGGGCCTGGGCGACGTGCCCTATCCGGTGCAGATGGAACCGAACCTCGTCGTCGAATACTTCGCCAAGAACTGACGATACCTGGCGGAACCGGCTGCGACTTGCCGCCGGTTCCGCTGTTCTGAGAGGCCGCGCGTCTGGCGTGCCGCGCGCGGCGGCAAGGATCATCCGATGCGGATCGGTGTCTTGCTCGAGCCTGCCTATCGCCGGTTCGTCACGGGCTATGGCCTGTCCTATGTCCTCTACTGGATCACCCTTCTGGCCTTTGGCTGGTGGATGTGGGACCACACGGCATCGTCCGGCTGGGTTGGCCTTGTCTATTTCAGCGAGCTTGCGCCCTCGATCGTCATCACGCCCTTTGCGGCGGCGCTGGCCGACCGGGGCGACCGGTTCCGAATCCTTCGGACGGTCCTGTGGGCGCAGGTCGCCACCGGATCGGGATTGGCGGCGGTCACGGCGGCGGGTCTGTTAACGCCGGGCGTGCTTGTCGGCTTTGCGCTGGCCGAGGGCACGGTTGTCGGCTTCAGCCAGCCTGCCTTCTTCGGTCTTCTGAGCCGGATCGTCAGCCCCGCCAACCTGCCCGCCGCCGTCGGGTTCAACGTGAGTGTCGTGCAGTCAAGCTACGTCCTTGGGCCGATCCTTGCGGGCCTTGTGTTTTCGCTGGGGCCGACGGTCGCGCCGCTTGCCTTTGCGGCGAATGCGGTGGGCACGGCGGGATACATATGGGCCTTGTCGGGGATCGCGCTGCGTGAGCCGGGCGCGCGTGCCGTGCCGGAGCGGCCGCGTCTATTGCGCGATACCGTTCAGGGGATGACGGTATTCTGGACAAGCGCCGTGGCCTTCCGGGCGGCCGCGCTGACGATGGCGGTGGCGGCGTTGCAGCGCCCGCTGATCAGCCTGATGGCGGCGATCAACGACCGTTTCGCGCTTCTGGCGCATGCGCATTTCACGCTTCTGACGGCCAGCTTCACGTCAGGGGGGCTGGTCGCCGGTCTGGTCCATGCGCGGAGGAACTCTGATGCCGGGCAGGACCGGGCCACCCTGCGGGTGATGGTGGCCTTGACGGTCGGATTTGCGCTGTTCTTTCCACTGCTGGCGGCGCTACCCGGCCAGGCATGGATCGCGATGACGGGGCTGTTTCTGCTGGGCCTTGGCTGCAACTATGTCACCGCCGGAAACTCGATCATCCTGCAGGCGCGGACGCCCGACCAGATGCGCAGCCGCGTGCTGGGCAACAATCTGATGATGGCGCGGGCGGCCGGGGCGCTGTCGGTTCTGGGGATCGGGGTTCTGGCGGATGCGCGGGGGTTCGCCGTGGCGATGACCGTGGCGGCGCTGGGCGTGGGGCTGGCCCTGGCGCTGGCGCTGGGACTGCGCAGCGGGCGGGGCTGAGGCGGGGTTCCCCGGGGGTGGATTTCCGGGTGGCGTCGGGTAAGGTCTGACACCAGCGACACAAGGACAGGCACGGGGCAGTTGGCGGACGGGGCAGGCAGTCAGGGGATGGAGCCCCGGCTATCCAGATACATCTGGCGGCACACCAGCCGCCAGCAGATCTGGATCCTGTTCGTCGTGCTGGTGTCGATGATCCCGTACTTCCTGTCGTTCGACCTGCCCAAGCAGATCGTCAACGGGCCGATCCAGGGTGACGGGTTCGACACGCCGAACGCGACGCAGACCTTCATGGCGATCTCGTTCAGCCTGCCCGGTCTGGGCGAGGTGAAGCTGTTCGACGGCATACAGTTGGAACGGATGCCGATGCTCTTCGCGCTGTCGGCGGTGTTCCTGGTGCTGGTGATCGTGAACGGCCTCTTCAAGCTGTACATCAACACCTACAAGGGCCGTCTGGGCGAGCGCCTCTTGCGCCGCATAAGGTTCGACCTGATCGACCGCATCCTTCGCTTTCCGCCGAACGTCTTCAAACGCGTCAAGGGCGCCGAGATGGCGAGCATGGTGAAGGACGAGGTGGAGCCGCTGGGCGGGTTCACGGGGGATGCCTTCGTGGTGCCGGTGCAGCTGGGCGGGAACGCGATCACGGCCTTGGTGTTCATCTTCATCCAGAGCTTCTGGCTGGGTGTGATCACGGCGGTTATGGTGGGGGTGCAGGCGGTCATCATTCCGCGGATGCGCCGCCGCCTGCTGGTCCTGGGGCGCGAACGGCAACTGACGGCACGCGAGCTGGCAGGCCGGGTCAGCGAGATCGTCGAGGGGATCGGGACGATCCACGCCTATGACACGTCGAACCTGGAACGCGCCGACGTGGCGTCGCGGCTGGGGCGGATCTTCCGCATAAGGTACGACCTGTACCAGTGGAAGTTCATGGTGAAGTTCCTGAACAACTTCCTCGCGTCGCTGACGCCGTTCCTGTTCTATTCGGTGGGTGGCTATCTGGCGCTGAAGGGCAGTCTGGACATCGGGCAGCTGGTCGCCGTGATCTCGGCCTACAAGGACCTGCCGGGGCCGTTGAAGGACCTGATCGACTGGGACCAGAACCGTCAGGACGTTCAGGTCAAGTACACGCAGGTGGTGAACCAGTTCACCATCGAGCCAATGATCGACGGGGCGCTGCACGTGATGACGCCCGGGCGGGAGCCCTTGGGGGCGCCGCTCGCCGCCGCGAACCTGGGTGTGGACGACGACGGGGGCAGCACGCTGCTGGACCGGGTGACGCTGCAGGTGCGTCCGGGCGAACGGGTGGCGGTGCTGAGCGATTCGACAAGCGCCGAGGTGTTCGCCGAGGCCATCGGCCGGGTGGTGTGGCCGACACGCGGGCGGATCACGGTGGGGGAGGCGGACATCTTCACGCTGCCCGAGGCGCAGGTCGGGCGCGGGATCACCTATGTGGCGGCGGACCCCTACCTGTTCTTTGGCACCTTGCGCGAGAACCTGCTTTACGGGCTGAAGCATGCGCCGCTGGCCGACCCCGAGCTGGACGACGCGGGGCGGAAGCAGCGCGAGTGGAACATCCGCGAGGCGCGGCTGGCGGGCAACCCCGACGCCGACCCGGCTGCTGACTGGATCGACTATGCCGCCTGCGGCGTGGCGGGGCCGGGCGACCTGTTCGGGGCGATGGTCAGGGCGCTGGACGCGGTGGGGCTGTCGGACGACATCGTGGACCTTGCCAAGCGGTCCACCATTCTGCCGGATCGTCACCCCGATCTGGCCGAGGGGCTGGTGTCCATGCGCGTGGCGGTGCGCGAGGAACTGGCGCGGCGCAAGCTGGGCCAGATGATCGCGGCCTTCGAGCCCGAGGCCTACAACAGCGAGGCGACGCTGGGCGAGAACCTCTTGTTCGGCAATCCCATCGGCCCGGCGCTGCAGACCGAGACGATCGCGCGGCACCCCTATTTCCGCGAGGCGGTCGGCATCGACCTGGCGCGCGAGCTGTTCGGGATGGGCCACCAGATCGCCGAGCAGGCGATCGAGCTGTTCGCGGGGCTGCCGCCGGACCATCCGTTCTTCGATCAGCTGACCTTCATGTCGCCCGAGGATATTCCGGCCTACCAGAAGCTGTTGCAGGGTCTGACCGGCAAGACCTTTGACACGGCGACCGAGGACGAGCGGTCGCGGATCATCCGACTGAGCTTTGCCTACATCGAGCCGCGCCACCGTTTCGGCCTTCTGGAACCTGACCTGCAGGGGCGGATCGTGGCGGCGCGGCAGCGGTTCCTTTCCGCGCTGCCGGACGAGCTAGCCGGGGCCTTGGAGCCCTATGACCCCGGCCGCTACATCGCGTCGGCGAGCATTCTGGACAACGTGCTGTTCGGCCGGATCAGCCACCGCTTTGCCAACGAAGTCGCGACGGTCCACGACATCATCCGCGACTTGTTCCGGTCCACGGGCCTTTATCAGGCGGTGTTTTCGGTCGGGCTTGACTATCACGTCGGTGCAGGGGGCAAGCGGCTGAGTTCGGTGCAGCGGCAGAAGGTGGCGCTGGCGCGCGGGCTGATCCGGCGGTCGGAGTACTATGTGCTGAACCGCCCGCTGTCGGCGGCGGACATGGGCACGCAGGAACGTGCGGTGCGCAACGCCGTTGCGCATTTGACGGCGGACGGCCACGATCCGGCGATCATCTGGGTGGTCCCGAACGCCACGCTGGCCGCGCTGTTTGACCGTGTGGTCACGTTCAAGGGGCCGATTGTCGCCGATGACCGCCGACGGGGGATTGCCGAGGGGGATGCGGGCCGCTACGGCGACAGGCAATCGGCGCCGGCCTGAGGATGGAGGATCGCGGGCGATGCTGCTGAAGGACGAAGTGCAGATGCTGCGGCAGTTGCCGCTGTTCGCGCGGGTCGATCCGGCGCGGCTGAAGCTTCTGGCGTTCGCGTCGGACCGGGTGAGTTACGGGGCGGGCGACATCCTGTTCCGGCAGGGCGACCCGGGCGACGCGGCCTATGTGATCCTGGAGGGCAAGGCCGACATCGTGACCGATTCACCCGGCGGGCCGCTGAAGGTGGCCGAGGTCAACCGCAACGCCATCGTGGGCGAGATCGCCATCCTGTGCGATGTGTCGCGGACGGCGACCGTGCGGGCGGCGGCGCCTCTTGAGGCGCTGCGGATCCGGAAGGACGTGTTCCTGAAGCTTTTGGCCGACTTTCCCGACATCACCATCGAGGTGATGCGTGTACTTGCGCTGCGGCTGAGCCAGACCACGACGGAACTGGCCGAGGCGCGGGGGCGGGCGGCGTCGGGGCGGTAGGAAGGGCTGGGAGGTAGGCGGGGCGGTCATCCCGCCTTTGGCAGCATCATCGAGAAACCCGCCGAGGGTACGGCGATTCGGTCAAACAGCGCCTGGCAGAGAGCAGCATAGCGTCCCGGGGCGTCGTCGTTTGATGGCCCTTGAGATGCCGCAAGGTGGTCGGCCAGCGCCGCCGCCAAGACGGTGCGGCCCGCAGGAATGTCAGCCAGCGCACGGGTGCCACCGGACCGGATCATCGCCCAGTCCTGAAGGAACTCCGCCGCCGTGACGGCGGAAAGTCTTTGTCGCAGGCCCGCCGGAACCGGCCCCGCCATCGCCGCGACGTCGGCGAGCGTCGCGCCGGTGGGAAGATTGCCCGCACCGAGCCGCCAGTCGCGCCGCAAATGCCGCCGGGTCACCATCAGCCGTGTCTGTGCGGTCATCAAGTCGCCTAACGTTTCAGCTCCGGCAAGGGGATCAAGGCGCGAGTCTGGGCTTCGCGCAACCTCGGCCCGATAGGCGTCCGGGATCGGCGACGGCATGGGCAAGTCACCCTGCGGCACGGTTTCGACCGTGAGGCGGTGGTCGTCCAGCGTGACCATAAGCCACCCGCCCGGATAAGCGGCGAGGGATGGTGCGGCCACCTCGGTGATGCTGTGCCTGATGCTGACTGCCGCCATGTGCAAGTGGCCGGAGAAATGCACCCCCACCCCCGCCGCCTTCATGGCTGCCGCGATCTCTGGCGCGGGGATGCGCGGGGTCAGGGCGGTGGGGCCGATGGCCCGTTCCTCGGCCGTGCCGCCGCGCGGGTCGGTCATCGGGTAGTGCGAGAAGGTGAGGAGGCGCTTGCCCGATGCGCGGGCGCGGCGGGCGACGTCGGCGACCCATGCCACAAGCCAGGGCTTGTGGCGAAGCGCGGCGGTCCAGCCCGCGTCCGAGGGGTCGGCGAAGGGTTCGGCGTGGGACGCGCGGTCGCGGGTGTCGTGCGGCAGGAAGACGTTGGCGTCGAGCATCAGGAACCAGATGCCGGGGACGGGTTCCAGAAGGTAGCTTGCGTCGGTCACGGGGGCGGCGGTCGCGCCGTCGCGTGCGGTTATGGGGGCGCGGCGGGTGGCCGGGTCGGGCGATGTGCCGAAGGGCGTTTCCCAGTGCAGGTCGGCGGGGCGGGGCATGTAGCCGAAGGGGGCCATCGCGGCCATTGCGGGGGCGTAGCCCGGGCAGTACATGCCGGGGTCGTGGATCACGCGGCGGGCGGTTGGGTCGGTGCGAGCCGGGTCGCTGGTGACGGTGACGTGCCCGCCTGCGGCGGACAGGAGGCGGCGGGTGCGGTGGCGGCCGTCTTCTGCGAAGAGGTCGTGGTTGCCGGGCAGGGCGTGGATGCGCAGGCCCGCGCGGCGGTGGCGATCCAGGAGCGCGGCAAGGCGGGCGGTGGTGCGGACCTGGCCGTCATCGGTGTAGTCACCCAGCAGCACCACGTCGGTCGCCCCGCGCGCCCACGCCCCGGCCAGCGCGTCGTCCATCAGGGCGGCGGTCTCGTTGAACAGGCGCGGCACGCGCGCCACCTCGGCCAGCGGGCGAAGCGCGAGGCCGTGGGGCGCGTCGGTCCCGAGGCCGAAATCGGCGGCGGGGTCGTGGACATGGGCGTCGGCGATGACGGCGAAGCGGAAGGGCGGGGGCATGCGTCTATCGCTGTGGTCTTCGGGGATTGTTTCCCGGCGGGGCGCGGTTTTGGCGGGGTGAAGGGCAGGGCGGATTTCCCGCTCGCCTATGGGCTAGGCTTTGTCTAGCATCGGACCGGGGAAAGAGGGAGAGAGCCGGACACCATGAGCGCGGGGCGCTGACAGATGGTGCGGATGGGCGGCACGCCGTCAGGCGACCCGGTCGCGGCCCTGGCCCCTGGGCGGGCTGCGGGGGCCGACCTGTCGGTGCGGTTCTGGGGCACGCGGGGCAGCCTGCCGGTGTCGGGGCCGGACTTCGTGCGCTATGGCGGATCGACCGTCAGCATCGAGCTGCGCTGCGGCGATGCCTGTCTGGTCTTCGATGCGGGCTCAGGCATTGCGCCTGCGGGCAAGGCGCTGATGGCCGATGGCGTGGGCAAGGTGCATCTGATGTTCACCCACAGCCACTACGACCACATCGTGGGCTTCCCGTTCTTCAAGCCGCTTTATGACCCGAAAACCCGGGTGGAGTTCTGGTCGGGGCATCTGCACGGGAAGATGACCACGGCGGAGATGCTGGAAGACTTCATGCGGCCGCCGTGGTTTCCGGTTCGGCCCGACGTGTGCCCGGCGTCGCTGGGGTTCCACGATTTCGCGCCGGGCGACGTGCTGGAGCCCGAGCCGGGGGTGCGGATCGTCACCCGGGCGCTGAACCATCCGGGCGGGGCGGTGGGATACCGGGTGGAGTGGAACGGGCGCGTGGTGGCGGTGGTGACGGATACCGAGCACCATGTCGATCATGCGAGCGATCACGGCGGCGGGCCGTCCCTGGGCGGGGGCGACCTTGACCCGGCGGTGATGGACCTGATACGGGGCTGCGATCTGTTCCTGTATGACGCAAGCTATCTGGATGACGAAATGGCGCGATTCCGGGGCTATGGGCATTCGACCTGGCAGCACGGCGTGCGGCTGGCGCGGGCGGCGGGGGCGAGGCGGGTGGGGATGATCCACCATGCGCCCTGGCGGACGGATGACGAGCTGGACGCGATCGACCGGGCGGCGCGGGCGGAATTCGCGGGGGCCTTCGTGGCGGCGGACGGGCAGGCGGTCAGCGTCTGAGACCGAGGGCGTCGTGGAGCCTGACCCACTGCCCGCCGGGGTGCGCGGCGGTCATCGACAGGATCGCGGACAGGGACGACCAGGCGGCCTCGTCATGGTCAAGGTGGTGGGTCAGAAGGCCCGCGACGCCATCCCGTCCGGTTTTGCGCAGGGCGGTCAGGCGGGCGGCAAGTTCCGCCGCAAGCGTGTCGGCCGCCCGCCCGCCGCGCGTGCCGCGCCAGTCGATCAGGTCGGCATGGGTGTTGATCTGGGGAAGCGGCGTGTCGGCGCGTTCGTCACCAAAGGTGGACAGGCCCCGGAACCCGATGTCGGGAAGGCGCGGGATCACGTCAACAGAGATGCGGTTCCAGGGCGGGACGAGGACCGGAACCAGCCGAGGCCCGTGCAGGCGTGCAAGCTTGGCAAGGCCCCGCGACAGGTCGGCAAGCACCGTTTCGGGCGGCCGGTCGGGGCCGAGTTCGCGTTTCTTCGTGCCTTCGGGGGCGTGGTTCAGGTGTGCCCAGCCGTGGACGGCGACCTCGGCATGGGGTTCGGTAGCCAGCCGGTCGGCAAGGGCCCGGTCCGTCGGTGCGGGGACGACGGCCAGCGTGACGGGAACGCCGTGGCGGGCGGTCAGGGCGAGCAAGCGGTCAAGTGCCGGGGTGGGCCGTGTCGCGTCGTCGTCGCGGAGCCAGAGGCGCGCCTTGCGGCCCGCCGCCGCCCAGAGGTCAAGCTCGGTCCGAAGGGGGGCGAAAGTGTCGCCGGTCATGGCCGCCCCGTGGCGGTTCTGAGGATCTCGTCCAGCCGCGCGGCCGCCGCCGTGGCGCTGTGGCGTTCGGCGACGCGGGCGCGGGCGGCCCGGCCCATCGCCTGGCGCAATTGGGCATCCCCGGTCAGCCGCAGGATTGCCTGGGCAAAGCCTTCGTCATCGCGTTCGGCGCAAAGAAGGCCGGTTTCGCCCTGCGCCACCACCTCGGGCACGCCCGCGGTCCCTTGTGCCACGACGGGCAGGCCGGACGCCTGCGCCTCGAGATAGGCCAGACCATAGGCCTCGCCGAAGCCGGGCCAGACGAAGATGTCGGACTGCGCGAGCAGGTCGCGGACGGCTTCGGGGGGAAGAAGGCCGTGGAAGGTGACGCGGGCACCGAAGGGGGCGAAGAGGGATCGCACCTCGGCCTCACGCGGGCCGGTGCCGGCGATAGACAGGGTCCAGTCGGCCTGTGAACCGATCAGGGTCAGTGCGCGGGCCAGCATAGCATAGCTGTCGTGCTTGTCGCCCTCGCGCATCATCGCGACGGTGGCCAGACGCAGCGGACCTGCGTGTTCTCTGGGCGTGTGTTCTCGGGGCGCGGGGGCGGGGGCGAAGGGCTGGATGTCCACGAACGGCAGAAGCCGCGCCGTGCGCGCCCCGGCAAGCGCCGAGAGGATGCCGCGTTCGTCGCGCGCCGTCAGGCAGATGTTGACTGCCGCCCGCCCAAGCCCGGCCAGAACATGACGCTGGCTGTCGGCCCACACGCCCTGCGTCCGCCGGGCGGAAAACGAGCTTTCGGCGGTGACGTAGGGCAGGCCGAAGCGGGTGCAGAGCGGCGGGCCGATCAGGTCGGGTGCCTTGTAGTAGGGGTGATAGGTGAACCACAGGTCAGGCGAGCCGTCCTGCCGCCAGGCTTCGGTCAGGCGCGCCACCTCGCCCGCGGCGGCGTCCGCGACGGTTACGGCATGGGCGGTGTCCGCCGGGTCGGCCATGCGTGCCCGCAGGCCCGAGGCGAGTGTGACGCTGTGCCCCGCCCCGGCCAGCGCAGCCATCAGCTGGCGCGCCATCAGCCGGTCGCCCGAAGGGACCGGGTGATCGGGTGGCTTCAGCGGTGCGTAGAAGGCGATCTTCATCGGCGGCGTCGTTCCCGGGGCAGATGATCCCTCGGACGGCCCGTGTCCGGCGTCAAGTCTTGGGTGAGAGATCGGCAAGACTGTGCAGGATCGGCGACCAGTCCGCGCGGGGCCGGGCTTTCGGCCCGGGAAGCGCGCACCCGCCAGTGCGGGTCTGACCCTAGCCTCCAACCGCCGGGACGCGGGCCGGAATCGACCGGATCAGGTCGGCAAGGCGCCGCGCCTCGGGCGGGAGGTCGACCTGCGCCCGCATCATCATGCCGAAGGGCGGGACCTCGATTCCCAGATCGACCGGAACCCTGGCGTAGGGGGCGGCGGGCGTTCCGGCAAAGGTCTGGGCGACCGAGGTAGCAAGCGGCGCGATGGAGTTTGACTGGCTGAGCAGCGCGAGCGTCAGAAGGAAAGACGCGGTGGACAGCCGCTGCGACGGCTCGGGCAGGCCAAGGGCGTGCAGCCGCCGGACGACGGCCTGACGCATGAGGCTGTCGGTGCCGGGCATGACCCAGTCGTATTCCATGAGGTCGGCGGGCTGCACCGTGCGGGCCCGGGCCAGGCGGTGCCCCGACCGGACCACCAGCGACACGGGTTCGGGGGCCATTTCGTCGAAGGACAGCACGTCCCCGGCCCCGCCGTCCGGCAGACGGGCGATGGCGAAGTCGATCCGGCCGTCGACCAGCTGTTGCGCGAGCTGGTCGGACGTGGCCACGATCACCTCGACCGTGGTGCCGGGCTGCGCAAGGCGCCAGCTGCGCAGCGCAGGCAGCACGCGGTCCAGCGCGGGGCCGGTGACCGACCCGATCCGCACGTGCCCGCGTCCGCCGGTGCGGATTTCGTCAAGCTCGCGTTCGGCGTCGCGCATTTCCATCAGCATGCGGCCCGCGCGTCGCGCCAGCGCCTGCCCGGCGGGGGTCAGCGTGATGCCGCGGCCGGTGCGAAGGCGCACCGGCTGGCCTGCGATGCGCTCGACCTCGGCCAGAAGGCGCGAGGCGGCGGGCTGGGCGATGCCGACCTGTGCAGCGGCAAGGCCGATCTGGCCGGTGTCGGCAAGTGCCGCAAGAATGCGCAGGTGGCTGAGTTTCAGGCCACGGGCGATCAGATCCTGGCGGCGCTGTGACATGGCGTTTCCGTTATGATTGCATGCGCAATCATCATTTGACGGATATGCCCGCCGGTTGCAACTTGCGCCTCGGCCCATCGGCGGCGCGACACTGCCCCGCCCGGCCAGAACCGCGCCGCGACCCACGCGGCCGAGGGAGGATTGAAAATGAACGTAACCAAAACGGCGCTTTCCGCGCTGGCCGTTGCCGCGGCCCTTGCCGCCGCCACCGGGACCTATGCCGAGGACAAGGGCACCATCGGCATCGCGATGCCGACCAAGTCGTCATCGCGCTGGATTTCCGACGGCAACTCGATGGTCGAGCAGTTCAAGGCGGCGGGCTACGAGACCGACCTGCAGTACGCCGAAGACGACATCCCGAACCAGCTGGCCCAGATCGAGAACATGATCACCAAGGGCGTGAAAGTGCTGGTCATCGCGGCGATCGACGGCACCACGCTGTCGAACGCGCTGGCCAACGCCCATGCGGCGGGCATCAAGGTCATCGCCTATGACCGGCTGATCCGCGAAAGCGGGGACGTCGACTACTACACGACGTTCGACAACTTCAAGGTGGGCGTGCTGCAGGCCAATTCGCTGGTGGCCTGCCTGAAGGAACGCTTCCCCGATGTGAAGCCCTACAATGTCGAGCTGTTCGGCGGCTCGCCCGACGACAACAACGCCTTCTTCTTCTATGACGGCGCGATGAGTGTGCTGCAGCCGATGATCGACGCGGGCGACATCGCGGTGCCGTCGGGTCAGATGGGCATGGACAAGGTCGGCACGCTGCGCTGGGACGGCACGGTCGCGCAGGCGCGGATGGACAACCTGCTGTCGGCCAACTACGGCGACAAGCAGCTGAACGGCGCGCTCAGCCCCTATGACGGGCTGTCGATCGGCATCCTGTCGTCGGTCAAGGGCGTTGGCTACGGCTCGGGCGACCTGAAGATGCCGTGTGTCACGGGGCAGGACGCGGAAATCGCGTCGGTCAAGTCGATGATGGCGGGCGAGCAGTATTCGACCGTATTCAAGGATACGCGCGAACTGGCGAAGGTTACCGTGAAGCTGGTGGACGACGTGCTGTCGGGCAAGGAGCCCGAGATCAACGACACCAAGACCTATAACAACGGGGTCAAGGTGGTGCCGTCCTACCTGCTCGAGCCGAAGGCGCTGGGCGTGAACGACATCCAGTCGATGCTGGTGGATTCCGGCTACTACACGGCCGACCAGCTGAAGTAAGCTGACCCGACGGAGAAACGGGCCTGCCCGTGCGCCAGTGCGCACGGGTGGGCTTCTCCATATCCGCAATCGCCCGAAGGCCGCCGCCCATGCCCGCGCTTCTGGAAATGAAAGCGATCAGCAAGACCTTTCCGGGGGTCCGCGCGCTTGACCATGTCAACCTGACGGTCGAGCGGGGGGAGATCCACGCCGTGGTGGGTGAAAACGGGGCGGGGAAATCGACGCTGATGAAGGTCCTGTCCGGCGTCTACCCGGCCGGCACCTACGAGGGCGAGATCGCCTTCGACGGCCAGCCCGCGCGCTTTGCGGGCATCCGTGACAGCGAGGGCGCCGGGATCGTCATCATCCACCAGGAACTGGCGCTGATCCCGCTTTTGTCGATCGCCGAGAACCTGTTCCTCGGCAACGAGGTCGCGCGCCGCGGCGTCATCCACTGGCCCGAGGCCTATGCCCGGACGGGTGCGTTGCTGGCCAAGGTCGGGCTGAACGAACCCCCGACGGCCATTGTCGAAAGCCTTGGTGTCGGCAAGCAGCAGCTGATCGAGATTGCCAAGGCGCTGGCCAAGGACGTGCGCCTGCTGATCCTGGACGAGCCGACGGCGGCGCTGCAGGAGACGGATAGCCAAAAGCTGTTGGACCTGCTTCTGGAGCTGAAGGCGCAGGGGATCACGTCGATCCTGATTTCCCACAAGCTGAATGAGGTCAGCCGCGTCGCCGACCGCATCACGGTTCTGCGCGACGGGTCCACCGTGTCCACGATCCCGCGCGACCAGATCAGCGAGGAGCGGATCATCCGCGACATGGTGGGCCGGGACATGGCGCACCGCTATCCCGAACGGGTCCGCAACCCTGGCGAGGTCTTGATGGAGGTGCGTGGGTGGAACGTGTTCCACCCCGTCCACCCCGAACGCCAGATCATCCGTGACATCAGCTTCAACGTCCGCCGGGGCGAGATCGTGGGGATCGCCGGGCTGATGGGGTCTGGGCGGACGGAATTGGCCATGAGCCTGTTCGGACGCAGCTATGGCCGGGGCATCACGGGCGAAGTGCGCATCAAGGGCCAGCCCGCCGATTGCTCGACCGTGGTGAAGGCGGTCGATGCGGGCCTCGCCTACGTCACCGAGGACCGCAAGGCCCTTGGCCTCATCCTGGACGAGCCGATCCTGCGCAACATCAGCATGGCGAATCTGGAAGGCGTGTCGTCGGGCGGCGTGCTGAACAAGCCCGAGGAACAGAGGGTGGCCGAGCGGTTCCGGGGGGCGATGAACATCCGCACGCCGAGCGTGTTCCAGAAGGTCGTGAACCTGTCGGGCGGCAACCAGCAGAAGGTGGTGCTGTCGAAGTGGATGTTCACCGAACCCGACGTGCTGATCCTGGATGAGCCGACGCGAGGCATCGACGTTGGCGCGAAGTTCGAGATCTACGGCCTGATGAACCGCATGGCCGATGAGGGCAAGGGCGTCGTGATGATCTCGTCCGAAATGCCCGAGCTTCTGGGGATGTGCGACCGGATCTACGTGATGAGCGAAGGTGCCTTCGTGGGCGAGTTGCCGGGGCACGAGGCCACGCAGGAAAAGATCATGTCGCTGATCGTGAGCCGGTAGGGGGAGGTGGATGGAATGACGCAGGTGGAGGCGGGCACCGGCAGCGCGGCCGCAGGCGGCGGCGCGGCACCGGGCGCGGGGTTCAAGGCGAACCTGCGCGAGAACGGGATGCTGATGGCGCTTATCGCCATTGTCATCTTCTTCACCGTTCTGGTGCGCGCCACCCAAGGCGTGGATTTCCTGTCGGCGCAGAACATCACCAACGTGTTCCTGCAGAATTCCTACGTGATCATCATGGCGTTGGGGATGCTGCTGGTCATCGTGGCGGGGCACATCGACCTGAGCGTGGGGTCGGTCGCGGCCTTCACCGGGGGGCTGGCCTCGGTGATGATGGTGCACTGGGACTGGCCGGTTGCAGTGACGATTCCGGCTGTTCTGGTGTTCGGCGGCCTGATCGGGGCCGCGCAAGGGTATTGGATCGCCTATTGGCGCATCCCTTCGTTCATCGTGACGCTGGCCGGGATGCTGGTGTTCCGGGGGCTGACGCTGTGGCTGCTGAACGGTCAGAACATCGGGCCCTTCGACAAGTCGTTCCAGGCATTGTCGAACGGGTTCGTGCCGGACCTGTTCGCGGTCGGCAAGCCGAACATCACGGCACTGGCCGCCGTTGTCGCGGCCGCCTGCGTCATCATCTGGGCCGGGGTGCGTGCGCGGGCGCGGAACGCGGCTTACGGCATCGCCCAGGAATCGGGGGCCTTGTTCCTGATCCGCAATGGCATCCTTGCCGCCGCACTGGTGTTCGTGGGGTGGAAGCTTGCGAGCTTCCGGGGCCTGCCGAACGTGCTTGTGGTGATGTCGGTGCTGATCGTCCTTTATGCCTTCTTCACTGAAAGCACGACGATGGGCCGCCGCATCTACGCCATCGGCGGCAACCTGAAGGCGGCGCGCCTGTCGGGGATCAACGCGGACCGGCTGACGTTCCTGTGCTTCGTCAACATGGGCGTTCTGGCGGCGTTGGCCGGCATGATCGTGACCGCGCGGCTGAATTCGTCCACCCCCAAGGCGGGGGTGGGGTTCGAGCTGGATGTCATCGCCGCCGTTTTCATCGGCGGGGCGTCGATGGCGGGCGGGTCGGGCAAGATCGTGGGCGTGGTAATCGGCGCCTTCATCATGGGCGTGATGAACAACGGCATGTCGATCCAGGGCATCGGCATCGACTACCAGCAGGTCATCAAGGGCTTGGTGTTGCTGAGCGCCGTCATCTTCGATGTCTACAACAAGTCGAAATAGGGACCCGTCATGCTGATTTCGCAATTCCTGCGCCCGGACGGGCAGGTGGCGGTCGTCGCCCGCGAGGGGTCAGAGGCGGCGGTGGTGCTGAACGCGGACGGAACCTATGAGCTGGCCACCGAAGCGGTGACGACAGGGCGCAGTCTGGCAGCAGTGATCGCGGCGCATGGCCTGGGCGAGGCTGTAGACTTGGAGCGGCTGGCTGCCGAGGGGCGGATGGTGCTGCCGATCACCCACCCTGACCCGACGCACATGCACCTGACGGGCACCGGGCTGACGCATCTGGGATCAGCCGCCGCGCGGGATTCGATGCACGCCAAGTTGCAGTCCGATGACCTGACGGATTCGATGAAGATGTTCCGCATGGGGCTAGAGGGCGGGCGGCCCGGCCCCGGGGCTGTGGGGGCGCAGCCGGAGTGGTTCTACAAGGGGAACGGACACACCGCGGTCGCGCCGGGGGCGGCCCTGGTGTCACCCGGTTTCGCGGGGGACGCGGGGGAAGAGCCGGAAATCGCGGGCATCTACCTGATCGCGCCGGACGGGCGGCCGTTCCGGGTGGGCTGGGCGCTGGCAAACGAGTTTTCGGACCATGTGACGGAACGGGTCAATTACCTGTGGCTGGCGCATTCCAAGCTGCGGCCTGCGTCCTTTGGCCCGGAAATCCTGCTCGGCGACGCGCCGCAAGACGTGCGGGGGATGTCGCGGATCGTCCGGGGGGGCAAGGTCGTGTGGGAAAAGCCGTTCCTGTCGGGCGAGGCGAACATGTCGCACACATTCGCCAACCTGGAGCATCACCATTTCAAGTATGCCTTGTTCCGTCAGCCGGGGGAGGTGCATGTGCATATGTTCGGCACGGCGACACTCAGCTTTGCCGATGGGGTGAAGCCGGAACCGGGCGACGTGTTCGAGATTGCGGCCGAGCCGTTCGGGCTGCCCTTGCGGAACCCGTTGGTGCAGGAAGCGCCCGCAAAGGGGATGGTGGCGGTGGCGGCCCTCTAGGGGGCGCTATCCCGCCCCCGCAAGCAAGGCCGCGTTCCCGCCCGAGGCGGTGGTGTCCACGCTCAGGTGCCGTTCGATCCGGCAGCGGGTGCCCATGTCAGTGTCGCAAAGAACGGGAAGGATCGGCCCGTCGCGGGTGGCGAGCGCCTGCCGTGCCGCCGCGAGCGCCGCGTCATCGGACCAGAGGGCCACCGCGTCGAAGCCTGTGAGCGTCGCCAGTGCGGCGGGGTCGAGAACGCCGTCCACTGCATCGGTGCCGGTGGCCCCCGGCGCGACCCGGACGGCGGTGCAGCCGTTGTCCCGCGCGATCCCCGCCTGCCTGGCGGCCTGTTCGGCGGTCGGCCCGAGGCAGAGGACAAGGCCCCGGCCATGTTCGGACAGCCGGTTCGATTCGCCCGTTGGCCCCGGCATGGCGTGCGTCGTTAGGGCGGCGTCGCGGGGGCGCGCGGCGTGATTGATCGCAGCCTGCACTTTGGCTGGGTCGGCGGCGGGGCCTGATGGCAGAAGGCCCAGAGGCATCCGGCCCGCGTTTGTGAACCGCGCGACGAAGGCTGGCCCCCCGGCCTTCGGCCCGGTGCCCGACAGCCCCTCACCCCCGAAGGGCTGGCTACCCACCACCGCTCCGATCTGGTTGCGGTTGATGTAGATGTTGCCCACCCGCAGCCGGGCCACGACCTGATCGACGCGGTCGTCGATCCGGCTGTGCATGGCGAAGGTCAGGCCGTAGCCCGTGGCGTTGATGGCATCGACCACGCGGTCGATTTCACCCGCGCGGAAAGTGGCGACGTGCAGGACCGGGCCGAAGACCTCGCGCTTCAGGTCGGCGATCCCGGTGACGCGGATCACGGCGGGGGCGACGAAATGGCCGGTGGCGGGCGCAGTAAGTTGACGGATCAGGCGACCTTCGGCCTTCGCCTGCGCGACGTGCGCCTCGATCCCGTCGCGCGCGGCAGCGGAGATGACGGGGCCGATGTCGGTGGCCGCGTCCCAGGGGTTACCGAGGGCGAGTTCATCCATTGCGCCGGTCAGCATGCGCAGGATGCCGTCGGCCACGTCCTCCTGCAGGTAAAGCATCCGCAGCGCCGAACAGCGCTGGCCCGCCGACTGGAAGGCCGAGGCGACGATGTCGCGGACGGCCTGTTCCGGCAGGGCGGTGGAATCCACGAGCATCGCGTTCAGCCCGCCCGTTTCCGCGATGAGTGGCGCGGCGGGGCTGGCGTCCGCCATCGCGCGGTTGATCCCTTGGGCGGTTGCGGTGGAGCCGGTGAACACGAGGCCGTCGAGTTCGGGGGACTGGCTGAGGACCGCGCCGACGACCGAACCCCGGCCGGGCAGGAATTGCAGCGCCGCGACGGGCACGCCCGCGCGGTGGAGGAGGCGGACGGCCAGCGCGGCGGTGAGGGAGGTCGCCTCGGCGGGTTTGGCAAGGACGGCGTTTCCGGCGGCAAGGGGGGCGGCGACGGAGCCGGTGAAGATCGCGAGCGGGAAGTTCCAGGGGCTGATCGCGGCGATGCGCCCGCGCGGGGGGGCGTCTGTTTCCGTGCCACGAGCGGCGTAATAGCGCAGGAAATCCACCGCCTCGCGCAGTTCCGACACCGCGTCGCGGGGGGTCTTGCCGGCCTCGCGGGCGAGGAGGGCGAAGAATTCGCCCGCGTTCTGTTCGTACAGGTCGGCGGAGGCGTTCAGGATGCGGGCGCGTTCCTGTGGGGGGGCGGACCAGGGTTGGGCGGCGGACAGGGCGGCTTCGACGTCTTCCGCCTTCGCCTCGGTGACGTGGCCCACAAGGTCGTTCGGGTCTGCGGGGGCGCGGACTTCCACTTTGGGGCCGGTCGAGGCGGTGGGGGCGGCAAGGATCAGCTTGGCGTCCCAGGTGGCGGTGCGGAACGGCCCGCGGGCAGCGTCGAAAGCGGCAAGGCCTGCGGGGTTGGAAAGGTCCCACCCGGTGGAGTTCGCGCGTTCGGGCGCGAATAGGTCGGCGGGGGCGATGACTGCGCGGTTCAGGCCAGCGGCGGTGAGGGACGCGAAGGGGTCGGCGGCGACACGCGCCGCCGGGACGGCGGCATCGACGATCTGGTTCACGAAGGACGAGTTCGCGCCGTTTTCCAAGAGGCGGCGGACCAGATAGGCCAGCAGGTCGCGGTGCGCACCGACGGGGGCGTAGATGCGGCAGCGTGTGCGGTTCCCGGTCAGCACGATGTCGTGCAGCCGTTCGCCCATGCCGTGCAGGCGCTGGAATTCAAACGCCAGCGGGTCGTCGGCCATTTCCAGAATGGCCGCGACGGTGTGGGCATTGTGGGTGGCGAACTGCGGGTAGATGCGGTCGGTCAGGGTCAGGAGCTTTCGCGCATTGCACAGATACGACACGTCGGTCGCAATCTTGCGGGTGAAAACGGGGAAATCTTGCAGTCCTTCAACCTGCGCCCGTTTGACCTCGCTGTCCCAATAGGCACCTTTGACCAGGCGGACCATGATCTTGCGGTCGTGCTGGGTGGCCAGCGCATGAAGCCAGTCGATCACCGGGGCGGCGCGCTTGCCATAGGCCTGGACGACCACGCCGAACCCGTCCCAGCCCTTCAGCGCGGGGTCGGCCAGCACGGCCTCGATCACGTCAAGCGACAGGTCCAGCCGGTCGGCCTCTTCAGCATCGATGTTGAGGCCAAGGCCGCCGCGCGCGGCCATGCCCGCGAGCGTCGCCACGCGGGGGACAAGCTCGGCCATGACGCGGGCGTGTTTCGCGGTTTCGTAGCGGGGGTGCAGCGCGGACAGCTTGATCGAGATGCCGGGGTTGGCGCGGATGTCGTTGCCCTTGGCACCGGCGGCGATGCGGGTGATCGCGTCGGCATAGGCGCGAGTGTAGGTGGCGGCGTCGGCGGCGGTCATCGCGGCCTCGCCCAGCATGTCGTAGCTGAAGGTATAGCCCTGCGCGGCGCGCGCCTCGCCCCGTACCATCGCCTCGCCGATGGTCTGGCCCAGCACGAACTGGCGGCCCATTTCCTTCATCGCGCGGGCGACAGCGGCGCGGATCACGGGTTCGCCCAGGCGGCGGACAAGGCCGTGCAGGACGGATGCCATCCCCTCGCCGTCCTGCAAGACCTTGCCGGTCAGCATCAGCGCCCAGGTGGAAGCGTTCACCAGCGGCGAGGACGACTTGCCCAGATGCGCACCCCACGACGATGGCGCGATCTTGTCCTCGATCAGGGCGTCCATCGTGTCGGTGTCGGGCACGCGCAGAAGCGCCTCGGCCAGGCACATCAGCGCCACGCCCTCGCGGGTGGACAGGCCGTATTCGGCCAGGAACACCTCCATCAGGCCGGGGCGGGCGTCGGCGCGGATGGCGTTCACGAGGCCGACGGCGCGGGAGGTGGCGGTCTTCCGCGTGGCCTCGTCCGGGGCGTGGTCGGACAGGGCGGCCAGGATGTCCGCCTCGGGCGCGCGGTGGGCGGACTGGATGCGGGCGCGAAGGTCGGACAGGGTCATGGCGGCCTCGAAAGGGGTGGGATCGATCAGGATGATAACAGGGGGGTTGCGGGACAGGTTCCCGAAGATGCAGGCTTGGCAGGCTATATGGCTGTGGAATGGGCGAATGACAGGACAGGCTGCGGCAGATGGGGCTCCGGGCGGGCCGCTTGACCGGATTGACCTGGCGATCCTGCGCGAGTTGTCGGCGGATGGGCGGCTGACGGTGACCGAACTTGCCGACCGCGTTGGCCTGTCGAAAAGCCCCGCGCAGGTGCGGCTGAAGCGGCTGCAGGCCGAGGGGTATATCCTGGGGTTCCGCGCGGTGATCGACCCGGCGAAGTTGGGCCTGGACCACATCGCCTTTGTCGAGGTGCGGCTGAAGGACACGACCGAAGGCGCGCTGCGGGCTTTCAACGCGGCGGCCCGCGCGGTGGCGGAAATCGAGGAATGCCACATGATCGCGGGGGCGTTCGACTATCTGCTGAAGGTCCGCACCCGCGATATCCGCCGATACCGCGAGGTGCTGGGCGAGACGATCAGCGCGCTGCCGCATGTGTCCACGACCTCGACCCATGTGGCGATGGAGGCGGTGAAGGACGTGGCGGGTGTGCAGATCGGGTAGGGCGCGCTGGCGCGGGCCAAACGGTGCGCTACCATCGGCTTAGGGTTCGGGACGCGGGCCGGCAAAGGTGGGGGGATGGGTGCGCGGCAGGGGTCTGGTTCTGGTCGCGGCCCTGCTGCTGGCGGTGCTATCGGTGGTGATGCTGGAGCGCGCCCGGGGTGGCGTGGCCACGCGCGAAGCCGTTCTGGCGGGGTCGCCTGTGACCGTCTATCGCCCGCAGGGTGCAGATGGCCCCCTGCCACCCGTCATCGTGGCACATGGCTTTGCCGGATCGCGCGCGTTCATGGATGCGCTGTCGCGGGCGGTGGCGCGGGCGGGGTTCACGGTGGTGTCGTTCGACTTTGACGGCCACGGGCGCAACCCCCGGCCGCTGTCGCCCGACGTGACACGGATCGAGGGCACGACGGCAGAGTTGGTTGACCAGACGCTGGCGGTGACGAAGGCGGCGCGGGATTTGCCCGAGGTGTCGCAGGGGCCGGTGTCGTTCCTGGGGCATTCTATGGCGACCGACATCGTGGTGCGGGCGGCGGCGCGTCTGCCAGACGATGCGGTCGCGTCGGTGGTGGTCCTGTCGATGTATTCCGACGCCGTGACACGGGCCTTGCCCCGGCGGCTACTGGCCCTGTCGGGGCAGTGGGAGGGGCATCTGCGTGCGGTCGCCCTGCGGGCGGTTCGGCAGGTGGTTCCGGGGGCGGTCGAGGGACAGACCGTGCGGGCAGGCGCGGTCGAGCGGCGGGTGGTGGTGGCGCCGCTGGTCGGGCATGTCGGCGTGCTTTTCAGCCCGGTCTCGGTCGCCGAGGCGCGCGACTGGATGGTCGCCGGGCTGCGGTCGGGCGTGGCGGCGGACGGTGGTGCGGCGGGCGTGGAGGGTGTTGCATCGGCGGGCGAGGTGACGGGAGGGGCGGTCGCGCGGACTGGCCCGTGGATACTGGTGCTGCTTGGCAGCCTGCCGATTGCGGTTTGGGCGGCTGCCGGGCCGGTCTCGCCTGCGCCGGCGTCGCCGGGTGATCGCGGTGCACGCCGCGATGCCCGCGTCCGTCCGGCGCGTCTTGTCCTGGTGGCGATTGCGGCGGGCGGCCTGGGAATCACGGCGGTGCTGGTTGCGCCGGGGTCGTTGCTGGGGCTTGCCGCGTTCGGCGGTCTGGCGGCGTTCTTCCTTGGCTGGGGCGTCGGCGCGGTTTCCCTGCTGGGGATTGGGGGGCCGCTCGAAGGAAATGGTGTCGGGCTGCGGTCCGCGCCTGGGGACCCCGCGCGCCGCCATGCCAGCATTGCGATGGTCATGGCATGTGCCGCCGCCATTCTGGCGATCGACCGCTATGTTTCGTCCTTTGTCCCGACTGGCCCCCGGATTGGGCTGTTCCTGAGCCTGATTCCAGCCTTTTTGCCCTTCGGTCTGGCCGAGGCGCGGCTTGCGGTCAGCGCCGGGGCGGCCGGGCGCCTGATGGTTCACGGCGCGCTGGCCGTGGCGCTGGCCGGGGCTATGGCGTTGGCCCCGGCGCGGCTTGCGCTGGCCTTCACGGCGGTGCCGGTGACGGTTCTGTTCCTGGCGATGTTCGGAACGATGGCAGGGATCGTGGCCCGCCGCGGCGGTGCGGGGGCCCGGGTTGGGGTGCCCCTGGCGACAGCGGTCTTGCTGGCCTGGTCCATCGCCGCGAGCACGCCGCTGTTCCGACCCGGCTGACCGCGCCGCGTTGCGGCAGGCCTATTCCGCCGCGATGCGGAAGCCGAGGCGTTCCCGGATCGAGCGCGCCTTCATCCGCACCGAGACGACATAGGCTGCGGTTCCGACCCGCGCCGCGATTTCCCCCAGCGTGGGCGGGCTGGCGAACACCTCTTCCCAGGTGCCTTCCCCGTCGCGGGTGACCAGCACGCGGCATTCCCGCAGCGTTGACAAGGCGCGGATGCGCCTGCGCCGCGCCGTCTTCACTAGCCGCCGGCCGACTTCGCTGGACAAGCGATCGACAAGATCATCAGCAATCATCAGCGCCCCCGCTGCTGCATGTGCCTGACCGTCCTGCTGACGCGCGTGGTGCCCGACGCGCGGGCAGGTCCGATCTTATGTCGAGCATTGTTGAGTGCTTGTGGTTAAGGAAGGGTTTCGCCGTCTTGGGTTTAGGGGCTTTGGCCCCTGCCGGACGCAAGAATTATTGGGCGTGCCGCGAAGTTCATCCACAGGCCGTCATGGATGTGTTACATTTCAGTTACGAGAGATTTACGGAAGGTTCCATGACTGTTTCCCGATTCGCGCCGATTGCCCTTGTCGCCTTGTCGCATCCGGCCCTTGCGGAAGGCCCCGTGTCGGACATCTGGTGCGCCGAGCGCGACCGCGTCGCGCGGATTCTGGTGGTGCAGCAGGGGGCGGAGTTGCGCGGGCAGGGCATCCGCGATCCCGAGAGCGTGATGGAGCTTTGGGCCGACAAGGCCGGTGCCTGGACGCTGGTCGTGTCCTATGCCGACGGGCGATCCTGCGTGGTGGCGGTCGGCAACGCCTGGGACACTGTCACGAAGGCGCCGTCCTGAGCGAGTGGTGGTCAAGGCGCGGCGACGTCGGGAACGGTCGCCGCACCACCGTGCATCCGGGTCATTCGGCTGCCAGACGCATGAACATCCGGTCGCGCAGGGATCGTCTGCGCATCGAGACCGAGACAACGAACACGTCCTTGCCGACGCGCTCGACCAGACGGCCCAGCGTGGGCGGACGGTCGAAGTGTTCTTCCCAGGTCTTGTAGCCGTCGCGCGTCACCGTCACGACGATGCCCGAAATCGTCGAGAGGGCACGCTTTCGCCCGTCGCGGGCGCGTTCGGTCAGCATTCGACCGGTTTCGGACGACAGCCTGTCGATCAGCTCCTCTGAAACGTCCATCTGGTCCCCCAACCATCCGCTTGCACCGATCGGCAACCCCCGCCGACCATCTGCGCACCCTTGGGGTAGGACGGACGCGGCGGCGTGGTCAACGCGGTGGCGTGCGCGCGTGCAAGCATTCGCCCAAAGTGCCGCAGCGTGACGGATTTCCGCCGAAGGTTGCATAACCGTTACGGTTTTTGGCGGCAAAGCGCGCAATACCGGTGGGGGTAGGACTTGCAGGCCGCCGCGACCGCTATGCGCGAGCGCGGTATTGCAGACGAATCTGTGCCAGGGGTTCGGCACCGCCCCCGCCCTGTCTGTCGAGGTCCTCCACGCAAGGCACTTGTCCCGGCAAACGCCACCCCGTCGGGTCAGACGATACGGCGGACCCAAGGCCGTATGTCACCTGAACTCAGGCCGGACGCGGCGGTTCAGAGGGCGGATGATACGGACACCCATGTCCCGACATGCCGATGCCAACCGTGCGAACACGATTGGCCCGTTCCCGTCGCGCCGTAGATGTCAGAGCAGCTTCAGGTCCGCAGCGGAGGACCGGCCGTCCCGGCCCGACTGAAGCTCGAAGCTGACTTTCTGGTTGTCATTCAGGCCCTTCAGGCCGGCCCGTTCGACCGCCGAGATGTGCACAAACACGTCCTTGCCGCCGTCATCGGGTGCGATGAAACCGTAGCCCTTGGTGCTGTTGAACCATTTGACCGTTCCGGTGGCCATTCCCGCCGTCTCCTCAGTCCATGTTCCCCCGGGCGCCATTGCCGGGGCCGTGCAGCCAGGTCTTCCGAAAGTCCGGCTGCCCCAAAGGTGAGGGAGCGGTCGAAAAGTCTGCGGACACGCATCCTTAATGATCGTCAGTCCGGCGAAAAAATCAAGGATTTCGATGTGACCGGTTCGCCGGGGTTGCGCGCAAACCCCTGCCGGGTCCGGATGTCCGGGACCGGTCGTGTTGCCGTCAGACGCGCGGCAATCCAGCGGTCCACCGAAAGCGCCCCGCCGCCCAGAAACGCGGGCACCGCCAGAAGCATGACCCAAAGCGCCCGCTGGTCCAGGACCAGCGCCCCAGAGGCCGAGTCGAACCATCGCCCGAGGTCGTCACCCGCCACGCCGTGCCCGACGACATCCGTCACCGACTGCACAATCACGAAGACGGCCATCCCCAATGCGGCGGGCCGGGTCAGCAACCCGATGACGATCAGGAACGGCAGCGTGAATTCGGCCCACATCCCCGCCGTCACGACGGCCCAGTGATACAGACCCAACTGTCCCACATCATAGCCAGCCGCTTCGGCTGCACGCGGAAAGACCTGGAAGTAGGCCCCCGCCGACGGGCGCAGGAACCCGAGGACACCGTCGCCGAGCTTGGTCAGAGCCGAGGTCCAGAAGTAGACGAGCAGCACGGCGGCGAACACCGCCCGGGCCAGGGTCGGCAGGGCAAGCGCCCCGGCACGGGCCAGGCTGTCGCCCAGCAACTCAAGGCGGGCATAAAGGGCTCTCATGTCACCTCCGTCACGTTGCAGATCGCGCCTTCGCGTGCCAACAGCGCGATCGCCCCATCCAGGGCTTCCGGAGCGCGTCCGGCCGCTTCGGCCAGTGGGGAACCGTCACGCAGGGCCGCGATGACCGCCGCCTCGCCCGGACCGGCCATCACAGGCACGGGGTCGAACCCGCGACGCACCACGACGGCATCCTCGGCGCGCACGGTGTCGGGCGGGGGAGATCCCTGGGTGTTCGCGGCCCAGATCGACCAGACCGGCCATTCTGACCGGACCAGCCGAAGCCACGGCGCAAGATGCAGGCGCGCGCGTTCCGGGGCCACCTGTGCCAGCTTGCCGATGTCGGCAACCGGGGCGGTGTCGGCGGCATGGTAGGACTGACGCATCGCCACCTCGAGCCGTGCGACATCGGGCAGGTAGCCAAGGTGCGCGACGGGATCGAAGCTTTCCAGGAAAGCGGGCAGGGCCTCGCCGTAGCGGGCCATGACGGGCGTTCGGGGAGGGTGGGCGCGCAGGAAGACACCGGCGAGGTCCCGGAAGAACGCGTCGCCGACAAGCTGACGCAGCAACGGGAACTGCGCCGCCAGCGCGTCGGCCAGCCCGACGGCGACATTGTTGCGGTAGACGGCAAAACGCCGACCGGCGGCGGCTCCGCCCGGATCGCGCAGGTACGGGGGCACGGCGGCGGCCGGGTCGAGCAGCGCCGTCCGGAACGCGCTCTGAGTCATCGCCCGGCCTCGGCCAGTACGGCCTCTGCGCGGGCCGCCTCGGCCGCAAGCGTCGGCCAGTCGGGCACGTCGTTGTCCCATTCGATCAGCGTCGGCAGGGGCCCTGCCTTCGCGATGACCTCGGCGTACAGCGCCCAGACGGGGTCGGCCACCTCGCGCCCGTGGCTGTCGATCAGAAGCGGCAGCCCGCCGTCGTCGCGGTCCTCGTCATGGCCGCCGAGATGGATTTCGCCCACAAGGTCCAGTGGAAAATCCGCCAGGTAGGCAACGGGATCGAACCGCAGGTTGGTGGCCGAAACGAAGACGTTGTTCACGTCCAAAAGCAGGCCGCAACCGGTCCGCCGTGCCACGGCGCGCAGGAAATCGGTCTCGGACAGATCGGACTCGGCGAAGACGAGGTAGCTTGAGGGGTTCTCCAGCAGCATCCGGCGGCCCAGCCGTTCCTGCACTGCGTCGATGTGGTCGGTCACGCGGTCGAGGGTTCGTGCGGTGTAGGGCAGGGGAAGAAGATCGTTCAGGTAGGCGCCGTCATGCGTGGACCACGCCAGATGCTCCGAAAAGCTGGCGGGATCGACAAGGTCGACCAGACGCCGAAGCCGCGCCAGATGGTCCTGATCCAGCGGACCTTCGCCGCCGATGGACAGCCCGACGCCGTGGACCGAGATCGGGAACCTCCCGGCCAGGTGCCTCAGCTGGGCCAAAGGCCTGCCGCCGTCGCCCATGTAGTTCTCGGCGTGGACCTCGAGCCAGGCGACCGCGCCGGGATCGGCAAGCAGTTCGGCAAAGTGCTGCGGTTTGTAGCCGACGCCCGGCCGCGCGGGCAGACGGGGACGGCTGGTTTCGTCGTACATCGCGGATGTCCCCTGGCTGGGTGTGCGCCGCCCCTGCAGCTAGGCCGGGGGCGACGCGCTGCGATCGGGCGGGATCAGGCCTTGGGCAGGTCGCGCTTCAGCGCTTCCAGTGCGCCGGTGCGGCCGCCCGGCAGCTTCATCGTCGTGCAGGTCCCGGCGGGAACCGACTTCCAGGAATTGCCCTGATAGTCGACCTTGGAGGTGCCCGCGCAGGTCGTGCCCGCACCCGCGGCGCAGTCGTTCTGGCCGGCCAGCGCGACGCCGAAGCACTTTTCCATGGCGCCGGCATGGGCGGCGGTCGTGCTCAGCCCTGCGAGGGCGGTGGCGAAGGCGGTGGCGAGAAGGGCCTTGTTCGAAGCGTTCATGTCGTACCTCCTGTGAGAAGACGCCGATGCAGCGTCCGTGACATGCACTTCGGGGCTGGGACGGGCATCATTACATCCGTCACGAAAGGGTGATGGGCGGGTGCGAATCCTTGGCCGCCATGTAACGATCCGGCTGCCTTTCACGAACAGACGAAAGACAGGCATGTCCGACCGAGAGGAAATCTGGGCCGATCTCATGCGTCGGGCGAACCGCGGCGATGGTGCGGCCTATGCCCGGCTTCTGTCGGAACTGGTGCCGGTGATCCGGCGGATCGTCACGTCGCGCGGGACCCGCGCGGCCTCTGACGCAGAGGATGTGGTGCAGGACGTGCTTCTGGCGGTTCACGCGAAACGGCATACTTGGCGGGAAACCGATCCGCTGGCACCGTGGATCTATGCCATCGCCCGCTACAAGACCGCCGATGCCGCGCGGCGCTTTGGCGGCCGGATCTCCGTTCCCATCGACGACATGGCCGATGACCTGCCAGGCACCGAAGGCCCGGATGCGGCGGCATCCGGCGACGTCACGCGGCTTCTGGCCGGGCTTGACGGGCGGTCTGCGATGATCGTGCGGGCCGTCGGGGTCGAGGAACGCTCGGCCGCCGAGGTCGGGGCCGAACACGGAATGACCGAGGGGGCCGTGCGTGTTGCCTATCACCGCGCCATCGTGCGGTTGCGCCAGATGGTCGGGGCGGACGACGGATCGACATGATGAAGACCGATGACCTGATCGCGCGGATGTCCGCAGAGGCGGCGGCCGAACCCCGGCGTCCTGACCCGGCAATCACGCTTGCTGCCGGTTTCGTGGCGGCAGTGTGCGTGATGGTGGCGATATTCGCGCAGGGGTACGGCTTGCGCTATGGCCTCGGCACGGCCCTGGCCACGCCGATGACCGCGCCGAAGACGTTGATCCCCGCCGCGCTGGGGCTGCTGCTGATGCCGGCGGTCGCGGCGGCCGGACGGCCCGGCGCGCCGTGGCCGCGGGTGGCGTGGCTGGTCATCCTTCTGCCTTTACTGGCCCTGGGACTGTTCGGCCTGGAATGGATCACGACCCCGCCCGCCGCCCGCAGCGTGAGGTTGATCGGGCATTCGATCAGCGTCTGCCTGCCATCGATCGTGCTTCTGTCCGCGCCGATGCTGGCCGCCATGTTCGTCGCGCTGCGCCGTGCCGCGCCAGTCCGACCCGGGTCTGCAGGGATCCTGGCGGGCCTGTTGGCAGGCGGCTGGGGCGCGGCACTTTACTCGCTGTACTGCACCGAGGACACGCCTCTCTTCTATGTGGTCTGGTACGGCACGGGCATCGCCATCGTGGCGCTTGCGGGCGGCCTTCTGGGCCGCCGCCTGCTGCGCTGGTAAGGCCTGACTGCGACGCCCTCGACCGTCCTGCCGTCAGGCTGCAAGGTCGGGCGGCGTCGCATTGGCCGCCAGCGCCGACACCGCTTCGTCCAGCGCCATTGTCTCGGTCCGCGTCTCGCCCAGGCGGCGGACGGACACGGTGCGACCGGCGACCTCCTGCATCCCGATGGCAAGCAGGACGGGTACCTTGCCCACGGAATGTTCGCGGACCTTGTAGTTGATCTTTTCGTTCAGCGTGTCCGCTTCGGCGCGCAGGCCAAGGCCACGCAGGCGCGCGACGATTTCGTTCACGTAGTCGTCCGCGTCCGACACGATCGAGGCGACGACGACCTGCCGGGGGGCGAGCCAGAACGGCAGCTTGCCGGCATAGTTTTCGATCAGGATGCCAATGAAGCGCTCGAACGACCCCAGGATCGCGCGGTGCAGCATCACGGGCTGGTGCTTCATGCCGTCTTCGCCGACGTATTCCGCACCAAGCCTGTCCGGCAGGTTGAAGTCGGCCTGGAACGTGCCGCACTGCCATTCCCGCCCGATGGCGTCGGTCAGCTTGAAATCGAGCTTCGGCCCGTAGAAGGCCCCGTCGCCGGGGTTGATCTGATAGGGGTAGCCCGCTTTCTCGATGGCTTTGGCGAGCGCGCTTTCGGCCTTGTCCCAGACCGCGTCCGACCCCACACGCACGTCGGGGCGGGTGGATAGTTTGATGTCGAACTTGTCGAACCCAAGGTCACGGTAGACAGAGGAGAGAAGCGCAAGGAAGCCGACGCATTCCTGTTCCAGCTGGTCCACCGTCGCGAAGATATGCGCGTCGTCCTGCGTGAACCCGCGCACGCGCATCAGGCCGTGCATGGAGCCGGAGGATTCGTAGCGGTGGCACGACCCGAATTCCGCCAGCCGCAGCGGCAGGTCGCGGTAGGACTTCAGGCCCTGATTGTAGACCTGCACATGGCAGGGGCAGTTCATCGGCTTCAGCGCGTTGATGCGCTTTTCCTTGGCGCCTTCCTCGTCGACCTCGACGATGAACATGTTCTCGCGGTACGCCTCCCAATGGCCCGACCGTTCCCAGAGAACCCGGTCCACCACTTGCGGCGTCTTGATTTCCTTGTAGCCCGCGCTGCGCAGACGGCGGCGCATGTAGTCTTCCAGCGTGCGCCAGATCGTCCAGCCGTTCGGGTGCCAGAATACCATGCCGGGCGCTTCTTCCTGCAGGTGGAACAGCTCCATCTCGCGGCCAAGCTTGCGGTGGTCGCGCTTGGCGGCCTCTTCCAGCATGGTCAGGTAGGCTTTCAGGTCGTCGCGGTTCTTGAACGCCACGCCGTAGATGCGCTGAAGCTGCTTGTTGCGGTGATCGCCGCGCCAGTAGGCCCCGGCGACGGACATGAGCTTGAACGCATCGGCGGGAAGCTGGCCGGTGTGCTGAAGGTGCGGGCCGCGGCACAGGTCTTGCCAGTGGCCGTGCCAATACATGCGGAGGGGTTCGTCGCCGGGGATCGCCTCGATCAGTTCAACCTTGAACGGTTCGTCCTTGGCGACGTAGTGGGCGATGGCGCGGGCGCGGTCCCAAACCTCGGTCTTGACCGGGTCTCGGGCGGCGATGATCGCCTTCATCTCTTTCTCGATGGCCCCCAGGTCTTCGGGGCTGAAGGGCTCGGCCCGGTCGAAATCGTAGTACCAGCCGTTTTCGACGACAGGGCCGATGGTGACCTTCACGTCGGGCCAGAGCTTCTGGACGGCACGCGCCATGACATGCGCGAAGTCGTGCCGGATCAGTTCCAGCGCCTGCGCGTCGTCCTTCATCGTGTGGATGGCGATCTTCGCGTCCGCCTGGATCGGCCAAGCCAAGTCGAAGTGTTTGCCATCCACGCTGGCCGAGATTGCGGCCTTGCCCAGCGACGGCGCGATGGCGGCGGCCACTGCGGCAGGCGTCACGCCGCGCGGGAAGTCGCGCTTGTTGCCGTCTGGAAATGTCAGGGAAATCTGGGCCATTGGCCTGATCCTCGTCGGTTCGGCGCCTACGGGTGCGCCCGGTTGCGGGTATGTGCGCGACTTTCTGCGTCGGCAAAGGGCGCAAGTCAATCGCCCCGTGGTTGGCTTCGCCGTGTCCGTCGCATAGTCTGCAAAAGGCGCGGCGTTCCGGCAACGGACAGGCAGGGGCGAAGGGCAGGATGCGCAGCTTTGCAGAGATTCTGGCGATTGCGGCCGAGCGGAAGGGCGGGGCGGCCGCCGCCCTGGGCGACATCGCCACGCCCCGGACGGCGGACGAATTGGCCGCCATTCCCGATGCGCGCTGGCTGGCGGCGATGGCGCGGGGCATTTTCCAGGCCGGGATCAGCTGGAAGGTGGTGGACGCGAAATGGCCCGGGATCGAGGACGCGTTCCACGGCTTTGACACCGGGCGCGTGGCATTCCTGGAGGGCGAGGCGATCGACGCGCTGGTCGGCGATACCCGCGTGATCCGCAGCGGGCCGAAGATCGTGGCGATCCGCGATAACGCCGTCTTCATCCGGAAAGTCGCCGGTGAGGCGGGCAGTTTCGGGCGCAAGGTCGGCGACTGGCCCTCCGAGGACTTCTCAGGCCTGATTCAATGGCTTGCCAAGGAAGGCAGCCGCTTGGGCGGCAATACCGGTCCCTACATGCTGCGCGCGATGGGGAAGGAAAGCTACATCCTCAGCCGCGATGTCGTGGCGCGGCTGGTGGCCGAGGGCGTGATCGACGGCGAGCCGACCTCGCGCAAGGCGCTGGCCGCCGTGCAAGCCGCGTTCAACGCGTGGAAGGCAGAAAGCGGTCAGAGCCTGACGACGATCAGCCGCGTGTTGGCGCGCAGCATCGGCTGACCCCGGTGCATGAAGGATTCGGAGAGCGACGCTGAACCTCGAGACCCTGACCTCACCAGAAGGCCGCCACCTCGCCTTTGTCCGAACGAAGGGGCAGGGACCGGGGATCGTGTTCCTTGGCGGATTCGTGTCGGACATGACGGGCACCAAGGCCGTCGCGCTGGAGGCTTGGGCGCAGGCACAGGGCCGGGCCTTCCTGCGGTTCGACTATTCCGGGCATGGGGCGTCGTCGGGGCGGTTTCAGGACGGGTGCATCGGCGATTGGACCGCGGATGCCCGCGCGGTGCTGGCACTGACCGGGGGGCCGCAGGTGCTGGTGGGGTCGTCGATGGGGGGCTGGATCGCGCTGCTGATAGCGCGGGACTGGCCGGGGAAGGTCGCGGGGCTGGTCACCATAGCTGCCGCGCCGGACTTCACCGCCGAAATGCGGGCGACTTTGACCGGTGATGAGCGGGAGGCGCTGGCGCATGACGGGCTGGTGCGGCGTCTTTCGGACTATTCGCCGGACGGGTATGTGTTTACGCAGCGGCTGTTCGATGACGGCGCGGCGCAGACGGTCTTCGGCAAAGCCCTGACCCTGCCGATGCCTGTGCGGATGCTTCAGGGCACGGCGGATGCCGAGGTGTCACCCGCCACCGCCACGCGCCTGCTGGACCATGCTTCAGGTCCTGACATCCGCCTGACGCTGGTGAAAGACGCCGACCACCGGTTCTCGTCGCCCGATTGCCTGCGACTGATTGAAGCGTCGGTCGCCGAAGTGATCGCGCGGTCTGGCGGCTGACCCCCTCAGATCACCCGCATCGTCGGCGACTTCTTCGTCGCTCGCCCCCGCGAAGTTCCGGAATTGCGGTCGATGAAGCCCAGCACCAGCGGCCGGATGTTCTGCCGCCAGGATTTTCCGGCGAAGATGCCGTAGTGGCCCGCGCCCGGTTCCAGGTGGCTGAGCTTCTTCGTCGATGGCAGGCCCGTAAGCAGGTCCAGCGCCGCAAGGCACTGGCCGGGGGCCGAGATGTCGTCCTTTTCGCCTTCCACGACCATGACTGCGACCGAACTGATGCGGTCGGCATCGACCCGGTGCCCAGCGACCTCGAACCTGTTCCGCGCGATCTCGCGGTTCTTGAAGATACGCTCCACGGTGGACAGGTAGAATTCCGCCGTCATGTCCATCACCGCCAGGTATTCGTCGTAGAAGCGGTTGTGGTCATCGCGTTCCGACGCCTCGCCCTTGGCCGCGCGGACGATCTGATCGGCGAAGGCCTTGGAATGGCGTTCCAGGTTCATCGAGATGAAAGACGACAGTTGCGCAAGGCCGGGATAGACCAGCCGACCCACGCCTGCGTACTTAAAGCCCACGCGCTGGATGGCGAGGTGCTCTAGCTGCCCCATCGTCACCCGGCGGCCGAAGTCGGTCACGTCGGTCGCCGCCGCGTCAGGGTCGATCGGGCCGCCGATCAGGGTCATCGTCTTCGGTTGGGCCGCCGGATCGACCCCTGCCAGATAGGCGGTCGCAGCCAAAGTCAGGGGGGCGGGCTGGCAGACGGCGATCACGTTCAGGTCGGGGCCAAGGTGGCGCATGAAGTCGACGAGGTAGAGCGTATAGTCCTCGACATCGAACTTGCCTTCGCTGACGGGAATGTCACGGGCGTTCTTCCAGTCGGTAACGTAGACTTCGGCATCGGGCAGAAGGCTTGCCACGGTGGATCGCAGAAGGGTGGCATAGTGCCCCGACATCGGCGCGACCAAAAGAATGCGGCGTTCCTTGGGCTGGCGTCCGAGGACAGTGAAATGGATGAGGTCCGCGAAAGGTCGGCTGACCAGCGTTTCGACCCGCACGACATGATCGCGGCCATCCGCGCCCACGATGGTGGTGATGCCCCAGTCGGGCTTGATGACCATGCGGGCGAAACTGCGTTCGGTGATGCGTCCCCAGGCCGACATGACCTTGAACATGGGGTGCGGCACCAGCCCCCAGACGGGGTAGGACGCCATCGCCCGCGCCGAGGCCCCCGCCCATTCGCTGGTGTTGCGGACGGTTTCCATCCAGTCATAGGCCATCATGCGCTTCATGGCTGCTCCTTGCCCTTGGCATCCGCCTCTTGCGTTCTTTCCCGCACGTGCCCGGACGGTTATGCTGCACCGCAAAACTAGGCGGGAAAGAGTCATATGACAACAAACGATAAGGACGCCCCTGCCGAGCTGGAGAAACTGAACGCAAATCTCCAGAAGATCGAAACATTGTCGCAACGTCTGGTGCAGGCTTTCGCCGAGAAGCGGGTGCCGAACCCCGCGCTGGAAGGCCCGGGGCAGGAGCTTTATGCCAAGGCGTTCGCCGCCTGGATGGCCGATGCGATGGCGAACCCCGCCAAGCTGATCGAGCAGCAGGTGGCCTGGTGGGGCAAGTCGCTGAAGCATTATGTCGAAGCGCAGCAGGTGCTGGCCAAGGGCAAGCTGGACGTGCCATCCGACCCGACGCCCAAGGACCGCCGCTTCGCCAACCCCCTGTGGGACACGCATCCCTTCTTCAACTTCATCAAGCAGCAGTACCTGATGAACGTCGAGGCCGTCGAGACGGCCGTGAAGGGCATCGACACGATGGACCCGAGCGACCGCAAGCGGCTGCAATACTTCATGCGCCAGATCCTGGACATGATGGCACCGACGAACTTCCTGGCGACCAACCCCGACGCGCTGGAAAAGGCGGTGGCGACCGAAGGCGAAAGCCTGGTCAGGGGCCTCGAGAACCTTGTCCGCGACGTCGAGGCGAACCACGGCGACCTTCTGGTGACGCTGGCTGACCGCGAGGCGTTCCATGTGGGGCGCGACCTCGCCACCGCGCCCGGTGCCGTCGTCTACCGCAACCGGATGATGGAGCTGATCCAGTATGCGCCGACCACACCCACGGTACATTCGGTGCCGGTGGTGATCTTTCCGCCCTGGATCAACAAGTTCTACGTCATGGACCTGAAGCCACAGAACAGCCTGATCCGCTGGATCGTGGACCAGGGCTTCACGCTGTTTGTGGTCAGCTGGAAGAATCCCGGGCCGGAGTACCGCGACGTCGGCATGGATGACTATGTGGAGGAGGGTTTTCTGCGCGCCATCGCCGAGGCGAAGGCGATCTGCGGGACAAAGACGGTGAACGCCGTCGGCTACTGTATCGCTGGAACCACTCTGGCGCTGACTCTGGCCCTGATGAAGCAGAGGAAGGACAAGTCCGTCGGGGCGGCCACGTTCTTCACCACGCTGACCGACTTTTCCGACCGGGGCGAGGTGGGTGTGTTCCTGGACAACGACTTCGTGGACGGGATCGAGGCGCAGGTCACCCGTGACGGGTATCTGGACAAGTATTTCATGGGGCGGACGTTTTCGTTCCTGCGGTCCAACGACCTGATCTATCAGCCCGCGATCCGCAGCTACATGCTGGGCGAGGCGCCGCCCGCCTTTGACCTTTTGTACTGGAACGGCGACGGAACGAACCTGCCCGCCAAGATGTCGGTCGAATACTTGCGCGGACTCTGCCAACAGGACAGGTTTGCGACGACCGGCTTCCGCCTTTGCGGCACGACGGTCCGTCTGGCGGATGTGACGGTACCCGTCTGCGCAGTGGCCTGCGAGACCGACCACATCGCGGCGTGGAAGTCATCGTTCACCGGTGTGAAGGGGATGGGGTCCGAGGACAAGACCTTCATCCTGGCCGAATCAGGTCATATCGCAGGGATCATCAATCCACCGGGCCGGGACAAGTACGGCTTTTACTTGGGCGGCGGTGTGCTGGACGATCCCGATGCCTGGCGCGCCCGTGCGGCCCGCACGCCGGGCAGCTGGTGGCCCCGATGGGGCGAGTGGGTCGCGGCGCGGTCGGGCCGCCAGGTCGCCGCGCGACCGCCGGGGGGCGCGGACCACCCCCTGCTGGCCCCGGCCCCCGGCCTTTACGTCACAGAGGTGCCCGACGCCTGAACGGGCCGCCTGAACGGGCCGCCTGCACGGGCCGCCTGCGGCATGCCTGTCCGGCATATTTCTGCTGCGTCGCGGCAAAGTGTCTTGCATTGCTGCACTGCAGCATTTATCTAGGGTTGCAGAAGCGGGCGCGGGGGCGCGCACCGCGTCCCGAACACCAGTCAGGAGCTGACACGAGATGGCGACGACCACGAAGGACTTCACCAAGACGATGCAGGACATGATGGCCGCCTTCCCGGTCGACAGCCGCGCGATGCAGGACGCGTTCAAGACCTCGGCCGCCTTCGGTGAGAAGATGGCGAAGGTCGCGCTCGAGGCCGCCGAGAAATCCAACGAGATTTCGTCGAAATGGACGAAGGACACGCTGGCCAAGGTTTCGGTCCTGACGAAGGTCAAGGAAGAGCCGGCCGACTACACCAAGGCTTTCTCGGATTTCGCGTCGGCTGCGGCCGAGATGGCTGCCGAGAACATGGCCGCCTTCGCCGAAGTCGCGAAGAAAGTGCAGATGGAAACGGTCGAGCTGATGCTGGCCGCCGGCAAGGATTTCTCGGAAGACGCCACCGCAGCCGTCAAGAAGGCAACGACCGAAGTCACCAACGCCGCCAAGAAGGCCGCCGCGGCCGCAAAGTAGCTGATTTCCGGTCACTGACCTTCCTCCCTGTCGGCGTGACCGATCTGGCGGGCCCCTTTGGACGGGGCCCGTTCTTTTTTGGGCCGGTCTTGGACGTTCCCGAGACGCCGATCCTCGCGCTGTCGTGAATCTGTTGTCTTCATCCCGCGGCGCAGCATAGAGTTGCTGCAGGATGGCAAGCCTGCCGCCGGGAGAAGACGATGGCCGACGCCCCGAAGCCGCTGCTGATCAAGCGCTATGCCAGCCGCCGCCTCTACAACACCGAAACGAGCGACTATGTGACGCTGGAGGACATCGCGGCGTTCATCCGCCAGGGCCGCGAAGTTCAGATTGTCGATCTGAAGTCGGGCGATGATCTGACGCGCCAGTATCTTCTGCAGATCATCGCCGAACACGAAAGCCGGGGCGAGAACGTGCTGCCGGTGGACGTGTTGACCGACCTTGTGCGCAGCTACACGACCCAGGCGCAGACCGTGGTGCCGCAATTTCTGGCGGCAAGCTTCCAGATGCTGCGCGAGGGGCAGTCGAAGCTTTGGGAGAACTTCTCGTCGATCCCGAACCCGATGGCCTCGATGCCTGGCTTCGATGCCATGCGGCGGCAGCAGGAGGCGTTCCTGAAGTCGATGATGGGCGGCTGGGCGGGCGTATCAGGGCCGGAGCGCGAGGAGGCAGCGACGGCGCCGCAGGGCACCGCGACCGACAGCCAATCGAGCGAGATCGCGGCGATCAAGAAGCAGCTCGCCGATCTGCAGACCAAGCTCAGCAAGCTCTGACGCCCGCGCAATATCCGACACCGGTTGGGCCGTGCCGACACAAGTCTGCGTTCAGCGGGCGGCTGATCCGTCGGCGCGCCGCCGTCCCTGCAGTTGTTCACATGGCGCGATCTCTCTTCGAGTGAGTCGCAGGCCTTTAACCGCACATCAACCCTTGTCGGCCAGGGTCACATTGTCGGGCCGACCGCCCGGGACTATTGCACGCTGCCCGTATTTGGGCAGCGTGCTTTGTCACGTTAGGTCGTCCCATCTTTTCAAGGAGGTGAACCACGGTAAGCCCTTTTCGTCCCGCTGGCGCGAGTCGCGGGCAGGATGGGACGGCACAGAGTGGCGCGATCGAAAGGATGATAGGACCGTCATGGTTAAGGCGGCGTTAAGCCATGTGGGCGAGGGGCACCGCTCAAGCCTGGTGCCGGGGCTCACGCGCGGTATAGGCGCGCCGAACTGGTTCGCAAGCGCCCCTCGGCGGCCAAAGGCATGGCTGCGTCGCCGGACGCGAGGGCCGGTGTCCTTCCCCAGCTGCCCACGCCGCCTGCCCTCGCCCGGCCCTTAGCCGACCTCGGCGAAGACCTTGGTCAGCGCGGCGTCGAGCTTGGTCAGCAGCTCGTCCAGTTGCGCGTCGGTCAGGATGAAGGGCGGTGCCAGCACGATCGCCTGGCCGAGCGGGCGACAGATCAGGCCCTGGTCGGTGCAGGCGTTGGCGATGCGCTCGCTGACCGACAGGTTTCCGGGGAAGGGGGCTTTGGTGTCGCGGTCCTGCACGGCCTCCAGCGCCCACATCAGGCCGACGCCCCGCACCTCGCCGATGTTCTTGTGCTTGGCCATCAGCGCCTTCAGCCCGGCTTCCATCTTCGGGGCCAGGACCTTCACGTTGTCGGCGAGGCCTTCGTTCATCACCACGTCGATCGCCTTCAGCGAGATCGCGCAGCCGACGGGGTGGCCCGAGCCGGTGAAGCCGTGGGGGAATTCCTCGACCGCCTCGCTGGCAGCCATGACGCGGTCGGACAGGTCGGGCCCGAGGATGATCGCCCCCATCGGGAACAGCCCTGCCGACATCGCCTTGGACGCGATGATCGCGTCGGGGGTGAAGCCGAAGGTTTCGCAGCCCCAGGTGCTGCCGGTGCGCCCGAAGCCGCAGATCACCTCGTCCGAGATCAGCGGGATGCCATAGCGCTTCAGAACCGGCTGGATCGCCCGGAAATATCCCTTCGCGGGCACCACGACCCCGCCCGCGCCCATCACGGGTTCGGCGAAGAAGCCCGCGATGGTATCGGGGCCTTCCTTGATGATCGTGGCTTCCAGTTCGGCAGCCAGACGCTGGACGAACTGTTCCTCGGTTTCGCCCGCCTTGCCGAAGCGCCAGTAGTGCGGGCAGGTCAGGTGGATGAAGCCGGGGAGCGGCAGCCCGAAGACGCTGTTGTAGGGCTTGCCCGTCATGCTGGCCGAGACGGCGGTGACTCCGTGGTAGGCGTTGATGCGGGTCAGGATCTTGCGGCGCTGCGGCTTGCCTTCGTGGTGGCCAAGGAACCACAGGATCTTCACCATCGTGTCGTTCGCTTCCGACCCGGAGTTCGTGTAGAACACCTTGCCGCGCGGGAACGGCGAGACCTCGACCATCTTTTCGGACAGCATGACGGTCTGGTCGGACATCCTCCCGAAGAAGGCGTGATAACCGTAGAACTTGTCGTACTGGGCCTTGGCGGCGTCGATCAGGCCCTGGTGGCCGAAGCCCGCGATGAGGTTCCAGAGCCCGGAATTCCCGTCGAGATACCGCCGACCGTGGACGTCGATGATGTAGGGGCCTTCGCCGCGTTCGATGATCACCGCGCCACGGTCGTGGATCGTCGGCAGGTCAGTGAAGCCGTAGAGCGAGAACTCGTCGGCGCGGGATTCCCAGGAATTCGGCGCGTGGTCGCGCATGATCGCGGTCCTTCGGTGATATGGATCACGCGACCCTAGCGAAGGCCGTGAGGGGGCACAACACCCCAAGCGGCGCTTTGCCCGGCGGGTCCTGGCAGGTTGGAGCGGAGGGCCCCGCGCGGCCCCGGCGAAGTGAAGCGCGGGGCCGCCAGCGGGGGGCGTGGACGGGTGTTGGAGAAGTGTCCCTCAGAGGGACAAGTTAACGGGTGTGTAATCGCAAGGGGTTACGAGCACGATTCATCAATTTTTTACGCATCGCGCAACGCGCGTTGGCGCGAGGGGGGCCGGTTAAAAGCGGGCTAGTCTACCTCTTGCGCGCGTTCACCACCGGGTCGCGGTCCTTCCCTGTGACAGGCGGTGCCGCATGGCCCCGCATCGCGGCCCGCGCCGCGCTGGCGAGGAAATGCGAGCGCGACATGCGCCGCCGAAGGGCCTCGGCGTCGATTTCGGCCAGAAGGCCGGGATCGAAGCTGACATTGACCCGGCGCGGCGTACCAAGGTCGAACACAAGCGGCACGTAGGCGAGCGTGGCCCCTTCGCGCCAGTCGTCAAGGGATGCATCAGCGCGGATGGCATCGGCGTCGCGGGCCGGAGGGATGGGGATGCCGTCTTCGCGCAGGCCCTCGACATGGAAGGCGAGCGCGTCTTCGGCCTCGGTCAGCGCCGCTTCGACCGTCGGCCCGTGAGCAATGCAGCCCGGAAAATCGGGAAAGCTGACGCCGAACCCGTCCGGGTCCTGATGGATGAACGCGACGCTGCGCATCAGTGCTCCCTCTCTGGCCACCCCGCCTGACATTGGACGGGCCGCGCCGTGTTACAGCATTTTGCCCTTTTGCCGTATCACCGTTTCTTCCTTACCTTGGCCGGAACAGCCGCGAAGCGGCCCGGCCAGCGCCCGACCGCCCCCCAGGGCGGGCGCTTCTTCGACGCCGGTCTGCGAGAACAACGTCAGGGGAGCGTCACCATAAATTGCAGACCGTCACCGTAGCTGCGCCCACCCGGCGGTCATACGCTGGCCTTCGTTGCGCAAGATGCAGCATCGGTTCGTCTCGAAGGAAAAGTGCTGATACCGGAAGGTCCGGGTGCGTCACCCCCCGAACACCTCGTCCGCCGCTGACAGGATCGCGTCCGCGATGAAGTCGAGGTCCGCCTTCGTCAGTCGCGCGGGCATCCGCATGTCGCAGGCGCGCATCAGCATGGCGCGGGTCTTGGGCAGGTCGGGGATGGCCCCCAGGAACTGCCAGTTCCAGAAGGCGCGGGCGTTGTCCTCAGAGAGGCCGAAGACGTTGACGCCGACTCCGCGTTCCTTGCAGGCGGTCTGGAATGTCGTCACGGCATCGTCGGACAGGTCACCCACAAGGTTGAACTGGAGCGAATCCGGCGCGCGCAATTCCTGCGGCAGGGCCGGGGGCACGTTCAGGTGGCGCGAGGTGTTCAGCCGGTCGGACACATAGTCGAGGTTCGCGCGGCCTGCGGTGACGCGACGGTCAATCTCGGGGATCTGCGGGCGGATGACGGCGGCCGACAGGTTCTGCATGCGCAGGTTGTAAAGCGGCAGGCGGTTCTGCCACTTGGCAAAGCCCGCCGTCAGGCCGGGGTGTTTCTTCCAGTTGTGTTCATAGGCCCCCGACATGATGACGGCGCGGGCCGCGATCTCGGCCTCGTCGGTGACGAGCATCCCGCCTTCGCCCGCGTTCACGAGCTTGTAGGACTGGAAGCTGAAGCACCCCGCCCGCCCGATGGTGCCGATCTTGCGGCCCGACCAGAGGGTGCCGAGTGAATGCGCCGCATCCTCGATCACCGGGATGCCGGCGGCGTCGCAGGCAGCCATGATGAGGTCCATGTTCGAGGTGTGGCCGCGCATGTGCGAAATCATCACCGCGCCTGCGCCCGGCAGTTTGGCGCGGAAGTCGTCCATGTCGATGCGGAAGTCGCGGCCGACCTCGACCAGCACCGGGGTCAGGTCGGCGTGGAGGACGGCCGAAGGGACGGCGGCGAAGGTGAAGGCGGGGATCAGGACTTTTGCGTCGCGCGGAAGGTCCAGCGCCTTGAGGGCGAGGAACATCGCGGCGGAACAGGAGGAGACGGCGAGCGCGTATTTCGTGCCCATGAAGGCCGCGAATTCCGCCTCGAGCATCGCCACCGGGGCGCCTTCGGGGGCGGTGTAGCGGAAGAGGTCGCCGCTTTCGAGGAGGCGGTCGATGGCGGCGCGGGCGCCGTCGGGAATGGGCTCGGCGTCATAGACATTCGGGGCCTTGGCGATGAATCGCGCGGGACCGTCATGCGGCATGATTTATCCCCTGTGCTGCTCGTTCTTTGGGAGCGTGTTCTAGTTTGCGAATGTAACAGGTCTAACTGTTTCCGGAACCGAAGGCAAAGCCCGGCCCCGGCGACATGCCGCCACGTCTAGAGCCCGATCCGGTCGCGAAGCGCGAACCAGGACATCGCCAGTACCAGAAGCGGCGAGCGGAGCGCCGCTCCGCCGGGGAATCGGGGCTTGGCGAGGGAGGCCATCAGGTCGAAGCGTTCGGGTGCGCCTGTCAGCGCCTCGGCGATCAGTTTGCCTGCCAGCACCGACAGGGCGACCCCGTGGCCCGAGCAGGACGAGGCCGACAGGACATTGGGCGCGGTGCGGGCGAAGCAGGGCATCCGGGTGACGGTGATGGCGAGCGTGCCGCCCCAGGCGTGGTCGATGCGAACGTCCCTGAGGCCGGGGTAGACCTTCAGCATCGGGGCGCGCACGGTCGCCGCGATGTCGGCGGGGAAGCGGTAGCCGTAGGTTTCGCCGCCCCCGAACAGCAGGCGCTTGTCGCGCGACAGGCGCCAGTAGTTGACGACGAAGCGGGTGTCGTAGGCGGCGATATCTTGCGTGAGGACTTCGGCGGCGCGGTCGCCGAGCGGCTCGGTCGCCACGATGAAGTTGTTGATCGGCATGACGCGGGCGGCCATGTAGCCGTCGAGCGCGCCCTGATAGCCGTTGCCCGCAAGGACGACGTGTTTGGCGGTCACGCGGCCCTTGTCGGTGGTGACCGTGGGGCGGGGGCCTGAGTCGATGCGGGTGACAAGGGTGCGTTCGCGGATATCGACGCCCGCTTGCGCCGCAGCCCTGGCCAGGCCGAGGGCGAAGTTCAGCGGGTGGATATGCGCGGCCCCCCGGTCGATCGCGCCGCCGCAATATTCGTCGGACGGGATCAGGGCGCGCATCGCGTTGCGGTCTAGGGTCTCGATCTGGGTGTAGCCGTAGCGGTCGGCGAGTTTGGCGGCGTAGGCGTGGGTTTCGCGCACCTCGACCGGCGTGCGGCAGGCGGTGGCGACGCCGGGTTTCCAGTCGCAGTCGATCCTGTGGGTGTCGATCAGGTGTTTGACGAGGGCTTTGCTTTCCTCGGCCAGGTCCCAGAGGGCGCGGGCCTTGTCGTTGCCGACGGTGGATTCCAGCGTGTCCTGATCCTGCCGCTGCCCCGACCCGACCTGCCCGCCATTCCGCCCTGAGGCGCCAAAGCCCACGCGGTGGGCCTCGAGAAGGATGACGGACAGGCCCTGCTGGCGGAGGTGCAGCGCGGCGGAGAGGCCGGTGTAGCCGCCGCCGACCACGCAGACATCCGCCGTGTGGTCGCCGTCCAGCGGCGGGAAGGGCTGCAGGGCGTTGGCGGTCGCGGCGTACCAGCTGGCGGGGTAGGTGCCGGGGCGGTCGTTGGCGAAGAGGAGGTCCATCAGACGTTCAGAAGCAGGTGTTCCCGCTCCCAGGGGGAGATGACCTGCAGGAACTCCTTGAACTCGTTCCGTTTCACCGCTTCGTAGACCGAACAGAACTCGGGCCCCAGCACGTCCTGCATCGCGCCGTTCACGGCCAGCTCGTCCAGCGCGTCGCCAAGGTTCAGCGGCAGCTCGTCGTCGCCCATGTAGGCGTCGCCCACGCATTCGGCGCGGGGGAGTTTCTGTTCCTTGAGGCCAAGATATCCGCAGGCGAGCGACGCCGCGATGCCGAGGTAGGGGTTGCAGTCCATGCCTGCGAGGCGGTTTTCCAGGCGACGCGCGGCGGGTTCGCTGATCGGCACGCGCAGGCCCGTGGTGCGGTTGTCGCGGCCCCATTCGAGGTTGATCGGGGCCGAGAAGTCGGGGACGTAGCGGCGGTAGCTGTTGACGTAAGGGGCGAGCAGCGCCACGGCGGCGGGCAGGTGGTTCTGCATTCCGGCGATGAAGTGCTGGAAGGCATCGGTTTCGCCGCCCTTGGCGTCGGAGAAGATGTTCTTGCCGGTCTTGGTGCTGACCACCGAATGGTGGATGTGCATGGCCGACCCCGGCTCGCCCTCGATGGGTTTGGCCATGAAGGTGGCAAAGCAGTCGTGGCGGAGCGCGGCCTCGCGGATCAGGCGCTTGAAGTAGAAGATCTCGTCGGCGAGCTTCACCGGGTCGCCGTGGGCCAGATTGATCTCGATCTGGCCTGCGCCGCCTTCCTGCAGGATGCCGTCGATTTCGAACCCCTGCGCCTCGGCGAAGTCGTAGATGTCATCGATGACCTTGCCGTATTCGTCGACCGCCGACAGCGAATAGGCCTGCTTGGCCGCTGCGCGCCGCCCGGACCGGCCCATCGGGGGTTCGACGGGCATGTTGGGGTCGATGTTGCGGGCGACGAGGAAGAATTCCATTTCGGGCGCGACGACGGGCGCCCAGCCTTCGGCGTTGTAAAGCTCGACCACGCGCTTCAGCACGTTGCGGGGCGCGACGGGCATGGGGCTGCCGTCGCGTTCGAAGACGTCGTGGATGACCTGAAGCGTCACGTCCGCCGTCCAGGGCGCGGCGACGGCGGTGGAGAAGTCGGGCACCAGCGTCATGTCGGGTTCGGTATAGGCCCCGGACGGGTTGTCGGCCCATTCGCCGGTGATGGTTTGCAGGAAGATGGAATTCGGCAGGAAGAAGCTGGCCTGCTTGCCGAACTTCGACGCGGGCATCGCCTTGCCGCGCGCCACGCCTGCGATGTCGGCGACGATGCATTCGATCTCGTCCAGCCGCCGCCCGGCGATATAGTCACGGGCGGCTTCGGGCAGTTTGTCTGTCCAGTCGGACATGAGGTCACACGTTTCGGTTGGGGCCAGTCATTGGGGTCGTAACCCTCAGGCCCGTGGTTGCTTGAAGAAATCGGCGATCCGGTCGGCCATCTTGGCCGAGGAATTGGGCTGGCCGAGGCGCTTGTCGGCGGCCTCCATCAGCGCGTCGGGCACGCGGCCCTTGCCGCGCGTTTCCATCAGGCCCTTCACGAAGGCGTCGGGAAATTCGGGGTGGGGTTGCACGGTGAAGGCGCGGTCGTCGTAAAGGAGGGCTGCGTTCTGGCAGAAGTCGGTGGAGCCGATGACCTGCGCATTGGCCGGGGCCGTGACCACCTGATCCTGGTGCCAGGCGTTCAGGCGGTAGGGCTGGCCTTCGATCCGGTAGTCGGTCGGGCCGACCGACCAGCCCCCTGCGAATTTCTCGACCCGGCCGCCCATCGCCTGCGCGATGATCTGGTGGCCGAAGCACACGCCCACCATCGGCACCTTTTCGGCATAGGATTTGCGGATGAAATCCTCGAGCGGCTTGATGAAGGGGTGGTCCTCGTAGGCGCCGTGGCGCGACCCGGTGATGAGCCAGCCGTCACAGTCATGCACGTCCTTGGGGAAGTCCATCGCCTCGACATGGAAGGTCTGGAAGGTGAGGCCCCGGCCCGCCAGAAGGCGTTCGAAAAAGTCGGGGTAATCGCCCATCTCGCCCTTGAGCGCATCGGGCGACTGGCCGGTCTGGAGGATGCCGATTTTCATGGAAGGCTCTGGTTTCGCTATCCGGCCAAGGTAAGCGCGGGGCAGGGGGGGCCGCAAGGGGGGGCGAGGCGGGCTGTCACGGGCAAGAGTTCCATTGCATTTTCGGTGGACGATGGATATACAATGTATCAACATAGCTGGTGAAAGGCCGTGCCATGCACCTTACCCTTGCCCGCTGGGGCAACAGCCTTGCGCTGCGCCTGCCAAGTTCGATCATCAAGGAAACCAGACTGGAAGAAGGCGCGACCGTGCGTGTTGAAGTTGGCGCAGACGGATCGCTGGTCGTCACCCCGGCGCGCCGGCGGTTCAAGCTGGCAGACCTGGTCGCTGGGATGCCGGAGGCCCGGATCGGTGACGAAACCGACTGGGGTCGCGCAGAGGGCAACGAAGCGTGGTGACGAAGCTGCCCTACCAGCCAGAGCGGGGCGACCTGATCTGGCTGGACTTCACGCCCAGTTCCGGAACCGAGCAGTCGGGGCGACGGCCTGCGCTGGTCTTGTCCGAGAGGGCGTTCAACGTGGCGACAGGCTTGGCCTTCGTCTGCCCGGTGACGAACAAGGGCAAGGGCAGTTCCTTTGAGGTGCCTTTGCCTGCGGGGATTGGCGTCACTGGGTTCGTGCTGTCCGACCACTTGCGCAGTCTGGACTGGCTTTCCCGCAACGCGACCTTTGCGGGAAAGATGCCGCCGGATGGATTGTGGGAGGTGTTGGGGCGGATCGAGGCGATCATGGGGACCGCCCCGTAACGCGCTACACCGTATCCAGATAAATCTCCGTCTGCTCCATCGGCGACAGCTCCGCCATGTAGTGCATTTCCTGCCGTTTGGTCTGGACAAGGTTCCGGATCATCTCTTTCGAAAAGATCTTCGGCATGATCGCGCTTTTCTCGAACGTGTCGATGGCTGCCGCCCAGGTGTCGGGGATGATCGGCAGGTCCAGCGCATAGGCATTGCCGGTGATCGGCGGGGGCGGGTCCATGTGGCCTTCGATGCCCATGAGGGCCGCCCCCAGGATGGCGGCCAGCATCAGGTAGGGGTTCACGTCGCCGCCCGCGACCCGGTGCTCGATCCGCCGGGCCGCGGGGCTGCCCGAGGGCACGCGGATCGCGGCGGTGCGGTTTTCGTAGGCCCAGCAGACCTGGTTGGGGGCGTGCGCCTCGGGGATCAGGCGTTCGTAGCTGTTCAGGTGCGGCGCAAAGATCAGGGCGCTATCGTTCATCGCGTGCAGGCATCCGGCGATGGCCTGTTTCAGGATGCCGGACCCTTCGGGCCCGCCGTTCGAAAAGACGTTGTTGCCGTTCTTGTCGATGACGCTGAAATGCGTGTGCAGGCCGTTGCCCGAGTATTCCGGGTAGGGCTTGGCCATGAAGCTGGCGGCAAAGCCGTGGCGGCGGGCAAGGCCCTTGACCAGCATCTTGAAGAGCCAGGCGTCGTCGGCGGCCCGCAAGGGATCGTCCTGGTGCATCAGGTTGATCTCGAACTGGCCGAGGCCTGCTTCGGAGCTGGCGGTGTCGCCCGGGATGTCCATCGCCTCGCAGGCGTCGTAGAGGTCGGTGAAGAAGGTGTCGAAGGCGTCAAGCGCGCGGATCGACAGGATTTCGGCGGCCTTGCGGCGCTTGCCGGAGCGGGGGGAGGGCGGAACCTGCAGGGTCTTGCCGCTGTCGTCGATCAGGAAGAATTCCAGTTCCATCGCGACAACTGGCGTGAGCCCGTGGTCCTTGTAGCGGTTCACGACATGCGCCAGCGCCTGCCGGGGGTCGCCTTCATAGGGGCGGCCGTCTTCGTGGAACATCCAGATCGGCAGAAGGGCGGTGGGCGCCTCGAGCCAGGGCATGGGCATGAAGCCGCGTTCGGTGGGCTTGAGGATGCCATCGGCATCGCCCGAGTCAAAGACCAGCGGGCTGTCCTCGATATCCTCGCCCCAGATGTCGAGGTTCAGGACCGAAAAGGGGAAGCGCGTCCCCTCGGTCGCCACCTTGTCGGCAAAGCGCGACGGGATGCGTTTGCCCCGCGGCTGGCCGTTGAGGTCGGCGGCGGCAACGCGGATCGTCCGCACCTGCGGGTGTTTGCGAAGCCAGTCTTTCATGGAAGTCACCTGAGAAGTTGCGGGCGGTATCGAAGCCGGGATCGGCGTTGCCCTGGAAGGTGCCGGTTCAACCGGCGGTTGGCCGCACCGAAGATCAGGATCACGGTGAGGGTCAGAAGGATGAAGTAGAAGGCGATGATCGGGTAGGCGACGAAGGGGTTGAAGGTCTTGTCGGCGAAGTAGCTGGCGTAATAGAGCGCGTCGCCTTCCTGCCGGAAGGCCGGGAAGCCCGAGAAGAAGACGATGGCCGTGGCGTGGAAGAGGAAGATCGCCTCGTTCGTGTAGGCGGGCCAGGCAAGGCGCAGCATCGTCGGCCAGACCACGCGGCGGAACTTGCCCCAGCCGGACAGGCCGTAGGCATCGGCCGCCTCGATGTCACCTTTGGGCACCGACCTTAGTGCGCCGTAGAAGATTTCGGCGGAGTAGGCGGCGGTGTTGAGGAACAGCACGATCAGCGCGCCGAGCCAGGCCTTGGTCAGCCAGTCGGTCTCGATCGTGACGGTGGTAAAGCCCAGCGGCAGGTCAAAGCCCACGCGGGGCAGAAGGACGAAAAGCTCGTAGGCGAAGAAGAACTGCACGAACAATGGCGAGCCGCGGAAGACGAAGATGAAGGCCTCTGCCGGTTTGCGCAGCCAAGGGTTCGCGCTGGCCTTGGCGACGGCGACGGCGTTGGCGAGGAAAAAGCCGAAGAACAGGGCCAGGATGCCGAAGTAGAGGTTCCAGAGCATCCCCGACCCGATCAGGGTGAACTGCTGGCAGAGGGTGAAGTCGGTCTTGGGCAAGGCGCGTTCGCCGATGCCGATGGACCGGAAGGCATATTGGCCGATGGTGTCCCAGCAGGTCATGCCGTCACCTGCGCGCGGCGTTGCGCCTCGCCCGCCATCGTGGCCTGGCCGTGGGACAGGCGGCGGTAGACGCGGGACAGGACCTGCTCGCTGAGCTTGGTCATCAGAAGGTAGAAGCAAAGCAGCATAAAGAAGTAATAGACCCGCCAGTCGCCATGCGGGTAGGCGGAGGCCCCGGCGGTCTTGGACCCGCCGAGTTCACGCGCCCAATAGACGATGTCCTCGATCCCGAGGACGAACAGAAGGGGCGTTGCCTTGATGAGGATCATCCACAGGTTCGACAGGCCCGGCAGGGCGTAGACCCACATCTGCGGCACCAGAACGCGCCAGAATGTCTGGCGGCGGGTCATGCCGTAGGCCTCGGCCGTCTCGATCTGGGCGCGCGGCACGGCGTTCATCGCGCCATAGATCACGTTCGCGGCGAAGGCCCCGAAGACGACCGAGAAGGCCACGACGGCCAGGGTGAAGCCGTAGACCTCGTGGATCCATTGCGGGCTGGTGGAGAGAGGCAGTTTCGCCTGCGGGCAAACGATGAAGTCGGCGCCCTGGCGGATCGGGGCGGTCCAGTCGGGGCATTTGATGCGGTGGCGCAGATACTCGAGGCCCTGGTCCATCGCGATGGGCACGAACAGGAAGAAGATGATGTCGGGGATGCCGCGCGTCATCGCGGTATAGGCGCGTCCCAAAATCGCCACGGGCAGGACATGAGACCGCGCGGCGACGGCACCGCCGAACCCGAACGCCAGTGCGATGGGGGCGGTGATCGCCAGAAGCAGCATCACCGTCCCGAACGAGACGTAAAGCTGCATGTGCTTGGCCGTTGTCAGGTAGCACAGGAACCACTGTGCAGGCCCAAGCGTCTGTGGATCAGCGCAGAAGCTGAACATGATGGGTTCCGGGCGGCGGTGTCGCGCCGCCCGGATTCCTTACATCACCAGAGTTTCGCCTTGTCGCCGAACCACTTGGTGATCAGCGCGTTCAGGCTGCCGTCAGCCTTCATCGCGGTGATCTGGGCGTCGAACTTGCCCTTCAGCTCGGTGTCGGACTGGCGCACGCCCATGCCGACGCCGTCGCCCAGCGCGACGGGCTTGCCGACGAAGACAAGCTCGCCATTCGAATCCGCGACGATCGGATCAAGGAAGTCCTTGTCGGCGAAGACCGCGTCGGCCTCGCCGCTGCGCACGGCGGCGACTGTTTCGTCGGCGGTGGCGTATTCGGCCAGCGTCGCCCCGGATTCCGAGATGTAGCCGGCCTGGATCGTGGAGGTCTGAGCCGCGATGGTGCCCTTGGCGATGTCGGCGTCGGCGGACTTGGCCACATAGGCGCTGTCGGTCGGCGGCAGGTAGGCCTGCGTGAAGTCGATCGACTTCTTGCGTTCATCCGTGATCGACATGCCGGCAACGATGGTGTCGTAGTTGCCCGAGGTCAGGTTCGGGATGATCGAATCCCATTCGTTGGTGACCCAGGTGCAGGTCAGGCCCGCACGCTTGCACAGCTCGTCACCCATCTCGCGCTCGAACCCGTCGACCTCGCCCTTGTCGTTGACGAAGTTGTAGGGCGGGTAGGCGCCTTCGGTGCCCATGCGCACCGTCTGCTGGGCAAGGCCGACGCCGGCCGACAGGGCCAGCGCGGCTGCGGCAAGGATCAGTTTCTTCATTGGTTGTTCTCCCGTTGGACTTGACTGGTACGTGATGCCTTACGCCGGTACCGTGGCGCTCAGGAACTGCTTCAGGCGTTCGGTCTTGGGTGCGCCGAACAGGGTTTCGGGCGGGCCTTCCTCTTCGATCAGGCCCTTGTGCAGGAAGACGACGTGGTCGGACACGTCCGCTGCCAGCCGCATGTCATGCGTGACCAGAAGCATCGTGCGGCCTTCGTCGGCCAGTGCCTTGATGACCTTGACCACTTCCTGTTCCAGCTCGGGGTCGAGCGCCGAGGTGGGTTCGTCGAAGAGCAGCGCCTTCGGTTCCATGCACAAGGCGCGCGCGATGGCGGCGCGCTGCTGCTGGCCGCCCGACAGCTGCGCCGGGTAGGCGTCGCATTTCTCGCCGATGCCGACCTTGGCCAGGTACTTCCGCGCCGAGGCCTCGACTTCGGCACGGTCGCGTTTCAGCACCGTGACCGGGGCTTCCATGACGTTCTGCAGGATCGTGAGATGCGCCCACAGGTTGAACTGCTGGAACACCATGCTGAGATTGGTGCGGATGCGGATGACCTGTGCCTTGTCGGCGGGGTGGCGCGCAAGGCCGGTGCCGCGCCAATGGACCGCCTCGCCGCAGAACAGGACGTCGCCCTGCTGGCTGTCCTCAAGCAGGTTGCAGCATCGCAGAAGCGTGGACTTGCCCGACCCCGACGACCCGATCAGCGACACGACCTGTCCGCGCATGGCCCGGATCGAGACGCCCTTCAGCACCTCAAGCGAGCCATAAGCCTTGTGCAGGCCCCGGATATCTATGACCGGCGCGGTGTCGTTGTTGTCTTGCACGTCTGGCAGCCGTTTTTTCCCCGTGCCCGAGTAACACGGATATTCCGCGCCATTGCAACGCACTTTCTGCAAGATTGGTGCGTTGCCCGCATCACTTTGCCCAAGCCTGCGGCGCATCCTGCGAAGGTGGCGGCGGTGTGGGCACGGCCAGGTAGGCCGACAAGGGAATGCGAACAAAACCGGCAAGGCCAAGATCGGCGCGGTCGGCTGCGGACAGCGTGGTGACCGCCTCGGCCACCGCCGCGCGCGTTGCGGTCAGGTCGCGCCCCGTCGCGCAGATATAGGGCAGGCCGGGGGTCGGATCGGTTTGCGCGATCACCGACAGCTGTCCGGTCAGTTCGGGTTCAAGCCGTTCAAGGAACCGCCAGGTGACCGCGTCGATCGACGCGATGTCGGCGCGGCCGTCGGCAACCGCCCGCGCGCTGAGCCGGTGCGCCCCGGTGTGCAGCGTATGGGTGAACGGCATCAGGCCACGGGCAGCCGCGTGGTTCTGGGGCGCAGCCCAGCCGGACTGGCTGTCCTGCCCGTTGAACGCGAGCGTACGGTCGATGAAGGCCTCGACCGGCGCCTCGCGGCCCTTTCGCACCACGAACACCGAGTAGTAGTAGCCCGGGGGCGCATCGGGCAGGGCAAAGTCCGGCGTGCCCACAAGGGCGACTTTGTCGTGCAGGTGCGTCCGGAAGGGCATGCCACACGTCTGACCGAAGACAAGCCCAGGGCTTTCCCATTGCGCCCACAGGCTGTCCTCGCGCGTCAGGGCGTCCGGCGCGTCTTGGCCGCCGGCGCGCAATGCGTCGCGGACGTGCGCATAGAACCGGTCGGTCGCACCGGCCACCCGCGGCCAGTCGTACATGGGAAGGGTCGCGACCAGTTCCGTGGCGCGACCGGTCGTGTCAGTCATCTCTGTCCGTCCTTGAATTCCACGCGCTGGCGCGCGAGCGCGCTGTCGCGGTCGGTCAGGCCGAGCAGGCTTGCAGCCAGCCGGATCAGCGCGTCCTCGTTGGCGTCGCGCCCGCCGTCCGCAAGCGCGATCCGCCACAAGGCTTCCATCAGCGCCAGGCGGCCTTCGGGTGGGACGGCGTCCTTCAGCGCGCGGGTGAAACGGACCGTATCCGGTGCCGCCGTCTCAAGCGCCTCGGCCTCGCGCCGCAGCGCACCGGCCTCGAACGGCGAAAGTCCGAACCGCGCGCCCAGCACGCGGTCGATGCCCAGCCGCTCGTCCTCGGAATAGTTTCCGTCGGCCCGTGCCAGCCGCACAAGCAGCGCCGCTAGCGCCAGCGGCGCCTCGGCCGTGGGGCGGGGGGTCGGCCCCGGCATCAATCCAGATAGCAACCGCGCAATCATTGGGCGGGGCTATAGATTGGCTGGCGGCAGGAATAAAGGGCCCTGACCGCGGTCCGGATGGACCAGTCGCCGCGGCGACTGACGGACCGCACGACCGGACATCTGCGGGATGCGTGCCGGTGGCGTCGGGATTTCGTTCCGCGTGCATTGATCCCGGGGCGTCATTCCCATAGCTACGGCGTGCGCGGCATCGGCAAAGGTGGGCAGGCAGCATCGTGATGGAAGTTCTGACGCCCGAAGGTCTTACCGCTTTGGCCCAGGTGATCGCGATCGATCTGGTGCTTGCGGGCGACAACGCCATCGTCATCGGTCTGGCCGCCGCAGGACTGCCCAGGGAACAGCGCGCCAAGGCCATTCTGGTCGGAATTGGCGCGGCGACGCTGCTTCGCATCGTCTTTGCGTTGACGGCGACATATCTGCTGGCGCTGACGGGCTTGCTTCTTGCCGGTGGTATCCTGCTTCTGTGGGTATGCTGGAAGATGTGGCGCGAGCTGCGCGAAGGGCATGCACATGACAACGCAGCGGCCGAAGCGCTGAGCGAAAGCGATCTGAACCGAGACGGTACCGTTGCGGCTGGTGCGCCGCGGAAGACCTTTGCGCAGGCAGCTTGGCAGATCGTCATCGCGGACGTTTCGATGAGCCTGGACAACGTGCTGGCCGTCGCGGGGGCGGCACGCGAGCACCCGACCGTCCTGATTTTCGGCCTTGCCTTGTCGATTGCGCTGATGGGGCTTGCGGCCAGCTTCATCGCCCGGCTTCTGAGCCGCCATCGTTGGATCGCCTATGTCGGCCTGGCGATCATCCTTTACGTGGCGCTGAAGATGTGCTGGGAGGGCTGGCACGAAGTGCAGCCGATGGTGATGACCAAGCTGATGGGCTGATGGGCAGGGATTTTCCCAGCTTGCGGACCCCGGTCAGGCCAGTGCGGGAAGCCGCCGCATCCCGGCATCGGACGCGCAGTCGTCCCGCAGCGCCAGCGACCATGTCGCAAGAAGGAAGGCCAGCGTTCCGGTTGCCGACCAGACGCCGAGCGACGTGAGAACCGCCGCGTCCAACGCGGCATAGGCGGCCACGGCCGCGCCAAGGCCCACGAACCAACCGAAGAAGACAATCCTGAACGCCATCGCACCACTTCCACGCACTATGCGCCCGCCACCTTGAGGCGTATTCGGCCCGGCTATCGTGGCCGGAATGCGGCAAACCCTTGTCCCGCAGGTGGCATCAGGCGAGAAACCGGCGACGATCCCGGGGAACCTGACCGATCGTCAGTCCGTCCGACACGAATTGCGGTAAGTCTGCGGCCCTGACGTGGCCGACTGAGGCGCATGCAGCCCCTTGGATTGTGCGAAGCTTGCCGTCTTTCGGCTGCAAGGGCTAAACCTGCGCCGAAGAGAAGGGTCCCCCATGCGCAACGTCACACTTGCCGCCACGCAATTCGCCTGCAGCTGGAAAATCGCATCCAACCTCGACGCCGCCGAACGCCTGGTCCGGCAGGCGGCGGGACAGGGGGCGAACATCGTCCTGATCCAGGAACTGTTCGAGACGCCCTATTTCTGCATCACCGAAGACCCGGCGCACCTGGCCCTAGCCGCGCCGGCCGAGGGCAACGCCCTGATTGCCCGTTTCGCCGACCTTGCGCGCGAGTTGGGCGTGGTGCTGCCCATTCCCTTTTTCGAGCGCGCGGGTCAGGCGCATTTCAACGCGGTCGCCGTGGCGGATGCGGACGGGAAGGTGCTCGGTGTCTACCGGAAGTCCCACATCCCGCAGGGCGTTGGGTATGAGGAAAAGTTCTACTTCTCGCCCGGCGACACGGGGTTCAAGGTCTGGGATACGGCATTCGGCCGGATCGGGGTGGGCATCTGCTGGGACCAGTGGTTCCCCGAAGCCGCGCGGATCATGGCCTTGAATGGGGCCGAGGTGCTTTTGTACCCCACGGCCATCGGGTCGGAACCGGCCGAGCCCAGCTATGACAGCCAGCCCCACTGGGAAGCCACGATGCGGGGCCATGCGGCGGCCAACATCATGCCGCTCGTCGCCTCGAACCGGATCGGGCGCGAGGATCAGGGTGGGCGGTTCATCACCTTTTACGGGTCGAGCTTCATTGCGGACAACGCAGGCCAGCTTGCGGCGAAGGCGTCACGGGACAGGGAAGAGGTGCTGACGGCAACTGTCGATCTGGACGCGATCCGCGACCTGCGCCGGTCCTGGGGCGTGTTCCGCGACCGTCGGGTGGACCTCTTCGGCCCGCTTCTGGGCTACGACGGGCGCTAGAGCTTCGGCTGCCGAGTGTTGGGCCAGTCGGTCGCGCGGTGATAGGCTTGGCCCAGACGCAGAATGCCGATGTCATTCCCCGGTCGCCCGAAGATCTGGAAGCCCATCGGCAGGCCGTTCGCACCGAAGCCTGCGGGGCAGGCGAGCGCCGGTGCACCGGCGAGCGAGACGGGGATCACGACCTCCATCCAGCGGTGATAGGTGTCCATCGGCGTGCCGTTGATCGCTGTGGGGTGCCGCCACTCGACCGGGAATGGCCAGACCTGCGCGGACGGAAGCACCAGTGCGTCATAGGTGTCGAACAGGCAAGCCAGCCGCTTGTACCAGTCGGAGCGGATGACGCTCGCCTCGTAGACGGCTTGTGCGGTCAGCCCCATGCCCTGTTCGATCTCCCATACTGCCTCGGGCTTCAGTTGCGCCCGCTTTGCGGGGTCGGCGTACAGGGCCGCCTTGCCGCCCGCGTTCAGCATCGCGCGCAGGGTCGTCCAGGATTGCCAGAGGCGTTCGGCCGGGTAGGGGGGGGCGGCGTCCTCGACAACGCAGCCTGCCGCCTCGAACACCGCCAACGCCCCCCGGCAGAGGTCTAGGATGCCCGGCTCCATCGCATAGGCACCGCCCCAGTCACCGAGCCAGCCGATGCGCTGCCCGGCGACGGGCGCATCGAGCCAGGTCAGTGGATGCGCCGTGCGTGGAAATGGGACCTCGGGGTTTTCGCCCGCGAGCACGCTCAAGAGAAGCGCCACATCCTCGGGCGAGCGCGCCATCGGGCCTTCGGTGGACAAAGTCGCGAGGAAGGTGTCGCCGTCGGCGTCCTGCGGGACAAGGCCCCAGGTCGGGCGGAAGCCATAGACGTTGCAGAAGGCGGCGGGGTTGCGCAGCGACCCCATCATGTCCGACCCGTCGGCGACCGACACCATCCGCGTGGCCAGCGCCGCCGCCGCACCGCCCGACGACCCGCCCGCACCGCGCGAAAGGTCATAGGGGTTGCGGGTCACGCCATGCACGGGGTTGAAGCTGTGGCTGCCAAGACCCCATTCGGGCGTGTTCGTCTTGCCGATCAGGATCGCGCCCGCGGCCCGTAGGCGAGCGGCCACGAGGTCATCCGCGGTCGGCACGAAATCCCTGAACAGCGGCGAGCCCCAGGTGGTGCGGAGGCCTTTCGTCGCCACCAGATCCTTCACCGCGACGGGGATGCCATGCAGCGCGCCGCGCCGGGGCCCCGTATCCGCCGCCCGCGCCTCGGCCAGCAGGTCGTCACGGGGGCGCAGCGACACGATGGCATTGACGGCGGGATTGACCCTCTCGATCCGGTCAAGCGTCGCCTGCATCAGCGACGTGGCAGTGACGGCCCCTGCGGCGATCCGGGCCCGAAGGGCTGTGGCCGAAAGGCCGGTCGGGTCTTCGTCCCCCATGCTTTCGCCTCGGGTCAAATATCCTCGGGGGAGCGCGAGGGGGCAGACAGCCCCCTCGCCCGGGTCGCCCGCGGCAGCGGGCGAACCTTCACTTCTGCAGTTCCGTCCAGATCTTCGTGTACATCTCCTGCGCCTTGGGCGAGCAGGTCGGGATGAAGTGGCCCTTGTCCTTCAGGTCCGCAGGGATGACGATTTCTGGCGCATCCTTCATGTCGGCGGGCATGAAGGCGTCCGATCCGGCGATGCCGTTCGCATAGCGCGCGAAGGCCGAGATCATGGCGGCGTTCTCGGGCTGGGCGATGAAGTCGAGGAACTTATAGGCGTTGTCGACGTTCTTGGCGTCCTTCAGCAGCATCACCTGGTCCATCCAGACGACGAAGCCTTCCTTGGGGTAGCCGTACTTCACGTCGGCGTTCTTCAGCCGCGCCCGCATGATCGCGCCGTTCCAGTAGACCGACGCCGGGACGTCGTTCGACGCCATCTTCTCTTCCATGCCGTAGTCCATGCTCATCCACATCGGCTTGGCCTTCACCAGCGCGTCGCGGACCTTCTTGAGGACCTCGACATCCTCGGTGCAGGGTTCGCCGCCTTCGTACATCACGGCGAGCGCGATCACGTCGTTCATCTCGGGCGTCACGTTGACCTTGCCCTGCAGTTCGGGCGGCGGGTCAAGCCAGATGGCGGAGGTGTTGATGTCGCCGCCGTAGACCTTGGTGTTGACGGCCACGCCCGTCGTGCCCCACTGCCACGGGATCGAATACTTACGGCCAGGGTCGTAGGCGACGTTCATCCAGTCGGGCGCGATGTTCTTGTGGTTGGGGATCCTCGACAGGTCAAGCTCGCTGACCAGCCCCTTCTCGATCCAGATCGGGACGTAGTTGGCGGACGGCACCACAAGGTCGAAGCCCGACCCGCCGGCCTCGACCTTGGCAAGGGCGGTATCGTTGCTGTCGTAGTCGGTGACGGTGACCTTGATGCCCGTCTCTTTCTCGAATTTCGCCAGCAGCTCGGGGCTGGTGTAGTTGCCCCAGTTGTAAAGCTGCAGTTCGCCCTCGGCGAGTGCAGGTCCGGCCAGGGCGATGATCGCGGTGGCGGCAAGAAGTTTTCTCATCCGTTCGTCTCCCGTGTTGGTGGCTTCGGCGGCTATTTCCGCTCTCGTGTCAAAAGGAAAAAGGCGGTCAGAAGGGCGACCGTCAGGGCCAGAAGCGCGGTCGAGATCGCGTTGACCTCAGGCGTCACCCCGCGCCGCAGCTGGCCCAGCATATACGTGGGAAGCGTGTCCTGTCCCGCCGACTTCACGAATTCGGTGATCACGACATCGTCCAGCGAGATCACGAAGGCGAGCATCGCGCCCGCGATGATGCCGGGCAGCATGAGCGGCAGCGTGACGCGCCGAAAGGTTTGCCAAGGCGTTGCGTACAGGTCGGCGGCGGCGGTTTCGAGCGTCAGGTCCATCCCCTCCAGCCGGGCGCGGATGGGCAGGTAGGCGAAGGGGATGCAAAAGGCCGAGTGGGCGGCGATCAGGTAGCCCATGCCCTGATAGCCCGTCGCCTGCTTGATCGCGGCAAAGAAGATAAGAAGTGCCACGGCCGTGACGATCTCGGGCACCATGAGGGGCTGATTGATCATCACGTAGATGAACGTGCGCCCGCGGAAGCGGCCGGTGCGCGTGGTGCCAAGCGCGGCCATCGTCGCAGCGGCCGTCGAGATGACGGCGGCCGAGGCAGCGAGGAACAGCGAGCGGAGCGCCGCCTGCTGGACATCGACATTGTGCCAGGCCGAGCCGTACCAGGCGAGCGAGAAGCCGCCCCACTGCATGACCGACCGGTTGGCGTTGAAGGAATAGACGACCAGCGTGACGATCGGCAGGTACAGCGCCGCGAAGGCGACCAGCGCCACGGTGGTGAACCCCGGCAGGCGCGTCACGTCAAAGTTGCGCCGCCGCACCTCAGCCATCCGAGCCCCCCTTTGTGGAGGCCCGCACATAGGCCAGAAGCGCGATGGTCACGACGATCAGAAGCATCATCGACAGGGATGCGCCGAGGGGCCAGTTGCGGCCCTGGCCGAATTGCAGGTCGATGAAGTTGCCGATCATCATGTTCTTGCCGCCGCCCAGCACACGCGGCGTGACATAGGCACCGAGTGCAGGGACGAAGACAAGGATCGAGCCGGCGACCACGCCGGGCCGGATCAGGGGCAGGACCACGCGGCGCAGCACCTGAAGGCGCGAGGCGTATAGGTCATAGCCCGCCTCGAGCAGGCGGATGTCGAACCGGTCGATGGCGGCGTAAAGCGGCAGGACCATCAGCGGCAGGTAGACGTAGGTCATGCCGATCAGGACAGCCGTGTCGGTATAGAGGATCTGCAGGGGTTCGCTGACGATCCCGGTTGCCAGGAGGAGCTGGTTCAAGAGCCCTTCGTTGCGGATGATTTCCAGGATCGCGAAGGTGCGGATCAGCAGGTTCGTCCAGAAGGGAATCGTGATCAGGAACAGCCAGACCGGGCGCTGCCCAGCGGGCCGGGTGGCGATGAACCATGCGGTTGGGAGGCCGACGGCGAAAGTCAGAAGCGTCGTCAGCAGCGACAGCTTCACCGACCGCCAGAAAATGGTGATGTGCGCGTCGGCCCAGGTGGTGACGTTCTCATCGAAGATGTCGCGTTCGCGGAAGATCGAGAACCAGGCATCGGTCGTGAAGGGGCGTTGGACGCCGGTGTAGTCGCCGGGCGACATGAACGAATAGACCAGCACGATCAAAAGCGGCCCGACCGCCGCCGCCAGAAGGATCAGCAGCGCGGGGGTGGAGAGAAGCCAATTCCGCCGCTCTGCCTGCCGCCGCCGCCGGTCTTCATGGGTGACGTCGCGGGGCTCGGACACCTAGTCCTCCACCATCTGCAATGATCCGGGCGTGAAGCGCAGCCCGATCTTCGCCCCCGTCTCGATACCGGCGGCACCCGAAGCGGGCGATTGCACGCGTGCGACCACTCCGGTCCCGTCCGAAAGGGCCAGATGATAATGTGTGTCGGTGCCGAAATAGACGAGGTTGGTAACTGTGGCGGTCAGCGCCCCCGCCTCGCCCGGTTCGGCCAGGCGGATCTGTTCGGGGCGTACGGCCAGTGTGACCTTCGTACCCGGCGCGGGCAGCCCCGGAACCTCGATCAGCGCGCCGGAGGTCAGCTTGACCTTGCCACCTTCAACCGTGCCCATCAGGAAATTTGTCTCGCCGATGAAGTCTGCGACAAATCTGTTCACCGGACGCGTGTAGATGTCGCGCGCTGTGCCGACCTGCAGGATATGGCCTGCCGACATGACCGCGATGCGGTCGGACATGGTCAGAGCCTCTTCCTGGTCATGGGTGACGAAGATGAAGGTGATGCCGGTTTCCGTCTGAAGGCGTTTCAGTTCGATCTGCATTTCCTTGCGGAGTTTCAGGTCGAGCGCAGAAAGCGGTTCGTCGAGCAGAAGCACCTTCGGTTGCGGGGCCAGCGCCCGAGCCAGTGCCACGCGCTGCTGCTGGCCGCCAGAAAGCTGGCTGGTCATCCGTCCCGCCATCGCGTCGAGCTTCACGAGCGACAGCATCTCGGCGGTGCGGGATTTCACTTCGGACGCGGGGCGGCCCAGCATTTCCAGGCCGAAGCCCACGTTCTGCGCCACGGTCAGGTGGGGGAACAGCGCGTAGGACTGGAACACCGTGTTCACCGGGCGTTTGTTGGGCGGCAGGTCGGTGATGTCCTGCCCGTCAAGCAGGATCTGCCCCGAGGTCGGGCTTTCGAACCCTGCGATCAGACGCAGGAGCGTGGTCTTGCCGCAGCCGGACGGCCCCAGGAGCGTAAAGAACTCGCCCCGGTTGATGGTGATCGACACGCCATCGAGTGCGCGGACGGCGTGTTCGCCCTGGCCAAAGACCTTGGCGGCGCCCCGCGCCTCGACTGCTGCCTGATCGCTCACGTGTGTCCGCCCCCCATTGCGGCGGGTGCCGGTTTTTGCGGCACTTCAACCCCGGTGCCGATGCTTCGATACTTCACGCGGGTTTGGCAAGCCCCGATGCCAAAGGCGGCGGACGCCGCGTCATCCAGGGGCGGGCCTGCTCAAGTTCCGCGCAAAGCGCGATCAGGTCCTCGTCCGCGCCGAAGCGGGCGGCAAGGTGGATGCCGATGGGCAAGCCCTTGGAATTCCACCACAGCGGGACCGACGCTGCCGGTTGCCCGCTGGCGTTGAAGGCGGCGCAGAACGGCGAATAGTCAAAAACCATGCCGGGCCCGGTGCGGTAGTGCACATAATCGGTCCCGGCATGTCCGAAGCGGCCAACCGTTGCCGGAGGCTCGGCCAGGGTGGCGGTCAGAAGCATGTCCCAATCCGCGAAGAACCCCGCCATCTCGCGACCGTAGGCATGGACCTTTCCAACCGCTGCCAGATAGTCGGCCCCGCTGAGCGTGGCGCCGTAGGCCATCGCGCTTTGGCCGATGGGTTCGACCAGGCCTTCGGGAGACCGTCCCTTCAGGGCAGGCCGCAGCCACAGGTCGCTGCCTACCGCGACGATTCGGGTCCAGGCCCGCATCATTCCCTTGGTGTCGGCAGTCGGGCGTGCGGGTTCGACGTGGTGGCCGAGGCTTTCCAGAAGGCGCGCAGCATCGTGCACGGCATCACGGCAGTCGGGGTCGATGGGCTCACCGGTCAATGTCGTGTCGCACAGCGCGATCCGCATGCGGGCAGGAGGGCGTCGGGTCGCGGCGACATAGCCTTCGCGAAGGGGCGGTGCCCAGTAGGGCGCCCCAGGGTCTGCCCCTTGGCAGGCATCCATCAGTATCGCGGTATCGCGGACTGATCGGGTCAGGAAGCCGTCGATCGCCATGCCGGCCCAGCCTTCGCCTGCGAACGGACCGTCAGGCAGGCGCGCGCGCGTCGCCTTGAAGCCGAAAAGTCCGCAGCATGAGGCCGGGATGCGGACCGAGCCGCCCCCGTCCGACCCGTGTGCGGCCGGAACGATGCCTGCAGCCACAGCCGCCGCCGCCCCTCCGGAGGATCCGCCTGGCGTGCGGGACAAATCCCAGGGGTTGCGAGTCGGCCCGCCGTAGACCGCTGCCTCGGTTGCCGGGCCGATGCCGCCCTCGGGGCTTGTGGTGCGACCGAAGGTGACAACACCGGTCGCGTGGATACGATCCCAGATCGCGCTGTCGCCGCCATAACGCGTGTTGGCAAACAGCCGCGATCCCATGTGTGTCGGGAAATCGATGGCCTCGCAGCCCAGGTCTTTCAGAAGGAAGGGCACACCCTTCAGCGGCCCCTCGGGCAGTCCCGTCGCGATAGCCGCGCGTGCGGCGGGCTCTTGCACCAGAGTCACTGCATTGACAGCCGGGTTCGCCTTCGCAGTGCGAAGAAGCGCTTCGTCCAGGAGCTCGCCGGGCGTGACTTCGCCCGCTGCGACAAGGGCAGCGAGCGCTGCCGCATCGAAACCATCATACTCCGCGATCATTCTTGTCCCCAAAGCCCTGTGCGCGGCATCCGTCCTGGCGCCTGGCAGCAGGGGGCGTCTCTTGAAGCCCCCTCGGTGCGACACTAAGACAGAGGTAAGGAACGGACGCTAGAGAAGAGCCCGCGGGCAGAGAGAGAAACGCCATGAGAGACCCCATCGACACCTACATGAATACGCTTGTGCCGATGGTCGTCGAGCAGACCTCGCGCGGGGAACGGGCCTACGACATCTATTCGCGCCTGCTGAAAGAGCGGATCATCTTCCTGGCGGGGCCGGTGCATGACGGTATGTCCACGCTGATCTGCGCGCAGCTTCTGTTCCTTGAGGCGGAGAACCCGAACAAGGAAATCTCCATGTATATCAACAGCCCCGGTGGTGTCGTGACCTCGGGCCTGTCGATCTACGACACGATGCAGTACATCCGGCCGAAGGTGTCCACGCTGGTCATCGGGCAGGCGGCGTCGATGGGGTCGCTTCTCTTGACGGCCGGGGAAAAGGGGATGCGCTATTCCCTGCCGAACAGCCGCATCATGGTCCACCAGCCGTCGGGCGGGTATCAGGGGCAGGCCACGGACATCATGATCCACGCCCAGGAAACGCAGAAGCTGAAGCAGCGGCTGAACGAAATCTACGGCAAGCACACCGGCCAGCCGGTCAAGAAGATCGAGGCCGCGCTGGAGCGCGACAACTTCATGTCGCCGGAAGACGCCAAGGAATGGGGTCTGATCGACGAAATCCTGGACAGCCGCGGCAAAGCCGAAACCGAAGGCAAGTGATCCCGACAGTGACCGCGTTCCCCCCGGGCCGGGCATTTTGACATTGAGGTGACGGGGTGCCTGCCCTAATCTTGTCCAAAAGAGCAGGTCTAGTGGTAAGAACGACCGGGGCGCGGGCAGGCCGCAGAGGGTGACATGGCGACGAATTCGGGCGGCGACAGCAAGAACACGCTTTACTGTTCGTTCTGCGGCAAGAGCCAGCATGAGGTCAGGAAGCTTATCGCCGGGCCGACCGTGTTCATTTGTGACGAATGCGTCGAGCTGTGCATGGACATCATCCGCGAGGAAACCAAGACCTCGGGGCTGAAATCCGCAGACGGCGTGCCGACGCCGCGCGACATCTGCAAGGTTCTGGACGACTACGTCATCGGGCAGGAACACGCCAAGCGGGTGCTGTCGGTGGCAGTCCACAACCACTACAAGCGCCTGGCCCATGCGGCGAAGGCCAGCGACATCGAGCTTTCGAAGTCGAACATCCTGCTGATCGGGCCCACGGGCTGCGGCAAGACGCTCTTGGCCCAGACGCTGGCCCGCATCCTCGACGTGCCGTTCACGATGGCGGACGCAACGACGCTGACTGAGGCCGGTTACGTGGGCGAGGATGTCGAGAACATCATCCTGAAGCTGTTGCAGGCATCCGAGTACAACGTCGAGCGGGCGCAGCGCGGCATCGTCTATATCGACGAGGTCGACAAGATCACGCGGAAGTCCGACAACCCCTCGATCACCCGCGACGTGTCGGGCGAGGGCGTGCAGCAGGCGCTGTTGAAGATCATGGAAGGCACGGTCGCATCGGTGCCTCCGCAAGGCGGGCGCAAGCATCCGCAGCAGGAATTCCTGCAGGTCGACACGACGAACATCCTGTTCATCTGCGGCGGTGCCTTTGCCGGGCTGGAACGCATCATCGCGCAGCGCAACAAGGGCAGCGCGATGGGATTCGGCGCGGACGTGAAGAAGAACGACGAACGGTCCGTGGGTGAGCTGTTCAAGGAGCTTGAGCCCGAGGATCTTCTGAAGTTCGGCCTGATCCCCGAATTCGTCGGCCGTCTACCGGTGATCGCCACCCTGACCGACCTGGACGAGGACGCGCTGGTCAAGATCCTGACCGAGCCAAAGAACGCGCTGGTCAAGCAATACCAGCGGTTGTTCGATCTGGAGGGCGTGACGCTGACCTTCACCGACGACAGTCTGACCGCGATCGCCAAGCGCGCGATCAAGCGCAAGACGGGGGCGCGTGGACTGCGGTCGATCATGGAAGACATCCTGCTGGATACCATGTTCGAACTGCCGGGGCTGACCTCGGTGCACGAGGTCGTGGTGAACGAGGAAGCAGTGGATTCAGGCACAGCCAAGCCGTTGCTCATCCACGCCGAGCCCAAGAAGGGCGCGACCGCCACGGCCGGCTGAGGCCACCTCGCCAGCGCATCCGGCTGCCGACAATTGCGCCGCACGTCTGCCTGGGTGATACTTGCCGCGGGCTCAGGCGCAACGGCCATACGCTATTGCGAACCTGTTGCATCAGCCACTGGCCTTTCGCCAATTGGGGGTGGTGATGTCAGACTCCAAAGTCTCGTTCGACATTCTGGCCTCGTCCGTGCGCGGCGAAGTCGCCCGCGCCATCGAAGCCGAAGTGCTCGGGGGCGAGGATTCCGCACTTGTCCGGATCAATCCGCTCGCCTTTGCAAGCAAACATGGCTTTGCCGAAGACGATGCGATCGCGGGTTTCGTGCATGCCTCTGCGCTTGGTCTGTTCGACCTGTCGTGGAACATCCTTTGTCCGGGATGCGGTGGGGTTCTTGACGCCAACGCCTCGCTGCGGACAGTCGTGCGCGACGAATACGTCTGTTCGCTGTGCGCGGCCGACTATGAAACAACGCTCGACGGGTTGGTGGAAGTGACCTTCACCGTCAATCCGCGCGTCCGCCGGATCGCGGCGCACAATCCCGAAACGCTGTCGCCCAAGGATTTCCTGCGGCAGCTTTACTGGGGCTCGGGTCTGCGTATCGACTATGACCGGCTGGACCGGACGATGGACGATGTCATCATCGACACGCTCGAGCTTGGTCCCGGCGAAAAGGGCGTCATGTCGATGACGCTTCCCCCCGAATTCGTGATCGTTTTCGAACCGGTGACGCATTCGGCGCAATTCATCGATGTCACGGGCGAGCCGACGCGCGAAAAGCAGACGCTGACGCTGAGCTACGATCACGACCACATGCACAATCGCAAGCTCGAGATGCGCCCGGGAACGTTGCGGCTGTCGCTTGAAAACCGGACCTCGCAGCGGGTGTTGCCGATGGCGTTCATCGCCGGACAGGCGCTGCATGACTTCCTGCACGCCCGGCAGCCCTACCTGACCGCCACACGGCTGTTGTCGAACCAGACCTTCCGCGACCTCTACCGCACGCAGACGCTTGACGTGGACCAGCGGCTGCGCATCACCAGCCTGACGTTCCTGTTCACCGATCTGCGCGGCTCGACGGAGCTTTATGAACGTGTCGGGGACCTTGCGGCCTTCGACCTGGTCCGCACCCATTTCCGCTTGCTCAACCAGATCGTGGCTGCCGAATCCGGGGCTGTCGTGAAGACCATCGGCGATGCGGTCATGGCCACCTTCACGCGGCCGGACCGGGCATTGGCGGCAGCGCTCAAGATGCGGGACGCCATGCGCGGCCTGAACGAAAGCGCGGGGCGTGACGACCTTCTTTTGAAGATAGGCCTGCATGAAGGGCCCTGCATTGCGGTGTCGCTGAATGACAGGCAGGACTATTTCGGCCAGACGGTGAACATCGCGTCGCGTGTGCAGGGTCTGGCGGATTCCCGGGCGATCTATGTGACGGCACCGGTTGTGGACGATGCCGCCGCGCGGCGTCTTCTGGAGGAGATGCACCTGACGCCGGTTCCGCAGGACGTGTCGCTCCGGGGGGTAGAGAGGGAGATCAAGGTGTTTTCCGTAACCTGACCCGGCCGTTGCCCGCGGTCGCGCGCCGCCTGCCTTGCGGCAGGACTGCGCCCGCCTCTCAGATTGGTCTCTGTCGATCAGCTTTCATTGATGCAAAAACTTCTGGTACGCGTTCTGGGCGTCTTCTTCTCGCTGCCCGTAGTCCTGCTTGGGTTTTGTGCAGGCAAGATTTCCTTAGAGAATGTCAGCTATGCCCGGTCCTTCTTTGACGGACTGGCACCGGTTTCGGCCGTTCTGGCGTCACGTCGGTGGCATCCGCTAAGCGGGGGTATCTACAGTTTCGATTGCACCTACGCCATTGTAAGGCTTGACGAAAACGCACCTCATGATCCACCGACTGCGATCGATGGGCGCGAATGGAACTTCTGGTTCGGCGGCGGCTGGTTGCCTACGCCTGCCAAATCGCCCCGTCGGGAGAACGACCATGACACGATCCACGAGTGCGCGGACCATTTCGGGCCTGCCCTTGCAGCCGAGCTTGGCGACAGTCTGGCACAGCCAGGATCCTGGTATGTAAGCCGTGGTGGCGGCGAGGAGACGCTTGACATCTGGTCACCGACGAAGCGGCTTGCTGCCCATATCCGGATTGGCGACTGACTTGGCCCTGATCTTGCGACCCCGGCAGTGGACCTTGCCGGCCGTCACGGTATAAAGACGCGCAAAGAACACGGAGGCCGCGCCCCATGAACTTCCTTCTCCGCCTGCTGACCTGGTGGAACGGCCAGACGCTGGGCACCCAGCTTTACACCGCGCGCAAGGGCGTGAAGGTCGGCACCGACGACCAGGGCAACGCCTTCTACCAGACGCGCGACGGCAAGCGGCGCTGGGTCATCTACAACGGCGAGTCCGAGGCGAGCCGGATCGACCCGGCCTGGCATGGCTGGCTGCACCACACCTGGGACGAGCCGCCGACAAGGCAGCCCCTGCGCCACAAGGCCTGGGAACAGCCGCACCTGCCGAACCTGACCGGCACCGCCGCGGCCTATGTGCCGCCGGGATCGATCCGCCGGCCCGATCCGGTTGCCCGCAAGGACTATGAGGCCTGGTCGCCAGAGTGACGCAGATGGCCGAAAACACTGCCGAAGTCCTGGCTGGCACGGTGGTGATTGCCGTTGCGGCGGCGTTCTTCCTGTATGCTTCGCACGGAAAAGGGTTCGCCCCCGATCCGGACAGCTATCCGCTTCGGGCGAGCTTCCGCAGCGTCGAAGGGGTGACCGTCGGCACAGATGTGCGGCTGGCCGGGGTCAAGGTCGGCACCGTCACCGCGCTGACGCTGAACCCCAAGACCTACTTCGCCGATGCGACGGTTTCGATCCGCAAGGACGTGCTGCTGCCGGACGACAGCACGATCCTTATCTCCTCCGAAGGGCTTTTGGGCGGATCGTTCGTCGAGCTGCAGCCAGGCGGCAGCCCCGACAATCTGGAACCGGGCGGCGAGATCGAGGATACGCAAGGCGCCGTCAGCGTCATCAGCCTGTTGATGAAGTTCGCGGGCGGGGGTGGCGGCGACAGCAAGACACCTGCCCCGGCCTCGCCATGATCGGCACCTCAAGGTCGGCGATTGGGGCGGCGTTTGCCGCCCTGTCATTGACCCTCGCGGCGGCGGCGGTCACGTCGGTCGCCGCGCAGGACAACCCTATCATCCTGGATGATGGGAGCGGCGCCGTGACCGATGCCTTGGGTGACGACGGAACCGGGGCGCAGCCGTCGCCCGCCCTCAGACCGGCTGGCGAGGAGGTGGCAAGCGCCCCTGGGGCCGAGTTGCGGGGGCTGGACAAGGTGACCGGCCAGACCACGGACCTGACCGTCCGCGATGGCGAGACGGTGCGCTTCGGGCGGCTTGGCGTCCTTGTTACCGAATGCCGCTACCCGGTCGCTGACCAGTCGTCGAACGCCTATGCGCATGTGGTCATCACCGAGGCCGATAGCGCCAAGCCGATCTTCGATGCCTGGATGGTGGCGACAAGTCCGGCACTGTCGGCGCTCGACCACCCGCGCTACGATGTCTGGGTCATGCGCTGCACAAGCAGCTGAGGTTCCGGCGGTGCGGCAACTGCCATGAAGTCCGCCCGGGCCCGAACTGCATGCCGCAAAAGCCCGTGATAGTCGGTCCGGCTGATCTCGATGGCCCCAAGCGTGCGCAAATGGGGTGTCAGGAACTGAGTATCGAACAAGAGAAAGCCGGTCAGACGAAGCCGGTCCACCAGGTAGGCCAACGCCACTTTCGATGCGTCGGTTCTGCGCGAGAACATGCTTTCCCCGAAGAACGCCGCGCCCAGCGTGACACCGAACACCCCGCCGACCAGATCGCTGCCTTCCCAGACTTCAAGCGTGTGGACGTTTCCGTCTGCAAACAGGTCGGCGTAAAGCTCGGCAAGGGGTGCGTTGATCCATGTCTCGGCACGCGCGGCGCAGGCCGAGATGACTTCGGTCAGGGCAGTGTCGGCTCGAATCTGGTAGTCCCAGTTCAAGATCCGGCGGCGAAGCGAACGAGAAACGTGGAATCCATCCAAGGGTATGATCCCGCGCCGCCGCGGATCGACCCAATGGAGGTTCGGGTCCGACCGACTTTCCGCCATCGGGAAGATGCCCTGAGCATAGCCTGAAAGCATCTGTCGGGCCGTCAGCATGGCGGTTACGGTCCATCCGGCGCAGGGTCACGCGCCCCGCCAGGGCCGCGTCGATCCTCCGCAGGTGTAAGTCAAAGTTTACAGTTTTTCTGTCAACTTGGACTATGCCCGATCGCCCAGCCAAAGGCAAACCGAAGGCCGCTCAGCCGTAGGTCGCGGCCAGCCACTTTTCCAGCCAGTGGATGTTGTAGCGCCCGGCCAGGATGTCCTTGTCCTCAAGGAGCTGGTGGAACAGCGGGATCGTCGTTTCCACACCGGGACCATCCACGATGATCTCGCCCAGTGCCCGCTTCAGCCGCGCCAGGGCCTCGGGCCGGTCGCGGCCGTGGACGATCAGCTTGCCGATCAGGCTGTCGTAGTAGGGCGGGATGGAATAGCCGTCGTAAAGCGCGCTGTCCATCCGCACCCCCGGCCCGCCCGGCGCGTGGTACTGGGTGATGCGGCCCGGCGCGGGGGAGAAGTTGGGAACGCGTTCGGCGTTGATGCGCACTTCGATGGCGTGGCCGCGGATGGTCAGGTCTTCCTGGCGGAATTCCATCGGCAGCCCCGCCGCCACGCGGATTTGTTCGCGCACAAGGTCCACGCCGAAGATGCCTTCGGTGACGGGGTGTTCCACCTGAAGGCGGGTGTTCATCTCGATGAAGTAGAACTCGCCGTCTTCATACAGGAACTCGATGGTTCCCGCGCCGATGTAGTTGATGGCGGCCACCGCGTCGGCGCAGATCTTGCCGATCTTCGCCCGTGTTGCGGCGTCGATGACGGGGCCGGGCGCTTCCTCGAACACCTTCTGGTGACGCCGCTGCAGCGAACAGTCGCGCTCGCCCAGATGCACCGCGCGGCCCTTGCCGTCGCCGAAGACCTGGATCTCGATGTGGCGCGGCTTCTGGAGGTATTTCTCCATGTAGACTTCGTCATTGCCGAAGGCCGCCTTCGCCTCGCTGCGGGCAGTGCGGAACGCGATTTCCAGCTCGCTCTCGTTCTGCGCAACCTTCATGCCGCGACCACCGCCGCCTGCGGTGGCCTTGATGATGACCGGGTACTTGATCTGCGCGGCGACGGTCTTTGCCGTCTCGAAATCCGGCACGCCGCCGTCCGACCCCGGAACCACGGGAATCCCGAGCTTTTTCGCGGTTTCCTTGGCGGTAATCTTGTCACCCATGATGCGGATATGTTCCGCCGAGGGGCCGATGAAGGTGATCCCGTGGTCCTCCAGCACCTGCACGAAAGCAGCGTTTTCCGACAGGAAGCCGTAGCCGGGGTGGATCGCCTGCGCCCCGGTGATCTCGCAGGCCGAGACGATGGCGGGCACGGAAAGGTAGCTGGCCGAGGACGGGTTCGGGCCGATGCAGACGGATTCGTCGGCCATGCGGACGTGCATCGCGTCGGCGTCTGCGGTGGAATGCACGGCGACGGACTTGATGCCCATCTCGCGGCAGGCGCGCACGACGCGAAGGGCGATTTCGCCACGGTTGGCGATCAGGATCTTGTCGAACAGTTTCTCGGCCATTCCGCTCACTCGATGATGAGCAGGGGTGCGCCGTACTCGACGGGGCTGCCGTCTTCGACCAGGATCCGCTTGACCTTGCCCGCGCGAGGGGCGGGGATCTGGTTCATGGTCTTCATCGCCTCGATGATCAGGACGGTCTGGCCTTCCTTCACATCGGCGCCCAGCGTGACGAAGGGGTCAGCGCCGGGTTCGGAGGCGAGGTAGACCGTGCCGACCATCGGCGAGGTCACCGCGCCGGGATGGGCGGCGGGGTCCGAGGGTGCAGCTGCGGCAGGGGCCGACGCGGCAGTCGGGGCGGCAACTGCGGCCGCCGGGACGGCGGCAGGAGCGGCAGGCTGAGGCGCGTAGCCCATCTGCGCCACCGGGGCGGGGGCCGCGTATTTCGACACGCGCACGTTCAGGCTGTCATTCTCGGCGTATTCGCGCTTGACGCTGAGTTCTGCCAGATCGTTCTTGTTCAGAAGCTCGGCCAGCGCCTGGATGAAGGCCACGTCGCTGTCGGTCTTGGTCTTGTCCATCGGCACCCTCGATCGGTCCTTGTCCCCTCGCCCGTCTTGCGCACATTGCGGGCCTGCCTGTTTGGCAGGCTTATACGCGGAGCCTACGGCCAGTTAAAGCGCAGACGTGGCGACGCGACAGGCGGCCGTAAACTTTACCGTTTGATAAAAATTCGGACCTGTGGCAGCGTTCGCCAAAAGACGGCACAAGCAGGGAGAAGGTCCATGTCCACAGGTCAGCACATGCCGGGCGTGGCCCCGGGGCGACTTGACCCCGCCGCCTATGACGCGAACTTCGCCGACATCGCACCCCGTTTCGACCCGCACGAGGCGCGGGTGGCCGCCGACCGCTGCTATTTCTGCCACGACGCGCCCTGCATGACGGCCTGTCCGACGACGATCGACATTCCGCTGTTCATCCGCCAGATCGCCACGGGCACGCCCGAGGCGGCGGCCAGGACGATCCTGACGCAGAACATCCTGGGCGGCATGTGCGCCCGCGTCTGCCCGACCGAGCAGCTCTGCGAAGAGGCCTGCGTGCGCGAGGCGGCCGAGGGCAAGCCGGTCGAGATCGGGCGGTTGCAGCGGTTCGCCACCGACACGCTGATGGAAAAGGGGATCCACCCCTTCACCCGCGCGCCCAAGACGGGCCGCAAGGTGGCTGTGGTGGGGGCGGGGCCTGCGGGCCTGTCGGCGGCGCACCGGCTGGCGATGAAGGGGCACAACGTCGTGATCTTCGACGCGCGCCCCAAACCCGGCGGCCTCAACGAATACGGCATCGCCACCTACAAGACGCCCGGCGATTTCGCCCAGGCCGAGGTGGAGTGGCTGATGAAGATCGGCGGGATCACCGTCCGGCACGGACAGATGCTTGGACGCGACGTGACGCTGGCCTCGCTGACCGGCAGCTATGATGCGGTGCTGCTGGCCGTTGGGTTGCAAGGCGTGAACGCGCTGACGGCGACGGGGGCCGAGGCGGCCAACGTCATGGATGCAGTCGATTTCATCGCCGCCCTGCGGCAGTCGCCGGACAAGGCGCAGGTGCCCGTGGGCCGCGACGTGGTGGTGATCGGCGGCGGCATGACGGCCATCGACGCGGCGGTGCAGGCGAAGCTCTTGGGGGCCGAGAACGTCACCATCGTCTATCGCCGGGGTCAGGCGCAGATGAGCGCCTCGTCCTACGAACAGGATCATGCGAAGTCGGTGGGCGTCAAAATCGTCCACAACGCCGCCCCGGTGAAGGTGCTCGGGAAAGGTGCCGTTGAGGCGGTGGAGTTCGCCTACACGTCCGAAGGTCCGAACGGGCTCAAGATCGGGATGGACACGTTCCGGCTGAAGGCCGATCAGGTCTTCAAGGCCATCGGGCAGGTGCTGGAGGCACCGGGCGGTCCGGCGCTGGACGGGCGGAAGATTGCGGTCACGGGCGCGGGGCGGACGAGCCTGCCGAAGGTCTGGGCCGCGGGCGACTGTGCGGCGGGGGGCGATGACCTGACCGTGACGGCGGTGGCCGAGGGGCGCGACGCGGCCGAGGATATCCACCGCGCGCTTATGGGTTCTGCGTGACCATCCGCCTCATACGGTCGGCCGCAGCCCTTGGCCTGACCGGCGGATTTGTGGCTGCGCCGCGAAGACAGGGAATGACGGTTGGACAGTTGGGCACAGTGGACACTGGACTACATTTCGGCGCACCGGGAATGGACCTTTCCGATTGCGCTGGTCTTCGCCTTTGCCGAAAACCTCGTCTTCCTGTCGATCGCCATCCCCTCGACCGCGATCCTTGTCGGGGTGGGGGCTTTTGTCGCGTCGGGGTCGATCAACTTCCTGCCGCTTTGGCTGGGCGCGGCGCTGGGGGCGGTTCTGGGGTCGACCTTTTCCTACTGGCTGGGTCGGCTATTCGGACCCTACATTCTCAAAGCCTGGCCGCTGCGCAACTTTCCCGACTATGTGGACAGGGGGTTCGCGGCGTTCCGCGACTGGGGGCTGTGGGCGATTGCCATCGGCCATTTCGTGGGGCCGCTGCGCGCGGTCGTCTTCTTGCTGGCCGGGATGACGGGCATCCGCTTTCTGCCCTTCATGGCGGTGAACGTGCCGGTCGCGATGTTCTGGGCCTTCATCGTGCCGCTGTTCGGCGAACTGATGGGGCTGGTGATCGGATGGATCTGGAGGATCCTGGGCCTGTAGCGGCCCGTGCAGACGGGGTGACGCCATGACTGACAGGGTCGAGAACAGGGTGACGGCGCACTACACGTCCTACGGCGTGCTGGAACGCATCCGCGAGGGCCTGGCGGCCGAGGGCCACGACCCCGACCATGTGACGCCCGAAACGCTGGGGCCGGTGGACCAGTTCCACATCGGCGGTTCGGCGGCGACGGCGGTGGTGATCGACCGGCTGGACGTGCCCTCGGGCGGGGTGGTGCTGGACGTCGGCTCGGGCGTCGGCGGCCCGGCGCGGCAGGCGGCGGGGGCGCTGGGGTGCAGTGTGGTGGGCGTGGACCTGACGCCGTCGTTCGTGGAAACGGCGCGCGCTCTGTCGAAGATGAGCGGGATGGAAGGGCGGGTGCGGTTCGAAGTGGGCAGTGCCACGGCCCTGCCTCTGGCCGACCGGAGCGTGGATGCGGCGATGATGCTGCATGTCGGCATGAACATCCCCGACAAGGCGGGCGTCATGCGCGACGTGGCGCGGGTGCTGAAGCCGGGCGGGCAGTTCGTGGTCTACGATGTGATGCAGGTCGGCGACGGCCACCCGGAGTTTCCCTTGCCCTGGGCCGAGACGCCGGACGCTTCAGCTTTGGCGCGGCCGCAAGCCTACCGCGACGCCGCCCATGCCGCCGGATTGCAACTGGCGCACGAAGAGGACCGGAGTGCTGCGGCGCTGGGGTTCTTCGAGCGCATCGCCGCGATGGCCAAGGCGGGCGGCGCGCCCCGGCTGGGGCTGCACACGCTTCTAGGCCCGACGGTGGGGGCAAAGACCCAGAACATGATCGCCGCGCTGAAGGGGGGGCTGATCGCGCCCACCCTGATGGAATTCCGGTCGGCGTGAGGGACCATGCAGATGAGCTTTTGGCCCTTCCGGCGAAGATCGTCCCTGAACACGCTGAGCATGTACGGTGACCTTGATGACATTGAACTGCTGCAAGACGTGGAGCAGACCTTTGAAATCCGCATCGCTGACGATGAAGCCCAGACAATGCTTACGATGGGCCAGCTTGAAACCCTAGTGAGGGCGAAGGTCGCGTCCAAGACGGGGTTTGATCCCGTATGGGCACTTCTGGACCGCATCGCGCGGGACCATTCTGGCCACAAGGGCATGATTGATCGGGAAACAACGTTCTTCGAGGATATCGCCCGGGAGAGGCAAAAGAATGGCTGACCGCGCCTCCTCTGTATTAGGCACTCGCGGCCCGAATGCAGCCGGCCCAATGTTCGCCACGTCCGCAAAACGGGATCGGGCCGACCCATGCTGAAGCGCATCAACTTCCAGTCCATCCCCGTCCGCGACCCGCAGCGCGCGCTGGAGTTCTACCGCGACATGTTGGGGATGCGCGTTCACACGGACATGCCTTATCAGGACGGGCAGCGGTGGATCTTCATGGAAATCCCGGGTGCGCAGACGCTCTTGCAGTTTGGGGGCGCGGATGAGGTGACCTACAAGCCGGGCGTGCCAGTCCTGTGCCTTGTCTGCGACGACGCGGATGCCGAGGCGCAGCGGCTGGCGGCGGCGGGCGTGGCCATGACCGGCGGACCTGATACCGCGCCCTGGGACGCGGCTGTCCGCTGGGCGATGTTCCGTGATAGCGAAGACAATCTGATCCTGATCCAGTCCAGTTCACAGGAAAGGGCCTGAACCATGGCTGACCTGACCTCCAACTTCCTTGGTATCCGTTCGCCGAACCCGTTCTGGCTGGCCTCGGCCCCGCCGACGGACAAGGAATACAACGTCCGCCGCGCGTTCGAGGCCGGGTGGGGCGGGGTGGTTTGGAAAACGCTGGGGGCCGAGGGGCCGCCCGTGGTGAACGTCAACGGCCCCCGCTATGGCGCGATCTGGGGGGCGGACCGGCGGCTTCTGGGGCTGAACAACATCGAGCTGATCACCGACCGCCCGCTGGAGGTGAACCTGCGCGAGATCAAGGCGGTCAAGCGGGATTACCCGGACCGGGCTCTGGTCGTGAGCCTGATGGTGCCCTGTGACGAGGAGTCGTGGAAGGCGATCCTGAAGCCGGTGGAAGAGACGGGCTGTGACGGGATCGAGCTGAACTTCGGCTGCCCGCACGGAATGTCGGAACGCGGCATGGGGTCGGCGGTGGGGCAGGTGCCCGAATACATCGAGATGGTGACGCGGTGGTGCAAGCAGCATTCCCGGATGCCGGTCATCGTGAAGCTGACGCCGAACATCACGGATATCCGCAAACCGGCCGAGGCCGCGAAGCGGGGCGGGGCGGATGCGGTTTCCCTGATCAACACGATCAACTCGATCACGTCGGTGAACCTCGACAGTTTCAGCCCCGAGCCGTCGATTGACGGCAAGGGCGCGCATGGGGGGTATTGCGGGCCGGCGGTGAAGCCGATCGCGCTGTCGATGGTCAGCGAAATCGCGCGGGGCGAGGCGACGCGGGGGCTGCCGATCAGCGGGATCGGCGGCGTCACGACCTGGCGCGATGCGGCGGAGTTCCTCGCGCTCGGCTGCGGGACGGTGCAGGTCTGCACGGCGGCGATGACCTATGGGTTCAAGATCGTGCAGGAGATGATGTCGGGCCTGTCGCAGTATCTGGACGAGAAGGACATGGCGCTGGATGCCCTGATCGGGCGGGCGGTGCCGAATGTCACCGACTGGAACCAGCTGAACCTGAACTACGTGACCAAAGCTCGGATCGATCAGGATGCCTGCATCAAGTGCGGGCGTTGCTATGCGGCCTGCGAGGACACGTCCCATCAGGCGATCTGGATGAAGCCGGGGCGGGTGTTCGAGGTGAACGACGCGGAATGCGTGGCCTGCAACCTGTGCGTGGATGTCTGCCCGGTCGAGGATTGCATCACGATGGAGGCGTTGCCGCAGGGCGCGACCGACCCCCGGACGGGGCGCGTGGTGGGGCCTTACGCGAACTGGACGACCCATCCGAACAATCCGATGAAGGTGGCGGCGGAGTAGGGGAAAACCCCCACCCTGGCCCTCCCCCGGTGGGGGAGGGAAGCACCCTGTCCTGGTGTCTTTCCCCTCCCCCGTCGGGGCAGGGTCAGGGTGGGGGCAGCCGGGGCGATGCGGTCAGGCGAGAAAGTGTCCCTCAGAGGGACAAGTTAACGCGCCTGTAATCGCAAGGGGTTACGGGGCGCGTTAGGGAAGATTTAACGATCGGAGGCCACCCGCATGACACGTCGCATCGCGCTGACGGGGGCCTCGCGCGGGATCGGGGCGCATCTGGCGCGGGTGTGGGACGCGCGGGGGGATGAGGTCATCGGCATCGGGCGCAGCGCGCCCGTGGAGGGGCGGTGGGTGCGGTGCGACCTGGCCGTCCCGCAGGACTGGGCGGCGGTCGCGGGTGATGTGGGCGGTGCCCTGGACGCCCTTGTGCATGTCGCGGGCATCTGGGAGGAGACGGCCTTCGGACCGGGCTATGACTTTGCCACACGGCCTGAGGCGGAGGTGCTGGACATCCTGACCGTCAACCTTACGGCACCGATCCTGCTGACGCAGGCTCTGCTGCCCGCCCTGCGGGCAGGGCGGGGGCGAGTGATCCTGACCGGATCGACGAGTGGGCTGCCGAATATCGGGACGCCCGAGGTGGCCTACAACGCTTCGAAAGCGGGCCTTGCGGCAGCGGGGCAGGCGATGCGGGTGGGGCTGGCCGGGCAGGGGATCGGGGTGACGGTGATCCACCCCGGCGATGTGGCGACGGAGGAGGTCGAGTCCGATATCGCGGCGGGCAGGTACCACGGCGCGGGCGCGGTGCCGCTGGACGATATGGCGGCGGCGTTCGATTTTGCGCTGGGATTGTCGGGGGCGAGCGTGGCGGGGGAGATCACGATGCTGCCGTTGGGGTAGGGGGCCGGGCATCCTGCCGTCCTGACGCACCTCGTCTGAAACATTCCGTCACCGCCGCACCCCTTGCGTGGGCAGCCCCGGCGCGCCAGAACCCCCGGCGATGATCTACGTCCGCCCTGTTCCCATGACCGACCCCGCCCGCCCGCCGGGTGCCTTGCCGCTGGCTGGTGGCTGGTGCTGGTTTACCCAGGCCGAAGTGCTGGACCGCGACGGCAGCCGGGGGCTGATCGCCGCTGCCGACCTGCCCGCCGACATTCGCGACCGGCTGTCCGCCCCGCGCGCTGCAATGGCCGGGCTGGCGATGGACAGGCCGCGCATCATGGGTGTCGTGAACGTGACGCCCGACAGCTTTTCTGACGGCGGCCGGTTCCGGGGCGCGCGTGAGGCGGTGGCGCAGGGCCGGGCGCTGGCGGCGGCTGGCGCGGATATCCTGGATATCGGGGGGGAAAGCACCCGGCCCGGTGCGGCCGAGGTGCCGGTGGCCGAGGAAATCGCGCGGGTGGCCCCGGTGATCGCGGCGCTTGCGGCGACCGAAGGGCCACCGGTGTCAGTAGACACGCGCAAGGCCGCTGTGGCCGAGGCCGCGATGGACGCGGGCGCGGCGGTTCTGAACGACGTGTCGGCCCTGACCTTCGACGCCGCGTTGGCACCCTTGGCGGCGTGGCGGCGGGTGCCGGTGGTGCTGATGCATGCGCAGGGCACGCCCCAGACGATGCAGGACGACCCCCGGTACGACAACGTGCTGCTGGATGTGTACGACTGGCTGGCCGCGCGGATCGAGGCCGCCGAGGCGGCGGGCATTCCGCGCGACCGGATCGCGGTCGATCCCGGCATCGGGTTCGGCAAGACGGTCGAGCACAATCTGGCACTGTTGAAGGGGCTGGCGCTGTTCCACGGCCTTGGCTGCCCGATCCTTCTGGGTGCATCGCGGAAACGGTTCATCGGGACGCTGGCCACTGTTCCCGAAGCGGACCGCCGCGGGCCGGGGACGCTTGCCGTGATGCTTGCCGCCGCGGCGCAAGGTGTGCAGATTCACCGGGTTCATGACGCGGGCGAGGCGCGGCAGGCGCTGACCCTGTGGCAGGCGGTGACGGGAAGGGGCGAGGGATGACACGGACGCTGTTCGGCACCGACGGGGTGCGGGGGCTGGCCAACACGCACCCGATGACGGCCGAGATGGCGCTGCGCCTGGGCGCGGCGGCGGGGCGGTACTTCCGCAGCGACGGGCGGAACGGGCACCGCGTGGTGATCGGCAAGGACACGCGACTGTCGGGGTACATGATCGAGAACGCGCTGACGGCGGGGCTGACGTCCACGGGGATGAACGTCCTGCTGCTGGGCCCTGTGCCGACGCCGGGGGTGGGGTATCTGACGCGATCGATGCGGGCGGACCTGGGGATCATGATCTCGGCCAGCCACAACCCGGCCGACGACAACGGGATCAAGTTCTTCGGGCCTGACGGGTTCAAATTGAGCGACGAGGCGGAGGCGCGGATCGAGGCTTTGACGGACCCCGGTCTGGCGCTGGTGCCGCCGGGGCAGATCGGGCGGGCCAAGCGCATCGACGACGGGCGGTTCCGCTATGTGGAGCGGGTGAAATCGACGCTGCCGCAGGGGTTGAGCCTTGCCGGGCTGAAGGTCGTCGTCGATTGCGCGAACGGGGCGGCCTACCGCGCGGCGCCCGAGGCGCTGTGGGAGCTGGGGGCGGAGGTGATCCCCATCGGCGTCAACCCGGATGGGACGAACATCAACGCAGGCGTGGGCTCCACCCACCCCGAGGCCTGTGCCGTGGCGGTGAAGGCGCATGGGGCGGATGTGGGGATCACGCTCGACGGCGATGCCGACCGGGTGATGCTGATCGACGAGGGGGGCCGGGTGGCGGATGGCGACCAGATCATGGCGCTGTTTGCGGCGCGCTGGGCGGCGCAGGGGCGGCTGAACGAAGGCGTGCTGGTCGCAAGCGTGATGTCGAACCTGGGGCTGGAGCGGTTCCTGGCGCTGCGTGGCCTGCGGCTGGAGCGTGCGCCGGTGGGCGACCGGTATGTGGTGGAGCGGATGCGCGAGGGCGGCTGGAACCTGGGCGGCGAGCAGTCGGGGCATATCGTGATGACCGACTATACCACCACGGGCGACGGGCTGATCGCGGGCATCCAGTATCTGGCGGCGATGGTGGAGACGGGCCAGCCCGCATCCGCGCTGGCGCAGCAGTTCCAGACAGTGCCGCAGATGCTGAAGAACGTGCGCTACGACAAGGGGCAGGAGCCGCTGAAGGCGGCGTCCGTCAAGGCGGTGATCGGCGATGCCGAGGCGCGGCTGAACGGGCGCGGGCGGCTGCTGATCCGCAAGTCCGGCACCGAGCCGCTGATCCGGGTGATGGCCGAGTGCGAGGACGAGGCGCTGCTGGCCGAGGTGGTGGACGGGATCGTCGAGGCTGTGCGGGCGGCCGTCTAGAGGAGAACGGGCCGCCCCAATGGGGGCGGCCCGGCGTGGCCTTGCGCGGATGATCAGGCCTTGCGCAGGAAGAGGCTGCCGCCCACTGCCGGGCGGTTCAGGGGGAAGCCCCGGCAGATCGCCGCAAGGTCGTCGGGCATCGCGCGCAGAACGTAGTGCGACGAGAACTGCACCTCGGTGATCCCGCTCAGGATCCAGGGCATCAGCGCGCATTGTTCGTTGAAGCGCATGTCGCGCCAGTGCGCCGGGTAGGCGTAGGGCAGGAAGATGTCGTGGAAGTGCAGGAACACGCCCGGCTTCAGCGTGGGCAGAATGCGGTTGAGGATGATGTCGACGTCGAAGCCCTGCTGCAGGATGTGGCTGGAATCGATGAAGACCAGATCGCCCGGTTCCAGTTCGGCGAACAGCGGCACGTCGTCGGGCGACAGGACGCGGCGTTCGAACTGCACGGCCAGACCGTCGATCGGCACGCGCGGGGCGGGGTCGATGCAGGTGATGCGCGTGGACAGCCCGAAATCGCGGATGGCACGGGCCATGAACAGGGTGGAGTTGCCGCATCCAACCTCGATCACGCGGGGCGGGCGGTTGGCCGAGATGAAGGTGTAGATCGCCGCCGCATCAAGCCGCGGCAAGAAGCGCGACGTCCAGGACGGGGCCAGGGGATCATCCGCGCGGATCGCCTGGAAGCGGGCTTCGTTGGCGTCCACTTGCGCAAGGAAGCTGCGGAAGCGGCCCTCGGCCGCGGCGAACATCGGGCGGACGGCACAATAGTCCGCCGTCAGCCAGTTCACGCTGTCGAGGTAGTCATAGGGCGTGTAGAACCCCTTCTCGCGCACGCCGACGGCGCTGAGAAGCTGGTTGGTGCGCATGCGCAGGTTGGACATCGGGGGTGGTTCCTCTGGTGATCTTTCGGCACGGTCCAGCAACGCCCACCCCGGTACGATGCTGGGATACAATTTAGACGGAATTGGGGCGGTTTCACAACCGCAGGGCGAATACTTGGGGATCGGACGCGACAATCCGCATCAGGGCTGAACCGCGTCGGCGGCTTCGTGCCTGTATTCTGTGCAAGTGCGAAAGAATGGCCGGGACCGCGTCCCAATTGCGCCGGGATGTCCCCGCTGTCTTCCGTCTGCCGCGCGGGGGCGCGCGGACCAGACGGCCGTGTCAGCCTTCGACCGCGTCCACGATGGTCGGGGAAAGCGCGACCAGCAGGCCCGACGGTGTGGCGTAACTGGCCCCGACAACCGGCAGACCGGATGTGCCCGACGCCCCCAGCGCATCCTGCCTTGTCATCGGATCGCCCTTCCGGATCAGCCAGCGCGGCAGATCCCAGCTTTGACGTTGGTAGGCGATGACGGCGGGACCGGTCGGGGGAAGGTCGCCCGTCTCGGCCACCAGGGTCCGCCCCGACAGGAAGACCTGACCGACGCCTGCCGCCCCGACCAGCCGTCGGCCGATCGTCGGGCGCACCAAAGGTGCGGCGTTCACGTCCAGGCGGTTTTCGTCGAACTGCGGAAGCGCCCCGCGAAGCGTCACCGCAACAGACCCCCGCCGTGCCGCCAGAACCAAGGCGTCGGGCCGTATCAGCCGGCGGTCGTGCCACAGGAACACCCGACCCCGGTCGGACAGGCTGTCCCAGGGACCGCGGTCGTCAAAGTCGTGGGCCGACATGGGACGCCCGGCGGCTGCAAGGGCGGCGACGGACAGAAGAAAGGACCTGCGGATCATCGCATCACTCCGGACCGGACGCGGGAAGGTTAGGGTCGGGGCCCATTGCCAATAGCCCTTCAGCGCCCCGGATTGCATTTACATACGTGGTTTTGGGCCGACGACAAGACGTGTTGCCTTGTCGAGGGCCAAGGGCGCGCAGGCGAAGGCAATCCGGGGTGCCCCCCGGGTTCGGCGGATTTCTCGCCCGGCTGTGTTGCAAAGACTTGAAACAGATCACTGTTCCGGCGTCTTTGCGCCTTGCCGGACAGGAAATCTGCCGAACTGAAGGGGTATTGGCAACGTGTCCCGACCGTCGGGCAGGACATGGCCGGTGTCACGGCGTGGTCGTCAACCGGGGGTGGCGTTTTCCCGCGCGCACTTGACGCGAGGCGCCTGGGTCTGGCTTCATCCCCGGGCGGACCTGGCCGCCGGTCGCGGCGCGCGGAGAATGTCCATGCAGGCACCAGTCATCGGCCAGGGCCTTGCTGCTCCGGTCGCGGATGGCGACATCAACCTCTGGGTCACACCCGACGCCGAGCAGAAGCCGCCGCCGGGCACCGAAGGGCCGGTCTTTCGTCGCCCCTGGTTCGACTGGAACGGCCGGGCGATCTTTGTCAACGGCATGATGAACGGGCCGCAGGGGCACATGGAATCGGCCCTTGCGCTGTCGCTTTTGCAGGCGCGGCCCATCATCGGCATCTACAACGCCAGCGCAGGCTTCGCGATGGACCTGGGCCAGTGCATCGCCGACAAGGCACGGATGGTGAACTATCAGGCCAACATTCTGGGCGGCATTTCGACCTGGGGTGCCGCGACCGAGGGGCTTTATGCCTTGATGCGCAAGAAGAACCCGGCGCTCGACAAGCGCGATTTCATGGGAACGCTGGTCAACGGCAATGCGGCGACCTATGCGCTCTATGCGCTTCTGGTCACGATGGACGACGCGACGCGCAAGCGCACCCCGATCTTTTGCCACAGCCAGGGCAACCTGATCACCTCGAATGCGCTGACGGCGGTGGCGCTGGCGCTGGGTGCGGGCGCGATCCAGGGGCTGGAGGTGAACAGCTACGGCTCGCCCTGCCGGTACTGGCCGAACGGGCTGCAGCGGACGAACTATGCCTATACGTTCGATCCCGTGAGCGTGCTGGACCTGACGGTGGACCTGACCAGCGTGAAGGTGGGCTTCAAGGCGGCGCACGGGTTCAGCGAGTACATGAAGGACGACGCCGAGTTCACCGTGAACCGGTTCCGCTGGGGCAGCTTCGGGCAGACGGTGTCTTTCGACGCCGAGGGGCTGGCGAGGTTCATGGCCGGCATGGGCCAGAACCCCGACCGGGTGCGGCGCATCTTCGAGCGGCTTCTGAAGCGGCACCGGGACGAGGCGGCGAAGGTGGCGAGGCTCTATGTGGGGGCGTTGACGGACGCGACGCTGGTGATGCTGGCACGTCAGTCGGGCGACCCGCTGGCGGGGGTGGCCGAAGCGCTGGCGCTGGACCAGGGGGCGCAGGCGAGGGCGGCGGCGGAGCGGGTGGCGGCAGCGCGGCGGTAAGGTCGCGGCGGCGCGAGGGGGTCAGCCGTCCTTCCGCTCGGGCGACCAGCCGCCGTCGCAGGTGGCGCCGGACAGGCGGAACCGGCAGGTCGTGGTGCTGCCGTCGGGCAGAAGATAGACGGTGTCGAACCCGAACCTGCGCGAGGTCGCGCCTGCGATCTGGGCCTCGTCCGGTTTGTGCGGGCCGCCGGGAACCTGCGCGGGGATCCGTGTGCCGTTCGCGCTGACGAGCGCCAGGATGGGCCGCGTGGTCATGTCGGCCAGGACCCGTGCCGACAGGATGCCGAGGCCGATGGTCCAGGCACCGACGGCCAGGATGACGATCAGGATGATCCAGCCGGTGCGGCCCATTCAGGGTGTTCCCGAGGGTGGGAGGGCGCGCCGTGCGGCGCGCCCGGTGGTTTCGGCGGGGCGGGGTTCACCCCGCCCAACCGGTCTGTCACGCCCCGCTCAGTTCCTTGCCTTGTCCACCATGCGGCCCTTGCCGATCCACGGCATCATCGCGCGCAGCTTCTCGCCGACCTTCTCGATCTGGTGGGCGTCGTTGTTGCGGCGGATCGCCTTGAACATGGGCTGGCCGACGGCGCATTCCTGCATCCAGTCGCGGACGAACTTGCCCGACTGGATGTCCTGAAGGACCGCCTTCATCCGCGCCTTCGTCTCGTCGTAGGGCAGGATGCGGGGGCCCGAGACGTATTCGCCGTATTCGGCGGTGTTCGAGATCGAGTAGTTCATCGTGGCGATGCCGCCTTCGTAGATCAGGTCCACGATCAGCTTCACTTCGTGCAGGCATTCGAAATAGGCCATTTCGGGTTCGTAACCCGCCTCGACCAGGGTTTCGAAGCCCATGCGGATCAGTTCGACAAGGCCGCCGCAGAGGACCGCCTGTTCGCCGAAGAGGTCGGTTTCGCATTCCTGGCGGAAGTTCGTCTCGATGATGCCGGACCGGCCGCCGCCGATGGCGGAGCAATAGGAGAGGCCGAGTTCCATCGCCCTTCCGCTGGCGTCGTTGTGGACGGCCACGAGGCAGGGCACGCCGCCGCCCTTCAGATATTCGCCGCGCACGGTGTGGCCGGGGCCCTTCGGCGCCATCATGATGACGTCGACGCCCTTCTTCGGCTCGATCAGTCCGAAGTGGATGTTGAGGCCGTGGGCGAAGGCGATGGCGGCCCCTTCGCGCAGGTTGTCGTGGACGTACTTCTTGTAGGTGTCGGCCTGAAGCTCGTCCGGCATGGTGAACATGATGAGGTCGGCCCACTTGGCGGCTTCGGCGATGTCCATGACCTTCAGCCCCTCGCCTTCGGCCTTCTTGGCGCTGGGCGAGCCGGGGCGGAGCGCGATGACGAGGTTCTTCGCACCTGAATCGCGCAGGTTCAGCGCGTGGGCGTGGCCTTGCGAGCCGTAGCCGAGAATGGCGACCTTCTTGTCCTTGATGAGGTTCACGTCGCAGTCGCGGTCGTAGTAAACGCGCATTCTTGGCGTTCCTTATGTTTGTGGTGTCCCCGGGTTGCCTTGCGGCGTGCCTTGCGGCGTTCGGGCGTCTCTTACCCGAAATCGCGCGCGATGCAACGGCGGGGGTGCCCGGGGGCCGAGGTGGCAGGGGGGCTGTCTGCCCCCCACCGCCCTTCGGGCGCCCCCCGAGGATATTTCAGGACAGAAAGTGGGGTGGGGTGGTCTGGCGGTTGCGGACCGCTATGATCGGGGTGGATTGAGGAGGCCCCCCATGCCCGGACTGCTGCCGCATATCGACCCTGACGGGTTACAGGAATTCTCGGTCGTGTTCACCGACCGGTCGCTGAACCACATGAGCCAACGGTTCCAGGGGGCGATGCGCGATATCTCTGCCGGGTTGCGCGAGGTGTACGGCGCTGCGGCGGTGGCGCTGGTGCCTGGGGGCGGGTCCTACGCGATGGAGGCGGTGGCGCGGGCGTTTGGCGCTGGCGCGCATGCGCTGGTGATCCGGAACGGGTGGTTCAGCTATCGCTGGAGCCAGATTTTCGAGATGGGGGGATTTGCCCGCGAGGTGACGGTCGCGATGGCGCGGCCGGTGGGGAACGCGCCCCGGTCACCCTTTGCGCCTGCGCCCATCGACGAGGTGGTGGCGGCGATCCGGCGCGCGCGCCCCGATGCGGTGTTTGCGCCGCATGTGGAGACGTCGGCGGGGATGATCCTGCCCGACGACTATCTGGCGGCGGTGGCGGAGGCCGCGCATGAGGTGGGGGCGGCGTTCGTGCTCGATTGCATCGCGTCGGGTGCGGTCTGGGTGGATATGGCGGCGGTGGGGGTGGATGTGCTGATCTCGGCCCCGCAGAAGGGGTGGTCGGCGTCGCCGTCGGCGGGGTTGGTGATGTTGTCGGAGCGGGGGGCGGAGCGGCTGGCGGCGAGCGCGCCGTCAAGCTTCGCGCTGGACCTGAAGAAGTGGCGCGCGATCATGGCGGCCTATGAGGCGGGCGGCCACGCCTATCACGCCACGATGCCGACGGATGCGCTGGTGGCGTTCCGGGATGCGATGGCCGAGACGCGCGAAATGGGGTTTGCCGAGGCGAAGGCGGCGCAATGGGCGCTGGGCCGCGCCGTGCGGGAGATGCTGGAGGCGAAGGGCGTGGCGTCGGTGGCGGCGCGGGGGTTCCAGGCACCGGGGGTGGTGGTGAGTTACACCGATGACGCGGATGTGCAGAACGGGAAGAAGTTCCTGAGCCTGGGCTATCAGATCGCCGCCGGGGTGCCGTTGCAGGTGGGCGAGCCGGACTGGTTCAAGACGTTCAGGATCGGGCTCTTTGGGCTGGACAAGCTGCGCGATGTGGACGGGACCGTGGCGCGGCTAAGGCCGGCGGTGGAGGCGGTGTTTCCGGGGTGAGGCGGGGCGGACCCCACGGGATATTCCCGCCCCGGACCTGATCCGGGGCGGGGAACTGGCGTCAGGTCCGCGCACCGGCGCGCGCGCCGAGGCCCGCCTGCATCAGCACTTTCCGCACGGGAGCTGCGCCATACAACGTCCGCAATGCCGCCGCGCGAAGGTCGCGCAGCGCGGGGCTGGCGGCCATCGAGGCGCGGTTGAGAAGGTCGATGCCGGTCACGCGCGCCATGACCTCTGGGCGGCGGGCGCGGGCGTAGTGGTCGAGCATGGCCGTGTCGCCCAGTCGGTCGGGGGCGTCCCCGGCCAGGCGGGCGAGCAGGCCGATGTCCGCAAGGCTCATGTTCAGGCCCTGTGCGCCGATGGGGGGGACGACGTGGGCGGCCTCGGCCACCAGGGCAAGGCGCTGGGCGGTGAAGCGGTCGGCCAGCTGGCTGATGATCGGCCAGACCGACCGGCGGGTGGCGAGCGTCAGGGGGCCGAGGACGTTCGCGCTACGGGCGGTCATCTCGGCCTCGAAGTCCGGGACCGGCAGGGTGGCGAGGCGCACGGCCTCTGGCCCCCGTTCCATCCACACGACGGCGGAGGCGGGCCTGCCGTTGCGGTCGGGCAGGGGGACAAGGGTAAAGGGGCCGCCCGAGCGATGGACCTCGGTCGAGATGTTGGCGTGGGGGATCGGATGGGTCACAGCGAAGGCGAGCGCCTTCTGGCCATAGCGGGTGGTGGTGACGCCGATGCCTGCGGCCTCGCGCAGCGGGCTTGACCGGCCGTCGGCGGCGATGGCGACGCGGGCGGCGATCCGGGTGCCGTCGGTGAGGGTGACCAGCGCCTCGGCGTCGCGGGGAAGGAAGCCCTTGGTGCCGATGCCCGGACGGAAGCTGACATTCGGCAGGTCGTCGAGGCGCGCGGCGAATTCGCGGCGGAGGAGCCAGTTGGGCAGGTTCCACCCGAAGGGCGCGTCGGAAATGTCGGCGGCGTCGAAATCGGCGGTATAGCGGGGGTCGGGCGTTTCGCCGCCCGCGTCCACGATGCGCATGACCTGAAGGGGGGTGGCGTAGGGGGCGAGGCGGTCCCAGAGGCCTGCGGTTTCCAGAAGCGTGCGCGAGGGTTGCAGGAAGGCGGTGGTGCGCAGGTCGGCGGAGGTATCGGATTCGTCGGTCACCGGGGGGGCCGGGTCGACGCAGATCACGGAAAAGCCCGCCGTGCCGAACAGGGCCGCCGCCGCAAGGCCCGCGACGCCGCCGCCGGAGATCAGGATGTCGGTGGTTTCGCGTGGGGTCATGGGGCCTTCGTTTGCCGTTTGACGGGGAGTGTAGCGCGGTTGAGGGCGTGGGGAAGGGCGCGGGCTTGCGGCGTTCGGGCGCGGGGGAGGGGCTGAAGATTGAGTATTCGGATCAGTGCGATGGGACGGACGCTTGCAAGGTGCGGGCAGGGGATTAGCGGCCCAAAGGCGTAAGGAACGCCGCAAGGTCGTTCGTGTGGTGGTGGACGTGGTCGCCCGGCGCGCGGGCGGGGGCGACGTGGACCGTGCGCAGGCCCAGCGCGTGGGGCACCTCAAGGTTGCGGGCGTCATCCTCGAACATCGCCGCCGTTTCGCCCGCAAGGCCGGCGAGCGCGAAGACGGCCTCGAACGCGGCCTGTTCGGGTTTCGGCAGATAGTTCGCGTGCTCGATGCCGTAGATGCCGTGGAAAAGGCCGTCGAGGCCGCGCGCGGCCAGGACGCGGCGGGCGTAGGCGGTGTCGGCGTTGGTGTAGACGATGCGGCGTCCCGGCAGGGCCGCGATGGCGGCGGCGAGGCGGGGGTCGGGCGTCAGGCGATCCAGCGGGATGTCGTGGACATCGGCGAGGTAAGGGTCGGGATCGACCCCGTGTTCGCGGATCAGGCCTGCCAGCGTGGTGCCGTGGCGCGCCCAATAGGTGCTGCGGAGGCGATCTGCCTCGTCCTGTCCGATGCGAAGGGTGCGCATGACATAGGCGGTGATGCGCACCTCGATCAGGTCGAACAGGCGGCATTCGGGGGGGTAGAGCGTGTTGTCGAGGTCGAAAACCCAGGTGCGGACATGCGCGAAATCGGCGGCGATGTCGGCGGGTGTTGTCAGCGGTTGGGCGGGGGTGTCGGGCATGGGCGTTGGTTTAGGGCCGGGGGCGGGGCGCTGCAACCGGGGATCGGGCCTAAGCCGCGGAATGCTTGCGGGGGGCGTTCCGGCGCGGCTAGTGTTCGCAAACGCCGGGTCTGGAGGGGGCGAGGGACATGCCGAAGGACGCCTACACATTGATCCTGGAGGCCATCGAGGCTGGCCAGTTCCGCCCCGGCGACCGGCTGGTCGAGGCGGACCTTGCCGACCGGTTCGGGGTGTCGCGGACGCCGGTGCGCGAGGCGCTGCAGCGGCTGGAGACGCAGTCGATGCTGGCGCGTGACGGGCGGTCCTTGATCGTGGCCTCGCTGGACCATAACCAGCTGGCGGAACTGTACGTGGTGCGGTCCGAGCTGGAGGGGCTGGCGGCGCGGCTGGCCGCGCGGCACGCGACGCCCGAGGAGGTGCGGGTGTTGTCGGACATGCTGGCCGCAGACCGCGCCAACCTGGGCGATCCCGAGGCGCTGGCACGGGCCAACCGCCGGTTCCACAAGCAGATCCATCTGGCGTCGCACAACCGCTATCTGGTGCAGCAGCTGGACCTTGTGCACCGCTCGATGGCGCTGCTCGCCACTACCTCGCTGGCCGCCGAGGGGCGGGGTGCGGCGGCCTTGGCCGAGCACGAAGCCATTGTGGCTGCCATCGCGGCGGGCGACGGGGATGCGGCGCAGGCGGCCCTGAGGACGCATATCTCGCGCGCTTTCGAGACACGGCTGAAGCTGGATGCGGGTGCCCTGAAACGGGTGTGATTGCGGTGCCGCAGATCCAGCCCCGTCCACCCGGCCCCGTCCACCCGACCCCGTCGCCTGCCCTCACTCGCCCGCAATCTCGTCGGCCGTCACGACAGCGCGCGCCACGGGCCGAACGGTCGCCGACGCTGGTCGCACCGAAACGGGGGGCGGCAGCAACAGAAGGTGCCTTCTGCCGGACAGCGCCGACGCCTCTGGACGCGCGGGGGTGCCCGATCCCGCCGGGGTCGCGGCGGGCTTCGGCGGGTCTGCGTGCTCTGCCTCGTCATCGGCCAGGCCATGCGCCGTCTTGTCCCAATAGAAGGGGCGCACGGCGGCCTCGTACAGCGCCTTGGCGGCGGCCACCGTCCCGAGCGGGAAATACGCGATCATCGTGGGCACCCACTTCATCAGCCGCCTGTGGCCCGCGCGCCGGACGCCGATGAAGCCGATCAGCATGTTCACGGCCTCGGATGCGACGAACAGCCCGGCCAGCAGGACCGACAGATTGAAACCGGTCTGGCCGAGTGAATCCGGCACCAGCCAGACCGCCCACAGAACCGGGGCCAGAGCGAATTGCGACAGGGTCCCCAGGAACAGGACCTGCACGCCCAGGAACCGCTTCCACCCAAGGTCGGCCAGCAGCCGAAGCGGGTGGCGCATGTGGACGGCCCAGGTCATCGCATAGCCCTTCAGCCAGCGCGACCGCTGCCGCACCCAGGGCAGGACGCGGGCGTTCGGCTCTTCACCGGTGACGGTGGCGATGATGGCGGTGCGGTAGCCGTGGCGCGCAAGGCGAACGCCCAGGTCGGCGTCCTCGGTCACATTGTGCGCGTCCCAGGCCCCCACGGTTTCCAGCACGTCGCGGCGGAAGAAGAGCGTGGTTCCCCCCAGGGGCAGCACCAGGCCCAGGCGCGAAAGGCCCGGCAGGACGACGCGGAACCAGGCCGCGTATTCGATGGCGAAGCAGCGGGACAGCCAGTTGCGGTCGCGGTTGTAGAAATCGAGGACGCCCTGAAGGCAGGCCACGTCGGGCGGCGCTTCGCGGAACGTGCGCACCACATGGTGGATCTGGTCCGGGGCTGGGGCGTCCTCGGCATCCCAGACGCCGACGATCGAGCCCCGGCAGAAGTCGAGCGCAAAGTTCAGCGCGCGCGGCTTGGTCCGGATCGGCCCGCCGGGGATCGCGACCACGCGCATCCATCGCGGCAGGCGCAACGCGGACAGCGCCCGCCGGGTCGCGGTGTCGTCGCTTTCCACGGCAATCACGATATCCAGAAGCTCGCGCGGATAGTCGATCCGGGCGAAGCGCTTGATCATCCGCGGGGCGATCGTGTCCTCACCAAAAAGCGGCACGATGATCGACACGACCGGAAGCGCCCCTGCCGCCCCGTGGTGTGGCGCGCGCGTGCGGTCGTGGTTCCCGTCGGCCGGCACGGGCGGGCGTTGCAGACCCGAGGCGATGGCGGCCGAAACCTTCAGTGCCATTGTCAGGACCAGGGTCACGACTGACCACAGCATCAGCGCCAGGATCAGGGCCCAGGGCGCGGTCAGCAAGAGCGCAAGGGTTCCGCCCGTGACGACCGCGATCACGTCCGGAATTCCGTTGCCCTGTCGGCCGCGCACGCTCTGCTCGGGCGGGGTGCGGGTTTCGGCCCGGCGGGCCAGCGCGGTGCGCCGCAGCGCCATGATCGCGCCCTGGATCGCATCTTCGGTGGCCAGCCCCATGACGAATGGCCCCATCGCGGCGGGAAGGGTGCGGCAGTCTTCGGCGAACCGCTCGGGGCGTGAGGTCACGATGACGGTGGCCCCCGCCAGACGGCGCCAGGGGACGAATCCGCCCGCCAGACAGCGCGTCACCCCCGCCTGATCCAAGAGGTCGGGGTCGGGCGGCGAGGTCGCCAGCGGCACGGGCCGGGCGTTCCACTGGTCACACAGCGCGGCGATCACCGCCTCTTCGTCGGCCCAGCCGTTCGCGATCAGGATGTCGCCGATGCGCGCGGCTTCGCGCTGGCGCAGCGCGATGGCCTTGACGAGGTCACCCGCCGTGACCTCGCCCCGGTCCAGCAGCATCTGCCCGATCAGCCGCCGCGCCCGCCCCGGACCCTCACCCGCCGATCCGGGGGAACTGCCCGCGGCCAAGGGTTGCCGCCCCGCCCCGGGCCGGTTGCCGGACGAATCCAGAGGGGTGCCGTCGCGCCGCGCAAACACCTGTCCGCCCCGGCCGCCCTCTCGCCGCGAATCCCGGGTGGGGGCCATGCCGTCGTCCAGCCCTGACGGCTGCCCTGCCGCGACAAGGCGCAGATGCGATCCGGCGTGTGACATCGACCATCCCCAGTCCGTCGATTCACCATGCATCAAACAAGGTTAATCTAAGGTTAAGGGACGCAGTTCACACGGCACACGAACCGTGCGCCTGCCCGCAGACCGTGCCCGGGCTTGCACATCTCCAACCGGGATCAGCGAGCCGGTGTGACCCCTTGCCGGGAATGGCTGACAGAACGGGCCCCACCGCGCGCTGTAGACGCCCCGCACCGGCCCTGGCGTTCGGCTGCGCGGTCCGGTCGCGTCAGGCCGCGCGGCGCGCACGCATCGCTTGCGCGAAGCGGTCGAACAGGTAGTGGCTGTCCTGGGGCCCTGGGCTCGCCTCGGGGTGGTACTGCACGCTGAAGACCGGGCGACCGTCGATGCGGATACCGCAGTTCGACCCGTCAAACAGGCTGACATGCGTCTCGATCACGCCCTTGGGCAGGGTCTGGCTGTCCACGGTGAAGCCGTGGTTCATCGAGGTGATCTCGACCTTGCCCGTCTCCATGTCCTTCACGGGGTGGTTCGCACCGTGGTGGCCGTGGTTCATCTTGATCGTGCGGGCACCGACCGCGAGGGCGAGCATCTGGTGGCCGAGGCAGATGCCGAACAAAGGCAGGTCGCGGTCCAGCACGCCCCGGATCATCGGCACGGCATACTGCCCCGTTGCGGCCGGGTCGCCGGGGCCGTTCGACAGGAAAACGCCATCGGGGTTCAGGGCCAGCACGTCCGCGGCCGTTGCCGTGGCGGGCAGGACGGTGACCTCGGCCCCGGTCGAGGCGAGGCAGCGCAGGATGTTGCGCTTGGCACCGTAATCCACGGCGACGACCTTGAGCCCCGGCCCTTCGCGCGTGCCGAAGCCGTTCGGCCAGGCCCAGCGCGTTTCGTTCCAGCGGTAGCTTTGCGCGCAGGTCACGTCCTTGGCGAGGTCCAGGCCCACAAGGCCGGACCAGCCCCGCGCCTTGGCGACCAGCGCGGCGATGTCGAACTTCCCCTCGGGGTCATGCGCGATGGCAACGTTGGGCGACCCCTGCTGGCGGATCGCGCGGGTCAGGCGGCGGGTGTCCACGCCGCCGACGCCGATGCGGCCCTTGCGGGCCAGCCAGTTGGCCAGGTCGCCTGTGGCGCGCCAGTTCGACGGCTCGGTCGGGTCCCACTTCACGACCATTCCGGCGGCGGCGGGCTCGGCGGCCTCGTCATCCTCGGGGGTGACGCCCACGTTGCCGATATGGGGGAAGGTGAAGGTCACGACCTGGCCCGCATAGCTGGGGTCGGTCATGATCTCCTGATAGCCGGTCATCGCGGTGTTGAACACCAGTTCCGCCACCGTCTGCCCCGTTGCGCCGAAGCCGTGGCCGTAGAACACCGACCCATCCCCCAGCGCAAGGCAGGCGGTGGGCTTTGGCTGGCCGGTCGGCATGGCGCGACTCTCCTCGGGGCAAATCGCGCGGAACCTAGAGAGGGGGGGCAGGGGGGTCAAGGGCACATCAGGTTGTGCGAGGGGCCGCCAGGCGCTATCTGTCGCGTCAACCCTGACTGCGGAAGGACTGCCCGATGACCCTGCGCGAACGCCTGTCTGCCGCGATGAAGGATGCGATGCGCGCCAAGGATGCGGCCCGGCTGTCAGCGATCCGGCTGATTTCAGCCGCGATCAAGGACAAGGACATCGCCATCCGGGGCGAGGGCGCGACGGACCCGGCAACGGACGCCGACCTGATGTCGGTTCTGGCCAAGATGGTCAAGCAACGGCAGGACAGCGCCAAGGTCTATGTCGAGGGCGGACGGCAGGACCTGGCCGACAAGGAACTGGCCGAGGTCCGCGTGATCGAGGAGTTCCTGCCCAAGGCGCTGACCCCGTCCGAGGCCGAGGCGGCGGTCAAGGCCGCCATCGCATCCACCGGGGCCGCGTCCATCAAGGACATGGGCCGGGTCATGGCCGCGCTGAAGGCCGAGTTTGCGGGGCGCATGGATTTCGGCGCGGTGGGCCCGATGGTGAAGGCGGCGCTCGGCTGACCGGGATGGCGGCGTTCGTCTACGTGCTGGCCGCGCTGGCCGAAATCGGCGGGTGCTTTGCCGTCTGGTCGGTGATGCGCGGGGGCGCGCCCGCCTGGCTGCTGGCCCCCGGTCTTGTGCTGCTGGCCGCCTTTGCCTGGGCGCTGACGCTGTCGCCTGCGGCCTTTGCGGGCCGGGCCTTCGCGTCTTACGGCGGGGTCTACATCGCGGCCTCGGTCCTGTGGCTGTGGGCGGTCGAGGGGCGGGCCCCCGACCGGTGGGACATGATCGGGGCCGCCCTGTGCCTGGGCGGGGCAGCGGTGATCCTGTTCGGGCCGCGGGGGTAGGGCGCGGACGGCGTTCCCTTGATGTGGGCTGCGGGTGCGGCAGGCGCTGGAGGCAGGCCAAGGCGGCTATCGGTTGCGGTGCCCTGCCATTACGCGGGTCAGGTCGGCATGAAGGGCGATCCGCTCTTCCTCTGACAGGAAGGCCCCGATCTCGACCTCGCGCGAACGGCCGCGCAAGGTCACGTAATTCGGGACCGGCCCGCCGGTGGGATGCAGGCGGACCGTCACCCAGTAGGGGTTGTCCGTCCACGTCCGTTCGCCCTGCGGATCGCGGCGGACAAGGTCGGCGCGCGCATCGGTCACCACCAGCGTTTCGCTGATCCGGGCGGCGTCCCAGCTTTTCCGGATCGCGACCCACAGGCCCGAGACCGCCAGCAGGATGAAGGGCAGCACCCCCCACAGGACGCGCGACCCGACCACGGCCGCCAGCGGCAGCGCGAACATCGACGCCGTTGCGCCGAAGAACCAGACGAAGCCGCGCGGGGTCAGGGAACGGTAGGGCCACAGCGCAAGGCGCGTTTCGGTCGGACTGTCGCAGAGGTATTGATAGGGCATTCAGGTCAGGTCAGCGTTGAAGCATCCGCCGCACGGTCAGGACACAACAGACCAGAACACCCCCAAACGCAAGGAAAGCGGCCTGCGACACATAGGCAAGGACGAGATTGATCCGGGAAAAGTCTTCGGGAGTGTCGAAACCCTGTGCCAGACCCTCGGGGATCGCGCCGGATATGATGGCCAGTTGCGCGCCTGCCGAGAGATGGAAGAATGCCATCGAAAGTCCGAAAAGTCGCCGGGTCCGCTGCCCACCCTTTCGCGTGATCCAAAGGGCGATCGCGGCAAGGATCAGGAAGAACAGACCCAGACTGATCAAGGCGTGACCCTAGCCTACGACGTAGTACGTGTCATGATAGGGACCGGTCGACGCTGACGGGTTCAGCGTCCGCCACGCCGCAACCACACCGGGCAGGACCTGGCTCGCGCCCGTCACCAGAAGGATAGCGCCCGCAACAAGGGGGGCGGTCGCCGCAGCCTTCCAGCCAAGCCCAGTGGCCAGACGGGCAACAACCAGCGCGCCAAGCGTCCAGGCAGCGAAGATGACAAGCGCGGTGGCCATGACTGAACGAGAAGGGGCCCCGGATCGCTCCGGGGCCCCTTTCCTAGCGCCTCAGTGCGCGTGGCTCTTGTCCCAGTCCTCGCGCTTGGGCAGCTGCTCGAACGTGTGTTCGGGCGGCGGGCAGGGCAGGGTCCATTCCAGCGTGTCGGCGTATTCGTTCCAGTAGTTGTTCTGAGTGATCCGCTGTCCGGCGCGGATGGTGTAGAACACCAGGCCGATGAACCAGACGAAGGACGCAAACGAGATGAAGGCGCCAACGGACGAGAACCAGTTCCAGTAGGCAAAGGCCTCGGGGTAGTCGATGTAGCGGCGGGGCATCCCCTGACGGCCCAGGAAGTGCTGCGGGAAGAAGGTCAGGTTCACGCCGATGAACATGGCCCAGAAGTGCAGCTTGCCCGCCCATTCGGGGTACTGACGGCCCGACATCTTGCCGATCCAGTAGTAGGTGCCCGCGAAGATGCAGAAGACCGCGCCGATCGACATCACGTAGTGGAAGTGGGCCACGACGTAGTAGGTGTCGTGATAGACGCGGTCCACCGGGGCCTGGCTCAGCACGATCCCCGTCACCCCGCCCAGCGTGAACAGGAAGACGAAGCCCACGGCGAACAGCATCGGCGTCTTGAACTCGACCGACCCGCCCCACATCGTCGCGATCCACGAGAAGACCTTGATGCCCGTGGGCACCGCGATCACCATCGTCGCCACCATGAAGTAGGACTGCTGCGTCAGGCTCATGCCCGCGGTGTACATGTGGTGCGCCCAGACGACGAAGCCCAGCGCGCCGATCGCGACCATCGCGTAGACCATCGGCAGATAGCCGAAGATCGGCTTGCGGCTGAAGGTGGCGATGACGTGGCTGATGATGCCGAAGCCCGGCACGATCACGATGTACACTTCCGGGTGGCCGAAGAACCACAGGATGTGCTGGTAGAGCACCGGATCGCCGCCGCCCTGCGGCTGGAAGAAGGTGGTCTGGAAGTTGCGGTCGGTGATCAGCATGGTGATCGCGCCCGCCAGCACCGGCAGCGCCAGAAGGATCAGCCAGGCGGTGACGAAGATCGACCAGGCGAACAGCGGCACCTTGTGCAGGGTCATGCCCGGTGCGCGCATGTTCAGGAAGGTGGTGATCATGTTGATCGCGCCCAGGATCGACGACGCGCCCGACAGGTGCACCGCGAACAGCGCAAGGTCGGTCGCATAGCCACCTTCCGACGTCGACAGCGGCGGATACAGCACCCAGCCGATGCCCGCCCCCGACTGGCCGCCCTCGCTGGGCATGAAGACCGACAGGATGGCCAGGGACGACCCTGCGACGAACAGCCAGTAGCTGAGGTTGTTCATCCGCGGGAACGCCATGTCCGGCGCACCGATGTGCAGCGGCATGAAGTAGTTGCCGAAACCGCCGAACAGCGCAGGGATGACCACGAAGAACATCATCAGCACGCCGTGGCCCGTGATCATCACGTTCCACAGATGCCCGTTCGGGGTGCAGTTCTCGGGCGTGCCGGGGGTGAAGAAGCGTGCCCCCTCCATGCACATGTACTGCACGCCGGGGTGCATCAGTTCCAGGCGCATGTAGACGGTGAACAGCACCGACACGAAGCCCACGGCACCGGCGGTGAAGATGTAGAGTATGCCGATGTCCTTGTGGTTCGTGGACATGAACCACCGGGTGAAGAAACTCCGGTGGTCGGCATGGTCGTGACCATGCCCGTGCAGGGTGGCGTCGGCGGCCATAGGCTTGTGCTCCCGTTCTTGTTCCGGACGCGCCCGCGCAAGGGCCGGGCCGGGTTTGATCCCCGAATAAACCGCCCCGTGGCGGCGGGCAATCGCTTATAGGCGCGTGAGTATGGAAAAATCGTCGCGGCCCGCCCTTGGCCCGGCCTTGGTCTGGCCTGGGCACGACCCGGGTTCGGCCTGGGCACGCATCGGGTCCGCGATGCCTGCGGCCGCATCAAAGGGGCATCGGCCTTGCGCAGAATTTGCGCAGGCCGGGCGCTGCAGGCCGTCGCCAGACGTCATAGGCCGTCACCGTGGCACACGTTCCCGTGACCTCGCGCCATCGCGACAATTGTGTCACCAAACCGGCCCTAAGCTGGAAGTCCAACCAGGGAGCGGGAGTGTGCGCTCCTCCAACGAAAGGACTCTGCAGATGAAATTCTCTCTTTCCGTGCTCGCCGTTGCCTGCGCCTTCGCCGCACCCGCCTTCGCGGACGAGATGAAGGCCGACGTGTCCAAGATGACGTGCAAGGAAATGGCCGCGATGGACATGGACGGCATGATGAGCGCGACGATGGCGCTGAAGGAAGCGGCCAAGGGCGACGCGATGGCCGACAAGGCGATGATGGACATGTCCGACGAGGACCTGATGAAGGCCGTCGAAGAGAAGTGCAAGGGCAACGACGACATGATGGTCATGGACGCGATGCATCCGAAGATGTGACGCGGCCCGGCCCGGCCGGGGAACCGGCCGGGCCGAACTGCCGACTGGCCTGCGGGATCCGTACGGGCGGCCGCGTGACGTGTCCGTCGTGCATGGGCCCAGGCGACGTGATGGTTATCGATACGATGCACTGCGCGTTATAGCGCGACCCGTCTTGGATGGGTAATCTGGCCGGGTCGAACCGCAGTCCTTCTCTGCCGCGCTGGCATTCGGCGGCAAGGAGGTGGCCGGGTCCGGCGGGACGGATATGGCGGACTGCGGCCGGGGGCAGCTTCGGACCGGAGCGGCAGCGAGGGAAAAGACGACATGGTGATGAACGCAGCGGCCGGGACAGACCCCGTGCCAAAGGGCGGCGACGTGGTCTATCGCCACCGCCTGTCCACCCGCATCTGGCACTGGATCAACGTGGTGACACTGTTCATCATGCTGGGCAGCGGGCTGATGATCTTCAACGCGCACCCGCGCCTGTACTGGGGCCAGTATGGCGCGAACCCGGATTACTCCTGGCTGCAGATCGGCGCTGCCGACGAGCGCGGCTATCTGCGGCTGGGTGAAACGCACATCGACACCACGGGCGTGCTGGGCCGCTGGACCGACGCGAACGGGATGGAGCGCAACCGCGCCTTCCCCTACTGGGCGACCATCCCGTCCAGCTATTCGCTGGCGCTGGCCCGCCGGTGGCACCTGACCTTCGCCTGGGTCTTCGCGCTTGGAATCACCTTCTACGGGCTGTGGAGCATCTTCAACGGCCACCTGCGCCGCGACCTCTTGCCGAAGCCCGCCGAACTGGCACCGTCGCATGTGTGGCAGGACATCAAGCACCACGCCACGCTGAACTTTCCCAAGGGCGCGGCGGCGCTGAACTACAACATCCTGCAGAAGGCCGCCTACCTGTCGGTGCTGGTGATCCTGATCCCCACAATGATCCTGACCGGCCTGACCATGTCGCCCGGCATGACCGCGACCTGGCCGTGGCTCGTGGACCTGTTCGGCGGGCGGCAATCGGCGCGCGGCATCCACTTCCTTGCCGCCTGGGGGCTGGTGGCGTTCTTCCTGATCCACATCCTGATGGTGATCCTGGCGGGGCCGTTCAACGAGGTCCGGTCGATGATCACCGGCTGGTTCCGCCTGCCGAAGGAGAAATCCGAATGACCCGCCTTCTGACGCGGAAACCCGCGCTGCTGACCCGCCGCCGCTTTGTCACCGGCCTGTCGCTGGCAGCGCCCGCCGTCCTTCTGGGGTGCGACCGGCTGGGGGAATCGCCCTCGTTCCGCGAGGTCGTGCTCCGGTCGGGCGAGTGGATGAACTACCACGTCCACCGCCTGATCGGGTCGAACGCGATGGCGCGGGAATTCGACCCCTCGGACATGTCGCCCGACTTCCGCACGAACGGCAACACCACGGCGGACACCGACGCCTACCGCCAACACCTGGCCGAGGGCTTTGCGAACTGGAAGCTGGAGGTGCGGGGCCTGGTCTCGACGCCCGCCAGCTATTCGCTGGCCGACCTGAAGGCGATGGCCGCCCGCACACAGATCACCCGGCATGATTGCGTGGAAGGGTGGAGCGCGATCGGCAAGTGGACGGGCGTGCCGCTGAAAGATCTGCTGACCCCCGCGGGCCTGAAGCCGCAGGCGCGCTACATCGTGTTCCGCTGCGCCGACGACTTTGCGGGCACGCCCTATTACGAATCGATCGACCTGATCGACGCCTTCCACCCGCAGACGATCCTCGCCCACACGATGAACGACGCCCCCCTGGCCGAAGGGCATGGGGCACCCTTGCGCCTGCGTGTCGAACGTCAGCTGGGCTACAAGCAGGCCAAATACGTGATGGCCGTCGAGGCGGTGGACAGCCTGAAGGACATCGGCGGCGGCAATGGCGGCTTCTGGGAGGACGAGGGGTTCTACGACTGGTACGGCGGGATCTGAGGGGGGACGCTTCGGCGCTTTCTCATTTCCCGGCCCGAATAGGCCCGTGACTATTCGGGCTGCGACTGCCCTCAGGCAGGCGCGAGCCGAATGAAGACCGACGGGACTGCGTTGAACCCTTTGCCCTGCGGCTTGCGCCTTCGGGCAACCGGCATGACCGACCCTCCACCGGAGGGTCGTCTGTCATGCCGGGAAGGTAGGAAAGGGTTCGTGTGCCTCGCCCTTATCCCCCTGTCGCCGGAACCACCGGCTGTTCCAGGAACCACGCGGGCGGGTAGTCGGGGGGCAGCGCGCCCTCGCTCCACGGGGATTTTGTGCCCGGGAACACCACCGTCATCGCCCCCGCCGCGATCTGGTCGCGCAGAAAGCGTTCGTCGATGGCCATCAGGCTGCCGTCGATCATCACCACCTGCCGGATGCCGGTGACACGGCCCGAGGACGGGCGGTGACGTGGGGCCTTGCCCGCCAGGTCGCCCGTCACCATCACGGACAGGACCGGGGCATCCGACGGCAGGCTGTCGAATCGGACCGGAATCGCGCCGAGATCCCGGGCGGAAAGGTCGTCGGCGTGCAGGGAAAGGGGAACAAGGGAAGAGGTCGCGGCAAGTGCCGCGGCAAGCATCAATCGCGTCATGGCATGGGCCTCAAACACAGGGGTTTCTATGTGGGGGCAAGCCTGAACCCGCCGCCTCTGCCCGGCCAGTCGGGAAAACCCCACCCGCCGCTTCCCCGGCGTAAACCGGCCCGCAGGGGGTGCGCTCAGCCCCCCGCCTGCCAGGCCCGCACCGCGTCAAGCGGGTAAAGAAGCATCAGCACGTTCAGCGCCAGCCCGTCGCGGATCAGCGTCGTCGTCACCACCTCGAACGCCAGCGCCAGCGCGACCGAAGCCCAGACCGGCAGCCGCCCGGCCAGCCAGAACCCCGCGACCATCGCCAGGATGTCGCTGACCGAGTTGATGACGCTGTCGCCGTAGTAGTCGAGCGAGATCGTCACGGCGCGGTAGCGGTCGATGATGAAGCTCGAGTTCTCCAGCATCTCCCACCCGGCCTCGATGGCGGTGGCGATGGCCAGCCGCCAGCCCACGGCAAGGCGCGGCAGGATCAGGGCGAGCACGCCGTAGAAGATCAGCCCGTGGATGATGTGGCTGGGCGTGTACCAGTCGGTCAGGTGCTGCGAGTTTTCGGAACTGTAGGTTTCCCCGTGCCACAGCTTGACGTAGCCACATGTGCAGATCGGCACGCGGCCCTGCGACAACAGCCACGCCGCCGCGAAGGCGATGATCAGGGCGGTGGCGATATAGGGCAGGGTTCGGCGGAGGGGCGGGGACATGGGCGATCCTTCGAAGTCCGCGCCACCCGACAGGGCAGGGGCGCCCTTGTCAATCCGCCACTGCGGATGGCCGGCACGGGCGTCTCGCGCCGTTTCCCGTCAACCTCCACCCGTCGTGCTCAGCAGGTCGTCCAGTTGCGCGAACTGCTCGGGCAGGCCCGCCTCGGCCCCGCGGCCTTCCTCCAGCGCCTGTTTCGACGGATAGGTTTCACGCAGGGTCAGATGGGTCTGTCCCCCATCCTCCTCGAACGTCACGGTCGTCACCGCCCCGCCGTCACCTTCTTCGTTCGTCCAGACCAGCCTGCGGTCGGGGATCACGTCCAGATAGCGGCCGAAGAACTCCATCGTCTTGTCGGTCGAGGGATGGCCGAATTCCAGCCGGTAGCCGCCGCCCGGGCGCACATCCATCTCGCAGGCGAGGATGGTCATGCCGAAGGACTTCGGCGCCCACCATGACCGAAACAGGTCCGGCGAGGTCCAGGCACGGAAGACCAGCCGCGCGGGGGCGTTGAAGCTGCGGCGGACCACAAGGTCGCAATCGCCGTCGCGTTCGACGGTGGTCTTGCCGTCGCCAATGGACGTGTCGTCAGGCATCGGGTCGTTCCTTTCGTTTCATGTCGTCCAGTACGCTGTCGAGCGCCGCAAAGCGCGCGTCCCACAGCGCCTGGTGCCGCGCGATCCACGCGGCCTCGTCTGCCAGCGTGTGGGGGCCAAGGCGGCAGGTGCGCGTGCGTCCGATCTTTTCGCTGACCACAAGCCCCGCAAGTTCCAGTACGGCGACGTGCTTCTTCATGCCCGTCAGGGTCATGCCGAAGGCGGTGGCAAGATCGCTGATCGTCGCTGCGTCCCGACCCAGCCGTTCCAGCACGCCGCGCCGCGTGGCATCGGACAGGGCGGCGAAGGTGGCATCGAGGGGCGAGGCGTAAAGGTGAACCATGTGGTTCAGTATGGGCGCAGCGGGCATCGCGTGCAAGTGCCGTTGTGCAGCGGTCAGGTGCCAGAGGTCAGTCTGCCGACAGTGGTATCGAACGTCGCCTTCAGCGCCACGTCGAGATCGCCCATCGTCACCGGCAGGCCAAGATCCACAAGGCTGGTCACCCCGTGCCCCGCAATTCCGCATGGGACGATGCCGTCGTAGTGGGTCAGGTCGGGCTCGACGTTCACGGAAATGCCGTGCCAGCTGACCCAGCGCGTCAGGCGGACGCCGATGGCGGCGATCTTGTCTTCGCGCGGGCTGCCGTCGGGCAGGGGGGCCTTGTCGGGCCGCGCGACCCAGACGCCCACCCGGCCCGCGCGGCGTTCGCCCCGGACGCCGAATTCGGCCAGCGCGGCGATCACCCAGTCCTCCAGCGCGGCAACGTAGCGGCGCACGTCGCGGCCCCTGCGGTTGAGGTCCAGCATGGCGTAGGCCACGCGCTGGCCGGGGCCGTGATATGTGTACTGCCCGCCCCGCCGCGCGGGGTAGACGGGGAATCGGTCCGGGGCCAGCAGGTCGTCGGCTCGCGCGGACGTGCCCGCCGTGTACAGCGGCGGATGTTCCAGCAGCCACACCGCTTCATCGGCGCTGCCTGCCAGAATTCCCGCCACGCGCGACTCCATCGCCGCGATTGCGTCAGGATAGGCGACAAGGCCCGCGCTTTCGATCCATTCCACCATGTCCGGCCCGCTTTAGCGGACCTTACGGAAATCCGCCATTGCCAGACGCGGGGCCCGGGTTCACACTCTGGCCATTATCCCGACCGCGCGGCACCGGGCGTTCCCTGCTTGGGCCAGTGGCGCGGCCTGTCAGGAGGGGACGAGGAATGATTTCGAAGCGGATTGCAACGGGCCTTCTGGCCGCCACGATGGCGATGCCCGCCTTCACCGCGCCGGCCCGGGCGGACGGGGGCGACGTGCTGGGCGGCCTGATCGTCGGCGGCATCATCGGCAGCGCCATCGCCAACGACATCAACCGCAAGAAGCAGCGCCAGCGCACGACCACCTATTCGTCCGGCGTCAGCTCGGTCACGCGCGCCCAGAACGTCGAGACGCAGACCGCGCTGAACCAGTTCGGCTTCAACGTCGGCACGCCCGATGGCTCGATCGGGCCGCGGTCGCGTGCGGCCATCGCCGAGTATCAGGCGTTCATCGGCTATCCGGCGACGGGCGAGCTGACCGAATACCAGCGCAACCTTCTGGTCACATCCTACCATCGCGCCATCGCGGGCGGGCCGCAGACGATGCAGCTGGCCGCGCAGAACCCGATGGGGATGAAGGGCCTTCTGATCGTCTGGCGGGACGAGGCGCTGGGCGTGCAGCCGCAGACGCCGGTGGTGCCCGTGGCCCCCGTCGCTCCCGCGACGACAATGGCGGCGCAGCCGGTGGTGCCGGTCCAGCCTGTCGCCCCTGCCGCCCCGGCGGTCACCGAAGCCGCCGTAGCCCCCGCCCCCGCTGCGCCCGCCCCTGCCGCCCCGGCGGACGGCGGCAAGCTGCCCAGCTTCTTCAAGAGCCAGACCCAGACGCAGGTGTCGCTGGCGTCGGAATGCAACCGCATCGGGCTGCAGACCACGGCGAACGGCGGCTACATCACCGTGGCCACCATGTCCGACCCGAAGGCCGCGCTGGGCGAGCAGTTCTGCCTGGCGCGCAGCTATGCCATTGCCATCGGCGAAGAGCTGGCCCGGCAGGTGCAGGGCTTCACCCCCGACCAGATCGCCGAGCAGTGCAAGGGCCTTGTGCCCGCGATGGCCGACAATGTGGCCGCGCTGTCGATCAAGCCCGCCGCCGACGTGATTGCCGCGACGCAGGGCTTTGTCCTGGCCTCGGGCATGGCGCCCGCCGACCTGGGCGCGACGGCGAAGATCTGCCTGTCGGTCGGCTACAAGACCGATGACATGGCCGTGGCCGAAAGCGCAGCGCTGATCCTGGCGACGCTGGGCGAGGGCGCCTACGGCGAGCTTCTGGGCCACCACCTGGCCACCGGCATCGGCGCGGCGGCGCGGCCCGATCTGGCGCTCGCGTGGTACGACATGGGGCTTGCGGCGGCAGCGAACCCGGCCACGGCGGTCTTTGCGCCCGGGCAGGCGGACCGGCTCGACCTGGTGAAGAAGGCGGCCTACACGCTGGGCGGCAAGGCCGACCAGGCGGCGCTGCCCGAGGCGCAGCCCGCAGGCGGCGTGCCGCTGTTCAAGGTGCCGGGCACCGCAACCCAGCCCGCCACCGCGACGCAAGAGGCGACGCTGGCCCCGCTGCCCGCGCCTGCGGCGCAGCCCGTGGCCCAGCCCGAAGCCCCGGCGGCCACCACGGTCGCGGCGGTCACGCCCGCCCCTGCAGCGGCGACGGCTGCGGCCCCGGCGGCCACGATCTCGTCGCAGCAGGTCAGCGCGCTGCCCCTGGTGGCGCAACTGCCGTTCCTGTTGTTCGGCAAGTGACCTGCGCGGCCTGACTGCACCTGATGTGTCGGGGGGATACGTCCCCCCTTCACAACCCTCCGCCCCTTCGCTATGAACCCGCCACCGGCCTGATCGGACCCCGATCGGCCGGGCCATGACATGCGGATGTGGCGGAATTGGTAGACGCGCAGCGTTGAGGTCGCTGTTCCTTAACCGGAGTGAAAGTTCGAGTCTTTTCATCCGCACCAAGGCCCCCATCAGGGGGCCTTTGTCATTTCAGGACCTCGCCCCGCCGCCTTTGCCCGCCGCCTTTGCCCGCCGCCTTTGCCCGCCGCCTTTGCCCGCCGGCCACGGCGTTCGCCGCTTAACCCCGGCTTAAGCGGGCGTCCGTAAAGTCCTCGGCCGGGGTGACTGGTGGATGCGACGACGGCCGTCCGGCCCGGCCGTCCGTGCAAACCCGGGCCAGCGGCCCGCATGTGCCCCGCCACGACGGACGGAGCACGCGATCATGGCCACCTACAACGGCACTTCCGGCAACGACTCGATCGTCGCGTCGACGTCGAACGACCAGATCTTCGCGGGCGCGGGCAACGACACGATCATCGCGGGCGACGGCGCCGATCAGGCCTGGGGCCAGGACGGCAACGACAGCATCGACGGCGGCACCGGCAACGACAGCCTGGCGGGCGATCTTGGCAACGACACCGTCCTGGGCGGCGACGGCAACGATTCCATCGTCGGCGGGCAGGGCAATGACAGCCTGTCGGGCGGGACGGGCAATGATGTCATTCTGGGTGAAGGGCAGCTGTATTTCACGGGGACATTTGCGTCCGCCACCAGCGGGGCGGCGGCGTCGCTCAGCGTCACCAACAGCGCCGATGGCCCGGTCGAGCTGTGGGTCTACAACACCAGTGGCGTGGACAGCCTGGTGGCCACGATCAACGCCGGACAGACTGTCACCCAGTCGGGCTATGTCGGACAGAACTATGTCCTGCGCGAACCGGGCACGCGCTACTTCCTGGACCAGGTGCGCCTGACGGGCAGCGATACGCTGACCTACGGCACCACGGGCCTGGCCGACACGATCGACGGCGGCGACGGCAACGACACCATCTTCGGCCAGTACGGCAATGACAGCATTACCGGCGGCGCGGGCGGCGACAGCATATCGGGCGGCACTGGCAACGACACCATCGCGGGCGGTGCCGATGCCGACACGCTGTCGGGCGGCGACGGAAAGGACGTGCTGGACTATTCCGGATCTGCCTCGGGCGTGGCGGTCGACATCGGCGCGAACACGGCAAGCTCCCTCGACATCACCATGCCTAGCGACGCCACGGGCGACGTCATCTCGGGGTTCGAAGGCATCATCGGTTCGGCCCATGCCGACAGCCTGACCGGCTCGACCGGGGCCGACACGATCTGGGGCGGGGCGGGCAACGACACGATCTCGGGCGGGGCGTCGGGCAACGACCTGATCTACGGGCAGGACGGCAACGACGTCATCACCACCGGCACGGGCAGCGATACCATCGACGGCGGCACCGGCAACGACAGCATCACGACCGGGTCCGGCAACGACACCGTCACCGCGGGCGACGGAAACGACACCGTCTACCTTGGCGATGGCAACGACAGCTTCGGCGGATGGGGCACCGACGCGGGTGACGACCTTGTCTATGGCGGAGCGGGCAACGACCTGATCATCGGCGGTGCCGACAATGACGTCCTGTATGGCGAGGCGGGCAACGACACGCTGTCGGGCGGGGCGGGCAGCGACACGCTGTCGGGCGGCGACGGCATGGACGTCTTCTGGATCACCGACGACCACAACTACGACAGCATTGACGGCGGCACAGGGCCCATCGACTTCGACTCGATCTACTTCGCCAACTATGCCTCGCAGCTGGGCGTCGGCGTCACCTTCACCGGAGCGGGCACCGGCACCTACCAGTTCGTCGGCACCAACGGCTACGGCAACTTCACCGAGATCGAGGCAATGGCCGGCACCGCCTACGCCGACATCCTGAACGCCACCGCCGATACCGGCGGCATCGCCCTTTATGGCAACGCGGGCGACGACACGGTGACCGGCGGCTCCGGCAACGACATCCTGACGGGCGACGCCGGGAACGACAGCCTGTCGGGCGGGGCCGGGAACGACTACCTCGACGGTGGCAGCGGGAATGACACGGTCTCGGGCGGCGACGGCACCGATACGGTCTACGGGGGCGACGGCAACGACAGCCTGTCGGGCGACGGCGGCACCGACACGCTGGACGGCGGGGCCGGCGACGACGTGCTGGACGGCGGCGCGGGCCACGACAGCCTGACCGGCGGCACCGGGGCCGACACCCTGCGCGGCGGCGACGGCAACGACACGCTGGCGGGCGGCGACGGCAACGACAGCCTGGACGGCGGCACCGGCGACGACTCGATGTCGGGCGATGCCGGGGCCGACACCCTGGCGGGCGGCGACGGCAACGACAGCCTGTCGGGCGGGGCCGACAACGATGTGCTGTCCGGCGGCACCGGCGACGACACCCTTGTGGGTGGCACCGGCGACGACAGCCTGGAAGGCGGCGAAGGCGCAGACAGCCTGGACGGCGGGTCGGGTGCCGACACGCTACAGGGCGGCGCCGGGGCCGACACCCTGATGGGCTGGGCCGGGAACGACATCCTCGACGGCAGTGACGGCGACGACCAGCTGTCCGGGCTGACCGGCAACGACAGCCTGTCGGGCGGCGCGGGCAGCGACATCCTGGATGGGGGCGAGGGCGATGACACCGTCGCAGGCGGGGCCGACGGCGACTACGTCTATGCGGGCCTTGGCAACGACCTGCTGGACGGCGGAACCGGCAACGATACGCTAGAGCTGTCAGGCAGCGCCTTCGACTACAGCGTCGCATTGGGCGCGAACGGTTCGCTGATCGTCACCGACAACGTGCCGGGCCGCGACGGGGTCGATACGATCTCGGGGTTCGAATATGTCCATGTGGGGGGCGAGCTGTTCCACCTAGTGGTGGGCGATCAGAATGACAACTCGCCCCTGGCCGCACCGGACGACGGCACGCCGTCCATCATCCTGGGCTTCGGCGGCAACGATTCGCTGACCGGCTTTGCCACGCGCGAGCTGATGGTGGGTGGCGACGGCGACGACACGCTGTCGGGCGGGGGCGGCAACGACACCCTTGTCGGCGAGGGCGGCAACGATCTGATCGACGGCGGCAGCGGGGCCGACCTTCTGCTCGGCGGCGCGGGCAGCGATACGATGACCGGCGGCGACGGGGCCGACACGCTTTACGGCGAAGGCGGCGACGACCTCGTCTATCTGACTGAAACCGACGGCGACCTGGTCGATGGCGGCGACGGGTCGGACACGCTGCAGTTCATCGACATCGACGGGCTGCCGCACAGCGTCCAGGTCACTTTCACGGGCGACGGCACGGGCAGCTACGCTTTCGTGGGCGAAGGTTCAGGCAGCTTCTCGTCGATCGAGAACATCGTCACGAACAACTCGGCCGACACGATCGACGCCGCGGCGACCACCCAGGGTGTCTTTGTCGACTCGGGCAGCGGCGCGGACAGCATCCTTGGCGGCTCGGGCGACGACACCCTTCTGTTCGGCTGGGGCGACGACACCGTTTCGGGCGGGGCCGGCAACGACTTCATCGACGACGTGATGGGAACGCAGTTCCAGGGTGCCAACCTGCTGGACGGCGGGGCTGGCAGCGACACGATCTTCGGCGGCTACGGCAACGACACGATCCTTGGCGGTGCGGATGACGACGCCCTGTTCGGCGAGGAGGGCGACGACCGCCTGACCGGCGGGGCGGGCAGCGACTACCTCGACGGCGGCGCGGGGAACGACACCTTCGTCTACGCGGACGGCAGCGGGTCCGACTTCGTCGACGGGTTCGACCTTGCCGACGACGACCAGGACGGACGGACCAACGACCAGCTCGACGTCAGCGACCTGCACGACGCGAACGGCAACCCGGTGCGCACCAGCGACGTCACCATCTCGTCGGACGTCAACGGCAACGCCGTGCTGACCTTTCCGATGGGCGAACAGATCACGTTCCTCGGCATCTCGGCCCAGACGATGGGGCAAAAGGGGCAACTGGGCCGCATCGGCATCCCCTGCTTCACCACCGGGGCGCTGATCGCCACGCCGGATGGCGACCGGCGCGTCGAGCTGATCGGCGCGGGCGACGTGGTCCTGACGCGCGATGCCGGGCCGCAGCCGGTTCTGTGGTCCGGCGCGACGACGATCCCGCCCGACGCCATCGCGGCCCATCCCAACCTTGCGCCCGTCGAAATCGCCCGCGGCGCGCTCGGCAACCGCCGCGCGATGATGGTGTCGCAGCAGCACGCCTTCGCCATTCCCGACGGACAGGGCCGCGAATGGCTGGTGCGGGCCCGCCACATCGCCGAATTCGCGCCCGCGCTGGCCCAGCTCCGGCCGGGGCCGCGTCCGGTGACATATCACCACCTTCTGCTGGCCGATCACCACATCCTCTTCGCAGAAGGTGCCGCCACCGAAAGCATGTATCCCGGCCCTGTGGTACGCCGGACGATGGGCCCCGCCACATGGGCCGAGGTCTGCCGCGCACTTCCCCGCCTGGCCTGGCTGGACGACGAAGGCACGCTGGACCACGTGGCCGAACTGTACGGCCCGCGCGTGCTTCCGCTCCTGGATCGCCGGGATGCGCGGCGCCTGCTTGTGCGCGGTCTCTCCCCCGGCGAGCGCAGGCGTGCGGCCTGATTGGTGCCGTCGCCTCACGACAGCACAACCGACGCGCGCGCTGCCTGAAAAATCGGCAAATCCCCTCACCCGGCCGGTCATTCGCTGTTGCAATGACCTGCCGCGATTGCTTTAGTCCCGTCCACCGGAAACGAGACGTGCCAGAATGCACGCGGGGAACAGGGGGCTTGCGCTTGGACGGTTCGCGGATCTCATCGGCGTTCGTCGAATTCGACCGCGTGCAGAAAAGCTACGACGGCGTTTCGCTGGTCGTGAAGGACCTGAACCTGTCGATCCCGAAGGGCGAGTTCCTGACGATGCTCGGGCCCTCGGGCTCGGGCAAGACGACCACCCTCATGATGCTGGCCGGGTTCGAGACGGCGACGCACGGCGAAATCCGCCTGGGCGGTCGCCCCATCAACATGGTGCCCCCGCACAAGCGCGGCATCGGCATGGTGTTTCAGAACTACGCGCTGTTCCCGCACATGACGGTGGGCGAGAACCTGGCCTTTCCGCTGGAAGTGCGCGGCCTGTCCAAGGCCGACCGCGAGGCCAAGATCGCCCGCGCGCTGGACATGGTGCAGATGGGCAGCTTCATAGCCCGCCGCCCCGCGCAGCTGTCGGGCGGTCAGCAGCAGCGCATCGCGCTGGCGCGCGCGCTGGTCTTTGACCCCGAGCTGGTGCTGATGGACGAACCGCTCGGCGCGCTGGACAAGCAGCTCCGCGAACACATGCAGTTCGAGATCAAGGCGCTCCACGAACGCCTTGGAATCACGGTGGTTTACGTCACCCACGACCAGGGCGAGGCGCTGACGATGTCCGACCGCGTGGCGGTGTTCAACGACGGCGTCATCCAGCAATGCGCCCCGCCGGACGAGCTTTATGAGCGCCCCGTCAACAGCTTCGTTGCCCAGTTCATCGGCGAGAACAACAAGCTGCCCGGCACGATCGAAGAGCTTGACGGCCAGAAGGCGCTGGTGCGCATCGACGGCGGCGGGCTGATCGACGCGACGCCGGTCAATGTCACGCAAAAGGGCCAGCGCACGCTGGTGTCGATCCGCCCCGAACGGGTGGAGTTCAAGCCCGAGATGATGCCGAAAGGGGCCCACACGCTGGATGCCGAGGTGGTCGAGGTCATCTACATGGGCGACATCCTGCGCGCGGTGCTGAAGGTCGCGGGCTCGGACGACTTCGTGATGAAAATGCGCAATACGCTCGGCCAGACGCGGCTGAAGCCGGGCGAAAAAATCAAGGTCGGCTGGCATCCCCAGGATGCCCGCGCGCTTGATCCGGTCTGACAGACAAGGACCGGACGGAACGACACGGAACCACAGGGACAACACGCGTAAAGTAAACAGGGAGACTGCCGATGAAGAAAATCCTGATCCTCTCCACCGCCCTGACCGGCTTCGCCTTCGCGGCGCATGCCGATGTCACGGTGATGTCGTGGGGCGGGGCCTATGGCGCGGCGCAAAGCGCCGGGCACCTGGCACCCTTCACCGAAAAGACCGGCATCAAGACCACGATGCTGGACGCCGACAACCCCGCCCAGCCGATCAAGGCCATGGTCGAGGCCGGCAACGTCACCGTCGATGTGGCTTCGGTCGAATACGCGGATGCGATCCGCATGTGCGACGAGGGCCTGCTCGAGCCGGTGGACATCAACGCCCTGCCCGCGGGCAACGATGGCGTCGCGGCCAAGGACGACTTCCTGCCCGGTGCGGTCACCGATTGCGGCGTGTCGACCGACATCTGGGCGAACGTCTTCGCCTATGACACCACCAAGTATCCGGCCGACGCCGCGCCGTCGAAGGTTGCAGATTTCTTCGACCTGCAGAAGTTCCCCGGCAAGCGCGGCCTGAAGAAGGGCCCGAAGGCCGTTCTGGAATTCGCGCTCTTGGGCGATGGCGTGCCCGCCTCCGACGTCTACAAGGTGCTTGGCACCCCCGAGGGCGTGGACCGCGCCTTCAAGAAGCTCGACACCATCAAGGACCAGGTCGTGTGGTGGGAAGCGGGCGCGCAGCCGCCGCAACTGCTGGCCGACGGTGAGGTCGTGATGACCACCGCCTACAACGGGCGCATCTTCAACGCGGCCGTCGCCGAGGGCAAACCCTTCCAGATCGTCTGGGACGGCCAGATCTACGAAAACGAGATGTACGTGATCCCGAAAGGGGCCCCGAACATGGACGAGGCCAAGCAGTTCCTGGCATTCGCCACCTCGACCGACGGTCTGCGCGCGCAGGCGCAGAACATCTCCTACGGACCCGCGCGCAAGTCGGCGCTGAAGGACGAGCTGATCTTCAAGGACGGCAAGACCGTCATGGGTCCGCACCTTCCGACCGCGCCCGAGAACATGGCCAACTCGCTGGAAACCTCATCCAGCTTCTGGGTCGACCATGACGCCGAACTGCAGGAACGCTTCGCGGCCTGGCTGGCCGGCTGACCTTACGACCTGGCGGCGCGGGATCACCCCCGCGCCGCCGCCCTATCCGGCCGGGGCGAGCGCCGCCGCCAGCACCGGAGCCGACAACAACGACGGCGCGAACACTGCTCCCGGGATGGGGGGCGCATAACGGGCCCGACCACAAGGGTCCCACCAGGGAACAGGGATATGTCCTACACGGATCACGAAAAGAAGGAGGACCTGAAGGTCCTTCACGGCATGGGCTACGCACAGGAACTGTCGCGGTCGATGTCGAAATTCTCGAACTTCGCCATCAGCTTCTCGATCATCTGCACGCTGTCGGGCGGCATCAACAGCTTCGCCCAGGCGACCGGATCGATCGGCGGCGCGGGCGCGGGCATCGGCTGGATCGTCGGCTGCATCATCTCGGGCATGTTCGCCCTGGCGATGGCGCAGATCGGATCGGCCTTCCCCACGGCAGGCGGCCTCTATCACTGGGGTTCGATCCTGGGGAACCGCTTCTGGGGCTGGCTGACCGCCTGGCTGAACCTTCTGGGCCTGATCACGGTCCTGGGCGCCATCAACATCGGCACGGCATTCTACTTCGCCGGCACGTTCGGGCCGATGATCGGCTTTGACGGCTCGACGCCGACGCAGATCGTGGTCTTCGTGGCCGTCATCACCATCGTGCAGGCGATCTTCAACCACGTGGGTATCCGGGTCACGACGTTCCTGACCGACATCTCGGGCTACATCATCATGGTGACAACCGCCGTGCTGGTGCTGGTCTGCCTTGCCGCCGCCTTCCAGCACGGGCTGGACCTGTCGCGGCTCTGGACCTTCAAGAACTACTCGGGCGAGGCAGGCGGCAACGTCTTCCCGCAGTCGGGCAGCATGGGCTACCTGTTCCTGCTGTGCCTTCTTCTGCCGATCTACACGATCACCGGTTACGACGCCTCGGCCCACACGTCCGAGGAAACCAAGAACGCCGCGATGTCGGTGCCCACGGGCATCGTCAGCGCGGTCATCTGGTCGTCGCTGGCAGGCTGGATCATGGTCTGCGCCATCGTGCTGGCGATCCCCGACATGGACGCGGGCGCAGCGCAGGGCTGGACCGTGTTCTTCCAGACGATGGCCGCGATCACGCCGTCGTGGCTTTTGAACCTGATCTACCTCGGCATCCTGATCGCCCAGCTTCTCTGTGGCCTCGCCACCGTGACCTCGGCCAGCCGGATGCTGTTCGCCTTCAGCCGTGACGGCGGCATGCCCATCGGGTCGAAGGCGCTGGCCACGGTGTCGCCGACCTACCGGACCCCGGTGAACGCGATCTGGACGGCGACGATCCTGTGCATCCTCTACGTCCTTCTGGCGCAGACCATCTCGATCGGAGGCACGAACATCTACACCATTGTCGTGAACTCGACGCTGATCTTCCTGTTCCTGTCCTTCACCATCCCGCTGGTCTGCGGTGCCGTCGCATTCGGTGGCCCGAAATGGCCGAAGCCGGGTCCCTGGGCGATGTCGGCGGGGCTTTACAAGCTGGTGACCCTGCTGGCCGTCGTCGGAATGGCGATCATCTTCTACATCTCGATCCAGCCGCCGAACGACTACGTGCTGGAAATCGTCGTCGCCTTCCTGGTGCTGGCCGCACTCCTGTGGGTCCTGGTCGAGAACCGCCGCTTCGAAGGCCCGCCGACGGGCGAGAAGATCGCGGCACGCCAGGCGGCCATCAAGGCGGCCGAGGCCGCGGTGGGCGAAACCGCCTGACACCATCACATCGCGGCGGCCCGGGCGAACGCTTGCCCGGGCCGCATCCTTTCCTGCCGCTCACGACATCTTCTCCAGCCGGGACAGCGCCCGTGACGATCACCGCCGACGCCCCCAAGACCGCGCTGCTGACCACCGCAGACGGCCGCCCCCTGCGGGCCGCGCTGGCCGCCGCGCAGGGCCGCGCCCGCCGCCGGGCCTTCCTGCTGGTGGTGCCGCTTCTGGCCTTTGTCCTCATCTCGTTCGTTTTTCCCATCGTCCAGCTCTTGCGCCAGTCGGTGGAAAACCCCGACTTCGTCTATTTCCGCGATGTCTCGACGGGGGTGGACCAGCCCGTGATGGCCAATGTCCGCGCCTGGTTCGCCGCCAACCCGCAGGGTACCGCGCCGGATGAGGCCGCCTATGCCGCCCTTGCCGCCGACCTGGTCGAACTGAAACGCATCAAGGCCGCCGGGTCCGTGGGCCAGCGCATCAACTACGACGTGCCGGGCACGCGGTCGCTCTTCACCTCGACCGTCCGCGGGGCCGACAAGCTGGCCGCCCCCTTCAAGGACGCGCTCTTGGCTGCCGACGCCGAATGGGGCGACCCGCGCGTGTGGCAGGCGATGCGCGCGGCGTCCTCGGGCTATACCGGCAACTTCTACCTGTCGGCGCTGGACCGCGAGCGCGACGCACAAGGCAACATCGTCCGCGTGCCCGAGGAGCGGCAGATCTACGTCACGCTCTACCTGCGCACGTTCGGCCTGTCGCTGGCGATCACGGCGATCTGCCTTTTGCTGGCCTTCCCTGTCGCCCACCTTCTGGCGACGCTGCCGCTGCGCACGTCGAACCTGCTGATGATCCTTGTGCTGCTGCCGTTCTGGACATCGCTTCTGGTGCGCACCACGGCCTGGATGGCGCTGTTGCAGGAAAAGGGCGTCGTCAACAACACCCTGGTGGCGATGGGCCTGATCGCGGACAACCAGCGCATCCCGATGATGTACAACACCACCGGCACCATCGTGGCGATGACCCACATCCTTCTGCCCTTCATGATCCTGCCCTTGTATTCCGTGATGCGCACGATCCCGCCCAGTTACGTCCGCGCCGCCCGCAGCCTGGGCGCCACCAGCTGGACGGCCTTCCGACGGGTCTACCTGCCGCAGACCGTGCCCGGCATCGGGGCGGGGGCGCTTCTCGTGTTCATCCTGGCGGTCGGCTACTACATTACGCCGGCCCTGGTCGGCGGGTCGAAGGGGATACTCATCTCCAACATGATCGCCGACCACATGAACAAGACCCACAACTGGTCTTTCGCCGCCGCGCTGGCCGCATTGCTGCTGGCGGCCGTGCTGGCGCTCTACTGGCTGTATGACCGGCTGGTCGGTATCGACAACCTCAAGCTCGGGTGACGCGCATGGCCATTCCCCCATATGCATCGCCGCTCGAGCGCGCCTGGGCCTGGACCTACCGGGTGATCTGCACGCTGATCTTCCTGTTCCTGGTCGCGCCGATCCTGATCGTCATCCCGCTGTCGTTCAACGCCGAGCCCTACTTCACCTTCACCCAGAAGATGCTGTCCTTCGACCCGGCGGGCTATTCCTTACGCTGGTACGACACGCTGATGACCTTCGGCATGGTCGCCCCCGACGCCCCCCGCGACGGCGCGTGGTGGGCCGATTTCCGGCAGAACTCCACCTGGTTCCATGCGGCGCAAAGCTCGCTCATCATCGGCTTCTGGGCGACGATCCTGGCGACGATACTTGGCACCGTCGCGGCCCTGGGCCTGTCACGCCCCGAAATGCCCTGGCGGCGGACGATCATGGCGATCCTGATCTCGCCCATGATCGTGCCGATCATCATCACCGCGACGGGGATGTTCTTCTTCTACTCCTCGGCATGCGTCGATCCGAACTCCGGCATCGGCGCGGTGCTGTCGCCGCTTCTGTCGCCGCGCGGGTGTCTGGCGAACACCTATCTGGGGGTGATCCTGGCCCATACGGTGCTGGGAATCCCCTTCGTCATCATCACGGTGACGGCCACGCTGGTCAGCTTCGACCACTCGCTGACACGCGCCGCCGCGTCCTTGGGCGCAAACCCGCGCCGGACGTTCTTCAAGATCACGCTGCCGCTGATCCTGCCAGGCGTCATCTCGGGCGCGCTGTTCGCGTTCGTGACGTCCTTTGACGAGGTGGTGGCCGTTCTGTTCATCGCAGGGCCAGACCAGCAGACGATCCCCCGCCAGATGTGGAACGGCATCCGCGAACAGATCAGCCCCGCGATCCTGGCGGTGGCGACCGTCCTCGTCGTGATCTCGATCGCGCTTCTGACCACGGTCGAACTGCTCCGCCGCCGATCCGAACGCCTCAGGGGCGTGACACCCCGCTGATCAGGCAAGCATCGCCTCAACCCAATCGGGCACCACCTCAGTCGCCGGCCCGTGCCGCGCCTCGTCGAACAGGCCCGCCCGGGCCGAGGGTTCCAGGTTCAGCTCCACTGTCCGCGCCCCCGCCGCCTTCGCGCGGCGGACAAGACCTGCGGCGGGCTGGACGGTGCCGCTTGTGCCGACCGACACGAACATGTCGCAGGCCGCGACTTCGGCCTGGATTTCCTCCAGCCGGTAGGGCACCTCGCCGAACCACACCACGTCGGGCCGGGTGGCGGGCACGGTGCAGGCGGGGCAGGGGTCGGTCACCTGCATCACCGCGGGCGCGGGCCAGCGGTGCCCGCAGGCCGCGCACAGCGCCCCCTTGTGCGCGCCATGCATGTGGATCAGGTTCCGGGTCCCCCCCTGTTCGTGCAGGTCGTCCACGTTCTGCGTGACGACCAGCACCTCATGCCGTCCGTGGTGTTCCAGCCGGGCCAAGGCCTTGTGCGCGGCGTTGGGCAGGGCGGCGGCCACCCGGGCGCGGCGCATGTTGTAAAAGTCCATGACGCGGCCCGGATCGCGCGCGAACCCCTCGGGCGTCGCCACGTCGCGCCAATCCACCCGCGACCACAAGCCCCCCTTGTCGCGGAAGGTGCCGATCCCGCTTTCCGCCGAAATGCCTGCGCCGGTCAGGATGACGATGCGCAAGCCGCCTAACCGGAGCACACCATCTCGGCCGCTTCGCCAAAGTCGGCATAGCGCTGCCAGAACGCCTCTGCGGCGCTCGAGTTGGACACCTTTACCCTCTGCGCCTGTTCGGGGTCGGCGAAGAACTTCGCCGCCCGCCGCTGGTCCGACGACGTCAGCGTGACATCCGCCACCTGCTGGATGCAACCGCACAACGCGGCGGTCGCGCCGCCGCGCGCCGATGCCAGACAGGCGTTCTCGATAGGCCCGGCATGGGCAGTCTGCGCAAACAGACCGATACCCACAGCCGCAAGGACCGCGTGCTTCATTTCCTTACCCCTAGCCCAGCGGCACTTGCCCCTGTTGATCCAGGGATCCGGCCGGTCGCTCGATACCGCCGGTGACTATGCCTTAAAGTTGTGCGCCGATCAACGGGTTGCGCGGTGATCCTGCGGCGGCGTCTCAGGAAACGAGGCGGGCCGGATAGCCCTCGGCCGCCAGCGCGTTCACGATCGCCTCGGCGGGCGCGGTCGTGGCCACCGTCGCGGTCTTGGCCCCCAGGTCCACCGCCACATCCGCGCCGCTGTCCAGATCGATGATCGTGCGCTCGACCGTCGCCTTGCAATGCGCGCAGGTCATGTCGGGGATGGCGAGCTTCATGGGAAACCTCCGGGACGTCTCCGGCGAACATGGGCGCGCCCGCGAAGCGCGTCAAGCATCGGGCCCGGCCCGTCAGTCCGCCCACATCCGCAAGAGGTTCGACCGGCTGCGCTGCAGCCGCAGAACCTGGCCTGCGTCAGCCCCCCGCTCCACCTCGGCCCGGATCGCCGCGTCCAGATCGAACAGGATCTCGCGCTGCGCGGGGTCGCGGACCCAGCTGGTGATCCAGCCCACCACCGCCAAACGTTCGCCCCGCGTCACCGGCTCGACCCGGTGCAAGGTGTCGGACGCATAGAGGATCGCCTGACCCGCGCTCAGCTTGACCGCCTGCTCGTCGATCCGCCCCGTGATGACCAGCTCGCCCCCGTCATAGGTGTCCGGCGGCGTCAGGAACAGGGTGAAGGACAAATCGGCCCGCGCCCCGCCCATCAGCGCATCGTCCACATGCGCCCCATAAGTCTGCCCGCCCGCATAACGCGACACGGCCAGCCGGGCGAAGGCCTTGGGCCGCGCCGCCGACTGCACCAAGGCATGCGCCCGCAGGGCCGCCTCGACCTTGGCCAGCACCGCGTCCCGCGCGGGCGATGGCGCGGCCTGCGCGTTCATCTTCACCGCACGCGCCAGCGCACCGGCCGTCTTGCGCCCGTCCTCGAAGTCGAGCGCCCCCGCCGCCTCGGTCAGCGCCGCGAGCGTTGGCGCATCGAACAGCCCGTCGATCAGGTGCATCGTCATCGCGGGAACGCTTTATGACTTCGCCAGCGGATAGGCCGCCAGTTCCACCCGCGCGGCCGCCCCGTAGATGTCGTCGGCCTTGCCCGTTACCTCGGTCGCGCCCACGTCAGGCAGGGCCGCCGCCGTCCCGTCCAGTGCCTTCACCGCCGTTGTTGCGAAGGCCTGCGCCTTGTCATCGGCCAAGGCCGCCAACTGCGCCGCAAACCCCCGCGCCGCCTGCACATAGCCCCAGGCGTCGCGGTATTCCTGCGCCTCGGTGACCTTGCCGTCCTTGACGCCCGCCTCGAAATCCCCCGCCGCATCCCGCAAGAGAAGCTCGATGGCCTTCGCCAGATCGCCGGGCCCGGCATTCGACCGCGCCGTCAGCGATGCAGCCAGAACCGCCGTCGCCGCCGCATCGACCGCCGCCGGATCGTCACCCGCCACCGCTGTTGCGAAGGCGCGGGTTTCGTCCTCGAATTTCGGCGCGCCCAGGCCTTCGACGCCTGCCTCGATGGCCTCGTAGTCGTCGTGGTCCGAGGCCTGAAGATGCGCCCGCGCCGCCGCTGCGTCGCCCTTGGCGACCAGTCCTTGGGCGATCAGCACCTGCGCCTCGAACTGGCCCAGCGTGAACAGGAACCCGGCCGCAGGATCGACGCCCTCGGGCAGTCCCGCGCCCTCGCCCCCTTCGCCGCCCTCGCCCTCGGCAAAGGCGGGCAGGGCGGCCAGCGCCCCGATGGTCACCACCGTCCCCGCAATCAGCGAACGCCGCTGGATCAGGGGCGCGGCGGGGCGGGCGGTCGGGGTTGCGTCGTCAGTCATGGCCGTCTCCTTCGGTGTCGTGCACCCCGGATACGGAAGCCCGCTGGCAATGTCAAAGTGTTTTTGTCGGGTATTCCGGCCTGCCCCTCGCCCCCCTCACGCGGTCCGCCGCATCCGCCGCGCTTTCATCGCCTCATGCGCCTCGGGCGTGCCGTCGTGGAACGACCCGAACCACCGGTCGAGCGGAACCATCCCGTCGGAATAGTTCACCTCGAAATACTTGTGGTGCAGGTAATGCGCGTAATAGCTCGCCTCGAACGACGTCTCCTCGCCCAGAACCACCCGGTCGAACCCCGTATGCCCCTGCGCCGGTGCGACGCCCAGCCGCGAGGCCAGGTTGATCATGTGGATGGGGTGCGCGGGGATCACGAAGAACAGAAGGATCGTCGAGAAGTAGATCAGATGCTCGATCGGGTGCATCGACAGGCCCGACCAGGGGCCGGGGTTGATGTTCCGGTGATGCAGCTTGTGCGCAACCTCGTAGAGGGGGCTGACGTGCAAGAGCCGGTGGCAGAAGTAGAACCCCACCTCGTGGATCAGCGGCACCAGGAAGAACACCGCGATGAACCACACAGGGTTCTCGCCAAAGGTCACCATCGGCGCCCAGCCATTCGCATAGGCCCACAGAAGCAGCACCTCATACGCCGTCCAGATCGGCACCCCGCTGACGAGCGTATGGAACATATTGTCCCAGGTCTGGTTGCCGAACAGGAACCCCGGCTGGCGCGCGCGCGGGAACTGGCGGTTGTACTTGAACTGCGTCCCTTGCCGCCGCAGCGTGTAAAGCCACAGGTGCCAGGCCCCGTAGACCAGCACGGCCAGGATTTCGTTCCGGACCAGCAGCGCCAGCACCCAGCCCGGCTCGATCGTCCGCGTCGTCTCCAGCGAGGGCGACACCCACAGCCAGAGGGCAACCGCCAACAGCGCGTAAGGAATGTTCCACGGCAGAAAATACCCCGGAAACCCGAACAGCCACTTTGCCAGACGCTTGGGGTCCGGCGGCCAGTCAAACGCCGGCCCATAGGAAATCGGCCGCGCCGGCACCCAGTTGCCCCGCGCGTCCTCGACCCCGAAATCCCGGTCATCCATCGCCAAGGCCCTCCCCCTCCGCGTTGCCTTGAAGGCTCGCGCATTCCCCCTTACCAATCAAGCGCCGCGTCACCCCTACTTTCCGTCCGAAAATATCCCGGAGGGGGCGCGCGCCAGCGCGGGGGAGGCAGCGCCGGCCCCCGAACCCCCCCGCGCGCGGGGGGGTGGCACCCCCCCCCCCCTTCCCGCCCTCCCCCCGCCACGCTATACGCCCCCCCATGACCGAGCTTTCCCAGATCCGCAACTTCTCGATCGTGGCCCATATCGACCACGGCAAATCCACCCTCGCCGACCGGCTCATCCAGATGACCGGCACGGTGGCCGAACGCGACATGAAGGCCCAGCTTCTTGACTCGATGGACATCGAGCGCGAACGCGGCATCACCATCAAGGCCAACACCGTCCGCATCGAATACCCCGCGAAGGACGGCCGCACCTACATCCTGAACCTGATCGACACGCCCGGCCATGTGGACTTCGGCTATGAAGTCAGCCGCTCCATGCGCGCCGTCGAAGGCTCGCTCCTCGTGGTGGACGCCACGCAGGGGGTCGAGGCCCAGACCCTCGCCAACGTCTACCAGGCCATCGACGCCGACCACGAGATCGTGCCCGTCCTCAACAAGATCGACCTTCCGGCCGCCGACGTCGATGCCGTGAAGCACGAGATCGAGGACGTCATCGGTATCGACGCCTCCGACGCCATCCCCATCTCCGCGAAAACCGGCATCGGCATCCCCGACGTGCTCGAGGCCATCGTCCACCGCCTGCCCGCCCCCAAGGGCGACCGCGAGGCGCCCCTGAAGGCGATGCTCGTCGACAGCTGGTACGACGCCTACCTCGGCGTCGTCGTGATGATCCGCATCATCGACGGCACCGTCCGCAAGGGCGACCGCATCCGCATGATGCAGACGAACGCCGTCTACGGCATCGACAAGCTTGCCGTCCTGAAGCCCGAGATGCGCGACATCGAGGAACTGGGGCCCGGCGAAATCGGCGTCTTCACCGCCAGTATCAAGCAGGTCCGCGACACCCGCGTCGGCGACACCATCACCCACGAACGCAAAGGGACCGACGCGCCGCTCCCCGGCTTCAAACCCTCCGTCCCCGTCGTCTTCTGCGGCCTCTTCCCGGTGGACGCCAACGACTTCGAAACCCTCCGCGACGCCATCGAGAAGCTCGCCCTCAACGACGCCTCCTTCACCTACGAGATGGAGACCAGCGCCGCGCTAGGCTTCGGCTTCCGCATGGGCTTCCTCGGCCTCCTCCATCTCGAGGTCATCCGCGAACGCCTGGAACGCGAGTTTGACCTCGACCTCATCACCACCGCGCCCTCGGTCGTCTTCAAGCTGCACATGAAGGACGGCGAGGTGCGCGATCTGCACAACCCCGCCGACATGCCCGACCTGACCTACGTCGACCACATCGAAGAGCCGCGCATCAAGGCCACCATCCTTGTGCCCGACGACTACCTGGGCGACGTCCTGAAACTCTGCCAGGACCGCCGCGGCATCCAGATGGACCTCACCTACGCCGGCTCCCGCGCGATGGTCGTCTACGACCTGCCGCTGGCCGAGGTGGTCTTCGACTTCTACGACCGCCTGAAATCGGTGACCAAGGGCTATGCCAGCTTCGACTACCAGATCAGCGAATACCGCGAGGATCATCTGGTGAAGATGTCGATCCTGGTGAACGATGAACCCGTGGACGCCCTCTCCATGATGGTCCACCGCGACCGCGCCGAGGGGCGCGGGCGGCAGATGGTCGAGAAACTGAAGGACCTGATCCCAAGGCACATGTTCAAGATCCCGATCCAGGCCGCCATCGGCGGCCGCGTGATCGCGCGGGAGACTTTGAGCGCGATGCGCAAGGACGTGACGGCGAAGTGCTATGGGGGGGACATCACGCGGAAGAAGAAGCTGCTGGAGAAGCAGAAGGCCGGCAAGAAGAAGATGCGCCAGTTCGGGAAGGTGGAGATCCCGCAGACGGCGTTCATCGAGGCGTTGAAGATTGATGGGTGAGTGATACTCTCCCAATGTTTTTGATAGGGGAGTGGCTTGATGGAACGCTTTAACTTGAGATTTGACGGTGGATTGGCTTCCACTGGCCGACTTCATTACTACGAATACACTCGCTCGCAGTACGCAACTGCACGCTTCCTCACAACGATTGAGCACTTCCGCCGAACAGGCGAAGTCGCCCAAAAGGTTTCGAGCAGGACTTACGTAGACATCCTTGTTGAGGCACCGGAGAGAGGTTCGTTCGTCGAGTCCCTTCAGGTGGCCGTCGCAGAGGGTGTTGCAACTGCTGTCTCAGCTCAACTGCAGAGTCTGATTTCTTTGGTTTGGGATACACTCGTTCCAAGGCGGAAGAAAACCGATTCAGATATAGTAGAATTAGCCCGAATCCGATTGGCAGAGGAACAGGCACGAGGACAGGCAAATGCTGCCCAAATGGATGCACTAAAGCAGATAATTCTTGATCAGAATGCTACTACGCGTCAGGCCTTAGATCTTGTTCGGGCCTCTATTGGCTCGTCGAACCTAGCACTGGGTCGAGCGGATCTCACACAGCGAAGGCTCGGTGAGATGCAGTCTGAACTAACTGACGAACAATCTAGAACTGAAGCTATTTCCAAGGATCGGACTGCCCTTGAAAGGATTCCCGGTGAGAAGTTGGCTCGCCTTACGTCCCGGCTCCGTCCAATGATTCCTGAGATGGCGAAACCTCTCTCAAAGTCCGCTGACTCGATTGGCATTGAGGCTTCTGACGGCGAACATCGACTAGTGGTCCTTACACGTGAGAATGTTCAGGAGATTGCAGAAAAGGACCTCGAAGAGACGCCGACTGAAATAGTTGTCCGGGTCAAGAGCTATGATCGTGACCGTGGCGTTGGCAAAGTTTCATCAGAAACTTTTGACCGGCAGCTAAACTTCTCTGTCGCTCCGTCAAACCAAGATCGCCTCCTATTTAAAATATTGGATGCAATGACAAGGGATCAGGTCACTTTTCTGTGCAGGCGTTTTGTGGATAGGAGTGGGTTTCCGACTTCTCTATTGCTCGAAGATATTGTTTAGAGCAATCGTCGGGTGGGTGCTCGCATGTACGAGCCTTCCTGACTGCCCCGTCCTCGACTGTCCGTCGTGATGGTGCGAGAGATCATGCACCCCCCTACCCATACACCCCACCCCTCACCGCCACCCGCACCACGACCACCACCACCCGCCCGTCATCGATCCGATAGACGATCCGCCAGTCCCCCACCCGCACGCGCCACTGGTCCGCCTCGCCCACCAGTTTCAGGCACCCCGGCGGGCGCGGGTTATCGCCCAGATCGTGGATTGCCCGCAGAAGTCGGGTCTTCAGGGTGCGGTCCCTGACCCTGGCCAAGTGCCTGTCAGCAGATGGCAGGACCTCAACGCGGTAGCGGTTCATTCAGCGGCGTGCTGCGCGGCGTCTTCGGCCATGATCTCTTCGATTGTCCGCGCCTTCGACGGGTCGGCCAGATACTCGGCGTAGGCCTTGGCCCCCTCGCGCGCCAGCTCCTCGTTCTCCAGCCGCTCGTAGTACTCCATCGCCGCGGCCGAGATCATCACTGCCACCGGCTTTCCGTGCCGCGTGATCGTGACATCCTCGCCCCCGTGCTGGACCTTCCCCAGCAAATCCGCCAGCCTCTCCCGCGCCTCCGATACCGTCACCTCGATCATCGCGCCTCTCCTTTTTGTACAAAACGTAAGATACGTCATATCCGTACAAAATTCAACCGCCCCGTAGGTCGGGGCATGCCCCGACTCTCCCCACCGTTAACCCGTCCCCCCCGCCAGCCCCGCGTATGGCCCCTTGCCATACGCATGCCATACGCATGCCATACGTTCCCTAACGCCCCCGGTCATCTTGGTTAACGCCTTCGCACCCGCAGCATCCGCGCCCTTTTCGACCCCGTCCGCCGCACCGCGCCCCCACCCCTTAACCCCCCGGAATCCGGCCCCGTCCGCTACTTATCCACCGGAAATCCACAAGCCAAATCAACGGTTTATCCCCCGCTTTCTGTCATGCTGCAGTGCTATTTCCTTGCGCGACTCACCCCCCGGTGACACCTTTCTGTTACGCGAAACGGTCCCGAACGGGTCAGGGCGCGCAGGCCGGGGGAACCGCAAGGGGAAGCTGGCGGGCGAAGGCCGGTTCCGGGGGCGCAGGCGATGAAAATCGCCAGCGTTACCAGGGGCTTGAGCGGGCTTCACGGGTGGCCGCAAGGCGCCCTTGGGGCGCTTCGGAACCGCAAGGAACCGGGGCATGTGCAATGGTCCGCAAGGGCCAAACGCACGCACTGGGCCGCAACGTCTGGCAGCAGGCGGACCGGGTCAGGAAGGTGTCAGGGGGTGTCCGCAAGGGCACCGGCAAGGACCGCGTCCGAGCACCTGGCACCTTTTCCTGACCGGTCCGCTTTTGCGTGTTCCGTCAATGGCTTGTCCGTACCGTGCCCGAAACGAAGCAGGGCCCGCGCGTTCCCGCGCAGGCCCCGTCGGTCCTGGCCTTGCGGCCGTACCGATGCACCGCGTCCATGCACCTGTGCCGCAACATCTAGCGTATCGCACTCCGCCGATCAACCACGTGTCGTAAGGATGACGCGGAAAAGCCCGGCCCCGGCGCGCGATCTTTCCGTTTCCTTCACGACAGGGCGGCATCGTGCCCGCGGCCATACCGCCGCCGCATTGCGCGCCTATGATTGGCCGTCGTGCCTGGGCGAAAGGGTCCGGAATGAACAAGGTCGTGCTTCTGGCCGCGGCGTTGGCGGCGGGGTATCTGTATCTGGCGCAGACGGGTTCGCCCATGCTGCGCCACGCGGGCTTCGGAGCCAGTTCGGGCGGTGGCGGGTCGCTGAACCCGGTGATGGGCAACATGGCGGGAACCGTGGGTGCCGGCGCCGTCAAGGCGGCGGGCGGGATCGGCGGCTGACGCCGGCTTTCTTAACGCGCCGTTAACCATGACGGGCGCAAGCTCGCGGCCATGCACCGGCCCGCGAAAATCCTTTCCTTTCTGTCCCTTGGCGCTCTGCTCCATGCCTGCGCCACGCCCGCGCCCGAAATGTTCGGCGCGGCCCGGCACGAGGTCAGTCTCGGCGGCATCGACTTCGTCGTCTTCCACAAGGGCGAACGGGCCGAGGTGGTGCGCCTGGGCTACCTCACCCGCGCGCAGCGCGCACCCGTTCCGGGCTTGATGGTTGAGGCGGCCGAGCAGGCGACCGGCTGCCGGGTCAAGGAGGGGTCCGTCGTCACGGGGATGCCCGGCGACACGGGCGAGGCGCGGATGACGCTGGCCTGCTAGGGCCGGGACGCCGGGAGGTCCAGGCGGCGCCGCAGCGCACAAGCCCCGGAAAGATCAGTCGAAATCGCGATCCAGAAACACCCGCACCGCCGCCTCGAACTCTCGCGGGCGGTCGGCGTGCAGCCAGTGGCCCGCACCGGGCAGGCTGGCGAAATGCGCGCGGGGGAATAGCGCATGGATCGCGGGGCGGTGTTCCGGGCGGACATAGTGGGACTGGGCACCGGTCAGGAACAGCGCCTCGCCCGCGAAGCGGCCCGTCACGCCGGGCCAGCCGGTGATCGCCTCCATGTCCTGCAACAGCACGGGCAGGTTCAGCTTCCAGCGCGGCGGATCGGCCGACAGGTCCAGCGACTGCAACAGGAAGGCGCGGGTGGCCGGGTCTTCAACCGCCGAAGCCAACCGCCGGTCAGATTCGGACCGACGCGTCAGGCCGGTCAGGTCCATCTGCATCATGGCGCGCACCAGATGCGCCTGCGTATGGGCATAGGCCACGGGCGCGATGTCGGCCACCACCAGCCTGCGCACCATCGCGCCGTGCGTCAGGGCCAGAACCATCGCCGCCTTGCCACCCATCGAATGGCCCAGCACATCCACCGGCGCGCCCAGCCCCCCGATCACCCGCTCCAGATCACCGGCCATCTCCGCGTAACCCTGCGTGGGCGCCCGGAAACTGTCGCCGTGGTTGCGCATGTCCACCGCCACCACCCGCCGGTCCGCCGACAGGTTGCGCGCGATCGCCCCCCAGTTCCGCGCCGACCCGAACAGGCCCGGCACGATCACCAGCGTCGGCCGCGCGGTCGGCGCGCCTTCGGTTCGGGTGGCAAGATGGGGGTCGGACATGGCGTCCTGATAGCCGCTTCGTCCGGACCCCGCCAGACGTTGCGACAGCGCCCGCCTGCCGCTAGGGTCGCGCCCGTGGGAAAGTCGGGGCCCTCGGGCGGCCCCGGTCGGGGGACATTCGCGCATGGCGGGCGCAACAGTGCAGCAGATGGCGGACAGGGTCGCGCAGCTGATGGGCGAACGCCTTCGCGTGCGCGGCCGGACGCTGGACGAGAAACTGCGCCGGGGCGGCCGTGCCCTGCCCAAGCGCGTGCGGCGCGAGGCGGTCACGCTGGCCGAGGCCGCCGCCCGCGCGCAGAACCCGCGCTTGCAGCTGCAGCTTGACCACGAGGAAATCGCCCGCGCCTACGACATCTGCGTGCGCTACCTGAAGCCCCTTGGCGCATCCGCCCGGCGCTGGAACGCGATCCTGAACTTCGTCACGTCGCTTGCGGCCATCGTGCTGGTGACCGCCGTTCTGGTCGTGGCCGTTCTGGTCTGGCGGGGCTATCTCTGACGCCCCGCCAACCCTTGCCCGTCACATCCCCGGATACAGCGGGAACCGCGCGCAAAGCTCGGCGACTTCGCCGCGCACCTTGGCCTCGGCCGGGTTGTCTTCGCCATGCGCCGACAGCCCGTCAGTGACCTCGACGATCCAGCGTGCGATCTGGCGGAACTCGGGCTCGGCAAAGCCGCGCGTGGTGCCGGCAGGGGTGCCCACGCGGATGCCGCTGGTGACGAAGGGCTTTTCCGGGTCGAAGGGCACGCCGTTCTTGTTGCAGGTGATGTGCGCCCGGCCCAAGGCCTGTTCGGTCGCCTTGCCCGTTACCTTCTTGGGCCGCAGGTCCGCCAGCATCAGGTGGTTGTCGGTGCCGCCCGACACGATGTCGATGCCGCCCTTCATCAGCTCGTCCGCCATCGCCTGCGCGTTCTTCACGACCTGGCCCGCATAGGTCTTGAACTCGGGGCGCAGCGCCTCGCCGAAGGCCACGGCCTTGGCCGCGATCACGTGCATCAGCGGCCCGCCCTGAAGACCCGGGAAGACGGCGGAGTTGACCTTCTTCGCAATCTCTTCGTGGTTCGTCAGGATCAGCCCGCCGCGCGGGCCACGAAGCGACTTGTGCGTCGTCGAGGTCACGACATGCGCGTGGGGCAGGGGGCTGGGGTGCGCGCCGCCCGCGACCAGCCCCGCGATATGCGCCATGTCCACCATCAGGTAGGCGCCCACCTCATCCGCGATCTCGCGGAAGGCGGCCCAGTCCCAGGTGCGGCTGTAGGCCGTGCCGCCCGCGATGATGAGCCGGGGTTTCGCCGTTTTCGCGGTGTCGCGGACCTGGTCCATGTCGAGGCGATGGTCCTGCTTGCGCACACCGTAGGACGCCACGTTGAACCACTTGCCCGACATGTTCACGGGGCTACCATGCGTCAGGTGCCCGCCGGAATTCAGGTCCAGCCCCATGAACGTGTCGCCGGGTTGCAGAAGTGCCAGGAACACCGCCTGGTTCATCTGGCTGCCGGAATTCGGCTGCACGTTCGCAAAGCCCGCCCCGAACAGCGCCTTCGCGCGCTCGATGGCCAGCGTTTCGGCCACATCGACGAACTGGCAGCCGCCATAGTACCGCTTGCCCGGATAGCCCTCGGCATACTTGTTGGTCATCACCGACCCCTGCGCCTCAAGCACCGCCTTCGAGACGATGTTCTCCGACGCGATCAGTTCGATCTCGTCGCGCTGGCGGCCGAGTTCATTGGTGATCGATGCGAAAAGCTCCGGGTCGCGCGAGGCAAGGCTTTCGGTGAAGAAGCCTGCGTCGCGATGGGGGGCGTTCATGGCGGTCTCTCCCTGGTCGTCGGGCCCGTCCCTTTGGGCATTCCGGCTATCTAGCGCCGCGGTGACCACGCGGAAAGGGCGGAAAACGACATATGCCGCGTCGCAGGCGAAACGGCGCGACAGTTCCCTTGGTGGGGCGGGGGTTGCCTTCGCGGGGGATGCGACGGACAGTGGCCCGGCAAGGGCAGAGCAAGGGTATGGCAGGGCAGGGCGACGTGGACGCGCGGGCGATCAGTTTCCTGGCAAGCGACACCGACATCGCCTGCACCGCCCGCGACCGGCTTGTCGCCCGCTATGGCGATGCGCCGCTGTTCAAGGCGGGGGTGATCGTGGCGTTGGGCGGCGACGGGTTCATGCTGCAGACGCTGCACCAGACCGAAGGCAGCGGCATACCCGTCTATGGCATGAACTGCGGCACCATCGGCTTTCTGATGAACGAATTCGGCGAGGACAACCTGCCCGAACGGGTTGCCGCCGCCGAGGAGACGGTCATCAACCCCTTGGCGATGTCCGCGATGGCCTCTGACGGGTCGGTCCACCGGGCCTTGGCGATCAACGAGGTGTCCTTGCTGCGCGCAGGCCCGCAGGCGGCGAAGTTGCGCATCAGCGTGGATGGCACCGTGCGGATGGAGGAGCTGGTCTGCGACGGGGCGCTTCTGTCCACGCCCGCCGGGTCGACCGCCTACAACTATTCCGCCCACGGGCCGATCCTGCCCATCGGGGCCGAGGTTCTGGCCCTGACCGCGATGGCGGCGTTCCGTCCCCGGCGCTGGCGCGGGGCGCTTCTGCCCAAAGGCGCGGTGGTGCGGTTCGACGTGCTGGAAGGGGCCAAACGCCCCGTGATGGCGGATGCCGACAGCCGCAATTCGGTGCGTGACGTGGCGACGGTGGAAATCCGGTCGGAAACGGCCGTCCAGCACAGGCTGCTGTTCGACCCCGGCCACGGGCTGGAGGAACGGCTGACGCGCGAGCAGTTTGTTTAGGCGCAGCCGGTGCCATCTCGCCAACGCCCCGGATCAAGTCCGGGAGTGGGGTGAATAGAGGTTTGCGTCCTCCACACGCCTCAGGCCGCCTGCGCGCCCATTCCGAAACGCCCGTAGAACGTCTGCCCCTTCGCCGCCACGTCGCGCAGCAGCTTCGGTGCCGTGAACCGCGCCCCGAACCGGGCCGCCAGATCGTCGCACAACTCCACCGCCCGCGCCGCCCCGAGGATGTCCAGCCACCCGAACGGCCCGCCCGACCAGGGCGCAAAGCCCCAGCCGAGGATCGCGCCCACATCGCCTTCGCGGATGTCGGTCAGGACGCCCTCTTCCAGTGCCCGCACCGCCTCCAGCACCTGCGCGAACAGCAGGCGGTGCTGCACGGTCGTCAGATCGGGTTGCACATTTCCAACATTCCAATGGGTCGAAAGCCCGTCCCAAAGCCCGGTTCTTTGACCTTTTTCGTCATAGGCGTAGAAGCCGGCCTTCGCCTTCTTCCCCAGCCGCCCGGCCTCGGCCATTGCGAAAATCACGTCGTCCACCGCCCCGTCGGGATAGGCGTCCCCCATCGCGGCTTTCGTCGCCTTGGCGATCTTGACGCCCAGGTCGATCGACGTCTCGTCCACCAGCTGCAGCGGCCCCAGCGGCATCCCCACCAGCTTCGCCGCGTTCTCGATCAGCGCGGGTTCCACGCCCTCGGCCACCATCCGGATGCCTTCGTTGATGTAAGGAATGATGCAGCGGTTGGCGTAGAAAAACCGCGCGTCGTTCACGACGATGGGGGTCTTCCGCAACTGCCGCACGAAGTCGAGCGCCTTGGCCACCGCCACCTCGCCCGTCTCTTTCCCCTTGATGATCTCGACCAGCATCATCTTGTCCACGGGGCTGAAGAAGTGGATGCCGATGAACTGCGCCGCGCGCTTCGACGCCTTCGCCAGCCCCGTGATCGGCAGGGTGGAGGTGTTGGTGGCGAAGACCGCCCCCTCCGGCATCGCCGCCTCGGCCTGCGCGGTCACCCCGGCCTTGACCTTGGGGTCCTCGAACACCGCCTCGACCACCAGATCGACGCCGCCAAGCGTGGAATAGTCCGTGGTCGGCGTGATCAAGGCCAGCACCTCGGCCTTCTTCTCGGCCGTCATCCGGCCCCGTTGCATCGCCTTGGTCAGCAGATCGTCCGAATGCGCCTTCCCCCGCTCCGCCGCCTCCTGCGTGGAATCGATCAGCACGACGCCAATCCCCGCCATCGCCGCCACATGCGCGATTCCCGCGCCCATCATCCCCGCGCCCAGGACGCCCAGCCGCTTCACCGACTGGTCGGCCACCTTGGGCCGGTTCGCGCCCTTTTCCAGCGCCTCCTTGTTCACGAACAAGGACCGGATCATGGCCGAGGACGAGGGGTTCATCAGCACGTTCGTGAACCACCGCGCCTCGATCTTCAGCGCGGTGTCGAAGGGGACCAGCGCGCCTTCATACACTGCCGACAAAAGCGCCTTGGCCGCCGGATAGACCCCTTGTGTCTTGGCGTTCACCATCGCCGACGCCCCCACGAAGGTCATGTAGCCCGCCGGGTGATAGGGCGCGCCGCCGGGCATCTTGTAATCCTTGCGGTCCCAGGGCTTGACCAGATCGGCCTCGCCCGCCGCCAGCACCCACTCCTTCGCCCGCGCCAGCAGTGCCTCGGGGGCCACCACCTCGTCGATCAGCCCCGCCGCCTTCGCGGCCTTGGGGTCGCTCAATTTCCCTTCCAACAGGAAGGGCGAGGCCGCCATCGGCCCCATCTTCCGCACCAGCCGCGTCGTGCCGCCCGCGCCGGGGAAGATGCCGACCATGATCTCGGGCAGGCCGATCTTGGCCTTCGGGTTGTCGGCGGCGATGATGCGGTGACAGGACAGCGGGATTTCCAACCCGATCCCCAGCGCCGTGCCGGGCAGGGCCGCCACGATGGGCTTGCCCCCCTTCAGCGTCTTCGGGTCCATCCCCGCGCGCTCGATCTTCCGCAGGAAGGCATGTGTCCGCATGATCCCCGTGAACAGCCCCCGCGCCGGGTCGTCGCCCGCATCCTCTTTCATCCGAGCGATGATGTTCAGGTCCATTCCCCCGGCGAAGTCCTTCTTGCCGGAGGTGAGGATGATCCCCTTCACGCCCGCATCCGCCAGCGCCCGGTCGATCAGCGCCTCCAACTCGGCAAAGCCCGCCATCGACATCACGTTCATCGACTTCCCCGGAACGTCCCAGGTGATCGTGGCCACGCCGTCCGCATCGGTCGCGTAGGTGAAGTCGGTCATCGCTGTCGTCCTTTCCTGGGGCCGGGTCAGGGCTCCGCCGGGGCGCCCCTGTCGAACCGGGGCAGAAAGATCGGCCAGTCCCGGTTCGTCATGACATTCGTTATGCAGGCTGCACGCCACTCACCGCCAGAAAAACGCAGCGTCAGGTTCGAGACGAAGGGGTCGAACACCCGCGTTCCTCCGCGCAGGAAGTGCGTCTCGTACCAGCCGACCAGAAGGGCCGATCCGACCGGGCGCACGTCATAGGCAAGGCGCACCATATCGGTCGTGCCTTGCGATTTCAGCATGGCATGGAACTGGTGGAACGCCTCGCGCAGATCCTCGGGCACCGCTGCGACCATGCTGGCCGTTGTGGTGATCAGCATGAAGGGGCTGTCGAACAGGCCCGCGTAGGTGTCGAAGTCATCGGCCAAAAACGCGCGCGATCCGCGGTCGAGCCAGCCCTGGAAGTTCTTCATCGCTGGAAACCGAGGATGCCTTGCCGCCGACGGCACATTCGCGCGAAGCCTCGTAAAGCGCAACGTGCCAATCGGGACAGACGAGCCACGAATTGTCGAGCACGGGCCATGACGTCATGTGTCCGGCAGTTCGCCCGTGTCGACGCGGGGCAGGTGGATCGGCCAGCGGCTGTTCGTCATGCTGTTCGTGATGCAGGCGGCGCGCCATTCCCCGTCTGACAAACGCAGCGTCATCGAGGATATGTAGGGGTCAAACAGCCGCGTCGCCCCGCGCAGGATATGCGTCTCATACCGCCCCACCAGCAGTTGCGACCCGATGGGCTGGACGCCGAAAGCAAGCCGCACCATGTCGGTCGCGCCTTGCGACCGCAGCATGTCGCGGAACTGCACGAACCCGTCGCGCAAATCCTCCGGGGTTGCGGCGACCATCGTGGCGGTCGCGGTGATCAGCACGAAGGGGCGTTCGACGGCTGCGGCATAGGTGTCGAAATCGTCCTCGAAGAAGGTGCGCCCCACGCGGTCCAGCCAGCTTTGGAAGTTCTGCATGGCACCTGTTCCCCTGCGGCGTTACCGCTGCGTCGGTTTCGGCCAGCCGGACAGCGGCGTTCCGTCCTTGCGGGTCAGGTGCCGCATTCCCCCCTTGCGCGTGTAGTGCAGGTCCACGTCCGGATAGGTCACCTCATCCTCGGGCAGGCGGGTGCCGATCACCAGATACAGGACCGTCGCGCCCGAGCGGTTTTCCAGCCGGTGCCCGTTCGCCACCCCCGCAGGCCAGCAGGCGCAGCCGCCGGGGCCAAGGTCGTGGGGGCCGTCGTTTTCCACCAGAGTCACGGTGCCTCGCAGCACGTACAGGAACTCGTCCTCGGCGGAATGCCAGTGGCGATGGCTGGAGGCCGAACCGGGGGCGAGCGATTCCGTGAAGGCCCCGAACTGGGTCAGCCCGCCCGCGTCCGACAAGGGCCAGGCGGTGTAGGGGCCAAGGGCGGGAAGGCCGTGTTCAGGCGCGCCGTCGGCCTGTGTGGCTGTCACGACGCCGGGGCGCAGATAGCGGCGGGCGGGGGTGGCCGGGTCAAATGGCCGCCCCCAGGCGGGCATCCGCCCCTGCAACTCGGGCGGCAGGTCGCCGCCGCGCACAACGGCCCCCGTGTCGTCCAGCAATTGCCAGGTCGTATCGGCGTTCACCTGCCGCCAGTTGCCGTCAACGTAGTGGCAGACGTCGCGCGCCGCTCGGCTGCCGGCGATGACGATCCGCAGCGGCCGGTCGGTCAGGTTCTTCACATGGTGCCCGTTCGGGTCGCCATGCCGCCAGCACGCCGCCGCGCCGGGGCCAAGGACGTGCGGACCGTCGTCGTCCACCACCGTCGCCTGACCGTCCAGCACATACAGGAATTCGTCCTCGGCCGTGTGCCAATGCCGGTGCGAGGTGACGGCACCGGGGTCGATGGTCTGCACATAGGCCCCGAACTGTGTCAGCCCGCCCGCATCCGACAGATGCAGGGTCGTCACGCCCGGCCCGTCGGGGTGCGCGTGGGCCGTGGCGGGATCGACGATCACGCCGGGCGGCCTGCGCCGGGCGCCTTGGCCCCGAACCCCGCGCCGTCAGGGCGCCCCGGCCTCACCGCACGCCCGTCCAGGGCGTCCCGTCACGGTAGGTAAAGGCGACCTTGCCGCCCCCCATCTCGATCCGGAAGTCGTGGTCGGAATAGTGGGCGACCTCGGACTTCGCCCGAGTGCCGACGACCAGGAACTTCGCCACCCTGTCGCTGCGGTTCAGGAAGCAATGCCCGTTCGCATCCCCTGCCGGAAAGGCCGCGCAGTCGCCCGCGCGCATGACGGTTTCGCCTTCGTCCTGCACCAGCACGCATTCGCCCTCGGTCACCATGACGAACTCGTCCTCGTTCTCGTGCCAGTGGCGCAGGGATGACCGTGCGCCGGGTTCCAGCATCACAAGGTTCGCCCCGAACTGCGTGAGGCCCCCTGCATCGCCCAGCCGCAGCGAGGAGCGGCCCTTCATCATGGACGCATAGGGTTCAGGATAGATCGAGCCCGTGCGCGGGGCGATCTTGGTCTGGTCGATGACGGGCATGGCCCTCTCCTTCGTGCCGGGGACGCCTGGCCCCGGTCAGATCAGCGTCAGCAGATCGTGATGCAGCATGGTGAATTCCATTCTCACCGTCCGGCTGTCGCGCTGCAAGGGCATGTCACAGATCGTGCTGGCCACCAGCGCCTCCGGCTTGCCCATGCCTTCGGCGAACCAGTCGGTCCAGATCCGCGCCTGCCCCCCGAAGGGCAGCGATTGCGCGGCCACGCGGCAGCGCAACCGCGACAGGCCCAGCGATCGAAGGCCCCTGTGAACTGCCTCGAAGAACTCTTCCGCCGCGCCGGAATTCGCCAGCGTCAGCGCCTGGCCGCAGACCACGACCGGCAGGGGGTACAGATACTCGGCCCCCAGAAGGTCATATCGTCCCTTTGTCAGCGCCTCGGCCCGGAACGTCATCCGGGTCTGTATCGGGCAAATCTGCACGATCGAGCCATTAACTAAATCTCTGTGATTTATTGCATCGGGGGGCCGGACCGGACATGACCGCAATCGACCGTTTGGGTGCTGAATGCGACGAACCTGCGGATGAGTGTCGCCTTCGGCGCACTACCGCCGGACGAAGTTGCCCGCCGTGTCGATTCCGGCCTGGCCCAGCGTCCAGTCGATGTGGCCCGGCTGGCTGGCGATCTGCGCGATGCGCCATCCGCCAGTGGCCGGCACCAGCCGCATATCTGTCCGGAACGGGTCCACGACCCGCTTTGCATGCGCGACGATATTCACACGGCAGGTGACGCTCACGCCCTCGCGCTCGGGGCGAAGGTCCAGAACCTCGCGGACGATATCGGTCACGCCATGCAGCGTCAGCACGTCGTGATACAGCCGCAAGTCCTCGGCAACGGCTGCTTCGTCCACAAGATCATAGACATAGGCCCCTACAGCTTCGATCCGCAACGGCACGGTGATCAACTGCAGGTAGAGCGCGAGGTCACCGGACAGAAGCGCCGTCGTCAGGCGGTTCCCGATATCCTCGAACCCTTTTGCATCCATGCATCAGACCCGTTCGATGACGGTCGCCGCCCCCATGCCGCTGGCCACGCACAGGGTGGCAAGGCCGGTGCCCTTGCCCGTCCGCTCCAGCTCGTCCAGCAGTGTACCAAGGATCATCGCCCCTGTCGCGCCCAAGGGGTGGCCCATCGCGATGGCGCCCCCGTTCACGTTGACGCGCGAATGGTCCACGTCGAAGGCCTGCATGAAGCGCAGGACCACGCTGGCGAAGGCCTCGTTTACCTCGAACAGGTCAATGTCGCTGATGGACATGCCGGTGTCGGCCAGGATCTTTTCGGTCACCGGCACGGGGCCGGTCAGCATGATCGTCGGGTCCGTCCCGATCTTCGCCGTTGCCTTGATGCGGGCGCGCGGCTTCAGCCCGTGCGCCTTCCCGAACTCCGCATTCCCGATCAGGACGGCGGCCGCCCCGTCCACGATGCCCGAGGAATTGCCCGCATGGTGGATGTGGTTGATCCGCTCCAGATGCGGATACTTCATCATCGCCACCTTGTCGAAACCCGGCATCACCTCGCCCATGTCCTTGAAGGCGGGCTTCAGGGCACCGAGCGCCTGCATGTCGGTCTGGGGCCGCATGTATTCGTCGGCGTCCAGGATCGTCAGGCCGTTCTGGTCCATAACCGGAACAACCGACTTCGCAAACCGCCCGTCCGCCCAGGCCGCCGCCGCCCGCTTCTGGCTTTCCACCGCGAACAGGTCGGCATCGTCGCGGCTGAAGCCGTATTCCGTGGCGATGATATCCGCGCTGATCCCCTGCGGCACGAAGTAGGTCTTCATGGCCAGCGTCGGGTCCACCGCGATGGCCGCCCCGTCCGACCCCATCGGCACGCGCCCCATCATCTCGACCCCGCCCGCGACATAGGCGGCCCCCGCGCCGCCCCGCACCTGGTTGGCGGCCAGGTTCACCGCCTCCAGCCCGCTCGCGCAGAACCGGTTGATCGACAGGCCCGGAATGCGCTCGTCCAGGTCCGACGCCAGGACTGCCGACCGCGCGAGGCACCCGCCCTGTTCGCCGACCTGCGTGACGTTGCCCCAGATCACATCCTCGACCGCGTGGCCGTCCAGACCGTTCCGATCCTTGACCGCGTTCAGCACCCCTGCCGACAGGGCGACCGCCGTGACCTCGTGCAGCGACCCGTCCGGGCGGCCCTTGCCGCGCGGGGTGCGGATCGCGTCATAGATGAAGGCGTCGGTCATGTGCGGTCTCCCAAACACTCAGGCCCTGTCCGAGGGCCGTCCCGGCATCAGGTCATAGGGGTGCCTCCAGCCCGGCAGCGCGGCGATGCGGTTGAGCCAGCCGTCGATGGCGGGCCAGTCCGCGCGGGTGAAGCCGAAGGGTTCCGGATAGTAGAGATAGCTGCAAAGCGACAGGTCCGCGACTGTGACCTCACGTCCGACCATCCAGTCGCGCGATTCCAGATGCCCCTCCAGGATGCGATAGGCGGTCTTCAGCCGCGCCTGAAAGAAGGCGATCACATCGGCCGGGCGCTTGTCGGGGGCTACGAAGTTCATCAGGAACCGCGTCGTGCCCACTTGCGTGGACAGCTTGTGATTGTCCCACAGGACCCAGCGCCAGACCTCCTTGTCGGTTCCCGAGGGAAGGAATTTCCCCGTCTTTCCAGCGATATGATACAGGATGTTGCCGGACTGGGTGAGAACCTCGCCGCCATCCTCCAGCACCGGCACTTCGCCCATCTCGTTCAGCGCGCGGAACTCGGGCGTGCGCGTCGCGCCGTTGAAGAAATCGACGAAGACGGGTTCCCAGTCATAGCCCGCCAGCGTCATCGCCAGCGCGCATTTGTAGGCGTTCCCGCTTTCGCCGAAGCAGTGGAGTTTCGCGGTCATGGCAGTGTCCTTCCCTTCGCACGCACGCGGAAGGGTGACGCGCGACGCCGGGGTTTGGGAAGTGATATTCTGTGATCGCGGCGATCACGTCTGATACAGCAGCGGCGCCTCACCCCCCACGGGATATTTCTGCCGAGATGAGGGGCACGTTAAGGATTCGCTAACCACGCCCGTCGCAGGTTCATCGGCGCGGTACAGGCCGGGACGCCGATGACCGCCCGAGGTGAAGCCCTGTCCCCGTGTGTGCGTTGCGGGGGCAGGGTGACAACCCGCGATCCGTTCGCTGCCCGTCAACCCGGCGAACCGATCGGGGATGTCGGCGGGGCCGATCCACCCCCTTTCGGCCCCGCCCGCCGCCCGTCAGGCCTTGCGTTCGTCCAGTTCCGCGCGGAACAGCCGCAGCCGGTGCGTAAGGTTCTCGACATGCGTCACCGACCCCCAGTTCTCGAACAGGAAGGTCAGCGCCTCGTCCACACTCAACCCCGCCTCGGTGGCGAAGCGGTTCAGCGCGCGGTGGGCGTCGTTGGTCACGGCGACCGGAAAGCGGCGGGTCAGGCGCAGGCGTTTGGGCATCCTTGGTCCTCCGCGCCGGACCCTAGAACGCCTCTGCCGCCAGCGCCATCACCGGCGCGGCCCCGGTTCGGATCCGCGCCAGGTGCAGCGCCGTCGCGGGCAGCTGGCGTGCCATGTAGTAGTGCCCGGTGGCAAGCTTCGCCTCATGGAAGGCGCGGTCCCCGTCGCCAGCGGCCAGCGCGGCCGTGGACGCCTTCGCCATCCGCGCCCACATGAGGCCCAGGCAGGTATGCCCGAACAGGTGCAGGAAGTCGGTCGACCCCGCCAGCGCGACATCGGGGTTCTTCAGCCCCTGTTCCACGAACACCATCGCCGCCGCCTGCAAATCCTTCGACGCGGCCTTCAGCGGCTCCAGGAACCCGGCCTTCAGGCCCTCGTCCCCTTCGTTCTCCTTGATGAACCCCTTCACCATCTCGAAGAAGCCCAGCATGTGCTTGCCGCCATCCGCCCCCAGCTTGCGCCCCACCAGGTCCAGCGCCTGCACGCCGTTCGCGCCTTCGTAGATCATCGCGATCCGGGCATCGCGGACGAACTGGCTCATGCCGCCGTCCTCGATATAGCCGTGCCCGCCCCAGACCTGCTGGGCCGCGACGCAGGCGTCGAACCCCTTGTCGGTCAGGAACCCCTTGATGACCGGCGTCAGCAGCGAAATCAGCCCCAGCGCCTGCGCATCCCCCTGCCGGTGCGCGCGGTCGATCAGCATCGCGCCCCACAGCGTCAGCGCCCGCGCGCCCTCCACGAACGACTTCTGGTCCATCAGGCTGCGGCGGATGTCGGGGTGCACGATCAGGGGATCGGCGGGGCCCGCGGGGTTCGCGACCCCGGTGACGGCGCGACCCTGAAGCCTGTCCCTCGCATAGGCGAGCGCGTTCTGGTACGCGGCCTCGGCCACGGCGTAGCCTTGCAAACCAACACCGAGGCGAGCCTCATTCATCATGGTGAACATCGCACGCATGCCCTTGTGCAAGTCACCAATCAGGAAGCCGGTCGCGCCGTCGTAGTTCATTACGCAGGTCGCGTTGCCGTGGATGCCCATCTTGTGCTCGATCTTGCCGACCGAGACTGCGTTCCTTTGTCCCAGGGTCCCGTCCGGTTTCACCAGGAACTTCGGCACGATGAAGAGCGAGATGCCCTTCGTCCCCTCGCCCCCGCCGGGGGCCTTGGCCAGCACCAGGTGGATGATGTTCTCGGCCAGGTCGTGCTCGCCCGCCGAGATGAAAATCTTCTGCCCGCTGATGCGGTAGGTCCCATCGGCCTGCGGCTCCGCCTTCGTCCGGATCATCCCCAGATCGGTGCCCGCATGGGGTTCCGTCAGGTTCATCGTCCCGGTCCAGTCCAGCGCGACCATCTTCGGCAAGTACGTCCGCTTCTGGTCCTCCGACCCATGCGCCAGGATCGCGCCGATCGCCCCATGCGTCAGGCCCTGGTACATGTTGAACGCCATGTTGGCCGAGACGAAGATCTCGCCCACCGCCGTGCCCATCAGATAGGGCAGGCCCTGCCCGCCATAGTCCTCGGGCAGATCGAGGCCATTCCAGCCGCCTTCCCTGACCGCGCGGAAAGCGTCCGAAAAGCCGTCCGGGGTGCGCACCACCCCGTTTTCCAGTCGGCACCCCTGACGGTCGCCGACGGCGTTCAGCGGATGCAGGACGTCAGAGGCGAGCTTGCCCGCCTCGTCAAGGATGGCCGAGGTGAACGACGGGTCCAGATCGGCGTAACCCGGCACACCGCTGCCGCCTGCGCCCAGCACGTCATGGATCACGAACTGCAGGTCACGGGTCGGGGCGGTGTAGGCGGTCATCGTCCTGTCCTTATGGATGGCGCCCGCCGCGTCAGGCGGCCGAGGCGCAGGTTTCGTTCAGGCAAGCGCCGGTCCCGGCCAGCTCGCGCGTCAGTCCGGCGATCGCGACATCCAGCGCGTCGCGTTCGGCATGCATCTCGTCCAGCCGACGGCGCGCCAGATCGGCCACCCGCGCCACCTGTAGCGCACGTCCGTTTTCGGCATGGTAAAGGTCCAGAAGCTGCCGCATGTCCTCAAGCGCGAACCCGAAGGACTTGCCCTTCAGGATCAGCTTCAGCCGCGCCCGGTCACGCCGGGTGAACAGCCGGCGCTGTCCGTCGCGGATGGGAAACAGCAGTTCCTTTGCTTCATAGAACCGCAGGGTGCGCGGGGTCACCTCGTAGGTGTCGCACATCTCGCGGATGGTCATCAGTTCCTCGTTCATGTCGGCCCGTTCCTGTCCAAAATGTTCCGGATGGCGGGCCAGATGGGGTATCGCCCGCTCATCCTACAAGCGAAGTTGACTCACCAGTCAATGTTACGTTGCGTCACGGCCGCGCCCTCGAAATCTCATTACGTCGGGGCAGCCGCGCGGTTTGCGATAATTAGCAATCCAAACCGCTTTGAACGGGGAAAAACGGCCCGTTTTTCCCCGGATTCGCGGACTTCCTTCGGTCTGGCAGGGATCTGGCGCGGTCAGGCCGGGGCGTGCGCCGTGGCGTCGCGCAGGCTTTTCAGCTCGCGGATCGTCTGGTCCAGCGCGTCGCGCTGGCGCGTTAGTTCGGCCAGCTGGCGGTCGGCATACTCAATCCAGACGCGAGTCTGCTCGGCGGTGCCGCGCTGGTCATAAAGCTCCAGCCACTGCCGGATCTCCTCCAGGCTGAAGCCGAAGCGGCGTCCCCGCAGGATCAGCGTCATCCGCGCCGTCTCGCGCGCGCCATAGAAGCGGGCGCGGCCGTCTTTGCGGGGGCGCAGAAGCTCGATGTACTCGTAATAGCGAAGCGTCCGCGGCGTCACGTCGAAGCGTGCGCACATGTCCTTGAAGCTGAGCTCCGCCTCGGCCACGACCGGACCCTTTCGCCGAACCCTTACCCTGGGTCAGCCTAGCGCGCGCCGTGTGGGCTGACAATCGGCGCGCAACAGGGATCACAAGGGCGCGAGTCGGACGCGCCCTCTCGGCGCGCGGGCGACTGGGCGGGCGACCCGGCGGGCGATGGCGCGGGCAGAAGCGGACCCCCACCCTGACCCGCCCCCTGGGCCGGGGGGGCGGGAAAAGCCCCCACCCGCAGTGCCGGCGCTGACGCCTTGGCACTCTCCTCCCCCAACTGGGGGGAGGGAGAGGGAGGGGAGTGCGCGGTCGCGGGACAATGCAAACCCCGTCCCGAAACCCACGATCACGGCGGCGGATGGCAAGGTATGTCTGTCGCCCGACCCTCGGCACGTCGCCTCAGGGTCCGGGTCGGCCCCGGTGGGGCTTGCGGCTTGCGGCATTGCGGCGGATGAAGGGCGCGCAGCGGTGCCGGAGGACGGGCGATGACCACAGGCGACAGCGACGGGGCGGCGGGTCCGTCCCGGGCCGGACCGGCCCAGCCCCCATCGCATGACCCGCCACAGCCCCCGTCGGGGGCGCGGAGCTTTCTGGACGCGCTTCCCTATGCCGGGGCGCTCGGCATGCGGCTGGAAACTCTGGATCGGGGGATCGCGGAGATCTCGATGCCCTGGGACGACCGTCTGGTGGGCGACCCCGAAACCGGGGTCATCCACGGCGGCGCGGTGTCAGCACTGCTCGACACCTGCGCCGGGGCCTCGGTGCTCTGCCACCCCTCGGGGCCGGTCTCGACCGCGACGCTGGACCTGCGCATCGACTACATGCGCCCCGCGGCCCCCGGACGGCGCATCCGGGCGCGGGCGGAATGCCACCACGTCACGCGCTCCATCGCCTTCATCCGCGCGACCGCAACCGAAGAGGACGCAACCGACGCCGTGCCCGTGGCAATGGCGACCGGGGCCTTCACGGTGGAATGGCCGGTGGGCGGGCCACGCGACAAGGCCGCGCCCGACCCGGCGCGAAGGGCCGCGCCATGACCCGCCGCCCCCCGCCCGAGCCGGTCGAGGTGGTCAAGGGCCGCCGCGACGCCGCGCTGTCGGCGCTGATCGCGCGCATTCCCTTCGTCGCCTTCCTGGGCGTCCAGTTCGACCGGCGCGGCGACGAGCTGACCGCGATCCTGCCCTTCGCGCCCCGCCTGATCGGCAACCCCCGCCTGCCCGCGCTGCACGGCGGCGCGACCGCCGGGTTTCTCGAGGTCGCGGCCATCGTCGAACTCGCCTGGGGGTCCGTCTGGGACGAAATCGAGGGCGCCCGCCCCGATACCGCTCCCGATACCGCCCCCGAAACCGCGCCCGCCGCGGCCCCGGGGCTGCCCCCCCACCTGCTGCGCCTGCCCAAGACCATCGGTTTCACCGTGGACTTTCTGCGCTCCGGCCTGCCTCGCGACGCCTATGCCCGCGCGCGCGTCAACCGCTCGGGTCGGCGCTATGCCTCGGTGCATGTCGAGGCCTGGCAGGACAACCGCCTGCGCCCCTTCGCGCAGGCGACCGGGCATTTCCTGATGCCCGCACCGCCATCGGCCCCCCATCCCGAATGAGCGCCCCGGCGCCAGCCGCGACCCTTGCCCAGGCCCCTGCGCAGGTCCTCACCCACGGACGCGTCCTGCGCATCGCGGGTCCGATCGTGCTGTCGAACGCCACCGTGCCGCTGCTTGGCGCGGTCGATACCGCCGTCGTCGGCCAGTTGGGCCAGGCCGCCCCCATCGGGGCGGTCGGGATCGGCGCGGTGGTGCTCGCCACCCTCTACTGGGTCTTCGGCTTCCTGCGCATGGGCACCAGCGGCTTGGCCGCCCAGGCCCACGGCGCGCGCGACGGGCGCGAGACGGCGGCCGTCCTGATCCGCGCGCTCCTGATCGGCTGGGGCGCGGGTCTGGCCCTGATCCTGCTGCAGCGCCCCCTCTTCGCCGCCGCCTTCGCCGTCGCCCCCGCCTCGGGCACCGTCGAAGCCCTGGCGCGCAGCTACCTGGCCATCCGCATCTGGGGCGCGCCCGCCACCATCGCGCTTTACGCCATCGAAGGCTGGCTGCTGGCCACCGAACGCACCCGTGCCATTCTGCTGATCCAGCTTCTGCGGAACGGCGCGAACGCGGCCCTGTCGATCGCGTTCGTCCTTGGCCTCGGCTGGGGCGTGCCGGGGGTCGCGGCGGCCACCCTGGTCGCCGAATGGGGCGGGCTCGCGCTGGGTCTCTGGCTTTGCCGCGGGGCCCTTGCAGATGACGTCTGGCGCGACCGCGCGCTGATTCTGAACCGCGACCGCCTGACGCGCATGGGCACGGTGAACGGCCATATCATGCTGCGGTCCGTCCTTCTGCAGGGCTGCTTCACCGCCTTCGTCTTCCTTGGCGCGCGGTTCGGCGACGTGACGCTTGCCGCCAACCAGATCCTGATGCAGTTCCTCGAGATCACGGCCTATGCGCTCGACGGCTTCGCCTTCGCGGCGGAAACGCTCGTGGGCCAGGCTGTCGGGGCGCGCGATCCCCGGGGCGTGCGGCGCGCCTCGGTCCTGACCTCGCAGTGGGGCGTGGGCGGGGCGGCCCTCTTGGGCCTCGCCTTCTGGGCGGGCGGCCCCACGGTGATCGACCTGATGACGACCGCCCCCGATGTCCGGGCCGAGGCCCGCACCTTCCTCGTCTGGGCCGCCGCCGCCCCCGTCATCGGCATCGCGGCCTGGATGTTCGACGGCATCTTCATCGGCGCCACGCTGACCGTCGCGATGCTGCGCGCGATGGCCCTTTCGGTCGCCATCTATGCTGTGGCTGTGCCGCTGATTGTGCCCGCCTTCGGCAACCACGGCCTCTGGGCCGCGCTCATGGTGCTGAACATCGCGCGCGGCGTGACGATGGCGCTGTCCTATCCGCAGGCCGAACGCGCGGCCACCTGACAGATACGGATGCCAGGCCTCAGGCCCGGCACGCGCCGCCCCGCCGCCCGCCCTGCCGCCCGCCCTGCCGCCCGAACACGGGCAGCGCCGCCAGCCCCGCCAGCACGAAGGCCAGCGGCCAGCCGCCGGCCGGCAGCGGCACCACGCCCGGGTCATGCGGCTGCGGTCCCGGACCCGACGGCGGCGGCACCAGCGCAAAGTTCGACGGGGCCGAGATCGTGTAGGCGAGGTTGGACCCGTAGGTGAAGTTCAGCGCCATGTACAAGGCCCCGCTGAACGACGGCCCAAGGTTCAGCACCAGGGTCTCGGTCTGGCGCCAGTAGAACGCGCCGAAATTCGCCTGCACCATCCCGTCCCAGCCCCAGCGGAAGGGCTGGGTCGAGACCAGCATCGTGCCGCCCGCCGCATAGGACCAGTCGATCCCGCGCGGGGCGTTGAAGGTCAGGCTGATCGCCTGAGCGCCCGACGGCAGCGCGGTGAAGACAAAGTTGTCGAACTGGTTCGCGTTGCCGGTGCCTTCGATCGATGTGATCCCCGCACCGATCTGCGTGGGCGCCGACCAGAGCGGGCTGAAGGCACGGCCCGGCACCTGGTTCTCGTACAGGGTCGAGGCCAATGCCGGACCCGCCATCAGCGCCAGAAGCGCACCCAACACCACCCGACCGATACCACGCATCACGTTGTCCACTCACCAAGGCCGGACCACCCCGTCCGTTACAAAGGTTAATGGCATCCGATTCGGGGCGGATTGGGGCGCGGGCGGTGCGTTCCCTTGGCGATTTGCGGCATTGCCGCGGCGGACGCCGCGTCAGGGTCAACCGGGCGGTGAATTTCCCGCTACATCCAGTCGCCGCGCCCCGTCCCCACCGCCTCGGCAACCGACCCGAACCCGTCCCGCGCCAGACGCGCGTCCAGCCCCCGCGCGATATCGCCCGCCAGCGACAGCCCGCCATAGACCAGCGCGGTGTAAAGCTGCACCGCCGACGCCCCGGCCCGGATCTTGGCATAGGCCTCCTCGGCCGACGCCACGCCGCCCACGCCGATCAGCGGCACCCGCCCCCCGGTCATGACCGACAGCCGCGCCAGCACCCGGGTGGAGCGCCGGAACAGCGGCGCGCCCGACAGCCCCCCCGCCTCGCCCGCGTGGGGCGAGGTCAGCCCCTCGCGCGACAGGGTGGTGTTGGTGGCGATGATCCCGTCGATCCCCGCCGCCAGCGCCACCTCGGCCACGTCCGCCAGCTCCGCGTCCGACAGATCGGGCGCGATCTTCAGGAACACCGGCACCCGCCGCGCCAACCCGTCCCGCGTCGCCAGAACACCGCTCAGCAGGCCCTCCAGCGCGGCCTTGCCCTGCAAATCGCGCAGCCGCTCGGTGTTGGGCGATGACACGTTGACCGTGGCGAAATCCACCCACGGCCCGGCCATCGCCAGCACGGCCGCGAAATCCGCCGCGCGGTCGGCACTGTCCTTGTTCGCCCCAAGGTTCAGGCCCACAGGCACCCGCATGGCCCTCCGCGCCGCCCGCAACCGCTCCGCGATGACCCCTGCGCCCTCATTGTTGAACCCGAACCGGTTGATCGCCGCCCGGTCCGCCGTCAGCCGGAACAGCCGCGGGCGGGGGTTGCCGGGCTGGGGCCGGGGGGTCGCCGCACCGACCTCGACAAACCCGAATCCCGCGCGCGTCAGAGGCCCCACCACTTCGGCGTTCTTGTCATATCCTGCCGCCAGCCCCACCGGGTTGGGCAGGTCCAGCCCCGCCACGCGGCAGGCCAGCCGCGCCGACGTGACGGCCCCCGGCAAGGGCACAAGACCGGCCCGCATTGCCCGGATCGACAGCCCATGCGCCCGCTCGGGGTCGACCCGGTGCAGGATCGCCAGCCCCGCCCGCTCGATGGGCGTCACAGGACGCCTTCGGGAAAGATGTGCCCGGTCACGCCCAGGGGCAGCGACTTGTCCCAGACCACGTCCGCCAGCCTCAGCCGCCGGTACAGGTGCGGAAACAGCGCCCCGCCCCGCGACGGCTCCCACTTCAGGTCAGCGGCCACGCGATCCGCATCCACCGAGACCAGCACAAGGTCGCTTTCGGTGGCGAAATGCTTCGCCGCCGTCTCGGCTACCTGGCCTGCCGTCGAGAAATGGATGTAGCCGTCCGCCAGATCGACGGGCGCCCCCGCCGTCTCGCCAGCGGCACGGAACGCGTCCCATTCGGTGCGGCGGAATATCTTGAAGATCAGCATGGCCCCTCATGCCCGCGAAGGGGCAGGGCGGTCAATGGTGCGCTTGTGCGGACGGTGCCCGCAGGCCGCCCGACTCGCCCGAAACGCCTCACCCCGCGCGGCATCGTGGTTAACGCCCGGTGTGGCGTGGGAACGTAGCTACGCGTGCACTACGCGAAAGCTACGGGAAAGCTACGCGTTGCATACGCGCTGACATCCACCCGGAACGCCGGTAAATGCAGCGTTCTCAGGGCCTTGCGCGGCTTCGTGCGGCCGCCTGCCAAAGCCGCCCGTCACACAGCTTTTGACACCCCATGCTATCCCGACGCAGTCTCAGACATTCAACCAGAAAGGGAGTCGCTGCCATGCCAGCCGCCATCCGCCGCCCCCTGTTTCTCGCCCTCGCCCCGCTCCTTCTCGCCACGACGGCCCAGGCCGAACCGGTGAAGATCACCCTTGTCGGCATCGGTGACATCTACAACTTCCAGGAGGAAGACGGCCGCGGCGGCCCGGCCCGCGTGAACGCCATCGCACGGGCCGAAAAGGCCAGCAATCCCAATACGTTGTATCTGTTCACCGGCGACATGCTGTCGCCCTCGATCCTGTCGGGCTTCGACGGCGGGCAGAACATGATCGACCTGACGAACATCGTCCCCTTCGACCTCGCCGTGCCCGGCAACCACGAGTTCGACTTCGGCCCCGACAACTTCGTCGCCAAGGTTCAGGCTTCGAGATACCCCTGGGCCGCGATCAACCTGACCGACGCCTCGGGCGCGCCTGTGGCGGGCGTGGGCGGCGTAACGGTGAAAGACATCGCGGGCGTCAAAGTCGCCCTGATCCCCGTCGCGCAGGACACGACACCGGTCGTGTCCTCACCCGGCGAGTTGAAGTTCCTGCCGACCGTGGAATCCGGAATTTCCGCTGCAAAACAAGCCCGTAAGGACGGCGCCGACATCGTCGTCGGGGTCGTCCAGACCGACCAGCAGAACGACCGCAAGCTGGTCGGGTCGGGCGCGTTCGACGTCGTCCTGTCCGGCGACGACCATTTCTACGCCACCTCCTACGACGGCCGCACGGCCTATGTCGAAACCGGCATCGACGGCCGCTACGTCTCGCCTCTCGACCTGACGGTCGAGGTGGGCCAGAACAAGGACGGCAAGCGCACGATCTCCTGGCAACCCGCCTTCCGCTTCATCGACACCGCCGCCGTCACCCCCGATCCCGAAACCCAAGCCAAGGTCGATGCGCTGAAGGCGGGGCTGGACAAGGAACTGGCCGTCGAGATCGGCACCGTCTCTAACCCGATGGATTCACGTCGGAATGTCGTCCGGGGCGAAGAGTCCGCGATGGGCAACCTGATCGCCGACGCCATCCGCGCCGCCACCAAAGCGGACGTCGCGATCATGAACGGCGGCGGCATCCGCGCCGACCGCACCTACGACCCCGGCACCAAGCTGACGCGCGGCGACATCTTCACGGAACTGCCCTTCGGCAACAAGACCGTGCTCACCGAACTGCCCGGCAGCCAGATCCTCGCCGCCTTGGAAAACGGCGTGAGCCTGGTCGAGAAGGGCGCGGGCCGCTTCCCGCAAGTGTCTGGAATGACCTACACATTCGACCCCACCGCCCCCGCCGGGTCGCGCGTCAGCGACGTCATGATCGGCGGTGCGGCCCTTGACCCCGACAAGGTCTACAGCCTTGCCACCAACGACTACGTGCTGGGCGGCGGCGACGGATACGCCGCGCTGGGTGGCGGCAAGGTCATCATCGACGGCGGCAACGGCGACCTGATGGCGACCGACGTGATCGACTACATCGTCAAGGAAGGAAAGGTGGACGCCAAAGTCGAGGGGCGGATCAAGAGGCTGGGGCAATAGCGGCCCGCTTTTCGTCTTCAGGCATCGCGCCGGGGGCCGGGGGTCGCGAAGGTCCCCGGCCCCGTCCAGGCAGGGCGGCTTCCGTTCCGGCTCACCGCCCCCTATCTTCCGCCCATGTGCGGCCGCTTCGTCATCACCCTTCCCGGCACGGCGCTGGCCGAGCTGTTCGATGCCATGCCCGGCAACGACCTGCCGGGGGGCGAACGCTTCAACGTCTGCCCGACGCAAGCCGTGATGGTCTGCACGTCCGAGGGCGGGCAGCGTCGTTTGCGCGCGATGCGCTGGGGGTTCGTGCCGCATTGGTACAAGACGCCCACCCACGGCCCGCTGATCATCAACGCACGCGGCGATACGGTGGCGGAGAAGCCCGCCTTCCGGGCGGCGGTGCGGGAACGGCGCTGCCTGATCGCGGCGGACGGATTCTACGAATGGCACCGTGCTGACCCGAAGAAGCCCTTGCCCTGGTACATTTCCCGCGCCAACGGCCAACCCCTTGTCTTTGCAGGCATCTGGCAGGCGTGGGAACGGGACGGCCAGTCCCTGACCACCTGCGCCATCGTCACGACCGAGGCCGGACCCACGCTGGCCCCCATTCACGACCGCGAACCCGTCTCGGTCGAACGTGCCGACTGGCCCCTCTGGCTCGGCGAGGCGGGGAAGGGCGCGGTGTCGCTGATCCGCGCGACCGCGCCGGGCGTGCTGGTGGCGCACCGGGTCGGGACCGAGGTGAACTCGAACCGCGCCGAGGGGCCGACCCTGCGGGAACCCTTGGCCGCGTAGGCGGCGAAGGCCCGCCCTACCCCACGTCCATCCACGTGCCCGCCTGCGACGACCGGGCGATGGTTTCCACCAGCGTCTGGATGCGCAGGCCCTTGCGAAAGCCGAAGGGCTCGGGTGCCCGCCCGGCGATGGCGTTCAGGAAGCCCGCGACCTCGATGGCCTTGAGGTCATTGAACCCGATCTGGTGGCCCGCTGCCACGCAAAAGGCGCCGTAGGGCGCGTGGTCCGGCCCGGCCTCGATCCGCCGGAACCCCTGCCGGCCCTTCGCGTCGGCGGTCGAGAAGAAGTTCAAGACGTTGAAATGTTCCTGGCTGAAGGCCAGTGCGCCCTTGGTGCCGTAGACCTCGAAGTCGTGCTGCATCTTGCGGCCCGTGGAAATCCAGTTCCCTTCGATGCTTCCCGTGGCCCCGCTCTCGAACCGCAGGAAGGCGCGGCCCACGTCATCGACGGTCACTTTGCGCGTGCCGCCTTTCCCGTCGGGGCGTTCCCCGATCATCGTCACGCAGTCGCCCATCACACGGGCGATGGGGCCGCAGAGGAACTCTGCCGTGGCAAGGGCGTGGCTGCCGATATCCGCCAGCGCCCCGCCGCCTGCCGGGTCATGGCGGAAGGTGAAGGGGCCGTTTGCGTCGGCCATGTAGTCCTCGGCATGGATGCCGCGATAGCCCCGGATTTCCCCAAGCTCGCCCGCGGCGATCATCTCGCGGGCCAGCCGGATCATCGGATTGCAGAGGTAGTTGAACCCGACCTGCGTCGTGACGCCCTTCGCCTCGGCGGCCAGCGTCATCTCCAGCGCGTCGGCGGCCAGCGGCGCAAGCGGCTTTTCGCAATAGACGTGCTTGCCTGCCGCGATGGCCGACAGCGACATCTCCTTGTGCAGCGCGTTCGGTGCCGTGACCGACACGATGTCGATGGCGGGGTCGGCGATGATGGTGCGCCAGTCGGCGGTGGACCGGGCAAAGCCGTAGGCGGTGGCGGCGCGGGCGGCAGCCTCCACCGTCACGTCGGCGACGGTGTGCAGCACGATGTCATGGGCCAGATCGAAGGCCTTGGGCGCCACGGCAAAGCCGAAGGCATGCGCCTTGCCCATGAAGCCCGTGCCGATCATGCCGACGCGCAGGGTGGGTTTGGTCATCGGATGGCATCCCTGTTGACGATCAGCGCGGGGTCGAGCCGCCCTGCGAAATGGTCGAGCACGTTCTGGACGGACATCACGGCCATCCGTTCCGCTGATTCTCGCGACAGGCCCGCTGTATGCGGGGTCAGGATGGCGTTATCCAGCGCGAACAGCGGGTTGGCCGCATCAGGCGGTTCGGCGTCGAACACGTCGACCCCGGCGGCGGCGACTTGGCCCGAGATCAGCGCGGCGGCCAGTGCCGCTTCGTCGATCAGCCCGCCGCGTGCGGTGTTCACCAGGATCGCGCCGGGTTTCAGCGTTGCGATGCGGGGCGCGTTCAAGAGCGCGCCCCTCGTCTTGGGCAGGTGGAGCGAGATCACGTCGGCGGCGCGAAGCCCTGCATCAAGGTCCGCCACACGCTCGGCCCCCGCAGGCCAAGCGGCCTCGGGGATGAAGGGGTCATGCGCCGTGACCCGCATTCCGAACCCCGCGGCCATCCGCGCCAGATGCCGCCCGATCCGCCCATAGCCCACGATCAACAGCGTCCGCCCGGCCAGCTCCACCGGCTCTAGCCGGTTGCGCCAGTTCCACGGCCCCTGCCGCACCGAGCGGTCAGACCGGATCGCCTGCTTGGCACAGGCCAGGATCAGCATCATCGCGTGTTCCGCGACCGAGACGGAATTCACGTCGCCCACGATGCACAGCGGGATGCCCCGCGCGTTCAGCGCAGCCACATCCACCGCGTCGTAGCCCACCCCGTGCCGCGACACGATCCGCAACTTTGGCGCGGTCGCCAGCCCCGCCGCCGTCAGGGGCTGCGTGCGGATCACCAGCGCGTCGGCGCGGGGCAGGTGGGGCAGGTAGGACGGCTCGTCGATGGTCTCGATATGGGTATGCGTCACGCCGGGGGCTTCGGCCAGCAGGGCCAGGCCCGAGGCATGGATTTTACCTGCGATCAGGATATGCGGCATCCGTGCGTGTCCCCCCAAGCGGCCCCGGCGGCGCGAAACCGGCAGGCGCGGGCGTTTTTTGACACAGCCCCCGCGCCGGGTTCTGATAGTCCTTAGCGCGTGGTGGCGTCCAGCCCCGCGCCCGCCTGAAGGAGGATTGCCGATGCCCCGTTCCACCCTTCGCTTGACCCTGTCGCAGGCGCTTGTCCGCTGGCTCTGCGCGCAGGTCACCGAGATCGACGGCCAGCGTGTGCCACTGTTTGCGGGCGTCTTCGGTATCTTCGGCCACGGCAACGTCACCTGCATATCGGAGGCGCTGGAGGCGGTGCAGGATCGCCTGCCGACCTGGCGCGGCCAGAACGAACAGTCGATGGCGCTGGCGGCGATGGGGTTTGCCAAGGCCAAGCGGCGGCGGCAGGTGATGGTGGCGCTGTCCTCCATCGGGCCAGGGGCGCTGAACATGATCACGGCGGCAGGGGCGGCGCATGCGAACCGGCTGCCCATGCTGCTGATTGCGGGCGATACGTTCACCAACCGGTTGCCCGACCCGGTGCTGCAGCAGGTGGAGCACTTCAACAACCCGACAATCACCGTGAACGACGCCTTCAAGGCCGTCACCCGCTACTGGGACCGGATCACCCACCCGGCGCAGATCCTATCCTCGCTGCCGCAGGCCGTGGCCGCGATGCTGGACCCCGCCGATTGCGGTCCCGCGTTCATCGCACTGCCGCAAGATACGCAGGAGCTGGCCTTCGACTATCCGGCGGTGTTCTTCGAGGAAAAGGTCTGGCGCATCCCGCGGCCCCGGCCGGACCGTGCGGCTGTGGCGGAGGCGGTCGCCTTGCTGAAGACGGCGACGAAGCCCCTGATCATCGCGGGCGGCGGCGTGCGCTATTCTGGCGCCGAAGGCGCGGTGGCGGACTTCGCGGCGCGGCGGGGGATACCGGTGGTGGAGACCATCGCAGGAAAGGGTGGCCTGACGCACCACCATCCGGTGCATTGCGGCCCCGTCGGCATCATCGGGTCCACCAGTGCCAACACGCTCGCGGGCGAGGCGGACGTGATCGTCGCTATCGGCACGCGGCTGCAGGATTTCACCACGGGGTCCTGGACGGCGTTCGCGCAGGACGCGCGGTTCATCGCGGTGAACGCGGCGCGGTGGGATGCGGTCAAGCACCGCGCGCTGGCCGTGGTGGGCGATGCGCTGGAGGGCGTGGCCGAGATCGACGCGGGCCTTGGCGACTGGGCCGCGCCGAAGGACCATCTGCCCCGCGCCAAGCGGCTGTTCGCGGAGTGGGACGCGCTGCTGGATCGGCTTCAGGCCCCGACGAACGAAGCCCCGCCCACCTATGCGCAGGTGGTTCACCTGGTGAACCTGGCGGCGGGCGAGCGCGATACGCTGATCGCAGCCGCAGGTGGCCTGCCGGGCGAGGTGGCCAAAGGCTGGCGGGTGAAGGCGCCCAACACCTTTGACCTTGAGTTCGGTTTTTCGGCGATGGGCTACGAAATCGCGGGCGGCTGGGGCTGCGCGATGGCCCAAGGTGGCCCCGGCGCGGCAGGTGGCATGCCCATCGTGATGGTGGGCGACGGCAGCTACCTTCTGATGAATGCGGACATCTATTCGACGGTTCTGACGGGCCACAAGATGATCGTCGTCGTCTGCGACAACGGCGGCTACGCCGTCATCGACCGGCTGCAGCGGTTCAAGGGCGTTCCCAGCTTCAACAACATGCTGCGCGACTGCCGGATCGAGGCGCAGGGCGAGCCGCCGCATGTGGATTTCGCGGCCCATGCTGCCGCGATGGGTGCCGCCAGCCGCCATGTGGAAAGCCTGTCGGATCTTGCCGCCGCGCTCGAATGGGCCAAGGGCACGGACCGGACCACGGTGATTTCGATTGCAACCCACCCCGATGCTTGGGTACCGGGCGACGCGGACTGGGATGTGGGCGTGCCCGAAGTTTCGGACCGCGAGGCTGTCAACGCGGCGCGGAAGGCCCAGATCGCCATTCGCGCCAAGCAACGTGTCGGAGTGTGACCAACCCATGCTGAACGCCAAACTGGGCATGTCGCCCATCGCCTGGTGGAACGACGACCTGCCGGACCTGTCCGACGACGTGAGCCTTGAGGAATGCCTGCGCCAGTCGCGCTCGGCCGGGTTCACCGGCATGGAAAAGGGGCGTCGGTTCCCCGAAAGCGCGGCAGAGATGCTGCCGATCCTGAAGAAGGCGGACGTGACGCTCTGCGGCGGGTGGTTTTCCGGCACGCTGACCGTTGAAAGCCTGGAGGCAAACAAGGATCGCATCCAGCCGATGATCGACCTGTTCAAGGCGGTGAACGCGCCCTGCATCGTCTATGGCGAGGTCGGCCTGTCAATCCAGGGTGACCGCCACGCGCCCTTGGCGACGAAACCGGTGCTGTCGGACGCCGAGATGGCAGCCTATGCGCGCAAGGTGACGGCGCTGGGGGAATGGTGCGCGGGTCAGGGGATGCCGCTGGTCTATCACCACCACATGGGCGCGGTGGTGATGTATGAGCCCGAGCTGGACGCCTTCATGGCGAACTCGGGCGAGGGCATCCCGCTGCTTCTGGACGCGGGCCACCTGCACTTCGCCAAGGGCGATGTGCTGCGCGCCATCGACAACCACCACGCGCGGATCAAACACGTCCACACCAAGGATATCCGGCAAGGGGTGCTCGATCGGCTGGACTGGTCGAAGGACAGCTTCCTCGATGCCGTCATCAAGGGTGCCTTCACGGTGCCGGGCGACGGGTCGTTGGACTTCAAGGCCATCGTGCAGCGTCTGGCCGACTATGGCTATGAAGGCTGGTTCGTGGTCGAGGCGGAACAGGACCCGAAGGCTTCGCCCCCCCTGAAGATGGCCCAGGTGGGCCATGCAGAGCTGATGCGGGTGATGACGGCCGCCGGGTACCGGGTGGTCGCCTGACAAGAAGGGCAGGGTGCGCCCGGCCGCGAGGCCATGCCGGAACGTCCTGCGATGACGGGATGTTGATCCGGACGCGCATGCATGGCCCGCCGCTTCGTGATAACGCCCCATGCTGCCCGTCGCGGGGCCCTGCCCATTGCGCATCGGGCAGGTCGGGGGTCGCTGTCAGGGAGAAGACGTTGAGAAAACTGGCGATTGCGGTTCTTCTGGCCACTGCGGCCCCGACCTTGCCCGCATCGGCCGACACTGCGGACGGCGCATCCCTCATCGCGCGAAACTGGGACGAGATCGTCGCCGAAGCGCGCGGCAGCGAGGTTAACTGGTTCATGTGGGGCGGGGCCGACAACATCAACCGCTATGTCACCGACTATGTCGGCGGCATCCTGAAGGACCGCTATGACATCACCCTGAAGCTGGTCCCGCTGACCGACACGGTCGAGGCGGTGAACATCGTGCTGGGCGAGAAAGAAGCCGGCCTCGACGATGCCGGGTCGGTGGACCTGATCTGGATCAACGGCGAGAATTTCCGCACGATGAAGCAGGGGGGGCTGGCCTGGTGCGGCTATGTCGGGCATTTGCCGAACGACGCGCTGGTGAACTGGGACAACCCTGCCGTCGCCAATGATTTCGGCGTGCCCGTGGATGGATGCGAGGTGCCGTGGAACCGCGCGCAGTTCGCCTTCGGCCATGACAGCGCCCGCACCTCGAACCCACCCACGTCGATCCCCGCGCTGATCGGCTGGGTCAAGGCCAATCCGGGCCAGTTCACCTACCCCGCGCCGCCCGACTTCAACGGGTCGGCCTTTGTGCGGCACGTCTTCTACTATGCGGCGGGCGGGGCGCAGAACCTGCTGGGCGATTTCGACCAGGCCAAGTTCGACGCGGTGGCGCCGAAGGCCTGGGCGATCCTGAACGACATGAAGCCGTTCCTGTGGCGCGAAGGGAAGACCTATCCGACCTCGATCACCCAGCTGAACGCGCTGTTCGCCAACCAGGAAGTGGCGCTGAATTTCAACTACGACCCTTCGCAATTCGGCATCGCCGTGGACAGCGGCCAATATCCCGCGACCGTGCGGACCTATGGCCTGACGGACGGCACGATTGGCAACACCAACTACACCGTGATTCCCTACAACTCGCCGCACAAAGCCGCCGCGATGGTGGCGCAGAACCTGCTTCTGTCGGGCGAGGCGCAGCTTGAAAAGGCCCGACCCGACGTCTGGGGCACCAGCCCGGGCATCGAGATCGACCGCACCGCGCCCGAGATACAGTCGGCCTTCGCGGCGTTGCCGTCGCATCCGTCGGTGGTTCCGGCGGCAGACCTGGCGCGCGCCGCGTTGCCCGAGCTTCAGTCGGGCTGGATCACGGCGATCGAAAAGGGCTGGGCCGAGAACGTCGGCAGATAGCGCGCCGACCGTGCGCCGGTCATGGGGGCTGGCGCGGGCGGCCTTGCCGCTTCACTCTGTCGGCATAAACCCCGGTGCCCTTTTGCGCATGTCCGACCGCCTCAAGATCGCCCTGCTGCTTGCCCCCGCGATGGCGGTCATTGGCGTGCTGTTCTTTGGCGGCCTGGCAGTTGGCGTGGTGCGGTCGTTCAACTACATGCCGGTCGCCGGGCTGACGCACCCCAACCTTGACGCCTACCGCGCCGTCCTGACCTCGGACGATTTCCTGCGGTCGTTCCTGCTGACCTTTCACATCGCGCTGACCTCGACCGTCATTTCGGCGGCATTGGCCGTGGCGGCGGCGCTTGCCCTGCGGCGTTCCTTTCCGGGGCGTGGGGCGGTCGGGTTCCTGTTCCAGTTGAACCTGACGGTCCCGCACATCGTGGGGGCGGCAGGCATCCTTTATCTTGTCTCGCAATCGGGCAGTTTCGCGCGGCTTGCGCACTTGGCCGGGCTGATAGATGCCCCGGCCGCGTTCCCGGCGCTGGTCTTCGACCCCTACGCGATCGGCATCATCCTGCACTACGTCTGGAAGGAGGTTCCCTTCATCGGCGTGATCGTTCTGGCGCAGATGCAGACGCTTGGGCCTGATTACGAAGGCGTGGCACGCAGCCTGGGCGCAAGCCGATGGCAGGCCTTCCGGCACGTCCTGCTGCCCGCGATCTTTCCCGCCCTTCTGTCGGCCAGCGTGATTGTGTTCGCCTTCACCTTCGGGTCCTACGAGGTTCCGGCGCTGCTGGGGGCCAGCCACCCGCAGGCCCTGCCGGTCCTGGCCTACCGCGACTACACCGACGTCGATCTTGCGGCGCGGCCCAGGGCGATGGCGATGTCCGTCGTGATTGCGGTCCTTTCGGCGGGAATGATCTGGCTCTACGTGCGGGCGGGCCGCGCGCGGGTGCGGTCATGATCCGCGATCCCCGGTGGTTCCGGTCGCTGCGCGCGCTGTCGGTGGCGCTGCTTGTGCTTTGGCTCGTTCTGCCACTGGTTCCGCTGGCGGTCTGGTCTTTCGCCCGGGGCTGGCGGTTCCCCGACCTTCTGCCGCGGGAATGGTCGCTTCAGGGCTGGGACTATGCCCTGTCCGGCCGCTCGGGTGTTTTGGCCAGCCTGTGGCTGACCGTCCGCATCGCCGCACTCACAACAGGCCTTGCGGTCCTGGCCGGGGTTCCGGCGGGCCGCGCGCTGGGGCTGTACCGCTTTCGCGGCAAGGCGGCGGTCGAGCTTTTCATGCTGGCCCCGGTGATCGTGCCGGGGATCGCCGTGGCGCTGGGCATCCATTCGGTGTTTATCGGGCTGGGGCTGACCAACACGGTGACGGGGATCGTGCTTGTTCACCTCATTCCGGCACTGCCCTACATGACCCTGGTGATGGCGGGCGTCTTCGCGAACTTTGACCGGGGGTTCGAGGATCAGGCCCGTAGCCTCGGCGCATCCGCGTTGCAGACCTTCCGGCATGTGACCCTGCCCGCGATCATGCCGGGGCTGATCGTCGGCAGCCTGTTCACGTTCCTGGTGTCGTGGGGCCAGTATGTGCTGACCTTGCTGGTCGGGGGCGGGCGCGTCATAACGCTGCCGATCTTCCTGTTCAACGCCGCCGCTGCGGGCCGCAACGACATCACCGGCGCGGTCGGGCTGATCTACATCCTTCCGGGGGCGCTGATCCTTCTTGTCACCGCGCGGCGGCTGTCGGGGACGGGTGTTGCTGCCGGGGGAATCGCCCGCCTGTGACGCACGTTCTTCTCACCGATCTGACAAAGACCTATCCCGGCGCAGCCACGGCGGCACCCGACTGCCTGACCCTGGAGATTCCAACGGGCGGGCTGACCGCGCTCCTGGGGCCGTCGGGGTGCGGAAAAACCACGACGCTGCGGATGATCGCGGGGCTTGAGGCACCCACGTCAGGCGACATCGCCTTCGACGGCCGGTCTGTCCTGCGCGACACCCCCGAAGACCGCGGCGCGGTGATGGTGTTCCAGAACCACCTTCTGTTCCCCTACATGTCGGTGGCCGACAACGTGGGCTTCGGCCTTCGGATGCGGCGTCTGCCTCGGGCGACGATCGCCGCGCGGGTGGCCGAGATGCTGGACCTTGTGCGGCTACCCGGCCTTGGGGGGCGGCGGCCGTCCGAGCTGTCGGGTGGCCAGCAGCAACGCGTGGCGCTGGCCCGCGCGCTGATCGTGCGGCCGAAGGTTCTTCTTCTGGACGAGCCGCTGTCGAACCTCGACGCGCATCTGCGGGCCGAGATGCGCGATCTGATCCGGTCGGTGCAAAGGCAGCTGGGCATCACCACGCTGCTTGTCACCCATGACCGGGAAGAGGCCGTGGTGCTGGCCGATCGTATCGCCCTGATCCTGGACGGGCGGCTTCGCCAGCTTGGCGACCCCGAGGCCTTCTACCGCCGCCCCGCCGACCGTGGCGTGGCCGAGTTCTTCGGCGGGCGGAACTTCATTGCGGGCACGGCGTCGCCGGGGGTCTTCGACTGCGTGCTCGGACGGCTCGCGCTGCCGCCCGGGGTGCCTGCCGGGCTTGGGCATCTGACGTTCCGGCCCGAGTCGGTCCGGATCGGCGGGGCCGAGGTCAACGCGCTTTGGGTCCGCGTTGCGGACAAGGTCTACCTTGGCGGACAGACCCGGCTGATCCTTGCGGTCGGCGATGCGCGCATCGAAGCCCTTGTGCCACCCGATCAGGCCGAAGGCATCGCGCCGGGCGACGGGATCTGTATGACGCTGCCGCCCCACAGCCTGTGGGTGATACCGGATCGGTCCTGAATCCCGGCCCCGCGTCCGTTCGACCGTTCGCCCGTCAGGCTGCCGTCCGCCCTGCGGTGGGAAAGGTGCGCTCGGCGCGATAGGCGCGGAAGCTTGACAGGTCCTGGGCGTTGCATTCGGCCTGCCAGCGGCTGCCCGGCACCACAGCCGTCACCACCGGGAATCGCGCGGCGAAGGCGTCGGTCGCGGCACAGTTTTCCATCGCGATGGTCGCAAGGCCCGCCACCGTGCCACCCTGGCGTTCCACGAGTGCGATCGCCGCCTCCATCGTGCCGCCGGTCTGGATCCACTGGTCGGCCAGCAGGACGCGCGTGCCGGGGGCGAATGCGGGCTGGCGCATCTCCATGTCCTGGGTCCGGCCTGAATAGTTGGTGAAGCTGACGCGGTCGGTATCGACGCACAGCTTCCCCGCCTTCCGGACCGGCAGGAACCCCTTGCCCGTCCGCGCCGCCAGCCCCGCGCCAAGGACGAACCCCATCGCGTCGCAGCCGCCCACCACGTCGAACTGCACCCCCTTCAGGTCGGCGATCAGGTCGTCCAGCAGGTCCTGAAAGGCGGCGGCGTTGATGTAGATGGATGTCGGGTCCAGCCAGGCGAACTTCGGGCCCTTGGTGTTGGGGGACATCAGCGACAGATACCAGCGGTCGTCGCGGGGGCCTTTGGCGTCGGTCATGTCGGGGCTCCATAAGCACGGGTCAGGTCAAGCAGGGCAGAAAGGCGCGCCGGGTCGATGGTGTAGAAATCGCCCGGCCGGTTGATGCCGGTGGCGACAAGGAAGCAGTCCACGTCGGCGGCATACTGTGCGGCGTTGTCGGGCGTGACGCCCGAGGCGATGGCCAGCGGGGCCGCGCCAAGGCCACGGCGGAAATCGGCGATCTTGGTCAGGTCGGTCGCCTGCCCGGTGGCCACGCCCGATGTGGTGACAACATCCATGAAGGGCAGCGCGATGCGGGCCGAGTGTTCGTTGAGGCTCGGGTCCACCGGGCGCTGCTTCTTGAAGCAGACTCCGCCGAAATACAGCCCCTGCCAGCCGCTGGCCGCCCGGATCGCCGCGATCGCCTCAGCCTCGGTCTGGGTGGCCTGGCGTTCGTCCATGCAGGCGTCGTCCGCCCAGTAGGCGTCGATAACGCAGCCGTCCGCCGCCAGCCGCCCGAGGATCGGGAACGCCACGCGGCCCGGCTGGGCGAGGAAATTCACGCCAAACCACAGGTTGGGGCATTCGGCGCGCGCCGCCCGCAGGATCGGCAAAAAGGGCTCGACGGGAAAGTCATGATTGATCAGGAAGATACCCGGCGCGCCAAGATGGACGGCGTGGCCGATGTTCGTCAGCGTCTGGCGCAGGTCCTGCACATGGATCACCGGGGTCACGACCGGCCCCGGCGATTTGAACAGGCGGTGAAAGGCGCTGCGGTCCATCGGATTCTCCTTCCCCTGTCAGGAATAGGAAGGGCTTTGAGATATTCGAAATTGATAATTACTATACTCCCATAAGCCTTCGAAATGCAGGCGGCACCGATGCTGACGAACGTACCGACCGATCTTCTGCGCACCTTCGTGACGGTCGTCGACTTGGGCAGCTACACCCGCGCGGCCGAGGCGCTGGGGCGCACCCAGCCGGCGATCAGCCTGCAGATCCGGCGGCTCGAGGACATGCTGCGCACCCGCCTGATCAACACCGAAGGCCGCCAGATCCGGCTGACCGATTCCGGCGTGGCGCTGGGACCCTATGCGCGCCAGATCCTGCGGCTGAACGACGACATCGTGGCGCATTATGCCGACGAGGCGCTGTCGGGCTGGATCAAGGTGGGCTTGCCCACCGATTTCTCGAACGCGTTCCTTCTGGCGTCGATCACGCGCTTCGCGGCCAGCCACCCCGACGTGCGGATCGAGGTCGAAAGCCGCCTGTCGCGCGACCTGCGGCAGGACCTCGCGGCGGACCGCATTGACATCGCCGTGTGCATCGCGCCAACCAGCGACGCGGCCTACCTGGTGAACGCCGCCACCATCACGCCCATCTGGGCGATGGCCGAGGGGTTCCGCTGGGACCGAAAGTCGCCCCTGCCGCTGGTCCGCCACCCCGACCCCTGCGAATACGCCGACCGGATGCGCGACAGCCTGCGCGCGCGGCGGATCAGCTGGTCCACGCGGCTGGTGTCGGGCGATGTGGCGGGCATCCAGGCGGCGGTTGCGGGCGGCATCGGCATTTCGGCCCTGACGCCGGCCACGCTGGTGCAGGGGATGCGCGTCGGCACCGCGGCCGAGGGGTTTCCGCCGCTTGCCCCGTTACGCATAGGAATGTTCTACAAGCATGCCCGGCTGCCCAAGGCGGGGCACGGGCTGGCGCAGTGGCTGATGCAGCAGATCGCCCTGGCGGGCCAGGCGACCGCTGCATAAGCGCGGCCTATGGGTCCATACAGATACCAAATTTCCGCAAAGGATGAATTCGGCCCTAAACTTCGCGGAAGGCCGGGGCGAATCGACCCCTGCCATGCCAATGGGGGATGACCGATGACCGACCGCCGCCTTCGCCTGACCCGACGCCATCTGCTGCAGGGGGCCGCGACGGCGGTTCTTGCAACGCCCATGCTGAACCGCGCCTGGGCCGCTGACCCGGTCGAGATCAACATGCTGGCCTGGTACGGCCATGCCGAGCCCGACATGGTGGGCGAGTTCGAGGCGGCCAACAACGTGAAGTTCGTGCCGAAGTACTACGCTGGCGGCGACAACATGCTGGCGCTGATCAGCCAATCGCCCCCCGGCACCTATGACCTGATCCTGTCGGATGCCGAGTTCGTGCAGCAGCTGAACGCGGCAGGCTACATCGAGCAGATGGACCCCTCGCTCTACCCGTTCGACGACTTCTGGCCTGAATTCCAGAAGTTCCCCGGCCACTGGTCGGGCGACCAGCTCTGGTCGGTCATGGTGCGCTACGGACTTCTGGGCGTCAGCTACAACACCGACGCCCTGACCAAGGAAGAGGCGATGTCCTACAACGCCTACTGGAACCCGAAGGTGAAGGGCAAGGTCGGGCATTTCGACTGGCACCTGCCGAACCTTGGCCAGATCTCGCTTCTGAACGGCAACAAATCCCCCACGCCTTGGGACATCGACGAGGCCGCATGGGGCGCGGTGAAGGACAAGACGATGAGCCTGAAGCCGCAGATCGGAGGCTACTTCGATTACGGCGGGACTTTCAGCAGCCTCAAGAACGGCGAGATGCTGGCAATGGCGGGCATCGGCGACTGGATCACGGGCGTGCTGCGCAAGGACGGCGCCAAGGTGGACAGCGTGATCCCCGAAGAGGGCGGCATCCAGTGGACGGAAAGCTACTCAATCGGCAAGGGCACGTCCAAGACCGAGATCGTCAACAAGTTCATCAACTACATGCTGTCGCCCGAAGGCCAGGTCCATTCCATCCACATGGCCGCCTATCCGGGTCTGTCGCCGACGAAATCGGGCTGGAAGGCCATCCAGGCCGCCGACCCCGATGAGGCCAAGCGCGTGGGCCTGATCGAGGGGGCCGAGAACGACCCGATCAAGCTTTTCCACGAAGGCCGGGTCTTCTACCGCGACACCCCCAAGCAGCAGACGCTGGAAGACTGGAACGAATTCTGGTCGGACTACAAGTCGGCCTGACAGGACAAGCGGGCGGCCCCGACCGGGCCGCCTGCCGCATTCCCGGATGACCGCGCCCCGCCGCCTCGACCCCTACCCCTACGTCTGGCGTCTGCCGCTTCTGGTGTGGCAGGGGGCCTTCTTTGTCGTGCCCTTGCTGTTCATGGCCGCCATGAGCTTCTGGCTGGTCAAGAACTACCGGATGGAACCGGCTTTCGCCTTCGACAACTGGCAAAGGATGCTGGGCCGCGGTGCGTTCTGGGACGCCTATTGGCTGACGCTTTGGCGCGCGGCGCTGGCGGGGGTCTTGGCCTCGGTCATCGCGTTTCCGGCGGCCCTGTTCCTGGCGTTCCGCCTGACCGACAGCGGGCGGCGCTTCGCGCTTTTGTGCCTGATCGTGCCCTTCTTCACCTCGTTTCTGGTGCGCGCCTATGCCTGGCAGGTCATCCTGGCCGAACGGGGGCCGGTGAACGCGGCGTTGGGCGCGGCGGGCCTTGGGCCCTTCACGATGCTGAATTCCGGCTTCGGGGCGATGGTGGGCTATCTGACGCTGGTGCTGCCCCTTGTCGTGATCTTCCAGACGTGGAGCCTCGCCGCCATCGACCGCAGCCTGATCGAGGCGGCGGGAAATCTGGGCGCCGCGCCGGGGCGGGTGCTGGTGTCGGTCATCATCCCGGCGGCCAAGACAGGGCTGGTCCTGGGCGCGGTCTTTGCCTTCATCATGACGTTCGGTGATTTCGTCAGCCCCTTCTACCTGGGCGGGTCCAAGCCGCCCACGCTGACCATCCTGATCATCGACACCACCAAATCCGGCCAGCAATGGCCCCGCGCGGCGGTGGTGGCGATCATGATGATCGCGACGCTCTTTGCCGTCGCCACCGCCGCCCTGAAGGCCGCCTACGGGAGGCGCGGATGAAAGCGGTGGCCACCCTGGGCTGGATCTACCTTGCCGCCATCTTCACCTTTGTCTTCGCCCCCATCGCGGCCAGCGTGGTGTTCTCGTTCAACTCGGACCGCTTTCCCACCCTGCCGCTTGGCCATTTCACCACCGACTGGTACGCCCGCGCCTTCTCCCGCCCCGAAGTGTGGGAGGCGATCGGCAATTCGCTGGTGGTCGCCGCCTCGACATCGGCCATCGCGACCTTCATCGGCTTCGCCACCGCCTATACCGATTTCCGCTACGGCTTCCGGTTCAAGCAGGCCTACCTCGCGCTGGCCCTGCTGCCGCCGACGCTGCCCCTTGTGATCCTCGGCCTTGCGACCCTGGGCTGGCTCAGCCAGGTGGGGCTGTCGGGCACGCTGACGGGCATCGTCATCGCCCATGTGGTGCTGGCCACGCCCTTTGCCATGGCGATCTGCCGCCTGCGCCTGTCCCAGATGGACCCCGCACTGGAGGCCGCCGCCTGGAACCTTGGCGCCAGCGAATGGGGCGCGATGCGGCACGTGATCCTGCCCTTCTGCGCGCCCGCCATCGCCTCGGCGCTCTGCCTGACGGCGGCGGTCTCGTTCGACGAATTCGTGGTCGCCTGGTTCGTATCGGGCCTGAACCGCACGGTGCCGGTGCTGATCCTTGAAATCCTGCAAGGCAACGTCGATCCGCAGATCAACGCCATCGGGTCAGTGGTGTTCCTGACCTCGATGAGCCTGGTGGTCGCGGCCCAGTTCCTGATCTTCCGGAGACGCCGCCATGCCTGACACCCCCGCCGACCCGCTGGTCCGGTTTCAGGCCGTTCACAAAGCCTTCGGCAGCTATGTCGCGGTGAAATCGCTGGACCTCGACATCGGCCGGGGCGAGTTCCTGGCGCTGATGGGCCCGTCGGGCTGCGGAAAAACCACGACGCTTCGGATGCTTGCGGGCCTGGAGGCGCCCACGTCGGGCACCATCACCATCGACGGCCGCGTGATGAACGACGTGGCCCCGCATGACCGCGACACGCCGATGGTCTGGCAGTCGCTGGCGCTGTTTCCCTTCCTGAACGTGGTCGAGAACGTGGAATTCGGCCTGCGGATGCGCGGGGTGCCGGCTCCAGAGCGGCGCGAGCGGGCGATGACCTGGCTGGACCGGATGCAGCTGAAAGGGTTCGAGGATCGCCGCATCGACCAGCTGTCGGGCGGACAAAGGCAGCGGGTAGCGCTGGCGCGCAGTCTGGTGACCGAACCGCAGATGCTGCTTCTGGACGAACCCCTATCGGCCCTCGACGCGCACCTTGTCATCCGCATGCAGGGCGTGCTGACGCGTCTGCAGAAGGAGCTGGGGATCACCTTCGTCTACGTCACGCATTCGCAGTCCGAGGCCTTTGCGATGGCCGACCGTGTGGTCATCATGGGCCAGGGCGAGATCGCCCAGATCGGTCGCCCGCAAGAGATATTCCGCGGGCCGAAAACGCGGTTCGTGGCGGAATTCGTGGGGCGGAACAACATCCTGTCGGGCAATGTCCAGGCGGGCGTGATGCGCACCGCCCACGGCGACGTGCCCGTCACCGCCCCCGACGGCAAGGCCGAGGTCGTCGTCGCCGCAGACCGCGTGACCGTCACCCGCGACCGGCCCGAAGGCCCCGCGATCCGCGCGGCCTTCCTGTCGGAAGAATTCGCAGGGACGGGCATCATCTGCTACTTCGAGGCCCCGGACGGCACCGAATGGAAGGCACAAGTGACCGAAGCGCGGCTGGCCGAGTTGCAGCTTGAGACCGGGCAGGACTTCTGGCTGTCATGGGACGCGTCCCGTGTGCATGTGATGGAGGGCTGATTGGACTGGCCGAACCACGCCCCCTTCGCCGCCGCGATCACCTTCGACATGGACGCCGACAGCCTGATCCATGCGGCGGACGCCGAGGGGTGGAAGCGCCCCTACGCGATCAGCATGGGCCAGTACGGGCCCACCGTGGGCGTGCCGCGCATCCTTGAAACCTACCGCCGCCTTGGCCTCCGCCAGACCTTTTTCATCCCCGGCTGGTGCGTGAAGACCTATCCGAAGGCGGTGGAGGCCATACTGGAGGGTGGGCACGAGATCGGCTGCCACGGCTGGATCCACGAAAACCCCGCCGCCCGCACGCTGGCCGAACAGGGCGAAGACCTTGACCGCGCGCTGGACGCGATGGCCGCCTTTTCCGGCTATCGCCCGCGCGGCTATCGCGCGCCGGTCTATCTGTTGACCAACGACACGCCCCGGCTGCTGCTGGATCGCGGCTTTGCCTACGAAAGCTCGATGATGGCCGACGACAACCCCTATGCGCTTGACCTCGGGCAGGGCCGGACGCTGATCGAAATCCCGACGCACTGGGGCATCGACGACTGGCCACCCTTCGCCCACTACGCCGAGATCGGCTACATGATGCCAGTGCGGGGGCCCACCGAAGGCCTCGCCCCGTTCTTCGAGGAGTTCGAGGCGGCGCGTCAGGATGGCGGGCTCTGGCACGCCGTCTGGCACCCGTTCCTGACGGGCCGCCGCGCGCGCTGGCAGGTGGTGGAACGCTGGCTGGAAAAGGCCGTCACCTCGGGCGCGTGGTTCGCCACCCTGGGCGAGATCGCCGACCACGCCGAGGGCTTGCGCCGCCAAGGGCATCTGCGCACCATGCCCTTCCCCACCTATGCGGAGCGCCAGACGTGAGTTTCGACCTGATCGTCAAAGGCGGCCTCTTGCCCGATGGCCGTCAGGCCGACGTGGCGATAGCGAAGGGCCGGATCGCCGCCGTGGAACCCGGCATCGCGGGTGACGCGCGCGAGGTCATCGACGCCACGGGCAAACTCGTCAGCCCGCCGCTGATCGACTGCCATTTCCACATGGACGCGACACTCTCCTACGGCACACCGCGCGTGAACGCCTCCGGCACGCTTCTGGAGGGGATCGCGCTCTGGGGGGAACTCAAGCGCATCCAGTCGCGTGAAGATATCGTCGCGCGAGCCCTGGACTATTGCCGTCAGGCGATGGCCAAGGGCGTTCTGGCGATCCGCAGCCACGTGGACACGACCGACCCCACCTTCCGCACCGTCGAGGCGCTTCTGGAGGTGCGGGACGCGATCAAGGGGAAGATGGACCTGCAACTGGTCGCCTTCCCGCAAGACGGCTGGCTGCGCGCACCGGGCGCCGAGGCGCAGGTCATTCGGGCACTGGATGCGGGCGTCGATGTTGTGGGAGGCATTCCTCACTTCGAACGGACGATGGCCGATGGGGCTGTCGCCGTTCGCGCCGCCTGCCGGATCGCCGCCGAGCGGGGCCTGATGGTGGACCTGCACTGCGATGAAACCGACGACCCGATGTCACGCCACATCGAGACGCTTGCGGCCGAGACCATCGCCCACGGCCTGCAGGGCCGGGTTGCGGGGTCGCACCTGACATCCATGCACTCGATGGACAATTACTACGTCTCGAAGCTGATCCCCCTCATCGCCGAGGCGCAGGTGGCCGCGATCCCGAACCCCCTGATCAACATCACGCTTCAGGGCCGGTCCGACACCTACCCCAAGCGGCGGGGCATGACGCGGGTGCCGGAGTTGCTGGCGGCGGGCGTGACGGTGGCCTTCGGGCAGGATTGCGTGATGGACCCGTGGTATCCCTTGGGGTCGGGCGACATGCTGGACGTGGCGCACATGGGCCTGCACGTCGCGCTGATGACGGGGACCGACCAGATGCGGCGGGCCTTCGATCTGGTGACCGATGCACCCGCGCGGGTTATGGGGCTGGATTTCGGCCTGCGCAAGGGCGCGCGTGGCAGCCTTGTCGTGCTGGACTGCGCCACGACGATCGACGCACTGCGCCTGCGGCCCGTCCGTCTGGCCGTTGTGTCGGACGGCAAGGTCGTCGCCCGGACGACCCCGCCTGGCATCGACGTTGTCCCGTTCCAAGGCCGGGCGTGACGTCATAACCGCACCCGGTCTGACCGCGCGTCGCGATGCGTCAGGCACCACATTGGCACGAATCGCTACCGCTCGGCCACCGGCCGCACGCGCGGTACAAGACCGGCGGGCCAAGGCAGCGCCGGTCCGGCCACGGATGCGGTTGATCAGACAGTCCGCATCCGTTCCAGCACGTCCACCCCCTGCTGGTGCAGGGCGTGCAGGAGGTCGATAAACACCCAGTTCTCGGCCACCCGGTCGCCGTCGCGGCGGTAGATATCGACCACGCGGAACTCGACGGGTTTGTCGTGGCCCGGCAGACCCATGAACCCGCCCGTCGGCACGGCGGTGAAGTTGGGCCAGCCGAAGAACCCGCCGAAATGCCCTTCGGCCAGACGGGCGATGTGACCCGTGCCCGTCCGGTCGCGGAACGACGCGCGAAAAGGCCCCGCGTGCTGCTCGGCATAGCGCGGGATCGTGTAGGTCGCCCCTATCCCGGCAGGGCCCCACCAGATCATGTCCTCGGCCCAGGTGCGGCGCAGTTCGTCCACCAGGGGAAGGCCGGATTGCCAGGTGCCCAAGTCAGAGATCATCGCGTTGATCAGTGCCAGCGTCCGCTCCCCTTCGGTCCGGTCCTGATCGCCGACCAGCAACCCCGCGTGCGTCATCGGCCCCGGTTGCACCAGATGTGCGGCGGTCTGCGGCGGGAAGGGGTTCTGGCCCGCCTGCATCATCAGATGCGGGATGTCGCAGAAGAACGCCGTTTCCGCGATGCGATCGTCCTCGACCCGGTTGAACTCGGCATAGCGCAGGAACGCCATCTTCCGTGTGGGCCTTATACCCAACCAAGGGGCGTCGAACAGGCCCATCAGGTGTCCCATCGACACAACCCAAACCGACCTGAACCCGTCCATCTGGTTTGTCCCGGCGAAGAAGATGTCCTCGCGCCGCTGCACCGGGCTGAAGGCGCCAAGGAAGGGTGCCCAGAACGCACCCGCCACCGCCTCGGCCCCCGTCAGCAGCCCGAAGGGGTGCATCCCCCGCCACACCCAGCCCGGCACCGTCCGCTCGCCCAGCACCCGCGCGACCGCCGCAGGCGTTGCCGCCGCCAGCGCCGCGTGGTGCGCACGGACAACGGCCTTTTCAGCCTGAAACCCGCTCACCCCTTCACCGCCCCCGCCGTCAGCCCGCTGACGATCTGCCGCTGGAAGAACAGGATCAGCAGGAACAGCGGCACCGTCGCCGACACCACCGCCGCCACTGCGAACATCACGTTGCCTTCGACCTGCGTCGATCCCAGGAACCCCGCGATCTTCGGGATCATCGTCTTGTTTTCCTGGCTCAGCAGCATCGCCGTCACGGTGAAGTCGTTATAGGCCAGCAGGAAGCTGAACAGCCCCGTGGTGATGACCCCCGGCCACATCACCGGCACGATCACGTGCCGGAACGCCTGAAACCGCGTGCAGCCATCGACCATCGCGCTTTCATCGAGGTCCTTTGGGATGTTCAGGAAGAACGAATGCAGCATCCACAACGTGAAAGGCTGGTTGATCGCCACCAGCACGATGATCGCGGTGGGCAGGTGCCCCCACAGGTTCCACTGGAAGAACGGCAGCAGATACCCCGATACCAGCGTGATATGCGGCATCGCCCGGAAGATCAGCGCCAGCATCAGCAACCAGAACGCATAGCGATACCCCGACCGCGCCAGCGCATAGCCCCCGAGCGTCCCGAAGGTCAGCGAGATGATGACGGTGAAGACCACGACGATCCCCGTGTTGATCGCCGCGCGCCAGAATTCCTCCTGCACCCACGCTCCATAGTAGCCTGCCCCGGTGAACCGCCCCCCCGTCTCGGCCAGCGTCTGCACGCCCCAGATCGCGTGCGTCCAGTCGGCCTTGGAAAAGAAGTCGCCCTGCACCTTGAACGACCCCCAGACCGTCCACAGGAAGGGAAAGGCCGCGACGATGACCCACAGCGCGACAAGCGCCGTCGAGACGATGACCAGCGCGGGCGAACGGCGGCGGGCGATCACGGATGTCATCAGACGCGCTTCCGGTTGAAGTCACGCCAGGTGCGCACCAGCACCGGCGACAGCAGTACCGCCACCCCGATGATCGTCAGCATCGACGTCGCGGCGGCCGACCCGAAGCGGGCGTTGGTTCCGGCAAGGTCGGAATAGATGAAGTACGACAGCGATGTCGCATTCGCAGCGGCCGAGAACCCCACGATGGGCTCGAACACCCGGAAATTGTCCATCAGCTGGATCAGCGCGACGAACACGACCAAGGGTCCCATGTAGGGCACCACGACATATCGGATCCGCTCCCACCGGCTGGCCCCGTCGATCATCGCGGCTTCCAGCGTTTCCTCGGGCACGGTCTGCAGGCCCGCATAGAAGACGATGAAGGCGAAGGGCGCGCCGTTCCAGACGCCATAGGTCATCAGCGTCACCCATGTCAGCATGGGCGACGCCTTCAGCGACAGCGACGCGTCGCCCGTCAGCGTTTGCAGCGATGACCCGATGATGCCCCGCGCGTCGATCATCCAGAACAGTATCAGCGACCCCACCAGGGGCGTCACGATCATCGGCAGCAGCGACACGAATATCGTGGGGCCCTTGAACAGCCGTGGCAACCCGTTCACCCCCAACGCAATCGCCATGCCGAACAGGATCACCAGCGGCGTCACCACAAAGGTATAGGCCAGCGTGAAGGCCAGCGCGCTGTAGAAGGGCAGGTTCATCACCTGCGATCCGAAGTCGCGCCAGCCCGAGCTTCCCGTCCAAGCCGCCGCCACCTCGGCCACCGCAAGATGGCTTCGGTCCAGATAGGTGCCAAGGCCGTTGAACCGGCCAAGCGGCTGTTCCGCCTTCAGCTTCTGGCTTGCCGCGACATCGATGCTGGTGGACTTGTCGCAGCCGAAGGGGCCGCAGGTCTCGGTCACCACGATCACCTGCTCGTGCTCGACAAACAGCGACTGGACGAAGACCGAAACGATGGGCAGCGCGATGAACAGCGTCATCGCGGCCAGCGATGGCAGGATAAACCAGAAGAAGGTCCGGTGCTTCACCGACATCGCCCCCGAAGGAAAGGGCAGGGCGGCGGGCCGCCCTGCCGGATCAGGTCACTTCAGGAAGCCCTGTTCCTTGGCCGCGGTCACATAGGCCGCTTCGGTATCGGCCAGCGCCTGCTCGGCGCTTTCCTTGCCCTGCAGGAAGTCGCCGATGTTGTCGCCAAGCGCGGTGTGCATCAGCCCCATGTAGGGCAGCATCGGATAGGGCTTGGCCCCGCCCTTCAGCGAGTCGATCACCCCCTGCGATGCAGGCGAAGGCGTATAGGCCGGCCCCAGCCACACGGCATCGGCGTTGTGCGCCTTGATGACGTCGGGCGAGATGCCGTTGACCATCGCGACAAAGCTCGCCTCGGCATCCGCGTCGCTGACGTTCTTGGCGATGGTGAAGCCGTCCCACCACAGCGTCGTCGCCGGCGTGGACCCGCCGCCCACGGTCGGCGCGCCCGCCAGCACGGTCGCCCCCGTCACCTCTGGCGTCGAGCCGTCCGCATCCAGGATCGCGCCCGCCCGGCTGCCCCACATGGTGGCCAGCGCCAGGTTGCCGCTTTCCCAAAGGGCCTGCGTCGCGTTCGAGTCATAGGTCAGGAAGTCCGGGTTCGAATAGGCAACCAGGTCCTTCAGCATCGTCAGTGTCTTGACGCCGGTTTCATTGTTGATCGCGGGTTCCGCGCTGCCGTCCTTGAAGAAGGACCCGCCCATGCCAAGCTGCATGTTCACGAACTCTTCGGCCAGGTTCCAGCCCGCCTTGGTGTTCAGCGCGAAGGGATATTCAGAAATCCCCTTGTCCTTCAGCGCCTTGGCCGCCGCCAGCACCTCTTCATAGGTCTTCGGGGGCTGGACGCCCGCCTTTTCCAGCAGGTCCTTGCGGTAATACAGATGCTGGGCGTTCGTCATGAAGGCAATCGCCATGATCTTGCCGTCGATCTTGATCAGCTGGCTGGGGTCGAGCGACTGGCCATATTTCGCCACCAGATCGTCCAGCGGGCGGATCAGGTCGCCGTTGATCAGGGGCACGATGGAACTGGTGGCGATGATCGCCACGGAATACTGCGCCGGATTCGCCGTCAGCGCGGCGACCTGCAGGTTCTCGTGTTCCGTCGTCAGGTTTTTCGTGACGGTCACGCCGTCGCCGCCGCAGGCTTCGGCCCCCGCCGCCACCGCCTGGATGGCCGGGAAATCGTTGCCCAGGATGTTGACCGTGCCGCCGGTCAGCCCGCACCCCGCGAACGCCGATGTGCCGCACAAGAGCGCGGCCCCGGCCGTCAGTCCGGTGATCTTCCAGAAAGACATCGTCGTGAACTCCCTGTTGTTGGGGCCGCGGTTTTCCGCGCCCGGACGGCCCGCGCCCGCCGCGGACAGCCCTTTGCGAACGCAACCGGCACCGCGAATCGGGGCAAGTTGCATACGAATGCAAATCTAAGGCGACCTTGGCCGCGTGAGCAACAGGATTTCATGCAACGGCCCGAAATGCGGCCGCGCCGTTTCCGGAACGTTTTTGGACTTGCGGCGCCAAACGATTCGCGCCTACTGAATGTGCATTCGTATGCATCAGGATGACCCGATGGCCGAGGTCCAGCTCAGGAACATCGCCAAGCGCTGGGGCGGGTTCGTCGCCGTCGCGGACCTGAACCTGACCATCGCCGACCGCGAATTCCTGGTCCTGCTTGGCCCCTCGGGCTGTGGCAAGACGACGACCATGCGCATGATTGCGGGGCTGGAGGACGCCACCGAGGGCGACATCCTGATCGGCGGCAAGCGCGTGAACACGCTCGACCCCAAGGACCGCGACGTGGCGATGGTGTTCCAAAGCTACGCGCTTTACCCCAACCTGAACGTCTACGAAAACATCCGCTTCCCGCTGAAGATCCGCCGCGCCGACCCCGCGCAACATGACGCGATGGTCCGCCGGGCGGCCCAGATGGTGGAATTGACCGACTTCCTGCACCGCCGCCCAGCCGAGTTGTCGGGCGGACAGCGCCAGCGCGTGGCCCTGGCCCGCGCCATCGTCCGGCGGCCCAACGTCTTCCTGATGGATGAACCCCTGTCGAACCTTGACGCGAAGCTCCGCGTCTCGACCCGCGCGCAGATCAAGAACCTGTCCCACGAACTTCAGGTCACCACGGTCTACGTCACCCACGACCAGATCGAGGCGATGACGCTCGCCGACCGTGTGGTGGTGATGAACAAGGGCCGCGTCCAGCAGGTGGGCACCCCCACCGACATCTACGACCGCCCCGCGAACACCTTCGTTGCGGGCTTCATCGGCAACCCGGCGATGAACCTGATCGCGGGGCGCATCGAAGGCGGCACCTTCACCGCCCCGAACACCCGCATCACCGGGCTTCAGGCCCCCGACGGCCCCGTGACGCTGGGTTTCCGGGCAGAGGATGCGCAGGTGGGCGGGGGCGATATCGCGGCGCCCATCTATTCGTTCGAGCTTCTGGGCGACGCCACGATGGTCACCGTCCGCCTGGGCGACGCGCTCGTCTCGGTCCGCGCGCCCAAGGACTTCCGCGCGGCCATCGGCGATCCCTTCACGGCGGGCGTCCCATCCCGTGCCTGCCACCTCTTCCATGCCGCCACCCAAGAAAGGCTGACCCCATGAAAGGCTCCCGCCCCGAACAGGCCGCCCTGTCCCGGCACACCGACATGTCCAAGACCGCCGAAACGCGCGCGGTCATCGAAGGCATGGTCGACGGCCTGAACGACCACCGTATCGACGACATCGGCCAGTTCTTCACCCAAGGCTTCCGCTGGATGGGCAACTGCGGCTGCGGCACCAAGCAGGGCCTGAAGGAATTCCAGGACAACTGGCAACGTCCCTTCCAGGCCGCCTTCAGCGACAAGGTCTGCGTGGACGAGGCGCGCCTGTTCATGGGCGAATGGGCCGCCGCCTTCGGCCGACAGGAAGCCACCCATTCCGGCGAGTTCATGGGCATCGCCCCCACCGGCAAGCGCGTGGAAATCCGCTACATGGACTTCTGGAAGGTCGTGGACGGCAAGATCGTGGACAACTGGGTGATGGTCGATTTCCCGTATGTGATGGCGCAGCTGGGCGTCGATTGCTTCAATGGCCACGGCTGGGAAGCCTATGACCGGGGCGAAAAGGTTCCGCCACGCCCGAAGGCCGCCTGACATGGCCGTCACCCACCTGAAACGCGGCAAGCCCGAGGGCGAACGCGCCGAGGACGACGCCAAGGTCCGCGCGACGGTCGAGGGCGTGCTGGCCGATATCGCCGCGCGGGGCGACGCGGCGGTGCGTGACCTGTCGGCGAAGTTCGATGGCTACGCCCCCCCGTCCTTCCGCCTGACGCCGTCTGAAATCGAGGCGGCGATGCAGAAGGTCGCGCCCCGCGACATGGACGACATCCGCTTCGCCCAGACCCAGATCCGCCGCTTTGCCGAGGCGCAAAAGGCGTCGATGAAGGATATCGAGGTGGAAACCCTGCCGGGCGTCATCCTCGGCCACCGCAACATCCCCGTGCAGTCGGTCGGCTGCTATGTGCCGGGCGGCAAGTTCCCGATGGTCGCCTCGGCCCACATGTCGGTCCTGACGGCGCAGGTCGCGGGCGTGCCGCGCATCGTGGCCTCGGCCCCGCCCGTCAAGGGCGCACCGCACCCCGCCATCGTCGCAGCCATGCACATGGGCGGGGCGCACGAAATCTATGTCCTTGGCGGCATGCAGGCCGTGGGCGCGATGGCCCTTGGCACCCAGACCATCGCGCCCGTGGACATGCTTGTGGGCCCCGGCAACGCCTACGTGGCCGAGGCCAAGCGCCAGCTTTACGGCCGGGTCGGGATCGACCTCTTCGCCGGCCCCACCGAAACCATGCTGATCGCCGACGACACCGTGGACGCAGAGCTTTGCGCGACCGACCTGCTCGGCCAGGCCGAGCACGGCTTCAACTCGCCCGCCTGCCTGATCACCACCTCGCGCCGTCTTGCCGAAGCCACGATGGCCGAGGTGGACCGCCTCTTGAACATCCTGCCCACGCGGGAAACCGCCGCCGCCAGCTGGCGCGACTACGGCGATGTGATCCTGTGCGACACGCATGAGGAGATGCTGACGGTCGCCAACGACATGGCCTACGAGCATGTGCAGGTGATGACCGACCGCGACGACTGGTATCTGGCCCATATGCACAGCTACGGCGCGCTGTTCCTCGGCCCCCGCACCAACGTGGCCAACGGCGACAAGGTGATCGGCACCAACCACACGCTGCCGACCAAGCGGGCAGGGCGCTACACCGGCGGCCTCTGGGTCGGCAAGTTCCTGAAAACCCACAGCTATCAGCGCATCTTGACGGATGAGGCGGCGGCGATGGTGGGCGAATACGGCTCGCGCCTGTGCCTGCTCGAAGGCTTCGTCGGCCACGCCGAACAATGCAACATCCGCGTCCGCCGCTATGGCCACCGCAACGTGGGCTACGGGATGGCGGCGGAATGACCGCGGCACGCGACATCGCGGCGGCGAAGGCGGCCGTCCTGGCCCTGTGGCAGGCGCTCGACGCCGCCCCGGCCGAGGCGCAGGCCGGGGCTGCGGCACGCCACGTGCCGCCGGACGTCCTGTGGCAGGGCCCGGCCCCGGTCGGTGACCTGACCGGCCCCGGCGCGCTTGCCGAACGCTGGCTGGCCCCCCTTCGCCGCGCCATCCCCAACCTGCGCCGCCAGACCCACATCTTCTGCGCGGGTCACTCGGACGGCCGCCGCGACGGCGGGCCGGACGGGCGGCTGTGGGTCGGCGCGACCGGATACTTCACCGGCACGGCCGCCACCGATTTCCTCGGCATCCCCGCGCTGCTCACCCCGCGCCCCCTGCGCCTGCGCTGGGCCGAGTTCTGGCAGGTGGATGGCGGTCGCCTTGTCCGCTGCCAATGCCTGATCGACTTCGTGGACTGGTTTGAACAGATCGGTCGCCCTGTCCTGCCGCCCCCGCGCGGCGTGCCCTTCGTCTTTCCGGCGCCCACCGGATACGAAGGCGTGCTGTCCGCCCCACAGGACGACGCCGACAGCGCCGCCACCTTGGCCCTTGGCCGCACCTTCATCTTCGGCGGACTGAACCGGTTCGACCGGAAGGACCTGTCCAGCATGGGCATGGCGCGGTTCTTCCACCCGAACGTCAAATGGTACGGCCCCGGCGGCATCGGCGCCTGCCTCAGCCTTGAGGAATTCACCGACCTTCACCAGCGCCCCTGGCTGGTCGCCTATCCCGACCGACAGGTGCAGGACCTCGACAACCTGTTCGCCGAAGACCGAATCCTCGCCGCCTCGGGCTGGTCAGGCGTGATCGCCACCCATACCGGCCCCTATCAGGGCGTCGCCGCCACCGGGCGCCGCATCGCCTTCAACGGCATCGACTTCTGGCTCCGCGACGGCGACCGGTTCACCGAGAACTGGGTCTTCGTGGACATGATCCACCTATTCGCGCAGTTCGGCGTCGATCTGTTCGCGCGGATGCGGGACGGCTGGTCCGCCTTGGGGCAGGGGGGGTGACATGACCCTACACCACCCGCACCACCGCACCATACCGTGCCAGCGTCCGGTCGGCGGTCAGCAGGGTCATGCCTTCGGCCGTGGCCTGCGCGACCAGAAGCCGGTCGAATGGGTCGGCGTGATTGTGGGCGAGGTGCATCAGCGGAAGGACATGTTCAGCGAGGACCGGAAGCTCTTCAAAGTTGCCGACGCGGAGGTACGTCAGCAGTTCGTCTGGCCCAACCGACAGGCCTTGGCGCCCAAGCGCAGTCTTGATCGCAACCTCCCACAGGCTGACGACACTCCATACGATCGTATTGTTGTCATCCGCGAAGGTTTTGCGCGCCTCGGCAGAAAGCTTTGGCGATCCTTCGACAAGCCAGATCCAAAGCTGCGTGTCGAACAGCAGCCTCACCGCGTGGGCGCGTCATCAGAAGCGGTGCTCTTGCTTCCGAGAAACAATTCCTCGATTTCCTTGTCGAGCGCCTTGTGGTCGAGGCTGTCCCACCACTCGCCAAGGCCGGAACCTCGCATCCCGCCGATCCACTCCTCCCGGCTGAGCTTCCGCTCCGGCTCTATCGCCACCACCTTCACCAAAGGCTTGCCCGCCCGGGCGATGACAAAGCTTTCCCCCCGCGCCGCCGCCTCGACCAGCCGCGACAGATGCGTCTTGGCCTCGTGCATGTTGACCTGCTTCATCGCCGTGCTCCAGGGTGGACTTAGTCCACTGAACTTAGTCCACCAAACTTAGTCCACTCTGGCCCATGATGCAACTTCCCCGCACCCCGTCCTTCCGCCTCGACACCCGCCGCGCGCTCGTCGCTGGTGCCTCTTCGGGCATCGGCCTCGCCGCCGCCGCCGCGCTGGCGCAGGCGGGCGCGCAGGTCACGCTTGTCGCCCGCCGCGAAGCCGAACTGACCGCCATTGCGTCGGCCATCCGCGCCGAAGGCGGCCGGGCCGATCCCCACCCTCTCGACATCACCGACCTTACGGCCACCGCCGCCTTCGTCGCTTCGCAGGGCCCCTTCGACATCCTCGTCAACGCCGCCGGCCTCGCCCGTCACAGCCCCGCGACCGACACCACCCCCGCCGACTACGACGCCGCCTTCAACCTCAACACCCGCGCCGCCTACTTCCTCGCGCGTGAGGTCGCCCGCGCCCTCATCGCCGCGCAGAAGCCCGGCTCGCTCATCACCGTCTCGTCCCAGATGGGCCACGTCGCGGGCCCTGACCGCGCCGTCTATGCCGCCACCAAGCACGCCGTCGAAGGCATGACCAAGGCGATGGCACTTGAATGGGGCCGCCACGGCATCCGCGTGAACACGATCTGCCCCACTTTCATCCGCACCCCCCTTGCCGCGCAGACCCTGAACAACCCCGCCCGCCGCGCCTGGGTGGAATCGAAGATCGCGCTGGGCCGCGTGGGCGAGGTGGAAGACATCATGGGCGCGATAGTCTTCCTCGCCTCGGACGCCTCAAGCCTTGTCACCGGCAGCGCCCTGATGATCGACGGGGGCTGGACGGCGGAATGAGCGTGGAAGCCAAGATCACCTCGCTCGATGTCGCCCGCCGCGCGGGCGTCAGCCAGTCTGCGGTCAGCCGCGTGTTCTCAGGTGCGTCAGCCAGTGCCGAGACCATCGCCAAGGTCCGCAAGGCCGCCGACGAATTGGGCTACCGCCCGAACCCCATCGCCCGCGCGATGATCACCGGCAAAAGCCGGATCATCGGCCTCGTCGTCGCCTACCTCGACAACCAGTTCTACCCCCTGGCCATCGAACGGCTGTCCGCCGCGCTTCAGGCGCAAGGCTATCACATCCTCATCTTCCTTGCCTCGAACGCCGAAGCCGGCATCGGCCGCGTGGTGCAGGAGCTGATGGATTATCACGTCGACGGCATCATCACCGCATCCGTCGCCATGTCGAACGACCTGACCGCCCGCTGCGCCGCCGCAGGCATCCCCGTCGTCATGTTCAACCGCGGTCAGGACGGGTCCGACATCTCGTCCGTCACCTCGGCCAACCGCCAGGGCGGGCGCAAGGTCGCCGAATTCCTGATCGCAGGCGGCCACCGCCGCATCGCCCACGTCGCCGGATGGGAAGGCTCGTCCACCGGGCGTGACCGGCGCGAGGGGTTCCTGCAGGGCCTCGCCTCTGCCGGTCTGGAACCCGTCGGCATTATCGACGGCATGTACGACCAGGACACCGCCGCGGCCGCCGCCCGCAGCCTGATGGATCGCGCCGACCCCCCGGACGCGATCTTCGTCGGCAACGACCACATGGCCTTCGCGGTGATGGACACGTTGCGCAGCCAGCTTGGCCTAAGCGTCCCGCAGGACGTGTCGGTCGTCGGCTACGACGACGTGCCGCTGGCCGCGTGGGCCGCCTACAACCTCACCACGGTCCGTCAGCCCCTGAACCGCATGGTCGAGGCGACGGTCGAGACGCTGCTGGCCAAGATCGCCGACCCGGATCGGCCCGCGCAGAAAACCGAAATCGACGGGCCCCTGATCCTGCGCGGATCGGCCCGCATACCCGAAGGATGGCCGAAATGAAGGGCTTCGACCCCAAGTTCCGCGACTTCCCCGACTACATCATCGGGATCACGAAAGAGATCTGGGAAGATCGCGGCATCGCCACGCTGCACCACTACTACGCCCCCGACATCGTGGTCCGGTCCCCGGCGAGCGTGGTCGTGGGCAACCAAGGCGTCATCGCCGCCACGATGGCGACCCTGGCCGAATTCCCCGACCGCACGCTCTTGGGCGAGGATGTGATCTGGTCCGGCACGCCCGAGGCGGGGATGCTCTCGTCCCACCGCCTCCTTTCGACCGCCACCCATCTGGGCGACGGGGCCTACGGCAAGGCCACCGGCAAGCAACTCACCTACCGCATCATCGCCGACTGCCATGCCATCGGGAACCAGATCAACGACGAATGGCTGATCCGCGATCAGGGTGCCATCGTCCGCCAGATGGGGTGGACGCCGCAGGACTTCGCCCGCGACCAGATCGACCGTGAAGGCGGCCCCCATTCCTGCGTCAAGCCGCTGACGCCCGCCAACGACAAGCCCGGCCCCTACAAAGGTGACGGCAACGACAGCGAATGGGGCGCGCGCCTGGCCGACCTGATCGGGCGGGTGATGCAGGCGGACTTCACCGCGATCCCGAAAACCTACGACCGCGCCGCGCACCTGGAATACCCCGGCGGCGTGACGGCCCATTCCCACGGACCCGCCGACCGTTTCTGGATGGGCCTGCGCGCCGCCTTCCCTGACGCCACCTTCGCGCTGCACCACGTCATCGGCCGCGAAGACCCCCTGATGCCGCCCCGCGCCGCCGTGCGCTGGTCGCTGCACGGGCGTCATTCCGGCTGGGGGGCCTTCGGCGCGCCCACAGGGGCCGAGGTCTATGTGCTGGGCATCACCCATGCCGAATGGGGGCCGTTCGGATCGGGTGCGCCCACGATCCGCCGCGAATGGACGCTTTTCGACGAAACCGCGATCTGGAAGCAGATCATCCTCAAGACCGGCTGAGATGACCACTCGCTGCCCGCCGAAACGGAAGGACCCGACATGACCCCGCACGAGATGGAAGCCCGCATCGTCCGCTATGGCGAGCTTCGCCCCTGCAAGACCGCCTTCATCGACGCCCACACGCCGGGGTCGAACCAGAAAGAGAACTTCACGATCATCGGCGGCGGTGTGAGCGAAAGCCCCGATCAGCACGTCCACATCGCCATTCCGCATGGCTTCAACATCGGCGCTGCGGGCCAGCCGCCCAAATGCCGGAACTCGCTGCATTCCCACCGCACGGCGGAGGTGTTCTTTGTCCTGAAGGGCCGCTGGCGTTTCTTCTGGGGCCGCTGGGGCACGGCGGGCGAGGTCACGCTCGAGGAAGGGGACATCATCAACATCCCCACCGGCATCTTCCGGGGGTTCGAGAATATCGGCACCGACTACGGGATGATCATGGCGATCCTGGGCGGCGACGATGCCGGGGGTGGCGTCACCTGGGCGCCGCAGGTGATCGAAGATGCCAAGGCCCACGGCCTGGTTCTTGGCAAGAACGGCAAGCTTTACGACACGAAGAAGGGCCAGCACCTCCCCGACGGCGTGCCGCCCATGCCGCTTCTGACCGACGCGGAACTGAAGGCCTTCCCCGAACCCTCGACTGCCGAGGTCGTCCCCGATTTCGTCGCCCGCTACTGGGACCTTGTGGCACTCGCCGACCGCAAGCCCGCCAAGGTCATCGGCGCGACCGGCGTCCTGCGCGACCGGCCCGGGTTCGAGGTCGATTTCATCACGCGGGGATCGGCCTCCGAGGCGATGCACACCCATGACCGCCCCTCGGTCCTGATGCCGATGCGCGGCCACTGGCGGCTGTTCTGGGACGGCGGGCAGGCCGTGCTGAACCCCGGCGACACGGCCAGCATCCCTGCGGGCCTTGCCCACGGCGCGGTGCCGTCGATGACGGGCGAGGCGAGCCTTTACCACGTCATCGCCACCGACGATCCCGCCGGACTCACGCGGCGGCTGATGTAAGGGGCGTTGCCGCATCCTTGCGGCCTGCGCACGGTCCGTAGCTACGCGTGCACTACGCAAAAGCTACGGGAAAGCTACGGATAAACTACAGGCCTTTTCCAGGGATTTCAGGATCATGCCCCTTCTTGCCACCCATGTCGGCTCGCTTCCCCGCCCGCAGCGGGTGGTGGACTTCCTGTTCGCCCGCGAACGCGGCGAATCCTACGACCCGACCGCCTTCGACGCCTGCATGGCCGAGGCGGTGGCCGAGAATGTCCGGCGCCAGAAAGAGGCCGGGATCGACATCGTAAGTGACGGGGAAGCCTCGAAAATTTCCTACGCCACTTACGTCAAGGACCGCTACACGGGCTTTTCCGGCGACAGCCCCCGGAACGCGCCCGCGGACCTGAAACTGTTCCCCACATTCCTCGACCGCCTCGCCAAACAGGGCGGCACCCCACAGTACGCGCGGCCGATGTGCACGGGCGACGTGCGGTCCAAGGGGCAGGGCGAATTGCAGAAGGATATCAAGGCCCTGAAGGATGGAATGAAAGCCCACGGCGTGGCGCGCGGCTTCATGAACGCGGCATCGCCGGGGGTGATCTCGCTCTTCCTGCAGAACGCCCACTACCCCAGCCGCGACGCTTACCTTGCCGCACTGGCGGATGCCATGCGCGACGAATACCGCACCATCATCGAGGCAGGCCTCGACCTGCAGGTCGATTGCCCAGACCTTGCCCTGTCGCGGCACATGCTCTTCACGAACCTTGACGACGAAGCCTTTGTAAAGGTTGCCGAAACCCACGTCGAGGCGCTGAACCACGCGCTTGCCGGCCTGCCGCAAGACCGCATCCGCGTGCACATCTGCTGGGGCAACTACGAAGGCCCCCATGTCTGCGATATCGACATGGGCCACGTGTTCCCGGTGCTGATGAAGGTGCGCGCCCGCTACATCCTGTTCGAGACGGCGAACCCCCGGCACGGCCACGAATGGACCACCTTCCGCGACCGCGCGTCCGAGGTGCCGGACGACCGCATCCTGGTTCCCGGCGCAGTGGACACGACGACGAACTTCGTCGAACATCCGAACCTCGTCGCGCAACGGCTTGAAAGATATACGAACATCTTCGGAACCGACCGTGTCGTCGCAGGGTCGGACTGCGGCTTCGGCACGTTCGCGGGCTTCGGCGCGGTGGACCCCGAAATCGCCTGGGCAAAGCTTGCCACGCTCAAGGAAGGCGCGCGCAGGGTCGCATGACCCCCGCCCCGACCCCTGCCGTGACACCTGTTGTCCTGCTTCCCGGCATGATGTGCGATGCCAGGATGTGGGGTCCGGTCATGGGCGCCTTCACGGCGCGCGCCGTGTTTCATGCCCCGTTAACGGAATCGGATACAATGGCCGGGCTCGCCGCTGACGTCTTGCGTCTCGCGCCACCCCGTTTCGCGCTCGCGGGTCTGTCGATGGGCGGGATCGTGGCGATGGAGATGCTGGCCCAGGCGCCCGACCGCATCGAACGGCTCGCGCTTCTCGACACGAACCCCCTGGCCGAAGCACCCGAGATGCAGGCCCGTCGCGAACCGCAGATCGACCGCGCCCTGGCAGGGGGCCTAGCAGCGGTGATGCGGGATGAAATGAAGCCGAACTACCTTGCAGAAGGTGCTGAAAAGAAACGCATTCTCGACCTCTGCATGGACATGGCCCTTGACCTTGGGCCGCAGGTCTTCGCCCGCCAGTCCCGGGCGCTGCGCGACCGGAACGACCGGCAAGACGCCCTGGCCGCCTTCACCGGCCCGGCCCTTGTGCTGATGGGCGCGCAAGACCGCCTTTGCCCCCGCGACCGCCATGACCGGATGCACGATCTTCTTTGCTCGTCGCGACTGGTGATCGTGCCGGGCGCGGGCCACCTGCCACCGCTGGAACGCCCCGACGCGACGACCTTTGCCCTGCGGGAATGGCTAACCTATTGATATAAATTCGTTTGTGTGGATGTTCCCGCCCTTCTACTGGCAGCGGTTCGGGGTGCTCCGCAGCGAGGTCCTGACATCCTCCGGCAATCCGGCGTTCATCGCAGCCGCCCACCGCCACCGCACAGCCTGCGCAGGGCGCGCGAAACGAAAAATCCACATCGGATAAATCAGAACGGGGCGCCGATGGTCGTTCTGCTAGCGTTCATCGCTGCGGCAGCCCTTCCAGATCGGCTGCCGTCCAGGGGGCAAGCGAGTACGCACAGATGAATGAAGACCGCATCGCACTGGTCGTCGGCGCTACCGGGCTTTCAGGCAGCTACACCGGCAGGCTTTTGAAGAAGAACGGCTGGAAAGTCGTTTCTCTGTCGCGGTCGAAGGCGAATTTGTCGTGGTCTGACCGCCACATAGCCGCCGATCTGAAGGATGCGGCCTCGTCGAAGGCGGCCCTGAAGGCCGCGCAGGATGTCACCCACGTCTTCTTCTGCATCTGGTCGCGCGAGGCGAACGAGACCGAGAACGTCCGCGTGAACGCGGGCATGGTCCGCGCATTGTTTGAGGGGCTGGAGGGCGCGCCCCTGAAGCATGTCGCGCTGGTGACGGGTCTCAAGCACTACCTTGGTTCGTTCGATGATTACGCCAAGGTCAAGCCTTACACGCCGTTTCTGGAATCGTCCCCGCGGCTGCCGGGGCCGAACTTTTACTACGCGCAAGAGGACGTGGTTTTTGAGTTCGCCAAGAAACGCGGCTTCAACTGGACCGTCCACCGTCCGCACACGCTGATCGGCTTCGTGGTCGGCAACGCGATGAACATGGCGGTCACGCTCGCCTGCTACGCCACGATCTGCAGGGAAACGGGGCGGCCCTTCGTCTATCCGGGCTCGCCCGAGCAGTACAACGCGACGACCGACGTGACCGACGCGCGCATCCTGGCCGACCAGCTTCTGTGGGCGGCAGAGACGCCTGCGGCATGGAACAAGCCCTTCAACATCGTGAACGGCGACGTCTTCCGCTGGACCTGGCTTTGGGCGCGGATTGCCGACTACTTCGGGCTGCCCGTTGGTGAATACCCGGGCCACCCCACGCCCTTGGAGGCCCAGATGACGGACGCTCCCGCGATCTGGGCCGGGATCGTGAAGAAATACGGGCTTCAGGACATACCCATTACGAAGCTCGCCTCTTGGTGGCATTCGGATGCCGACCTGGGCCGGACGCTGGAATGCTTCACCGACATGACCAACAGCCGCCGCCTTGGCTTCACGGCCTATCGATCGACCCCGCAGAGCTTTTTCGACGTGTTCGACGAGCTCAAGGCACTGAAGATCATCCCGGCATGAGGGCGTGATGGCGGATACGTTGCGTGACCCCTCTGTAACCGCCGGTTCCGCGACGGGTCCGGTGCGCATTGCCCTGATCGGAATGGGCTGGTGGGGCAAGAAGATGCTCGCTGTCCTGCAGGCGGCGCCCGACGACATCCGCGTCGTGAGGGCAGTCGAGCCGAATGTCGCATCGGTTGCCGCGTTGTGCGCCGAGCAGGGCGTGGCGCTGACGGCAGACTATTCCGACGCGCTGGCCGACCCCGAGGTCGAGGCGGTGGTGCTTGCCACGCCCCATTCGCTGCACGGTGCGCAAATCGAGGCGGCGGTCGCGGCGGGAAAGCACGTTTTCTGCGAGAAGCCGCTGTCGCTGACCAAGGCCGGGGCGGTCAGGGCGGTGGACCTGTGCCGGACTGCGGGCCTGATCCTTGGCATGGGGCACGAGCGGCGGTGGGAACCGCCAGTGGCCGACCTGATCGCCCGGGCCGACCGGGGCGACCTGGGCCGCATCCAGCAGATCGAGGCGAATTTCAGCCATGACAAGTTCCTGGCGCTCGACCGGTCGAACTGGCGGCTGCAGGGGCACAATGCGCCTGCGGGGGGCATGACGGCGACCGGCATCCATTTGCTCGACCTCTCGGTGCGGCTGATGGGCAAAGCGGAAAGCGTCCTCTGCATCTGCGAGAACCTGTCGTCGGATCTGCCGCAGGGCGACACGGTCGCTGCGTTCGTGAAGTTCAGGGGCGGCGGCACGTCCTATGTCTCGGCCTCGCTGGCGAACCCGTTCATGTCTCGCTTCACCGTCTATGGGTCGAAGGGCTGGATCGACATCCGCGACAAGGCACATGTCGAGGCACCCGAGGGCTGGATCGTGACCTCGGCGATGGCGGGCGGAAAGATCACGACGGTCGAGGTCCCGCCGGCCGAGCCGGTGAAGGACAACCTTGTCGCCTTCGCCCGCGCGGTCCGAGGTCGTGAGGCCTATCCGATCACGGCCGACCACCTGATCGACAACATCTCGCTTCTCGAGGCCGTGTTCGCCTCGGCCAAGAGTGGGCGCATCGAAGCGGTCGCCTGAGGCCGCCGGACTGAGGGAGGAAACGATGAAAGCGCTGATATTCGACGAGCCGAAGAAGCCCATCGTCGCGGAGGTTCAATCGCCCCGCATCACCGAGAACGAGGTGATGATCCGGTCGCGCCGTGTCGGCATCTGCCATTCGGACTACGAGCTTCTGGCGGGGCAGTACATCATTCCGATCAGCTACCCTGTCACGCCCGGCCACGAATGGGTGGGCGAGGTGGTCGAGGTCGGTCGCAATGTCAAAGGGATGACGGCGGGCGACCGCGTGGTGGGCGAATGCGTCATCAACACGCCCGAGCGTATCCATCATTTCGGGTTCTCGATGGACGGGGCTGACCGCGAATTCTTCGCCGCGCGCCCCGAATGGCTGCACAAGCTGCCCGATGCCGTTGATGACGCGAAGGGCGCGCTGATCGAGCCCTTCACCTGTGGCTATTACGCGGTGATGCGGCATGGCGGAGTGAATGCGTCGAATACGGTCGTCGTGTCGGGCGGGGGAACCATCGGGCTGGTGACAGCGGCGGCCGCCATCGGCATGGGCGCGCGCGTGATTGTGGTCGATCCTGTCCCGCTGCGGCGCGATGTGGCCAAACGGCTGGGCGCAGACGCGGTGGTCGATCCGACCGCGGGCGACCCGATTGCCGCCGTGAAGGACCTGACCAAGGGCGGCGCGGACCTGGTGGTGGAATGCGCGGGTCACGCCTCGTCGCTTGCCAACGTCTTTGAATACGCCCGCGACGAGGGCTGTGTGTCGATGGTGGGCATCAACATCGGCCAGAAGATCAGTGTCGACCTGGGCAAGATCCAGATCAAGAACCTCAGCGTGAAGGGCTGCATCGGCTCGCCCGGGGTCTGGCCCGCCGCGATCCGGTTTCTGGAGCGCACGGGGATCGACCTGTCGCCGATCCAGACCCACCATTTCAAACTGGACGACGCGGTGGCTGCCTTCGACCTGGGCAAGCAGCCGGACAAGGCCGTGAAGGTCACGCTGCAGATCGCATGACGTCTTTGGGCGGTGGCGTGACGGGGAAGGAGTCGGGAACCACAGTGCGGGGGAGGGGCGAGGATGTCTGACGTGCAAGACCTGACCGCTGGACCCCGCATGGGCAAGGCGCGGCAGGCGCGGGTGTCGCGGGAGCTCGCCACCGTCCTTGTGTCCACCGTGGTGCTGGTCCTGCTGTGCCTGATCTTCGCGCCGTCGAGCGTCGCCTATGGCGCGCTGTCGGGGTCGCTGCCCTTTGCCGCGATCCTGGCCATCGTGGGCCTTGGGCAGATGCTGGTTGTCCAGCAGGGCGGGTTCGACCTGTCGGTCCCGGGGGGGGTGTCGCTGGCAGTGGTCATCGCCTCGCACTACCCCGCCGGGAACGACGCGCAGCTGCTGCCAGCCGTGGGTCTGGCGCTGTGCTGCGCGCTGGCTGCGGGGCTGGCGAACGGCATCCTTGTGGGCGTGCTTCGGCTGAACGCGATTGTCGCCACCATCGGGATGAACGCGGTTCTGTATGGCGGCGTTTTTGCGGTGTCGGGCGGGGTGCCGCGGATCACGACGGACCTCTTGGCGTCCATCGCCGGGGGCGAGACGCTGGGTGTCGGCAACACGATATGGTTCGCGGCCGTCATATTGGCTTTCGTGTGGTTCATGATGAAGCGCACCGTTGTCGGCCGCCGGTTCGAGGCGGTTGGGGCGAACCCGCGCGCGGCACTGGCCATCGGGCTGCCGATCCGCAGCTATCAGATGTCGGCCTATGTCATCGCGCAGGTCCATTACTGCATCGCGGGCCTGATGATCGCGGGCATCACCACGCAGCCCACAGCGTTTCAGGGCGATTCCCTGCTGCTGCCTTCGGTTGCGGTTGTCGTGCTGGGGGGTACGTCGCTGCTGGGGGGGCGGGGGTTTCCGCTGCCCACGGTGATCGCGGCCTTTTTCCTGAACCAGCTTAGCCAGTTCGCCCTGTCGGTCGGACTGCCCTATTCCGCGCAGACCATCATCCAGGCCTTCGCGCTCGGCTTCGGGATCGCCGCCTACTCGGTGCGGTGGACCGGATTGAAGAAACTGATCACATCATCCAGGGAGGAATAGGATGACACTCACGACTCGGACGGCCCTTGCCGCGGCAGTTGCGCTGGCAGCGGGGATGGGCGGACTTGCGGCCAAGGCCGACACGCCCTCGTGGTGCGGGCCGAACAAGGCATCGGTCGCGCTGCTGGATGGCTTTGGCGGCAACAGCTGGCGCCAGATCACCACGGCTTCGGCGCGTGAAGAGGCGATGAAATGCCCGAGCGTCACCTCGGTCGAATATGCCGACGGCCAGGGCAACACCCAGAAGGCCATTTCCGACATCAAGGGCATGGCCGCCAAGGGCGTGAATGCGCTAGTGGTGTTCGGCGACGCCGGGCCGGCGGTGCTGCCCGCCGTCACGTCGGTCTTCAAGGCGGGCACCGTCATCGTTCCTTACCGCGTCGATATCGGCGGCAAGGAGGGCGAGAACTACAACAAGTGGATCGGCGCGTCCTTCGTGAACGACGGGGAGAACTGGGGCCGCTGGATCAAGGAAATCCTGCCGCAGGGCGGCAAGATGCTGTTCCTGTCGGGCCCGGCGGGCAACAGCCAGGGGCTGGACGAGCTGAAGGGGCTGAAGAACATCCTTGGCCCGGAATACGTCTTCCTGAACCCCGAGCCCTTCGCCGTCACCAACTGGGACCCGGCGCTGACGCAGCAGGTTCTGACGGCCGAAATCTCGAAGAACCCCGACGTGAACGTCATCATCTCGGACTTCGGGCCGTCGCTGGTGGGCGCGCTGCCGGTGTTCGAGAAGTTCGGCAAGTCGATCCCGGCGCTGGCCACGTCGGACGGCAACTCGCTGGGCTGCTTCTGGGAAGAGAACAAGGACAAGAACCCCGACTTCAAGCTGTTCACCGTCGCCACGGGCAACGACAACGCGCGGCTTGCGATGCGCTGGGCCGTGGCGCTGGCGACCGGCGGGACCGTGCCGGAAGAGAAGATCTTCGAGGCGCCGATGTTCGAGAACTCGGTGTCGGGCACCCCGAGCCCGGTTGTCTGCAAGAAGGACCTGCCGGGTGCGATCTACAACTCGGCCGAGCTTTCGGCCGAAGAGCAGACCAAGATCATCAACCAGTGATCGCAGGTTGCTGAAACATGGTCCCCGGCAGCATGGGCTGCCGGGGACGTTCGATTGATGCAGGGAAGCGGATACCACCGGAATGCAGACGGCGGCCAACATGGCGGAATTCGCGGGTCACGGTCGGGCCGGTCCCGCCGTCGCGCAGGACGGACCGGCGACCACAGCGCGGCTGACGGGCATATCCAAATCCTTCGCCGGGGTGGCCGCGCTGACCGATGTCAGCGTGGAATTCCTGCCGGGCGAGGTTCACGCGATTCTGGGCGAAAACGGCGCGGGCAAGTCCACGCTGATGAATATCATCGCGGGTGTGCTGCGCCCGGATGCCGGCGAGATCGTGATCGGTGGGCAGGCCGTGCCGCGCCTGACGCCCGAGACGGCGGCAGAAGCGGGCATTGCGATTTCGTATCAGCACCCGGCGATCCTTGACGACCTGTCGGTGATCGAGAACCTGCGCGTTTCACTGCCGTCGTCGGTGTTTTCTGCAGTCCCTGCGCGCGACGCGGCGCAGGCCATTCTGGATTCGGTCGGTCTTGAGCTTGCGCTGGGGGCACGTTGCGACACGCTGACGGTGGCGCAGAAGCAGCTTCTGGAGATCGGGAAGGCGCTCGCCGTGCGCCCGAAACTGCTGATCCTGGACGAACCCACGGCCTCGCTGGACCAGGATGCGACGGACCTCTTGTTCGCGCGCATCCGCGAGGTGGCGAAGGCGGGAACGTCGGTCATCTATATCACGCATCGCCTGGCCGAATTGCGCCAGATCGCGCAGCGGGTGACGGTCTTGCGCGACGGCCGCGTGCGGGGCGGCGGGATGGTCACCGAGGTGACGGATGAGGACCTTCTGCGGCTGATCGTGGGGCGGACGCTGGGGTCCACTTTCCCCGCCAAGGCAGCGGATCGGACCGGCGATATCACGTTCGAGGCCCAGGGCCTGAGCGGCCCGGGCTTTCGGGAAGCTGCGTTCCAGGTGCGCCGGGGCGAGATTGTGGGGATCGCAGGGGTTGCGGGCAACGGGCAGACGGGGCTGGTGCGCACGCTGGCGGGGTTGCACCCGTTCCAGGGCGAGGTGCGGCTGGCCGGGCGCAGCGCCAGCCACCGGGACCTGTTGGATCAGGTGGCCTTCATGCCGTCCGACCGTCATGCCGAGGGGCTGGCCCGTGACCTGACGATCCGCGAAAACGCGGCCATCGCCGCGCTGGGAAGTTTCGCAAGCTGGGGCATCGTGAACCGCAGGCGGGAGCTTTCGGCCGTTGGCGACGCCTTTGATTCTCTGTCCGTGAAGGCACCCGGCATCGAGGCGGCCGTGTCGTCGCTGTCGGGGGGGAACCAGCAGAAGGTGGTGATGGCACGGGCGCTTTTGTCCAAGCCGCACCTGATCGTGGCGGATGAGCCGACGCAGGGCGTGGACGTGGGCGCGCGGGCGGAAATCTACAAGATCCTGCGCGAGGAGACGGGTAAGGGGACGCCGGTCATCGTCAATTCCTCGGACGCGGTCGAGTTGGAGGGGTTGTGCGACACGGTGCTGGTGATGTCGCGGGGCCGGATCGTCGAGACGCTGACGGGCGAGGACGTGCGCGAGCATCGGATCGTCGCGGCCGCCGTTAAAGCCGCGACGCTGGCGCATACGGCGACGCAGTCGGCGGACGCCGCCGCAAGTGCGCGCAGCGGGCGATGGCGGCACCTGCTGCAATTGGACAATGCCGCAGCGATTCCGCTGTTGGTCGTGACGGTGCTGCTGGCGCTGTTCGGCTACAGCGAGAACCCGAACTTCCTGTCGGCCTTCAACGTGGCGAATATCCTGTTGCTGGCAACGGCGCTGGGATTTGTCGCTTTGGGCCAGACGGTAGCGCTTCTGCTGGGTGCGATTGACCTGTCAGTCGGCCCGCTGATGGGATTTCTTGTCATCATCGCGTCGTTTTTCGTTCTGGACGGCATGTCGGCAGGCACCATCGCGGCGGGCTTTGCGCTGATGGCGGTGGCGGCGTTGGTCATCGGGCTGGTGAACGGTGTCCTGATCCGGTTCGCCAACTTCACGGCCATCGCTGCAACGCTTGCCATGTTCATCGGCCTTCAGGGTCTGAGCTTTCTGTTCCGCGACGCGCCGGACGGCTACATCACCTATCCGGTGGTCGAGAAGATCACCTGGCAGATCGGGCCGATCCCGGTTGCCTTCATCGTTCTGGTCGTGCTCGCCTTCGCCGCCGAATGGGTTCTGCGCAGCACCCCTTGGGGCTGGCGTCTGCGCGCGCTCGGGTCGAAAGAGGAAAGCGCCCGCAGGATTGGTCTTCACATCGACCGCATCTTCATCGGCGGCTACATCCTGTCGGCCCTGTTTGCGGCCCTGGGGGCGGTGATGCTGATGGCGCAGATCGGTGTCGGCGACCCCACGCAGGGGGCGAACTACACGCTGGCCAGCATCACGGCAGTGGTGCTGGGCGGCACCAGCCTCAAGGGTGGGCGCGGGACGTTCATCGGGTCGATGCTGGGGGCAATCCTTTTGACCGAGGTGCTGAGCATCGTCACCTTCCTGGGCCTGTCGCAGACCTATCAGTATCTGTTCCAGGGGGCACTGATCCTGGTGGCCGCGCTGATCTATTCCGCCGCGCGGGGTCGGCAGGCGTCCTGACCGAACGGCCGGTTCAGGTCAGTTCAGGCACGCCGCGGCGGATGCGCGGCAACCGCTCTGCACGGTCACGGATCGTCTCGGCGATTGTCGCCTCGGCATCTGCAAGCGCGCGCTGCGGTTCCTTCCCTTCGAACACCGCCGCGAAGATTTCGTTGCCCAGGACAGCCTCGATCGCCACGTAGTCCGGCACCGCGGGCCGTGACCAGGTGTTCAGCTCGTGCCGCCGGGCCATGCGGTCCACGAAGCTGACGATGGGCGAGGAGGCCAGCGCCTCTGGGTCGGCGCAGACGGAGAAGCGGGGTGCGACCGGGAAGCCGTTCTGCACATGCGCCTTCATGGCCTCGGGCGAGGCCATCCAGGCAATTGCATTCACCACCTCGCGCTTGCGTTCGGCATCGATGTAGTTCGGGATCGCCAGAAGGAAGCCGCCAACGGGCGCCGTCACTTGACGCCCCTTGCGGACGGGCGGTGTCAGGTAGGCGACGCGGCGCTTGACCTTTGACCCCAGATCGCTTTCCAGCCGCGCCGCGCGCATCGTCCAGGCGTAGCCGAGCGCCGCATGGCCGGTCATGAATGTGTGCAGGTTCTTTTCAGCGTCGAATGTCTCGATTTCGGGCGGCGAGAATTGCGCAAGCCTGCGCATGTAGTCGATGGCGGCCAGTCCTTCGTCGCTCTTGATCCGGAGCCTGGGGTTCTTCGGGTCGATGCTGTCCAGCCAATGTTCGTGCTTGCGCGGGATGTCGATGATCGACCCGCCAGAGGACGCGAGGAAGAACATGAAGGAATGCGCGATAGGCATGCCGCGGGCGGCGTTCCAGGCGATGCCGTACTGCCCACGGTCGGGGCGGTGAAGCGCGCGGGCGGCGGCGATGGTTTCGTCGAAGGTGCGGGGGAAGGACAGGCCCGCTTCCTCGAACAGGTCGCGCCGCGCAGTCAGGATTTCCACGGTGCAGTAGATCGGAATGCCGTATTGCCGCCCGTTCCAGCGGCCCGTGTTCCAGACGGTCGGGTGGAAGTCGAGAGGGTTGATGGGCGCGTTGCGCAACACGTCGTCAAGCGGCGCGAGCATGCCTTCGTCGGCGAAGCGGCCGAGCCAGGGCATGTTGATCGCCACCACGTCATAGGCGGTGGAAGGCGTGCGCAGCACGTGATCGACGCGCTGGTAGAGGTCCTGAAGGGGGCGGAGGTCGAAGCTCGACATACGCCCGATGTCGGTTCGGAAGTCGGACCACATGTTGCGCATCGAGGCGAAGTAGTTGTCGTCGTGCAGAAGGAAGCGCGTGTTCCTGAGGGCGGAGGAATTGATGTCGTTGCCCTGCAGGGGCGCGATGATATGCGCTGCGAAGTAGGACCCGCCGAAGTAGTATTCCTCGGTCTCGGACCCCGAACGCAGCCCGAACGTCTTGGCGAGGTGCGACTTGACCCTGCGCGCGTAGTCGATGAACGCCGTCAAAAGCTGTTCGCTGGGCGCAAGGAAACAGGTCTTGTGATGTGGACCGCGGGGAACCTTTACGATCTGGCCGTCCGCGATCATCCTGGAGACCAAGCGGTTTCCTGCGCCGTAGCTCGCCTGCGACATCTCGATCAGCGTCGTCATTGTCACTGGCACTTCGTGCAGATGGCAATCGACAAGTTCGAGAACAATGTTCCAGTGCGGATCCGGCGCCGCGCCGGGCAGGCCACTGTCGAAGGGCTGGCGGATCTTGCGCAGGAAATCGATCACCCGCGACAACTCGTGTCCCGACATGTTGCGGTCATGGACGGTCATCGGTTCCTCCTCCCAAAGGCTCCGCGCCGACGTCACATGTAGCCTTCGCGCGCCCGACGGCAATGCTGATTTGTCCACTTTGGATAAGTCGTGAGGATGCGACGCGCGGCGCGTTGCTAGTCTGAGGCTAACAATGCCGGTCGCCTCCCCGGGGGGCACGAAGGGCATGGAGGGCGGAAAGGTCGTCGCCGAAGCGACCCGCCGTACCGGAGCCAACGAGGAGGAAGTCATGAGAGCCGTCCGTTTCCATGCTGCCCGCGACATCCGTGTCGAGGACGTAGCCCCGCCGTCCGAGAAACTGGCACCCGATGACGTCCTGGTCGAACCGTTCCTGAGCGGCATCTGCGGCACCGATCTGCACGAGTTCATCGCAGGTCCTATCGTCACGCCGCAGACGCCGCACGTCTTTACGGGGGCAACCAACCCCCAGATCCTCGGGCATGAATTTTCGGCGCGCGTGAAGAAGGTCGGCTCAGCCGTCAGCCATGTCCAGCCGGGAGATCGGGTGTCGATCCAGCCGCTTTTGTTCCCGAAGGACGACTACTACGCCAAGCGCGGTCTGTTCCACCTGTCGCCCAAGATGGGCTGCGTGGGGCTGTCCTGGGCCTGGGGCGGGATGGCGGAGCAGGCGGTCATCAAGGATTACAATGCCCAGCCGATCCCTGACAACCTGACCGACGAACAGGGCGCGATGATCGAGCCCGCCGCCGTGGCGATGTACGGGGTGGACCGCGGCGGGGTCGAGGCCGGGTCCACCGTGCTGGTGTCGGGTGCCGGTCCCATCGGGGCGCTGACCGTGCTGGCCGCAAAGGCGGCGGGGGCGGCGGTTGTGATCGTGTCGGAGCCGAACCCGAACCGACGCAAGATCATCAACGACATCGCCCCCTGGGCGGTGACGGTCGATCCGACCAAAGAGAAGCTTGGCGACGTCGTGCGTGACCTGACTGAGGAAGGCGTGGGCGTCGATGTGGCGCTGGAATGCGTGGGGCTCGAGGCATCGCTGAACGCCTGTGCCGATGCGGTGCGGCGGCAGGGGCGGGTGGTGCAGACCGGCCTGCATATGAAGCGCGCCAGCATCGACGCGATGCAATGGGCGCTGAAGGACATCACGGTCGAGGCCACCTGGTGCTATCCCGTTCAGATATGGCCGCGCCTGGCGCGGATGATCGCCAGCGGTGCATTCCCGGTGGAAAAGGTCATCACCGCCCGCATCGACGCCGCCGACGTGGTGGCCAAGGGTTTCGAGGCGCTGCTCGATCCGTCGGGCAAGAACCTCAAGATCGTTGTTCGCACTTAGGGAGGGCGAGATGGGCGAGCTTCAGGGAAAGGTCGCCATCATCACCGGCGGCGGCACCGGCATCGGACGCGGCATCGCCAAGGTGATGGCGCGCGAAGGCGCGACTGTCGTCTGCACCGACATCAACCCGAAGAACGCCGAGGACACAGTCGCCGCCGTCAAGGCGGCCGGCGGCAAGGCCGAGGCGCTTCGGCAGGACGTGACCAAGTGGGACAGCTGCCGCGAGGTTGCGGACAAGGTGCTGAAGGCGCACGGCCAGATCGATATCATCGTGACGAACGCCGGTGTGTCGAAGTCCGTCCCGATCACCGAGTTGGACGAAGCCGAGTGGGACCGGGTGAACGACGTCAACATCAAGGGCGTCTTCTTTTCGGTGAAGTCGGTGATCCCGCATATGATCTCGCGCCGCTACGGCAAGATCGTCACAATCGCCTCGATGGTGGGGAAAGAGGGAATTCCGCTTTTCACCCATTACTGCGCGTCGAAGTTCGCCGTGATCGGACTGACGCAGTCGTTGGCCAAGGAATTGGCACCCCACAACATCAATGTGAACGCGGTCTGCCCCGGTGTCGTGCGCACGCCGCTGTGGGACCCGCTTCTGAAACAGCTGTCCGCCAACAAGGGCATCACCGAAGCCGAGGCCTGGGGCGAATTCGTGGGCGGCATCCCGTTCGCCCGGCCGCAGGAGCCTGAGGATATCGGCGAGGCGGTGGCGTTCCTCGCGTCCGACCGGGCGCGGAACATCACCGCCGAATCCGCGAACGTCTCGGGAGGGCAGTTCAACTGGTGACGTGAACCGGGTTTGGGAGGGCCCGACACATGGCAAAGCAACTGACGGTCATTGCGCATCTGCGTGCGCTGAACGGACAAATCGAAGAGACGAAGGCCTTCCTGACAGGCCTGATCGAGCCCACGCGCAAGGAGCCGGGCTGCGTCGAATACTGGCTGCACCAGGACGACGACGACCCGGCCGAGTTCACCTTCTACGAGAACTGGACGAACCGGGCCGAGTGGGACAAGCACATGGAAATGCCCCATCTCAAGAAGTTTGCCGATGTGCGCGACAAGGTCTTCGAGCTGCAGAAGCTGCGCCTGATGACCATGATCTGTGACCCGGTGACCAGACGATGAGCCTGCCGGGGCTGCGCGGGACCGAGCATATCGGTTTCACCGTGCCGGACATGGAGCAGGCGACGCGGTTCTTCGTCGATGTGATCGGCTGCACGCTGGCCTACGAAATCGGGCCGTTTCAGGCGGACGACGACTGGATGGCGCGGCAGTTGGGCGTGCATTCCCGCGCCGTAATCCGCACCCTGCGGATGTTCCGCTGTGCGACGGGCGCGAACTTCGAGCTGTTCGAATATGAACTGGACGGCATGTCGCAGGTGGGTCCGAAGAACAGCGATGTCGGCGGGCATCATCTGGCGTTCTATGTGGACGATATCGACGCGGCGGTGGCCTATCTGAAGGCGCAGGGTGTGACCGTGCAGGGCGATGTCGTCACCATGGGCAGCGGTCCGTCGGAACGGCTGCGATGGGTGTACTTCCTGGCGCCCTGGGGGATGCAACTGGAACTGGTCAGCTATCCCAAGGGGCAAGCGCTGCTGGACGGCAACCCCCGCGCGCTCTGGTCGCCGAAGGGATAGTCACGCCCACCCAAGCACCAAAGCCCCGGCGCAGGCCGGGGCCTCGATGACCCTGGCGCATTGGTCGCCGGGGTCCCGGCCTGCGCCGGGACGCTGGCGCGCTGCGCGTCCTGCTCCGATCCGTCCGAACTGGATAAATTGCCCGGCCCGCCCGCCCGCCCGGATGTTACCCAAGGGGCCTGCCAGAGGGAGAACGCTCATGTCGATCAAGACGCACGGTTCGATGGCCGTTGATTGGGAAGAGCGGATCAACTTCGACCGCCTGCGCACCGAACGGCTGAACCGCGTCAAGGCCAAGTTGCAGGCCTCCGACATGGGGGCGCTTCTCTGCTTTGACATGACGAACGTGCGCTACATCACGGCCACGAACATCGGGACCTGGGCGCAGGACAAGGTATCGCGCTGGACCCTGCTGCCCCAGAACGGCGAACCGATCCTGTGGGATTTCGGGTCAGCGGCGAAGCACCATGCGCTTTACGCCCCCTGGATGGGCGGGGACGAGCGGTCGCGCGCCGGCATCCCGCTTCTGCGCGGGGCCATGACGCCCGATATGGGACGGGCCGAGGAAGTCGCCGACAAGATCGTGCGCGAGTTGGAAAAACACGGCCTGATGAACGAGGCCGTGGGCGTCGACCTGATCGAGCCGCCGATCATGTTCGCACTGCAGGCGCGCGGCGTGAAGGTGGTCGATGGGCAGGCCCTGATGCAGGACGCCCGCGTCATCAAGACCCGGGACGAGATCAGCCTGTTGGCCCACGCGGCAGGGATGGTGGATGCGGTCTATGACGAGATCTACCGCCACCTTCGCCCCGGCGTGAAAGAAAACGAGCTGGTCGGGCTGGCCGCGAAGTTCCTCTACGACAACGGGTCGGAATATGTGGAGGGCGTGAATGCCATTTCCGGCGAACGCTGCGCGCCGCACCCCCACATCTTCTCGGACCGGGCGCACCGGCCGGGCGACCCGGCCTACTTCGACATCCTGCACAGCTACATGGGCTACCGCACCTGCTACTACCGCACCTTCGCGGTGGGGTCGGCCAGCCGCGAGATGATGGATGCCTACAAGCGCTGCCGCGACTACCTTGACCAGGCGATCGCGCTGATCAAACCGGGCATCACCACGGGCGAGGTCGCGTCCGTCTGGCCAAAGGCGACCGAGTTCGGATTCCCCAACGAAGAGGCGGCCTTCGGCCTGCAATACGGCCACGGGATCGGTCTTGCGATCTGGGAGCGCCCCGTCATCAGCCGTCTGGTGTCGATCGACCACCCCGAGGTCATCCAGGAAGGCATGGTTTTCGCGCTGGAAACCTTCTGGCCCGCCAAGGGCAGCCACCACGCCGCGCGGATCGAGGAAGAGATGGTTGTGACCAAGACTGGCTGCGAGGTGATCTCGAAGTTCCCGGCTGAAGACCTTCTGGTCTGCGGGCGGCAATACTGGTCGGGTCACGGGATGCTGCCGGGTGTCCGGCATGGCGAAAGCCACTACAACAACCACAGGGTCTTCCCGAACGGGGTCGACACGACCGAGCCCCGCTTCGGCAATACCTGGGACGAGTAGGGGGCAACGCATGGCCCGCATCGGCTGGATCGGGCTTGGCCGCATGGGCGAGCCGATGGCGCGGAATTTGGCGGCCGCTGGGCATGCCTTGACGGTCTGGAACCGTAGCGCGGGCAAGGCGGGGCGTCTTGTGGATGCCGGTGCGAAGGTTGCTGCTACTGCTGCCGGTGCGGCCAAGGGCAACGAAGTCGTCTTTGCGATCCTCTCTGACGACACGTCGCTGAGGCACATACTTCTCGGCCAAGGTGGCGCGATCGGCGCGATGGACAAGGGCGCGGTGCTGGTCGAGATGAGCACCGTCTCTCCCGCCGTATCGGGCGAGGTTGCCGCCGCCTGCGCGGCGCGCGGTGTCGGCTATGTCCGGTCGCCCGTCTCCGGGTCGGTGGCCTTCGCCGAGGCCGCGAAGCTCACCGTCCTCGCGTCTGGCCCGTCCGCCGACTACGCCCGCGTCCTTCCGCTTCTCCGGCATCTCAGCGCGAAGCAGTTCCACGTCGGCACGGCCTGCGAGGCGCGCGTTCTGAAGCTTGCGCTCAACATGATGGTGGGCGTCACCGCCGCGATGATGGGCGAGGCCCTTGCGCTTGGGGCCAAGAACGGTCTGTCGCGCGATACGATGCTCGACGTCATCACCGCGTCTGCCGTCGCCTCGCCGCTTGTCGGCTATAAGGCCGACATGCTCCGCCGCCTCGACTATGCGCCGGCCTTCACCGCCTCGATGATGGCCAAGGACTTCGACCTGATCCTTGGCGCCGCCCATGCCTCATCCACCCCGATGCCGCTTGCCGCGCAGGTACGTCAGGGCTGGAGCGCGCTGGTCGCGCAGGGTGATGGCGAGGAAGATTTTTTCAAATACGTGGAACTTGCGGCCCGGATGGCCGGGGAGGATGGGCGATGAACGCGCGGGCAAAGCAGCATGCGGACACGCCGAAGCGAAACGCCGAAGACTACGTTCGGATGTACCGCCAGATGGTCAAGATCCGCGCGTTCGAGGACAACGCGAACCGGCTTTACCTCGAAGCGAAGATGCCCGGCCTCACCCACATGTATTCGGGCGAGGAAGCCGTCGCGGTCGGGATCTGCGAGGCGCTGAAGGTCACCGACAAGATCACCTCGACCCATCGCGGCCACGGGCACTGCGTGGCGAAGGGTGCGGATTTCAAGCTCATGTTCTGCGAGCTTCTGGGTCGGGCCGAGGGCTATTGCGGCGGCAAGGGCGGGTCGATGCACATCGCCGATCAGGCCAACGGGAACCTCGGCGCGAACGCTATCGTAGGCGGGTCGGCGGGCATCGCCACGGGGGCGGCGCTGTCGGCCAAGATGCGCGGGTCGGACGAGGTGACGGTCTGCTTCTTCGGCGATGGGGCGACGGCGCAGGGATTGCTGTACGAGGCGATGAACATGGCGGCGCTGTGGAAGCTGCCCGTCATCTATGCCTGTGAAAACAACGGCTATTCCGAATACACCCCCACCGCCGACATCGCCGCAGGCTCACTGACCGCGCGGGCCGAGGCGATGGGGATCGAGGCGCACAAAGTCGACGGGCAGGACGTGCTGGCCGTCAATGCGCTGGCCGCGCGGCTTGTGGAACGGGCGCGCAAGGGCGAGGGGCCGTTCTTCATCGAGCTGGAAACCTACCGCTACATGGGCCACCACGTCGGGGACATCAATCGTTCCTACTATCGCCCGAAGGACGAGGAAGAGGCGTGGAAGGCGACGCGCGACCCGATCGCGAATTTCGGGGCGTGGATGATGCGCGAAGGCGTGGCGACCGAGGCGGAACTGTCGGCCATCCGCGGGCAGATCGCCAAGGAAGCGGAAGACGCGGTGGCCTATGCCCTTGCCGCGCCTTACCCGGATGCAGCCCAGGTCCGCGCCCATGTTTTCGCGGAGAGCGCCCATGCGTGAAATCACCCTGCGCGAGGCCATCAACGAGGCCATGTTCGAAGAAATGCGCCGCGACCCATCCGTGTTCCTGATGGGCGAGGACGTGGCCGAGACGGGCCATCCGTTCAAGTTCTTCGCGGGCCTGCTGGACGAATTCGGGAAGGAACGCGTGATCGACACGCCCATCGCGGAACCGGGTTTCATGGGCATCGCCGTGGGGGCCGCGATGACGGGCATGCGCCCGGTGGTGGACCTGATGTTCGGGGACTTCCTGTTCCTTGTCATGGACCAGCTTTGCAACCAGGCAGCCAAGACGCACTACATGTCAGGCGGCAAACTGCGCGTGCCCTTGGTCGTCCACACCAACCTTGGAGCGACACGCCGGTCGGCGGCGCAGCACTCGCAATCCTTGCACGCGCTCGTTGCGCACATTCCGGGCCTCAAGGTCGCGCTGCCGTCGTCGGCCTACGAAGCGAAGGGCCTCCTGAAATCGGCGATCCGCGATGACAACCCTGTTGTCATCTTCCACGACAAGATGATGTACAACGACAAGGCCCCGGTGCCCGAAACGGAATATCTGATACCTTTCGGACAGGCGGCGGTGCTGCGCGAGGGGACGGATATCACGCTGGTCGGCACATCGTCGATGGTTGGCGTCTGCCGCAAGGCCGCCGATCTACTGGCGGGGCAGGGCGTTTCGGCCGAAGTGATAGACCCGCGTACCATCGTGCCGCTGGACGAGGCGACGATCCTGACCTCGGTGCGCAAGACCTCGCGCGCGCTGGTGGTGGACGAAGGCCACCAGAACTTCGGCGTGACCGCCGAGATTGCCGCGCGCATCAGTGAGAAGGCGTTCTATCATCTGGACGCGCCTGTGGGGCGGATGGGCGCGATGGATGTGCCGGTGCCGTTTTCGCCCGCGCTGGAGGATCTGACGGTGCCGACGCCCGAGACGGTCGCCGCAAAGGCGATGGCCCTGGTCAGGGGAGAGGTCGCCGATGCCGCATGACGTCATCATGCCCGCGCTGGGCATGGCGCAGGATAACGGGCTGATCGTGTCCTGGCTGAAGCAGCCCGGCGACGCGGTCAGGAAGGGTGACGCGCTGTTCGAGGTCGAGACCGACAAGGCGACGATGGAGGTCGAGGCGCAGGACGAAGGCTTCCTGTCCTCTGTCATCGCGCCTGCAGGATCGGACGTGCCGGTCGGACAGGTGATCGCGAAGATCGTCGGAAGCGCCGGGGAGGTGGACCGTGACGCGGTCGCTGCCGCAGCACCCGCACCGGCCGCGCCTGCTGCAGGGACGCCGAAGTCGGCACCGGACGCGGCCTCACCCCCGTCAGCAGCCGCCGCCGCGCCGCGCGCGCCCACGTTCTCTGGGCCGGCGCCTGCGCCCGCACCCGTCGCGTCATCGGTCGGGGCAAGTGCGCGGATCCTCGCCTCGCCCAAGGCAAAGCGCCTTGCTGCCGAACGCGGGCTCGACCTTGGTCGGCTTGCTGCGGCGGGTGTCCCGCAGCCCTATCACGTCGCCGATCTGGACCGCGTCCCGACGGTCGCCGGTTTTGCCCGCTCGACCCTCAACGCCCGTGCGTCTGCGGTTGCGCTCGATGCCCTACTCGCCAAGGCCGCGCCTGACACCGACCGCGCCGCGCTGTTTGTGGCCTTTGCGCGGGGCGCGTGGCGGGCCGTGTTTGGCGATGCTCCGCTTGCCGTCACGATCCTGCGGCTTGACGGCACCCGCGACGGTGGCGGTGACGGGGCACCGCTTGCCCTTGCCGATCTGACGGCAACGCGCCTGACCGGCTTCGCGGGCAAAGGCCCCGGCCTGTCGCTCAGCGTCGCCCGCGACGGTCCGGCGATAGCGCTGACACTGTCCTTCGCCGAGTCCGAACTTCCCTTTGCCTCTGCCGCGCAGTGGCTCGACGAACTGGCCGCACGGATCGAAGACCCCGTGCGGCAACTGGTCTGATGCCACGATGGCCGGTGCGACTGCCAGCCCGTCCGTCCGGCACCTCGCAGGCAACTTGGGCGTGGATATCGACGCGCTGGCCGCACGGCTTGGCCGCATCGTGACGCGCGAAGATGTGCTGGCCGCGTCGGGTGGCACGGCGTCTTTCGCGTCCGCCCCGTCGCAATCGACCGCATCGCTTTGGGATGTGGACCATTCCCAATGGGGCCCGGTCCGTAGCGAACCCCTGTCGAAGTTCGCCCGCCTGTCCGCCGCGAACCTGTCGGCGGCAGCCGCCGCGATCCCCTCAGTCACCCACCATGAGACCGCCGATGCCACCCGCATCGAGGCGACGCGTGCCGCCCTTCGTGCCAAGGGCATCAAGATCACCGCGCTTGCCTTTCACGTCGCTGTCCTCGCGCGCTGCCTGCGCGAGTTTCCCCGCTTCAACGCCTCCCTCGCCCCCTCCGGCGGCGCGCTGGTCCTGAAGGACTACGTGCACATCGGCATCGCCGTGGACACGTCCTATGGCCTGATCGTCCCCGTGATCCGCGACGCCGACACCAAGACCGTAGGCGCAATCGGAACCGAGATCGCCGACTTGGCGGCCCGCGCAAAAGACCGCAAGATCCGCCCCGCCGAACTGGGCGGCGCGTCGATGTCGGTCACGAACCTTGGCGGGATCGGGGGCGAGGGCTTCACGCCCATCGTCAACCCGCCCGAGGTTGCGATCCTTGGGATCACGCGGACCGAGATGCGCCCGGTCTGGGACGGCGCGGCGTTCCAGCCACGGCCGATGGTGCCCCTGGACCTCACCTACGACCACCGCGTCGTGAACGGTGCCGACGCCGCGCGCTTCATGGCGCGCTACCGCGCGCTGTTTGCCGACCCCGACGAGCTTCTCCTGCCACGGAAGGACACCGCATGAGCCCCCGCATCGCCTTCCTCGGCACCGGCGCCCAAGGCGCATCCATCGCCGCCGACTTCGTGATGGCAGGGCTTGATGTCACCTTCATCGATCAATGGCCCGCACACGTCGAGGCGATGCGGACCACCGGGTTGACGGTGAACCTTCCCGCCCGCGTCCTGAAGACGCCCCCGCTGAAGGCCCTGCACCTGTGTGAAGTAGCCGAGGTCAAAGAGCCGTTCGACATCGTCTTCCTTGTCGTGAAGGCCTATGACACGCGCTGGGCCTGCGAGCTTATCAAGCCGGTGCTGAAGCCCGACGGCTTGCTTGTGGGCCTTCAGAACGGCATGACCCATACCGCCATCGCCGAAATCGTCGGGCGGAACCGCACCATCGGCGCGGTGATCGAGATCGCGTCCAACATGTGGACGCCGGGGGTCACGACCCGCCAGAACGACACCGACGAAAGCTGGTTCGCGATGGGCGCGCTGGATCCGGACACGCAGACCCGCGTCGAAGCCGTTGCAGACCTGCTGCGCAACTCGGGCACCGTCGAGGTCGTCGATGACATCCATTCCGCGAAATGGATGAAGCTCGTGGTCAACGCCGCCGAATTGATCCCCTCGGCGATCATCAACACCGAACTCAACACGGCCGCCCGCAGGCCCGGCATGCTCGAGGTCATGCGGGCGGCGGGCTATGAGGCGATGCAGGCGGCGCTGGCGGATGGTGCGACGATCATGCCGATCATCGGGATGCCGCCCGTCATGTCGAACCACCCCGAGCGCTATGTGGACCAGATTTTCGAGCGCGTGCTGACCACCTATTCCCGCGAGGATACGCTGACCTGCTCGCTACAGGATTGGCGCAAGGGGCGCCGGGCCGAAGTCGAGGATATCAACGGGCTGGTCGTCGATATCCTTGCGGCGCATGGCGCGGACGCCCCGGTCAACCGCCGAGTGGTCGAGATCGCGCTGGAGATCGAGGCCGGCCGACGCGCGCCCGACCCCGCGAACCAACGCCTGCTGCCTGCTGTTCACCAGTGAAGCGCCGCGATTGCGCGCCGGGCCGCACACCTGTCCTTGGTGCAGGCAGACGCAGCGGAACAAGGGTGCAGGCTTTGCTGATCGGGTCGAACCGGCGCTTGACGCAGGATCGCGAACATGCGCCGAATGAACGAAGTCGGAAGGGAACGCCATGACGATCCAGCAGAACACCCCCCCTGCCATTCCCTTCAACGCAAGTCGGCTGGACGCGCTGCTGGACGCAGCGGGAATCGACGTTCTGGTCGCCAATTCCAAGCACAACATCAGCTATCTGCTTGGCGGGTATCGCTTTTTCTTCTTTGACGCGATGGATGCCATCGGGATCAGCCGGTACCTGCCTCTGGTCGTCTACGTCAAGGGGCGGGCGGATGCGACAACCTATGTGGCAAACCCGATGGAGGCTTATGAGCGTGCGCACGGGCAGTTCTGGATGCCCGATGTCAGGGCGAGGTGCTGGGGCGTGGCGGATGCGGTTGCGCTAGCAATTGCCGCAATCGAGGCCTCGGGACTCCCAAAGCCCAGGATCGGCATCGAGACAAGCTTCCTTCCCGCAGACGCCTGGAAGCAGCTTGCCGATCGCTTTGGAGAGGACCATCTGGTGGATGCCCTATACCCGCTCGAGCGCCTCCGCGCGGTCAAGACGCCCGCCGAACTCGCGCTTCTGCGCGAAGCATCCGAGAAGGTCATCGACGCGATGGGGCGCGTCATCGCGACGGCAGCGCCCGGCGTCACAACGCGCGAGCTCGCCCAGAACCTCAAACTGGAAGAGACGCGGCGCGGCCTGAATTTTGAATATTGCCTTGTGACCTCCGGCACCGGCTTCAATCGCGCGCCGTCGGGGCAGACCTGGAACATGGGCGAGATCGCGTCGCTTGATTCAGGCGGCAACTATCGCGGCTATATCGGAGATGTCTGCCGGATGGCCGTCATGGGCCAGCCCGATCAGGAATTGCAGGATCTTCTTGGCGAAATCGAAGAAGTGCAACAGGCCGCGCGTGTTCCCGTCCGCGCGGGAACGCTTGGCCGTGCAGTGATCGAAGCGGGCGAGGAACGCCTGGCCAACAGCGCGCATCGCGCCTACACGACCTACGTCGCGCATGGCATGGGCCTGATTTCGCACGAAGCGCCGCGCCTGACATCGAATGCGCCGGTCCCTTACGACGGTGTCGATGGGGACCTTCCTCTGGAGGAGGGGATGGTGCTTTCGATCGAAACCACAATGAGCCACCCACGCCGCGGCTTCATCAAGCTGGAAGATACGGTCGCAGTCACCCGCGACGGGTGGGAATGTTACGGCGACACGCTTCGCGGCTGGAACGTGGCTGGCTGAACCGGGGGATCGGCTCCCCCAAGCAATCGCGCCACCCAGCCCGTGGTTCTTTCGGGACGGCGTCTCTGTGCGCGGACTGCTTTGCCGTGGCGGTAGAGCAGTCTGGAAAAGGCAGGGAAGGCCAGCCGGCTGTCTGGAACCCGTCATTTCACAGACCGAAGGTGGCCAACGCCAGTGCTTCGGCTTCAGGCGGAAGACGTGACGCTGACTGGTGGCGCGCGCTGGGGCGTCGCCCAGGCACTGTGAGGCCGCGTGCTGGATGCCGATGCCGTGGCCGGGGCGAACGCGCACGGCAATGCTGCCCGCCCGTCGCGATCTCAGACGTTTTTGTACGACCCCGCCCTGGTGACGGGGACCAGGATATTCGCCACGGATCGTTCAAGGCCCCCGGGGGTAGCGGCCCTTAGATTGCAAGTGCCTCACACCTCGGCATAGTCGCCTTGGGCCAGGTACAGCGTCAGCTCCTCTCCCGGTTCGGGTGCCCGGTGGCTCTGGCGCGACAACATGTCGGCGACCAGCGACACGCCCCTTGCCTCGAGACCAAGACGAAGGACGGTTCCGCGAAAGCTGATCGACGTGACGGTAGCGGAGGTCTGTAACGCGCCATCGGTGCCTGGCGGCGCCAGGCCGATTGCTTCCGGCGGAACTGCCCAAGCGGTTGCAGACCGGACGCCGAAAATGCGGTTCACCTCGGCGGGCTCCAGCAGATTGACGTTCCCGATGAAGCCGGCAACGGCACGGCTGGCCGGTCGGCGATAGACATCGGCGGGGCGTCCGGCCTGGGCGATGCGGCCGTCCAGCATCACGGCAATACGGTCGCCAAGCATCATCGCCTCTTCCTGGTCGTGGGTAACAAAGATCGCGGTGAACCCAATCTCACTCTGCAGACGGCGAAATTCCTCGCGCAGGCGCTTGCGGATCTGGGCGTCAAGGGCCGACATCGGTTCGTCCAGAAGCAGAAGGCGCGGCTGCACGGCAAGGGCCCGGGCCAATGCGACACGCTGCTTCTGTCCCCCGGACAGGGCGGCGGGGCGCGCCCCGGCCCGGGGGCCAAGGTCCATCAGAGCGATCATCTCGTCGGTGCGGCGGGCGATGGCAGGGGCGGGAAGGCCCTGCTGTTCCAAAGCGAAGGCGATGTTCTGCCGGACCGTCATGTTCGGGAACAGCGCGTAGTTCTGGAATACCATCGCGATCCCGCGCTTGTTGGGCGGCAGGTGCTCGACGCGTGCGTCGCCGATCCGGATTTCGCCCGTGTCGGGTGCCACAAGCCCGGCGACAGCCCGCAAAAGCGTGGTCTTGCCGCAGCCCGAGGGGCCCACCAGCGTGCAGACCTGACCCTGCTCGATGTCGAGGTCGATGTCGCGAAACACCGGGGTCGCGCCAAAGGATTTGGCCAACCCCCGCAGCATGACAAAGCTCATGGGTCTTTCCCCTGTTCCGCCCCGGCCAGAAGGCCTACGGCGGTCGTCGCCACCAGGACCAGCCCGAAGTAGACAAGGATCAGCACCGACTGCAGGTGCCCGCTGCCGCCGCGCAGCACGAACATGAAGATCTGCAGGGTAGGAAACTGGCCGCCGACCAGAAGGTTGGCATAGACAAACTCACTGACCACCAGCGTGAAGTTCAGGATCACTCCGATCACCACGGACTGACGGACGGATGGCAGGATCACCCGCCACAAGAGCCTGACGTCGCCGATACCGAGCAGCGCCCCCGCCTCCATCAACTCTTGCGTGTTCAGCCCGCGCAGGGCGTTCTTGACCGGGACATAGTAAAGCGACGCGGCAAGCGGAACATAGGCATAGACCAGAAGCCAAGGGGTGCCGGTCAGCACCAGCCCGAACTCGCCCGCGTAAAGCTTCAGAAGGCCAAGCGCCATGACGATGCCCGGCACCGCGTAGGGCAGGATCACCAGCCCGGCGAACAGCCGGTCGAGGCGCGGCGCAGTGGTGTGGGCAACCAGGATCGCAGGCACGCAGACGGCTGCCGACAAGGCGGTGGCCCCGAGTCCGAGAAGCATGGAATTGCCGAAAGCCTGCAGGAAACGCGGGTCGGCCAGGACCTTCCGCGCCCAGTCGAGCGTGAAGCCCAACGGCAGAAGGCTGCCTGCCCAGTCCGTGGCAAAGGCGTTCAGTCCCACGGCCGCCACTGGCAACAGCATTAGGGCCAGGACTATTCCGATCCACGCGCAGGCCGCACGGTTAGCTGTCATCGCGTGGCCTCCGGCTGGCCCACACCTGCTGGATCGCGATCGGCAGGATCAGCGTGACGACCAGGATCACGGCCAGGGCATCGGCAAGGTTGGGGTCGGAATAGACATCGCCAGCGACAAGCTCGCCGATATGGATCGTCACAAGGTTCGCATTTCCGCCCGCCAACGCGAAGGCCGTGGCATAGGTGCCCATCGCATTTGCAAACAGCAGGATTGCTGCTCCGATCAGCGAAGGGCGCAGCACCGGCAGGCCGATGCGCCACCAGAACCGCCAGCGCGGCACGCCAAGCATGGCTGCGGCCTCGTCCATTTCGGGGGTCAGGGCCCGCAAGGCAGGAAACAGGACAAGGATGCCAAGGCAGACCTGGAAATAGCTGTAGACCAGCACCAGCCCGCCCGTGGAGTAGATGTTCAGGTCCTGTATCAGCCCCAGGCGTTGCAAGATCAGAGTGAACGTGCCTGACAGGCCGAACATGATGATGAAGGCGAAGGCGAGCGGAAACCCGGTGAAGTTCGCCCCGATGTTGGCATAGGTCAACATCAGCGACTGCACCCGGCCCGGCATGCGCTGCAGCAGGCGTGCGACGGGAAGCGCGAGTCCAAGGCCGATCAGTGTTGTCAGGACGGACAGCCAGATGCTCGTGAAGTAGGCTCCGCGCTGGTAGGAGGAAGTCACGATCTCGGCGTAGTTGCCGAACGACAAGTGACCGCCCCGGTAGACCGACGACACGAGCACCGCCAGCAATGGCGCAAGTTCAAACCCCGCCAACAACAGCAACAGCGGGATCGTGGCAAGCAGCAGGGGGCGAAAGCGCGGGGGCATGGCGGGTCGGACCCGGCCGGGCGTAGGCCGCCCAGCCGGGGCGGATGCGTCAAAGCTTGGTGGCTACCTGTTCCTGCCACATCTTTGTCAGCGTCTTCGCTGCGTCGGTCCAGACGGCCGCATTGATCGGGCGGGCCTTGGCGTATTGCTCCGACGGCAGCACCTTTGCCTTCGCCGCATCCGACAGCGTGATGTGGTCGATGCGGATCGGCCGGGCATAGCCAAGCGCGAATATCTCCTGCCCTTCGTCGGACAGCGAGAATTCGCGGGTCAGCTTGGCCAGCGCCGGGTGCTTCGCAACCGCGTTGATCGTCGTCGTATAGCCCGAGATGACCGATCCGTCCGCCGGGATCACCACGTCGAACTTGTCCGCACCGACCTGGTCACGCCAGTTGAGCGCGTTGAAATCCCAGACCAGCGCGACTTCGACTTCGCCCTTTTCCATCGTGGCGACCGAGGCGTTGACCGGCAGAAGGCGCTTGGCTTCGGCAAGCTTGCCGAACAGGTCCATCGCGCTGGACAGGTCATCCTCGCCCCCGCCAAGCGCGATCGCCGCGGCCAGCACGGCGGCGTTCGATTGCGCGGCCTTGCCGACTTCGCCCACCGTCACCTTGTAGTCGCCGGTCAGAAGGTCCGCGAAGGACTTGGGCGGATTGGCGACCTTCTTGGAGATCAGGAAGGCGATCGTGCCGGTATAGCCAAGCGCCCAGTGGCCGTCGGCATCCTTGGCCCAGTCGGGGATCTGGTCCCAAGTGGTGGTCTTGTAGGGCTGGCTGAGGCCACGGGCGACCGCGATGGCGCCGAATTCAAGCCCGACTTCGCCGATGTCGGCCGAGGGGTTCGCCTTTTCCGCCTCGAACTTCGCCAGCTCCTCTGCCGAGGACATGTCGGTGTCGGAATGTGTCACGCCGTACTTCTCGGTGATCGCCTTCCACATCGCGCCCCAGTTGGCCCAGTCGTCCGGCATCCCGAGGCTGACGATCGTGCCTTCCGCCTTGGCGGCGGCTTCAAGCTCGGCGATCGTTTCGGCCCGCAGCGGCATGGCCGACAGGGCCAGCGCCCCGACGCCGAGGCCAAGGAACTCGCGTTTGGTCAGATTCATTCTTGTGCCCTCTCCCACGAAGTTGGCGTTCCGAATAGGGCGGCTCTGATTCATCCTCGTTTCATGTGTGCTACAGTTCTGCGACCAAGGCGGGCTCGGCAGCGGGGCCGCGGCGGGAAATCACCCTCGGTGCATCCCGGCGTGCCCGGCGCATCGGACGGCGGGTGCCGCATGAGGGGCCGGCATGAACCCGCCGGAGCCCTTTTCGCCTGCGTCATGAAACGGTGATCCCCGTCGCCGATAGCGGTGTCGGGCAAGGGGTTCGGCATGGGCAGCGACTGCTTCATCCTGTGGCGGGGGCGACGCGTCGCGCTGAAGTGGCATCGCGCGCGGCGTCTGCCCGGGGATGTTCCATTCACCGGCACGCGGATTGCCGAGGGGCTGGCGCGCGGGGCGAGTGTCGAGGTGGACGCGAACGTCACCGCCGACGGCGATTTCGCGATCCTGCACGACGACAGGCTCGACTGCGAGACGACGGGGCACGGACTTGTCGCGGAGGCTGACGGTGCGGTGCTGTCCGCCCTACGGCTGCGCGATGGGGCGGGGCTGCCGACCCCCCACCCGCTCATGCAGCTTGGCGACCTTGCGGATCTTCTTTCGGCTTCCGATGCGGGACCGGGCGCCATGTTGCAGATCGACCTGAAGACACCAGCGGGGGCGCTGACCGACAGGGCCGTGCGCACCTTCGCGGACGCGATCTGCCGGATGCGCACGACGGTCATCCTGTCGTCCGGCGACGCGCGTGCGGTGGCGCGGCTGGCGGCCGCCTGCCCCGGCTTGCGGACCGGGCACGACCCTTGTGACGACGAGGCCGAGGCGCGCCTTCGCGCGACAGGCGACTTCGCGGGATTTGTCGGCCGGGCGCTCGCCGACGCACCGGCGGCCGAGATGATCTACCTTGCCTGGCCCCTTGTCCTTGCGGCCGAGGACGCGGGCTTTGACCTGACCGGGGCCTTCCAGGCCGCAGGCAAGCGGGTGGATGCGTGGACGATTCCCGTGGCGGATGAGGCGGCGAGGGTGACGGTGCGCCGCCTTCTCGACCTTGGGGTGGACCAGATCACGACGGACGACCCGGCGGGCCTTGGCGGCATGTTCGGAGAAAACACATGACAGACTGGACGGACCGTCCGTTGACCACGGTCGTGCAGCGGCTGACGCCCGTGCCCCCGGCCCGCCGCGATGCGCTGTTGCACGGGCCACGGCCGACGGCGGGCCACGGCGCGGCCTTTGACGCGGTGCCGGCACTCCGCGAGATCGAGCGGGGTGGTGCCGCGCCGTCCGCCGCGCTTGGCCCCGAGGTGCGCGTCCTGGCCTGGAACGTCGAGCGGCTGCGTCACATCGACGACTTCGCCGCGACCTTGCAGGCCGAGAACGCGGATGTCCTTCTTCTGTGCGAGGTCGACCGGGGCATGGCGCGGACCGGCAACCGCGATACAGTGGCCGATCTTGCCGGACGGCTGGGGATGGGCTTCGTCTATGCGCTGGAATGGCTGGAGCTTGGCCTTGGCGACGTCAACGAACAGCGCGACCACGCCGGGCAGATGAATGCCGAGGGGTTCCACGGCGCGGCGATCCTGTCACGCGCGCCGCTGGACCGGCCGTTCCTGATCCGGATCGACCGGCGAGGCGACTGGTTTGACGGAACGCGGACCGAGCCGCGCGTGGGCGGCACCATCGCGCTTGGCGCGGTCATGGACATTGCCGGGCGGGACGTTGCCTTCGTCAGCGTTCATCTGGAAAGCCACGATGGCCCCGAGGCGCGGGCGGCCGACATGGCGCGGTTGCTGGCGCAGGTCGAAATGGCGGCACCCGGCGCACCGGCCGTTCTGGGCGGCGATTTCAACTGCGCGACGATCGACAGGGAGGTTCGGGTTCGCGACTCCGGGGCGTGGGCAGCACTGGTTGCGGCCGATCCGATGCGCCCGCTTCGCCCCGCGCCGTGGGAGCCGATGTTCGCGGCGGCGGCGGACGCGGGTTATGGCTGGGAGGATTGCAACGTTCCCGACGTGGCCACGACGCGCTTTCCCGCAGGCAGTCCGCGCATTCCCGCGAAGATCGACTGGTTCTTTACCCGCGGACTTTCCTGCCAGGATGCCGCGATCCTGCCCGCCGTCCGCGCCGATGGCACGCCGTCATCCGACCACGAGGGGCTGGCCGTCACCATAAGCCTGCCGCGCTGACCGTCATCCCCGGAACATGGGGTTGGTCAGGGCATGCACGACGCCAGTCCCGTCGCGCAGCACCGCCATCGCGTAGGGGCCGGGAGGCGGATCGACCGCGATCGAGCCTCTTTGGCCGGTTGGCAGCGCGGCGATTGGCGTGTCGCCACCTTCGTGGAGAAGGGCAAGCGTCAGCGGGCCCTGCGCTTCGCCCCATTCAACCGTCAGTCGCGCAGCCGGAGGGATGGTTCCGCCCATTTCAACGCGCGTTCCGTCGGGCCCAGTCGCAGAAAGAACCAGCCGAGGCCCGGACGAAAGATAGTTCCGCCCCGCCGCAACAGCCGCCAGCAACGCTGACTCGGTCAGCCCGTCGGCCAGCACGTGATTGAAGCCGGTGACCAAATCCGAGCCTTCGGGCCCGTGGATGTCCGACCCCGCAGTCAGCGCCAGTCGGTGCCCCCCGGCGAGCCAGCTTCGGGCCAGTGCCAGCCCGTCTTCGTTGTAGTCCGACCAGGGTCCGCCGTTCCAAACCTCGACTGCCCTCGCCGGTCCGGGCCGCATGTCGGCAAACTCCCACCGGCAGCCGGTGCAGGCCGGATCGCCTGGTGCCTCGGGATGGGCGATGACGAACAGCGCGCCCTTCGCCTGAACCGTCTGCACGATGTCGGGCATTGTTAGCCCGGTCACCGGCCCCGTCCGCCATTCCTGCCAGTCGCGGCGGCCAAGCGTCAGGGCGTGGCCCGAGTGCGTTGTCAGTTCCGCGCCACCCATTACAAGCAGGTCGTCGCCGGCCAGAGACAATGCCTCGGCATGGCCCGAGGTCGTGTTGTGGTCGGTGAGCGTCACGAAATCGAGCGACCGCACCTGTGCCCAGGCAATCAGATCGGGAATGTCCCACGTCGCGTCGGAATGCAGGCTGTGGGCATGCAGGTCGCCGCGATACCATCCGCGCCCGCGCGAACGTGGATGCGGGGCGATGGCCAGCGCGGTCGGCGGAACCGGCGCGGTGTCGAACAGGACGTCCAGGGTCCAATCCACGTCCCCCAGCACGCGGAATGTATCGAGCCACAGCGTCCACCGCCCCGGCGCGATGGGCCCCGGCGAGAACCCCGGCGTGGCCCGCGCCGCGTCGAGCGTGATCGTCCGGTCGGGGTTGTTGTGGCGCGCCCCGCGCGGACCGTCCGGCCCGAACAGGGAAAGCGAGATCAGGTTATCGAACAGCGCCCCCTGCGCCCGTTCCGGCGCGGCGGCAAAACGCAAGGTCATCCGGCCGACGCCGGGGGGTACGTCGAACGGCACAGGGACATGACCCTTGTGGTCCGCCACCGCAAGCCTGCCGCTCAGAGACAGAGTCATGCCCGCACCCCGCTCCGGTCCGGAACAGCCGCGCCAGCCGTCCATTCCCCCACGCGCTCGCCGACCCGATAGGCACCAAGCCGCGTCGGGGTGACGCGCACGCTTGCCCCTTCGCGCGGCGCGCCGGCGCGCGGAAGCACCCACAACAGCTGGGCCCCGTCCCGTGTTCGCAGATGCAGGCGAAGGGACGGGCCAAGGTCCACCACCCGCGTCACCGTGGCCTCGATCCCGCCTGCGGCCACAATACGCAGGTCCTCGGGCCGGGCCATCAGCGTCACCGGACCGTCCGGCAGCCGCAGGCGGACGGGCACGCCGTACCAGTCGGCCTGCCCGCCCTCGACCAGCGCCTCGCCTTCGTTCATCTGCCCGATGAAACGGGCGACGGTCAGCGTGCGGGGTGAAAGGTAGAGCGCATCGGGCGCCCCCACCTGAACCAGCCGCCCGCGGTCGATCACCGCGATCCGGTCGGCCAGTTCCATCGCCTCGTCCTGGTCGTGGGTGACGAAGATCACGGTCAGCCCCAGCCGCCTTTGAAGCGACTTCAGCTCGTCGCGCAGGTTCTTGCGAAGGTGCGCGTCCAGCGCCGAGAAGGGTTCGTCCATCAGAAGCAGGCGCGGTTCGACCACAAGGCTTCGCGCGAGCGCCACCCGCTGCGCCTGTCCGCCCGACAGTTGCGACGGGCGTCGCCGTTCAAACCCCTGCAACCCGACCAGATCGAGCGATGCCGCCACCTTCGCGGCGATCTCGGCCCGGGGCAGCCCGCGTACACGCAGCCCGAAGGCGACGTTGCGCGCCACAGTCATGTGGGACCAGAGCGCGTGCGACTGGAACACCATCGCGGTCGGCCGCCGGTTCGCGGGCAACGCGGTCATGTCCGCCCCGTCAATGGCGATCCGCCCACGGTCGGGCGCAATCAGCCCCGCCACCAGTCGCAACAGGGTGGACTTGCCGCAACCCGATGGCCCAAGCAGGCACAGGAACTCGCCCCTGTCCATCGCCAGCGTCACGCCGGACACGGCCGGTGTCTCGCCAAAGCTCTTTGTCAGGTCGCGCAGATCGAGCATCATCCGCCGAACCCCTGCGCAACGCCGCCCGCCCCGATGAACCGCCGGGTCAGCAGAAGCGCGGCGAGGCACGGCACCCAGATCAGCACGCACACGACCGCCGCCTGCTGCACGACGACCTGCGCCGACAACTGCAACAGCAAGAGCGGCATGGTCGTCACGTTCGGGGCACCGATCAGAAGCGCGCTTTCGACCTCGAAGAGGACGGCCACATAGGCCAGCACGTAGGACGCCACCAGACCCGGCAGGGCCTGCGGCACCGTCACCTCCAAAAACACCCGCAGGCGCGATGCTCCAAGATCAAGCGCCGCTTCCTCGAGCGCGGGGGGGATGGCGCGGAAGGCCGCCGTCGGGATCCAGATCATGAACAGGACCGCCGACAGCATCTGCGCCACGATCACGCCGGGATAGGTGCCGACAAGGCCCAACCGCAGAAAGACAGCCGCGATGGCGACGAAGATCGCCGACTTGGGCACCGCGTTGGCGGCGAGAAACGACAAAAGGAGCGCCGTCCGGCCCGGGAACTGCAGGCGGGCGAAGGCATAGGCGGCGGGCCAGCACATCACGGCGGCGAGCGTGGTGGAGACCGTGGCGATCACCAGGGACGCGAAAATAGGGTCGGTGACCGTGTGCCGCGACAGCGTGTCGGTCCAGAACTTCAGGCCCCATTCGGTGGGCAGAAGGTGGGGATATCGCCACTTTACCGCGAAGGCCCAGATCGCGACGGTGACGACGGGGCCGAGCATCGCAACGGCCATAGCCGCGAGTATCAGGGCACCGACGGTATCAACGCGCGCCTTCATCGCCGGTCGGCCCGGGCCATCGTGGCCACGTAGACGGCCCCCACCACGGCGGCGGCAACCAGAAGGATCACCGACTGCACCGCCGCCTCGTCGGGACGCTGCAGGTTGCCAAGCGTGCGCACGATGTAGACCCCCATCATCTCGGGGGCGGGCGGCCCGAGGAAATACGGGATCGTGTAGCTGCCGATGATGCCAAGATAGACAAGCGCGAAGGCGATCAGGAACGAACGGCCAAGCCGCGGCATAAGGATCTCGATCAGGATGCGCAGCCGTCCCGCGCCAAGGTCACGGGCGGCGTCCACTGCATTGTCCGACACATGGGCCAGGCCCGCCGTAAGGACAAGGACGGGCAGCGGCAGGTTGTCCCAGATAAAGGCGATGTAGGGACCGACGGGGGTGAGGTACGGCGTGCGGTAGTGGGTGACGCCGACCTGTTCCAGAAGAAGTTGCAGAAGGCCATTTGGGCCCAGGAACCGCGCCAGTGCATAGCAGATGATGATACCGGGAACGAACAGCGGGAACAGGGACAGCGCCTGCACGAAGCCCGCGATCCGGCCGGACGAGAACCTAAGGTACAGCGCAAGGCCCAGCGCGAGGGCAAGCACGGTTGCCGTGCTCGCCATCGTCAGCACCAGGGTGAAGCGCAGGTTCGCGCGGCTGTACGGGTCGGCGAAAAACGCCGCGTAGCGGTCAAGCCCGACCCCGCCCGCGGGCAGCCGCAGCGTGCCGCCGATCAGGGCAGCGGTCGGGACAAGGACCAGCACGACGAGCAGCGCGACGGGCGCCGCGACCAGCGCCAGCCCCGCCGCCGCCTCGCCCCAGCGCGGTCGGGTCCGGCCGGTCGCCCCGGCCGGATTGTCCGTCGCCGTCATCCCTGCTGCAGGTTGGTCGCGACGTTCTTGTACCAGCCGTCGTTCTTGGCCTTCGCCCAGTCACCCGAGGGGAAGGTCGGGATCGAGACGGGGATGATGTCGATGTATTCGGCCTTCAGCTCGGGCGGCAGATAGTCCCACGAAATGCCGGGGAAGCCGCCGATCTCGCGCACGCAGGCGGTCTGGATCTCGGGGCTGAGGATGAAGTTCGCAAGCTTCAGCGCCGCGTCGTGGTTCGTGGCGTTCACCGGCAGGGCCGAATAGGCGAAGCCGCCGCAGAGCGCGAGGTCCTGAAGCTGGACTAGCTTGACCGTCTCGGGCAGGACGCCCTGCTTCAGCGCCTGCAGCGCTTGGTCGGACCAGGCCGGGATCATGTCCACCGCGCCCTGCGCCAGCAGTTGCAGCGCGGGCGTGTTGCCGGCCGGGTACGTGCCCTCGCCGAACGTGAAGGGGTGCAGGTCCTTCAGGATTGCCCAGCCCTTCTGCAGCATCGCGTCGGCCTTGGCGGCATCGAAGCTGTCGCGCGTGAACAGCGACGGATCACGCCCGTTGCCTTCGTGGATCGCGCGGATCACGAAGTTCGACCCCGATCCGCCTTTGTCGGGGCGGCCATAGGTGAAGCGGCCGGGATGCGCCTTGGCCCAGGCGACGATATCCGCGAAGGTCTTGGGCGCGGGGTCCACCTTGGTGCTGTCATAGGCGATCAGCACCTGGCTTCCGCGATAGGGCAGGCGGACGTCGAGGTCCTTCGACGCCGGGTTGATCATCGTCAGGTTCGGCACGTTGGTCGTGTCGAACTTGGTCCAGAGACCGGCCTCGATCGACCCCGGCAAGTCCTGCGGGTCGAACTCTTCGAAGAAATCGGCCTGGGGGTCGGTCTTGGTCTGCAACGCGGCCAGAACGCGCTGGGCGATGGTCGCATTGCCGTCGGCGACACCGCGCGTGATCGTCACATTGTAGGTCAGGTCGGGGAAAGCTTTCTCGAACGCGGCCTTGATCGAGCCGTTCCACCAGTCAGAGATATTGGTGTCACCGTCGGTGTAGACCTGCAGAACGGTCTGACCCGCCGCACGCGCGGCAAGTGGAGCGGCGATGGTGGCAAGCGTCGAGGCAGCGACGAACTGGCGGCGCGATATCACGGACGTATCCCCCTTCTGGCGATGGCTGGGGGATTGCTAGGCGCGGTCAGTGACGCTGACATGAACCCCTGATGACAGGCGTGCATCGACACGGGCGGGAACGGCGTCAACGGCACGGATCCGCCGCAAGCCGGCGAGCGGGACGATCACAGGGGCCGGTCTCAGCCAAGTCGAAGGCCCTGACGGACCCCGGGGACGGCGCAGATTGCCTTGCTGCCCTCCACCCTGTGACCGGTGTTGCCGTCTCCGTGAGGGTGCCCGCCGGATCCTGGGCAAGGGAGCTTCATTTTGCCGGTCTTGGCCAATCCGAAGCACACAGTCCGAACGGCGCGGCCACGCCCGGTCGGCCCTTGATGCGTTCGAGCAGGCGGTCACCGTCCGCCGCCTCCGTCGGCGCGGGTCGGTTCGCGGACGACACGATCATCTGATCCATTTGGAAAAGACGCAATTCCGTGCCCTCACTTGACGCCAGAAAGGCCCTCGCATACCTCAGCTTTCAGCGCGGGCGTTGTGTAATGGTAAGACCCCTGCCTTCCAAGCAGGAGACGCGGGTTCGATTCCCGCCGCCCGCTCCAGCGCCGCCCGGCCCGCGCGCTGCGGTGGGCGCATGGCCCGGATGCGCGATGTGCGGCTACGGCCAAGGGCGGGGCAGAGCGTGCAGCCGGACGCGACGGGCAGCTTGGGCAACAGGGACGATCTGGCGGCTTCGCAAGGGATGGTCGACCGGGGCGGCCTGTCTGCGGCAACGCGGCTGCCGCTGACCGCCTTGGCCGGCACAGGGGTAGAGCGTGTGTTGCGCGCGGTCCTGCGTCGGGCTCCGCTGTTGGTGCCGGTCCTGCTTGCGTTTGCGATGCTGGCGATGGCGATGCCGGGCTTCATGACTTTGCCGCCCATCGACCGGGACGAGGCGTCCTTCGCCCAATCCTCGCGTCAGATGGCCGAGACGGGGGATATCGTCGACATCCGGCTGGGCGAGGCACCGCGCCACAAGAAGCCGGTCGGCATCTATTGGCTGCAGGCGGGAACGGTGCGGTTGGCTGAACTTGTTGCGCCCCGCACTTCGGCCCCGACGGCGGCGGGTCCAGCGGACCACATCGCGACGTACCGCACGGTATCACTGGTGGCGGCGATGCTGGCGGTGTTGCTGACATCACAGATCGGTGCGGTGCTGGCGGGTGGTCCTTCGCCCGCGACGGGTCTTGGGATCGGGGCCATGGCGGGCGTGCTTTTGGGCTCCAGCGTCCTTCTGGGGGCCGAGGCGCGTCTGGCCAAGACCGATGCCGCGCTGCTGGTCACGGTGCTGGCGATGATGCTGCCACTTGCCCGCGCCTGGATGGGCCGGCCGCCAGGGCGCGTGGCGGCCTTCGGGTTCTGGGCGGCGCTGGGCGCGAGCCTGCTGATCAAGGGCCCGATCGGCCTGATGACGGTGGGCCTTGCCGTCGCCGCCCTGGCCCTGGTGCGGCGCGACATCCGCTGGCTTTCAGGCTTCCGCCCGCTGGTGGGGCTGGCTGTCGTGGCCGTCATCGTCCTGCCCTGGTATGCGGCGATCACAGTCCGCACCGGCTGGGCCTTCTGGCAGGCGTCTTTGGGCCGCGACCTGATCGGCAAGGTGGCCGAGGGGCAGGAAAGCCACGGCGCCCCGCCCGGCACCTATCTGGCGCTGGTCTGGCTGACCTTTGCGCCGGGGGCGGCGGTCCTGGCGCTTGGCCTTCCCGCCCTGTGGCGCGGGCGGCGGGATGCGCGCCTTGCCCCTGCGCTGGCCTTCTGCCTGGCCTGGGCCCTGCCAACCTGGATCGTGTTCGAGGCCGTGGCGACAAAGCTCGTCCATTATGTCCTGCCCGCCTATCCCGCGCTTGCCATCCTGGCCGCAATCGGCTGGCAGGCCACGCCCGATCCCCTGGCCAGCCTGGCCCGGCGGGTGGTGGCGGCTGTCCTTCTGGTTGTGCCGGTGGCGGTGGCGGTGGCAGTAGCGGCCCTGTCGCTTCGGTATGGCGGGCCGATTCCCGTGTTCGCCATCCTGGGCATCGCCGGTATGATCCTGTCCGCGCTGGCGTTCTGGGCCTGGGCGCGGGCGGGCCGCCGGTGGGCCGCGGCGGCGGCGGTTCTGCCGATGGGGTTCTGCCTGTCGCTGGCCGTCTATCCGACGCTGGCGCGCGTTCCCGCGATCTGGCCCAGCGCGGCGATGGGCCGGGCCGTGGCGGAGTTCGGCCTCTGCGCAGCGCCCGAGGCCATCGTCACGGGCTACGCCGAGCCCTCGGCCCTCTTCACCCTTGGTGGCGGTGCCCTTGCACCGTCGCCCGAGGCCGCCGCCGACCGTGCTGCAGCCGCCCCCTGCGCCATCGTCTTCGTGGCCGACGGCGCAGCCCGGAACTTCGCGGCGCGTGCGGCGGAACTGGGCCTGAAGCTCGCCGACCGGGGGTGGATCGAGGGAACCAACATCGGGTCCGGAAAGAGGGTCCGCATCGCGGTCCTCGGCAAGGCCCCGGAATAGGCTGCCGCGCGGCACTGCGGCAACCACGCCGACGCCCCTACCGACGCCCTGTCAGGACGTCAGCGCCCCGCCGGACCGCCACCGCGATCGTCCACCATACCCAGGACAGCCATCCCTTGACCGCCGCCCGGGCCCGCGACGGGCGGCGCAGCGCCCGCTCGCACGCCCAGCCCCAGGTGGCCCCGGCCAGAACCTGCCAGATGTCATGCGCGCCCACCTCGATCCGGCTCGCGCCGGTGAAGCCAGCAGCCAGAAGAACCACCCCTTGCGCCACCGGACTGCCCTTCAGGCAATCGCTGACCAGCGAACTCGCGCCGAGGACAGCCGTCGACGTATGCGCGGACGGCATCCCTTCCGACCCGCCATGCGGCCGGTCGTTGATCCCCGCATCGCCCAGCGCACGCTTTGTGCCGTGGACGGTCAGGAACATGACGGCATAGCGCAGCGCGAATTCCTGCGCCTCGCCCGTCAGCGCCGAACAGCCCAGCGCGAGCAAGGGCAGCGCGACCTGCAGCCGGTCGCCATAGCGTTCGGCCACCGGCGGCGTGACCGCGATGACCAGCGCCAGCACCGCCGGGATGACGACAGCGCGGGGGCGGGGCGGGCGTGGCAGGATCATGGGCGCAACTTCGGTTTTGGCGCGCCTGACCCTAATGCCGTCAATGCCAAAGGGAAATCCGGTATCGCGCCCAAAGCCCGGGCAGACCGCCCCCGCGTCAGAGGCGCGTCGCGATCAGGCAGATGCAGCCGCCCTTCGTGGTGACGACCGGGTGCCGCGTTCCGGCAAAGGCGACATGATAATCGCCCGGCCCGAAGGTCACGCCATCGACGATCATGTCGCCTTCCAGGACAAGGCATTCCTCATCGCCGCCGTGTTCGTGCGCGTGCAGGACCGCGCCGGGCTGGATGCGGATCAGGAAGGATCTTCGCCCGGCCTTTTCGCTCCGCCACAGCGTCCGCGTGTCCACGCCTTCGGACAACCGCTTCCATCCGCCCTCGTCATGCCGGACGATGTGAAACCCCGCAAGCGGCGCGTCGATCCCCGCCTCGGCGGCGATGCGCGAGAACAGATCGCTGCTCGGCCGCACGGGGTCGAGCGCCTCGCCAAGTGGCGCGAGCCGCGCTTCCAATCCCCGACGGGCCTTGCGCTGGCCCTCGGTCTCGCCGGTCAGGGGGTCGAGCCCCAGCGCCCGTTCGAAGGCCAGAAGCGCCTCGTCGCCCGGGTCTTCGGCGTCAGGTCCGGTCATGGCTCATACCCCGTCCATGCAGGTACGAAGCGACATGAGCCCCCGCCGCAGCCAGGCTTTGATCGTGCCATCCGGTGTTCCGAAATGGCGCGCCAGGTCCTCGCGGCTCCAGCCGTCATAGTAGGCCAGCAGGATCGCCTTGCCGTGCTGCGGGTTCAACCGGCCGATGCAGCGCATCAGGATCCGAAGGTCCGACAGGTTCTCGGCACCCGACGCCCGGGCGGGAAGGGTTTCCAGCATGTCGAGTTCCGTTTCCGTCGCCACGCGGTCTACGCGGCCAAGGCTTCGGATGTAGTCGATAGCCCGCCGCCGGGCAAGGATACTGAGCCAGGCCTGCCCCGTTCCGAGTTCCGGATCAAAGGTTTCGGCGCGCCGCCATATCTGGACATAGACCTCTTGCAGGATGTCCTCGGCCGCGCTTCTTTCGCGGCAGATGCGCAGGATGATGGCCAGAAGCTTGCCCGACGTCCGGTCATAGAGAGCGCGGAAGGCCGTTCGGTCCTGGCCGGCGACAGCGACGAGCAACCCTTCGATCGACCGGTCGTCCATACCGAAGCCGCCCCGTTGGAAGTCCTTACCCCAAGGGGCAGCGTAACGAGTTTCCAGCGCGAGGTGAAGCCGTGGGCCGCGGGCCGTGACAGGCCGTCCGCCAACGGCGAGGCCCTCCCGACGCCGGTCCGTTCCGCTCTTTGGATTACCCTCGGACGAGCGTCAGGGTCGCTCTATTCGGCGGGGCCCGGGCCTGCGACGCTATGCGCCGGCCGCGCTCGGTCAGCCACGGCTTGCCCCCGCGGGGGCTTCGTCCTAAACCGCTCGCGTTCCGCAGCGAGGGCCCATGCCACAGTCCGACCCGCAGCCGCCCGCCATGCAGGGCCATGCCGTGCCCGCTGCCACAGCCGCGTCCCCGCCGGGCGCACCGCCCTCTGCGGGGGGCGAGACAGAGCGCGCCAAGTCGCGGCGCGTGGGTTCGCTGATCAGGCTCTGGCCCTTCCTGCGCCCCTATCGCGGGCTTCTGGTCCTTGCGACCTGCGCGCTTGTCCTGACCGCCGCCGTCAGCCTGGCCCTGCCCCTGGCCGTGCGCCGGGTGATCGACGGCTTCGGCGCGGGGTCAGACCTGCTGGACAGCTATTTCGCCGCCGCGATGGCCATAGCCGCCGTGCTCGCCGTCGGCACGGGGCTGCGCTACTACCTTGTCACGCGTCTCGGCGAACGGGTCGTGGCCGACATCCGCCGCGCGGTCTTCGACCGGGTGATCGGCATGTCGCCCGCGTTCTTCGAAAAGGTTCTGACGGGCGAGGTCCTGAGCCGCATCACCACGGACACCACGCTGATCCTGTCGGTGATCGGCTCGTCGGTGTCGGTGGCCCTGCGCAATGTGCTGATGCTGTTGGGCGGGGTCGCGCTGCTGATGCTGACTTCATGGAAGCTGACGCTGCTTGTGCTGCTGATCGTGCCCGCCGTGATCGTGCCCATCGTCACGCTCGGCCGTCGGCTGCGCCGGCTTTCGCGCGAGAACCAGGATTGGATCGCGGCGTCGTCGGGGAATGCGTCCGAGACACTTCTGTCGGTGCAGACGGTGCAGGCCTTCACGCATGAGGGGGCAAGTCGCGCCAGCTTCGGCGATATGACCGAAAAGTCCTTTGAGTCCGCGCGCATACGGATCGGGACGCGGGCGGTGATGACAGTGATCGTCATCTTCCTGGTGTTTGCGGGGATCGTCGGCGTGCTGTGGATCGGCGCGCATGATGTCCGGTCGGGCGTGATGACACCGGGTGAGCTTGTGCAGTTCGTGATCTACGCCGTGATGGTCGCGGGCGCTGTGGGGGCGCTGACCGAGATCTGGGGCGAGGTGCAACGCGCGGCGGGGGCGACGGAGCGGCTGGCCGAGTTGCTGGCCGCCGAGGATACGGTGCCGGATGCCGCGCGGCCCGTGGCGCTGCCGCGCCCGGCGAAGGGGGCGATCCGGTTCGAGGGGGTGACGTTCCGATACCCCTCGCGGCCTTCGGTGTCGGCGTTGGACGGGGTCGATCTGGTGGTCGCGCCGGGCGAGACGGTGGCGCTGGTGGGCCCGTCGGGGGCGGGCAAGACGACCGTGATCCAGATGATCCTGCGGTTCTGGGACCCCGATCAGGGGCGGGTGCTGCTGGACGGGATCGACCTGCGCGACATGGCGCGCGACGACTTCCGCCAGGTGATGGCGCTGGTGCCGCAGGACCCGGTGATCTTTGCCGCGTCAGCCCGCGAGAACATCCGCTTCGGGCGGCCGGGGGCGAGCGATGCCGAGGTTGAGGCGGCCGCGAAGGCGGCGGCAGCGCATGAGTTTTTGGCAAGCCTGCCAGAGGGTTACGACACGTTCGTGGGGGAACGGGGCGTGATGCTGTCGGGCGGGCAGAAGCAGCGCATCGCCATTGCGCGCGCGATCCTGCGGGATGCTCGCGTGCTACTCTTGGATGAAGCGACGAGTGCGCTTGACGCCGAAAGCGAGCGCGCCGTGCAAGCGGCGGTGGAACGGCTGGCCGAGGGGCGCACGACGCTGATCGTGGCGCACCGGCTGGCGACGGTGAAGAAGGCCGACCGGATCGTCGTCTTCGATCAGGGCAGGATCGTCGCGGAAGGCACGCACGATCAGCTGGTGGCCGAGGGCGGGTTGTACGCGCGGCTGGCGCGGTTGCAGTTCACTGAAGGGCTGGCGGCGGAGTAGGTGGATGGGCGGGGGCTCTGCCTGCTGCCATCGGTTCTCTGACCGATGGCGAACCGCTGGCAGCCCCCCGGAGTATTTTTGTCCATGCGAAGGGGCATGGCGGGGGTGAGTCTGGCCCGGCGGGGTTGAAGATCGGTTAAGCGCGCGGTGCAGGGTCAGCCTGTCTCTGCCAACCGCGCCAGCGCGGCGCGCAGCTTGGCGGCCTCTTCCTCGGCGGCGGCCAGTTGCTCGCGGGTTTCCTCGACCACCTCTTCCTTGGCCGAGGCCACGAACTTGGGGTTGTTGAGGCGGGCGCGAAGTCCGGCAATATCCTTGTCAAGCTTCTCCAACGTCTTGGAAAGGCGCGCCTTTTCGGCGGCGATGTCGATGACGCCTTCCAAGGGAAGCGCGAAGAGGCCGCCGTCCACCGGGATGGTGACGGACCCTTTCGGGGCAGCACCTTGACTGATGCCGTCCACGCGGGCGAGGCGGTCGATGAGGGTGCGGTTGCGGGTGAGGGCCTGGGTGCCCGCGTCGTCCAGCGTGACCTGGACGAGGGGGAGTTTCAGGCCCACGGGCACGCGCATCTGGGCGCGGGCGGAGCGGATTTCCTCGATGAGCTGGATCACCCAGGTCATTTCGCGGTCGGCGGATTCGTCTGCGATTTCAGGGCCGTAGCTGGGCCAGTCGCCGTGGACGAGGAGTTTCGTGCGCGTGCCCGTCATGGCCCACAGGTCTTCGGTCAGGAAGGGCATGAAGGGGTGCAGCATCAGCAGGCACTGGTCCAGCACCCAAGCCATCGTAGCGCGGGTTTCCCCAGCGATTTCAGCGTCTTGGCCGGTCAGGAGGGGCTTGGCAAACTCGACATACCAGTCGCAGACGCGGCCCCAGACGAAGGCGTAAAGGGCGTTCGCGGCGTCGTTGAAGCGGAACGCCTCCAGCGCCTCGTCCACGGCCTGCCGGGTGCGGGCGACCTCGCCCAGAATCCAGCGATTGACCGTATGTTTCGCGTAGCTTCCGCGTAGCTTTTCCGTAGTGCGTGCGAAGCTACGCGCCGGACTGTCGCTGCCCGTTTCGGCAACGGGGCCGAACACCTCGTTCATCTCGGCGAATCGGAAGGCGTTCCAGATTTTCGTGGTGAAGTTCCGGTAGCCCGCGATGCGGTCTTTCGACAGCTTCAGGTCGCGCCCCATCGCCGCCATCGAGGCCAGCGTGAAGCGCACCGCGTCGGCGCCGAATTCGTCGATGAGGTCGAGGGGGTCGAGGACGTTGCCGAGCGACTTCGACATCTTCTTGCCCTTCTCGTCGCGGACGAGGGCGTGGACATAGACGGTGCGGAAGGGAATGTCGTCCACGACGGCAAGCTGCATCATCATCATCCGGGCGACCCAGAAGAAGATGATGTCGAAGCCGGTGACGAGGACCGAGGTGGGGAAGTATTTGTGCAGTTCGGGCGTGCCCTCGGGCCAGCCGAGCGTGCCGATGGGCCAGAGGCCGGAGGAGAACCAGGTGTCGAGGACGTCGGGGTCGCGGTAGAGGACTATGGGAGTATGCCCGGGTCCCTCGCGGAGGGTATTCTCCAGCGCTTCGATTTGTTCAGGTGTCGGAACGCTCGTCTGGGCAGATTGGTCGGCACGCGAGCCGACAGCAAAGTCGTGGATAGTAACGTTGGAAAGCCCTTTTGAAACGTACCAGGATTTCGCTTGTTGCTGAACATCCTCAAAGGACATTCCGCAAAACGCGACACCTTTTCCGGGATCACGTCCGCCCGGACGCTCCTGCCACGGCCCATACCACACCGGAATCTGGTGCCCCCACCAGAGCTGGCGGCTGATGCACCAGGGTTCGATGTTTTCCAGCCAGTGGAAATAGACCTTCTCGTGCTGTTCGGGCAGGATCTTGGTCCGGCCCTGCCGCACGGCGTCGATGGCGGGTTGGACGATCTTGGCGGTGTCCACGAACCACTGGTCGGTCAGCATGGGTTCGATGACCACTTTCGAGCGGTCGCCGAAGGGTTGCATGATCTTCTTGGCTTCAATCAGCGGGACCATCGGGGTGTCGGGTGGTAGGGTGGGCGGTCCGCCCACCGCCCCGTCCGGGGCCGACGGCGCGGTGGGTGAACCCGTCGCTTCCGCGCCGGAACCACCCACCCTACCGGGCGCGCCATCGGGCAGCGGGGCCCCGGTTTGCGCCGGGGCGTTGGGTTTTGCCGCCGATTTCCCCAAGCGCGGGTCGTCCGCACGGGTCATCACCGCCAGCCCTTCGGCCACGATGCCTGCGACCACGCGCTTGCGCGCTTCATACCGGTCAAGGCCCCGCAATTCATCGGGGACGAGGTTCAGGGCGTCGATCTCGGCTTCGGACGGGTTCAGGGGTTGTTCGGCGAAACCGGGGGGGACGTAGCCCTTTTTGACCAGCCAGGCGCGTGAGAGGGCCTGCGCCTGCTGGGCCGCCTCGGCATAGGGCACCCCGTCGTCGCGCATCCGGGCCTTGGTGTCCATCAGGCGGTAGAGGGGGATGCCGTTCCGCTGGGCGACCCCGTAGTCGTTGAAGTCATGCGCGCCGGTGATCTTGACCGCGCCCGAGCCGAATGTGGGGTCGGGGTAGTCGTCGGTGATGATCGGGATCAGGCGGCGGTGGTCCTTTGGGCCGACCGGGATTTCGCAGAGTTTCCCGACGATTGGCGCGTAGCGTTCATCCGACGGGTGAACCGCGACAGCGCCGTCGCCGAGCATCGTTTCGGGGCGGGTGGTGGCGATGGAGATGTAGTCGCGGGTTTCGCGCAGGGTGACGGTGCCGTCCGCGTCACGCTCGACATATTCGTAGGTCTGGCCGCCCGCGAGCGGGTATTTGAAGTGCCACATGAACCCGTCCACCTCGGTCTGTTCGACCTCGAGGTCTGAGATGGCGGTTTCGAAATGCGGGTCCCAGTTCACCAGCCGCTTGCCGCGATAGATGAGGCCCTTGTTGTAGAGGTCCACGAAGACCTTGATGACCGCGTCGTGGAAGTTGCCCTCCTCACCCGCCGGTGCGCCGGGGGCACCGGACATCGTGAAGGCCTCGCGCCCCCAGTCGCAGGACGCGCCGAGGCGTTCCAGCTGGCCGCGGATGTTGCCGCGCGATTTGCGCTTCTGGTCCCAGACAAGCGAGGTGAATTCTTCGCGGCTGAAGTCGGTGCGGCGGCGGTTGGTTTTCGCGAGTTCGCGTTCGACGACCATCTGCGTGGCGATCCCCGCATGGTCGGTGCCGGGCTGCCAGAGCGTGTCGTGCCCGCGCATCCGGTGCCAGCGGGTCAGGATGTCCTGCAGCGTGTTGTTGAAGGCGTGCCCCATGTGGAGGCTGCCGGTGACGTTCGGGGGCGGGATGACGATGGAGAAGGCTTCGGCCCCCGGTTTGGCGTTGGCCCCGGCGGCGAAGGCGTTCGCGTCGGCCCAGAGGCGGGCGATGCGGGCCTCGGCCTCGTGCGCGTCGTATTTCGGTTCCATCGGCATGTGGGCGGCCCCGGTCTGTCGTTCCGGGGCCAAAGGCCCCGGAGATTGTGATCCGGGGCCGTCTTAGCGGCTGGGGGCGGGGAGGGGAAGCGGGGCTACGTTCCTGCGAACGCCGCCTCGATGGCCGCGATGTCGATCTTCTTCATCGTCATCATCGCGTCCATCGCGCGCTTGGCCGCCGCGCGGTCGGGGCTGGAGACGGCAGAGAGGAGCGCGCGGGGGGTGATCTGCCAGCTGATGCCCCAGCGGTCCTTGCACCAGCCGCAGGCGGATTCCCGGCCGCCGTTCCCCGTGATCGCGGCCCAGTAGCGGTCGGTTTCGTCCTGTGTGTCGGTCATGACCATGAAGGACACGGCCTCGGAGTGTTTGTACATCGGGCCGCCGTTCAGGCCGACGAAAGGCTGGCCGAGGACGGTGAAGTTCACCACGATCTCGTCCCCCGTCTTGTTGCCGGGGGTGTCGGTGGGCGTGCGGAAGCCGCCTTCGACATGGCTGTCGGGGAAGGTGCGGGCGTAGAACTCGGCCGCCTCGCGGGCGTTGCCGTCGAACCAGAGGCAGGTGACGATGGGGGCGCGCGCCTCGGTCATTTCGGCCCCACGACGGCGAAGTGCGCGCCTTGCGGGTCGGTCGCCACGGCGATGAATGCGCCTCCGGGGACGTCTTGGGGTCCGTGGATGACGCGGCCGCCTGCCGAGGCGATGCGGTCCATCGCCGCAGTTACGCCGCTGGTCCCGAAGTAGGGAAGCCAGTGGCCCGGGCCGGGGATCTCGGGGGCCTTGCGCATCATGCCGCCCATGTCGGTTCCGTTCCAGGCGATGATGTCGTAGGTGCCCATCGGCCCCATGTCCATCGCGCGGGTCTTCGTCCAGCCGAAGACCTTTCCGTAGAAGGTCATGGCGGCGGCGGGGTCGGAGGTGGCAAGCTCGTTCCAGTTGCCGTGGCCGTCCTTTTGCTGGTCGAAGGCGCGGCCGCCGCTTCCGTCCGTCGGCAGCGGTTCCAGGATGCCGAAGCCCACGCCCTGCGCATCGGCGAGGATCGCGAAGCGGCCGGTGCCGGGAATGGCGGCGACCGGGCGGTGGACGCGGCCGCCCGCCGCAGTGACGGCGGCGACGGTGGCGTCGGCATCGGTGACGGCGAAGTAGATCAGCCAGAAGGGCGGCATGCCGGTCACGTCGGGTGGCATGTCCATCAGGCCCGCCACCTGGTCACCCCCGGCCGAAGCGAGGTGATAGGTGAAGCCGGGCATACCGGCGTCGGCCACCGTCCAGCCGAGGACGCGGCCGTAGAAGTCGCCGGCCGCGCCCAGATGGCCGGGGGCGGTGGCGAGTTCGTACCAGCAGGGGGCGCCGTGGTGGGTCATATCGGGTCTCCATCGATGACGAGGGGCGAAAAACCGCCGTAGATCATGCGCTTGGCGTCGAAAGGCATCTGCGACATGTCCATCTGGCCGCCGTCTTCCATCATCGCCTTGTAGGCGGTGTCGCGGGTGGCCTTGTCGGGCCAGGTGATCCAGCAGAAGACGACCGTTTCGTCCTCGGTCGCGGCGACGGCGCGGTAGAAGTCGGTCTGCTTGCCGTGCGGCACGTCGTCGGCCCAGCCGACGACCATCGAGGTCGCGCCGCCTTTGCGGAACGCGGGCCAGAACGCGATTTCGTGCGCCTGATAGTCGTCCCGCCGCGCGGTGGGCACGGGCACGACGAATCCGTCGATGTACATCGCGGTCCCTTCGTTGATTCTCGCTGTTGCCTCAGGCTGCGACAGATGGTAGTAAAAAACAACCAAAAGTTCGAAACAATGACTGAAGTAGGACGAAACCCGCCGTCAGCCCCCGATGGCCCCCGGTCGATCTATGACGAGGGCTGCATCGGTGCCCATGCGCTGGACGCGCTGGGCGAGCGCTGGGCGATCCTTGTGGTGCGAGAGCTTTTGTATGGGCCGAAGCGATTCAGCCTGATCCGAGCCGGGCTGCCGGGGATCAGCGCATCGGTGCTGATCCAGCGGCTGGAGGGGCTGGAGGCGCGGGGCGTGGTGGAGCGGATGCGGCTGCCGGAACCGGCGGAGGTGCAGGTCTACGGGCTGACTCCGCTGGGTCAGGCGACGCGGCCGCTGATCGTGGAGCTGTGCCGCTGGGGCGTGCGGGTGCCGGGGCACGATCCCTGCAAGCCGATCAGCCCCTCATCGCTGATGATGTCGATGGAGGCGATGGCGTTGCCGGGTGTGGCCGCGATCACGGCGGGGTTCGACTTCGGACGCGAGCGGTTCACGGGGCGGCTGGAGCGCGGCGTCTGGCGGGTGGAGCGCGGAGAGGGTGACGCGGAGATCGCGTTCGCGGGCAGCCCGAACGCGTTGGCCCCGGTGATCTACGGACGTGCGCCCTTGGTGTATTGGCTGGAGCGTGGGGCCGGGGCGGGCGTCGGGTTCCGGGGCGACCCGGTGGTGGGGCAGAGGTTTGTGGACGGGTTCAGCCTGCGACCTCGGGATGGAGCGGGCGCGCAAGGGAGCGGCGGTGCGGGTTAACGGGGCGGTAACCCTTGCCGGGGTATGCATGGGCGAAGCGCCGACAGCTGCGGTGCCGGAGTTCGACGGGCTAGCGGTTCCAGCGCCCTTCGCCGCGCACCGTCAGGTGCGGGGCAGAAATGCGCTGCGTCCAGCCCGGCACAGAACCAATCTTCGCAGAAGATTGGTTCTACGATTCTTCTGCGAAGAATCGTAGAATCGCGCGATATGTCATTGAAATAGATGCATTTTCCGGAGATTTCTGCGCCGCTGCACGGCGGACGCCAGCCGCCCCCTTACACCGCCCGGTCGAGCTTCGTCGACAGATGGATCAGGCTCTCGCTTTGCCGCACCCCCGTCATCTCGCCGATCTGGTCCAGCACCTGGTCCAGCACCGCCGTCGAGGGTGCCGCGACCTGCAGCAGAAGGTCCACCCGCCCCGAGGTCGTATGGACCCGCTCCACCTCGGCGATTGACTTCAGGCGGCTCAGCACATTGGCCTGCGCGCGCGGCTCGATCATCAGAAGGACAGTCGCCCGGATGCGGCCCTGACGCGCCGCCTCGCCCAGCTTGACGGTGTAGCCCGCGATGATGCCCGATGTCTCCAGCCGCTCCAGCCGGGCCTGAATGGTGGACCGCGCTACCTTTAGCCGTCGGGCGAGCGTCGCCACCGAGATACGGGCGTCGGCGCCCAGCAGGGCAAGGATCTGGCGGTCAAGATCATCCATTCGGCAACACTTGCAAATTGACGGCGGCTGTCGTCATTCTAACGAAACATCGCCGCAATTCTACACTTTTGATCGGTGAAACTGTGTCCCACATAGCGGACACTTTCCGAGACAGGAAAAGGGCGGCTCATACGCACCTGGCCTGGTTGGTAGAAACGCGTAAGCGTCTCCCGACCCGTTCTGCCGGGGCAAGAGGTGGCTGCGCTTCATTGGCAAGAAGGACCACGCCGATGGGGCTTTCCAAGACGATCTGGGCCACGCCCAGCGAGATGATCCGCGCGCAGACCCCGGACAATCCGGTGCTGTTCTTCGCGCCCGCGGCCCTGCAGGCGACCGCCAAGCGCTTCATCGCGGGTTTCCCCGGCCTCGTCACCTATGCGGTCAAGTCGAACCCGGACGAGATGGTGATCCAGAACCTGATCGCCGCTGGCGTGACCGGCTTTGACGTCGCCTCGCCCTTCGAGATCGACATGATCGGCCGCCTCGCCCCCGGTGCGGCGATGCACTACAACAACCCCGTCCGCGCGCGGCATGAAATCGAATTCGCGGTGGACCGGGGCGTGAAGTCCTACTCGGTGGACAGCCATTCCGAGCTGAAGAAGCTGGCCGAGCTGGTGCCCGCGGAAGGCACGGAAATCTCGGTGCGCTTCAAGCTGCCGGTCAAGGGCTCGGCCTACAACTTCGGCGCCAAGTTCGGCGCGACGGCGGAAGAGGCGGTTTCGATCCTGCGCGAGGCTGTGGCCTTTGGCTTCACGCCCTCGATCACCTTCCACCCCGGCACGCAGGTCAATGACCTGACGCTGTGGGAACAGTTCATCGGCAAGGCCGCCTGGATCGCGAAGGAAGCGGGCGTTCGGATCGCGCGGCTGAACGTGGGCGGGGGCTTTCCGTCGCAACGGTCGGCCGACGGCATCCTGACGCTGGAAGACATCTTCGCCACGATCAACCGCGCCACGGCCGAGGCTTTCGGCGCGGACCGCCCGCAGCTGGTCTGCGAGCCGGGGCGCGGCATGGTGGCGGACGCCTTCGCCAGCGTGGCGCGGGTCAAGGGCATCCGGGACGGCGCGCACGTGTTCCTGAACGACGGCGTCTACGGCAGCCTGGCCGAAATGCCGATCATCGGGATGGTCGGCCGCATCGAGGCGCTGTCGCCCGAGGGCGAGCCGCGCACGGGTGCCAAGGTGGACCGCATCGTCTTTGGCCCGACCTGCGATTCGGTGGACCGGCTGCCGGGCGAAATCGCGCTGCCGTCGGATCTGGAGGAAGGCGACTTCCTCGTGTTCCAGGGCGTGGGCGCGTATTCGACGGTGACGAACACCCGCTTCAACGGGTTCGGCGAGCTGACCGTCGCCACGGTGATGCGGCTGCGCTGACCGGCACGTCGGAATGCCTCACGCTGGTTCCGCCCGGTTGCCTCGCGGTGGAAGGAAGTTTTATCGCGCCTTGCAGTACGGGTGAGCCGGACAAGGAAACGCATGCCGTTTCCCCGGCTCATGCGCGACGGCGCATCTTGCAGACTCCACAGCTCAAGACCCCGAGAGGGCAGCGCCTGCCTGGGCGGCGCGAAGCGCCTGCCGCCGAATGCAACGGGGGGCAGGCAGGCGCTGCCCGGATCGCTTTGGGCGACCGGGCGGAATGCGGAAAGGTCGCGCGTCGGCAAAGTCACGGGCCTTTGCCGATTGCACCGTTGCGACGGCGCGATCATACGGAGACCGTATCGTGGGCTGGGGGCGCAGGGCTGCGGGCCTTGCGCCCTTTTTCGTGTCAGCGCCGCCCTTTGCGCCGCCGCACTGGACATGCGCGCCCCCCCGGCTAGTGTTCCAGCCGACCCCAGGTCAGCGCAATCATTCCATCATACGGGCGGATCACCATGACCAAGTTCGGACGCAGCCAGACGCTTTCCCGGATCGAGGACCGCCGCTTCCTGACCGGGCAGGGCCGGTATGCCGACGACATCGCGCCGGCGGGTGCCATGCACGCGGTGTTCCTGCGCAGCCCCCATGCCCACGCGGACATCGCGGGGATCGACGTGTCGGATGCGGTGGCCGTGCCGGGGGTGCGCGCGGTGATCACCTGTGCGGACCTTGATGCGGCAGGGCTGGCCAAGGGGACGGAGGCGGAGTTCCTGAAGCTGCCGGGGGGCGGCAAGGTGGCCAAGCCCGTGCGCCCCTATCTGGCACGGGGACGTGTGTTGCACGTGGGCGAGGCGGTGGCGCTGGTCGTGGCCGACAGCCTTGCAGCGGCAAAGGACGGGGCCGAGGCGGTGGTGGTAGACTATGACGAGCGCGACGCGGCACTCGCCATCGCGCCGGGGGGGCCGGAGATTCACAAAGGGGTCGCCGGGAACCTCGCCTATGACTATCGCCTGGGCGATGAGGGCGCGACCGATGCCGCGCTCGCCGCCTCGGCCCATCGCGTGACCTTGAGGGTCGTGCATAACCGCGTGGTGGCCAACCCGATGGAGCCGCGCGCGGTCTGGGCCGAATGGGTGGACGGGCGCGTCCACGTCTGCATCTCGGGGCAGGGCGTGTGGGAACAGAAGAAGGCGCTCGCCCACGGCTTGCAGCTTGACCCCGCCAAGGTGCGCGTGACCAACCCCGATGTGGGCGGCGGCTTCGGCATCAAGGGCGCGTCCTACCCGGAATACATCGTGCTCGCCCATGCCGCCCGCGTGGTGGGCGCGCCCGTGCGCTGGGCCGCCGACCGGACCGAGACGATGCTGACCGACAATGGCGGGCGCGATCTGGTGACCGAAACCGTGATGGGGTTCGACGCGGACCACCGCATCACGGCCTACCGCGTGAACGTGATGTCAAACATGGGGGCCTACAATGCCCCCTTCGGCCAGCTGATCCAGTCGGAGCTGTTTTCCAAGGTGTTCACCGGGGCCTATGACATCCCCGCCCCCTGCCTTGTGGCAAAGGGCATCTACACCAACACCACCCCCGTCGATGCCTATCGCGGCGCGGGGCGGCCCGAGGCGATCCTGACGCTGGAACGCGCGATGGATGCCGCCGCGCGGGAACTCGCCGCCGATCCGTGGGAACTTCGGCAGAAGAACTTCATCAAGGCCTTCCCCTACAAGACCCTCGCCCGCAGCAACTATGACGTGGGCGACTTCCCCCGCGTGCTGGCCCGCGTCCGCGCCGAGGCCGACGCGAACGGGTTCCAAAGCCGCCGCGAAAGGGCCGCGAAGGCGGGGCAGCTTCGGGGGATGGGCATCTGCTATTACATCGAGTCGATCCTGGGCGACGCGCATGAGGCGGCCGAGGTCGCCTTTGACGCGGACGGCACGGTGACACTCGCCGTCGGCACCCAGTCGAACGGGCAGGGGCATGAAACGGTCTATGCGGCCTTCCTGTCGGACCGGACGGGCATTCCGGTGGAGCGTATCCGCATCATCCAGGGGGACAGCGACCTGATCGCCGAAGGCGGCGGCACGGGCGGTTCGCGGTCCGTGACGGTGCAGTCGGCGGCGACGCTGGCGACGGTAGAAGCGATGGTGGCGGCCTTCACGCCCTTCGTGGCAGGCGAGATGGACACCGACCCGACGGTCGTGGGGTTCGACGGCACCGTCTTCCGTGCGCCGGGGTCGAACCTTGTGCTGACCCTGACCGAGGCCGCCGACCGTGCCCGCCGGGCGGGGCGGACGGACCTTCTGAAGCACCGCACCGTGGCCAAGCTCAAGCAGCGGTCGTTCCCGAACGGTGCCCATGTGGCCGAGGTGGTGATCGACCCCGAGACGGGGCATGTGACGGTCGATCGCTATACCGTCACCGACGACTTCGGGAACCTGATGCACCCCACGCTGGTCGAGGGGCAGATTCACGGTGGCGTGGCGCAGGGCTTGGGCCAGGTGCTGGTCGAGAATGCGGCCTATGATGACAGGGGCCAGATGCTTGCCGCGACCTTCATGGACTATGCGATGCCGCGGGCGGGCGACGTGCCGCCCGTGTCGTTCACAACGGAACCCACGATCACGGATTCGAACCCGATGGGCATGAAGGGCTGCGGCGAGGCGGGGACGGTGGGGGCGCTGGCCGCGATATCGAACGCGGTGCTGGATGCGCTGTGGTCCCGGGGGGTCCGGCATATCGACATGCCCTGCACGCCGCTTCGGGTGTGGCAGTGGCTGGAGGAGGCGAAGGCGCGGGGTGAAGCAGCTCGGTGAACGACTGCGCGACCTGCTGGGGCGGTCCCGGCGGGTCGAGATGCCGGCCCCGCCACGGCGGCGGGGGTCTGTCGATCACGTGATCCTACTGGACGGCACGATGTCGCGGCTGGACCCCGGCCACGAGACCAACATCGGGCGGATGTTCCGCCTGCTGTCGCAGCGGCGCGGGGCGGGGCTGTCGCTGTATTACGAGGCCGGGCCGCAGTGGCGGGGCTGGCGCGACCTGAGTGAGGTCGCAACAGGGGCGGGGGTCGAGGCGCAGATCGTGCGCGCCTATGGGTGGCTGGCCAGTCACTACCGCGAGGGCGACCGCATTTACCTCTTCGGCTTTTCGCGGGGCGCCTTTGCGGTGCGGTCGCTGGCGGGAGTGATCGACCGGGTGGGGCTGGTGCGGGCCGGTGAGGCGACCGAGCGGAACATCGGGCTGGCCTGGCGCTACTACAAGGCTGCCGAGGTGCGCCCGGCGATGCAGGCCTTCCGGCGGCGGTTCTGCCATGACAGCGTTTCGGTCGAGCTGGTGGGGGTCTTCGACACGGTGAAGGCGCTGGGGCTGCGGCTGCCTTTGCTCTGGATGCTGACCGAAGGCAGCCACCGGTTCCACAGCCACGCCCTTGGGCCCGTGGTGCGACGGGGGGCGCAGGCGCTGGCGCTGCACGAGACGCGGGCGGCCTTTGCGCCGATCCTGTGGGAGACGGAGGGCGCGGGCGACGGGCGGGTGGAGCAGGTCTGGTTCCCCGGCGCGCATGGCGATGTGGGGGGGCATCTGGGCGGGTACGAGGCCGCGCGCCCGCGGGCGAACCTGTCCTTGATCTGGATGCTGGAACGGGCCGAGGCGGCGGGGCTGGCGCTGCCCGAGGGCTGGCAGGGCGGGATCGCGGCGGACCCGTCGGCCCCGTCGGTGGGCACCTGGCGGGGGTTCGGGGCGCTGTTCCTGCTGCGCGCCCGCCGCCCGGTGGGGCGCGACCCGTCCGAGCGGCTGCATCCGGCGGCGGAGCTGCGGGGGCAGGGGCTGGTGGTGCGGTGGTGGGTCAGCCGGCGGAGCGGGTGATTTGGGCGCGCCGGAATTTGTCCCTCAGAGGGACAAGTTAACGGGCGTGTAATCGCAAGGGGTTACGGGGCGCGTTAGGGGAAAGTTTACGAATTGAGTTTGAGGGCGAGTTTGATGGATTGCCATATCAGGGACCACCAGGCTGGGGCGTGACCTTCCAGATAAGTGTAGAATTGATGGATGTAGTGCTGGTTTGCGGTGAACCATTGAATGATGGCCTCGCCAGCCAGCGTCGTAGCCGTGAAACCCACTGCTATCTTCGACCTCTTCCACACCCAGCGCACCATCGCGCCCAGCATGTTGCGCACCCGCGCGACCACGCTGACCCGCGCAAGGTCTGCTGACGGCCCGGAACCGGAGGCTGCTGCTGCGTCGTCCGCCATCGCCGCCTGATCGGCGGGGTCGAGCACGCGGTCCTTGCCGTCGAGCGCCCCGACGATGACGGCGGCGGCGCCGGGCAGGGCTGGGCTGGGTCGGCTTGCTCGCCCAGCCCCTCGCGGATCAGGCGTTCGATCTCGGGGCCTTCGGGAAAGCCCATCCAGAACAGGCCCTGGGTCGCGGTCAGGTCCTCCAGCGCCGCAGCCACCTCGGGCGGCAACTGCGCGTTGAACCGCCCGTCACGGACCGCGCCCAGATGCGCCTCACGCTGCTGGCGCAGGGCATTGGCGGCGGACCAGAGGAGCTTGGGGCGGATGTCTGCGAGCGGCCTGTCGATCCGCCCCCGGTAATGCGCGACCGCCTGCGCGAGCGTGGCGAGTTCGTTCGACCCCCCGACCTGTTCGTGCAGAAGCCGCGCCTTGTCCACCAGATCGCGCCGCAACTCCTCCTGATCGGGGTCGGAGGCGGCGAAGGGCGGATCGACCGAGCGCGCCGGGCCATCGGGGGGCACGATGTAAGCGGGCGCGGCGGTGCTGTCGGGCGGCACCTGCGGTTCAGGGTCCTGCCCGCGCCACGCCGCCAGCCGCCGGTCATAGTCGGCGTCGTCGAGGCTGTTGAGGTAGGCGAGGGTGTCGCGGGTGCGGGCGAAGTCGTCCTCTATCTGTGACAGACGGGCGAGTTCGGGGTCGAAGGCGGTGGCGGGAGTCTCGGCGAGGCGCAGGCCGAAGTATCGTGCCAGGGTATTCAACGGCTGCCCCGAAACTGACATCGAACGTATCGGTCGCAGGTCGGCGACCTGCGTGTTCCAGAGGTTGAGGGAGGTGAGGGCGGTGAGGCCCGCGAGGGGGGCGAGGTCGGCGACCTGCGTGCCCCGGAGGTCGAGGAAGGTGAGGGCGGTGAGGCGCGCGAGGGGGGCGAGGTCGGCGACCTGCGTGCCCCGGAGGTCGAGGAAGGTGAGGGCGGTGAGGCGCGCGAGGGGGGCGAGGTCGGCGACCTGGGTGCCCTGGAGGTTGAGGGAGGTGAGGGCGGTGAGGCGCGCGAGGGGGGCGAGGTCGGCGACCGGCGTGTTCCCGAGGTAGAGGGAGGTGAGGGCGGTGAGGCCCGCGA